>OLPK01000007.1_pt1 | contig 290537 bp, 271 predicted proteins | sample 1672261 | NCBI WGS metagenome assembly OLPK01 (sample SAMEA3136665, study PRJEB25190) | human gut metagenome
CAGCTTGATACTGCCTTTCGCAATCGGACAGCCGTGCCAGTCTATTTTGAATCTGATCCAAGTCGGCATCAACGGAAGAAAGGTCATGGAGAGCAGCATCGTACTTAACACGGGCTGCATAGGCTTCCTGCCGTTCCTTGTCCAGCTTCTCATCCATCTTTCCGATGACCTGATAGAAAAATGCGGCAAGGCTGTGTCCCTCCAGACGGTCCACATCAGCCTGCTCTGCCAGCTTGGATTTTTCCAGCTTTTTCAGACGATCAGCAAGCGTATCTCTCTGGGCGGTCAGTTCTTTCTGTTTTGCTTCACAGCTTTTCTTTTCTGCGACCTGCTGCCAAAGTTCTTTCAACGTAGAATCACTCATATGGAATGTCCTTTCCCGGCATTATGTTTCTTCGTTCAGAAGCTGGTTCAAAAAATGCTGCCGATTATTTACAAATGTTTTGGTGATAACGTAGCTGTCCGTATCTTCATACTGACAAGGATGAATCGTGCCATTGTCGAAGCTAAAAATTTCAGCATCAGGCATTCCGAGGAGAATGGGTGAATGTGATACGATACTGTATAATGTAGGAGAACGCTTAGCTCCGCTCAAACCCAAGATAGCGGGTGCCCTGAAAACTCAGCTTTCCAATGTCGCCCTCCACAAGCATTCCGTAGTCCGAACCACTTACGGTAAGCTCCATGCGGTCGCCGCTCTCTACCTGAAAGGTCACATAATAGGTCGTGAACGTATGCGCCATCGTATTGTCTGTATGGTGGTGAGAAACTTCCGTGCGCTTTGCCACAACCGTTGCCGGAACGGTCAGCCGCGGCGAATGGTTGTTTTTATTCCATGTGCTGATATTTCCGATGATGGTGTATAGGATCATGCCCAAAACCACAAGGAACAGGATGGGAAACAGAATGCTGAACAGCATATCAATTCCAGCGTAAAACATCTTATTCCTCCAAAATTTCTTCCAGCAGGTCCTTTACATCGTCCAGAAAAGATTCTTCTCCGAGGGTGTTCACCTTGAAGAACACCGCTTGACTGCCTCCTGCAGTGATGGCAGACAGCCGGATCGGACTGTCCGCATTCTGGAACATGGTCAGTGTCAGACTCAGGCGGTTGCCGCCCATCATGCTGTACCGTTCAAATACACGGACACTGCACCGGGCATCGCCCTCTTTGAAATCACTGCCTGCCTCTAAATCTGCCGACCAACTGCTGTCTGGGATTTCTTGTTCCAGCTTCCGAAGCAGTTTGTCAAAGTTTTTGTTTCGGATGGTCTTTTCAAAGATTGCCATAATGGTTCCTCCGTTCTGACAATTAAAAATCGGTCCCTTATTTTTGATACGAGCAGAGCCACAGGAAAATTGCGGAGAAATCGCTTGAAGAGAGGAATTTTGTCTAATTTGATTATAGCATATCTTTTGGAAGAACAAAATACTTTATGTACGCCGCCCGCAGGCGGCAATAATCAGTCCGGGGGAAATTCCAGCTCGGCAAACTCCGCATCAGTCAGCAGTTTCAGTTTTTCGATGACTTGTTTCGTGGATAAGCCCCAGCCGGGTGCCGGTGTTGTAGAACATGGAGATAATGCTCAGTCATCTCGGTGTCGGCATGACCTACATTGCCTCTATGGGCTGGATCTTGTTTATGCAGAAAAAGGGCCTTTGGCAGCAGCTGATCCACGCAGCCGCCGGATGTGAAAAGCTCTTCTTCACACTGGGTGGTTTAGTGTTGATGATGAGCCTGCACATTTTTTCCATTCATGCTAACCATCTACGATTATTTCCTCAATAGGTCGTTTTGCATTTTATGCCATGCAAAAGGCAGAATCAGATATAAAAAGTTCTTTCGTATGTAAAAGCCTTCAAAAACAACTTGAAACACTTTTGTTGCAATGGTACAATAATAATGTTATTTTATGGAAGCTCGGCGCAAAGCCCATGCGGACAGGCCGCGGGTGTGTGGATTCCTATGGGATGTGTAAGAATAGCTAGGGCAGCACTGCGCTGCTGCACTTTCCGATAATGTGAGGGAGGTATATTTATATGATGAAAAAGATCTCCCGCCGCTCTTTTTTGCAGGTCTGCGGCATTACGGCAGCCACGGCGGCGTTGACTGCCTGCGGCGGCGGTAAGACCGAAACGGCTAAAAAAGACGATGTGCACGAAGCCATCACCTTTATGGCACCTTATAAGGAGATAGAAGCCTTTATTGAGCAGGTACACAGCGTTTACCCGGAAGTGAACATCGAGGTCGTGCCCTACAGCGGCGATAACACCACCACCTGTTTGCAGAATATGTTTGCGGCGGGCGACCTGCCGGACGTCTGCACCTTGACCTACTACGACCCCCGGATCGATCTGGTCTCCGACAAACTGCTGGACCTTTCCGGCTACGATTTTACGGATAACTATGTGGAGTCCCGTCTGCAGGACGTGTTCGACAACGGTGCCATCTACCTGCTGCCCTCGACCTACAACTGCTACGGCATCACCTACAACAAGACCCTGCTGAAAAAATACGGCTGGGAGCTGCCCAATTCTTTCGCTGAGCTGGAAGAACTGGCTGCAAAGGCCAAGAAAGCAGAGGTCGATCTCTGTCTGCCGCAGATCCAGTATCCGGGCTATGGTTTCCAGTATCTGTGCAACATTGCGGACGCCGATTTCCTCGGCACACTGGACGGCAGGCTGTGGCAGCGGGATTATCTGTCCGGTAAGGCGAATGTCAGCAATACCCCCGGCATGATGCAGGCGATGGCCTATGTCCAGAAGTGGAAGGACATCGGGATGCTGAACGACACCGGCGACGCTCTTGACGACAATGTGACCCGGCAGAGGATGACCGAGGGCAACACCCTATTTCTGATGGGCGGTACCAACGGCATCGTGGAGGCAGACGGCAACGCCGATAAATACGGGCTGATGCCGTTTCTCTCGGAGGACGGCACCCAGAACGTTTTTGTGCTGAATGTGAACCGCTTCTACGGTCTGAATAAAAAGCTGGAGCAGGACCCCCAGAAGCTGGAAGATGCGCTCAAGGTGATGCGTGTGCTTTCCACCGTTGCAGGCACCAGCGCTCTGCAGCCCGCAACGGCGCTGAAAAGCAGCCTGCTGCCCTTCAAGGACGCAAAAGCGGACGGCACCTACTATGCCGACATCGCCGATGCCCTGAATGCAGGCAACACCGCGCCCTTTATTTATTCCGGCTGGGAAAACACCATCGTGACCACTGGCCTTAAAATGCTGGACTTCATGAAGGGCAATGCCACCATGGAGGATGTGATCCGTCAGCTGGACGAGGATCAGGATAGTGTGGTGAACAACACCCCGGATATCATCACTACCGTTACGGAGGAGCTTTCGCAGGAGGACTGCGCCATGCTGGTGGGCCGCTGCTTTGCACAGGCTACCGGCAGCGACCTTGCGCTGGTGTCGCTGAGCACATGGATCCCCGGCAACCCCACCGATCAGAACCATCACGGCGTAGCGGCCAAGCTGTACGCCAAGGGCATTACGGATTACGACCTTTCGGTGATCCTGCCCACCGGCTGGAACCGCACCATCCAGACCGTTACCCTGACCGGGCAGCAGATCAACGACCTGCTGGCCACGGGCTACGATGCCTACGGCAACGGCAAGGGCTACCCCTATGTGCTGGTAAGCCCGGTGCAGCCGGATGTGGGCAAGACCTATCAGGTTGCCATCTGCGGTGTGAGCGACCAGTTGGCTGCGGAGACCACGGTCACAGACAGCGGCGTGGTGGGCATGGATGCTGCAAAAGCCTTCTTTGGTGCATACACCACCATCAGCCGGGCAGACACTGCATGGAGCTGAACAGAACGGACAGGAGATACCGGATGTGAACAACAAACTATATAAAAAGCTGCTTTGGGGCACCGGCTTTGTCATTGTTGCGGTCATCCTGACCCTTTTTATCATGAGCCAGACCTACATCCAGAACCTTGTCTACCATGAGCGGCTGAACCAGATGGAAGAGGTCACCCACCAGATGTTCCGCAGTCTGGAGGATGTGATCGACACCCACTGGGACGAGGTGAATGTACAATGCAATTATTTGTACTACACTCCGTTAAAGACCGATACCGAGTTCTATCGCTATCTGAAAAAGCTGTCGGAGCTTTCCAATTACCATGAAAGACAGATCGAACTGGTTGCCGTGGACTCTGACGGACATTACTATACCGAGAATGGCGGCATGGGGCTGCTAAGGGAAATGAACTATCTGGCAGACTCTCCGCAGTGGGTCAGCTATGTTTCCAACTCGCTGACCGTGGACGACTCCCGGATGGTGTTTCTGGAACAGCTCTCCACCCCCATCACACTGCAAAGCGGAGAAAAAGAGATCACCCTGCGCTACTTTGGCATTTCGCAGAGCATGACCCAGCTGAACGATTATTTCCGCTGTGATGCCTACGAAAATAACAACAGCGTCTATGTGCTGGATGACGATGGTTTCAAGCTGTTCAACGCCAACGATACCGAACTGCTGAAGGGACACAACGTATACACCGTGCTCTCCCGGATGTCCTATCTGCACGGCTCTTCCTTTGCGGAGGCAAAGGAGCGGCTTGACCGCACAGGTTCCTGTTATTCAAACGCCGTATTGGACGGCACCGAGTATTTCTACGCCCTGAAGCAGATGGAAAACGCCTGGTGGACGCTGGCATTCCTTGTCCCGGCGAAATATGTGGCCGTGAATACCCAAAAGCTGGTCACCATCGTCATGGTCATCATCATCGTCATTGCAATGGTGTTCTCGGTCATAACAGTTTTTGTCGGTTGGTCTCTCCTGCGGCAAAAGCAGCAGCAGGAGCTGCAGGCAGAAAAAGAAGCGAACCTCCGTCTGGAGCAATACAACATCCATCTGACGCAGGTAAACGATGAGCTGCGGCAGGCACAGGACATTGCCGCAGAGGCGTTACAGTCCGCCGAGCGCGCCAGCAAGGCTAAGACGGACTTCCTTGCCAACATGAGCCACGATATCCGCACCCCCATGAACGCCATCATCGGCATTACCACTCTGATGAAAAACGAGCTGCACCAGCCGGAAAAGCTGGCCGAACATCTGGGCAAGCTGGAAAATTCCGGCCAGTTGCTGCTGGGCATCATAAACGATATTCTGGACATGAGCCGCATCGAGAGCGGCAAGACCACCCTGAATGTGGAAAAAATGAATCTGCCCCAGCAGATCAGCCAGCTGGACAGCATCATCCGCCAGCAGGCAGGCCAGCGCCGCCAGACCTTTACGGTAAACACCCATCTGCAGCACGAAAACGTGCTGGCAGACCCCAACCGTCTGAATCGGGTGCTGATGAATATTCTCTCCAGCGCAGTCAAGTATACGCCCACCGGCGGGCATATCCGGTTTGAGGTGGACGAGCTGCCCCGGAACGAGCACTACGCCCGATACCGCTTTGTGGTGCAGGATGACGGCATTGGCATGAGCGAGGCCTACCAGAAGACTCTTTTTGACCCCTTTACCCGCGAGGAACGCTCCGGCACCAACAAGGTGCAGGGCACCGGCCTTGGTATGGCCATCACAAAGAGCATTGTGGACCTGATGGGCGGCTCCATCGGCGTGGAGAGCGCCACCGGCAAGGGCACCCGCTTTGAGGTGGTGCTGGAATTTCCCGTTGATGCCGAAGCAGATACGGTGCCAGAGGCACAGGTACTCCCGGAGGAAGAGGAAGAAACTTCTCCTCTGTCCGGCATGAAGTTCCTCTGCGCCGAGGATAACGCCATCAACGCCGAAATTCTGGAAATGCTGCTAAAAGCCAATGGTGCAAGCTGCACCATCTGCTCCAACGGTCAGGAAATCGTGGATGCCTTTGCCAGCGTAAAGCCCGGCGAGTACGACATGATCCTGATGGATGTGCAGATGCCTGTGATGGACGGCTTGGAAGCCACCCGCCGCATCCGCAGCGGTGAAAACCCGCTGGGCAGAATCATTCCCATCCTTGCCATGACCGCCAATGCCTTCCTTGAGGATATGCAGAAGAGCAGGGAAGCCGGCATGGACGAGCACCTGTCCAAACCTGTGGATATCGCTGCGCTGGAGCAGACGGTAAAACGCTTCCGTGTTATCCCCCCGAAAATAAATAGCGGACAAGCGCGTTTCCGCAGAGGAAGCACACAAACGATGTGAATGATGCAGGAGAAGATTAGAACGTGAATACACTTTCCGAGATCGAGGAATATTACAAAGCGCGTGAGCAGCAGCTTTTGGAAAAACTTCATCAACAGGAAGCCGCTCTTGCTGCAATGCCTGACGGATATCCAAGCTGCCCTGAAAGAAGAATTACAGCAGCACAACTGAGCTGCAGATGCGATCAAAACAGGAGTATAAAAAGCCCGAATGAAACACAGAATCTCACGCCGTGCATTCCTGAACGGATGCACGCTGCTGGCGGCAGCTGCTGCCGTAAGCAGTCTGACTTCCTGCGGAGAAGAGGAAGCGAAAGACAGCGGTCTTGCACAAATCGTTGTGGGAAGCGACAGCTATCCACCTTATATCTATCTGAATAATGACGGTGTTCCCACCGGAATCGATGTGGAGATCGCCACCGAGGCGTTCCGCCGCATGGGGTATGCTGCCCGGTTTGAAACGATCAACTGGGAGCAGAAAACAAATCTTGTGGAAAGCGGCGCCATCGACTGCATCTGGGGCTGCTTTTCCATGGATGGACGCGAAGAGGTATACCGCTGGGCGGGGCCTTACATGGTGAGCCGTCAGGTGGTTGCGGTGGATGCCCACAGCAGCATCCGATCCCTCAGCGACCTTGCCGGCAAGACCGTCGCCGTGCAGAGCACCGGCAAGCCGGAGGAGATCTTTCTCAGCGGCTCCGACCCGCGCATCCCGCAGACGGTGGAGGTGTTCAGCATCGAAAACCGCAGTGTGCAGTACGCAATGCTGGCCTGCGGCTATGTGGACGGCATCGCCGCCCACGAGACAGGCATCCTGCAATATATGAAGGACAATGCCATAGACTTCCGCATTTTGGAGGAACCGCTGCTGGTCACCGGGCTGGGCATCGCCTTTGCCAAGAACGACACCCGCGGGTTGGACAGCCAGCTGACCGATACCCTTGCGCAGATGCGCGCGGACGGCACGCTGGAGCGGATCATTGGCCGATACCTTGAAAATGCTTCGCAGTATCTGGAGGTGGACACAATTGGCGCGTAAAAACAGAACCACCCCGGATAAAAGGATATGGACAGCCTATCTGATCATCGGCGTGCTCTTGATGGCCGGTGTTGCTTTTTTCTCCAGCTGGCGGGCAATGCGCACAGCAGAGGAACGCTTTTGCCAGACCCTTGAGTTTGTCAAATCCCAGTCCACCAGCTTTGAAAAGCACAACGATACTATCACGGCAAAGGCACTCCGCCGCACGGCGGTCGCAGTCCATCAGCTGGCAGAGAATCCTGCGCTTGACCTCTCCGACCCGCAGTGCCTGAACAGGCAGACAGAAAAGCTCTGGCTCACCGGCATTTCGGTTCTGGGACCGGATGGCACGCTCCGGTGCGAGTCCACGACCAACGGCATCGGCTATGAACGGTTTGGCGACCAGCTGAAAAATGACGCTGTTCTGGACGTTTTGTCTTACCCGCGAAAGACCTATGTGAAGCGCGTCCTGCTGGAAGATGGCTCTGCTGTGGATGTTGCGGTGCACCGGGCAGAAAGCACAGAGCTGCTCCTGCTTGCCTACCGGTACACCCCGGCGGAATTTGTGGAGGAAACGGCGCTGTCCATCCAGAGCATACTGGATGGCTACCCGGCAGAAACCAGCGGCACGCTGTTCATCGTGCAGAACAATCAGGTCGTTGCCGCAAACCGCCCGGAGCTGATTGGGCAGGATGTTGCAGGCAGTCCGCTGGCGCAGGGGATCCGCAAAGCCGGGGCCGCAGAGAAGCTGACCCATACCCGGGACTGGAACGGCTCCGGCTGCTATTTCGGGATGTTCTGCCATGGCAGATCCTTCGATCTCTATGCGTACACGGATGAAAAAATAATCTTCCGGGAGGCGCTTTTGCTGATCCTGACGGTTCTGGTCGGCTACATCCTGCTTGTAATGATCCTTCAGCTGCTGCGCCGCCGCTCCGTGCAGGAGATGGAGCTGCAGAAAAAAGAGCAGGAGAGGAAGTACCAGACCCAGCTGGAGGAACAGAACCGCAAGCTGGAGATCGCGCTTCAGCACGAGGGGGCGGCAAACCGCGCCAAGCGGGAGTTCCTGTTCAATATGAGCCACGATATCCGCACCCCCATGAACGCCATCATCGGCTTCACCTCGCTGGCTGCGACCCATATCGACAATAGGGAACAGGTGCTGGACTACCTCAAAAAGATCTCCACCTCCAGCCAGCATCTGCTTTCCCTCATCAATGATGTGCTGGATATGAGCCGCATCGAGAGCGGAAAGGTAAAGATCGAGGAAAAAACGGTGCATCTGCCGGACCTCGTCCACGATGTGCGCTCCATCATTCAGCCCAATGTTTCGGCAAAGCGGCTGTCGCTTTTTATTGATACCATAGATGTGGAGAACGAGGATATCATCACCGACCCGCTGCGGCTGAACCAGATCCTGCTGAACATTTTGTCCAATGCTATCAAGTTCACTCCCACAGGCGGCATGATCAGCATTCGCATTGCTGAGAAAAACGGTGCGCCTGCGGGCCGGGCCTGCTATGAGTTCCGCATCAAGGACAACGGCATCGGCATGAGTGAGGAATTCCAGAAGCACATCTTTGAGGAGTTCGCCCGTGAGGAAAACTCCACCGTCAGCGGCATTCAGGGTACCGGCCTCGGCATGTCCATCACCAAGAACATTGTGGACCTGATGGGCGGCACCATCGCCATTGAGAGCGAGCCGGGCAAGGGCAGCGAGTTTATCGTGAATCTCTGCTTTGCGCTCAGCGGACAAAAGGTGGAGCTCAGGCAGCTCCCGCAGCTGGAAGGGCTGCGGGCACTGGTGGCGGACGACGATACCGACACCTGCCTGAGCGTCAGCACCATGCTGTCCAAGATCGGGATGCGGCCGGAGTGGACGATCTCCGGCAGGGAAGCGGTGATCCGCACCCGGTATGCCATGGAGCAGGGGGATGAATTCAGCGTTTACATCATCGACTGGCTGATCCCCGATATGAACGGCATCGAGATCGTGCGGCAGATCCGCAAGGTGATTGGAAAAAACCGCCCCATCATTATCCTGACCGCCTACGACTGGGCCGATATTGAAGAGGAAGCCCGTGCGGCCGGTGTTACCGCCTTCTGTGAAAAGCCGCTGTTCCTCTCGGAGCTGCGCAGAGTGCTGGCAGAGCCGTTCGGTGCAGAGCCTGCCTGCAGGCCGGTGCAGCTGAACGCGGAGGCCTTCAAAGGGAAAAAGATCCTGCTGGTGGAGGACAACGAGCTGAACCGTGAGATCGCAGTGGAGATCCTGAAGGAAGCGGGCTTTGAGGTGGAATCTGCCGAGGATGGCGAGATCGCCGTCCGGAAGATGAAGCAGGCGGCAGACGGACAGTATGACCTGATCCTCATGGACATCCAGATGCCCAACATGGACGGCTACGAGGCAACGCGGCAGATTCGTGCGCTGCCGGATGCCGCAAAGGCTGGCATCCCCATCTTTGCAATGACGGCAAATGCCTTTGAGGAAGACCGTCAGAACGCACTGAAGGCCGGTATGAACGGCCATATTGCAAAGCCGCTGGATATTCCGCACCTGCTGCAGGTCCTTGCAGATGTACTGAAATAAACAGCGCCCAAAAGCAAAAGCACCCACAGCAAGCGCCACAGAGGTTTTGAATCTCCGGTGAGCAAATTGCTGCGGGTGCTTTATTTTTTTATGCCTGACAGGCGGCTTGTTACAAAATTTTGCGCAGCTCCTGCACAAGGTCGCCGATCACGATGGGTTTGGACAAAAAGCCGGTCATGCCGCTTTCCAAGGCATTGCGGCGGTCTTCATCGAATGCGTTGGCAGTCATGGCAAGGATCGGGATCTTTGCCAGTGCAGGGTCGCCCAGTGCGCGGATCTGCCGGGTGGCGGTATAGCCGTCCATCACCGGCATCTGCACATCCATCAGCACCAGGTCATAGCTGCCCGGTGCGGCAGTGCTTACCTTTTCCACCGCCACGGCACCGTTTTCCGCCGTATCGACCCGGAAGCCGTACTCGCACAGGATCTCCTGCGCGATCTCGCGGTTCAGCTCGTTGTCCTCTACCAGCAGGATGTGCCTGCCCTTGAAGTTGGTGTCCTTTTTCGGCAGAAGCTCCTGCGCCGCATCCGTCTGTGTCTGGCCGATGGCGTTCATCAGGGTCTCGCGCAGGTCGGACATGAACATGGGCTTGGAGCAGAAGGCGGTCACACCGGCAGCCTTTGCCTCCACCTCAATGTCGGACCAGTCGTAGGCGGTCAGGATGATGATGGGCGTATCATTGTTCAGGCTGCGGATCTGGCGGGTGACTTCGATGCCGTTCATGTCCGGCAAGCGCCAGTCGATGATATAGGCATGGTAAGCATCGCTCATCTCGATGGACTGCCGTGCACGCAGCACCGCTTCCTTGCCGGAAAGGGTCCACTCGGCACGCATGCCCACTTTGACCAGCATCTTTGTCACGCTGTCGCAGGTGTTGAAATCGTCATCCACCACCAGTGCCTTCAGGCCTTCCAGTTCGGTGATCTTTTCCACCGGACGGTGCTCTGCCTGCGCACGCATGGGCACGCGAATGATAAACTCGCTGCCCTTGCCCTGCGCCGTCTGCACCTCGATGGTGCCGCTCATCATATCCACGATGTTTTTGGTAATAGCCATGCCAAGGCCGGTGCCCTGGATCCGGCTTACCGTGGAGGTGCGCTCCCGCTCAAACGGCTCAAAAATCTTTTTGGCGAACTCTTGGCTCATGCCGATGCCGTTGTCCTTGACGCGGAACTCGTACTGCCCGCAGCCGCGCACCGCTCCGGCAAGCTGCCGCACCCGCACCGAGACCGTGCCGCCCGCCGGGGTGAACTTGATGGCGTTGGACAGCAGGTTCAGCAGTACCTGATTCAGCCGGGTCTTATCGCAGTAGACGTCCTCATCGGTCACATCCATGGCATCCATATAAAGCTCCAGCTGCTTTGCGTAGATCTGCCCGCTGACGATGGTTTTCAGGTCGTGCAGCACATCCGAAAGGTTGACTTCCACTTCTTCCAGATGGATCTTTCCGCTTTCGATGCGGCTCATATCCAGCACATCGTTGATGAGGGAAAGTAGATGATTGCTGGAAGCGAGGGTCTTGGCAAGATAATCCTTCACCCGGTCTTTATCGTCAATGTTGCTGAGTGCCAGCGTGGTAAAGCCGATGATGGCGTTCATGGGGGTGCGGATGTCGTGGGACATATTGGAAAGGAAGGTGCTTTTGGCGCGGTTGGCAGTCTCGGCCGCTGCAACGGCATCCGAAAGTGCCTGATTCACCTGCCTGTCGGCGGTGCGGTCGGACAAGACAAGGATATACTTGGTCCTGCCCTCTACCTCGCTGCCCATGGCGATGTTATGGAACCAGCGCCGCTCTTTGGTCTGCCGATGCTCAAACTCGAAATCCCATTCGCGTTGCTGCCCGCTGAGCAGTCCTTCCAGAAAGTTCTTGTCGCGATCCGGGTCATCCTTCGGGTGCAGCGCTGCCAGAGCACGGGCATCCTGCCGCACTTCTTTCCACGGGATGCCCAGCAGCCGTTCGACGTTGGGGCTGACATAATCCACCTTGGAGGTCTTTGCGTCCAGCATCAGGAAAACGTCGTCCACGTTCAGCGAAAGCTTTTGGAACAGCTCGTCCCGGTACAGGATCTCAGTGTCCTTCCGGCGCAGGGTCGTATGGCTTCTGCGCAGGATCAGCAGGATGATCAGCACAGCAAGGCCAAAGGCGATGCCCGCCACGATCTGCACCGTGTGGAACCACAGCTTATCCAGACTGGCATTGACGATGCTGACCGGCACAAGCCCCACCATCGTCCAGCTCTGGACCGCGGTATCCTCGTAGACCAGATAATAACTGGTGTCGCCCAGTTTGACCCGCAGGTTTCCGCTGCGGCCCTGCGCAAAATCATCCGAAAGGGCAAGAATCTGTTCCTCGGAAAGGTCGGAATGGTCGCGCAGCATCGCAATGAAGTTGTAAATGATTTCCTTGCGGTTTACGGAATTGTCAATCACCACCCGCCCATCCGGGTAGATCACATAGTTGCTGGCATTGCCCTGAAAAGCAGAGCTGTCCAGCAATCTCAGCACAGCATCATTATAATAGGTGATGGCAACAGCATCGTAGGCAAAGCCCCGGTAGCTGCCCTGCGTTTCGGGGCAGATGAACGCAAGCATCGGGGCTTTGCCGGGCAGCGCCGTATTTACGACGATATCCTCGCCATCGGAGAGCTTTTCGTCCAGATTGGTCTGCAGGCCAAGGTAGCCGGTTCCCCCGGTCACGGTCGTGTAGTTGCCGTCATAGGAAAGAAAGTAGAAGTCAACAAATCCGGCTGCCTGCTGTGCTTCCTCGATATAGGCCTGAATTTCATCCTCATTCGAGGTGTTTTTCAGAAAGCCATTGCACAGATGCAGATAGGTCAGGTTTTTGCGCACCATCTCTTTCAGCATACTATTGGATTTATACAGTACCTCTTCCAGATGCGAGGTGCTTTCCTGATAGATGGTCTGCGACATAAACGAGATGTACCGGAAGCTGAAACCGGCTGCCAGAAAGACCAAAAGAAGGATGGCAGCGGCGGCAGGCAGCCACTTGTGCCGGGAATAGCAGCTGCGTTTGGATTCGTGCTTTTCGTCTGCCATTCCGCTCACCTCAGTGTCATGTAGTTTTCCGGCTCTGCAAGCGCTGCGCCGCCGGAGACATAATCGCGCCATGTGTTTTTTACCCACGTATCTTCGCCCGCAGACGTGCCGCTGTCGCTCGCAAGCAGCGCTTCCATCTGCTTTTCCGTTGCAAGGCAGGTCACGGTAACGGTGTCGTTATCTCCCAGCGGCTGCCCGTTCCGGGTGATGCCGGTCAGGGTATAGCTGCCGTTATTCTCTTTTACCTCCACAGCAATGCCGCTGACCACTGGCAGAGAACCACGGTTGAAGGGCACAAACCCGCCCTCGCAGCCTTCCACAAAGGCGTGGACGGTCTCTTTCAGCTCCGCACCGGTCATGGTGCGCTGGCGGGACATCAGACCGTTCGGCATGATCATGGAAGCTGCCATTTTCTGGTTATAATCCGCCTGCAGCACACTGCCGGTAAAGCTGTTTGCGGTGGCAAGCAGCACATCGGTGCCATACACGCCGCGCAGCGTGTTTGCCATAACGGAGAAGGCAGCGCTGCCGCCGTTTGCGTGGAATACGTTGGAATAGGCCTTCCCGGAGGTCAGCACGGTCTCGTTGTCGGCAGGCTCCTCATCGGCAAGGAGCTGGGCATTGAAGGCCTGATACGCCTGCTCAGCGGTAAGCTCGCCTGCGATCATTTTGGAGACCACATCCTTGGAAACGGCAAAGAAATCGTTGGAGGCGATGCGGATATACATGTGGTTTTCTTCCACCACGCTGCGGACGTCCTTCAGATACTCGGTCAGGCGCAGGGGAACGTTCTGGCTGTAGCTCAGTATGTCCTGCCCCTCCGAGACGATGCGGTTCTGCGCCTGTTCGGAGAGCATGACGTTCAGCACCTTCATGGCTTTTTCGCGGCGCGCGGTGTCCTGCTCCAGATCCCGGTTCAGGGCAACTTGGAAATAGGGAGTGGTCATGATCCACGGTTCGCTGTTCTGGCTGAAGAAGGGCAGAAAGATCGTGTCGATGCCCTCATCCTGAAACATCTTCACGCCGGCAGAGCTGCCAAAGTACATGGCAACTTCTCCGTTCCGGAACATTCCGGTCACATCGTCGTAATTCAATGCAAGATCATCTGCTGTAAGGTGGGTATCCTGAATGAACTGCTCCATCCGCTCAAACGCCCCCGGCCATACGGTGTCGTCCAGACCCACCCGCGCGGTGCTGGCGGGGTCGCTGTAGGTAGTGCGCCACTTGCGCCCCGCGGTGGTGGTAAGCTCGGCAGCGGAAAGCCCCTGCAGGGTTTCCATGCAGGTGTAGTCGTAGGTATAATCGGAGGTAAAGCCGCGGATGCCTACCTTTTCAAAAGCCTGACAGGCAGCTGCAAAGCTTGCGTAATCGGTGGGCAGGGGAATATCGTACTGCTCAAAAAGGCTGCGGTTGACCACAAAGCCGTGGGCATCCGCGCACACCGGCAGCCAGTTCACACTGCCATCCTCGTTTTTGAAGCTGTTGAGGTAGGTGTTGTACACAGCGCCCGCCTCATTGGTCATGGCAAGGTTCATCAGGCTGTCCTTCAACGGTGCCGCATCGTGCAACGAGAAGCGGCAGCAGGTGATGATATCCGGCAGACCGCCGTTTTGCTGCAAAAACTTGTAAAAATCCAGATCGTTGTTGCCGACGATGAACTCAATGTTCACGTCCGGCAGCTGGGACTGGACATAGGGGGCATAGTTTTCGTACAGGCTGGTGCTCCACAGATACACCTGAATAGTCTGAGCGTCTTCCTGCTCCTGTGTTCGTTCCGCATTTTTTTCGCTGCATCCGGTGAGCAGGGATAGCCCCATCACCAGTGCCGCAAGCATGGAAAATAGGCGGCGCAATGTTTTTGTTTTCATCCGATCCATCTCCTCACACTTCTTGGGCAGCCATCGTTTTGCGGTTGGCTGCTTTGGCTTACTGATCATACATCACCGCCCGCAAGAGTGTGCGCTGTAAAACCCACCCACGGAAAGGATGCCGCAATTTTTGCGTCTTTTCTGTTTTGCGCTCTCCCTCTACCGCGAAGGGGCACAGAATGACAGAGACATAAAAATATTTTACCACTACCATGAAAAATTTTCAATAAAATTTCATATATTGAACCATAAAAGCTGTGTAGGATTACAATAGATGTGTCACAAAGTGAAAAAAGACGAATGAGTCGTTCTGTGGTACAGTTAAATTGCTACACCAAACATCACAGAAACTCATCATTGACAAACCTACATTGTGAACTCAAGGAGCCTGTCCAAAAAAGCATAAAAATGCGTATAACGCCCTATGAAATGGTGCCACAGGGCGTTTTATTTTGTCTTGTTTTGTGGGCGATGTTGCGGTTTTGCGAAAACTTGCGAGACTAAATAAAAAAATCCTACGAAATTACGATTCTAAACGTAAATTCGTAGGATTTTTGGAGCTACTGACCTGATTCGAACAGGCGACCTGCTCATTACGAGTGAGCTGCTCTACCAGCTGAGCCACAGTAGCAGATAAAATTTTCTTGCATGTTCTGCAACGAGAAATATTCTATCATACTTCCTGTGCGCTGTCAAGATTTGATTTTGCGGCAGAACAGGTGCAAATAGTCTGTGACACAAAAATATAACTGCTCTCCGAGAAAAAACTCGAAGAGCAGCCTTGCACACAAGAAAAATCAGTTGAACAGCTTACGGCCGATCCAGATGCAGATGCAGGCACCCACAACGGAAACGAGGATCTCACCCACGATGCCGGTAGCGCTCAGACCGATCAGGCCGAACACGATGCTGCCTACAAAACCGCCCAGAATGCCCAGCACGATATTGCGCACGGTGGAAGTTTCGCTGCCCATAATGCGGCCGGCGATGTAACCAGCCAGAGCGCCGATCAGCAGACTGAAAATAAAACCAAACATAATATTCTACCTCCTGAGTTTTAAAGCTCTGCGCTTTGCCCGGCGGTTTCCCGGGCAAAGCGGCAAATATCCTTCAAACAACATTTTTCGCATTCTGGTTTGCGCGCATTGCACACTGCCCGACCATGCATCACAAAGCGGTGGCACAGGTCGCTGCCTTCTTCCGGAGGAACGATCTTCCACAGGGCCATTTCCACCTTCTGCGGTTCCTTGATGCCGTCCACAAGGCCGATCTTGTTGCACAGCCGGATGCAGTGGGTGTCTGTTACGATAGCAGGCTTGCCAAACACATCGCCCATGATAAGGTTTGCGCTCTTGCGGCCTACGCCGGGCAGGGCGAGCAGCTCTTCAAAGGTGGTGGGCACCTGACAACCGTATTTATCGCGCAGCACCCGCATACAGGCGGAGATATCCCGCGCTTTGGAGTGTCCCAACCCGCAGGGCTTGACGATGGCTTCAATGTCTTCGGGTTCTGCAGCAGCCAGCGCAGCAACATTGGGATATTTGGCAAACAGGTCTTCCACCACAATGTTCACGCGGGCATCGGTGCACTGGGCTGCCAGACGCACGCTGACCAGAAGCTGCCAGGCATGGTCATAATCCAATGTACAGCCGGCATCTGGGTATTCTTTTTTTAACCGGTCGATCACTTCCAGCGCCAGCGCCTTTTTTGCAGTAAGGTCTTCTGGTGCTTTTTTACGAACAGGCATTTCATCCACTCCCATCGACAAAAGCTGATACGATAATACCATGTTTTGCGTTTTTTGTAAACTGCGGGCAAAAATTATCTGAGAATGATTTTCAGATAAAACCTTGCTCTTACTGCCAAAATGCGATATATTATAGAAAAATGCTGGGGGAATCGCGCCTCGGTACAGGAGGAGGAAAACACGATGAACGAACCACTGGCACAGCGTCTGCGGCCCAAAACACTGGCAGATGTCTGCGGTCAGCAGCATCTGCTGGCACCGGGCAGGGTGTTCCGCCGTACCATCGAGAGCGGACGCATCCCGAACATGATCTTCTACGGCCCGTCCGGTACCGGAAAAACGACGGTGGCACGCATCATTGCAGAAAACAGCGGTATGACGCTGCATAAGCTCAATGGCACTTCCTGCGGTACCGGGGACATCAAGGCGGTGCTCAAGGATATCGGCACGCTGGCAGGTGCGGGAGGCATCCTGCTGTATCTGGACGAGATCCAGTACCTGAACAAAAAACAGCAGCAGAGCCTGCTGGAATGCATTGAGGACGGCTCGGTGACGCTCATTGCATCCACCACCGAAAATCCATACTTCTACATTTATAATGCGCTGCTGTCCCGCTGTACGGTGTTTGAATTCAAATCACTTTCGGCAGCGGATGTGGAGCGTGGGGTGCACAATGCACTGAAAAAGCTTTCGGAAGGGGAGAGCACAAAGGTCTGCATGGACGAGAATGCCTGTGCCTACCTTGCCGAGAGCGCAGGCGGCGACCTGCGCAAGGCGCTGGGCTGTCTTGATTTTGCGGTGACGGCAGCTCCCATTGAGGATGGGGAAAAGCACATTACGCTGGAAATGATCCAGCAGGTCACCCGCCGCACTGCCATGCGGTATGACCGGGAGGGCGATGACCACTACGACATCGTGTCAGCCTACCAGAAGTCCATGCGCGGCTCCGACCCGGATGCGGCGCTGCATTATCTGGCCCGTCTGCTGGAAGCAGGAGATCTGCCCTCGGCCTGCCGTCGCCTGATGGTATGTGCCTGCGAGGATGTGGGCCTTGCCTATCCACAGATCATCCCCATTGTGAAGGCGGCAATTGATGCCGCCAACATGGTGGGCCTGCCGGAAGCACGGCTCCCGCTGGCAGATGCCGTCATTCTGGTGGCCACCAGTCCTAAGTCCAACAGTGCCTATGATGCCATCAACGCGGCCATTGCGGATGTGCAGGCGGGCCGCACCGGGCCGATCCCGCGCCAACTGCAGAACAAGCACTACGACGGTGAGGATGCGCTGGTAAAGGGACAGAATTACAAATACGCCCATGATTACGCCCACCACTGGGTGGAGCAGCAGTACCTGCCAGATGCCATCAAGGACGTAAAATATTATACCTTTGGCGATAACAAAAATGAGCAGGCGGCCCGTGCCTACTGGGCAAAGATCAAGGGCGAAGAGAACGTCTGAGCCACGCCTTACACCCAAAGCCCAAAAACAAAGAAAAAGGAGAACGATATGCGATATTCCAAACAGCGTGAGCTGGTCATGCAGACGGTGCAGAACCTGTGCGACCACCCCACCGCCGAGGAAATTTATGATGCTGCGGTCAAGGAATGCCCGGGCCTGAGCCTTGGCACCGTATACCGTAACCTGAATAGTCTGGTGGATGCGGGCCGGGTGCGCCGGGTGTCCATTCCAGGCAAGGCTGACCGCTTTGACCACACGCTGCCCTGGCACAGCCATCTGTACTGTACCGTGTGCGGCAGCGTGACCGATGCCGAGGTGGACGGAAAGCAGGTAATGAAACTGGTGAAAAACCAGAAGGGCTATGTGCAGGACTGCGCTGTTGTGCTGATCGGCGTATGCGAGGTCTGCTGCGAGAAGCAGGCGCAGGAAAACGCCCACTGAACCATAAAATTTGCACGGAACCTCTTGCCCGGAGCGTATAAACAGGGTATACTATAGAGAAGGCTCTTTTCAGAAAGTGCAAATAGATTTTCGCCGCACAGGGCGCTTCGGCCCGGCGGAGAAGGATGGTTTGATTGGAATACATTAGTTTTGAACATAATAACATTGCCGCTGAGCTGGTAAAGCAGTTCTATGATACGCCGCCGCTGGCCTTTGTGCACAGCTATGGCTGTCAGCAGAACGTGAACGACGGCGAGCGGATCAAGGGTGTGCTGATGGACATCGGCTATGGCCTGTGCGATAAGCCCGAGGATGCAGACCTGATCCTCTTCAACACCTGCGCCGTGCGTGAGCATGCCGAGCAGCGTGTGTTCGGCAATGTAGGTGCCCTGAAGGGACTCAAGGAAAAAAAGCATGATCTCATCATCGGCCTGTGCGGATGCATGGCCAACCAGAAGCACGTGGTAGAAAAGCTGCGCCAGAGCTATCCTTACGTTGACCTTGTGTTTGGCGTGGACGGAATCGATACCCTGCCGCAGCTCATTGCCCAGAAGCTGCAGAAACATAAGCGTGTGCTGATGGAGCCCGCCCAGCGCCCGGTCATCGTGGAGAATATCCCCATCCGGCGTGAGAGCGAGTTCCGCGCATGGCTGCCCATCATGTACGGCTGCGACAACTTCTGTACCTACTGCATCGTGCCTTATGTGCGCGGCCGCGAGAAGAGCCGCAAGCCCGGCGATATCCTTGCCGAGTTCCGCGGTCTTGTGGAGGCAGGCTATAAGGAAATTACATTGCTGGGACAGAACGTCAACAGCTACGGCAAGGGTCTGGAAGAAAAGGTGGACTTTTCTGATCTGCTCAACCTGCTGTGCACGGTGCCCGGCGATTATCACATCCGCTTTATGACCAGCCACCCCAAGGATGCCAGCCACAAGCTGATCGACACCATTGCCGCCCAGCCGAAGCTGTGCAAGCACCTGCACCTGCCGGTGCAGTGCGGCTCCGATGAACTGCTGAAGAAGATGAACCGCCACTACACGGTGGAGCAGTACATGGAGCTGATCGAATACGCCCGCAAAACGGTGCCCGGCATCACCTTTTCCAGTGACATCATCGTTGGCTTCCCCGGCGAGACCGAAGCGGACTTTGTAAAGACGCTGGAACTGGTGCAGAAGGTGGGCTATATGCAGCTGTTCACCTTTATCTATTCCAAGCGCACCGGCACCAAGGCCGCCGATATGCCGGACCCCACCCCCCGCAAGGAAAAGACCGACCGCATGACCCGCCTGCTCAAGCTGCAGGACGAGATCGCCATGGCGCTGGTCAAGGCGCAGGTTGGCCAGACTGTGAAGGTACTGGTAGAGGGCTTTGGCCGCAATGAGGGCACCCTCTCCGGCCGTCTGGACAACAACCTGACGGTGGAGTTCACGGCAGACGCTTCCCTGATGGGCAGCTATGCCAACGTACATCTCACGGGCGCACGGGCGACTGTGCTGCTGGGTGAGCTTGCCTGAGTGATTCCGGGGCAGTGCCCCTGAACGTATAAATAAGAAGGAGACCATTCAAATGGATTGCATTGATCTTTTCAAGCGCGCAGCCGTTGCGCTGCAGACCGATAGCCGCTACCTCGTTCTGGATCAGACCCGCAAGGCAAACGATAAGGACGAAGAGCTGCAGAACCTGATCGGCGAGTTCAACCTCGCCCGCATGGATCTGAACAATGAGATCGGCAAGAGCGAGCGCAACGATGCCCGCATCGCCGAACTGAACGAAAAGGTGAACAGCCTGTACGGCCAGATCATGGGCAACGAGGGCATGGTGGCTTACAACGAGGCCAAGCGTGACTGCGAGAACCTCGTGAACTATATCGATGCCATCATCAACACTGCCATGAATGGCGGCGACCCCATGACGGTACAGGAGCCTTCTGCTTCCTGCACCGGCAGCTGCTCCACCTGCGGCGGCTGCCACTAAAACCGGCAAAAACAAAACGCGGCTGTGCAAAACAGACCGCGTTTTGTTTGCAAAAGCGGTTACAAGCCGCAAACTTGTGCACAGAACCATAGAACGGGAGAGAGGGTAAACCATGGCAGAGCTGTCGCCCATGATGCAGCAATATCTTGAGATCAAAAAACAACATAAGGACGAAATTCTGTTTTACCGCATCGGCGATTTTTATGAGATGTTCTTTGACGATGCCCTGACGGCATCCAAGGAACTGGATCTGACCCTGACCGGCAAGCAGTGCGGCATGGAAGAGCGGGCACCCATGTGCGGCGTGCCCTTCCACAGCTACGAGGGCTATGTGGCGCGGCTGATCGCCAAGGGCTACAAAGTAGCCATCTGTGAGCAGGTGGAAGACCCGGCCAAGGCCAAGGGCCTTGTCAAGCGGGACATCATCCGCGTGGTCACACCCGGCACGGTCATTGAGAGCAGTATGCTGCAGGATGACCGCAATAACTACATTGCCAGTATCTTCCTCAAAGGAAAGAAAGCAGGTTTGTGCTTTGCCGATGTCTCTACCGGCACGGCCCATATCACAGAGCTGAATGCAGACAAGATCGCCCCGGCGGTCATTACGGAGCTGTGCCGCTACCATCCCAGCGAAGTGCTGATGAATCCGGGTCTGCTGGACTGCCGCGAGGTGACGGCGTACATCAAAAAGAATATGACTTGTTCGGTGGAGCTGATCGAAGAGGAGCGCTATGCACCGGGCCTTGTGGCGGCATCGCTGGAAAACCAGTTTGGCCGCGACTGGGCGCAGACCACCGGCATTGCAGCGGACGGCCTTGTGCGCTTTGCCATGGCGGCACTGCTGGAATATCTGCACGATACCCAGATCAAGGGCGTGGAACGTCTGAAAACGGTCATAACCTATAATAAGGCCCAGTTCATGCGTCTTTCGCCCGTAACCCGCGCCAATCTGGAGCTGACCGAGACGCTGCGCGGCCGCGAAAAGCGGGGCACGCTGCTCTGGGTGCTGGATAAGACCAGTACATCCATGGGCAAGCGTATGCTGCGCAGCTGGATCGAGCAGCCGCTTATTTCCAGTGCACTCATCAACCACCGCCTGAACGCTGTGGAGAGCCTTGTCAAGCAGACCATGACCCGCGGCGACCTGACCGAAGAGCTGGGTTACATTGCGGATATGGAACGCCTGATGACCCGCACGGTTTACGGCTCTGCCACACCCAAGGAGATCTATACACTGGCCCAGACCTGCGACCGGCTGCCCGGCCTGCGCAGGCTGGCTGAGGCCTGCGGCTGCCCGGAGCTTGCTGAACTGGCAGTACAGATCGATCCGTTGGAGGACATCAAGGCCCGTATTTATGCGGCGGTGGACCCGGAAGCGCCCTCTACCCTCAAGGATGGCGGTGTCATTGCCAAAGGCTACCATGCCGAGGTGGACGAGCTGCGTTCCATCCGCGACAATACCAAGGGCGTTCTGGCGCAGCTGGAAGCCCGCCTGCGGCAGGAGACCGGCATCCCCAAGCTGAAGATCGGCTATAACCATGTGTTTGGCTACTTCATCGAGGTAAGCAACTCCTATAAGAACATGGTGCCGGAGACTTACATCCGCAAGCAGACCCTGACTTCCGGCGAACGCTACATCACGCAGGAACTGAAAGAGCTGGAAAGCAAGATCTTAGGTGCCCACGAACGGCTCATCACGCTGGAGCACCGCCTGTTCAGCGAACTGCTGGAAAGCATCAGCGCTCAGTTGGACCGCATCCAGCGCACGGCCAATGCGGTGGCCCAGCTGGATGTGCTCACGGCGCTGGCGCAGGTGGCAGCGGAAAACAACTACTGCCGTCCCATCGTGGACGACAGTGACGAGCTGACCATTACCGAGGGCCGTCACCCTGTGGTGGAGCAGATGCTGAAAGGCAGCCTGTTTGTACCCAATGATACCACCCTGAACTGTGGTGCAGACCGCTGCCTGATCATCACCGGCCCCAACATGGCAGGTAAATCCACGTACATGCGCCAGAATGCACTGATCGCGCTGATGGCGCAGATCGGCTCCTTTGTACCGGCTTCCAGCTGCCATGTGGGTGTGGTGGATGCCATTTTCACTCGCATCGGTGCGTCGGACGACCTATCTGCCGGTCAGTCCACCTTTATGGTGGAGATGACCGAGGTAGCGGAGATCCTGAAAAATGCCACCGCCAAAAGCCTTGTGGTGCTGGACGAGATCGGCCGCGGCACTTCCACCTTTGACGGTATGAGCATTGCCCGCGCCGTAGTGGAGCACATTGCAGACCCCGCCAAGGGCCTTGGCTGCAAGACTCTGTTTGCCACCCACTACCACGAGCTGACCGAGCTGGAAGGCGGCGTGGACGGCGTAAAAAACTACAATATTGCAGTAAAAAAACGCGGCGAGGACATCACCTTCCTGCGCCGCATCGTGCGCGGACCGGCGGATGACAGCTACGGCATCGAGGTGGCAAAGCTGGCAGGCCTGCCCGGCAGTGTGACCCGCCGCGCCCATGAGGTGCTGCGCGCGCTGGAAGCAACTGCACCTAAAAATAAAGTAGAGCAGATGGATTTTGATGCCCTGCAGGAGTATAACTCTCCGGCTGTGCCCAGCGAGATGATGGACAAGCTGGAAGCTCTGGATGTGGAAACACTCACCCCCATTGAGGCTTTGAACTTCCTCTACGAGCTGAAAAAGACCCTGAAGGGCAGCCTGAACAGATGAAACTGCTCTACCTGACCCAGACCATACAAGGAGGGAAAACACCATGGCAGTGATCCATGTTCTGGATAAGCACACAGCCGAGCTGATCGCAGCCGGTGAGGTGGTTGAGCGTCCGGCATCCGTTGTTAAGGAGCTGCTGGAAAACTCCATTGATGCCGGTGCCACGCAGGTGACCGTCAGCATTGAATCCGGCGGCGTCAAGCTGATCGAGATCAGCGATAACGGCACCGGCATCGAGGCAGAATATATCTCCACGGCGTTTATCCGCCACGCCACCAGCAAAATTGAAACACCGGACGATCTGACCAACATCCATACGCTTGGCTTCCGCGGTGAAGCACTGGCATCCATTGCCAGCGTGGCCCGTGTAGAGCTGACCACCCGAACCGAGGTGGACGAGTTTGCCACGGTCTACCGCATTGAGGGCGGGGAAGAGGTCTCCCGTGAGCCGGGTGCCAGAGCTGTGGGCACCACCATCCGAGTAAAGGATCTGTTTTACAACACGCCTGCCCGCATGAAGTTCCTCAAAAAGGACTCCTCCGAGGGCACCTTTGTGTCGGATACAGTTACCCATGTAGCGCTCAGCCACCCAGAAGTCAGCGTCAAGTTCATCCGTGAGGGCAAGCTGCAGTATGTCACGCCCGGCGACGGCCAGCTGCGCGGTGCAGCCTATGCGGTGCTGGGCCGGGAGTTCAGCCGGGACCTCATTGAGCTGAAAAATCAGGAGGGCGTGTACCGCATCACCGGTCTGGTCACCCCGCCCAAAAGCTGCCGCGCCAGCCGAAGTATGCAGCATTTTTACATCAATGGCCGCTATGTGCGCAACCGCACCATGATGGCCGGTATGGAGATGGCGTTCAAGGGTACCATGATGCAGGGCAAGTTCCCGGGCGGCATTCTGCTGCTGGAAATGCCGGCCGACCTTGTGGATGTCAATGTGCATCCGGCCAAGATCGAAGCCCGCTTTGCCCGCGAAAATGATGTTTTTGATGTGGTGTATCATGCCGTCAAGCTGGCATTGGCTCAGCCCGGCACCGGTGAACGGCTTTTTACCTTTGAAGCAGACAAAGAAGAAGAAAAAGCTGGAAATTCAAAAAAAGACACTGATATAATCAAAAATGATGTAAAGAATAATAACTTTACAGGGCTTTCTGCGATCATTCGGGGGCAGGCGGACCCGGGCGTTCTGCCACAGCAGCACTGGGAACCGGCAAAACCCGCCGCAGCACCGCAGCAGCCTGCCCCGTCTGCTGCAATGCAAATACCGACAGCACCCAGTGTGCCGCGCTGGAAAGGCAGTGCTCAGAACGAGGATATGCTGGATCCGTTCGTGACCCTTCACAGCCCGAAGCTGGAAACGACAAAGGCACCAGAGCCGTTCCGTGCGGCGGCAAGTGAAACGCAGCTGGATGTGGAACCGGAATTTGGTGAGACAAAACTGCATTCGCCTCAGGACCATATGGCAGCGTGGAACCCTGCGCAGGAAGCACCAAAGGAAGAACTTGAGAGTACACCCTGTGCAGAAACAGAACCGGATGCGCCGGAAGCGGCAGAACAGGAAACTGTACTGGCCGAGCCGGAGCAGATGAACTTTGATCCGACGGCGGATCAGCCGGAACCGCTGCGCTATGTGGGCGAGGTGTTCAGAACATATATCCTTGCAGAACGCGGCGACGAGCTGTGCCTGATCGATAAACACGCTGCCCACGAGCGCCAGCTGTACGAAAAACTGGCCGCGAACTATGGCAATGTGCCCAGCCAGATGCTGCTGGAGCCTGCTGCCATCGACCTTGCTGCGGAGGAAAAGCAGGCCCTGCTGGATAACATTCCTCTGCTGGAAAATGCGGGCCTTGAGATCGCGGACTTTGGCGGCAATACCGTGGTGCTGCGCGCGGTGCCCGCAGATGTGGAGCCGCAGAATGCCGAAAGCCTGCTGGTGGAGATCGCAAATAAGCTGCTCAAGGGCGGCCATGATGCGCTGAACGAGCACACCGAGTGGGTGCTGCATTCTATCTCCTGCCGTGCAGCCATCAAGGCGGGGGACAAGTCCTCGCCGCAGGAACTGCTGGCGCTGGCCGAAAAGATCCTTTCCGGCGAGGTGCCGCCGTTCTGCCCGCATGGCCGCCCCTGCGTACTCAAATTGACCCGGAAGGAGCTGGAAAAGCAGTTTGGACGCATCGTATAAACATCCCGTGGTGGCCGTCGTCGGCCCTACCGCAACCGGGAAGACAGCGCTGGGCGTAGAGCTTGCAAAACATTTTTCCGGCGAGATCATCAGCTGTGATTCCATGCAGATCTATAAAGGTCTGGACATAGGCACGGCAAAGGTGACACCGGAGGAGACCTGCGGTATCCCGCATCACGGCGTGGATATCCTTACGCCGGACAAGGCTTTCAGCGTGGCAGACTTTACCGCCATGGCCGGAAAGCTGGAAGAAGAGATCTCTGCCCGGAAGAAGCTGCCCATCCTTGTGGGCGGCACAGGGCTGTATGTTCAGAGCTTTCTGTATGGGGTGCGCTTTACAGAGGAAAAAGCACCTGCCGGTCTGCGGGAGCAGCTGGCGGCGGAACTGGCTGCAAAAGGCGGTGCTGCCATGTACGAAGAACTGAAGCAGGCCGACCCGGAAGCTGCTGCGGCTATCCACCCGAACAATCAGGTACGGGTGCTGCGCGCACTCGAGCATTACCGTGCCACCGGCAAAAAGCTGAGCGAACAGAAAGCGGAGTCTCTCCCACCGGAGCGGCCCTACCGCAGCCTGATCCTCGGTCTGGATTTCCCAGAGCGCGCGGTACTTTACCGCCGCATTGACCTGCGTGTGGACAAAATGCTGGAAGCGGGCCTTATAAAGGAAGCGGAGCATGTCTGGCAGAACCGGGAAAGCTTCCGTACGGCAGCGCAGGCCATCGGATACAAGGAGTTCTTTCCGTATTTTGAGCAGACGGCTCCACTGGAAGCCTGCACGGAAAAGCTCAAGCAGGCGTCCCGCAACTATGCCAAGCGCCAGTTGACCTGGTTCCGCCATATGGACGGTGTGGTTTGGCTGGATGCCGGTGCACCGGATGCAGTGCAGACTGCCATCCGCAAAACTAGCGAATTTTTAGCGAAAGGATGATCGATATGCCGGATGAGACCCAGAAGGAACGCCATGCGCCGCATGTGCTTACAACTCTGGCAGGCGTGCTGATCGCGTTTCTGCTGCTGGCAGCAATTTATGTGGTGTATCAGGCCGCACATATCCTGTTCCCGCAGAATGTTTATGAGACTACGCTGCCTGCGGTCATTTCGGATACGGTGGAAGCCGACGGAGTTCTGCTGTTCGACGAAAGCTATGTGGCAGGCAGCGGAAACCTTGGATATCTTGCTGCCGACGGCGAGCGCGTTTCAGCGGGCACCGCAGTGGCAGAGGTGTACAGCAACGCTTCGCAGGCTTCGCTGCGCCTGCAGCTGAACCAGCTGAATGATCAGATCGACCTGCTGCAGAAATCGCAGAACACTTCTGCGCTGCAGCTGGATACCCTTTTAAAAGAACGTTCTTCTGCGCTGTATGACCTGCTGGATACGCTAGACGACAGCGATTATGAAGCGGTGGATGATGATGCCAATGCCTACCTGCTGGCCCAGAACAAGCTCTGGGTGGTAACGGGCGAAGCTGCAAACTTTACCGATCAGATCACTGCGCTGGTCCAGCAGTCCCAGAGCGTGCAGGCGCAGCTGGGCAGCCCGGCGCAGATCACTGCACCGCAGACCGGCTATTTTGTGCGCTCTTCCAGCAGCGGACGGCTCAATGCCAGTGCCGATGATATCCTTGCACTGAACGCACAGGAGCTGCAGGGCTATCTGCAGTCCGACCCAGTGTTGGCACTGGACGGCTGCGCCGGTAAGATCGTGGCAGGGTTCACATGGCGCTATGTGGGCGTGTGCACTGCAAAGCAGGGCGAAAAGCTGCTGGGTCAGAACGGCAAGCCGCTGAGCACAGCGGTGGAGATCAGCTTCCCGGGTCAGGTGGAGAACAGCCTCAAGGCCACCGTCACCGAGGTGGAGATCGATCAGGACAGCGGCCTTGCCCGCTTTGTGCTTGCCTGCAACTCCATCAACGGCGATGTGCTTTGCCTGAACCGGGCTGCAGCACGCATCTCGGTAGGAGAGCGCAGCGGCCTGCGGGTGCCTGCTGCGGCTGTGCACTATTTAAAAGAGGATGGCACCGAGGCACAAACGCAGGGCGAAAACTACATTCCCGGTGTGTACGTGAAACTTGGCAACATTGCCCGCTTCTGCCCGATCGACCCGGTGGACGCAGACCATCCCCTCATCACGGACGGCGATTACATCCTTGTTCTGCCCGAAGGGACCGAGGGCTCGGTCAGCAAGGTGAGGCTTTATGACGAAATAATCGTTTCCGGACAAAATTTGTATGATGGAAAGCTTTTGTAGTTATTGACATCTGAGGCAAAAAATCCGATAATAGATAAAGCTATTATTTGCATCTATTTGCAAAGAACGCCAGGCAGCGCCATGCTGCCCGAATGAAAGGAGCAGATTGTATGTCTTTGCTTGACAGCATTAAGAAAGGTCTGTTTGACCAGGAAGACGATTACGAGGATCAGTACATTGACGATGGCCCCCAGATGGTAAACAATAACAATGGCATCGGCCTTGGTGCTGACGACGAAAATGAAGAGCCTGTTGAGGGTGCCAAGAAGAACGGCAAGGTGGTCAACATCAATGCCACCACTCAGCTCAAGGTCGTTCTGGTCAAGCCTGAGCGTTTTGAGGATGCCAGTACCATTGCTGACCACCTGAACAACAAGCGCACCGTGGTGCTCAATCTGGAGTCCACCAACAAGGAAGTGTCCCGCCGTCTGGTGGACTTTCTGTCCGGTGTTGCATATGCAAACAATGGCCAGATCAAACGCGTGGCCAACAGCACCTTCATCATCACTCCGTACAACGTGGATATCATGGGTGATCTGCTGGACGAGCTGGAGAACAATGGCGCGTTCTATTGATCCGCAGCCCAAGGCGGCGCGCGGGTTCATCCCTGCGCGTACCGATGAAGAACGCTATCTCATGCGCCATATCGAGGACTTGGCCCACACGGCCTTTTCCCGGGACATTGCGCGGTATTCGGCTTTCCTGAGTGACCGCGAGCAAGACTTGGCCCGCGCGGCACTGGGCCGTGCCGGTGTGCAGGAGGGCTTCCGGTTTGAGGGCGGCTGGCTGAATGCGGAGCGCAGGGTGCTCTGTATCGAGCCGGAGTACAGCTGCGGCGAAGCACCCATCTGCTGTGTGCGGCTGCAATGCTGTGCACAGGCGGGGGCTGCGCTGCCCGCCCACAAGGATTACCTGGGCAGTCTGATGGGCCTTGAGCTGCGGCGCGAGGCGCTGGGAGATATCGTTCTGCCGGAGGATCAGCCGGGCACAGCTTATGTGTTTGCGCTGGAACCGGCAGCACAGCTGATCTGCCGGGAACTGTTTCAGGCTGGACACACGGAGCTGACCACGGAACTGCTGACGCTGGACGAGGTGCCGCAGTTTCCGCAGGCGGAGCGTGAGATGCACAGTGCAACGGTATCGTCCCTGCGGCTGGACGCTGTGCTGGCAGCTATGCTGCACTGCAGCCGAGGACAGGCTTCGGAACTGATCGAGGCGGGCAGGGTGGAGATCAACCACCTGCCGGCGGATAAACCTCATGCGCAGGTATATGAGGGCGATGTGTTCACGGTGCGCGGCAAGGGCCGCTTCAACCTGACTGCACTGCCCGGCAAAAGCAGAAAAGATCGGTCAATCATCGAATTTTTTCAATATTAAAAGCAACGGGAGGAAATGACTATGCTGACTCCGCAGGATGTCCGTTCTGTGCAATTTGAGAAAAACCTCCGCGGCTACCGCACAGAGGACGTAGACCGTTTTCTGGATAAGGTGGAAGAACAGCTGCGGGACGACGATGCGCAGGCGGAACAGCTTCGCAAGCAGATTGCGGACCTGACTGCTGAAAACCAGAAGCTGCACGATGAACTGAAGAGCTTTGAGGCAGATGGTGAAATGCTCAAGAGCGCGCTGATCAATGCACAGCGCATGGGCGAAAATGTCATCCGCGAAGCAAACCAGAAAGCAGAAGAGATCATCCATCGTGCAAATCTGCGCGGTGATGATATCATCCGCGATGCCAACGAACTGCTGCAGAAGGCAAACGACCGTGCAGACGAGATTGAGAACGAAGCAAACGAGAAGCGCCTTGCAGAGGAACGCGAGTATGACCGCGTGCGTCTGGAAGTGACCCGCTTCAAGTCTGATGTGCTCAACCTGTACCGCAGCCATGTGGAGTCGCTGAGCCGTCTGCCGGAGTTCCAGAAGGAAACGGCTGCACAGGATGCCGAACAGGCAGAGCCTGCTGCAGAGGAAAGTGAGCCTGCCGCTGCAGCCCAGCCGCAGGCAGTGGACGTGCAGGAGCCGGAAGCAGAGCCTGCACAGCCCGCACAGGAAGATGCAGAACCTGCTGCCGTTGTTGAAGATGACGACGACAAGGCAGCTGACAGCAGCGAGGATTTCTGGGCAAAGGATGAGAGCCAGCTCAAGCTGGACCCGCCGCCCGCGCCTCCTGCTGATTTTAAGCCGGACGAGCCGGACTACGATGCTTTTCAGGGTGTCAAGTTCAGCGAGTAAGGCAACCCCATAAGGAAATATAGAGGAGAGTGTAAACCATTGGCTAAGAACAAATCGCAGTACGATAGTACTCTGAACCTGCCCAAGACCCTGTTTGAAATGCGTGCCGGCCTGCCCAAGAAGGAGCCGGTCATGCTGAAGGATTGGGACGACAACGACCTGTACAATCAGCTCATGAAGCACAACGAGGGCAAGCCGCAGTTCATCCTGCACGACGGCCCTCCGTACGCAAACGGTAATATCCACATGGGTACTGCCCTGAACAAGATCATCAAGGATATCATTATCCGCGATAAGAACATGGAGGGTTTCCAGGCTCCCTATGTGCCCGGCTTTGATACCCACGGCCTGCCCATCGAGCTGAAGGCTCTGTCCTCCGTCGGTGATAAGAAGAAGGACATTTCCAAGCTGGAACTGCGCCAGATCTGCGAAAAGTTTGCTACCGAGCACATCGATATCATGAGCGACCAGTTCAAGCGTCTGGGCGTTATCGGCGATTTCGAGCATCCGTATCTGACCCTGAAGCCTGAGTTCGAGGCACGCCAGATCGAGATTTTTGGCGAGATGGCAAAGAAAGGCTACATCTACAAGGGCCTGAAGCCTGTGTACTGGTGCCCGGACTGCCGCACGGCTCTGGCAGAGGCCGAGATCGAGTACGGCGAGGACGACTGCGATTCCATCTTCGTGCGTTTCCACGTCTCTCAGGACCCCAACGGTGTGCTGGCAAAGCACGGCATCCCGATGGACAAGACCTACTTCGTCATCTGGACCACCACCACTTGGACTCTGCCCGCTAACGAGGCGATCTGCCTGAACGGCCAGTTCGAGTACTCCTTCGTCAAGATCGGCGATGAGTTCCACATCATGGCCACCGAGCTGGTCAAGAGCGTCATGGATGCCTGCCACATCGAGAACTACGAGATCGTGGGTGAGCCGGTCTCCGGTGCCGAGTTTGAGCTGATGCGCTACAACCACGTCTACCTGCCCAAGGAGGGCTGGGTCATTCTGGGCGATCACGTCACACTGGAAAGCGGTTCCGGCTGTGTCCATACCGCAGGCGGCCACGGCGTGGACGACTTCAACGTCTGCCAGAAGTATCCGCAGGTGCCCATCACCGTCCCCGTGGACGATGGCGGCTATCTGACCGAGCTGGCCGGTAAGTATGCAGGTCAGCGCGTGTGGGCTGCCAACAAGACCATTCTGGCCGATTTGACCGAGTCCGGTGCTGTCATGGGTCAGGTGCACATCAAGCATCAGTACCCGCACTGCTGGCGCTGCCATCACCCCATCATCTTCCGTGCAACGGAACAGTGGTTCTGCTCCATCGCAAAGTTCCGCGAGGATGTCTACAAGGCCATCGACACCGTTACCTGGATGCCGGATTGGGGCCATGACCGCATGAAGGGCATGGTGCGCGACCGCAACGACTGGTGCATCAGCCGCCAGCGCACCTGGGGCGTGCCCATCCCCGCATTCTATTGCAAGAAGTGCGGCACCTACCACATCACCGATGCCACCATCAAGGCTGTCAGCGACCTGTTCCGCAAGGAAGGTTCCGATGCATGGTATAAGTACGAAGCCGAGCAGATCATCCCCGCAGGCGAAGTGTGCGAAAAGTGCGGTGCTTCCGAGTGGACCAAGGACACCGACATCATGGATGTCTGGTTCGACTCCGGTTCCACCCACGCCGCTGTGCTGGAGGAGCGTCCGGAACTGCGCTTCCCGGCTGATATGTATATGGAAGGCGGCGACCAGTTCCGCGGCTGGTTCCAGTCCAGCCTGCTGACCAGCGTTGCAAGCAAGGGCTGCGCACCCTATAAGTCTGTTCTGTGCCACGGCTGGGTCGTGGATGAGCAGGGCAAGCAGATGCACAAGAGCGCCGGCAACGGCGTGGAGCCCAGCGAGATCATCAAGGACTACGGCGCTGATATCATCCGTCTGTGGGTGGCTTCTTCCGACTACACCGTGGATGTGCGTGCCGGCAAGAATATCTTCAAGCAGCTGAGCGAGGCTTACCGCAAGATCCGCAACACCGCTCGCTTCATTCTGGGCAATCTAGACGGCTTTGATCCCAACACCGACTGTGTGGCTGACGATCAGCTGCAGGAAATCGACCGCTGGGCACTGGCTGCTCTGGATGACCTGATGGTCAATACCAGCGCAGGCTACGCTGTGTACGACTTCAACAAGGTCTATCATGCAGTATACAACTTCTGCGTTGTTGCAATGTCCAACTTCTATTTGGATGTGACCAAGGATCGTCTGTACTGCACCAACGGCGCAGGCCGCAAGGCTGCTCAGACCACCATGTACAAGATCCTTGTGGCTCTGGACAAGATCATTGCGCCCATCCTGTGCTTCACCAGTCAGGAGATCTGGGACTTCATGCCCAAGACCGAGGGCATGAACAAGTACGTTGTCTTTGAGGAGATGCCCAAGGCTGGCCAGTATGCCGCCGATGAAGCCTTCAAGGCAAAGTGGGCACAGCTGATCGCCGTCCGTGATGAGGTGAAGAAGGTTCTGGAGCAGGCCCGTGCCGAAAAGGTCATCGGTGCTTCTCTGGAGGCTGCCGTCACCCTGTACTGCAATGACGCGGTGTATGATCTGCTGAACAGCATCCCCATGGACGAGCTGGCCGACCTGATGATCGTCTCTCAGGTAGAGCTGGTCAAGGGCGAAGGCGGCGCTGCAAGTGCTGTCGAGGGCCTGAGCGTTGCTGCTGCACATGCCACCGGCGAAAAGTGCGAGCGCTGCTGGAAGTATTCTTCTTCCATCGGCAGCCATGCCGCACATCCCACCCTGTGCGCACGCTGCGCCAGCGTTGTGGAAGCCTAAGCGTTCCGCATAAAACAATGTTTTAAAGGGCGGCGCTCCCTTATACCGGGGAGCGCCGTTTTTTATACTGAATGATTTTGGGAGTATCCTATGGCATTTGTTGTTTTTAATCTGCTCGCGGCTGCGGCACTCATTGGCATCGATCAGGCCATCAAGCTGTGGGCCACCAATGTGCTGCAGCCCATTGGTGCAATGCCGCTGATCCCCCATGTGGTGGAGCTGCGGTTCGTGCTCAACCCGGGCATGGCGTTCAGCCTGCTCAGCGGCAAGCAGCTGTTTCTCATCATCGCTACCAGCATAGCGCTGATCTTTGTGGCCTATGGGCTGTTCTTCCGCAGCCGCGGCAGATACCTGCAGCAGGCTGCGCTGCTGCTGATCCTTGCCGGCGGCATCGGCAACCTGATCGACCGTGTGCTCAACGGCGAGGTTGTGGACTACATCAATCTGCTGTTCATGCAGTTTGCGGTGTTCAATTTTGCGGATATCTGCGTGTGTGTGGGCGTGGGCCTTTGGGTGCTGGTAATTTTTCTGGAAGAGCTGCACGCTGAGAACGGGCAGTCCCCGAAGGAGCAGTGAGCCATGGAGCAGCGTGAATTTGTGGTGGAGCAGGAGACGGCAGGCCAGCGCATCGACCGCTTTCTGAGCGGCGAGGACACCGGTCTTTCCCGGTCTGCTCTGCAGGCGCTGGTGGCCGACGGTCATGTGTTGTGCAACGGCAGGCTGGTTGCCAAAAGCCTGAAGCTCAAGGCGGGCGACACCATCGTTTTGGAAATTCCGGACGCAAAGCCCATTGAGGCCGTGCCGCAGGACATCCCGCTGGAAATCGTCTATGAGGACGAGCATCTGCTGGTGGTCAACAAGCCCAAAGGCATGGTGGTGCACCCGGCTCCCGGCAACCCGGACGGCACGCTGGTGAACGCGCTGCTGTGGCACTGCAAGGGAAGCCTGTCCGGTATTGGCGGCGAGATTCGCCCCGGCATCGTGCACCGCATCGATAAGGACACCAGCGGCCTGCTGGTGGTGGCAAAGGACGATGCAACGCACATCGGCCTTTCCCAGCAGATGGCGGTGCACAGTGTGGAGCGCGCGTATCGCACCATCGTGTACGGCGGCTTTGCACAAGATGAGGGCTTTGTGGAAAGCAATCTGGGCCGCAGCAAGACCGACCGCAAAAAGATGGCGGTCTACCCGGCCAGTGAGCCGCACACCAAATATGCCTATACCGGCTATCAGGTGCTGGAACGGCTGAACAACTTTACCATGCTGGAATGCCGCCTGAAGACCGGCCGCACCCATCAGATCCGCGTGCACATGGCATCCATCCAGCACCCGGTGGCGGGCGACCCGGTGTACGGCCCGCACAACTGCATCACCAGCCTGCACGGCCAGTGCCTGCACGCCAAAACGCTTGGCTTTGTGCACCCGATCACCGGCGAACATCTGCGGTTCGATTCGGAATTGCCGGAATACTTCACTCATTTTCTTGCAACGCTCAGGAGGGGAACGGTATGAACCATCTTTCTTCAACGCTTGTACTGTGTGATCTGGACCATCTGCTTTTGGGTGCCGACGGCAACCTGACGCAGGTGGCGCGGGATGTGCTGCAGCTGTTCGTCCGCCGCGGCGGACGTTTTACGGTGTTTTCCCAGCGCACGCCGCGGGCAGTGCGGTCCATTCTGGGCAGTGTGCGGCTCAGCGCTCCTGCGCTGGTGTGCGGCGGTGCCATGGCCTACCATTTTTCCGATGGCACCCGCCATCCGCTGTGCACCTTTGCCGGGCAGGATGCCGACCTGTTCGCCCGCCTGCCGGTGGCAGAGGGCGTGGGCATTGCCCTGCAGATGACCGACGGTACTACCCGCGTGCTGCGCATGAGCGAGGCATTGGAGCGTCATCTGCGGCAGGAATGGACCCCTTATCTGCTGGCAAACGCGGCAGACATCAAGGGGGAAGAAGTGCTGCGGGTGCTGCTGTATCAGGACAGCAAGGCAGTGCCCATGATCTCGCTGCTGGAAAAATCTCTGGGCGACCGCACAGCGGTGCTGCTGGGCGAGCGTGCCGCAGCGGATACGCTGATCCTGACCCCCAGAACCGTCTCTGGCCGTGAAATGCTGGATGCCGTGTGTATGCCAGTGGGCATCGACCCGGAAGATGTGCTGGTACTTGCCGGAGGGCTGCCTATGCTGGACATGGTGCGCGCTTCCAGCCAGAGCACCGCAGCTGCGGATGCCCCGGCTGAGCTGCGTCTTGCTGCCCAAAAGGTCACTTTGACCGATGCTGCGGCAGGTTCTGCAGTGGAAGTGCTGTACCGTATGGTGCGGGATGCTGAAAATTTGGCGTAAAATTTGTGCAAGGCTTCTGCAAATTCTTTCGCAGAAGCCTTTCTTTTTGGAGGAAAGTCAGGTACAATGAGAGAAACGCATCTTCTGGTCCTGCAAAAGAAGGAAAAACTCTTTCTTGCGCTGTCGCTGGCGGCGGTGGTTTTGTGCACAGTGCTGGCCTTTGGCTTTGCCGTGCCGCTGCAGGCTGCCGAATCGCAGGTCCTGCCGGATACGACCGGGCTGGAACAGTATGTGCTGGTGGATCTGAACACTGCCGATCTCTCTGCGCTGTGCACACTGCCGGGCGTAGGGGAAAAGCGCGCACAGACGATTCTGGATTACCGGACGCAGAATGGCCCGTTTGAACGGGTAGAAGATGCAGCCAATGTTCCGGGCCTGACACAGACCATTGTGGATTCCTGGGCAGGAATGGCAACCGTGAGCTGAGCCGCAGCCGGCGGCCCGGCGCAGCAAAAAGGGGAATGATTATGAGTGACGATACCATTTTTATCAACCGGGAACTGAGCTGGCTGGATTTCAACCGGCGCGTTCTTGCGCTGGGCAAAGATAAAAATGTTCCGCTTGCAGAGCGGGTCAAATTTCTTGCGATCTACGGCTCCAATCTGGACGAGTTTTTTATGGTGCGCGTGGGTTCTCTGCAGGAGCGCGCCAATCTGGAACAGGAACAGGGCAAAAAGGTCAAGAGGGAAAACAAGACCAACATGTCCGCGGCGGAACAGCTGACTGCCATCATGCCCAAAACGGCACAGCTGCAGGAGGAGTGCGATAAATACTACGCAAAGGCGCTGGAAGCACTGGCGGAGTGCGGCTGGCGCAAGGTGGATCTTGACCACTTGTCCAGGGAGGACGAGCACTTCTGGAAGAAGTACTTCCAAACGGAGCTGTTCCCCATCCTCAGCCCGCAGATCGTGGATAACCGCCATCCGTTCCCATTCCTGCGCAATAAGGAGATTTACCTTGGCGTTCTGCTCAAGGAAAAACACCCGGCAGGGCAGAGCCTTGGCATCATTCCCATTTCCAGCCAGATGGAACGGATGCACGTTGTAAAAAAAGACGGCGAAACGCAGTTTGCACTTACCGAAGAGCTGGTGCTGCACTTTGCGGCCAGCATCTTTGGCAAAGAGACGATTCAGGAAAAATGCCTTTTCCGCGTTACCCGCAATGCGGATATCGACGTAAAAGAGGGCATGATGGATCATGATATCGACTACCGCGAGATCATGACCGAGTTGCTCAAACGCCGCCGCAAGCTGGCTGCGGTGCGTCTGCAGATCACGCCTGCCCCGGCCCCGGAGGTAGAACGCCTGCTGTGCAACCGTCTGCTGCTCACCCATAAACGGGTGTTCGAGCAGAAAAGCCCGCTGGATCTGAGCTTTTTCTACAAGCTCACCGGCCGCATGGAAGCGGAGGGGCGGCCGGAACTGTTCTACCCGGCTGCACGGCCCATGCTGCCGCCGCCGGACTACGACCTTGCCGCTGAGGTGCAGAAGCACGATGTGCTGCTCAGCTACCCGTACCAGTCCATCCGGCCCTTCATTGCCATGCTCAAAAAGGCTGCCCATGATCCTGAGGTCATTTCCATCAAAATGACACTGTACCGTATGGCGCGGGAGTCCCAGATCGTGCAGGCGCTGATGGAAGCCGCTGAGAACGGCAAAGAGGTGGTGGCGCTGGTGGAGCTGCGCGCCCGTTTTGACGAGCAGAACAACATCGACTGGTCGAAACAGCTGGAAAGCGCAGGCTGTACGGTCATTTATGGCTTTGATGATTACAAAGTGCACTCCAAGCTGACCCTTATCACCAAAAAGAGCAAAGAGAGCTACTCTTATATCACCCAGATCGGCACCGGCAACTACAACGAAAAGACCAGTGAGCTTTACACGGACTATTCCTTCATTACGGCAGACCATGGCATTGGCGAGGAAGCTTCCAATGTGTTCCAGAACCTTGCCGTGCAGAAGCTGACTGAGGAGAGCGACCGGATGCTGGTAGCACCGTTGCGCTTCAAGAGCGTATTGCTGGAAGAGATGGATCGTGTCATTGCCGCCGCCCACATGGGCCGTCCGGCATCCATGATCCTGAAAAACAATTCCATCAGCGACCGGGATATCATCCTCAAGCTGCAGGAAGCCAGCTGTGCTGGTGTGCGCATTGATATGATTGTGCGCGGCATCTGCTGCGTGCGCGCCGGCGTGCCCGGCAAGACGGAGAACCTGCATATCCGCAGCCTTGTGGGTCGTTATCTGGAGCATGGCCGCATTTACAGCTTCTTCGATGGTGCACATACCCGCATCTATATTGCATCCGGCGATTTCCTCACCCGCAACACCGAGTGCCGCGTGGAGGTGGGCGTGCGCGTGGAGGATTCCGTGCTGGTGCGGAAGCTTACCGACATTCTGCAGCTGCAGCTGCGGGATAATGTCAATGCCCGCGAGATGCGCCCGGACGGCAGCTACCAGAAGGTAAAGCCCGCTGAGGGCGAAGCACTGGTGAACGGCCAGATGGGCATGTATGAGCTGTTGAAAAATGACTGGATGCAGCCGGAGCCTTGGAAGCTTTCTGCCGCTGCACAGGAAAAACAGCCTGAACCTTCTGCCGAAGCAGAAAAGCCAGAACCTGCGAAAACGGAAGTAGCTCCCGCTGCAAAACAGGCAGAAGCTTCTCACTCGGAATCTGCTGCGGCACCGGAAAGCGGCGACCGTTTTGACCAGCTGGAACAGATGGTCAATCATAAAAAGCGTACAGAGCCGCAGCCTGCCCCTGCAGCCAAGCCGATAAAGCCGGTGGTGGAGACACCCGCCCCCAGAAGCCGCCTGAAACGGATTTTGGATTTTTTCAAGTTACGCAGATAATATTTGCAAGACCCGACAGAGCAAACCCTCTGCCGGGTCTTTTTGCGTGTTTGCCTGCATAAATAAAAAGCAAACGGAAGGCGGGAGGCAGAAGGTGCGGGCAAAGCGATGGGGACGAGCCGGGCACGGCAGGAAGCAGCCCAGACGGAGGGTGATTCTTCTGGCAGTTTTAGCCGGCCTGCTGGTGTGCGTGGTGCTTCCGGTGCGGGCGCAGAAAAAAACGGGGAAGCTCTGTTTCCCGCTGGACACCACACAGTACCGTGTTTCGGACGGATACGGCTGGCGGCAGGATCCTTTTACCGGGGAAAGGACGTTCCATAAGGGCATTGATCTTGCCTGTGCAGAGGGAACAGAAGTGCTTGCTGCGGAAGGCGGTGCGGTGGTGCAGGCATACCGCAGCACAAGCTATGGCACCTGTCTGCGTGTTCTCCATACAGATGGCAGCGAGTCACTTTACGCCCATTTGCAGTACGCCTATGTCCGCCCGGGCGAGGTGGTGGAAGCAGGGCAGCTGCTGGGCGCAGCAGGGCGCAGTGGGCGCGCTACGGGAGCACACCTGCATTTTGAACTGTACCGGAAGGGAACAGCCTGTGACCCGGCGGATGCGCTGGGCCTTTCCTCATGAAGCTGCATGATTCCCGGCAGCTGGGGCCGCTGGTGTTCCGCGACCCGCTGCTTTTGTGTAGCGCACTGTATTTTCTGCTCTACTTTGATGCAAGCGGCTTTCTGCGGCTGGGGTTGCTGGCGGCGTTCCTGCACGAGTGCGGGCACATTCTGGTGTATTGTGTGTTTCTGCGCCGCTTTCCGGTCATTGAGGTGACCATGACTGGCTTTTGTATGCGGATGGACGCTCCGGCCCGGGGCCTTTCACCGGGGCGGCTCTTCTGGCTGGCTGCTGCAGGCCCGGCGGTCAATTTCATGCTGGCAGGCATCTGGGCACTGCGGCTGGAACAGGAACTGACCATCCGCGGCAGTGCCTTCTGGGCGGCAAATCTGCTGACCGGGGGATTCAACCTGCTGCCCGTTCCACCGCTGGATGGTGCGCAGCTGGCGTCCTGCCTGTGCGAAATGCGGCGTGCAGGCAAAAAGTTTAAGGGAAATGATTGAAAAAACAGCTCATTTCGGGTACAATAAAATGACGTGTAAAAATGGACTGTTTATTGGAGGACTCGATGTTTGATCCAAAACTGAAAGAAGCACTGGGACGGGTACAGAAGCCTGGTCGTTATACTGGCGGAGAACCCGGCAGTGTATATAAGGACAAAGAAAAAGTGGATGTCCGCTTTGCGTTCTGCTTTCCGGACACCTATGAGGTAGGTATGTCCTTCCTCGGCGAAAAGATCCTGTATGAGCTGCTCAACAGCCACGAAAACTGGTGGTGCGAGCGTGCTTTTATGCCGTGGCTGGATATGAAGGCCGAGATGGAGCGTCTTGGTCTGCCGCTCTACACCATGGAGAGCAAGGATCCGCTCACCGCTTTTGATGCAGTGGGCTTCACCCTGCAGTACGAGCTTTCCTATACCAATATTCTGGCTATGCTGGATCTGGCGGGCATCCCGTTCTATTCCAAGGATCGCGATGAAAGCTGGCCACTGATTGTGGCGGGTGGCCCCTGCGCCTGCAACGCGGAACCCATTGCGGACTTTTTTGATGTGGTCCAGCTGGGTGAGGGCGAAAACCAGCTGCCCGGCATCTGCGCCGAGATCGAAAAGGCCAAGAAGGAGGGCGGCGTTTCCAAAAAGGAACTGCTGCTGCGCATTGCAAAGATCCCCGGCGTCTATATCCCGGCGTTCTACGATGTGGAGTATTACGAGGATGGCCGGGTCAAGGCCATCACCCCCAATGAGCCGGGCATCCCGGCGCGCATCACCAAGGCGATCATCAAGGACCTGAACGAGTTTGCCCCGCCTACGAATTTCGTGGTGCCCATGGTGGGTGCCATTCAGGACCGCGCCAGCATCGAGGTGCTGCGCGGCTGTGTGCGTGGCTGCCGTTTCTGTCAGGCGGGCTTTCTGTACCGTCCCATGCGCCAGCGTGACGCGGGCCTTCTGAACAGGGCGGCGCAGGAGCTGTGCGCCAACACCGGCTATGAAGAGCTGAGCCTTTCCAGCCTGTCCACCTCTGACCACGGCCAGCTGGAAGAGCTGCTGGATGATCTGAACGAGTGGGCACCCAAGGAGCATGTGAGTCTGTCGCTGCCTTCGCTGCGCGTGGACAACTTCTCCCAGAGCCTCATTGAAAAGACCACCAAGGTGCGCAAGAGCGGCCTGACCTTCGCCGCCGAAGCCGGCACCCAGCGCCTGCGCAACGTCATCAACAAGAATGTCACATGGGACGAGATCGAAAAGACCTGCACCATTGCATTCAACGCGGGCTACACCTCAGTCAAGCTCTACTTCATGATGGGCCTGCCCACCGAGACCATGGAGGACATTGAGGGCATCGCAGAGACGGCGCAGAAGGTGGTCGATCTTTACTATTCTCTGCCCAAGCGCGGCAAGGGCAAGGGTGTACAGGTGACCATCAGCTGTGCCTGCTTTGTGCCCAAGCCCCATACTCCCTTTGAGTTCGTGCCCATGGACACTGAAGAAATGCTGCGCGCCAAGCAGAAGCACCTGCTGGAAAGTGTGCGCAGCCGCAAGATCAAGGTCAACTACCACGACAGCACCACCAGCTTTCTGGAGGGCGTGTTCGCTAAGGGCGACCGCCGCCTTGCCCCGGTCATTGTGGAAGCCTACAAGCGCGGCTGCTACTTCGACGGCTGGGAGGAGTGCTTCAAGTACGATACTTGGCTGCAGACCTTTGCAGATCTGGGCATTGACCCGGCGTTCTACTGCCAGCGCCCCATTGGTCTGGACGAGGTAACGCCCTGGTCCCACATGGATTACGGCGTCACCCACGAATATCTTGTGCGGGAGTACCAAAAGGCTCTTGCCGCCCAGACCACCCAGCCCTGCAACCGTGCCTGCCACGGCTGCGGTGCAAATCACCTGTTAGGAGGTCCCTGCTTTGATTACAGTAAGAATCTCGTTTGAGAAAAAGAATGAGGCCTCCTACATCTCCCTGCTGGACCTGCAGCGGGTGATGCAGCGGGTGCTCAAGCGCAGCGGCCTGCCGGTGTGGCATACGCTGGGTTTCAATCCCCACATCTATATGACCTTTGCCTGCCCGCTTTCTCTGGGGCAGGAGAGCGAGTGCGAGTGCGTGGACGTCAAGACCGAAGCGGAAGCCCCGGATTTTGAGCAGTGGAAAGCGGCCCTCAATGCCATCATGCCCGCAGGCATCGTGATCACGCACGTTGGCCCGGTGCAGATGAAGGCGGACCTCATAGCCTACGCATGCTATCGCATCACCTACCCGGCGGCAGCGGCTGCGGCGCTGGATCAGTACAACGCGCTGGAAAGCGCCCCGGTGGAAAAGCACGGCAAAAAGGGCAACAAGATCATTGAGCTGAAGGATCACATCCCGCAGGTGGAGTACACCACGGAGGGGGACAGCCTGCACATGGATCTGTGCATGCCGGCCGCACAGGAACTGAACCTGAACCCCTCGCTGCTCACCGGCTTTCTGGAAGAAAAATTCGGTCTGCCTGCCGTCAGCGCCAACATCCTGCGCAAAAAGTTTTTGACGGCAGATAAGCAGCTGTTTGTCTGATCGGAGCGTGAAAGACCGTCTGTTGGGCAAAACAGAAAATTTTTGCATTTATTTTGGTCAGAACGCTTGCATTCACGCGGGTTTTGTGATATCCTATTTAGGCGTTAGTGTCCGCTGAGACCACAGCGGGGTTAATGACAATATCATTAAACGGGCGGTCCTCTGACGGCAAAGTGCCGTGTATGAACGTCTAAAAACAAATGGAGGATTCAAAAATGGACGCACTGAAGATTATTTCTGAAGGCAGCATCAAGGCTGAAAAGCCCCAGTTCAACGTTGGCGATACCGTCCGCGTTGATGTTCGTATCAAGGAAGGCGACCGTGAGCGCATTCAGGCCTTTGAGGGCACTGTGATCGCAAAGAAGCACGGCGGCGTTGCTGAGACCTTCACCGTTCGCCGCGTTGCTTACGGTGTTGGCATCGAGCGTGTCTTCCCCATCAACAGCCCCTTCGTTGAGAAGGTCACCGTTGTCCGCAAGGGCAAGGTCCGCCGCGCAAAGCTGTTCTACCTGCGTGGTCGTACGGGCAAGGCTGCCAAGGTCAAGAGCGATATTTGATCATCCCCGATTTGAAACGGGAGAAAAGGGACAACCTTGTTGTCCCTTTTTTCTTTATCAAAATTCCGAAAAAAATGCGGCTTTTTGCAGGCACCGTTCTTGCGAAGAGCCTGTCGGCTGCGGTATAATCGGGTCAGCAGTGTAAAACCAGAAGGTGAGGTGTACCGGATATGGAAAAACAGGAACAGGCAAAGCCCGTGCGTGGGCAGAACCTGCTGGAATGGTACGAGGCATTGATCTCGGCAGCGCTGGTGCTGGTGCTGATCTTTTCGTTTTTCTTCCGCATCATTCAGGTGGACGGCAGCTCCATGGTGCCCACACTGGTGAACGGTGATAAGCTCATCGTGTGGGGAGCAGGCTATACACCGCAGCGTGGTGACGTGGTCATTGTGGACAGTTATACCTCCTACGGTAAACCGCTGGTCAAGCGTGTCATCGCCAAAGGCGGCGATACGGTCTCCATCGATTATGCGACCGGCACCGTGGCGGTGAACGGTGAGGTCTTGCAGGAGGACTACATTGCAGAACCTACCTATCTTGGCTATGATGTAACTTTCCCGTATACGGTGCCGGAGGGCACGGTGTTCGTGATGGGTGATAACCGCAACCAGTCGCTGGACAGCCGCTCCACCTATGTGGGCTGCATCGACGAACGGGATATTCTGGGCAAGGTGCTTGTGTGCTTTATGCCCTTTACAGATTTTGGGGTGGTAAAATGAACGAAATGGATACCCGCTTTGCAAACCAGTACAATATTCAGTGGTTCCCGGGCCACATGACCAAGACTCTGCGCATGATGGAGCAGGAGATCCAGCACGTGGATGCAAGCCTTGTGCTGCTGGATGCCCGCATCCCGCTTTCCAGCCTGAACCCGGAGATCGAGCGCATCACGGCCCGCAAGCCGAAACTATACGCGCTGAACAAGGCCGATCTGGCAGACCCGGCTGTAACGGAAGAGTGGATCAAGTATTTCCGTGCGGCAGATGCTGGCTGTGTGGCCATCAGCGCCAAGCAGAAGGGCGGTGCCAATGCGGTAAAGGCTGCCATTGAAAAAGAACTGGCGGGCCTGCTGGAACGCCGCCAGAACCGCGGCATGGGCGGTGCCAAAACACAGGTGATGCTGTGCGGCATCCCCAATGTGGGCAAATCCACCTTCATCAACACCTTTGCAGGCTCTGCCCGCGCCAAGGCGGCAGACCGCCCGGGCGTAACCAAGGGCAAACAGTGGGTCAGCACCGACAAATTTGATCTGCTGGATATGCCCGGCGTACTGTGGAAGAAGTTCGACTCCAAGACCATTGCGTCCAATCTGGCCTTTATCGGCTCCATCAAGGATGATATTCTGGATGTGGAAGAGCTGGCCATGAACCTGCTGGACGAGGTGCGCCGCAACTACCCCGACCTTGTGGCCCAGCGCTACAAGCTGGATGCCGAAACGCTGGCCCTGCCGCCCTACGAGCTGATGGAAGCCATCGGCCGCAAGCGCGGTCTGCTGGTGCGCGGCGGCGAGGTGAACACCGAGCGCTGCGCCATTATGCTGGTGGACGAGTTCCGCGCCTGCAAGTGGGGCCGCATCTCGCTGGAGCGTCCGCCGCAGCGGGATGATCTGGCTGATTTTGCCGAGGAGGATGACGAATGAAGCGCCGTTCCGACGAGGAGATCTCGGCTCCGCTGTATGAGTACGATGCCGCTGTACGCAGTCAGTATGGCTGCTTTGCAGGCGTGGACGAAGCCGGGCGCGGCCCTCTGTGCGGCCCGGTGTGCGTAGCGGCCTGTATTCTGGACCCGGAGAATCCGGTCTTTGGCATCAACGACTCCAAAAAGCTCACCGAGAAAAAGCGGGAAGCTCTGTTTGATGAGATCATTGAAAAGGCGTTGGCCTACAAAATTGTTTTTGTGGGGCCGGAGATCATCGACCGGGACAACATCCTCAACGCCACCATGGGCGGCATGAAGCAGGCCGTGGAAGAGCTGGACATCGTGCCGAACCTCGTGCTGGTGGACGGCAACCGCACTCCGGCGGGTTTGCAGATCCCGGCACAGCCGGTGGTCAAGGGCGATGCCACCAGTGCCAGCATCGGCGCAGCATCCGTCCTTGCCAAGGTCAGCCGTGACCGCTATATGCTGGAACTGGACAGACAGTATCCGCAGTATCAGCTGGCAAAGCACAAGGGTTACCCGACCAAGCTCCACTATGAGCTGATCGCCCAGTACGGCATCCAGCCGTTCTACCGCCGCAGCTTCCTCAAAAAGCAGGGCTACTGGCCGGAGAACGGAAAGTGAACCGCGCCGAGACAGGGCGCAGGGGAGAAGCTGCTGCGGCCCGCTGGTATCAGAAGCAGGGCTGCAGGCTGCTGGCACACAACTTCCACACCCGGATGGGTGAGCTGGATGTTGTGGTGCAGGAGCCGGATGGGACCATTGTCATCTGTGAGGTCAAGACCCGTGCGGAAGGCTCTCTGGCCAGCCCGGCAGAAGCGGTGGACCGGCCCAAACAGCGCCGCCTGATCCGTGCAGCACAGTATTATCTGCAGCAGAACGGCCTGAGCGATGCACCGGTGCGATTTGACGTGGCAGAAGTGTTCCCTCTTGACAGCGGGCGCTGGATGGTACATATTATAAGGGGCGCTTTTCTCACGTAAAGCAACGGCCCCGGTGGGAAAATGTACGGGCAGAGGGCTTCTCTGCCACAGCAGAAGAGCGTGCTTTGCACGTTCTACGGCGAAAAAGGAGCGACAACAATGCAGTTTTTTAGTACCAGAGACCAAAACCGCAAAGTGACTTCCTCGGAAGCGATCGCACAGGGCCTGTCCAACGAGGGCGGTCTGTTTGTACCGGAAAGCTTTCCGCAGGTGGATGTGAAGGCACTGTGCGAGCTGGACTACCCGGCCATGGCAGCTGCCGTCATCAAAGAATATCTGACCGACTACTCGCAGGATTTTTTGACCGAAGCTGCCCACAAGACCTACGGAGAGGCCTTTGGCGGCAAGGCAGGCTATCTTGCCCCGGTGGAAGGGGACACCTATGCCTTAGAGCTGTGGCATGGCCCTACCTGTGCATTCAAGGATTATGCTCTGCAGCTGATGCCGAAGCTTCTGGTGGAAGCCAAAAAGAATCTGGGCCGCACGGAAAAGACCCTGATCCTTGTGGCGACCAGCGGCGATACCGGCAAGGCAGCTCTGGACGGCTACCATGATATCCCGGGCGTGGAGATCGCAGTGTTCTATCCCACGGGCGGTACCAGCGAGATCCAGCGCCTGCAGATGGCAACGCAGGAGGGTGCCAACGTGGCAGTGTACGCTGTGCGCGGCAACTTTGATGATGCACAGACCGGTGTGAAGAAGGTCTTTGGTGACACTGCCATTGCAGCAGAGCTTGCCAAGCGGAACATCCGCCTGTCCAGCGCCAACTCCATCAACTGGGGCCGTCTGGTGCCGCAGATCGTCTATTACTTTGCCGCCTATGCCCAGCTGCTCAAGGCGGGCAGGATCACCTTCGGCGATGAAGTGGACTTCTGCGTACCCACCGGCAACTTCGGCGACATTCTGGCAGGCTACTATGCAAAGCGCATGGGCCTGCCCGTGGGCAAGCTGGTCTGCGCTTCCAATGAGAACAACGTGCTGACCGATTTCCTCACCACCGGCACCTACACCGCAAAGCGGGAGTTCTTCAAGACCACCTCGCCCAGCATGGACATTCTGGTGTCCTCGAACCTCGAGCGCCTTCTGTACCATGTCACCGGCAGTGATGCCGAGGTGGCGGGCCTGATGAAGAGCCTTGCCGAGACCGGCAGCTATACTGTGCGTCCGGAGACGCTGGCTGCCATTCAGGAGAACTTCTCCTGCGGCTGGAGCAGTGAGGAAGAAGTGGCAGGGGAGATCCGTGTCCGCTACGAGAAAGACAATTACCTGTGTGATACCCACACCGCCGTTGCGTTCCATGTGGCAGCGCAGAAAAAGCGCGAGGGCGTGCCCATGGTGGTGCTGTCCACCGCGTCTCCTTTCAAGTTCCCGCGCAGTGTGCTGGAAGCACTGGGCCGCACCGCCCCGGAAAATGATTTTGAAGCAATGCAGCAGCTGGAAGCAGCTACCGCGCATACCGCACCGGCAAGCCTTGCCGCGCTGCGCCAGAAGCCGGAGCGCTTTAACACCGTGATCGATCCTGCGCAGATCGCCGAGGTGGCGCTGGGCTATCAGGAATAACGCATCCTGCTGCATTTAGAACAGGAGAAAAAACATGGCACTTTTTGTGCTTGGCGATACCCACCTTTCTCTGGGCGCTTCCAAGCCGATGGATATTTTTCCCGGCTGGAATGATTATGTGGAGCGCCTTGAGAAAAACTGGCGCAAGCTCATCAAACCAGAGGATACCATTGTATTGGCGGGCGATATCAGCTGGGCCATGCGCCTGACCGATACCCGTAAGGATTTTGAATTTCTGCAGAGCCTGCCCGGGCAGAAGATCATCATGAAGGGCAACCACGATTACTGGTGGTCTACCGTGAACAAGATGAATGCCTACCTCAAAGCAGAAGGCTTTGATACCCTGCACATTCTGCACAACAATTCCTACAGTGTAGAGGGGTATGCACTGTGCGGTACCCGCGGCTGGCTGTTTGATGCAGGCGAGGCCCACGACGAAAAGGTGATGAACCGCGAGATCGGACGGCTGCGCATGAGCCTTGATGCCGCAGAACCCGGGCTGGAAAAGCTGGTGTTCCTGCACTATCCGCCGGTGTATACCGGCACCAGTGCGCCGGAGATCGTGGCCACCTTAAAGGAATACAACATCAGGACCTGCTACTATGGCCATCTGCACGGCAATGCCATCCGCTATGCGGTGCAGGGCGATGTGGATGGCATCCACTACAAGCTGGTCAGTGCCGATGGGCTGCGTTTTTGCCCGTACCGCATCAATTGAACCGTTAAAACCAATAAAAATTAACAATTTGGGCTGGCAATTGTGTCAGGAGCGTGCTATAATAGTTTTTGACGCGATTGTTGCACCCAATTGAGCGCGCGCGTCCCCGCATATTGCAAAAGCAAGTTCATCCAGGACGCAGTGCGCGGTTGCAAAGGGCAAAAACTTCCTGCCCTGCGCAATAGAATTTTTGAGTGGAGGAAAAACAAATGAATTTCATCAAGTGTGAAAAGCTCGAGAAGAGCATGGCAGAACTGCAGTTCTCCATCGACGCAGAGGCTTTCAAGAAGGCTGTTGCCGATGTTTTCAAGAAGGAAGGCAAGAAGTACGCTGTTCCCGGCTTCCGTAAGGGCAAGGCTCCCCGCGCTCTGATCGAGAAGATGTACGGCGCTGATGTCTTTACCTATGATGCCATCAATGAGCTGTTCCCCGAGGCTTTCGAGGCTGCTGTTAAGGAAGCTGGCGTTGAGCCGGTCGGCCGTCCGGAGGTCACTGTTGACTCTGCTGATGAGACCAACGGTGTCACCCTGACCGTCAAGGTCGCTGTCAAGCCCGAAGTCAAAGTTGGCAGCTACAATGGTCTGACAGTTGAAAAGACTGTCCATACTGTTTCTGACGAGGCTGTTGAAGCTGAGCTGAAGCGTGTGCAGGAGCGCAATGCCCGTGAGCTGACCCGTGAGGGCGCTGCTGAGAACGGCGACATCGCTGATATCGACTTCGAGGGCTTCGTCGATGGCGTGGCTTTCGAGGGCGGCAAGGCTGAGCACTACAGCCTGACTCTGGGCAGCGGCAGCTTCATCCCCGGCTTTGAGGATCAGATCGTGGGCCACTCCGCTGGCGAAGAGTTCGACGTGAACGTTACCTTCCCCACCGAGTATCAGGCTGCCGAACTGGCTGGCAAGGCTGCTGTGTTCAAGATCAAGCTGCACGAAGTGAAGTACAAGGAGCTGCCTGCTCTGGATGACGAGCTGGCTAAGGATTGCTCTGAGTACGACACTCTGGACGAGTTCAAGGCTTCCATCCGCAAGAACAATCAGGAGCAGCTGGACAAGCAGGACGATCTGGCTGTTGAGAACGCTCTGGTGGATCAGGTCATCGAGAGCATGGAGGGTGAGATCCCCCAGGCAATGTATGATGCCCGCATGGACGAGATGGTCAACGACTTCGCATTCCGCGTGGAGCAGCAGGGCCTGCGCCTCGAGGACTACCTGAAGTATATGGGCCAGACTATGGAGCAGTTCCGCGCTTCCTTCATGCCGCAGGCTGAGAAGCAGGTCAAGATTCGTCTGGCTCTGGAGGCTGTTGCTGCTGCTGAGAACATCGAGGCTTCCGAGGAGGAAGTTTCCGCTGAGATCAAGCGCATTGCTGACCAGTACAAGATGGAAGAGGACAAGGTTCGTGAGCTGGTCAATGTTGACGACCTGAAGAAGGATCTGGCCATCAACAAGGCCATCGACTTCATCAAGAGCCACGCAAACATCGTGGAGAAGGCTGCTGAGGAAGAGAAGGCTGCAGACGCTGAGTAATCAGCTCCTGTGTTCCTTTGAAGCGGGCAGTATGCTGCACGGTTTCAATCAAAGGTTGTAAAAATTGACCGATACGGCAGAACCGGCAGGGAAACCGTATCGGTCAATTTTGCAAATACTATATTCCATTTCAGGAGGCGAACTTTATGAGTTTTGTTCCTTACGTTGTGGAACAGTCGTCCCATGGCGAGCGTTCCTATGATATTTTCTCCCGCCTTTTGAACGATCGCATCATCGTTCTGAGCGAGGATGTCAACGATACCTCCGCCAGCCTTGTTGTGGCACAGCTGCTGTATCTGGAAGGGCAGGACCCGGACAAGGACATCAGCCTGTATATCAACAGCCCCGGCGGCTCCATCAGCGCCGGCATGGCCATCCACGATACCATGCAGTATATCAAGTGCGATGTTTCCACCATCTGCATGGGCATGGCAGCTTCCATGGGTGCCTTCCTGCTGGCAAGCGGCACCAAGGGGAAGCGTTTTGCACTGCCCAACTCGGAAATTCTGATCCATCAGCCGCTGATCGGCGGGCAGGGCGGCGGCCTTTCGGGCCAGACCACCGATATCAAGATCCATGCCGAGCACATGGTGTATATCCGCGATAAGATGAACCACATGCTCAGCGAGTACACCGGTCAGCCGCTGGAAAAGATCCAGCTGGATACCGAGCGCGACAACTATATGTCCGCACTGCAGGCAAAGGAATACGGCCTGATCGATGAGGTCATTGCCCACCGCTGAGCCGCCGACATTTAATTTACCCAGGATAAGGAAAAACAGCTATGGCAAATAACAATTCCGGCAGAGACAAAAACGAAAAGGATCTGGTCTGCAGCTTCTGCGGAAAGCATCAGGACGAAGTGGAGCGTATGATCATCGGCCCCGGTGTCAATATCTGCAGCGAATGCATCGGCCTGTGCCACGACCTGCTTTCCGACAAGCCGGATCAGCCCAAAAGCGCCCGACCGGCCCGCGGTGCAAACCGTGCACACATCCAGCCTGCGGACGATCTGGATATCAACATCCTGACCCCGGCCGAGATCAAGGAAGGTCTGGATCAGTACGTGATCGGTCAGGACGAGGCAAAGCGTGTGCTGGCCGTCTCGGTCTACAACCACTACAAGCGCATCCTCAGCGGCAAGGGCAGCGATGTGGAGCTGCAGAAGTCCAACGTGCTGCTGCTGGGTCCTTCCGGCGTGGGCAAGACCCTGCTGGCACAGACTCTGGCAAAAATGCTGGGCGTTCCCTTCGCCATTGCCGATGCCACCACCCTGACCGAAGCCGGTTATGTGGGCGAGGATGTGGAGAACATTCTGCTCAAGTTGATCCAAGCAGCGGATTTTGATGTGCAGAAGGCACAGATCGGTATTATCTATATCGACGAGATCGACAAGATCACCCGCAAGAGTGAGAACCCCTCCATCACCCGCGATGTGGGCGGCGAGGGCGTGCAGCAGGCCCTGCTGAAGATTTTGGAGGGCACTGTGAGCAATGTTCCTCCGCAGGGCGGCCGCAAGCACCCGCAGCAGGAGTTCATCCAGATCGACACCACCAACATCCTGTTCATCTGCGGCGGTGCATTTGATGGCTTGGATAAGTATATCCTGCGCCGCACCGATAAGTCCGCACTGGGCTTCGGCAGCAGCCTGAAGGATAATTCCAGCGAAGCGGAGAAGGCTCTGCTGCGCAAGGTGGAACCCCACGATCTGGTCAAGTTCGGCCTGATCCCGGAACTGATCGGCCGTCTGCCGGTCATTACCGTGCTGGACGATCTGGACGAGGACGCTCTGGTTCGCGTGCTCAAGGAGCCGCGCAACAGCCTTGTGAAGCAGTATAAGGAACTTCTGAGCATGGATAATGTGGAACTGAACTTCACGGATGAAGCGCTCCACGCCATTGCCCGCAAGACGATCGAGCGCAAGACCGGTGCCCGCGGCCTGCGCAGCGTGATGGAAAGCATTCTGCTGCCCATCATGTACGAGGTGCCCACCGATACTACCATCATCCGCGTAACTGTGGATGAAGATACCGTGGAAGGCGGCGAAGCACATCTGGAATACGGCGCGGTGCGCAAGCGCTATAAAAATCAGGTCGCTCTGAGCTGACGCTTTTAGCGTACAGCAGGGGAGCAAAGACCCGGCATTCAAGCTCTGTTTCAAAAGCTTTTTGCTTTTGGCAGGGCTTTTTGCTTTATTATTCTTGTTTCCGAGGGCAAAATGTACTATAATATTAAGGTCTGGAATGGCATGGGGAACGCTCCCTGGCAGGAATGCTCCGCAAAATGCCGCTCTGGCGCTATGGGTAACAGGAAGTACGATAAAGGAGTGTGTTTTCAATGGCAAATTATCTTGCAATGAATCGTGATGAACTCACTGCCGAAAAGGCAGCGCTTGAAGCAAAGTACAAGGAATTTCAGGCCAAGGGCCTCAAGCTGAATATGGCCCGCGGCAAGCCCGGCCCTCACCAGATGGATCTGGCCATGGACCTGCTGAAGATGAACGATTACACCACCGATGCTGGCACGGATGCCCGCAACTATGGCGAGCTGGAAGGCCTGCAGGAGGCCCGCGTGCTGTTTGCGGATGTCTTTGGCGTAAAGCCGGAGGAAGTGTTCGTGGGCGGCAACTCCAGCCTGCAGCTGATGTATAACCTCGTCAATATCGGCTATGTGTTCGGTTTCCCGGAGTCTCCGTGCCCCTGGTCTCAGGTGGAGAAGCGCAAGTTCCTCTGCCCGGTGCCCGGCTATGACCGTCACTTTGCCATTACCGAGGAGTTTGGCTTTGAGCTGATCAGCGTGCCTATGACCCCCAATGGCCCGGATATGGACATTGTGGAAAAGCTGGTGGCCGAGGATCCTGACATCAAGGGCATCTGGTGTGTGCCGCAGTATTCCAACCCCGATGGCTACACCTACAGCGATGAGACCATCGAGCGTTTTGCCAAGATGAAGACCGCTGCGCCTGATTTCAAGATCTTCTGGGATGAAGCCTATATCGTCCATCACCTGACCGATGAGATCATCGAGACTCCGGTGCTGCTGAACGAGAGCAAGAAGTACGGCAACGAAAACCGTGTGTTCATGTTCACTTCCACCAGCAAGATCACCTTCCCGGGCGCAGGTGTCTCTGCCATTGCCTGCAGCGAGAGCAGCATGAAGTATATCTGCAAGCGCTTCTCGGTCATGATCATCAGCTACGACAAGATGAACCAGCTGCGCCACGTCCGCTTCCTGAAGAACAAGGAAGGTGTGCTGGCCCACATGGCAAAGCATCGCCGTCGTCTGGTGCCCTGCTTTGATGCCGTCAAGACCGCATTCAAGAACAACCTCATCCCCTGCGGGGATATTGCCCACTGGACGGACCCCAAGGGCGGCTACTTCATCAGCCTGTATGTGATGCCCGGCTGTGCAAAGCGCGTGGCAGGTCTGTGCAAGGATGCGGGCCTGACCCTGACCGGTGCCGGTTCTGCATATCCCTATCACAAGGACCCCGAGGATTCTCACCTGCGCATTGCGCCCACCTATCCCAGCCTGGACGAGGTGGAAACCGCTTCCGAACTGCTGTGCATCTGTGTGCGTCTGGCTGTGGCAGAAAAACTGCTGGCTGACAAGGCAGACTAACATTTTTTGATTTTATCTCCTCTGTGCGGCCCGTTTGGGCCGTCAGGGGAGTTTTGTCGCAAGAAAGCCGGCACGACGGCCCCCTTGCGGAAATGATAAGGCCCGCCGGAGCAGGCGGTCCGCACTAGAATACGGGCGGCAGCTGCAAGAACTGCTGCTTTTGGAGGTTCCCTGAATTTTATGAAAACAAAAGGCAAAGCATGGCATCTGATCGCCACAGTGCTGTTGATCGTGGTATTTGTGTATACTGCGTTCTTCGGTGTGTATGCCAAGTACGGCGATACGACCACGACCTACATCAAAGGTGCAAAGGATATCCGCTTCGGTGTGGATATCAAGGGCGGTGTCAACGTCACCTTTGTGCCGTCGGATGGCTACGATGCTACCGAAGAACAGCTGGAAGCAGCCCAGCTCGTCATTGAGAACCGTCTCGTGGCGCTGAACGTGACCGACTATGAGCTGTATGTGGACAACAATTCCGACAGTCTAATCCTGGAATTCCCGTGGCAGTCCGGTGAGACGGATTTTGACCCGGAAGCTGCAATCGATGAGATCGGCACCACCGCCTATCTGACCTTCCGCGAGGGAAGCAGTGCGGACGGTGAGCTGATCCTGGACGGCTCCATGATCGAGAGCGCCGCAGCTCAGTATGGCCCCGTCAGCAATGGCGGTGCTTCGGAATATTTCGTCTCTTTGAAGTTCACCGATGACGGTGCCAAGGCATTTGGCGATGCTACCACAAAGCTGGCTGCATCGGGCGGCACCATCAGCATCTGGTTGGACGATGAAAACGTGAGCACGGCTACGGTCAATACTGCTATTACCGATGGCTCTGCCATCATTACAAGCTCGGCTTCCAATCCTTTCACGCAGGAGCAGGTCGTCAAGATGGCCCGCCAGATCAACTCCGGCGCACTGCCCTTTGCACTGACGGTGGACAGCTATTCCACCGTCAGCCCCAGTCTGGGCGAGAACAGCCTGAGCGCCATGGTTCTGGCCGGCCTGATCGCCTTTGCACTGATCGTGGTGTTCATGACGATGCTGTACCGTCTGCCGGGCTTCCTTGCATGTATTGCACTGGCTGGTCAGGTGGCAGCAACACTGGCGTTCGTTTCCGGTTACTTCCCGGTGTTTGAAAGCTTTACCATGACCCTGCCCGGCATCGCAGGCATCATCCTTGCCATCGGCATGGGCGTGGATGCCAATGTTATCACGGCAGAACGCATCAAGGAAGAGCTGAAAAACGGCAAGTCTCTGGATGGCGCGCTCAAGAGCGGTTTTGCCCGCGGCCTGACCCCCATCGTTGACGGCAACGTGACCATCGTCATCGTGGCCATCGTGCTGATGGGTGCCTTTGGCCCCTCGGACGGCATGTTTGCAAAGGCACTCCACTTTGTGTTCTTTGCCTTTGGCCCCTCCACCGCAGGCACTATTTATGCCTTCGGTTACACGCTGCTCACCGGCGTGCTGCTGAACTTTGTGTTTGGCGTGTTTGCTACCCGTGTGATGATCCGCGGTGCGGCATCCATCAAGGCACTGCGCAACCCTTGGCTCTACGGTGCAGAAAAGCCCGGCAAGGAAAAAGCCGAGAAGAAGCCCATCGACTTTGTGGGCCTGCGCAAGCGCTTCCTGACGATCTCCTCCTGCCTGATGGCAGCCATCGTGCTGTGCGCTGTGGTTTTGGGTGTCCATCTGGATACCGAGTTCACCGGCGGTGCCATGATCACCCTGAGCTACGAGGGCAGCTTTACCATGTCGGATGTGCAGAAGGTTGCATCCTCTGCACTGGAGAATAACGGCCTGACCCTGCAGACCGGCGAGAATGTTGCTACCGGTGACCAGACCCTGAAAATCTCGATGCCCGGTACCGAAACAGTGACTACCGAGCAGGTGGCTAAGCTGCTGGACAGCCTGAACGAAAGCTGCCCGGACAACAATTTTGAACAGCTGTCGCTAAGCAACGTCAGCGCTGCCATGGGCACCAAGTTCCTACAGAAGAGTCTGGTTGCCGTGGTGTTTGCACTGGTGCTGATTCTGCTGTACATCGCCCTGCGCTTCAAGAACATCGGCGGCCTGACCGGCGGCATGATGGCAGTGCTGGCGCTTGTGAACGACCTGATGGTGGTATTTGGCACCTTTGTGCTGCTGCGCACCGCGCTGGATGGCAATTTCATTGCCGCCATGCTTACCATCCTTGGCTACTCCATCAACGATACCGTTGTGGTCTACGACCGTATCCGCGAGAACCGCACCCTGATGGGCAAAAAGGCATCCTTTGAAGAGCTGGTGAACCACTCGGTGAACCAGTCCGCCCGCCGCACCCTGATCACCACCATTACCACGGTGATGGCGCTGGGTGTTATGTGTATCGTGGCAAAGCTGTATGGTCTGGACAGCATCTTTACCTTTGCGTTCCCGCTGATGATGGGCATGATCAGCGGCGTGTACACTTCGCTGTGCGTTTCCACCTCTGCGTGGGTGCTGTGGAGTGAGCGCAAGCCCAAGACCAAAGCCTAAAAACACAGCCCGGTCAGACCGGACAGGAGGAACAGAACATGAAGTGTCCCTATTGCGGAGCCGAGGAATCCAAAGTGATCGATTCCCGCCCCACCGAAGACAGTGAGCGCATCCGCCGCCGCCGCGAATGCCTGAGCTGCCATATGCGCTTTACGACCTATGAGGTCGTGGAGACTGTTCCGCTTGTGGTCATCAAAAAGGACAGCTCCCGTGAGCCGTTCGACCGGCAGAAGCTGCTCAACGCCATGGTGCGTGCCTGCGCCAAGCGGCCAGTCAGCTACGAATCGCTGGAGCGTGCGGTAAGCAGCATTGAGCAGACGCTGCTCAGCTCCTACGACCGTGAGATCCCCAGCGTGCGCATCGGTGAGCTGACCATGCAGGAACTGAAAAAAATCGACGAAGTGGCATATGTTCGCTTTGCATCGGTCTACCGTCAGTTTGCAGACGTGGAAAGTTTTTTCAATGAGCTGAAAAAGCTGATGGGCGACCGCAAGGAACCACAGAAATAATTCGCATCAGAACACCGGCTTTCGCCCAATGGGGCAGGGCCGGTGTTTTTGTTTATACCAGCCGGTGCGAGAGCCATTCCAGTGTTTCCACCTGTACCTGTGCGCGGCGCAGCTCACCAAAGGCTTCCTCTGGGGCACCCATTTCCAGGTGTCCGTCCGCCGCCCGCAGCGCAGCTTCCAGCTCGGTAAAATCTGCTGTGCGCAGCAGGTGGTTCATTTTGGTGCGCATTTGGTCGCACCGGTCGGCACCATCAGCAAGCGCCTGCCGGGCGGCAGGGTAGTCGGCATTGCGGATGGCTTCGGCGGCGGTGTCAAGGTCTGCCGAGATCACATCCGCAAAGCTCTGCACCTTCCAGCTGCTGTAAAAGGCCACGCTCAACAGTACGCCCACAATGGCGATACATGCATAGATCCGCTTCATCCGCTCACCTCAATGGGAGCCGCCGGCACGGCGGTTCTCTTTTTTTAGCAAAAAATAATCCTCGGTCTCGTTGCCGATCAGCAGCAAAATTTCTTCCGGCAGCAGGGTGTTGGCCTGCGCCGTGCGTTCCAGCCACGCGCGGTCCTTGCCGCACCAGCGCAGGTTGTCTTCCAGCACCTGTCCGTCCAACACAAAGGGAATGGTGGCGTTGGTATGGGTCACCTTCAGCTGCAGGTCAGCAAGACGGGCTGGCTCTTTTTCTGGCCGCAGTGCTGCCGAAAGGGTGCCGTTCGTCTCGATCACCGCGTAGGAGACCTCCCGTGGGTCAAAAATATTTTTACCGCGCAGCGCTTCCATCAGGTCAGCTGTGGTCAGCCGCAGCATCCGCAAGGCTTTCTGATCGATCTGCCCGTCCAAGATCACCGTTTTGGGTCTGCCGGAGAGAAAGTTGAAGAATTTCTGGCTGCGGAAGCTCAGCACGGAGCCCAGCAGTTCCAGCGCTGCAATGAGAAACAGCGGGATCAGGCTGGATGTGATGGGCACCTCTTCCGATTCAATGGAGATGGATGCCAGATTGGAAATGAGAATGGTGGACACCAGTTCTTCGGGCTGCAGTTCGCCCAGCTGGCGCTTGCCCATCAGCCGCATGGCAAACAGAACGCACAGATAAATGATGATAGTGCGGCAGATCAGAAGCTTCAAGTAACAAGACCTCCTGTCGTTTCTGGCGGAATGGATGCCGCTGCAGCCGGGCATACTGCTGTGCAAAGGAGTGGTTGGATGCGGCAGTTATCACAGAGCCTTGCGGCAAATCTTGCGGTGCTGGACAAAATGTTTGGCACCTCTGCGGATTATTATGCCAAGGAGATCACGATTTATCATTGCAGGGGAAGCATCCTGCTGTTTGACGGCATGGCAAGCCTGGATTCTTTGTGGGAGCTTTTACTGGATGCGGCCAGCCGTCAGGCACCGCCGCAGCAGGCAGGCCAGCGTTGCACCGGGCCGCAGGTCTTTGAGCTGATCCTGCACGGCTCAGCCTTTCCGGCAGAAAGTGAGCCGGTAACAGATCTGGCTGATCTGGTCAAACGAATGACGGCAGGCATGGCGGTCTTACTGCTGGACGGCTGCGCAAAGGGCATTGCCTTCTCGGTGCAGGGACTGAAGTTCCGCTCGGTAGACGAGCCTTCCGGGGAGGGCAATCTGCGCGGCTCCCGCGAAGGCTTTGCCGACCTGCTGCGGGTCAATCTGAGCCTGCTGCGGCGGCTCATCCGTACCGAACATCTGGTGCAGGAGGTGGCGCAGGCCGATACCGAAATGCAAACGGAATACGCCATCTGCTACTGCAAAAACAGGGCAGACTCCGCCATGGTGATCCGTGTGCGCAAAGCGCTTGCCGCTGCAAAGCCGGAGCTTTTGCTGGATTCCAGTTACTTTGTGCCGTGGCTGCTGCCGGGCAAGGCGCGGCTGTTCACGCCGGTAAGCTACACCGAGCGGCCTGCCGTGGCGGCGGCAAAGATCTGTGAGGGCAAGATCGTGGTGCTGGTCAACGGAAGTCCCTCTGCCATGGTGCTTCCGGCTCTTTTCTGCGAAAATTTTGAGTGCTTGGACGATTATGCATCCACCGCCGTGTTTTCCTCTTTTCTGCGCATCCTCAAATATGTTTCGTTCTACCTCACAGTATTTCTGCCGGGTGTGTTCGTCTGTCTGGCGGTCTACCTGCCGGAGCTGATCCCACCGCAGCTTCTGTACAAGATCGAAGCGGCGGAGAAGGCCACACCGCTGCCGCTGTTTGCGGAAATGCTGCTGGTCATACTCATTTTGGAGGTCATCCGGGAAGCAGGTCTGCGGATGCCGCAGTCGCTGGGGCATTCGGTCAGTCTGGTGTCCGCGTTGATCATCGGCGATGCTGCCATTGCCACCGGGCTTATGAGCACGCCGGTGATCTTTGTGGCAAGCATCACGGCCATCGCGGTGTTCGTCACGCCCTCTTTGTACGAGCCCGCTACGCTGCTGCGTCTGGGTGTGGTGCTGGCTGCAGGTCTTGCCGGGCCGGTGGGCCTTGCGGGGGCTTTTTTTGCAGTTCTGCTCAGTCTTTCCGGCACAGCCTGCCTGCAGGTGCCATATCTGGCGGAGCATCCGTTCCCGCAGCGGCCCATGGCAGAGGATGGCGTCATCCGCCGCAACTACCGCCGCCTTTCAGCGCACGACTTTAATATCTGGCAGAAACGGGAGGGAAAATGATACAAAAACAGAAAGGCTTTTCTGCTCCCGTGCTGGCACTGAGCGTGTGGACAGCTGCGCTGGCAGAAGAAATGCAGACCGGTATCTCTCCGCGTGGGATGATCATTCATGGAGCGGTTCAGGCTCTTTTGCTCACATGCATCAGTGGGGTGCTCTCTGCCTGCTGGCAGCGGGCAGCCATGCAGTGGGTCTGGCTGTTTTCCGCAGGAGCATGGTTTCTGGCAGAGTTGTTTGGAACCGTAATGCAGGCCCAGAACATCTGCCAGCAGGAGTTCCGCTCCATGGCGCTGATCGGTCTGCTGCCGCTTTTGCTCTGGGCAGGGTGGTGTATTCCGCCTTCCGGCTGGGATGCTCCGGCACGGGTGCTGTGGTGGTTCGTGCTGCTGGGTGGGCTGGTCTGTCTGACAGGGCTTGCCGGGCAGATGGACTGGGCGCACCTGCTGACGGCAGATGCTGTGCAACTGGCCCGCTGGCCGCGTGTTCCGCTGTATGCGGAGTATTTGTTCTGGCCGCTTCTTGCAGGTTATGAAGAGCCGCGCAGCATGTCCTGGCTGCCATGGCTCACCTTTCTGGCACAGGCGGGTCTTACTGCCGGGATGTGCCTCGTATTTGGCGCAGCGGATTACCCGGAACAGGAACTGCTGCGGGCATGGAGTGCAGATGTTTTCTCCCGCATGGATGCGCTGTTTTTGCTCATCTGGCTCACCTGCGCGATCTTCCGCACCTGCTTTCTCTGCGCGGCAGTGCGTACCGTGTGGCAGCGCGCGGTGCAGTGCGGGAAAGGAGCGGTAAAATGAAGCAGAAGAAACTGCGCTCTCTCAGTGCGATGCTTTTGATCGGGTGGTGCCTGATTTTTCTGCGCTGCGAGACCACCGAAAAAAGCATGGTGCGTGCGCTGTATCTTGCTCAGAAGGAACAGTCCATCACCGTAGGGCTGCTGTATCAGGCTCCGGAAGCCGCCGCCGATGCATCCGAGGCTTCTGGGGCTGTGCAGCTGCAGTTGGCGCAGGCGGACACGCTGGCAAAAGCGCTGGCGGCGGCTCAAAAGCAACTGCCGCAAAAAGCGGATTACCGCCTGTGCGATTATCTGCTGATCGATCAGGATGCATCGGCAGAGCTGCTTGCAGCGTATGAGCGTACGGTGCTGGAAAACAGGCAGGGCAGGGTATCGGCAAAAGTTTCTGTGCTGGAAATGGATGATGGATTTTTGGAGGAACTTCCAGCGGAAAAGCAGGAAGTTCCGAACAAACTGCTTGAGCAGCTCAAGCAGTGCGCAGACCAGATGCCGAGGCTTTACCAGTATCAGGACGGAATGCTTCTGCCGCAGCTGCGGGCAGAGAAACAGGAAGTGGCACTTGCAGATACAAGCATCCTCTGGCGAGTGGAAAACAGCATTGAGCTGGAGGCCCGGCAGGCGGAAACAGCGCGGCTTTTGTTGGAAATGGGCGGCGTGCATACTTTCTGGCTGGAAGGTGAGCCGGTAACGGTCCGCCGATGCAGCGTGTCTGTCACCCTGCGGGAAGAAACTGCCAGTCTGCGGCTGGACTGTCAGCGCAGCTATGATACGCCGCAGCCCAGCGCCGCACAGTGCGAACAGCTGGCAGAACTGTGCACGCAGACGGTGCAGTCTTTCTGGCAGCAGGGCATCGACCTTGTGCATCTGCAGCAGCGCAGTGCATTGCAGAACGGTGTGGGCAGAGAAAAGATCACAATAAAAAACGCCTGCCCGCAATTGCAGGCAGACGTGAGATTTTTACCGATGTGATTCAGTTGGCAGTGGGGAAGGTGACAGTAATGGTAGTGCCCACATCCACCTGACTTTCCAGCTTGATGCGTGCGTTGTGGATGCGTGCGATATGCTTGACGATGGCAAGGCCCAGACCGGTACCGCCAGTAGCCTTGCTGCGGCTCTTATCCACACGATAGAAGCGCTCAAACACGCTGGACTGTGATTCTTTCGGGATGCCGATGCCGTTATCGGCCACAGTCAGGGTGCAGTGTCCGTCGCGGCTGCAGGCTGTGGTGATCTGTACCTTACCGCCGGGACGATTATAACGGATCGCATTATCGCACAGGTTCTGGCATAGCTCGTCCAGCAGGGCACGGTTGCCGTGCACAAGAGCACTTTCGCCCAGACAGTTCAGCGAGATGTAAGCCCGGCGGGCATTCAGCTTCTGGCGCTCTACGCAGTCCTTGGCAACGGTAAGCAGATCCACTGTCTCCATCTCCGGCTCAGAACCGGCTTCGCTGGCGTTGTCCAGACTGGAAAGCTGCAGGATATCGTTCACCAGCTGGATCATACGGCTGGCCTCCACATGGATCTTCTGGGCAAAGCCCGGCACATCCTCAGGCTTTGCAATGCCGGTCTCGATCAGCTCCGCATAGCCGGAAATACTGGTCAGCGGGGTCTTCAGCTCATGGCTGACATTGGCAGTAAACTCCTGCCGCATCTTTTCATTGTTCTCACGGAGGATGCGGTCAGAGTGGATGCTTTCGGCAAAGGGGACAAGCTCCTTATAGGGAACATTGTCCTGAATATGATCCAGATCTTCGGTCATGCTCAGCACAGGGGAGACCAATGCACGGGTGAGCAGAGCTGCCAGCACAGCGGCGGCCAGCATGAGTGCAACGCAGCTCAGCACGATGGCAGGCAGGGTCGAATCATAAATAGACCAGACCGTTTCTGCATCCTGTGCCATGCGCAAAATCTCACCGTTGGGCAACAGTACGGCATAGTAATAGGTCTCGTAGCCCATGGTCTGGGAATCGCGGATGTCCCGGCCCACACCTTCGGTCATGGCCTGACGGATCTCCGGGCGGGAGAGATGGTTCTCCATGGGCTGATCGGTAGCAGATTCAAACAGCACGCTGCCGTCCTGCGAGATCAGGGTGATGCGCAGATCATTGGTAACAAAGGACGAAAGCTGCTGCGGGTCCTGCACCAGATCATAACCGGCGCTTACCAGATCGGCTTCCCGCTCAAGGCTGGTCCATGCCTGAGCCGTGAATGCCTTGTGAAAAACAAAGATGCAAAGCGCCGCCGTGAACAGCAGACCAAGGAAGCCCATCAGGAACAGGCGGTAGCTGATTTTTTCTTCCATGCTGCGCAGCTTCATTCTTCACCGGCCTCCTCTTCATCGGTCAGCTTGTAACCCACCTTGCGCACAGTGCAGATGTATTTGCCGGCATCCCCCAGCTTTTTGCGCAGGGTGCGGATATGCATATCCACAGTGCGGCTCTCCACCGAAATGTCGGTGCCCCACACCACCTGCAGAATGGTCTCGCGTGTCACCACCAGATTGGTATTTTCCAGCAGCAGGCGCAGCAGGCTGTACTCCTTGTAGGTCAGCTCCACCGGCGTTCCGCTCACAGTCACGTTGTGACGGGCATTGTCCAGCAGGATCTCGTGAAAGCTGAGTACGTTGGGACGTGCTTCCGGAGCCGAGCGGCGCAAGGCGGCGCGCACCCGGCTCAAAAATTCCATGATACCAAAAGGCTTTGAGATGTAATCATCGGCACCGCAGTCCAGCCCGCGCACGGTGTCCAGCTCACTGGACTTAGCCGTGACCATAATGATGGGCAGCCTGCGCAGGGAAGGGGTGTTGCGCAGCTTTTTCAGGATGGAAAAACCGTCCTCACCGGGCAGCATCACGTCTAAGATCACCAGTTCCGGCTCTGCAGCGTGCATGGCCTGCCAGAACGGCTCAGAGCTTTCAAAGCTGGTCACTTCGTATCCGCTGGACTGCAGGGCATACTGTTCCAGCTCCCGGATGGCGGCATCGTCTTCAACAATATAGATCATTTGTCAAAATCCTCCGCAGATTGATTTTCAGGGAAGAGATAGCGTTCACGGTAACGGTCAAGACGGCGATGGAATTCCTCACTTTCCTTGGTGTCATTGCCGTGACGCAGCTCGTTGAGGTATGCGTGGGTATCAAAGCTGTCCTGTGCAACCTCGATTTGTGCAACGGCTACGTTGCTGCAGTGGTCGCACACACGCTCATAGTTGGTCAGCAGGTCGTCCAGCACAAAGCCATATTCAATGGAGCAGCTGCCGGCCTGCAGGCGGGCAATGTGGTGGGCCTTGATGGCACGTACCAGCTCGTTGACCACGGCTTCCAGCGGTTCCACCTTGCTGGCAAGATGCAGATCACCCTTGCGGAAAGCATCAGTGGTGCGGTTCAGAATATCCTGCACCGCATCCTCCAGCACCTGCAGCTCGTCGCGGGCATCCTGCGAGAACTGGATTTCTTTGGTGTGCATCTCCTCGGCAGATTCCATCAGGTTTACGGAATGGTCGCTGATGCGCTCAAAATCGCTGATGGTGTGCAGCAGGGTATTTACGCTCTGGCTGTCGGCATGGTTCAGCTCACGGCTGGAAAGCTTGACGAGATAGGTGCCGAGAGCGTCCTCGTAACGGTCTACCTGCGTCTCTTCCTCGCGGACTTTCTGCGCAAGGGTGTCGTTCCACTCATGAGTCAGGCTCATGGCCTGCATCACGCCCACACGGGCAAGCTCTGCCATTTCAGCAGTTGCAGAGCGTGCACGCTCCACGGCCACGGCAGGGGTGTTCAGCAGGCGGTCATCCAGCAGCGCAAAGCTTTCCTTTTCCGGCGAATCCGGAATGGTGAGGATGGCCAGCTTTTCCAGCAGGTTTGCAAAGGGCAGCAGCACCAGCGTTGCCACGATATTGAACACCGAGTGCACCACAGCGATGCCCCATGCCTCGATGGTGGTGTTCACAAAAGCAAAGTGGCAGACCGTATTCAGGCCGTAAAAGCCGACAAGGAAGATGGTCACACCGATGATGTTGAAGTACAGATGGACCATGGCAGCACGGCGTGCATTCTTGTTGGCACCCACAGAGGAGATCAACGCGGTAACGCAGGTGCCGATGTTCTGACCCATGATAATGGGAATGGCACTGCCGTAGGTGATCACGCCGGTGGCGCTCAGCGCCTGCAGAATACCCACGCTGGCGCTGGAGCTCTGGATGATGCCGGTAACAAGGGCACCCACCAGAACGCCCAGAAGGGGGTTGGAAAAGCGGGTGAACAGGCTGGTGAACCATGCCTCGTTCTGCAGGGGCAGGACGGCGTTAGACATGGTGGTCATGCCAGTCATCAGCACGGCAAAGCCGATGAGGATGGTGCCCACGCCTTTTTTCTTCTCACTCTTACACATATACAGCAAAATGCCGATAAATGCAAGCAAAGGACTGAAAGAAGTGGGTTTGAGCAGATTGATGAGGAGGCTGTCGCCCTGCAGGCCGGAAAGGCTCAGGATCCAGCTGGTGACAGTGGTGCCCACATTGCTGCCCATGATCACGCCGATGGCCTGATGCAGCTCCATGATGCCGCTGTTGACAAAGCCGACCACCATGACCGTGGTAGCGCTGGAACTCTGGATCACAGCGGTGACGCACAGGCCAAGGAAAAAGCCTTTAAGGGGGTTGTCAGTCAGCTTGCTCAGGATTTTCTGCAGCTGGCCGCCGGCCTGCTTTTCCAGTGCTTTGCCCATGATGTCCATGCCGAACAGGAACAGGGCAAGACCTCCAAGCAGGGAAAAGACATTGAAGATGGTCATAAAGATTTCCTCACTTTTGTTTGACGTGTTTTTTGATGTGTTTCTCCTGATTTTGAGTATACAGATGCAATGTAAAATCCAAAATCGAGGGAATGTAAAATCCGTGTAAAGGTAAGAAAAATGTAAAAAATCAGTACATGGCTGCGCTGCTGCGTGCATTCTTGCCGGGCTGCGAAAAAGCCGCCCGCACAATATTGTTTTTTACCGATCGTTCTATTATAATAATAAGAAGGAATCCTGTACGGTACCTGACAGCAGGCAGGGCTGTGCAGCAAAAGGGAGCACAGGAGGAACAAGAATGGGCACATTCAATGTCTCGCTCAAAACGCTGACCGACCGTGTCAGCATGGAAGTTGTCTATACGCCGAAGGAACTGGATCAGATCTGTGTGGAGATCGCCGAAGTGAACCGCCCGGGTCTGTTTCTGGCGGGCTATTATGATTATTTTGATAAGCTGCGTCTGCAGATCATGGGTCTGGCCGAGATGAACTTTCTGTCCGGCCTTTCACCGGAAAAACGCTACGAAGCGCTGGATCAGCTGTTCCGTCAGCAGCCGCCGGCTGTTATCGTCTGCCGCAGCGAAGAACTGACCCCCTTCCCGGAGATGCAGGAGCTGGCCCAGAAGCATGGTGTTGCACTGCTGCGCTCCAACGAGACCACCTGCACTCTGATGGGCAGCCTGATCAGTGTGCTGAATCTTGAACTGGCACCGCGTATCACCCGCCATGGTGTGCTGGTGGAAGTGTACGGCGAAGGCATCCTGATCCTGGGCGACAGCGGCATTGGCAAAAGCGAGCTTGCCATCGAGCTGGTCAAGCGCGGCCACCGCCTTGTGGCAGATGATGCGGTGGAGCTGCGCAAGGTGTCCAACCGCCAGATCATGGGTACTGCCCCGGAGAATATCCGCCACTTCATTGAGCTGCGCGGCATTGGCATCGTCAATGTGGCCCGTGTGTACGGCGTGGGCGCGGTCAAGCTGAGCGAAAGCCTTGACCTTGTGGTTCAGCTGGAAGCATGGGACCCCACTAAGAACTACCAGCGCACCGGTCTGGAAAACGAATACTACGACATTCTGGGCGTCAGTATTCCCAGCACCAGCATTCCGGTCTCACCGGGCCGCAATCTGGCTGTCGTGCTGGAAACTGCAGCCATCAACAACCGCCAGAAGAAGATGGGTTACAACGCAGCGCGTGAACTGCTAATCCGTCTGGGTCTGGACGATAAAATGGATTGATCCCACACCGCAAAAGGAGCAAGTTATCATGGAACGATTCAAGCAGAAACTGCAGGCAGCGGCGATCCCGTTCAGGGAGAATGAACCGCTTGCGGCGCACTGTACCTTTAAAATCGGAGGCCCGGCACAGCTGTTTGTCATGCCGGAAAACGAGCAGCAGCTCTGCAGTGCAGTTGCGCTTTGCAAAGAGCAGGATGTCCGCTATTACCTGCTGGGCAACGGCAGCAACATCCTGTTTGCGGACGAAGGCTTTTCCGGCGTGGTGATCGATGTTTCGGCACTGGACGCAGAGATCGCGGTGGAAGATACAGTCCTGACCGCAGGCGCAGGTGTCCGCCTTGCGGCACTGTGTAAGGCGGCACTGAAGCATGGCCTGTCCGGGCTGGAATTTGCCTACGGCATCCCCGGCACGGTGGGCGGTGCAGTGTATATGAATGCGGGTGCCTACGGCGGCGAGATGAAGGACGTGCTCACCACAGTGCGGTATCTGGCGGCAGAAGGCGAGGTCAGAGAAGTGCCTGCCGCAGAGCTGGATCTCCGCTATCGCCACAGCATTTTTGAAGAGAACAGCGGCTGCATCCTCTCGGCACAGTTCCATCTGCAGCCCGGAAACGCAGCGGACATCCGTGCAAAAATGGATGAATTGATGGCCAAGCGTGTGGAAAAGCAGCCGCTGGATAAGCCCAGCGCCGGCAGCACCTTCAAGCGCCCGGCGGGTGCTTTTGCGGCTGCGCTGATCGACCAGTGCGGCCTGCGCGGCTATCGCCACGGCGGCGCAGCCGTCAGCGATAAGCACTGCGGCTTTGTGGTAAATCTTGGCGGCGCTACCTGTGCTGATGTGCTGGCACTCTGTGACGAGGTGCGCGCCATCGTAAAGGAAAAGACGGGCTACGACCTTGAAAAAGAGATCCGGGTCGTCCGATAACGGAAAAAGCAAAAAAGGAGCGGTAGATCAGATTATGGAGCTGTTGATCGTCAGCGGACTTTCCGGTGCAGGCAAGTCGGTGGCTATGAATGCGCTGGAAGATATCGGTTTTTTCTGTATAGATAATGTTCCGGCCGGACTGCTGCCCAGCATCACTGCATTCTCGGAAGCGGGCGACAGCCAGCTGGAGCGGGTGGCTCTTTCCATGGATGTGCGCGGCTGCCGCACCAGCGAAGAGATCGAGCGTGCGCTCGACAAGCTGGATGAGCAGGGTGTGGATTATAAAATTCTATTTCTGGATGCCCCGGACGATGTACTCATGCGCCGCTACAGCGAGACCCGCCGCCGCCACCCCATCAGCATTGCCGAGGGCATTTCCACCCGGGAGGCCTTTGCAAAGGAACGCAAAATATTGAAGCCTTTGCAGGAGCGTGCAGATTACGTCATCAATACTGCTCTGCTTTCTACAGCACAAAACAAAGAACGCATCTGCGATCTTTTTGCAAAAAATGGTGGAGCCAAGGGTGCCATGCGCCTGACCGTGATGTCCTTTGGATTCAAATTCGGCATCCCGCCGGAGGCAGACCTTGTGCTGGATGTGCGCTGCCTGCCCAACCCCTTCTACGTGCCGGAACTCAAGCATAAGACCGGCCTTGATCAGGATGTGGTGGATTTTGTCATGAGCCACCCGGAAGCGCAGGAACTGCTCAAGCGGTATGAGAACTTTTTGCAGTATGCACTGCCGCTGTACGTCAAGGAGGGCAAAAGCCAGCTGACCATTGCGGTGGGATGTACCGGCGGCAAGCACCGTTCCATTACATTTGCGCGTAAGATCGCGGAGTATTGCACGCAACTCGGCTACGAGCCGGGCGTGCAGCACCGCGATGCCAAGCGCTGACAGAATTCGAGGAAGTATGAGTAGTTTTGCATCCCGCGCGCGGGAGGAGATCGCGCAGCGCAGCATCCAGAAGGATTGCTGTGTGCGTGCGGCAGCTTATGGCATTGCGTGCTTTGCCAAATATTTTGATGCAAAGGGTCTGGTGGTGCAGACCGAGCAGCAGGAGACGGTGCAGGCTGCCCAGCAGCTGTTCGCACGCTGCGGCGTGCAGGGCGAGATCCTGCACAAGCAGCGACCTAGCGGCGTGCTGTATGAGTTCAACATCCGCGCGCCGGAGCAGGTGGCCCGGGTGCATGAGCTGTTCGGCACCACGGGCAGCGAGACCAGCCTGCAGATCGATCCCCGCCTTATCCGCTGTCAGACCTGCGTCAGTGCGTACATTGGCGCAGCTTTTTTGTGCAGTGGAACGGTCATTGATCCGCAGAAAGAATATAATCTGGAATTTCTTACCTCCCGCACCAATCTGGCACGGGACTTTGAAGCGCTGCTGGCAGAGCATGAGTTTGCACCACACCGCACCCGCCGCAACGGCGTGAACCTGATCTACGTCAAGACCGGGGCCAATGTGGAACGGCTGCTCAGCTTTATGGGCGCTGGAAACGCTGCAGAGGAAATGCATGCACAAAAAGCCTTCAAACAGGTGCGCAACCAGACCAACCGACAGACCAACTGCGACACCGCAAACCTCGGCAAAACGGCCCGCGCCAATGCGCAGACGCTGAAGGCCATCCGCTTTCTGGAAGAGCAGGATGCCCTTAGCACTCTGCCGGAGGTACTGCAGGAGGCCGCTGCCAAGCGGATGCAGTACCCGGATCTTTCGCTCACAGCGCTGTGCGGCTGCTTTGAGCCACCCGTGAGCAAATCCGGCCTGTCGCACCGGATGAAGAAGCTGGAGGCATTAGCCGAAAATCTGCGGCAGAATCTGGAACAGGAGGCAAAAGCATGAGCGAAGCATTACCCAATACCCGGCCTTTTGTCCATCTGCACATCCACACAGAGTACAGCCTGCTGGATGGTGCCTGCCGCATTGACCAGCTGATGGATCGCGTAAAAGAGTGCGGACAGACCGCCATTGCCTGCACCGACCACGGCGTGATGTACGGCTGCGTGCAGTTTTATAAGGCTGCAAAAAAGGCTGGCATCAAGCCCATCATCGGCTGTGAGGTGTATGTGGCCACCCGCACCCGCTTTGACAAGGTAAATAAGATCGACGGCAACAACCACCTGATCCTGTTGTGCAAAAATGAGACCGGCTACAAAAACCTGATCAAAATGGTGTCGGCCGCCTTTGTGGAGGGCTTTTATTCCAAGCCCCGCATTGATAAGGAACTGCTGGAAAAATATCACGAAGGGCTGATCTGCCTGTCGGCCTGTTTGGCAGGCGAAGTTCCACAGGCCATTCTGGCGGGCGATTATGAGCGCGCCAAAGCAGCAGCGCTGTGGTATCGAGACCTCTTCGGCGAGGGAAACTATTATATCGAGCTTCAGGACCATGGTCTGGAAGAGGATAATACTGTGCTGCCGCAGCTCATCAAGCTTGCACGGGAGACCGGCATTCCCATGGCAGCCACCAACGACTCCCACTATCTGCGCAAGGAGGATGCCAAAATGCAGGGCATCCTGCTCTGCATCCAGACCGGCAAGACCATTCAGGATGCGGATAAAATGGAGTTCCAGACCGACGAGTTCTATGTCAAAACGACAGACGAAATGTACGAGCTGTTCTCCATGGTGCCGGAAGCCTGCGAGAATACCGCCAAAATTGCCGAACAGTGTAACTTTGATTTTGATTTTGGACACACTAAAATTCCATATTACAAAGCGCCGAACGGTATGGATAATCAGGCGTTTTTTGAAAAGCTCTGCTGGGAAGGTTTGGAGCGCCGCTACGGCCCCAATGTTCCGCAGGCCAACAAAGACCGTCTGGAATACGAGATCGGCGTGGTCAAAAAGATGGGCTACACGAACTACTATCTTATCGTGTGGGACTACGTGAACTACGCCAAGAGTCAGGGTATCCCGGTAGGCCCGGGCCGTGGCTCCGGCGCAGGCAGCATTGCGGCTTACAGCGTGGGCATCACGGATATCGACCCCATCCGTTATAACCTGATCTTTGAGCGCTTCCTGAACCCGGAGCGCGTCAGTATGCCAGATTTTGATGTGGACTTCTGCTACGAGCGCCGTCAGGAAGTGATCGATTATGTCAACCGGAAATATGGTGCCGACCATGTGGCTCAGATCGTCACCTTTGGCACCATGGCCGCCCGCAACGCCATCCGCGATGTGGGCCGCGTGATGGGCATTCCGTATCAGCAGGTAGATGTTGTGGCAAAGCAGGTGCCCATGGAGCTGAAAATGACGCTGAAGCGTGCGTTGGAGGTATCGCCGGAACTTAAGCGGATGTACGATACCGACCCGCAGGTCACAGAGCTGATCGACACGGCCTTGAAGGTGGAGGGCATGCCCCGCCATGCTTCCACCCATGCGGCGGGTGTCGTCATTACCCCGGAGCCTACGGACTACTATCTGCCGCTGGCCACCAACGACGGCCTGCCTGTGACCCAGTTCAACATGACCGAGATCGAAGAACTTGGCCTTTTGAAGATGGACTTTCTGGGCCTGCGCACGCTGACCGTCATTCATGACGCGGAAACTGCTGTGCAGAAGCACCACCCGGAGTTCTCCATCCAGAAGCTGGATTACGACGACCCGGACACCTACAGGATGCTGGGGCAGGGAGACACCGAGGGTGTGTTCCAGCTGGAATCTTCTGGCATGAAGCAGGTGCTTGTGGGCCTGCAGCCGCAGAACCTAGAAGACATTATCGCTCTGATCAGCCTGTACCGTCCCGGCCCCATGGATTCGATCCCCACCTACCTGCGCAACCGCCACGAGCCGGACAAGATCAGCTATAAGACCCCACAGCTGGCCCACATTCTGGATGTGACCAATGGCTGCATCGTCTATCAGGAGCAGGTCATGCAGATCTTCCGGGAGCTGGCAGGTTTTTCTTTTGGTCAGGCAGACAATGTCCGCCGTGCCATGAGCAAAAAGAAACATGCCGTCATGGAGGCCGAGCGAGAGCACTTTGTGTACGGCTGCACCGATCCCGGCAACGAATGCCCCGGCTGTGTGGCAAACGGCATCTCTGAGAAGGTGGCCAATGAGATCTACGATGAAATGTCCAGTTTCGCTTCATATGCGTTCAATAAGAGCCATGCGGCCTGCTATGCCTATGTGGCATTCCAGACGGCCTACCTCAAGTGCCATTATCCCAGTGAGTTCATGGCGGCTTTACTGACCAGTGTGCTGGATAACACGGATAAGGTCATTGAATATTCCGGCGAGTGTGCCCGCCTTGGCATCAAGGTGCTGCCGCCGGATGTGAATGTTTCCAACGGCGGCTTTACGGCGGATGGAAACGGTCAGATCCGCTTTGGCCTGAATGCGGTCAAAAATGTGGGCCGCAACCTGATCGAGAATGTGGTGAAGGGGCGGCAGAATAAGCCTTACACCAGCCTGTACGATTTCTGCAAGCGGATGCATGGCAATGAACTGAACCGCCGGGCAGTGGAGTGCCTCATCAAGGCCGGCGCATTCGATCATCTGGGCAACAACCGCCACAGCCATGTGGAGGCCGTGGAGGGCATTCTGAAGAGCATTGAGACCGACTCTCGGCGCAATCTGGATGGACAGCTGGATCTGTTTTCGGTGATGAGCGGGGAAGCACAGAGCGGTGCTTCCGAGGATAACTATGAAATAAAGCAGCTGCCGGAATACAGCCATAAGGAACTGCTCCAGCAGGAAAAGGAAGTCAGCGGCCTGTATCTGTCCGGTCATCCGCTGGATGCTTACCGGGAACAATCGGCACGCATTGCATCCCACACCATCAAGGATCTTACAGGGGAAGATGCCCATGTGAAGGATGGAGAAAAAGTGCGCATTGTGTGCGCGGTGGTAAAAAGCCGCATGATGACCACAAAGTCCAACAGCATGATGGCTTTTACCAGCGTAGAAGACCTGACCGGCACCATGGAAGTGATCGTATTCCCAAAGGTGCTGGATGCTTTCCGGGATTCACTGCACGAAAATGCAGTCGTCGTGATCGATGGCAGACTGTCGGTACGGGAGGATGAAGCTTCCAAGCTGCTGGCAGAGAGCATCGTCCCGATCGATAATTACGATCCGGCCCGACTGGATAACGGCAGGCCGGACCCGATGAAAACGGCAGCAAAGAAGCTGTATATCCGTGTGCCTTCCCGCAGCAGCAGGGAATATGCAAAGGTGGTCAATCTGCTTGGCATTTTTGATGGGGATATGCCGGTGCTCCTGTATCTGACCGATACCAAGCAGTATCTGCGTGTGCCGCGCCATCTGTACGCATCCGGCCATCCGCTGCTGTTCAAAGAGCTGGAAAGGCTGGTCGGAACGGACAACATTGCAACAAAATGACATTTCCGTGCACGAATCTTAACGCAAATCCGGCGGGATGGCTGTTTCCAAAATAAGGCGTTTGTGTTATAATGATTCAAGGCAAATGAAGTGCTTTGGACAGCGTTAAAACGGAGAACGCTGTGATACCATTGGGTAAATGAAGAAACAAATTGGAGGGAAACTCTCGTATGGAAAAGCAGATCAAAACGATTGGCGTATTGACGAGCGGTGGTGATGCTCCTGGCATGAACGCTGCCGTGCGCGCCGTAGTCCGTACCGGCCTGCATAAGGGTTACCGCATGATCGGCATTCAGCGTGGCTACAATGGCCTGCTGAACGGCGAATGCTTTGAAATGAACCTGCGCAGTGTGTCGAACATCATCTCTGCAGGCGGTACCATTCTGTATACCGCCCGCTGTCTGGAATTCAAGACCAAGGAAGGTCAGGACAAGGGTGCAGAGAAGTGCCGCGAACTGGGCATTGATGCGCTGGTGGTTATTGGCGGCGACGGTTCTTACCGCGGCGCTCGTGAGCTGGCCCACCGCGGCATTCCGATGATCGGTCTGCCCGGCACTATTGACAACGATATTTCCTGCACCGATTACACCATTGGCTACGATACCGCCATGAATACCGCGCTGGAGATGATCGACAAGCTGCGCGATACCACCCAGAGCCACGACCGCTGCAGTGTGGTCGAGGTCATGGGCCGCAACGCCGGTTATATTGCTCTGAATGTTGCAATTGCTTCCGGCGCTATGGCTGTTCTACTGCCGGAGAAGGAATTTGACATGCAGCGTGATATTCTGGATAAGATCGCTGAGACTCAGAAGACCGGCAAGCGTCACTTCATTATTATCGTTGCCGAGGGTGTCGGCCATGCACAGGAGATCGCAAACGAGATTCAGGCACGCACCGGCATCGACTCCCGCGCCACCATTCTGGGCCATGTCCAGCGCGGTGGTTCTCCCACTCTGCGTGACCGTGTGAACGCTTCTGCAATGGGCTACCATGCCGTGTGCCTGCTGGAGCAGGGCAAGTATAACCGCATCGTCGGCATGAAGGGCGAAAAGCTGGTGGATTACCCTGTGGATGAAGCTCTTGAAATGACCAAGACGCTTGACCCGGTGCTGATCGACGTGTGTAACACCATTTCTATCTGATATTTATAAAGCCAATACTATGGAGCTGTTCTCTCGAAGAATCGGGAGGATGGCTCTTTTTTGCGTTTTAACGTAAAAAATACATGAACTGGCTGGAACTTTCTGCATTTTTAAAAAAGAAAAATCGTGAATGAAAAGTGCATAGCTTATAATTGAAATTTGTGGAAGGTGGTTTACGGGAAATTGTGAAGGAATACGCAGGGCGTGTTTTACTACTTTGGCAGGAAAATAACGATGATGCGTGAGGCAAAAATTGTAGCATAAAAAGCCAATTTTGTCTTGAACTTTTTGCCGTATGTGCTAGAATAAAAGAGAAAGGCATCCTTGTGTCCAACAGATATCTGGATGTGAATATTGGAAAGTAAATTCGGAGGTAATCACAATGGCTGATATGTTTGCACCGCTGGTAGCACAGCTGAAGGCAAATCCCAAGACGATCGTTTTCACCGAGGGCAATGATCCCCGCATTCTGGAGGCCGCTGCAAAGCTGCTGGCCGAGGGCGTGCTGAAGGTCGTCATGGTGGGCAACGAGGCTGAGTGCAAGGCTGCTGCTGCCGCCGGTAACTTTGATATTTCCGCTGCCGAGATCATCGACCCCGAGAACTATGCCGGTTTTGATGAGATGGTCAACACCATGGTGGAGCTGCGCAAGGGCAAGCAGACCGCTGAGGAGTGCACCGCTCTGCTGAAGAAGTCCAACTACTTCGGCACCATGCTGGTGAAGATGGGCAAGGCTGATTGCCTGCTGGGCGGCGCTACTTACTCCACTGCCGACACCATTCGTCCCGCTCTGCAGCTGGTCAAGACCAAGAAGGGCGCACATCTGGTCAGCTCCTGCTTCATTCTGGACCGTGACTGCGGTGAAGAGGGCCTGAAGCGCATTGCCATGGGCGACTGCGCTGTTAACATCGACTATACCGATACCATTGATAAGGCTACCGGCGAGGTCAAGATCGCCGCTTCTGCAAAGCTTGCTGAGGTTGCTATTGAGACCGCTAAGACCGCAAAGTTGTTCGGCATCGATCCGAAGGTTGCTGTGCTGAGCTTCTCCACCAAGGGCTCCGGCAAGGGCGGCACCGTTGCTTTGAGCCATGACGCTGTGATCAAGGCTCAGGAAATGGATCCCGAGTTGGCTGTGGACGGTGAGCTGCAGTTTGACGCTGCCGTTGCTCCCGAAGTTGCACAGGTCAAGTGCAAGGGCAGCAAGGTGGCTGGTCAGGCCAATACCTTCATCTTCCCCTGCATCGAGGCCGGCAACATCGGCTATAAGATTGCTCAGCGTCTGGGTGGTTATGCAGCTTACGGCCCCATCCTGCAGGGTCTGAACGCTCCCATCAACGACCTGTCCCGTGGCTGCAACGCCGACGAGGTCTACAAGATGAGCCTGATCACTGCCTGCCAGTCTTGAGCTGACTGATTGAAAATAGCCGCCGCATTCACCGTACAAAACGGGCAGAATGTTGAGGCCTCAAAGGCAGATTTCAAAAAATGAGTATAGAAAAGCTGAGCATCTGTGAAAAAGCAGGTGCTCAGCTTTTTGCATTTTCAGTTCCGAAAAATTCTACTCTTTTTGAGGGAAAAAGATGAGATTTTTGATTTCCGCTTTTCGTTGGCGCTATTTTGCAATAGCCTCTTTACAGGTTTGCTCAGTTCTTTTCGATATACACGCTGGTGGAGGGGAACGCAAAATCCACACCGTCGGCCTGCATGATGTCCATAATGTTCAGGTTCAGGTCGTTCTGCATCTGCAAAAATTCCGCGTAGGCGTTAGTCAGCAGGTAGGCGGAGACCAGAATGTTGATGCTGGAATCGCCAAAGTTTGCAAGCTGTACGATGTTGGTACCCTTGTTGGTGTAAGGGCTTGCGTCCAGCATGGTCTGCAAGTCTTTCATCAGCTGTTCCAGCTTCGGGCGGGTGGTGCCATAGGTGACACCCAGATTGAACTTGTAGGGCCGCATGGTGCGCAGGGCGGCGTTCTGCACGGTGGAAGAGCAGATCTTACTGTTCGTCACCACATTGATGGTTTTATCCAGCGAGCGGATGCGGGTGGAACGGAAGTTGATGTCGATCACTTCGCCTTCCACATCGCCCACAGTGATCCAGTCGCCCACCGAGAAGGGCTTGTCCAGCAGAATCACGATGCCGGAAAACAGGTTGCTGGCGCTTTCCTGTGCGGCCAGCGAGATGGTCAGACCAACCAGACCGGCACCGGCGACAATGCTGCCGATGGGAAAGCCCACTTCTTGTGCCAACGCTGCCACGCACAGCACGATCACCAGCACCTTGTAAGCGGTGTCCAGCAAAGAGCAGAGTGTTTTGTTGGAGCGGATCTCCGGGCTGCAGGAAGCCAGCAGCAGGTCGGCCAGATCCGATGCCGCATACAGGCCTTCGCAGACCAGCAGGGTCATGACAAGGCGGAAGCAGACCAACAGCAGTTTGGCAATGCCGGGAATGGCCCAGGGCAGGGAAGCTGCCGCCAGATATACGCCAACCGCAGTGCACATGCGCTGGATGGGTACCGCAAAGCTGCGCAGCAGGATGGGAGTGCCGTTAAAGTGCCACTTGCGGGCCAGCAGTGCCGGAATGCCCTTTTTGCTCAGCCAGCGGCGTACCAGCCATGCGGCAAGCAGAATGAGCAGCGCGCACCCTGCGCGCGCAGCCAGTGCAAACCAGCCCTCCAGCAGTACAGAGCCAAGCTCAAACGAAAGATCACGAATAGAAAAGATCATGATAACCTCCTGAATTTTATACGACCCATCTATGATACCATACCGTACCCACCCGGGCAAGAGCTTACAGAGAAGGGAGCTTGAAAGAATTACTTTGACATTTTTTGCACAAATTTTAAGATGCCCTCTTGACAAGCTGGGCCTGCCACGCTATACTTTGTGCCAGAAAGTTCGTTTCAGGGCGGGGTGAGATTCCCCACTGGCGGTAAAGTCCGCGACCACCCGCAAGGGTGCTGACCCGGTGCAACTCCGGGACCAACGGTATAGTCCGGATGCAAGAAACGGCAGGCAAATCGTTGTCTACGCGCCCTGTTGCAGTGTTTTTGTTGCAACAGGGCGCTTTTCTATTTGTCCTTCCCGTTCCAAAAAACAAGATACGAAAAGAGCTTTCGGAACAATTTTTGTAAGGGGCATCTTACCCCGGGAAGGATCATTACCATGAAAAAAAGCACGACTCACAATCTTACTGTTGCCGCCATGCTCAGTGCGGTGGCCTTTATCCTGATGTTCATTGAGTTTCCCATTCCGATGCTCATCCCGTCCTTCGTCAAGATGGACTTTTCTGACCTGCCGGCTCTGCTGGGTGCCTTTGCTCTCGGCCCGGTGTACGGTGTGGTCATCAGCTTTATGAAGAACCTGCTGCACATCGTTATCAAGGGCACTTCCACTGCATGCGTGGGCGAGCTGTGCAACTTCATGCTGGGTGCGGTTTTCTCCGCTGTGGCAGGCGTTATCTATAAGCACCACAAGAGCCGCAAGACCGCCATCATTGGTGCTATTGCAGGCGCTGCAGCCATGGCTGTGTTCAGCGTACCGTCCAACTACTTCATCACCTATCCGGCCTATGTGCAGTTCTACCACATGCCGCTGGAAGCCATCCTCGGCATGTATCAGGCCATCCTGCCTTCTGCAGACAGCCTCATCAAGTGCCTTGTCATCTTCAATATGCCCTTCACGCTGGTCAAAGGCCTGCTGGATGCAGTGCTGTGCATGCTGATCTACAAGCCGCTGTCTCCCATCCTGCACGGCAGAAAGTAACTTGTTCTCCATTTTTTCTTCTTCTCAAATCATATAACCACAGCAAAACTCCCCGGTCAGGTCCCGCAGTGCGGTTCCCGGCCGGGGAGCTGCTATTTAGAGGAAAATATATCCGCCAGCGGTCGATCAGGCTAATGCCCCTTTGTCCAGCCATCTGCCGCGTACCAGCCGCACAAGGAACAGCACCCCGCGCATGGTCAGCTCAAAGCTCATGGCCATCCATACGCCCACCAGCCCAAAATGCGGAGCCAGCAGGGAAGCCAGCGTGAGCCGGATGCCCCACATGCTGACAAGGTTCAGCACAAAGCATCCCGTGCTGTCTCCGGCACCCTGCATGGCACCGCTGGCAACGATACTGGCACCGAACATCGGTTCGGCCAGTGCTTCAATGCGCAGCACCTGTGCGCCCAGCGCAATAACTGCCGCATCTGCGGTGAAAATACCCATCAGGTTTGGCGCAAAAATGTACATGCCAACACCGGTCAGCGCCATGATGCCTATGCCCATGCCGGTGCACAGCCAGGCAAAGTTTTTTGCCATATCCCGACGGTTTGCGCCCACGGCCTGCCCCACCAGTGCAAGGGATGCATCCTGAATGCCATAGCCTGCCATGTAGCACAGGCTTTCGGCGCTCACGCCCAGACTGTTGGCAGCAATGGCGGTGGTGCCAAGGCCGGATACGATGCGGATGAGCAGCACCTGCGCCGAGGAAAGAACTGCACGCTCTGCAGCCAGCGGTGCGCCTACCTTCCACAGGTTCTGCAGGCAGGCTTTGGTAATGTGCCAGGAGCCGGGCTTGTGGATGCACAGCGGGCCGTCCCGCAGCAGTAGGATGGCAAGGGTCAGCACACCGCTGATAGCGGTAGCAAGGGCGGTGCCCAGTGCTGCGCCCGGTACCCCCCAGCCAAGGCCCCAGACGGTCATTGTGCGGCCAAACACCACCATCTCACGGGTGGGATTGATGAGGCAGAAGTTAAAGATCACATCCAGCACGCAGGTCAGCACGCTGATAAGGCCCGGTGTCAGGGCATCGCCGGAGGAACGCAGCATGGAAGAGTAGGTTCCCATGATCATCAAAAAGGGCAGGGAAGCCGACCAGATGGCAAAGTAGGCCGAAGCATCCGCCTGCAGGGAAGGGCCGGCACCCAGCCATCCGGGCAGAAAGCGGCTGATGCCAATGCCGAAGGCCGCAGCTGCAAGGCCCACCACAAGGTTGAAGATCATAGATTGGCGCAATACACCGCGTGCATCGTCCTGCCGGTCTGCACCCAGATACTGTGCCACCTGAATGGCAAAGGACATATATAGACCGGCCAGCATTCCATGCATGAGCCACGTGCTGGAACTGACGATGCCAATGGATGCCGTAGCAGATGCACCGATATGCCCCACCATGGCTGCGTCGATGTACTCCACCGCAGTTACCACGATCTGCTGCAGGATGGATGGGATGCTCAGTGTGAGCACCACCTGCATGGTGTGCCGCAGCGGCACCTGTTCGCCCCGGCGCATCTGCGCCGAAAGCTGCTCAAGAGAGATGGACATGAGTTCTCCTTTTATAGAAACAAAAACTTTTTCGACAGACTGATATACTATTATAAGTGCGGTGCTGCAGAAAGTCAATCAAACGTGGATTTTTCTCCGAGAATGATTGATTTTTTATGGATAGCGTGATACACTTCTCTCACAAACATAAAAGAAAGAGGAACTTTGAATATGATCGAATCACTGCTTTCGGTCGTAGGACAGCGCGGTGTCGATGCTCTGGCATTCCTGCTGGCGTTTGCCCTTACGGCTTTGATGGACTCCGTTTTTCACGATAAGCTTCCGCACGACCATGGCCGCGAGTTTGCGGTGAACGGTGCGCTTTCCAAGGGTAAGGCCCGTGGTTCCGGCCTGATCTTCGTGCTGTGCATCGCACTGGTATCGCTGGCATTCCTGCCGTTCAAGGTGGAATACGTCATCTACACCATCCTGCTCATTGCATCCATGCTGTCCGGCTACTTTGACGATGCTGCTGAAACTGCATGGAACGAGTATAAAAAGGGTATCATTGATTTTGCCATTGCCATTGTTGCAGGTGTGACCTACCTCAACTTCAACGGCTGCGGTGTGAATTTCCTGCAGTGGAGTTTCACTCTGCCGTATGCTGTGTACCTGCTGCTGATCGTTATTCTGATCTGGACCAGCATCAATGTGGTCAACTGCACCGACGGCGTGGACGGCCTTTCGGCAAGTGTTGCAGTGGTGACCATCGGTACCTACCTGCTGGCCTATAAAACAGAGCTGGCCGAGTACGGCACCGCAGGCGTTGTGTTCATGGGTGCGTTGCTGGCCTATCTGTGGTCCAACGCAAAGCCGTCCAGCCTGCTGATGGGCGATGCCGGCAGCCGCGCAATGGGCTTCTTTATCGCAATGCTGTCCCTCAAATGCGGCCATCCGTTTGCCTTCCTGCTGGCAGCCATCGTGTTCATCGTGGATGGCAGTCTGGGCATCCTGAAGATCAGCCTGAAGCGCTTTTTGCACATTTCCATCCTCAAGAACACCCGCACCCCTCTGCACGACCACGCCCGCAAGAATAAGGGCTGGAGCGACGAGCAGGTGGTGGCCCGCTGGCTGATCATGCAGTGTGTGGCTTCGGCTTTGCTGCTGCTCATTGTCCGCGGCTAAAATATAGCAATCAAAAAAGACGCTTGGTCTTGTCTGAATATGTTTTCCCGGCAGGGAAGCATACAGCAGTGTAGCAAGCGTCTTTTATTTTATAGTTCTATCATTCGTTACAGCCCGGCCTTTTTTGCTGCAGCCTGCACGACATGGCCCACCAGCACCGAGGTGGTCACAGTGCCCACACCGCCGGGTACCGGCGTGATGGCATCCACTACCGGCTCTGCTTCGCTGAACTTTACGTCGCCGCACAGCTTGCCCTTTTCGTTCACATGGATGCCCACGTCTACCACGGTCTGGCCCTCACGCAGGCAGTCGGCACCCACAGCACCCATCTTGCCCATGGCCACTACTACCACATCTGCTTCCTTGCAGATGGCGGGCAGGTTCTGCGTGCGGGAATTGCAGATGGTCACGGTGGCGTTCTCGCGGTCCAGCATCATGGCTGCGGGCTTGCCTACCACAAGGCTGCGGCCCACTACGACAGCGCGCCTGCCGGAAAGCGGAATGTTGTAATACTTCAGGATCTCAAGGCAGGCCTGCGCGGTGCAGGGAGCATAGCCGAGATCGGTATTAGTGAACACACCGGCCAGAGAATCGTCCGTGATGCCGTCAATGTCTTTTTCCGGAGCCAGCGCCGCACGCACAGTGCGGTCATTGAACTGCTTGGGCAGCGGACGGAACAGCAGGCATCCGTGGATGGTATCCTCTGCGTTCACCTCGGCGATCACCTTCAGCAGATCGTCCTGCGAAGCATCGACTGGCAGAAGAAACTGCTTTACCTCCACGCCCACCTTGCCGCAGCGGGCGATCACGCCGCGCTCGTAGGAGAGGTCGTCCTCCCGCTCACCCACACGCACCACGGCCAGTGTGGGAGTGATGCCTTTTGCCTTGAGCTGCTCACACAGCGTCGCATTGCGTTCGTTCATAGCGGCTACAACGGATGCGCCCTTCAAAATCGTTGCCATAATACTTTTCCTCACTTATTCCGCAATTTGTTCGTCACGGATGCAAAAACAGCGTCTGCCCGCGACACAAATTCATCCAGCAGTTTGTCTGTTTTTGCGTCCAACGCAGCAGCGCGCTCACGGTCTGCCATCAGCTTTGTGTTGATGAACACATTCAGGCTTGCGGCCTGCAAGGCTGCCTTGCACAGAGCGGCTGCACAGCCTGCGTCCGAGACGGCCATCACGCTGCCTTTGGCGGCGTATTCTTCCACCAGAGCAATGCCCTCGGCGCACTTTTCCATGACCTCAAGTGGCACGGCACAGGCGGCATCCAGCGCCTTTTCCAGCACGGCGGCTTTGTGTGCAGCCTGCTCTGGTGTGTCCTTGGGCAGGCCGTAGGCCGCAGCCAGCGGCGCAAAGGCATCGGCATCGGCCTGCACCAGCACCTCCAGCTCTTTGCGCAGGAAATCGGCCTTTGTGTTCAGGGCCTGAATGTCTGCTTCCACGGCGGCATATTTCTTTTTGCCGGTGGTCAGGTTGCCCACCATATTGCCCAGCGCTACACCGGCAGCACCCACCAGCGCCGCCGTTCCGCCGCCGCCCGGCGTGGGGGCTTTGCTGGCCAGCTCTGCGAGAAATTTCTCACAGCTCAGCTTAGTCATTTCCATTTGTAAATACCCCTCTCTGTTACATAGGCATCCAGCCGCTGGTCGTGCTCGTCTACGGCAGCATGTTCCACCCGCTGTGCCTCAAATGCAATGCCGATCTTCACCGCGTTTTTGCAGCGGGGAAGATACCGGTCGTAATAGCCCTTGCCCATGCCGACCCGGAAGCAGTCTGCATCAAAAGCCGTGCAGGGTACAAGGACCAGATCCAGCGCTTCTGGCAGCAGAATCTCCGACCGGCTCAGGATGGGGGTGCGGATGCCGTACTGTCCCATCTCCCAGCTGTCCGGGCCGGGCACAGCGGCTGTAAGGGAATACGCCTCGCCGCACACCGGATAGGCCAGCGTTTTGCCTTGCGCCTGCGCCTTTTCCGCAAGGGCAGAAAGGTCGGCTTCGGAACCAAACGCTGCGTACAGCAGGATGGTCTGCGCATTCTGCACGGCAGCCAGCTGCCAGAGGAATGCGCACAAAGCGGCATTTGCAGCCTTGCGTTCTTCCGGGCCGAGAGCCTTGCGTGCGGCACGGCCCGCTTTGCGCTGGGTCTGCTTTGCTTCACTGACCGTCACCAGAGAACACCTCGCTTCATCTGAAGGTTGACTGACTTGAAAAATATACAAAAACGACACTGCATTTTTATACAAGTATAATAAACACTTCAGACGAAAAAAGCAAGCCTTTTGGCAAAATGGAAGTTGAAGATTCTGCAGCTTTCTGCTATGATAAAAGAAAGCAATTCGGTTCGTGCGCGGAGCAGGGTGGCTTGAAGAGATCCAGAAATCCGGGGCTTTCTCCGGAAATTGAGAGGGGTAGAATATTATGTACAATGAAATGATGGACACCATCGGTCTGGTCAATACCGTTGATCCGGAGTTGGCCGCAGCCATGGATCGCGAGCTGAACCGTCAGCGCCAAAACATTGAACTGATCGCCAGTGAGAACATCGTCTCTCCCGCCGTCATGGCCGCAATGGGCAGCATCCTGACCAACAAGTACGCCGAGGGCCTGCCCGGCAAGCGCTACTATGGCGGCTGTGTCTATGTGGACGAGGTGGAGAACATTGCCATCGAGCGTGCCTGCAAGCTGTTCGGCGCAAAATATGCCAATGTTCAGCCCCACTCCGGTGCACAGGCCAATCTGGCAGTTTATTTTGCTCTGCTGGATCTGGGCGATACTGTCATGGGCATGGACCTGTCTCAGGGCGGCCATCTGACCCACGGTTCTCCGGTGAACATGTCCGGCAAGAACTATAACTTTGTCTCTTACGGTGTCAATGCCGACGGCGTGATCGACTATGCTGAGCTGGAAAAGCAGGTTAAGAAGGTGCGCCCCAAGCTGATCGTGGCCGGTGCGTCTGCATATCCCCGTGCCATCGATTTTGAGAAGATCGCTGAGATCGCCCACGGCTATGGTGCATATCTGATGGTGGATATGGCCCACATTGCCGGTCTGGTGGCAGGCGGCTATCACCAGAGCCCTGTGCCGTATGCTGATGTTGTTACCACCACCACCCACAAGACCCTGCGCGGCCCCCGCGGCGGTCTGATCCTGACCAACAATCCCATTCTTGCAAAGCGCATCAATTCTGCCGTGTTCCCCGGCACCCAGGGTGGCCCGCTGGAGCATGTGATCGCCGCAAAAGCTGTCTGCTTTGGTGAAGCACTGAAGCCGGAGTTCAAGGAATATGCCCGCAAGATCGTGGAGAATGCACAGGCTCTGGCAGCAGAGCTGCAGGCACGCGGTGTCAAGCTGGTGTCCGGCGGTACGGATAACCACCTCATGCTGATCGACCTGCGTGACGAGGAGTGCACCGGCAAGGAGCTGGAAGCACGTCTGGACAGCGTGCACATCACCGCCAATAAGAACACTGTCCCCGGCGAGACCCGCAGCCCGTTCGTGACTTCTGGCGTGCGTCTGGGCACCCCGGCTGTTACCACCCGCGGCATGGGCGTGGCCGAGATGAAGGTGATCGCCGACTGCATCGCCGATTGCATCTGGCACTACGACGAGAAGAAGGACGAGATCAGTGACCGTGTGCTGAAGCTGACCCGGGATTTCCCTCTGTATCAGTAACTATCGCATTGTTTGAAAGAGGAAGCGCCTTCGGGTGCTTCCTCTTCCTTTTTTGCTGGGTTTGTGTTACCATAAACGCAAAGACAAAAGGAGAAATGACCATGAAGCGTACAGGGCTGTTACATCTATATTACGGTGATGGAAAGGGCAAGACCACCGCTGCCATGGGCCTTGCTTTGCGGGCCATGGGCAGCGGAAAGCGGGTGGTGATCCTGCAGTTCCTCAAAGGCGGCAAAAGCGGCGAGGTGCCGCTTCTGGAACAGCTGGGTGCAAAGGTGTACCGCGGCAAGGCAGGGCAGAAATTCGTGTTCCAGATGAACGAAGCGGAAAAGGAAGCCACCCGCCAGCTGCAGAATGCGAACCTCACAGCTGCCATGGCCGACCCTGCCGACCTGCTGATTTTGGACGAAGCAGGCAGCGCATGGGAACTGGATATGGTGGATAAAGCCCTGTTGCAAAAGGCTGTGCTGGAACGCCCGGCAGAGCAGGAATGCGTGCTTACTGCCCATGCTGCGCCGCAGTGGATGCTGGATGCCGCCGACTATGCCACGGAGATGAAGTGCTACCGCCACCCTTACCAGAGGGGAATTTCCGCCCGGAAGGGCATTGAATACTGACCACGGCAGCAGGATACCGGGTGCATGAGTGAAAAAGCAAAAAACCGGGATGGGGTATTTTTCATCTTGCATTTAGCCCACTGGTGTGATATGATGAAGACAAGAAATCATGCGTGCATTTTCTGAGCAGACCCACCACAGAACAGGGAACCGCTCCGCACCGCTGCCGGGCAGTTCCCGACGGCGTTTTGTTTGAAATTGCGGTTAGCGCTTCCTAACAGATTCCGCGTCAACGGGCCGATGCGCGCAGAAGATCTGGAGGGGAATAAAATGATTGAAACGATCGTAAAAGTAGATGGTATGATGTGCGGCATGTGCGAGAGCCATGTCAACGAAGCCGTGCGCAAGGCCTTCCCGGAGGTAAAAAGGGTGTCGTCCTCGCAGGCAAAAGCCCAGACGGTGATCCACTCGGAACAGCCGCTGGACGAGCAGAAGCTGCGGGATGCCATCAATGCAACCGGCTATGAGGTCAAGGGCGTAAGCAGTGCACCTTACGAGAAAAAAGGCTTTTTCTCGTTTTTGAAAAAGTAAGCAAACCTTAACACACATAAGGGAGGCGTATCTGGATGAGGATTCTGGTTTACGGTGCGGGCGTTTTGGGCTGCGAGCTGGCCCATGTGCTGATGCAGAACAAAAAGAACGTTGTCACGCTGCTTGCACGCGGAGAGTGGAAGGAAATGATCGACCAGAAGGGTTTGGTCATCCGCCACTGGGTGCAGCGCAAGACCACAACGGAACGGATCAAAACCGTGGACACTCTTGCCCCGGATGATTATTATGATCTCGTCTTTGTGGTCGTGCAGGCGGGCCAGCTGCCGGATGTGCTTCCTGTGCTCAAGGCCAACAAGAGCCAGTATTTTGTGTTTGTGGGCAACAACCCGCAGGCAAAGCAGGTGCTGGAATTCATGCAGCGCCCGGCGGATAAGATCGCATTCGGCTTTCAGGGCACGGCAGGCCGCCGTGAACACGACCATGTGGTCAGTGTGTACGCCAGTGCTGGCATGACGGTGGGCGGTGCCACAACTCCGCTTTCTGGCACCTTCCGAACCCGGCTCAAGACCGCCTTTGACGGTGCAAAATACAAGCTGACCTTCTATGGCGATATGGATGAATGGCTCAAGTGCCACATTGCATTCGTTCTGCCGGCGTGCTATGTGTGCTATGCCTGCAACGGCGATCTGCACCGGGCCACCAAGCAGCAGCGCGGTGCCATTCTGGATGCCGCCTATGAAGCCTGCCTGATGCTCAAGGATGCGGGCATCCCGGTGAACGATGCCAACAACACCGATAATTTCCAGCCCGGCACATCGGCCCGCCGTAAGATGGAAGCGATGGTGTTTACCATGACAAAAACACCGCTGGGCAGATTGTGCGTTTCGGATCACGCCATGCACGCAGTGTCCGAAATGAAGTATCTGGACGAAGCGTTCGATGCTCTGCGCAGGCAGACCGGCACGGCAATGCCCATGTGGGAAAAACTGCGCAATGAAATGCCCTCGTGGGATAGCCTGCAGCAGAACCGGAAAGCAGCAAAATAAAACAAAAAAGAAGCAAAGGCACTGCCGCTCCTGTTTTGGGTGCGGCAGTGCCTTTTTGTTTGGGTCTCATTTATTCCAGAAGTCCTGCAGGGCAGCGGCCAGTTCTTCGCAGCTGCGCAGATAGCGGATATGCCGCCAGTGAGGAGGGAACAGCCGGATGTATTCCTGCTGGGCAAACCGGTCGTCCAGCAAAAGCACCGCACCTCTGTCTTCCGGCGTGCGGATCACGCGCCCTGCGGCCTGCAGTACCTTGTTCATGCCGGGATAGCGGTAGGCATAATCAAATCCAAAGCCGTTCTGTGCGTCATAATAACGGCGAAGCATTTCCTGCTGCGGATTTACCTGCGGCAGGCCCACACCCACAATGGCGCACCCGATCAGGCGGCTGCCTGCAAGATCAACTCCCTCACCAAAGATGCCGCCCATCACGCCAAAACCCAGAAGTGTTTCGGCCGGGTCCGGCACAAACTGAGCCAGAAATTCAGCCCGAGCGGCATCATCCAGACGGCTTTCCTGCACAAGGGTGCGAATGCCCGGGTAACGTGCTGCAAAATCTTCGTGTACCTGCCGCAGATATGCGTAGCTTGGGAAAAAGGCAAAGTAGTTTCCCGTTCTGGCCTGCACCAGCCGGGCCAGTGCATCCGAAACTGCCTGCACGCTGGCTTCGCGGTCGCGGTAGCGGGTAGAGATATTCGGCAGGCAATACAGCCCCAGATTTTCAGCCGGGAAGGGACTGTCCAGTGCGACGGCACGTGCATCGCTGCAGCCCAGAACACTGCGGTAGAACGAGGGCGGAGCCAGTGTTGCACTGAACAGCGCTGCGCTGCGCCCTGCGGCAAGGCTGGCATCCACAAAAGGTGCCGGGTCCAGACACAGCAGCTGCAATTCAAGCTCTCTGCCGCGCGCGGTAAGCTGAGTGACAAAGTGGCTGTCGTATCGTTCAGCAGCACGGGCGATGTCCTGTACAGCAAAATAAAGCTCCAGCAACTGTGCATGTACTTCGGCATCCGGGTTCGCTTCCAGCCAGTCCTGCAAAGGTGCCTGTACGGCCCGCAGCGGACTGAGCAGGGCAGAGGGCGGCTCCTGCAAAAATACAGTACTGTCCTGTGCATACAGCGGTTCGGGCAGTTCCAGTGCGGGGACAGTGTTTTCAGGCAAAAGACTGGTCTGTGCCGGGTCTGCGGCATCGGTCTGGCTGCTGTGCCGGGGTGCAAGCTGTATGCAGGCTTTCCGGGCTTCCAGCAGGGCTTTGTCTGCTTTGGTCAGAGCGGTCTTTAAAGCACTTTTGCCCTTGCCCAATGCGCGTTTTGCCTCGGTCAGGCTGCTTTTACAAAAGCGTGCAGAATACATTGCTCTGGCTCTGTCGGGCAGATTATGTGCTTCATCGACCAAAAACAACCAGTCGCCGGAAGAATCAAAGAACCGCTTCAGGTGCACCACCGGATCGAACAGGTAATTGTAATCCCCAATGACCACATCGCACCACTCGCTCAGGTCTAGCCCCAGTTCAAAGGGACACACCGAAAAACGCTTTGCCGCCCCGGCCAGCGCTGCGCGGTCAAAGCTGCCGGTACCGTCCAGCAGAGCTGTCAGTGCATCCTTGATGCGGTCGTAGTAGCCGTTGGCGTAGGGACAAAGCTCCGGCAGGCAGGCGGGATGTCCCTCTGCGTCCGGATGCAGGCAGACCTTTTCCTTGGCGGTCAACGTCACACTGCGCAGGGCAAGCTCTGGCTGGGCCGTATGCAGCCGGGTCAAGGCATCCTCGGCGGCAGTCTGGGTCGTGTTGCGGGCCGTGAGATAGAACAGCTTTTCTCCGTTGCCTTCGCCCATGGCTTTCAGCGCGGGGAAAAGCGCGCTCATGGTCTTGCCAATGCCGGTAGGAGCCTGACAGAACAGCCGCGTACCGCCCTTGCAGTCGGCGGTCTTGCCAGCGCGGCAGGCGCGGTAGATCTCGCCCGCCATAGCCCGCTGTCCGGGCCGGTACTGCGCAAACGGGAACTGCAGTGCCGCAAGGCTCTGAGTACGCTTTACATCCCACTCTATCCGGCGCTGCGCCCACGGAGCATACTGACACAATAATTTGTCAAGAAATTCATCCAGCTCCTGCTGCGTAAAGCGGCGGATAAAGCGGATGATCTGATCGGTGTCTATCTGATAATAAGTCAGCCGGACGTTCAGTTCCGGCAGGCTTTGCTGTGCGGCATAAATGGCACCGTACACCATGCCCTGTGCCCAGTGGCAGGGGTTCATATCCTCAGTGATCTCTTCCGGCGGCACAGCGGTGGTCTTGATCTCGTCAATGACTACCGTGCCAGTCTCATCGGTAAAAATGCCGTCAGCCCGGCCCTCAAGGGTAAAAGTGATGTCCTCTGCCTGCCGCTCTACGGAGAGAAATACCTCAGCCTGATAGCCGTCTCCGGCAGCTTTTTGCAATTTGCGGTGGATGTGGGCACCTTCCAGTGCACGGTCAAACCCCGTAAACCGGCTGTCAATGCTGCCGGTCCGCAGCAGAAATTCCACCAGCTGCCGGATGGGCAGATGAACCGTTGCCAAAGCATTTCACCTCCGCTTTTGGGATACACTGACGAACCGGTAATTTTTCTTCAGACACGATTCGGGCCATTCCATCGCCCGCCCGATTGCCTCACGGCAACAGGGCCCCACCCAAGCGGACGGTCTTCAGAGAAACTCCCGGTTCGTCGACGTAAACTGATTATTTCAGGCCGAACATCTCCATGCATTCTGCTGCCGCTTCATCCACTTTGCCAAAATCCACCGCTGCACGGTAATAGGTCTCCAACTCATCGTGGCAGCTCTTGGCCTGTGCCATCAGGGCACTGGCCTGTTCCAGCAGTTCGGCGGCAGCACGCTCGTTAAAGCGCAGCCGTGCCCGGTACGCTGCCAGATTTTCCCTGTCAAGGAAGCGGGTGCACCGCACAGCCTGCACACTGGGCAGATGCACCGGATGCCAGCGATTATCCGTCAGGAAGGCAAGCTTCAGCTCCGGGATCAGGATATGGTCGATCTTATCCTCCGGGTGCATGGCGCATGGACAGGTAATAATGTGGTAGCCCCGCGTCAGGGCTTCGGCGCGAATCAGCTCCAGCAGCAGGCGGGACACCGCGCCGTAGTCATCCCGGAACACGATGAACTTATCCGCCAATGCCTGTGCAGTGCCCTGATAAAACATTTCACCCTTGGGGGTGACGGCGGAAAGCAGGCGCAGCTCTTCGCTGCCAATGCCTTCCGTGCGCGGCATCACCCGGGTGCACAGCCGTTTGACATAACGGCGCACCTTGTCGAAATTGGCGCTGCAGGCTTCGGCGCGGCGGCTGTCCAGCAAAAGGCTGCCTGCCGATGCAATATATCGTGCAGCGCGGCTGCGCAGCAGGGCGTTGCGGGCAAACAGCGCCTTGACCTCATCGGTGCACTGGTGCAGCTTTTCTGCATCGATGGTGTGGTACAAACTCACCACCACTTCGTCCGCACCGGGAGCATCCGGCTCCACCACATGGGGCGCAGTGGCATCCACGATGGCCCTGTGCTGCCCGGGCAGGATCACGCCGTCCAGACTGTCCGGGTCGCTGGCACAGTGGATGCGCTGCGTCAGTTCGCCGCGCTGTTCGGCAGCACGGGCAAGCCGCTTCATCAGGGTGGATTTGCCGCAGCCCGGCCCGCTTTTGATCAGGTACATCTGCATACCGGGTTCGTGGCGCAGCGGTTCAAAATAGCCCTTGAAACCGGCAGGCGTTGTGGCACCCAGAAAGAAATCAATGGAATCATGTCGTGCAGTTTCCATAATCGAACACCTCTCTTTTTGTTTTAGAGTATGCAAAAGGAAGGTGTTTGGTTCTTGCAGCGGGAATGATTCAGTCTTTATGATAGGTATGTTTGCACACCGTTTCAATGTTGTCCCGCAGGACAGTAAAATCAGCAAAGGCTGCAGGCTTGTTCTGCGGGCTGCGCAGCAGAGCGGCAGGGTGGAAGGTACCCATGAACAGGATGCCGCCCTTTTCGTACAGCTGGCCATGCTCCTTGGTCACGGAGAAATCCTTTCGGATCATCCGCTGGGCGGCAATGCGGCCAAGGCAGACCACGATCTTTGGCTTCAGCAGGCGGAACTGCTCCCGCAGCCAGGGCATACAGGCTTCGCTCTCAGCAGGCTGGGGGTCACGGTTCTGCGGCGGGCGGCACTTGACGATGTTTGCAATATAGCAGTTCTTCGTGCGGTCAAGGTCGATGGCAAACAGATATTTGTCCAGCAGCTGGCCGCTGCGCCCCACAAAGGGCAGACCCTGCTCATCTTCATTCTGGCCGGGGCCTTCGCCCACAAACAGAACTTCGGCATCTTCCACACCCTGACCGAACACCACATTGGTGCGGGTCTTGCACAGCTCGCAGCGGGTGCAGGCAAGACAGCTTGATCTTAATGTTTCCCAATCCATGGCAGCTTGATCTCCTCTTGAAACGGTATGATACTTAATTCACAAATCGGAACAGCTTTTCTCCTAAAATAATAGTACAAAATCTAGGATGGTACGATGCATTGCATGAAATGACGAATCCACTCAATGACTCTTTTAGTATACGACTTTTCGGCAACATCATCAATACAGTGGCCGACAATCTTTTTAATGACATGCTCATCCACACCGGCTTTCTTTGCCGTGGTGACGAACTGAACACGACCATCATGAGGACGATGCCGGGGGGCCAAGGCCTAAAGCATTCACGACGAATGCGTTGCCCTTTCTGTGTGTTTTGGCTGGCGACTTAACGATACCACAGGACGATTCACTCGTTATGGATGTAGAGAAATCAAACGATAAAACGTTGCTTTATCAAAAGAATAAACAAAGAGTATCTCCGCACGTTGATTTTAAATCAATACGCAGCGATGGCTGAAAACGATTACACATGCAGATTTCAAAGCACTTATACAAATTGTATCCGCTTTCTCTTTGCAGAGCGCGGCTGGATGTGTTATAATCAAAATAGTTTTCTGCGATGCATTTTCAGGCGGTAGTGCCGGACGGCAGCGCGGGAGAAACCGGATAGCGGGAGAGTGGAACTTTTGGAGTTGGAACAGGCAAAAAAGCGCGTAGAAGAATTGCGCGCTGTGATCGAGAAAAACAATCGGCTTTACTATGACCAGGATGCCCCGGAGCTTGAAGATTTTGAGTATGATGCTCTGACCCGGGAACTGAAAGAATTGGAAGCGCAGTTTCCGCAGCTGGTCACGGCATCGTCGCCTACCCAGAAGGTAGGCGGCACGGCCAGCAGCAAGCTGCCCAAGGTGACCCATGCGGTAAAAATGGAAAGCCTGCTGGATGCATTTTCGTATGATGAGCTGCGGGATTTTGACCGCCGCGTGCGGGAAGCCGGCATAGAGCCGGAGTATGTGGTGGAGATCAAGATCGATGGCCTTTCCTGCAGTCTGGAATACGAAAACGGTGAGCTGGTTCGTGCCTCTACCCGCGGCGATGGCGTGGTGGGCGAGGATGTGACCGCCAATGTCCGCGCCATTCGCAGCATTCCCAAAAAGTTGAAGGATGCACCTGAATTTCTGGAAGTGCGCGGTGAGGTATATATGCCGCATGGCGCGTTCCAGAAGCTGTGTGCAGAGCAGGAGCTGCAGGGCGCAGCGCCCTTTAAAAATCCGCGCAATGCGGCTGCCGGTTCGCTGCGCCAAAAGGATGCAAAGATCACAGGAAGCCGGGGCCTTTCTATTTTTGTTTTCAATGTGCAGCAGATCCGCGGCAAAACGCTTACCAAGCATGCTGAAAGTCTGGATTACCTCAAGAGCCTTGGCCTGCCGGTCTCGCCGCGCTATCATATCGTGCATGACATTGAGCAGGCCATTGCCGAGATCGAGCAGATCGGTCAGAACCGTGCCAAACTGGATTTTGATATGGATGGTGCAGTAATCAAGGTGAACGATTTTGCACAGCGTGATTTGATGGGTTCCACCAACAAATTCCCACGCTGGGCAATTGCGTTTAAGTATCCGCCAGAGGTAAAGGAGACAACGCTGCGCAGCATTGAGGTCGCAGTTGGCCGCACCGGTGTTCTTACCCCGACGGCCTGCTTTGACTCTGTCTTTCTGGCGGGTACTACCGTTGCCCGCGCGACCCTGCACAATGAGGATTTTATCCATCAGTTCGGCCTTTGCATCGGCGATACCATTCAGGTGCGCAAGGCGGGTGATATCATCCCGGAAGTGATCGGTGTTACCCATCACGCAGAGGATGCACAGCCCTATGAGATGCCCACGGTCTGCCCCTCCTGCGGTGCACCAGTCGTTCATCTGGAGGATGAAGCAGCTCTGCGCTGTGTTAACCCCGAGTGCCCGGCACAGGCACTGCGCAATATCATCCATTTTGCTTCCCGCGATGCAATGGATATCGAGGGCCTTGGCACAGCAGTTGCCACCCAGCTGGTGGAGAAGGACATGGTGCACTCCGCAGCGGATATCTACACGCTGACGCGGGAACAGCTGCTGACGCTGGATAAGTTCAAGGAAAAGAGCGCCGATAACCTGCTGAACGCCATCGAGGCTTCCAAGCAGAACAATCTGGATAAGCTCCTGTTCGGCTTTGGCATCCGCAACATTGGCGATAAAGCTGCAGCCCTGCTGGCAGAGCATTTCGGTACGCTGCAGGCTGTCCGGGAAGCAAGTGCAGAGCAGATCAGCGAGATCGATGGGTTTGGCGGCGTAATGGCGCAGAGCGTCGTGGAATTCTTTGCAAAGGAGGGAACGACCGACCTTGTCCATCGTCTGGCCGATGCCGGATTGAATATGCAGTGGAAGGGCGAACCGAAGGGCGATAAGCTGGCAGGAAAAACGCTGGTGGTCACCGGCACGCTGGAAACTCTTTCCCGCAATGAGGCGGAAGCACTGATCGAGAAAAACGGTGGTAAGGCCAGCGGTTCTGTTTCAAAGAAAACGGCCTATGTTGTGGCAGGCACGGCAGCAGGCTCCAAACTGACCAAGGCGCAGGCGCTTGGCATCCCGGTGCTGACCGAGGCAGAATTTCTGGCAATGATCAGCGACGAAAACATCTGATAAAACCGCTCCAATGGATATCCCCGTAGTTTTGTGCTGCGGGGATATTTTTATGTCCGCAGGTTCTATCCGGCAGGGACAGGCATATACTCATAGCAGGCAATGAGCCTGAAAAAGGAGAGGACAGTGTGGATGAGTATTATCGGGCGATACGCCTGCTTCCCTCATGGCTGGCCGGGCCATTGGGACAGCTGCCAGCACAGACGGCAGCGCAGATCCATGAACTTCGGTTCCGGACAGGCTGTGGTGTTTTTGTTACACTGTCGGGTCGGCAGCTCCCGCTGCAGGACCTGCCGGAGTGCCCGCTGCAGCTGAGGGAGTGTGTATTGGATCAGTTTCAGATCGAAGAGATCTTTCACACCCTGTGCGGCGGCGCGGTACATGTACACCAGACGGAGCTTGCGCATGGATTTCTGACCACACCCTCCGGCTGCCGGGTGGGTGTGGCAGGACGCTATGTGGATCGCGACGGCCAGACGGTTCTGCAGCAGGTGCAGGGGTTGAACCTGCGCATTGCAAGGGCGGTTCCGGTACAGCTGCCGGACGAACTTCTGGTGCAACTGAAAAAGCATTTTATTGGGATGCTTTTGGTCGGCGAGCCGGACAGCGGCAAGACGACGCTGCTGCGTCAGATCGCACGAGAACTGGCCGGGATGCAGCGGCGAGCCTGCGTGGTGGACGAGCGCTGCGAGATCTTTCCGCCGGGTGATTCCGAGAAGATGCCGCCGCTGGATCTGCTGTCCGGCATCCCTAAGGAACGGGCTGTGCAGATGGCACTGCGCACGCTTTCTCCGCAGGTCATTTTGCTGGACGAGCTGGGCACGCTTGCCGAAACTGCAGCGCTGGAGCAGGGCTTTTACAGCGGGGTGGACTTTGTTGCAAGCGTTCATGCCGCAAGCGTGGAAGAAGCCGCCCGGCGGCCGCAGGTGCAGGCGCTGCAGCGGCATGGAATGCTGCGTGTATTTGTACTGCTGCACGGCTGCACAGCGCCGGGAAAAGTCCGGCAGGTCTGCACGGTATGATGCGGCTTTTTCATTGGGCAGCGGCTGCACTGCTCCTGCTGTGCGGGTGGCTGACCGGCTCTGCATTTCAGGTCAGAACAGAGCAGCATATCCTGCAGCTGCAGCGCACCGTGGAGCTGTTGCAGCGCATCCGGCAGGAGATTGCTTACCGCAGGCTGGATCTGGAACAGCTGCAGCGGTGTCTCGTGCAGGAAAAGCTGCTGGAAAGCGATGCAGCACAAAAACTGCAGGAAATTCCGGCACCGGAAAGATTTGATGATGCGGAACGCCTTTGCTTTGAGCAGTGCTTTGCCGGCCTTGGCCAAAGCGAAGCGGCACAGGAATGCGAACGACTGGATTATTACTCTGCCCGTTTTGAAGCATTCCTGCACCAGGCGCAGCAGAAAGCGGCATCCGGGCAAGGCTTACCGTGCAGGCTTGGCCTTGCAGCCGGCGCGGTGGCAGCACTGATTCTTTTGTAGTGGCAGGAGGACGAAAACTTGGAGATCGACCTTGTGTTCAAAATTGCAGCGATCGGTATTATCGTGGCCGTCCTGAACCAGCTGCTGATTCGTTCCGGCCGGGAGGATCAGGCCATGATGACGACCCTTGCGGGTCTTGTGGTAGTGCTTTCCATCCTTGTCAAGCAGATCAGCGCACTGTTCGTTACCATCAAGTCGCTGTTTGCACTATGAGTACATCTTTTTCCATTCTGGGGGCAGTGGTCGTCTTTGCAGCGGCGCAGCTTCTGCTGCGGAAGGATGCACCGGCCTATGCGTTTCTGCTGTCCGTTGGCGCAGCATTGTTTGTGCTGCTGCAGCTTGGAGCGGCGGTGCAGGAGCTGCTTCGGAATATATTGGCTTTCAGCCGCCGGGTGGACGGGCCTGCATTTGCCTGTCTGCTGCGCTGTGCCGGAATTTTGCTGCTGACCGATTACGCGCGGACCCTGTGCGAAGAAGCTGGTGCGGACACTCTGGCATGGTGCGCCGGGTTTGCGGGCCGATGTTTGGTTCTGGCGGCAGCATTTCCTCTGCTGGAAGAGATCTGCCAGAAGATCTGGGGGCTTGCCGCATGATAAAAAAATTCCTGCAAAAAGCGGCAGCGTTTGTATTGTGCACAGTATGCTTTCTGGCTTTTGCACCTGATGCCGCTGCGGCACAGCTGCAGGGCCTGCCCGGACAGGAGCTTTGGCAGCCTTATCTGGAAAAAGCTCCGCAAAGCGCAGAGTCCTTTGCCAAAGATCCGCTCAAATCTCTGCTCGTGCTCCTGCCGGGATCACCGGCAGAGATGATCCGGCAGATGGCACACTGCTATGCGGATGTTCTGCTGTTTTTACTGTTGCTGATCGTGCTTTCATTTCTGGTGGGAGGAGCAGCCGACAGCGCCTTGTTGGAGCTGGCTGCGGCTGTGGGCTGCGGCACTCTTTTGTGGGGAGATCTGATCAGCCTTGCACAGCTGATCTGTGAGCGGATGGAGGGGTGGAAAAACTACCTTCTGGGTTTTCTTCCGGTGTACAGCGGTGTGCTCGCCGCCGGTGGAGAGGTGAATGCCAGCACAGCGGCAAGCGGTCTGCTGCTGACCGGACTGTGCTTTCTGGCACAGGGTACGGTGCTTGTAGTCAGTCCGCTGCTGCAGAGCTACCTTGCGGTAAGCATGGCGTGCTGCATCAGCACCCAGCAGGGGCTTTCGGAAACGTGCCGTGTCATGGGCGCGTTGCTGCGCAGGGGGCTTGTCTGGGCTGGGCGGATTTTTGCAGTGCTGTTAGGGCTGCAAAGAGCGGTAACGGTTCAGCTGGACCGTTCTGCACTGCGGTTGGGCCAGCTGCTTACCGGCGGCGTGCCGGTGATCGGGCAGGCTCTGAGCGATACGGCAGAAGTATTTCTTGCCGGGATGCAGCTGCTCAAAAGCAGTCTGGGGTTTGCGGCACTTGCCGTGATCGGGGCCGAATTTCTGCCACTGTATCTGCAGCTTCTGCTCCATTTGCTATTCCTTGCAGGATGCAGGCTTCTGTGCGGCCTTGCGGAGAACCGGCGCTGTCAGGCGCTGTTTGACTGCATGGCCGAAGCGGTAAAATGCATGGCAGCAGTAACGGCACTGTTTTTTGAACTGCTGACGGTAGGTGTGGGGCTTCTGATGATGACGGGAGGCGGATAGGAAATGCGCGCATTTCAGACGGCGGCATCAGCGTTCTGCATTGCCTGTATCTGTGCGGAGATCACGACGCTGCTGGCGGGCGCAGGCTGGGCGGGCAGATGCATAAAAGCCGTTGCCGGGCTATATATTCTAGTGATCCTGTTCCGGCTGGCCCCGCAGATGAAGCTGGAACTGAAAAGTGCATCGGCGGCTGCTCCGGCAGCGGTCAGCATCCAGAGTACGGAGACATCGCTCTTGCAGGGAACGCAGGAACGGCTGGAAGCGGATCTTTGCGCAGAGTGTGAGCGGCGCTTTGGTACAAAGGTGAAACTGGAGATCACACTGACCCGGACAGAACAGACCGTTCGGGCAGAAAAGGTGCTTGTGATCCTCCCGGCGGCGTGCACATCCGCAGAGCAGAGCCGGATCGCGGCATATCTGCAGCAGGAGCTTGGCATGGCACCGATACTTGAAGTACAGGAGGACACCGAATGAAAGAAGCAGGGGGCATTTCGTTCGGAGATTCCGTGAAAGATTTTGCCCGGAAATGCAAAGGGAAACAGGGCAGAGCAAGGCTTGCTGCTGCAGTAGGCGTTCTGGCAATGCTGCTGATCCTGCTGTCGGAACTTTTTCCGCAGAACACGGCAGCGGGCAGCACAAAAAACACAAAGCCTGTCCAGAGCAGCACGGAATATCAGGCACAGCTGGAGAACCGGCTGGAACATCTGATCTCACAGATGAGCGGTGCGGGCAAAACGACCGTGATGGTCACGCTGGAGACTGGGGAAGAAGCCATTTATGCGCTGGATACACAGTCCGGAGAAATGCAGTCCCAGCAGACCCATGTTCTGCTGGAAGATGGTTCAGCCCTGACCGAAACGGTATGTCTGCCGCAGGTGTGCGGTGTGGCCGTGCTGTGCGAGGGCGGCGGAGACATCCGCGTTGCTGCCCGGATCACCGAACTGGTAAGCGCACTGCTGGATCTGCCATCCAACCGCATTTGTGTGGAACAGCGCAAGGGCTGAGACCCTGCAGCTTTTATAAGGAGGAACGATTTATGAGAGCACTTTCCAGAAATACCCGCAGGGCCACAGCTGTTACATTGGCTGCCGCACTGGTGATCGCCGTATACTTGAACTGGCAGTACGCCCGCAGCGATGTGCCCACGGAACTGCCGGACAATGCTGCAATGGTCGCGGCAGAGGCTGAGGATGTCCCGGTACAGGCGCAGACGGTTCTGGATGAGCTGCCCACAGAGGCCGAAGCGGTGTCCAGCGCCAACAAAAACTATGGTGAAGCGCAGCTTGTAAGCGTTGCCAGTGACAGCGGTGCAAAGTTTTTTGAGCAGGCTCGGCTTAAGCGACAGAAGGCCCACGATGAGGCGGTGGATTCCATCAAGAAAACGATGAAATCCTCGTCGCTTTCCGCAGAGGAAAAGAAGGAATATACTGCCCAGATGACCGCAAATCTGGAAGATCTGAATGCGGAGAATGAGATCGAAACGCTGATCAAAGCCAAAGGTTTTGCAGACTGCCTGTGCTTTTTGCAGTCCGGCCGGGCAGACCTTACCGTGATGACCTCCGGTGAACCGCTCACAGCGGCACAGGTGGCACAGATCCGGGATGTGGTGCTGAACAAAAGCACTGTGACTGCCCAGAACATCACGGTGGTGGAGGTCAAATAAGAAGGTGCGGCAGAGTTTTCCGAAACAAGTATTGAAATCGCACCCGCTTTGATGGTATAATAACTCTATCAATAAAGAATGATGTTGTCCTGCGTATGGCATTGATCGTTTCAGGCAGGACCATTTCAAACAAGAAAAAGCAGGCTGTGCCCGCTTTTGAATGGAGGACAACACAATGGATTTTCAGAATACAGATCTTCGGGGCGGCAGCCTTCAGATCTCCACCGAAGTCATTGGCAAGATCGCACGCTGCGCAGCATTGGAAATTGACGGCGTTGCCGAGGTTTCCTGCGGCAGACAGAATAAAAAGCTCAAGGATCTGCTGGAAGCATCCAGCATCCAGTCTCCGGTTGTGGTGGAAATGCGGGATGGTACCGCAAACATCACTCTGAACCTGATGATGAGCTTTGGCGCACGCATTCCTGCTGTAGCCGAAAAGGTGCAGGAAAACGTGAAGAACGCTGTGCAGAACATGACCAATGTCACTGTGAGCCGCGTCAATCTGGTGATCGCCGGCCTTGCAGAAACCACTGCAGCAGAGAAGTAAAATAAAATTCAGAATTGGAAGCCGATCCTCTCTGTGCTCTGGCCGGAGAGGCTTCGTGCTGCGAGAGGAACATTATGGAAAATATTTTGCCCCGTAGAGAAGCACGCGAGAATGCATTTTTGCTGGCATTTTCGCAGACCTTTGGTGATATCCCGCTGGCAGAGGCCATTACCAGCCATGAAGAAAACGATGAAGAGCACCCTGTGGATGGTTTCAGCAAGCATCTGCTGAACGCATACTACGATCATTCTGCCGAGGTGGATGATGAGATCCGTGCACATCTGCGCAACTGGACCATGGAGCGCCTGCCTCGTGTCAGCCTGACCATCCTGCGTCTGGCAGTTGCCGAGATGCTGTTTGGCGGCGAGAATAAGCCCGGTGTTGCCATCAACGAGGCGGTGGAACTGACGAAAAAGTATGGTGCGGACGAAGATTACCAGTTCGTGAACGGTCTGCTTGGCGCAGTGGCCCGGGATCACGGTCTGGATGCGGAGCAGGCCGAACAGTGAGCCGTTATACGCTTGGCATTGATACAAGCAACTATGCAACCTCTCTGGCAGTGTTTGATACAGCTGGAGAGGTTGTTTGCGCAAAGAAGCGCTTTTTGCCGGTAAAAGCGGGCCAGCTGGGCCTGCGGCAAAGCGATGCACTGTTTCATCATACGGTCGCGCTGCCGGAGATGATGCAGGAACTGGCGCAGGAACTTGATCTGACGCAGATCGATGCTGTGGGCGTATCGCAAAAGCCCCGCCCGGTAGAAGGCAGCTATATGCCTTGCTTTCTTGCAGGTGTCAATGCTGCAACGGCCTTTGCACATGCAAAAGGGATCCCACTTGTGCTGACGACCCATCAGCAGGGTCACGCTGCCGCAGCGCTGTTTGCAGCTAAGGGGGAACAGCTGTTTGCTGAAAAAGTTCTGCTGTTCCATATTTCCGGCGGCACCACGGATCTGCTGCTCTGCGATCAGGTGCGCCGGATCACAACGCTTGGCACCAGCACAGACCTTTATGCCGGACAGGCTGTGGACCGTGTGGGGGTCAGGCTTGGCTTTGGCTTCCCGGCGGGTGCCGAGGTTTCCCGTCTGGCTGCACAGTGCACTGAGGAGATCAAGCCAAAATCCAGCGTGAAGGGGATGCAATGCAGCCTTTCCGGGCTGGAAAACCAGTGCAATGCCCTGCTTGCCGCAGGCAAAACGCCGGAATATGTGTGCAAGTACTGCCTGCTCTGTGTGGCGGATACAGTGGTAAAAATGACCAAAGCTGCGCAGAAGGAATACCCCGGCCTGCCGGTGGTATGTGCTGGCGGAGTGATGAGCAGCGATATCATCCGCGCATGGGTGCAGAAACGTCTGCCGCAGGTCTACTTTGTGCCGGGACAGTATTCCAGCGATAATGCCATCGGTGTTTCGATCCTGGCAGCGCGGGAGGCCGGATTATGGCTGAAGTGATTGCCGTTTCAGCACTCAACCGTTATGTAAAAACGCTGCTGGATGCCAACGATACTTTGTTTGACCTTGCCCTGCGCGGCGAGATTGCAAATTTTGTACAGAATGCGCGCAGCGGGCACTGCTATTTTTCTCTGCGGGATGATGTCTGCAGCGTCAAAGCGGTAATGTTCCGCACTGATGCACGCCGCCTTGCTTTCCGCCCGGAAGAGGGAATGCGTGTAGTCGTGCGCTGCCGCGCTACCCTTTATGAGCGCGACGGCGCATTTCAGCTGTACGTGAACGATATGTTCCCAGATGGCATTGGTGCCGCACAGCTGGCGTTGGAACAGCTCAAGGCGAAACTGGAGCAGGAGGGCCTGTTTGCACCGGAGCACAAAAAGCCGCTGCCGGAATTTCCTAAATGCATCGGTGTTGTTACCAGCAAGACGGGAGCTGCCCTGCAGGATATCCGCAATGTGCTCACACGGCGCTGGCCATCGGTACGGCTGCTGCTGTGTCCGGTGACAGTGCAGGGGTTTGAAGCCGCGCAGCAGGTGGCCGATGCCATCAAAAAGCTGGATCAGCGCAAAGAGGTGGACGAGATCATCGTTGCACGCGGAGGCGGCAGCCGGGAAGACCTGTGGGTCTTTAACGCAGAGATGATCGCCCGGGCTGCATACCGCTGCAAAAAACCACTGATCAGCGCAATCGGCCACGAGATCGACTATACCATTCTGGATTTTGTGGCAGACTGCCGTGCCCCCACACCTTCGGCTGCAGCAGAGCTGGCTGTACCGGATCGGGCAGAGCAGGAGCGGATATTGCTGGATTTGCAGCAAAATATTCGCAAAAATATGCAAAAACGTTTTGATTTATGCTATAATGGTCTGGAACAATACAACTTTGTGTTGGAGCAGGGCCTTGCACGCCGAAACTGGCAAAAAAGTCAGGGTCAACTGCAGCAGGTGCAGGATGCCATCCGTCAGCAGGTGCAGAAACGCCTGCATTCTGCAGAATTGCAGCTGGGTCATGCGGCAGCACTTACAGGGTCGCTGGATCCATACAAGGTGCTGGCGCGCGGCTACACGATGGTCACAGCAGCCAACGGCACTATTTTAAATGCAGATGATCTGCAGCCAGAAAAAACAATCTATGTTCGCAGCGCTTCCCGCCGTGCAAAGTGCAGGGTGGAAGCGGTGGAGGAGATCAATGAGAACACCCAAAAGTTTTGAGGAAGGCATGGAACGGCTGAATACGCTCCTTGCACAGATGCAGAGCGAGGATACGACCCTTGCAGATTCGGTCAAACTGTATGCAGAGGCCGCTTCTCTGATGGAGTACTGCCATGCTGCACTGGAAAAAACATCGCTGCAGATCGACGAGATCGACGCAAAGCTTGCGGGCACAGTGCAGGAGGAAAGCTAATGGACTATCAGGAGCAGTATCAGAATTATCTGGCGCAGGCAATGGCCGCGCTGGAAAAGGCCTGCGGCCGTTTTCTGCCGGAAGAATCCGAGGTGTGCCGTGCGGCACGCTACAGCCTGATGGGCGGCGGAAAACGGATCCGTGCAGTTCTTGTTCTCAGCGTCTGCGACATGCTGGGCGGCAGTATGCAGGCGGCACAGCAGTTTGCAGCTGCTGTAGAAATGCTGCACTGCTATTCGCTCATTCACGATGACCTGCCCTGCATGGACAATGATGATCTGCGCCGCGGCCGTCCTTCCTGCCACAAGGCGTTTAGCGAAGCAACTGCCATGCTGGCCGGTGATGTGCTGCTGACAGAAGCATTTGAGACAGTCGCCAATGCCCCGGCAGATGCGTCTGTCTGTGTACAGGCAGCGCGGGCACTGGGTGCAGGCGCTGGCAGCCGCGGCATGGTCTATGGGCAGGAACTGGATCTGAAATACGAAGCGTTGGCCGCAACAGAAGACCAGCTTCGGCTGATCCACCGCAATAAAACGGGTGCGCTGATCAATGCAGCCATCCAGATGGGTGCGGCTGCGGCCAAAGCAGATGAAGCACAGTGCAGAGCGCTGGAACAGTATGCTTATGGTCTGGGTCTTGTTTTTCAGATCGTGGACGATGTGCTGGATGTTACCAGCACACCGGAACAGCTGGGCAAGCCCATTGGCAGCGACAGCGAAAATGGAAAGACTACCTTTGTGACCCTTTATGGTGCGGAAGGTGCCATGAAGCTTGCACATGACCTGAATCAGGAGACCTGCACGGAACTGCACCGGAATTTTGGCGAAAAAGCTGCGTTTCTGGAACAGCTTGCGCAGCAGCTTCTTGTGCGTAAAAACTAAAAATAATCCATACAGAATAAAGGAAAAAGATTATGCAGCTTATTCAAAACATCCTGTCTTTCAATCAGATCCTTACGGTTTCACTGCTCGGCTGGCTTGTGGCGCAGGTGCTTAAAACCATCATCAATTTTATCCTGCTGGGCAAGTTCCAGTTGGAACGCATGTGGGGTGATGGCGGTATGCCCAGTGCCCACAGCGCAACGGTCTGTGCCATGGTCATTGCAACCGGACGCTGTGTGGGTGTTGACTCTGCCATTTTTGCAGTGGCAAGCGTGGTGGCAATCATTACCATGCACGATGCCATGGGCGTGCGGCATGAGACTGGCGAGCAGGCCAAGGTCCTGAACCAGATGATCGATCAGTGGATCGAAGTGAGCGAGAAGAATGCTCCTTTCCTGCAGAACATGCATCTGAAGGAGATGGTCGGCCATACGCCGCTGCAGGTCGTGGCAGGCGTACTGGTCGGTGCAGCCGTCGGCTTCCTGTATCCGCTGGCTTGAGGCATTCTTTTTCACGCAGGAATGCACTGCAGCAACAGAAAATCTTCATTTGAAGGACGTGTGATTTATGGGAGCATTGCTGCTGGACAGCATCAATCAGCCCAGAGATTTAAAGCAACTGAATGAACAGCAGGTGAAACAGCTGTGCGCGGAGATCCGCCAGTTTCTGCTGGAGAATATTTCCAAGACGGGCGGCCACCTTGCCTCAAACCTTGGCGTGGTAGAGCTTACCGTTGCACTGCACCGTGTTCTGGATACACCACAGGACAAAATCGTGTTTGATGTCGGTCACCAGTGCTACACACACAAGATCCTTACGGGTCGGCGCGGACAGTTTGATAAGCTGCGCCAGCTCGACGGGATCTCCGGTTTCCCGGACCCGAACGAGAGTGAACACGATGCATTCATTGCCGGGCACGGAAACACGGCGCTTTCGCTTGCGATCGGCATGGCGTGGGCCAAAAAGCTGCATCATGAAGCAGGGCTTGTGGTCGCGGTGATCGGCGATGGTGCCTTTACCGGCGGCATGGTCTACGAGGGCATGAACAACATTGAACAGCTGGACAACCTTCTTGTGATCCTGAACGACAACAAGATGTCCATTTCTAAAAATGTCGGTGCACTTGCCCGCTATCTGACTCATTTGCGCACGACCACGGCCTATTTTGATGCCAAGGATAATGTGCGCAGCTTTTTGGATGGAGTACCGCTGGTGGGCGCTCCACTGAAAAAAAACATCACCGAGTGCAAGACGCTTTTGCGTCGGGCAATGTACCACTCTACCATGTTCGAGGATATGGGCTTCCAGTACATCGGGCCGGTGGATGGCCACAACGTGGAAGAGCTGGAACGCACACTGCGCACCATCCGCAACCGGCAAGGACCACATTTTCTGCACGTGATCACAAAAAAGGGCAAGGGCTATCAGCCGGCCGAGGTAAACCCCGGCAACTATCACGGCGTGTCGGCATTTGATCCGGATGGAATGCCCGACCCGGAGGTGGCACCAAAGGAATCGTTCTCGACGGTATTTGGCAATGCTCTTGTGACGGAAGGCGACCGGAACCCGAATATCTGCGCCATCACTGCAGCAATGAAGTATGGCACCGGCCTGCAGTTTTTTGCACACAGCCACCCGGAGCGTTTTTTTGATGTCGGTATGGCAGAGCAGCACGCTGTGACCTTTGCTGCCGGGCTTGCAAGTCAGGGCATGCTGCCGGTGGTATGCATTTATTCCACCTTCCTGCAGCGTTCCTATGATCAGATCATCCACGACGTAAATCTGCTGCGGGAGAATGTAGTTTTTGCCATCGACCGCGCCGGTTTTGTCCCAGCGGATGGCGAAACACATCAGGGCATTTACGATCCCGCTTTCCTGAGCCAGCTTGGAATGCCGCTGTATGCGCCTTCCAATTATCAGGAACTGAATTACTGGCTGCAGCAGCTGTTGAGTGACCGCTTCCATGGCCCACGGGCAATTCGTTATCCCCGCGGTGGGCAGGATGCAGCTCTGGCGGAATTTGGCTGCACCGGCGAAGATTATGATTTCCTGCGCAAGGTGGATGATGCAACAATCGTTCTGGTGAGTTACGCCGACGAACTGGCCGACCTTTTGCAGGCAGAACGTGAATTACAGCAAAAAAGCATTGCGTGTGATGTAATAAAGACTGTAAAGTTGTATCCCTTTACAGACAAAATGATCGCTGATCTGTCGAAATATAAAATAATCCTGTTTGCGGAAGAATGCATTGCAAACGGAAGCATTGGTGAACATCTGGAATATGCTTTGCAGCAAAACGGATGGAATGGGCGCTTTATCCATTGTGCGGTGCGGAACGTGTGTCTTCCGCATGCCAGTGTGGCACAGATCAAACAGGCAACCGGTCTGGATGCAGCGCATCTTGTACAGGCCGTGCAGATGGCCGTGACGAAAGGAGAAAATTTACTGTGAAGATTCGATTGGACCAATATCTTGTTCAGCATGGTCTGACACAGAGCCGTGAGCGCGCAAAGGCGCTGATCATGTCCGGCATCGTTTTTGTCAATGAGCAAAAGGTGGACAAGGCCGGAGAGATGATTAAGGAAGATGCCAAGGTGGAAGTGCGCGGGCACGACATTGGCTATGTCAGCCGCGGCGGCCTGAAGCTGGAAAAAGCTATGAAGTGTTTCCCGCTTACACCCAATGGCAAGGTCTGCATGGACATTGGAGCATCTACCGGCGGCTTTACGGATTGTATGCTGCAGAACGGTGCCGTCAAGGTTTATGCGGTGGATGTCGGCTATGGACAGCTTGCATGGAGTCTGCGCACAGACGAGCGCGTAGTGAACATGGAGCGCACGAACATCCGCAATGTCAAACCGGAGGATCTTGCCGAGCAGATCGAGTTTTTCAGTGTGGATGTCTCGTTTATCTCGCTGCACCATATTTTCCCGGTGGCACAGGCAATCACAACGCCGGATGCCATGGGCGTTTGTCTGGTCAAGCCGCAGTTTGAAGCTGGACGCGAAAAGGTTGGCAAGAACGGTGTGGTGCGCGACCCTGCTACCCACCGTGAAGTGCTGCACAATGCTATGGGCTATGCTGCTGCAAACGGTTTTGCTGTACGCGGATTGGATTTCAGCCCGGTAAAGGGACCTGAGGGCAACATTGAATACCTGATGTTCGTGCAGAAGAGCGGTGAACCTTCCGTGCTGGACGACAGCGTTGCAGAGCAGGTGGTGGCGGCAAGCCACAGCACGCTGGACCGCTGAGCGGCTCTGCCATCAGACCAGAAAAAGGAGCTTCCCGCATGACGATCTATATTTCGCCGAATCCCGGCAAGACCTCTGCCAACGAGATTGCACTGCGCGCGGCGCAGATTCTAATGAACCATGGTGCAGCTGTTCTGATGTGTGAACAGCCACGCACAAGCTGCAGCACGGCCGGAGTGGTTTATCTGCCGCTGGAGGAATGCCTTGAGCAGGCAGATGTGATCCTGACCATTGGCGGCGACGGCACCATTCTGCATGAGGCAAATCTTTCGCTTCGGTACGCAAAGCCGATCTTGGGCATCAATCTGGGACGCTGTGGTTTTCTGGCTACCTGCGAAGTCAGCGAGATGGAAGCCAAGCTCTCCGCTGTTGCACGGGGAGAGTTCAGCGTAGACAACCGGATGCTTCTGTATGTCCGCGTTCTTGGCCACGATGGCTGGGAGGGCCACGCCCTGAATGACGTTGTGGTCACAAAGGGCCGCCTGCAGCAGGCGATCGATTTCAGCATTTACTGCGATGATATTTTAGTAGAGCACTACCGTGGGGACGGTGTGATCGTTGCAACGCCCACCGGCTCCACAGCGTATTCGCTGGCGGCGGGCGGGCCGATCCTGGATTCCCAGACGAAGGGCGTTGTTGTAACGCCTATCTGCCCGCACAGTCTGGCCAGCCCGGCCATGGTGTTTGCGCAGGAGCGCAAGCTGAATATCTGTGTGGGACAGGTGGCCGATGATGAAGTGTTTATCAGCTGCGATGGCAGAGCTGGCTGTCCGCTCAAGGCCGGCGCAACGGCTGAAGTAAGGCTCTCCGATCAGGTGGTAAAGCTGATCACCTTCGGAAAAGCAGATCAGTTCCAGGCCATTGACCAGAAGCTTCGCAGCAGACGATAAAGGGGAGGCGAGTTTACGATGGCGCGCAGCCGTAAGGAAGATGTAAAAAGCAAGGGAGAACGTCAGCAGGTGATTCTCCGGCTTGTGCAGGAACACCCGATCAGCCGGCAGGAAGTTCTGCTGGATCACCTTTCCAAAGAGGGATTCGAGGTAACACAAGCCACCGTTTCCCGCGATATCCGGGAGCTGTGTTTGGTAAAAGCTGCCACGGCAGAGGGGTATCGCTATGTCTCCAGCCGGAACGAAAGCTTCAACCCCAAAACGCAGGGAAGGTTTGAAACGATCTTTCATGAATCCGTGCTGGGGGTAGATTACGCCGGACATGTTGTGCTGGTAAAGTGCTATTCTGGCATGGCCAACGCCGCATGCGAGGTTTTTGACGCATTGCAGTGGAAAAATGTGGTCGGCACGCTTTCGGGCGACGACACGTTCCTGATCGTTGCACGGTCGGAGCGTGATGCAAAAACGATCTGCTCGGAACTGACGAGACACATTGGATAAAAATAACGCGGGAGAAAAGATATGCTGAGCAGCCTGCAAATTGAAAATGTTGCTGTGATCCAGAAGGCTGAAGTACATTTCAAGCCGGGCCTGAATGTTCTTACCGGTGAGACTGGTGCCGGCAAGTCGATCCTGATCGATTCCATCAATGCGATCCTGGGAAACCGCACTTCAAAGGATCTTGTGCGCACAGGGGCCTCCAAGGCGGTGATCCGTGCAGCCTTTGAGGAGGTGCCCGGTACGGTACTGGACAGCCTTGAGAAGGCGGGCTACGAGCGCTCGGATGCACTGATGCTCAGCCGCGAGATCACAGCCGAGGGCAAAAGCACCTGCCGCATCAACGGAATGCCTGCAACGGCTGCGGTTCTGCGGGAGCTGTGCGGAGGACTTATCAATATCAACGGTCAGCACGACTCTGTGGGCCTTCTGAACCCGGCAAGACATCTGGGCATTCTGGATGATTATGCGCAGAACAGCGCGGAGTTTCAGGACTATTATGTCCTGTACCGGGAGCTTGTGCGTATCAAGCGGGAGCTGGATGCCATGATCACCGACGAAGCCGAAAAGCAGCGCAGAATCGATCTGTTGAGCTATCAGGTGCAGGAGATCGAGGATGCCGGACTGACCGCCGGAGAGGAACAGATGCTGGAAAGCCGCCGCAAGATCCTTGCCAATGCATCTGCCATCCGGGATAAGATCGCACAGAGCTATGCATTGCTTTCGGGCGATGACGAGGCCTCCGGCGCAGTCGATCTGCTGGGCGAGGCATCCAATGCAGTGGATGCTGCCGCGCAGCTGGATGATGCACTTGCCGGTGCATCCAGTCAGCTGCTGGATCTGTATTACAATGCAAAGGATGTTGCCGCAGATTTGATCGGTCGGCTGGATTCCTATGATACCAACGATGCGGAGCTGGACGAGATTGAGCAGCGTCTGGATCTGATCTACAAGCTCAAGCGCAAATATGGTGATACGGTAGAAGACGTGATCGCTTTTGGACAGAATGCAAGGGAAGAACTGGAGCGCATCCAGTCCTCACAGGAGCGGCATGACCACCTGCAGGCAGAAAAGCTCCGCCTTTATGCGCTGGCCCGTGAAAAGGCAGAAGCACTGACCCAGACGCGCCTGCGCGCTTTTGAAGAGTTGAACAAGCGTATTTCCGGCACGCTGGATTTTCTGAACATGCCGGGCGTGCGCATGACACTGCGCCATACCCGCGGCCCGCTGGCAAGCCATGGGCAGGACAGCATCGAGTTCTACATTTCCACAAACCCCGGTGAGGCGCCCAAACCCCTTGCAAAAATTGCTTCCGGCGGCGAGCTGAGCCGCATCACGCTGGCCATCAAAAATGCAATGGCTGATAAGGATGCCGTGCCTACCGTGATCTATGATGAGATCGACAGCGGTGTTTCTGGCAAAGCCGCCGGGCGTATTGGTGAGGTACTGCGTCAGAGCGCACAGGGCCACCAGATCTTGTGCATCACCCATACAGCCCAGATCGCTGCACTGGCGGACTGCCATCTGCTGATTCAGAAAAATGTAGCCAATGACCGCACCTATACCGAGATCCATCCGCTGGATGAGGAGGGCAGGGTGGAAGCACTGGCCCGGCTGATCTCCGGCGACCACGTTACCGAGCTTTCGCGTGCCAATGCCCGCGAAATGCTGGGTCTTGGCGCAAAATAAGCCGCTGCAGATAAGGGGTTGACAAGCCCGAAGCATTGTGATAAAGTAGTCCTTGTTAATGGCGATGAAGGGAACAAGTACCTTGAAGTGTTCTGCCCAGAGAAACCCCGGTTGGTGTAAGGGGCCGCAGAGCAACAGGGGAAATACCTCCCGGAGCTGCAGGCTGAATGCCGTTCAGGTTAATAGGCTGTGCCGCGTGCGAGCGTTACAAACGCAGGAGTGTCTCTCTACTCTGGGGTGTGCACTCGTGAGGTCGTTTCTGTGAGGAAGCGGCAAACAGAGGTGGTACCGCGAATTTTCTCGCCCTCTGCCAAATTCATTTTTGGCAGGGGGTGTTTTATTTTTCCCTCTGCCCACAAACAGGAGGAAAAAAATCATGACTCTGTACGAAGAACTCAAGGCCCGCGGCCTGGTGGCCCAGATCACCGATGAAGAGATCATCGATCTGATCAACAATGGCAAGGCAACCTTTTACATCGGCTTTGACTGCACTGCCGACAGCCTGACCGCAGGCCACTTTATGGCCCTGACCCTGATGAAGCGCCTGCAGATGGCAGGCAACAAGCCTATTGCCCTGATTGGCGGCGGCACTACCATGATCGGCGACCCCTCCGGCCGTACCGACATGCGCAAGATGCTGACCAAAGAGGATATCGCCCACAATGCCGCATGCTTCAAAAAGCAGATGGAAAAGTTCATCGACTTCTCTGAGGGCAAGGCACTGATGCTGAACAATGCAGACTGGCTGCTGAACCTGAACTACGTGGAACTGCTGCGTGATGTGGGTGCCTGCTTCTCCGTGAACAACATGCTGCGCGCCAAGTGCTACGAGCAGCGCATGGAGAAGGGCCTGTCCTTCCTCGAGTTCAACTACATGATCATGCAGAGCTACGACTTCTACTACATGTTCCAGCACTACGGCTGCAACATGCAGTTCGGCGGCGACGACCAGTGGAGCAACATGCTGGGCGGCACCGAGCTGATCCGCCGCAAGCTGGGCAAGGACGCTTATGCTATGACCATCACCCTGCTGACCGACTCTCAGGGCAAGAAGATGGGCAAGACCGCCGGCAATGCTGTCTGGCTGGACCCCAACAAGACCAGTCCATTCGAGTTTTACCAGTACTGGCGCAATGTGGGCGATGCCGATGTGATGAAGTGCATCCGTATGCTCACCTTCCTGCCGCTGGAGCAGATCGACGAGATGAGCACATGGAAGGATCAGCGCCTGAACGAAGCCAAGGAAATTCTGGCTTACGAGCTGACCAGCATGGTCCATGGCAAAGAAGAGGCCGAAAAGGCCCAGAATGCTGCCCGCGCACTGTTCAGCGGCAGCGCAATGGATACCGAGCACATGCCTTCTACTCAGCTGACCGAGGCCGACCTGACCGATGGCTCCATCGGCATCCTGACTCTGATGGTCAAGGCTGGTCTGGCAGCATCCAACGGCGAGGCACGCCGTCTGGTCGTGCAGGGCGGTGTTCTGGTGGATGGCGAAAAGGTAGCCGCTCCCACCGTTGGCTTCACTGCTAAGCAGCTGGCAAAGGGTATTGTGATCAAGAAGGGCAAGAAGATCTACCACAAGGTCACTCTGTAAAAATATTGAACATGAAAATGCCGGTGTACTCTGTTTTGGAGTGCACCGGCATTTTTTCACTTGATGGAGGATTGCTCGCTTGCTTGCAGAATTTACAGCTCGTAAGCCTTCTTCAATGCTTCGTAAGCTGCATCCTCATTCTCTGCGTGGACCAGCAGGGAAATATCCAGATCGCTGGTGGTGATAAGCAGTACTTCAATGCCGGCCATTGCCAGAGAATTCAGTGCACGGGCAGCTACGCCGCAGCTGGTGACCATTTCTTCACCAAACAGGTTCAGCTTGGAATAACCCACGCTGATCAGCGGAGAAGCCTTGGCATCCTTGTCCAGATTTGCAACGGAAATAGCCTTCATCACCAGCGGAAGATCACTGCTGGAAGCGGTAAAGCTGAAATCGATGGTGGTGCCATGGGGTGCACTCTGGCTGATCATATCTACGACCACACCGTTATCTGCAAAGATCTGCAGGTAACGTGCGAGGCTGTTGCCCTTGAACTCTACATCCTGCACACTGATCATCATGAGGCTCGGCTCAATATTGATCTTCGATACTCCGTACATAAGGATCCTCCGTTCTGCCCGAAAGGCGGGCTTCAACAATACAAAAATATTCAGGTAAGCTGCAAAAACTCCGGGTCGATATTTTCCCGGGCAATGGACTGAATCATTTCCAGGCTGAAATCTGGATACGCCTGCCGTACTCCGTGGGCCTTTGTAAGGGCTTCGGTATAATCGCGGAACAGGTAGGTACGCACATTGGATTTGCCTGCATCATAGTGGGTCACCGTCGGCAGAAGTCTGGGAGAGAGCACGCTGCAACGGACAGTGCCGTCCGGTTCGGTCGTTTTTTCAAGCTGAACCGATAAAATTGCGCCGACCAGCTGATTGGGCTTTTCCTGCGTGCTGATAAAATTGCCCAGAGAATAGGCCGTGAACACCTGCCTGCCGTCTGCTGCAGTCAGCCACTGTGCATTTTGCAGCACATGCGGGTGGGTGCCAATGATCAAGTCTGCACCCCAGTCTGCAAGGTTCTGCGCCAGAGTTCGCTGCGAATCTGCGATGGCATGGCTGTTTTCTACGCCCCAGTGCACACCCACCACCACAAAATCTGCAAGCTGACGTGCCGCTTTTACCTGCTGCTCGATCACATCGGTCTGGCTGGTATAGATCACATTGGCCTGCATGGAGCTGTTCTGCGGGATGCCATTGGTATGCTCTGTGTAGGAAAGATATGCGATCGTTACACCATTGACAGTCTGCAGCGGGATATGACCGTAGTCCTCTTTGCCCTTCCACAAACCGGTGGTCACTACATCCTCCGGCATACTGCCCCAGAAGCGCAGGGTAGCGGCAATGCCGGAAGCGCCTTTATCGTAAGTGTGATTGTTGGAAAGGCTGAACACCCGCACACCCGCCCGGTAAAGCGCGCGGGCGCAATCGCCCGGAGTGGAAAAGCACGGGTAGGTGGATGGCTCCAGCTCGTCCGTACAGAGTGTTTCCTGATTGATCCAGTTCACGTCCTGCTGCACGTAGAAGGGAGCGATGTGCTCATAGCAGTAATCAAAGCTGTAGCCTTCTGTTCCGGCAGCCCGGCGCTTTGCCTGCTTGTAAATAGGGGAGTGGATCAGATTATCCCCTGTTGCAGAAAAGCGGACAGTCTGAACCAGCGGCTGCGGTTCCGGCTCTGGCGCAGGCTCTGCTTCTTCCGGCTGTGATACAGTGGCAGAACCTGCAGAAGAGCTTTCCGTGCTCACCGGTTCTGCCGTCGGTATGCTTTCCTGCAGAAAGAACTTTGGCAGCAAAGGCAGGCAGAACAGAAATACGATCAGCACCGCTCCGGCTGTCCAGAAAGCCTGCCTTCTGGCGCGGCGTTTTGCAGTCGGTCTGCGCCGGTGCTGTTGCGGGGATTGTTTGTTCATCCGCGTCCACATCCTTCCACCATGTTTCTGCCAAAAGCAAAGCAATCAGGCTTTTTAAAGTGCAGCGATCATATCACCCATATTGTACAGGCCCGGCTCCTTTTTTGCAAGGTAAACTGCTGCATTCACAGCGCCGTTTGCAAAAATATTGCGGGAGTAAGCGGTGTGCTTGAGGGTGATCACTTCATCCGGGCCGCAGAACAGCACTTCGTGATCACCCACGATGCTGCCGCCGCGCACGGAACTGATACCAATTTCCTTCGGGTCGCGCTTCTGGCGGACAGAAGAACGGTCGTAAACATAATGATATTCGCCATTGTTTTGCTCATTGATGGCATCGGCCAGCATCAGAGCGGTGCCGCTGGGTGCATCCAGCTTGTTGTGGTGGTGCTGCTCCACGATCTCAACATCGTAGTTCACACCCAGAATAGCCGAAGCGCGCTTGCACAGCTCCGACAGCACATTGATGCCCATGGACATATTAGCGCTCTTGAACACCGGCACCGTGCGGGATAGCTGCACCACCTTGAGCTGCAGCTCTTCCGAAAGGCCGGTGGTGCACACCACGATGGGCAGCTTGTGAGCTTCACAGTAGGACAGAGCCTTTTCTACAGCGGCCGGAGAGCTGAAATCGATGATCACATCGCCTTTGCCGTCCAGCTTTTCCAGGCTGTCATACACAGGGATGCCGTTCTGTTCGCCGTCCTTCAGGTCGATGCCTGCAATCACGCGGCAGTCCTCGCGCTGTGCGATCATATCACACAGCACATGGCCCATGCGGCCGCCGATGCCCTGAATCACAATATCCGTCATAATTTTTATCCTTTCCTGCCCGTTTTGCATATCGGCATATCGCAAAATGCCCGGACAGAGCGCTCCGCCGGGCATTTTGCAGCCAAAAACTTATTCTGTAATAAGACCCTCTGCACGCAGAGCCTTTTCAATATACTCCTTGTGTGCCTCGCTCGGCTCTACCAAAGGCAGACGGCACTCGCCAGCTTTCCAGCCCAGCACATTCATGGCGTACTTCACCGGGATGGGATTCACTTCACAGAACAGCGCATCAGCCAGCGGCAGCATTTCCAACTGCAGCTGACGTGCCTTGGCGGTATCGCCGTCAAAGAAAGCCTTGCAGCAGTTGTGCACCAGCTCAGGCTTGACATTAGAGACAACACTGATGACGCCCTTGCCGCCCAGAGCCAGCAGGGGAACCACCTGATCGTCGTTGCCGGAATAAATGTTCAGCTCGTCGCCGCACAGCTGTGCGATCTTGGCTACCTGAGAGATGTTGCCGGAAGCTTCCTTAATGCCGTTGATCAGAGGATGCTTGCTCAGTTCCAGAGCAGTCTCCGGGGCAATGTTCAGGCCGGTGCGGGAAGGCACGTTGTACATGATCACCGGGATGCCGCCAGCCTCAGCCATGGCGGTAAAGTGAGCAACCAGACCAGCCTGCGTGGTCTTGTTGTAATAGGGAGTCACCATCAGCAGAGCGTCTGCGCCGCATTCGGCAGACTTTGCGGCCAGTGCGCAGCCGTGGTCGGTATCGTTGGAGCCAGCGCCTGCAATGACGGGCACGCGGTGGTTGACAACCTCCACCGTATACTTGATGGCGGCAAGCTGCTCCTCATCGGTCATAGTAGAGCACTCGCCGGTGGTGCCGCAGATGATGATGGCATCGGTATGGTGCGCGATCTGATCCTCAATAATGCGGCCCAGCTCGTCAAAGTTGATGCTTCCGTCCTCGTACATCGGGGTGATAATGGCAACACCCGCGCCGGTAAAGACAGGATTCTTCATAGCCTAAAACTCCTTTGTATGCGCTTTTGCGCAAAATATACTTAGTCGAAATAGCCCTTTGCGGCCAGCAGCTCTGCCAGCAGAACGCCGCCGCCTGCAGCACCGCGCAGGGTGTTGTGGCTCATGCAGGCAAACTTGTAATCAAACAGGGTGTCCTCGCGCAGGCGGCCGATGCACACAGCCATGCCGTTCTCGGTGTTGCGGTCCAGCTTGGGCTGCGGACGATCCGGCTCGGTGAAGTAATGCAAGAACTGCTTGGGTGCGCTGGGCAGGTCAAGCTCCTGTGCGGGGCCGCGGAAGTTTGCCCATGCCTCCAAAATCTGCTCCTTGGTGGGCTTCTTCTCAAAGCTTACAAACACGGCAGCGGTGTGGCCGTCGGAGACAGGCACGCGGAAGCACTGTGCGGTGATTACCGGCTTTTCGGCGTTCACGATATGGTCGCCCTCAATGTGGCCCCACAGCTTGAGCGGCTCGCGCTCGCTCTTTTCTTCCTCGCCGCCGATGTAGGGGATCACGTTGTCCACGATCTCGGGCATACGGTCAAAGGTCTTACCTGCACCGGAAATGGCCTGATAGGTGCACACCAGAGCCTTGCTGACACCAAAATCCTTCATCAACGGGTGCAGGGCGGGAACATAGCTCTGCAGGCTGCAGTTGGACTTGACGGCAATAAAGCCGCGCTTGGTGCCCAGACGCTTGCGCTGTGCGGGGATGATCTCGATGTGGTCGGCGTTGATCTCGGGCACCACCATGGGCACATCCGGGGTAAAGCGGTTTGCACTGTTGTTGGACACCACCGGGCACTCAGCCTTTGCATAGGCCTCTTCCAGAGCCTTGATCTCATCCTTGGGCATGTTGACTGCACAGAAGATAAAATCCACCTGAGAAGCAACCTCTTCCACCTTGGATGCATCCAAAACTACCATCTTCTTGACACTTTCCGGCATGGGGGAGGTCATGGCCCAGCGGGGACCGACAGCTTCCTCATAGGTCTTGCCGGCGCTGCGGCCGGATGCGGCCAGAACGGTCAGCTTGAACCAGGGGTGATTTTCCAGCAGCGTCACAAAACGCTGACCGACCATACCAGTCGCACCTACGATACCCACTTTATACTGTTTTTCCATTTCCAGCACCTTTCCTTTCGTGAAAGCGAACTCAATAAATATTTCTATTACATAGATTCACGGCTTGCAAACCGGACAGCGATGCAATATAATAAATACTGTTTATACAGATTTTATGATATCATTGATACGGTGTCCGTGTCAATCATCGGAAAGGCAAATTGCACGCTATGTTAAAAAAAGATTTTTGGTATGATTTACCCAAAGAACTCATTGCACAGGAGCCGGCTGACCCCAGAGACTCTGCACGGCTGATGGTGCTGAGCCAGAAAGACGACAGCATCCAGCACAAGATCTTCCACGATCTACCGGAATTTTTAGAGCCGGGCGACCTGCTGGTGGTAAACAATTCCAAGGTCCTGCCTGCCCGCATCGTGGGCGTCAAGCAGCCAACCGGTGCTGTGTGTGAGCTGCTTTTGCTGCGTCAGGTCAAAGGCGACCAGTGGGAATGCCTTGCAAAGCCCGGCAAGCGGATGCAGCCCGGCACGAAGGTGAGCTTTGGTGACGGCAGCCTGACCGCCGTGGTAGACGAGACCATGGAGGACGGCAACAAGTACGTTACATTTTATTACGATACCGAGACCCTTTATGAAAAGCTGGACGAATTTGGCAAAATGCCTCTGCCGCCCTACATCACAAAGCAGCTGGAGGATCAGAGCCAGTATCAGACTGTTTACGCAAAGGAGCTTGGCAGTGCTGCAGCGCCCACGGCCGGCCTTCATTTCACACCGGAGCTGATGGATACCATCCGTGCCAAGGGCGTGAACATTGCCGAAGTGACCCTGCATGTGGGTCTGGGCACCTTCCGCCCTGTACAGGAGGACGAGATCGCGGATCACAAAATGCACAGCGAATGGTACTGCATCGACGAAAAAACGGCGCAGATGATCCGCGATACCAAAGCCGCCGGTCATCGTGTGATCGCCGTGGGTACCACCAGCTGCCGCACGCTGGAAGCCGTTGCCGCAAAGTACGGCGAGATCCGCGCCTGCAGCGGCAACACTTCTATCTTCCTGTATCCAGGCGTGAAGTTCAACTGCATCGACGGCCTGATCACCAACTTCCACCTGCCGGAAAGCACCCTTATCATGCTGGTGTCGGCCCTGTATGGCTACGAAAAGACCATGGCGGCCTATAAGGTGGCTGTGGAGGAACGCTATAGATTCTTCTCTTTTGGCGATGCAATGCTGATTCTTTGATTATTTTTCCCGCTATTCTGTTGTTGATGAGCCTGATCCCGGGCTTTTTCATGAAGATCGCACGGCTGTTTTCCGTGCACAGAAAGGAACAAAAACTATGCCTTCTTTGACGACCTATAAGCTGCTCAAGCAGGAACACGACGCCCGGCGGGGCGAGTTCAAGACCGTGCACGGCACGGTGCAGACGCCCGCTTTTCAGAACGTGGCTACCGCCGGTGCCATCAAGGGCGGGTTGTCTGCTCAGGACCTGAAAGACATTGGCGCACAGGTCATGCTGTGCAACACCTACCACCTGCATCTGCGCCCCGGCGACAAGCTGGTAGCCGATATGGGCGGTCTGCACAAATTTACCCGCTGGAACGGCCCCATTCTGACCGACAGCGGTGGATTTCAGGTATTCAGTCTGGCAAAGCTGCGCAAGATCACCGAAGAGGGCGTGACCTTTGCCTCCCATCTGGACGGCCACCGCATCTTTATGGGACCGGAAGAGAGCATGCAGATCCAGGCAAACCTTGGCTCTACCATCGCCATGGCCTTTGATGAATGCGTAGAAAACCCCGCACAGCACGATTATTCCAAGGCCAGCTGCGAACGAACGACCCGTTGGCTGAAGCGCTGCAAGGATGAAATGGCCCGCCTGAAGCACGAGGGCATTTCCGTGAATCCTGATCAGCTGCTGTTTGGCATCAATCAGGGCTGTACCTTTGCTGATCTGCGTGTGGAGCACATGAAGCAGATCGCAGACCTCGATCTGGACGGTTACGCCATCGGCGGTCTGGCTGTAGGCGAGCCCACCGAGGTGATGTATGAAATGATCAGTCAGGTGGAGCCCCACATGCCCAAGGATAAGATCCGCTACCTGATGGGCGTGGGCACGCCGGGCAATATCATTGAGGCAGTTTCCCGCGGCGTGGATCTGTTTGACTGCGTGATGCCCAGCCGTAATGCACGCCACGGCCACTTGAACACCTGGGGCGGTATCATCAACATCAAGAATGCAAAGTATGAGCGCGATGAACGCCCTATTGATCCTGCCTGTGGCTGTCCGGTCTGCCGCAGCTATTCCCGTGCCTATATCCGCCACCTGTTCAAAGCGGAGGAGATTTTGGGAATGCGCCTTGCCGTCATGCACAACCTGTGGTTCTATAACCATCTGATGGAGCGCATCCGGGATGAGCTGGATGCAGGCACCTTCACGGCTTTCCACGATAAATATGTAAAGCTTCTGGATACCCGAATTTGAGAATAAGCCTTGCAACAGGTCGTTTAAAAAGGTATAATAAGCTTATCTGAATTTTGAGAGGAGATTTTGCCCCATGCAATTTCTGACTACCACTTCCGAAGGCTACATCAGCCTGTTCTTCACACTGGCTCTGATGCTGGTTCTGCTGTACTTCATGATCTATCGTCCCCAGAAGAAGCAGGAGAAGAAGGATGCCGCAATGCGCAGCAGCCTGGAGATCGGCGATCAGGTCACCACCATTGGCGGTGTCATTGGCCGTGTTGTTGCAATCAAGGACGATACCTTTGTTCTGGAGACCGGTGCTGACCGTGTGAAGATTCGCTTCACCAAGACTGCAATTTCCGCTGTTGAAAAGCTGAACATGGACAAGGCTGACAAGAAGTAAGCTTTTTCTTCAAACAATTAAGAGCATATCAAACGCGTCTTCCTGCATAGATTACTGGCAGGGAGGCGCGTTTTTATGTCTGAGAAAAATCTTTTCCCGGCGGAACTCCGGGTTCTTCTGCTGGCTGGGGCAGTCGGCGTTATGGTCACAGCGGGCGGGCTGGCCGCAATGGCAGCGCTGATGACAGCACAGGGTTATTCTGGTGCCGCCGCACCGCCGCTGGCAACAGCAGCCGTTGGTGCAGGGAGCCTTTGCAGCGGTTGGATCGCTGCATTTTGCAAAAAGGAACGCGGCCTGCTGTGTGGGCTTGTACAGGGCCTGTTTTATGCAGCATTGCTCGTGGTGCTCAGCGTTCCTTCCGGTACGCTTACGGAAGAGCCGCCGCTGCTGCGGTTTGCTGTGCTGATCCTTTGCGGCAGTATTGGCGGATTGCTGGGCATGGTGACCCGGGAGAAAAAGCGCCGCAGCTGAACAAATAAAACAAGGAGGTTCGATCATGTGGGTCTATCAGCAAACAGGAACGCCAGCGCATTTGCCAGAAGCCGCGCTTCTGCCGCAGCCGCAGAAAACGCTGCCGCCAGAACGATCTGCACCGGAAGTGCCTTCACCGCTGCAGAGACATAATACGGAAACCCGGCAGAAAACCTGCTGGCTGCTCGTCTGTGCCTTTCTGATCGGCTCTGGCTCAGCTGGCGTGCTTCTGGCTTTCTGCGAAAAGCAGCAGCCGGACTGGCTGCAATATTACCTGCAAAGCTGGCGCGGCCTGTTTGCCGCTGCAGATGCACATACTGCGGCCAGCCTTTTCGGAATGGAATATCTTACGCTGGCTGCGGCCACGACCCTTCTGTTCCTGATGGGCTTTTCCGCGCTGGGGCCGGTTTTAATCTTTTTGTTTATGATGTTCTATGGGCTGGGAAACGGGACGCTGTTTGTGCAGCTGCTTTCCGACACGGCGCTGAAAAGAGAAACGTGGCTTCTGCTGCTTGCATTTCTGCCTGCGGCAGCTGCTTCTGCAGGGCTGTGCACGCTCGGCACAGATTCTCTGCGGGTGAGCAGCCAGATCCGCGTCTGTTCCTTTTTTGCAGCAGGGCCTGACCGGGAGATTGTCCGGCCACATGGATTCATCCGGCAGTATCTGTTGACGCTGACGTTATTTGTGCCGCTGTGCGGCATTTCTGCAGCGCTTGCAAGCATTGGAAGCAGGCTTTGAGCAAGGGCTTTTCTTGCGGGTTTGCTTGTTATATGCTACAATAGAGAATAATAAAGCCAAGACAATGTAACAGGAGCTTTTTTTGATGAAGGAACCAAAACTGAAAACTGTATATGTGTGTTCCAACTGCGGCGAGACAAGCCCCCGCTGGATGGGCCGCTGCCCAAGCTGCGGCAGCTGGAACACGATGAACGAGGACGTTGTAGCGGAAGCCCCCAAAGCAGGTACGGCCGCAGCCAAACAGGCGGCAGCCGCCCGCCCGGAAGGGGTGACCACCCTGACCGCAAAACGCCTTTCTGAGATCAGCATGACCGAAGAAAAAAGCCGTATTCTGACCGGCATTTCGGAGCTGGACCGTGTACTTGGCGGCGGCATTGTGCTGGGCGGCGTTGTGCTTTTGAGCGGTGAGCCGGGTGTGGGCAAATCTACTATGCTTCTGCAGCTGTGCGGTGCCATTTCCAACCAGCACAGCGTTTTGTATATCACTGGCGAGGAATCGGTGCGGCAGGTCAAGCTGCGCGCTGCCCGGCTGAAAGTGCCGCAGGATAACATCTTTCTGGCAGCGGAGAATGATGTGGACGAGATCTGCGGCCTGATCGAAAAAGAAAAGCCGGATCTCGTGGTCATCGACTCCATCCAGACGATGCGCTGCATGGATATCTCGTCCTCCGCCGGTACGGTAAGTCAGGTCAAGGAAAGTGCGGCCCGCCTGCTGGCCGTGGCCAAAAAGCAGGAGATCCCCATGTTCATTGTGGGCCATGTGAACAAGGACGGTGCCATTGCAGGCCCCAAAGTCATGGAGCATATCGTGGATACGGTGCTTTACTTTGAGGGCGATAAAATGCTGCCGTACCGCATCCTGCGTGCGGCCAAGAACCGTTATGGCTCCACCAATGAGCTGGGCATGTTTGATATGACGGGGCAGGGCCTTGCTGAGATTGAAAACCCTTCACAGATGCTGCTGGAAGGCCGTCCTCTTGGCGTTTCCGGCAACTGTGTGGCCTGTACCATGGAGGGCAGCCGTCCCATTTTGAGCGAAATTCAGGCCCTTGCAACCAAAACCAATTTTCCAGCACCGCGCCGTGCCTGCAGCGGCTACGACTATAACCGCATGAATCTGCTGATCGCTGTGCTGGAAAAGCGCGCAGGGTATTTCTTTGGAAACCTGGATGTATATATCAACATCGTGGGCGGCATTGCGCTGCGTGATACTGCCTGTGATCTTTCTGTCTGCTTGAGTATGGTCTCCTCGCTGCTGGACAGGCCCGTCAGCGATAAGCTGATCGCCATTGGCGAGGTCGGCCTTGGCGGTGAAGTGCGCAGCGTACCCAATCTGGAACAGCGCCTGCATGAGGCAGAGCGTATCGGCTTTGAACGTGCGGTGATCCCGAAGCACAGCCTGAATCATCTGAGCCCGGCAGATTATCCTGGAATGCAGCTGATCGGCGCGGCTTATATCACCGATGCGATCAATGCCCTGAAATCTGACCGCTTATAAGAGGAAAAACAATGTCAATCTATCTGGACGAGAAAAATCCCGGCAAGCACAAGCCCTTCGATGATGCTGCGCCGGACATTGTAGAATACGTCCGCTATCTGGAAGTGATCGCGGGCAAAAGCGCAAACACGGCGTTCAGCTACTACTGTGATCTGCGCGGATTCAGCCGTTTTATGAAGCGCCGCCGTGGGCTTGTGCCCGAAGACAGCGAGATGAAGGATATCGACCCCAAAGGGCTGGACACCGCATTCTGGGCCTCCGTAACAAAGGAGGATATCTACGAATATCTGTACTTTTTAAACCGCGAGTGCGGCAACAAAAAGTCCTCAACGGCCCGGCGGCTGGCAAGCCTGCACGGCTTTTATGATTACCTGGTCAATCAGGTCAACCGGCTGGATGCTGATCCGACTGCGGCCATCCACCCACCCAAACAGGATAAGGTACTGCCCAAATATCTGACGGCGGAGCAGTCCATGGAGTTATTGGAAAGCACGCAGACCCAAAGCGATTTTCCGGAGCGGGATTATTGCATGGTGACGCTGTTTTTGAACTGTGGAATGCGTCTGGCAGAGCTTGTCGGCATGAATCTGGACGACATTGATTTGGAAAACCGCCAGATACGCCTGTTTGGCAAGGGCCACAAGGAGCGCATGGTTTATCTGAATGATGCCTGCATGGAAGCATTGCGGCTGTATCTGGGCAAACGCAATACGATGGAGGGACTTCTGCCACAGGAAAAGGCGGTCTTTATTACCCGACGGCGCAAAGAACGTATCTCGAACCGCAGGGTAGAACAGCTAGTGACCGGTGCAATGAAAGCAGCCGGATTAAAAGGCTTTTCCACACATAAGCTGCGCCACACTGCCGCAACTCTGATGTATCAGACCGGCAATGTAGATATCCTTACACTCAAGCAGCTTTTGGGCCACAGCAACGTGTCTACCACACAAATTTATACGCACCTACAGGAATTTCAGGTGCGCGCGGCTATTGAAGAAAACCCGCTGGGCAAGGTCAAAAAGCCCAAAGCATCTTCTCACATTTTGGATACAACAGAAAAGGAAACAGGGGAGACAGCAGAGGATTCAGCTCTGGATGAGGAACTTTCGTCTGTGCCCATGAAAGCCTTTGAGGGTGCGGCTCAGGATGGCATCGGGCTGGATGCTTCCGTGCTTGCAATGAAGCCTGATGCGAACGCTGGAAACGGAAATTCCTGAACCACATAAGAATACCCATAAAATGGAACGATACCGTCTGTGACGCGTCCAAGGTGCGGACATGTCATCGGCGGTATTTTTATAGATATATTTATATAAATAATGGAATGATAAGCTGTGATCTGGCCAGCGATTTGAAATCGCACGAGCAAATGGTCGTGCGCAGAAAAATAAAAAGATTAGAATGACCACAGAACTTATAGCAACATAAAAAGAGAATCTGGAAAAATAAAATGCAAGCGCGCATGGCAGCGGCAGACTGTGCAGCTTTGTAATTTGTAAGTCCATAAAAAGATTGTAGCACCAAAATACTAATGAGACACATAAATATAAAAAACGCAAAAGTTGAATCATACGGTATTACAGATGGCTGCAGATCCGCAGGTCGCGGAAAAAGGCCAGATTCAGGAAAATAGAGATTTTTCACTTCCCTGCATTTCGCATAACGTGCATTATACGAAAATTATACGCTCAAAAAAATAAGACCGCCCTTCTCTTCTGGTTATGAGTTCAGCGGTCTTAAAATACTGATGGCTGTATGGTGTTGGGTTCAGAATGTTATCGCTTCTTCTCCCTTGGTGATGCTATGCTGATACTTTTTAATTTAAAGTGAACCCGGCAAGCTGCTCGGCCTGCGGCTGTGTGCCAAAGTATGCACAGATCGCTTCGTAATAAACGCGGGCTGTTTTTTTACAACCTTCTTCGCTGCCGAACTGTGCAACATCTGCTTCATTCGTTACAAAGCATTGCTCTGCCAGCACTGCCGGACAATTTACATCTTCCAGCAACGTAAAGCTTCGCTCTGAACGCACCTCGGTGTGGGTACTTTCCACCAGTTGCTTCTGATCGTTTTCCAGATAATAAATGTATCGGACTCCCCCGCGCCCACGCAGAGATGCTCCTGCAGCCTGCATTCCTTTGGCAAGCAGCTGCGCAAAGTAAAAGCTTTCCTGATGCCAAGTCCGGCCCGGCACTGCCGGATAGCACTCAAAGCCGGATGCAGTGGAGCCATTTGCAGCTGAGTTGCCGTGGATGGAAAGCAACAGCTGCGGTGCCTGTTCGTCCGCTCTGGCGGCACGCTGGGCGGGCGTAGCGGTTTCATCAAAGCTGTCACGGGTCTGCAGCGGAATAAAATTAGAGTCCTGCTGCAGCAGCCGGATCAGTTCCGAGGCGGTTGCTGCGGTCATATCTTTTTCTTCGATCACTCCCCTTGCACCCGGGTCTGCTCCACCGTGCCCGGCATCGATCACCACGCGGTAAGGCGGATCACCGACCTGCGGACGGAATTCTTCACCGGCGATGCTTTCCGCTGGCTGAGCTGTCTGCAGAGTCAGCGCTGCATGCCAGAGTGAGCTGCCAAACCAGATGCCCACTGCACAAAAAAGCAGAATGACCGTATTTTTGAGCACATGAGAAGTTTGTTTTCGTCTTTTTGAGTGCGCGGCTTTGGAATATCGTTTTGCCATTTTGGCTTACATCCTTATATTAGCATTCTTTATAGAATACGATCCTGCTCTGCAAATTCCTTCAATGTGAGAAAAAGCTACCCGAAAAATCCTTCGGATAGCTTTTTCTTTATTTCAGCTCTACCACGGTCACGCCGCTTTCACCCTCGCCATAACGGCCCAGACGGAAGCTTTTGACCATGCGGTTGCCGCGCAGATGCTTGTGGATAGCTGTGCGCAGCGCACCGGTTCCATTGCCGTGGATCAGATAAACCACTGTCTGTCCGTTCAGGATGGCACGGTCGATAAAGGAATCCACCTCCGGCAGCGCTTCGTCCACCGTCAGGCCCAGCAGATTGCATTCCATCTTGGCGGAACGCTGTACCCTCTCTACCCTGCCGTTCGGGCGGTTGGCATCGCCGGTCAGTCGGGAATAACGCTGCTGTGCTTTCGTCTGCGGTTTCTTTTCCTTGACCAGCTTTTCCGGCTGTTTCAAGCCCTTGAGCGGAACTTTGGTCTTGATGATGCCTGCACGCACCAGAACATCGCCGTTTTTATCCGGCAGGGCCAATACGGTGGCCAGCTGGTTCAGCTCTGCAATGCAGACCTCCTGCCCTACCTTGACCTCTTTCAGCGGCACAAATTCCTTGACGGGGTTATGCACCGCCTCAGAGCCGATAAACAGCTTTTCCGATTCTTTTTTAGCGATCTCGCGGGCGCGCTGAGCTTTCTGCTGGGTGCTCATGCGCTCGTCCTTCTGCAGCTGACGCAGTTCATCAGTCAGGGCGTAAGCCTGACTTTCCACCTGCTGTGCCAGCGCACGAGCCTTGGCACGGGCAGCTTCCAGTTCATTTTCGCCCTGACGGATCAGCTCATCACGCTTTTTCTGCGCGGCTTCCAGCTGGTGGGAAGCTTCATTTTTCAGCTCTTCCACCTCGTTCTGGCTTTCCTTCAGCTGCAGCTTCAGATCATCCAGCTGTCCCAGAACGGCATCCAGACGCTTATCCTCTGCGGAAAGATGCTGCTGTGCCGCTTCGATCACGCGCTCCGGAATGCCCAACTTTTCGCTGATGAGGAACGCATTGGATTTGCCCGGCACGCCGACGCTCAGCTTATAGGTCGGGCGCAGCGTTTCCAGATCAAACTCACAGCTGGCATTGACAACGCCCTTGGTTTCCAGAGCAAACACCTTCAGCTCCGCGTAGTGAGTGGTGGCCATCAGCAGCACGCCGCGGCGGCGCAGCTCTTCAATGATGGCCACAGCCAGCGCAGCACCTTCGGCGGGGTCGGTACCGGCACCAAGCTCGTCCAGCAGCACCAGTGTGTGCGGCATGGCAAGCTCCAGAATGCCGGTGATCTTTTTCATATGACCGGAGAAGGTGGAAAGGCTCTGCTCAATGCTCTGTTCATCGCCGATATCCACCAGAAATTCGTCAAATACGCAGATCTCGCTGCGCTCGTCAGCCGGGATCAGGAAGCCGCACTGCGCCATGGCGCACAGCAGGCCCGCTGTTTTCAAGGTGACGGTTTTGCCACCGGTGTTCGGTCCGGTGATAATCAGCGAATCGTAATCCCTGCCCAGAGCAATATCCACAGGCACGCACTTTTTAGGATCGATCAGCGGGTGGCGCGCACGGATCAGCGAGAAGGAATCGTCGGTGCGGACAGCAGGCTTGAATGCCTTGAGATCCAAAGCCAGCCGTGCCTTTGCCAGCAGAACATCGATCTCCAGCATAGCCTTGTAGCTGTACTGGAACTGCGGCTCAATGGCGGCCACCTGTGCGGTAAAGGCCACCAGAATGCGCTCGATCTCCTGCGCTTCCTGCGCACGGTACTGCAAAATGCGGGCATTGGCTTCCACAACGGCCTGCGGCTCCACAAAGACGGTGGCTCCGGTAGACGAAACATCATGAATAATGCCGCTCACCTCACCGCGGTATTCGCTCTTGACCGGCACAACATACCGGCCATTGCGCATGGAAACCACGCTTTCCTGTAGATACTTGGAGGTATCCATATTGCGGACCATGCTCTCCAGACGGTCACGGATGCTGTTCTCCGTTGCGCGGATCTTTTTGCGCAGATCGTTCAGGGTATAAGAGGCCGTGTCTGCCATGGCATCCGGTGCCAGAATGGCGCTGGAGATCTGCTGTTCCAGGCCCGGCTGCGGTGCCAGCGCATAGAACAGATCGTCTGTAGGCAGAGCGTCGTGCTCCGAAGCACCATACCAGCTTGAAAGATTCTGAAAATTGCGCAGTGCACCAGCCACCATCAACAGCTCGCCCATTGAAAGTACGCCGCCTTTTACGGCGCGGGCCGCCAGCTGACTGACATTCTCCACGCCGCCAAAGCGCGGGGAGCCGTTTTTGATCAACAGGGTGTTGATGGCATCGGTCTGTTCCAGCGCATAGCGCACCTCGTCCGGGTCGCACTGCGGCTGAGTGGCAAGCAGCATTTCGCGCGCTTCCTTGCACACGCAGCCCTCTGCGGCACGGGCGATGATCTTATCCAGTTCCAGAGTTTTTAAGTAACTTGTTTCCATAGGTTCCCTTTATGCTCAGGGCAGCAGGGTCTTTAAAAAGTCATAGCTTTTCAAAGGCTTGTCCATATGGGTCAGTGCATAGCGCTCTGCCACTGCGGAAAGCTTTTCCAGACTGCCCACAGAAATTTTGAATGCAAATATTTTTTTGTCGTCCACAAGGCAGATGTGCCGCAGCGCATACAGTGCGCCCTGATCAAGGTTGCAGGTCTTTCCTGCTTTTGCGGCGCAGTCTGCACAGAGCAGATGGCCTTCCTGCACATCCAGATAGAACGCAGCACCATCATAGGCGCTGCAATCGCGGCAGCACACGATCTGCGGCATAAAACCGCACTCGCTCATGGTGCGCAGTTCAAACACGGCCTTGATCACCCGCAGATCCGTTTTGCTCTCGCTGATCATATAGAAACAGTTGAGCAGCAGCCGAAGCTCCCGCTGTGCCTCCTGCCCGGTGGGCGAAAGGGTCATTGCCATTTCAGCCATATACATGGCAAGACTCATGCCCTCAATGCTGGACGAGATGCCGTGAAAGACATTTTTCACTTCTGCTTCCCGCACAGTGTACATGTTGCGGCCCGGCACCAGTGTGAACTCGGAGTAGCAGAACAGCCCGCACGCGCTGAACAGCTTGCTCTTCAGCCGCAGGCTACTCTGCGCTGCTGCCGAGATCACGCCCAGTTCCGGTGTCAGGATCGTCAGAATGCGGTCCGATTCCTTATAGCGGGTCTCCTTCAGCACCAGACCCGTGGTTACAAAGGCTTCCATTTTCTTGGTCCTCTGCCGGGGTTTCTTCCGGCCGCTGTTGTTTATAATCGAGATAACGAAGAATGTTTCCCGTGCAGGCAAACGCCTGCCAGCTTGCTTGTGCATCCATTTGCAGCACCTCTTCCCTGTTACGGATAGTGTCAGGTTTATTTTAACCGTTCATCCAAGGGAATTCTGTCCTGCTTTGGCAAGTGTCAGCGGTTATTGGTGTTCTGCTTGAAGCCAAAGTTGTTCAGCAGGAACTCGTTATCGCGCCAATCGGATTTTACCTTTACCCAGCACTGCAGATTGACGCGGCAACCCAAAAACTCTTCGCAGTCTGCACGGGCAGCACTGGCAATTTTTTTCAGCATTGCGCCGCCTTTTCCAATGACCATGCCCTTGTGGCTTTCGCGCTCGCAGTAGATATTTACATCAATATCGATCAGGTCGGTGCCCGGGCGCTCTTTGAAGCGCTCCACTACAACAGCAATGCCATGGGGGATCTCGTCGCGCATGAACAGCAGGGCCTTTTCACGGATGACCTCCGCCACAAGCTCCTTTTCCGGCATATCCGTGTAGGCATCATCATCAAAATAATGCGGGCCTTCCACAGCATAGCGGCTCAAAGCATCGAACAGCACTTCGCAGCCGTCGTTATCACGGACGCTGATGGTGTAGATTTCGTCGAATACACCCAATGCCTTCAGCTCTTCTTTGCGGGCTTCCAGATCAGCAGGCTCCTTGACAAGGTCAGTCTTGTTAATGACTGCAATTGCCGGGCCGCCGCTGCTGCGCAGCATATCCACCAGCACCATTTCCGATTCATTCAGTGCGCCGTAAGGCTCAAACAGCATCATGGAAACATCCACATCTGCAATGGAATCGCTGGCAGTCTTATCCATCCGTTTACCCAGTTTGTTGCGTGCCTTGTGCACACCGGGTGTATCCAGCAGCACATACTGCAGCGGCCCGCGGGTGATCACGCCGGTAATGCGGGTACGGGTGGTCTGCGGCTTGGAAGTGACGATGGCTACCTTTTCGCCAACCAGAAGGTTGGTCAGACTGGATTTGCCAACATTGGGACGGCCAATGACAGCCACAAAAACGGAAGAAGTATCATAATGCCCCTGAATGGGTGTAGCGTTACTCAAAATCTAGCTCCTGTCTGTATTGTGCGGCAACCGCACGGTGAATCAATTACTCGGTATAGCTTACGGTGCGCGGCAGGCCCAGCTGCAGCAGAACAGCTTCCTCTTTCTCACGCATCCGCATGGCTTCCAGACCGCCATTTTCGTGGTCGTAGCCCAGCAGGTGCAGCATGGAGTGCACCGTCAGGAACGCCACCTCACGCTGCAGCGGATGGCCGTAGAGGTTTGCCTGCTCCTGTGCACGCTCCATACTGATGACGATGTCACCCAGCATTTTGCAGCCGTTGTTCTCGTCAACATCATATTTGCCGTCTACACCCAGAGGGAAGCTCAGCACGTCGGTGGGCATGGGTTTGTTGCGGTACTGGTTGTTCAGCTCAGCAATGGCGGCGTTATCCACAAAGGTCACGCTGATCTCTGCAGGAGCTTCAAAATGCTCATACTCCAGCACGGCATTACAGGCACGGCGGATGAGAATGCGCAGACCGGAAGGAACCTTGACGGCCTTCTGTGAATTGGTGATCAAAACTTTATTGGACATAAATCAGTCCACTCCTTTCTGTTTTTGATGGCTTTATATGAATTCTGGTGATTTTATTTTTCAGGGTGTGCAGCCTTTTCGTAAGCCTTGATAATCTCCTGCACAAGACGGTGGCGCACAACATCTTTCTCAGTAAAATAGCACTGTGCAATCCCATTTACATTTTTAAGCACGTGCAGTGCATCCACAAGACCGCTGCGGGTGCGTTCCGGCAGATCGATCTGGGTCACATCACCGGTAACCACCACCTTGGAGCCGACACCCATACGTGTGAGGAACATTTTCATCTGCTCCGGTGTGGTGTTCTGTGCCTCGTCCAGAATGATAAAGGAATCATCCAGTGTGCGTCCGCGCATATAGGCAAGCGGTGCAACCTCAATGATCTGCTTTTCCACAAGGCGCTCGTAAGTTTCGGCACCCAGCATATCAAACAGGCCGTCATACAGCGGGCGCAGATAAGGGTCTACCTTCTGCTGCAGATCACCGGGCAGAAAGCCCAGCTTTTCACCTGCTTCCACTGCCGGGCGGGTGAGCACGATGCGGGAAACATCCTTGGCTTTAAAAGCCTTTACCGCCATGGCAACGGCCAGATAGGTTTTGCCGGTACCCGCCGGGCCAACACCAAAGGTGATGGCATTGGTGCGGATGGCATTGAGATATTCCTTCTGGCCCAGTGTTTTGGGCCGGATCGGCCGCCCCTTGACCGTTACGGTAACAAAATCTTCGGTCAGTTCCTTGACCCGTTTTTCTGCTCCGTCGTGCGCCAGACTGATGCAGTAGCGCACGGTCTGGTCTTCCAGCGGTGTATGATTCTCGATCAGAAGCAGCATTCCCTCCACAGCGCGGCTGGCCGCGGCAACATTGGCCGGTTCGCCTGAAAGCCGCAGCTGCGTGCCCCGGCAGACCGCCGTAACAGAAAATTCGTTCTCCAGCAGACGGATGTTCCGGTCGCAGTTGCCAAAAACAGCTGCGGCGACCTCTACACTATCCAGTTCAATATTCTTTTCTGCCATGTGCTCCTCCTGAAAGGATATATTTTAATGCTTCTATTGTACCACCAAAATCTCGAGAAGAAAACTGTGAAAAGTAAACAAAATATTTTCATCCGTTCCATCGGTTTTTTCATACGCCAAGGCAGCTGCCCATGCAAAGCGTCAGCGGCAAAAAAGAAAATGCAGGAACAGGAATGCATCCTGTACGAATGATCTTGTCAAGACCTTTTGTGCCACAACCACAGAGAAAAACAAAACATATCTTTGGCCAAAAAGGCAATAGCAAACTTCTCCCCTGCGTGCTACAATAGCAAGCGTTGTGCGGCTTGCATCCGGCCGGCCGCTCCGGAATACTGAAATCAAAGGAGAAGGAACCATGAAACAACTTTTTCTGATGCCAGGTGAAGAACGCTGCGAACGCTTCAAGGATGGCAACGGTATTCCGAGAGTTCACTACTCCTATCGCTCGATGCACGGTGCATTCTTCGACTGCGAGAGCCGCAGTTTGGAGGAAGCCCAGCGCCTGTGTGAGGACTGGCTGGTAGGTCAGGACCGCTGCTACCGCAACTGAAATGAAAAATAGAAACCTCCGCTTCCCTGTCGGTACTGCCGCCGGGAAGCGGAGGTTTTTGCTTTTTACAGGTTTATTTCCACAGTTGAGCGCAGACAAGTTCCAGCACACTGCCCGCGATGCAGCGGGCCTTATCCGAAATGAGAAAACAGTTGGAAAGTTCCTCTTTGCGGGGGTCTATATCGGCCACCTTAAAACCGGGCGTTACCGGATAACTGCTGCGCAGAAGTCCGCGCAGAATGCCCGTGATCTGCGTGGTCACAGAGATCATGGCACCATCTGCCGTGCGGATCTGCGCAATGGTCTCACCCGCTTCCACAATATCTCCAATTTTGCGGAGATCCATAAATATACCGGCCGTGTCGGCATGGATCACGCGCTCTTTTCCGTAGCCGCCAATGATTCCGGGAATGCCGGTATCGGGGATGGCACTGCCTTCCCGAATGATGCGTCCCAGCCGGTGGCCGCGTTTGGTCTCCACCACCACATCCACATCCTGCCCGGCCGTGAAACCGGGGCCGAGTGCAATGGTCAGGGGTGCCATATCCCGCATTGTGCCAAGATTCTTTTTGGCAAGGATCGCATCCACAAGGACATCCGGCTTTGCGGGCGCAATGCTTTTTCCTTGCGGGTCTACCAGAACAGGAACAGCATTCTGTTTCCAGACTTCTTCTGCCTGCGCCAGAGTTTCGATCCGTACCGCACGCAGACCTTCAACGGCGGTCTCACCTTCATAAACGGCTTCGCACAGAGAAACCTGCCGCCGGATCGCCGCCGGATGCTCCGCTTCCAGCACCAGCACACGCAGGCCTGCGCTCCACAGCCGGTGAATGGTGCCGGTAGCAAGGTCGCCGCCGCCGCGCACAAGGATCAGTGCATCCTTCTTCATTTGATCTCCTCTCCGGGCTGGAGTCGAGTCAATACGATCTCCATAGACCCACCGCAGGCAGCAATTGCTGCATCATCATTTTTGCCGTCTGCCGAAAAATGCAGCCGTTGATACGCCGGAGCCGCTCCCGTCAGCATTTCCTGTGCAGCCAGAATGGTGCGGTGCTCCATAATACCGCCGCCCACGCTGCCCACAATAGAGCCGTCTGTGCGAACCAGCATTTTTGCACCAATTTCCCGCGGCGTAGAGCCGTGCCGCGCCGCAATCACAGCAAGCACTGCCTGCTGCCCGGCGGCATCTGTCTGAGCCATGGCTTCCAGAAGGGCAGATGAAAAGCCCTCCGTCTGCGGACGCGCATTCTTGATCGATACGATCTGTGCCAGAATGGAAAGTGCGATCTCCTCTGCCGTCTGTGAGCCGATGGAAAGCCCGATGGGGGCGTACAACGCCTCCACTCTTTCGGCATCGATACCGGCTTCCAGAAGTTGACGGCGCACCAGTGCGGCACGCCCGCGGCTGCCCATCATGCCAACATAGGCTGCAGGCTTTTTTAATATCACCTTCAGGCAGTCCACATCAAATGCATGTGCCCGGGTGACGACCACAAAATAAGTCTCTGCGCCGTCAGGTACCTGCGCAAGCGCTTTATCAAACGGCAGGCAGAGCACTTTATCAGCTCCGGCCAGCCGCAGCTGCTGTGCGTATTCCTCGCGGTCATCCATTGCAAGGACCGTCAGGCCCAGCAGCTTTGCAAGCTGCACAACGGCTGCAGCCACATGTCCACCGCCGCAGACTACCAGCTGCGGCACTGCGCCAAAGCGCTCCGCAAAGATGTCTGTGCCTGCAACAGAGTGGATACCAGCTGCTGTGCAGCCCTGCAGTTCTGTCAGGTGCTGCAGCAGTACGGTACTGTCTCCCCTCTGCCACACAGGCCTGCCCTCCAGCAAAAGCAGCTGGCTCCCCGCGGCATCGCCCTCTAACTGGGCCACCATCGTCCAGCCGCCCGCAGAACAGGCTTTTTGCAGCATTGTATAAAGCGGCATTTTACCCATGCGTCATTCTCCTGTTTTATCTTTATTACTGTTCTACTGCTGCGGCCTGATCGTAACGTGCCGGGTCCAGCCGGTTCTGCCACTGCTCAAATTCTTCCGGCAGCATCCGCCAGGCAAGGCCGCAGCCTGCGGAGATCTCGCGCGGCAGTGGGATGAGCCTGCCCGGAACTTTCTCCGCAAGGCACTGCTTTTCCCATTCCATGGCATCCAGCGTTGTGCGGAATGAAAGAACAATATAAGTTTTTTTGATGCGCATATCAGATCTCCTGTGCAAGCTCCTGAACAGCGGCTGCGGTCTGAAGCACTTCGGCTTCCGTATTGAAATGCGAAAAGCTGAACCGTACCACGCCCTGTTCCACCGTGCCCAGCGCTTTATGCATCAGCGGTGCACAGTGCGCACCGGCACGCACACAGATGCTGTAGTCCTCCCACAGAATATCTGCAATGCGGGCTGAATCTTCGTCTCCGATGTTGAGCGAGATAATGGGAGCATGCAGCGCCATTTCCGGGTCGCCGTAGATCTTCACGTTCGGCAGATCTCGAATGTTTTTATAAAAGAGCGCCGCCAGTGCAGTTTCTTTTGCACACAGCGTTTCCACACCCTGAGCCAGAATCCATTCTACACCGGCACACAGGCCCGCCAGACCCGGAACATTGAGCGTCCCGGCTTCCAGAGCGGTGGGCATCTGTGCGGGATGCTGTTCATCAAAGCTGTGTACGCCGCTGCCTCCCACTACCAATGGCTGGATGAAAAGCCCCGGGCGCACATACAAGCCGCCTGTTCCCTGCGGGCCAAGCAGCGCCTTATGCCCGGTGAAGCATAGCACATCAATGCCCAGTGCCTGTACGTCAATGGGCTGTGAACCCGCCGTCTGGGCCGCATCCACGATCAGCAGCAGGCCGTGCCGGTGCGCAAAACCCGCTGCTTTTGCAAGATCCGTTCCGTTGCCGGTCACATTGGAAGCACCTGTTACGACCAGCGCTTTTGTATTGGGCTGAACCAGCTTATCCCAGTCATCATATTGCAGCCGTCCGCGCTCATCCACGCCCGCAAAACTGAACTGCAAGCCCTGTTCCCGCAGCCGGTAGAGCGGCCGCAGAACAGAGTTATGCTCACATACCGTTGTGATGATATGATCGCCCGGTGCAAAAAGACCACCCAATGCAATGTTCAAGGCCTCCGTTGCATTTGCCGCAAAGGCAATACAGGACGGGTCTGGTGCGTGGAGGAGCTTTGCCATTGCGCACCGCGCAGCATAAACAAGACGGCTTGCGTGCAGCGTGGGCTCATGGGCACCCCGTCCCGGATTGCCTGCCGTGCGCATTGCGTCCAGCACAGCCTGCTCTACCTGCGGCGGCTTGCGCAGGGTCGTGGCAGCGTTATCCAGATAGATCACGGTTTCACCACGTTGCCTGCCTGCGTCAGCTTTTCCACGATGGTGTACATGTTGGTCACACTGCCAACAGCAAGCTTTTCGGTCAGGCCATAGAAATTCAGGCAGGTGCCGCAGGTCATGATCTCCACGCCCTGTGCTTCCAGTGCCTTCAGGTCATCCAGCATGGGCGAACCCTCACAGGTCAGGGACGCGCCGCCGTTATAGAACAGCACTGTTTTGGGCAGCTGATCCTGCTGGGTAAGTGCGAACACAAAGGCCTTGAGCAGGGACTTTCCAAGGTCATCTGCGCCAATGCCCATTTCATCAGAGCTGATGGCAACCACCGTGTCCGTGCGGGTGTCCAGTGCACAGGCCGGTGCTTCTTCAGTGGGTGTTTCGGACGATTCGCCGACCGTGAACAGCACGCGGTATTCCCGCTCGGCCAGCTTTTCGGTGCTGTACTGATAACCTTTCTGCTGGGCCATTTTGGTAAGGTTCTGCACGGCGATCTCATTATCCACCAGCACTTCCACCTCACCGGCACCCTTCAGTTCAGAGATCGCCTTTTTGGCTTTTACAACGGGCAGCGGGCATGCGTCACCACGGGCATCAACTTTCAGCATCATAATTGTAGGTCTCCATCAGTATTTTACAGTGATTTCCTGTTCGGTTTTGGGTATGATCTCACCCACGATCTTTGCGGGCAGGCCAGCGGCCTGTAGCTCTGCTTCCAGCGCATTTGCTTCTTCTGGCAACACGGCCAGCAATAGTCCGCCGGAAGTCTGTGGGTCAAACAGCACCTCTTCCATTGCAAACGGCACATTTTCAAAAGTGACATATGGGCCGGTATGGTTGCGGTTGCGCTGTCCGGCAGCGGTATACAAAAAATCATCTGCTGCTTTTTCGGCTCCCGGTAGAACCGGCACCATCCGTGCATCAATGATACAGGAAAGCTTTCCGCCCATCATCTCGTGCAGATGGCCCAGAAAACTGAAACCGGTCACATCGGTTGCCGCGTGGACCGTATACTTTCGGCTGATCTCGGCAGCGTTTTTGTTCAGCGTTGTCATGGACGCAATGGCACCGGCCATATCTTCCGGTGCCGCTTCGCCCACACGGTTTGCCGTGCAGATCAGGCCCACGCCCAGAGCTTTTGTTAAAATCAGCTTGTCGCCGGGCCTGCCGGAATCATTCGTATACATTTTTTTCGGGTCCACAAGGCCAGTCACCGAAAGTCCGTATTTCACACCTGTATCGGCAATGGAATGCCCGCCTGCAAGGCTTCCGCCCGCTTCGGCCACCTTCTTGGCTCCGCCGCGCAGAATCTCGCCCAGAATGTTCAGATCCATGCTCTCCGGGAAGCAGACAAGGTTCAGTGCAGTCTTAACCTCGCCACCCATGGCATAGACATCACTCAGGGCGTTGGCCGCTGCGATCTGGCCGAAGGTATAGGGGTCATCCACCATCGGCGGAAAAAAATCCACTGTCTGTACCAGCGCCACATCATCGGTAATGCGGTATACAGCCGCATCATCCCGGCTGTCGTACCCGACCAGAAGGCTCGGGTCTCTTGCACCGCGCGGCAGCTTTTCCAGAATACGGCTCAGCGCTCCGGCTCCCAGCTTTGCGGTACATCCGCCGCCGGTGCAGAACACGATCTTGCCCTCTTTGCTCATGCACGTTCTCCTTTCTCGAAATGAGACATAGCGCAGGAAATCCGATAAATTTTTTTCAGAATATCAGCCACCTGCCGGGCCAGGGCAGCCTGCTCTTTTGTATCGACCTGATTGAGTACAACATAAAAGCTGCGATCCCCTACAGCCTTCCTTCCACCGGCTTCACTTGCAAGCAGCTTTGCCAGAAGTTCCGGTGTCAACTGCGCATCCTGCGGAACACAAAGCAGCTCTGCGGCAAGCTCTGCCCGGAAACAGACCTCCCGGAGCGGATGCCTCAACGCAGAAAGCCCTGCTACGGCCAGAACCGTATCGCACTGCGGTAAAAGCACCGGCTCGTGCGCAGCGGGTGCCTTGCAGGGCATCCGTTTTGCGCCGTCCGCTTCAATGAGCACGATATCTGCAAGGGTCATCCAGCGCTCCAGCTGTGCCTGCGGCGGGGCCGTCAATTTGCCGCCGGGTGCAGCGGTTCCGGCCACGGCATAACTGCCGCACTTCCACAGGCGGAAAAGCTCTGCATCCGTCTGTGCCCAGACCCCGCTGGGCGGCTGCATAATATGGGTGGTGGTAGCGGCCAATACCCGCCAGCCCTTGCGGGCGCAGTGCGCAGCCAGATTGTACATCAGTGTGGTCTTTCCGCCGCCGCCCACCAGAGAAATAACATGTCCCTTCTCCGCAAGAAACGGAAAAATTTTTTCGTCGATCATTTCTGCTTTTCTGCAACTGCCATGGCGATTTTTTCCGGTGTGATGGGCAGCTCATAGAACCGGGTACCGATAGCGTTATAGATGGCATCGGAAATGGCAGGCAGCGGTGTATTGATGACCACCTCACCGATGGACTTTGCGCCAAAGGGTCCGTTGGGTTCATAGCTGCTCTCGAATTCAACCTTGATCTTGCCCACATCGGTGCGGGCCGGAATTTTGTACTGGAACAGAGAGTTCTCTTCCGGGTAGCCATTTTTATCGTAGGTGATGTTTTCGGTCAGAGTCATGCCGATGCCCTGCAGCAGACCGCCCTCAGCCTGCACACGGGTCAGGTTCGGGTTGATGGGCGTGCCGCAGTCCACACAGGCATCAAACTCCAGCAGCTTTACCTCGCCGGTCTCAGTATCCACTTCCACCTCAGCAGCACCAACCATGAACGGCGGCGGCGACAAAGGCGAAGTATGCGTTTCGGTGGCTTCCAGCGGAACCATGTGGCCGAACTGAGAAGCATACGCGATCTCGCTCAGAGACTTTTTCTGTGTGGGATCTTTGCTCTTGAAAACATCTTTTCCATCAAATTTCACCTCGTCCTCGGTGCATTCCAGCAGCTCTGCGCCCAGCTTGCAGATCTGGCCGCGCAGCTTCATGGCACACTTTTCGGTGGCCTTTCCGGTAACGTAAGTGGTACTGGACGCATAGGAGCCGGAGTCATAGGGCGAGGTATCCGTATCAGCTCCGAAGACCGTGATATTGTCCAGCGGGCAGTCCAGCACTTCGGCGGCGATCTGCGCCAGTGTAGTGTCACAGCCGGTGCCCATGTCGGCCGCACCGATCAGCAGGGTGTAGAAGCCATCGTCATTCAGTTTCAGGGTGGCACTGCCCACATCCATGCCGGAAATGCCGGAGCCCTGCATCGCCATGCCCATACCGACAGCGCGCACCTTGCTGTTGCCCATATCACGGGCAGGGTATTTGTGCTCCCAGTCGATCATATCCCGCACCTTGACAAGGCAGCGGTCCAGCGCGCAGCTGGTGTTGACAGCCCCATAGTAGGCGGGCATCACATCGCCCTCCTGTACGGTGTTTTTCAGCCGCAGCTCAAAGGGGTCCATATTCAGCTTATGAGCCAGTTCATTGACAGCAGATTCTACGGCAAACAGTCCCTGCGTTGCGCCGTAACCGCGGTAAGCACCGGCAGACATGTGGTTCGTATACACCACATCACTGATAAAGCGGAAGGCTTCTGCCTTGCCGTACAGCGGGATGGACTTGTGACCGGAAAGGCCCACGGTCGTAGGGCCATGCTCACCGTAAGCACCGGTATTGGAAAGGGTGTACAGATCAATGCCCTTCACAACGCCGTCCTTCGTGGCACCCAGCCGCACATGGATCTCCATTTCGTGACGCGGCGAGGATGCGATCTGGCTTTCCACACGACTGAAAATGATCTTGGAGGGCTTTTTGGTCTTCCAAGTCACAAAAGCCGGATACACCTCACTGACCGCCGTCTGCTTGGCACCAAATCCGCCGCCGATGCGGGGCTTTGCCACGCGCACCATGGATTTGGGAATATGCAGTGCGTTCGCAATATTGCGCCGTGCATGGAACACGATCTGCGTGGAGCTGAGCACATTCAGCCGCCCATAGGTATCAATGGAGCAGTAGGTGCGGAAGGTCTCCATCATGGCCTGCTGGCAGGCCTTGGTGTGGTAAATGTGGTCAATGACTACATCGCTGGCCGCAAGCACTGCGTCGATGTCACCGGCTCCGCATTCATCATGGGCGCAAAGGTTGCGTTTGTTGTCGGCTCCCACCGGGCACAGACTGGCCCAGTTGTCCTCCGGATGCACCAGAATGGGGTTGTCCTTGGCAGTGTGATAGTCCAGCACTGCTTCCAAAACCTCATATTCCACCTTGATGAGCTTGAGAGCCTTATCCACGCACTTTTCGTCCTTACCGGCCACAATGGCCACCACATCGCCCACAAAGCGCACATGGCGGTCAATGAGCAGGCGGTCACGCGGACTGGCTTCCGGATAGGTCTGGCCAGCCTGCGTGTAGCGCGGCGCATCCTGCGGCACATCCTCCCATGTAAAGATTGCCTCGATGCCGGGCACTTTTTTTGCCACAGCCGTATTGATGGTTTTGACAATGGCATTTGCGTGCGGAGAGCGCAGCAGCTTTACGATCAGGCAGTCCTGCGGGATCACATCGTCCATATAGACGGGCTGGCCGGTGACCAGCTGCATGGCATCCTTTTTACGGAAAGGCTTGTTGATGGTACTCATTCTGCGGCCTCCTTCTGCTTTTTCCATGCCAGAAAGTTCATGATGCCGCGCAGCTGGCCCTCATAGCCAGAGCAGCGGCAGAGGTTGCCGGAGAGATATTCCTTCACTTCTTCCTCACTGGGGTACGGATTCTCGCGGAAGAGGGCCAGCGCGTTCATGATAAAGCCCGGGTTGCAGAAGCCACACTGCTCTGCACCCTGATCCGCGATAAAGCCGCCGAACTCCGCGGCTTCTTCCTGCAGGCCTTCCAGTGTGGTAATGCTGTGGCCGCTGGCACGCGCTGCCAGTACCGAGCAGGACAACACCGGTTTCTCGTCCAGAAACACCGTGCACAGACCACAGTTGGAGGTCTCACAGCCGCGCTTGACGCTCTTGCAGCCGTGGGCACGTACAAAATCGATCAGCAGCATATCTGTAGCCACATCCTCTGTGACCTTGATGCCGTTCAATGTAAGAGTGATCTGCATTTAGTTTTCCTCCTGTGCCGTGCGTGCTTCCAGTTCCAGAACAGCACGCTTTGTCAGAACGCCTGCCAGATGGCGGCGGTACTCGGCATTGCCGCGCATATTGGAGCCAGTGACAATTTTTTGCTTTACTTCATCGGCAAAGTTCTGCGCCAGTTCCTGCGCAGAAACACCCGCCTTTGCCGGCAGCTCAAACAGCACAGCCTTGAGCGGCCGCGCACCGATCGCAATGCGATAGCTGCCGTTTTCCAGACGGGCGGCAGCGCAGGTAAGCACCGGGATATCAGTCTGGCTGTTGCGCACGGACTGATAGAAAAATTCTGCTTCTTCCTTTTTAACGATCAGCCGCACAAGGATGTCCCGGTCATAAGGGCGTTCAGCATACTCCTGCAGGGATATGATCCCACCCTTGTACAACTCTACCGAACAGTCCATGGCCATAAACAGCGTGAGCACATCAGAAAAGCCGAACCGGCTGTAGATGCTGCCACCCACAGTTGCCAGATTGCGCAGCTGCACGCCCACGATATGCCGCAGCGCTTCCTTTACTGCGCCATGGGTATACGCAGCAAGACCGGCGTGCTCTTCCAGCTGGCGCAGTGTAACCATGGCACCAATGGAAAAGCTGCCCTCGGTCTCCTCTATGGTGTCCAGTCCCAGACCGGACAGGTCGATGGCTGTACCGACATTGATGTTCTCCATTTTGAGCCAGATCATGCCGCCCAGCACACGGTTGGCCTTTTTCTGGTTCAGCTGCCACGCTTCTTCCAGACTTTCGGCCTGCTTATATTCTCGGATCGTCATCATAGATGCAGGTTCCTCTCTCTTTTTTTCTCTGTTCTTTTATTTTAACACAGATTTCGATATAATACTATTGTGAATTCGTTTCAGAAAGAGTGGTACTATATGAAAGAACTTCTTCCGGTGGGCTGTGTCATCATGGCATCCGGTCTGAGCCAGCGCTTCGGCTCCAACAAACTCCTTGCGCCGTTCTGCGGGGAACCGATGCTATGCCGCGCATTTGCAGCGACCGATACTCCAAAGCTTTCGGCCCGCATCGTGGTGACACGTTCGGACGAAGTTGCGCAGCTTTGCCGCTCCCGCAATGTTCCGGTGCTGCTGCACGATCTGCCCGGTCGAAACGATACGGTGCGGCTGGGTCTTTCTGCGCTGCTGGAACAGGTTCCGGAGCTTTTTGGCTGCATGTTCCTGCCGGGAGACCAACCGCTTTTGTGCCGCGAGACAGTGGAAGCCATGGCAGGCATCTCCGGATGGGATCAAAGGACTCGGCTGGAACGGCAAAAAGAAACAGAACGGGAGATCTTCCGTCTGGGATTCCGGGTCCGTAACGACCCGTCTCCCCTTACCGGAAGTCCCGTTCTGTTTGAAAAAGGACTTTTTCAGGAACTGCTCACCTTGCCGCAGGGCATGGGCGGAAGTGTTCTGCTTCGGAAATATCCCGCGCATGTTCACACCGTTTACATTGCGGATCGGAATGAATTGGCCGACGCCGACACGCCCGAAGCACTGGCGCAATTGGAAGCACTGGCCCGGCAGAAGCTTTGAGCTTTATACTGCCTTGTCATCCTTCGGCAGCAGCACATTCAGCAGGATCGCCACGAACGCAGCCGGAACGATGCCGGACTCGCCGCAGATCAGCTGTAAAGCGTGCGGAGCCTGTGCCAGAATGCCGCTGTTGGCACCCATGCCGTAGCCAACACCCAGAGCCACCGAGACGATGGTAAGCTGACGCGGGGTCATCTTTTCCTTGGTGATGAGCTGGATGCCGCTGACCACGATGGAAGAGAACATCATAACGGCAGCACCGCCCAGAACGGCCTGCGGCATAATGGAAATCAGTGCGCCGAGCTTGGGGATCAGGCCGCACAGGATCAGGAAGATGGCACCGGAGGCCAGAGCCATGCGGTTGACCACTTTGGTCATGGCCACCAGACCCACGTTCTGGCTGAAGGAAGTGTTGGGCAGTACACCGAACAGAGCCGCAAAGGAGGAGCCCAGACCGTCACAGATCACACCGCCGGACAGCTCTTTATCGGTGGGCTCACGATTCATGCCGCCCTCCATGACACCGGAGATATCACCCACGGTCTCAACAGCGGTAACAACGAACATGATCATCACCGGCATAATAGCGCGCATATCAAACACGATCTTGACCGGCATCAGCTTGGGAATGGCAAACCAAGAGGCCTGTGCCACCTTATTCCAGTTGAGCACCCATGCCTTGGTAAACTCTACACCATCGGCAGTGACACCGGTGGTGGGCAGCACCAGACCCATGACAAAGGCCGCAACGTAACCGGCCAGAATGCCGATCAGAATCGCGGAAGAGCTGAGGAAGCCCGTGGTCCAGTGCTTGAAGATCAGAATGACCACCAATACGAACAGGGCAAGCAGAAGATTTTCCATGGAGCCAAAGTCTTTTGCGCTGTTGCCGCCGCCAAAGGAATTGATGCCCACCGAGATCAGCGAAAGACCGATGGAAAGTACAACCGTACCGGTGACGACCGGCGGGAAAAACTTGCGCAGAGGCTTGAGGAAGAAGCCCAGCACGCTTTCAAAGATGCCGCCGATGATGGATGCACCCATAATGGCACCATAGGCCAGCACACCGCCGCCCATGCTGCCGACAACACTGTTGAACACGCCGATAAAACCGGAACTGGTGCCCATGATGATGGGCACACTGCCGCCCACGGGGCCGATGGTGAACAGCTGCACCAGTGTGACCACACCGGCCACGAACATGGCACTCTGCAGCAGCGTGACCTGCAGATCTGCGAACTCACCACCCGCAATGCCGCAGGCACTGGTGATGATCAGCAGCGGGGTCAGGTTGCCCACAAACATGGCGCAGACATGCTGCAGACCCAGCGGGATGGCCTGTTTCAGGGACATTTTTGCGTCGAACTGATACGCCGACTCTTCGAGCTTGACTTCCTTCAAATGTTCCACTCTCCTCAAATCTTGACAAAAATCATTCTTTTCGACTGCTTTACCAAAAAAGCGGATTTATTATAGCAAAACTGCGTATCCTTGTAAATTAAGTATGACTTTTTCGTGAACGGCTGTTTCCCGCTGAGAAACACAAAAAGCAGGGCGCTTTGTGCGTTTTTTCCGCTTTGGTCGGAAGAATTTCGCGCAGAACTCCTGCTTTTTTGTTTTGTTTTATTTGATTTTTGTGCGATATGGAAATTTTACAGCGTTCTCAGCCCGTAATCTTTGAAACAGCGCTGGATGCCCTGATGAGTGGTGTCGAACCGGATGCCGAAGCGTTCCAGTTTTGTGGTGTCCATCACAAGGTTCCGGCCCCAGCTTTCTTCCTCGATCTGCACAGCGATTCCCAGCGTTTCGGCAAACTGCCGGGCGGTGCATACCATGTTTTCGGCATTGCCGCTGCCAAAATTGTATACACCGCCGGGCAGCGCCATGGCAGGCTCCAGATTTTCGATCACCTGCCGCACATAGGTCACGCCGCGGTGGTCGTTCCGGGAGAAGCGCAGAGCCTCTCCCTTCAGCGCGGCACGCAGAAGATTCAGCGGAAGATTGCCCCGGATGGGCAGCCCATAGCCGGGCAGGTCATACATCCAACTGGCACGCAGATGGACCGAGTCCGGGCAGAGCTCCAGCACACGCTGCTCTGCTTTCAGCTTGTATTGGCCGTAAATGTTTGCGGGATGCAGGGCCAGTGTTTCCGGCAGCGGCCCCTGCTGCTGCACACCAGCATAGACCTGATCCGAGCTGAATGCCACCAGCTTTGCCTTCGTCTGCTGCGCAGCCCGTGCCAGCCAGACTGGCAGCTCCACATTGGCACGGTAAGCTTCTGCCGGATGCTGCGCACAGTAACTGGTATCGGAAAGAGCGGCGGTGTGCAGGATCACATCCGGATGCAAAGCTTCCACCTGCGCACGGGTGAGAGCTTCATCGGCTGTACAGAAAAAGCCTTTTGGAAGGGCGCAAAGCTCGTACTTTCCCTGCCATTGCTGCAAAATGCGGGAGCCGACAAAGCCGCCTGCACCTGTGATAAGAATTTTTTTCATGATAATTTCCTCCTGCAGGGCAATGAAAAAGTGCCCAGCAGCATGACAGCCTGCCGGGCACAAAAATTTTAAAGGAACAGTTCCAGCACGAACACGACGGCACAGCAGGCCACAGATACCTGAAACAGGCTTGCGCCGAACCAAGCAGCTGCAATGCCTACCACCAGCGCCATGGCTCCGGCAGCCGGGCTCTGGGTCGCGTTGACAATGGCCGGGAAGGTCATGACCGCCAGCGTCACATAGGGCACATAATACAGAAACGACTGAATGAAGCGATTTTTGATGGGCTTGCGGATCAGTGTGAGCGGAAGGATGCGGATGGCATAGGATACCAGCGCCATCACTGCAATGTAAATGTAATGATTATGCGTCATGCTCTTCCTCCTGCTCTTCTGGATTTACCGGAAAAAGAACCGCTGCAGCGCTGGAAATGAGCACTGTGAGCAAAATGGTGCGCGTGCCCTCCGAAAGAGCGGAGATACCCGGCAGGTAATTGCACACAAAGCTCAGTGCAAAGCTGATGGCAACAAGTGCAGCTACCACCCTGCTCTTACGCGCCGGAGGAATGATGATGGCAAGGAACATGCCGTAAAGGGCAACGCTCAGCGCACTGACAGCCCGCAGCGGCAGCAGATTGCCCGCAATGATGCCCAACGCTGTACCGATGGCCCAAGCCGGTGCCGCCAGCAGAATGGCACCGTAGGTATAATATGGGTTCAGGCTGCCGGGCCGTGCAATGGTGATGCCAAAAAGCTCGTCTGTCACATCATAACCGATGAGCAGCCTGTGCCAGAAAGGTGTGCCCGGCGCAAAGCGCTGGGCCAGTGCGCAGCTCATGAGCAGATAGCGCGCATTGGCGATCAGTGTGATGATGGCCACTTCCAGATAGGTCGCATTGGCCATGATGATGGCAAATGCAGCGTATTCGCCTGCCGAAGCGTTGTTCAGCAGGCTGACCAGAAAGCCCTGAAACGGGGTAAAACCTGCCCGGCGGGCCGCAATGCCCAGCGAGAAGGAAACAGCAAAATAGCCCAGCGCAATGGGAACGCCATCCCGCATGCCCTCACAGAAAATCTTTTTGCTGAAAGCCCAAACCGGCCTTTCTGCATTGACAAGCTCCGGGGCAAGGAGCTTACTTTTGGAATTCATCTTTGTTTTTTTACTCCTTTCCTATTTCAAACACCGCTTTTTATTATACTCTCCCGCACACAGAGAAGGAAGGGCTTTTTCACTTTCTTTTCGGCACAAAAGGAAAACGCCGCCTGAAAAGGCAGCGTTCTTCGTCGATTTATGCGCCCGGCACCAGAAAATGCATCGCCTGCGGCAGGACCTGCGTACCGGCTTCCAGCCCATTTGCCGTCAGGATCTGTGCCGGTGACACATGGAACCGTCTGGCAATGCCGAACAACTCCTCCCCTGCCTGTGCATAGTAGATGCGCAGTGCGATCTCCGGGTCCGGAGTCGTCAGCGGTTCGCCCAGCTCAATGCTGCCGATGCCCGAATGTGTGCTCCGGCAGAGGATGGCTCCTTCGGCACGGGCGGTGACCGTCACTTCCAATGTGCCACCAGTGCAGCTGCACTGGATGTTCTCGGTGCTCAGCCAGCATTCCGGGCTGAACTGTGCACCCGGCGGAGCTTCTACTGCAAGCGGAAAGACAAGCTCCAGTGTTTTTTCGTAGCTTTCCAGCTCAGCAAGACTGTTCTCGGCAAAGGCGGTAGCAACGGCACGCACCGTAAAGGCCCAGCCGTCGCGGTAAGGTGTTACCTGCGCCGGTCCATAAGACACAAAGCAGGCGCGCAGCTGAGCATCCGCATCTGGCAGCGGCCCGGAGACCGTGGAAGATGCTGTCTCGTTCAGCATACAGGCAAGATCTTCTGCTGCCAATTCCTGCGGCGTGACGGCGGTTTCAAACTGCGTAGAAAAGGCATCCGCTACGTATTGCAGCTGGCAGGGCCGCCATGCGTGCAAATGCATCATCACGCTGGCTGTCAGTTGGCCGCTGGCTTCCTGTTCGCCCTCCGCAAGGGCAAAGCCCACCGGCTCCAGCACGCACATGCATCTGCAGTCCTCTGCTACGCCTTCCAGATCCACCACCTGATTGAACGGCAGGGATGCCGCCTGACTTTGCAGGCTGCTTTCGCCTTCCGCACGCCAGGCGCATTGGGCACGTACCTCGCCCTTGACCACTGCCTTGCCCGCCAGCAGCTTTACCTCCCGCACGGCGGCGCTACCGGTAATATCCAGAATGGCTGCGGGCGGCTTTGCAAACACAAGCTCCCCTTCCACAGTGACCAGCTTTTCCAGCACCGCGGTGCTGCGCACGCCGTTCAGCGTCTGCAATTTCTGTTCAATGCCGCCATCGGCCAGCGCCGTGATCAGTTCCTGTTTATCCTGTGTATGGATAGTAACCACAAGACCATAGGCTCCGCGCACCTCGATGCGGTGCGGGTTTACCGCCCGGCAGTTGAGGTATTCGGTCTGCCCTTCTACCATGGCCATCCAGCTGGTGAAGGAGAATTCCGGCACCTCCAGCTGCTTTGTAAACGGCAGCTTCTGCTCGGTCTGGCAAAGCCCGGCCCCGTCCTCGCCCTGATAAAACACAGTGCAGCGCAGATAGCCTTCCAATGTAAGCCGCCCGGGCTGCAGCTGCTTTTGCAGCACCACCGGTTTTGCAAAGCATTTGACCAGCTTGAACACCGGCGGAAGATAATCTGAAATCAGGATCTCGGTTTCCAGCGGAAGTTCTGCCTTGACGGTGCAGCTCGTGCCTGCCTGCGGCAGCGTATCCCGAAAGATCTTCAGTTCCATGCAGTGTGCTCCTTTCCCTGTCCGTCTCTACTGGAAAGGTATGCACATGCTTTGCAGGATATGCGCGCAAAAAAGGCACCGTGCAAAACGCACGATGCCTTTGGGCCTTTTGAAACAATCAGATCGTTTTGCGCAGGACAGCCGCCTGCATTACATGGTATTTCTGCATCAGCCGGACGGCAGCCGGTGTGATCTTCTCGCCGCTGACCACAATGGGGATCGCAGGCGGGCAGGAAACCGTCGGCATAGCGCAGATACGCCCCACCGCCTGCTCTGTGGGCACCTGCTCCTGCGGGGCAAACACGGCCTGCCGGATGCTGCAGCAGGTGTGCAATTCGTGTTCCAGCTCCAAAAGCTCACGATCGTTTTTTTCCGGGAGCGGGAACGGTCCTGTAAGGTTTTCCACAATGTGGAGAACAGCAGAAGTCAGCCGTTCAAAATCCTGCGGCGGATTTGCCGGGGTGAACATCAGCACAACATAGCGCGGGTCGGCATATTCGCACTCGACCTTTGCGCTGCGCAGCGCTTCTGCAAGCTCTGTGCCGGTCATGCCCAGTGTAGCAGCATCCAGCGTGACCTTGAGAGGTTCGCTTTCCAGTGCCAGCGGCCCCGGGCAGTGTTTTGCCGCAGCGGCTTCGTTCAGCTCCCGGCGCAGGCGGGTCAAATATCCGCAGCACTGCAAAAGCCGCAGCGGATAACCCTCCGACAGAACCTGATTGCATTTGTCCAGCGACTGCAAGATCAGGTAAGACGGACTGGTGGAACCAAACAATGCCAGTGCATTGCGCACAGCGGCTTCGTCCTGAATGGGGGCATTTTTGCCCAGATGCAGGTATGCGCCGCCAGTGACAACGGGCAGCGTTTTATGGCCGGAGTCGCAGCACATGGCCGCGCCCAGCGCAATAGGATGCTGACCGCCCTGCGGCAGAAAACGCAGGTAAGCACCGTGGGCATTATCCACCAGAAGCGGAACGCCAAAATCCTTGCACACTTCGGCCAGTGCTGCAATATCCTGCACACCGCCGAGATAATCCGGACTGGTGATGTAGACGCCAAAGGGCCTTTTGCCCTGCTGTGCCAAACCCTGCAGAGCACCTGTCAGCTTTGCAGCTGACACCGGGCAGCTGCAAAGTGCACCGGCATCCTGCGGCGCAGGCCAGAGCCACTGGATATCAAAATCCAGCAGCGCCGCCGCATACAACAGCGCTTTGTGAGCGTTGCGCGCTGCCAGCAGGACCGGGCGCTGTCCGGCTGCGGGCGCAGCCTGCAGTGCAAGGCACAGCATTGCACGGATGCACTGGGACGAGCCCTCTGTGCTGTAATAGGTATGCACCGTGCCGAACAGCCGGGTAGCGTTGGCTTCGCTCTGGGCAATGATGCCGTCAGCCCCATACAGTTCATCCGCACCCTTTATTTCGGTAATGTCCCACGGCTCAAAGCCTAAAAGGCTCTGGCCCTTGTGGCCGGGCATATGCAGCCGCGAGGTGCCGGACTGTGCGTAACGGCGCACAAAATCCACAATAGGCGTGGTCGTGCTCATTCGCAGGCTTCGCCATCAGCACAGGCGTTACAGGTGGAACCCAGCTCAATAGGCACCTCGATGCCCTTGGCGGCAAGTTCCTGATTCTCAGCGACCTTGATCATGATAGCGCATTCCATTCGCTTTTTGAACAGCTCGCAGCCGTACTCATATACACCGGTAATGTTGCCGGTAGCGTGGTAGGAGTTTGCTGCACAGCCGCCGGAGCAGTACAGCTTTGCCCAGCAGTTCTGGCACTCCTTGCGGGCATAGGCGTTGCAGTGCTTGAACTCATCGCGCACGGCAGTGTTCGTAACGCCCTTCCAGATATCGCCCATCAGGTACTTGGGGTCGCCCACAAACTGGTGGCAGGGGTACAGATCGCCCCAAGGAGTAACAGCCATGTACTCCGTGCCGGAGCCACAGCCGGAAATGCGCTTGTAGATGCAGGGGCCGCCGGTGAGGTCAATCATGTAGTGGTAGAAGGTAAAGCCGCGGCCCTCGCGGTTGCGCTTGATCATTTCCTTGGCAAGGATCTCGTACTGTTCCTTCAGGATGGGCAGATCTTCCTCGGTCAGGGCACTGGGGTCGCCGGGCTTAGACACCACAGGCTCCATGCTCAGCTCAGTAAAGCCAAGGTCGGCCATGTGGAAGATATCGTTGGTGAAGTCGGTGTTATAGTGGGTGTAGGTGCCGCGCATGTAGTAGTTCTTGTCGCCGCGCTTCTTCACGAACTCCTGGAACTTGGGCACGATGGTATCGTAGCTGCCATGGCCTGCATAGTCCTTGCGGAAGCGGTCGTTGACCTCTTTGCGGCCATCCAGACTCAGCACCACATTGTGGCACTCCTTGTTGCAGAAATCGATCACATCGTCATCGATCAGCATACCGTTGGTGGTCATGGTAAAGCGGAAGTTCTTGTTGTGGATCTTCTCCTGCTCACGGCAGTAAGCCACCAGCTTTTTGACCATATCAAAGTTCATCAGCGGTTCGCCGCCAAAGAAGTCCACCTCAAGGTTGCGGCGGGTGCCGGAGTTTTCGATCAGGAAGTCCATGGCACGCTTACCCACTTCAAAGCTCATCAGCGCACGGTCGCCCTGATAGCGGCCCTGCGAAGCAAAGCAGTAGGAGCAGTTCAGGTTGCAGGTGTGTGCAACATGCAGGCACAAGGCCTTGACCACGGTGTTGCGGTTTTTAAAGTCGAAAGCCATATTCTCATAGGTATCCGGGGTCCACAGCTTGCCTGCTTCCTTCAGGTTGGTCACATCATCGATGCACTGACGCAGATCTTCCTCCGTGACATCCTCGCGGTCTCCATACTTTGCCATCATAGTCGAAACGATCTCGTCAGCAGTATGCTCCGGGTACATGGCAATGATATCGTATGCAACATCGTCCACCACATGCACCGAGCCGCTGCAGGTGTCCAGCACGATGTTATAGCCGTTCAATTGATACTGGTGTACCATTTTACTCTCCATTCCAATTATACAAAAAAATGCCGCCCGGCAAAGGCGGCAGGGGGTTGCAAAAATTACTTGTTGCTGTTCTCGCACTGCTGGTTAGCCACGCCGCAGGAGGTCTTGCAAGCGGACTGGCAGGAAGTCTGGCACTCGCCGCAGCCGCCGGTCTTAACGCTCTTGGTCAGGTCACGAGTAGCAATGGTCTTAATACGTTCCATAATAGAAAACCTCTCTAGCTCTCAAAATTTCATCGCGCCGGACAAAGCCCGGTACACATTTATCTTTGCTTATGATAACACGCAAGGGGCTTTCTGTCAAGATTTTTATGCTGCCAACCTGTCAAACCTGTCCAGCAGGCTGATACTTCGTCAGGACGGTGTGCAGCCCCAGCTCCCGCGCCCTGGCCAGTAAGTACCGGTAGCGGCACAAAAGCGCCTGCCGCTCGTAAATGCGCTGCTCGATCAGGTCTGTATCCACCTCCAGATCAAACATCATCTCATTGCGCCGCAGGCAGAACAGACATTCCTTTAGCTCTTCTTCCAGTTCTGGGTGATAACGTTCGTGCTCGGTATCCCGCGGGATGCGGCTCGAAAGCAAAGTTTGGGTGTTCTGGGCATGGGTTCGTTCCAGCATAGGCCGTCCTCCTCTTCTTTGTGTATCTTGAAGGTTTGTACATTTTAGTATATGAAGAGACCGGTGCAGAATATGCCAGTTTATGGTAAAGCAGAAACTTCTCCGCTGGTGCGCGCATTTTAAAAAAGTTTGCAATTTTTTCAAAATCACGCTTGACAAGTATCACTTTTCCGCGTATAATAGCACACGTTGAGCGGCTCACACTGCGAAACGCAATCGAATATTGGGGATTTGCATAGTGGTAGTGCGGTAGACTCTGACTCTACTTGTGGGAGTTCGATTCTCTCATCCCCAACCAAAAAGCCATCTGGTTTATGCCGGATGGCTTTTTTCGTTCTATATCGTTATACAAAAACAGCGCACCGCCCTGCCGGACGGTGCGCCCATTTTTATGCAGTTATTACAGAATGCTGATGCGGCCTGCGCCGTAGGGATTCTCGTAATCCAGCAGATAGCCCGGGTAATCGGCCAGCGGGCTGTTTGCAGTGGTCAGATGCGGCAGACCCTCTGCATCTACACCGCCAAAGGTCATGGCATAGGTAGACATCACAAGGTAATCCTCAGACACATAGTCCTTGATCAGCTCTGCGCCATCAAACATGGCAAAGCCATCGCCCAGATTGCGCAGAGTGTAATTCATGCCAGCCAGAGCGTAGGTCTTGCTCTCGTCCAGCGGTTCATAAGTACCGGAAGCCTTGTTGTAGATCTTCACGTTCTGCACGCGCGGAGTGCCGGTGGCACTGCCAATCCAGACATTCTTCTCGTCGGTCTGCACGGTGTTGGGGATATCGGCGTGGATCTCGTAGGAAGCGCCTGCCACATGCAGGAAGCCGCCGTTCTCCTTTTCCGTTCCGGCAAAGCGGGCTGCAAACTCCAGTGCATCCTGGATCTGCTTGCCGGTGACAGACATCAGACAGGCCACATTGCCAAACGGGCTGACCTGCTTGCAGGTCTTGAAGGTCCAGTAGCCAGCTTTCTCATCGGCGCGGATGCCGCCGCCGTTCATGATAGCGATGTCACAATGCAGCTGTTCCACCTCATTGAAGTAGGAGTAAATGCCGTCGGCCACGAAGTCGCCGAGATTCGTCTCTGCCATGCGGATGCGGCGCTTGCCAGTCTCGGGGTCGGAGATGTAGAAGTTCGTATCGGCAACAGCGATCTTCTCACCCAGCATGTCGTCCACAGAAGCGACCCATGCGTTCTGGATATCGGCAACGGCACTGTCGGAGCCTTCGTAAGAGGAGATCAGACGGGTGGCAATGGAGCCGTCAGCCTTGATGGTCATTTCGCCAACATTTGCAAAATAAGAGCCGGTCTGGGTCAGGGCGACAGCCTTGCCGGACAGATCCTTCACCCACTCACACTCCATCTTGGTGTGAGAATGGCCGTCGATGAATGCATCGAAGCCGGAGGTGTGCTCGATGACTTCCTTGCTGGTCCAGGGCGAAGAGGAAGGATCAACGCCCAGATGGCCCAGACCGATCACGTAGTCAGCCAGAACCTTGGCCTTATCAATGGACTTCTGCACAGCCTTGTACAGCTTCTGGCCGTCGTCACCGCCCAGAATATCATAGATATAGCGGCTCTGGCTCTTATCCATGAAGTAAGCCGGAGTAGACTTGGTGAAGGTCTCGGGCGTGGTGATGCCCACAAATGCGATCACGCGGCCGCCGATGGTGAAGTATTTGACATCCGGCAGAACGCGGTTGCCCAGCGGCAGATTGACCCAGTTGCTGGAGAGGTACGGAAAATCTGCCTCAGCCATTACCTCTTTTGCACGGGCCATGCCGTAGTCGAATTCATGGTTGCCGGGCGTAGCAACATCGTAGCCAGCGGCGTTCATCAGCTGGATGATAGAGGCACCTTCGTCCATGGAACCATATGCGGTACCCTGAATATGGTCGCCCGCATCTACCAACAGGACATTTTTGCCTGCATCCTGATAGCTCTTTTTCAAAGCTGCGATGGCAGCATAGGTCAGTTCCGGCGATTTTTTGTCGATATAAGTATGAACATCGTTGGTGTACAGGATCGTAATGTCCTTAAAGCTGCCGGGGTAACATGCAGACGCAGCGGGTGCGCCCAGACTCACGGCAGCAACGGCCGTAGTGACACCTGCGGCTTTCAGGAAGCTGCGGCGGGAGATAAGCTGTTTCATGGAAAAACGACCTCCTCTTAAAACTCTCTTTTGTTTTTATCGGGCGCACAGAACCAGCCCGACGCTTGTTATATTAAGCATAACACACAAAACACCCAAGAACAACCCGGAATCGCACAATTTGTTCACAATTCACGGTACTAAGTCGCACTTTTTGTGCAACATTATTCCTTTTCAGGGCAAAAAACAGCCCGCATCTGCAGCCAGTCGTTGACTGCAAAAGCGGGCTGTTTTCAAAGGGGATTCAAAAATGGATCAGAGCAACGAGCTCAAATCGCATTGTATTCCTTGAGGAATTTCTCAAGGTCGGTACCCTCGATCTTTTTCAAAGCTTCCTTCATGGCAAGGCGCGGGATGAGCGGCAGATCCATGTCGGTGATCTTCTTGCCGTCGCGCAGCTTGACCGTTGCATCGATCAGGGCACGTACATCATAGGTGCTGCCCCAGACCTCGGGCACACCGCGGTCGATGTCCAGCAGGGTGTACACAGCTTCCATACCGGTGCGCATGGAGTATTCGGTGGTGAAGATGGTGTCACGGCCGGTCTCGGCGAACTGACCCAGGAAGGCAAAGTTGACAGCACCCTCCGGCACGATATCAGGACGGTCGCCCATCGCACGCGGCATAAAGAATGCATCGATATACGGCATCATGACCGGGATGGTGTTGGCACTGTGCTCGGCCAGCTCTTCGATCTGATCCTCGGGCACACCAATGTGGTACAGCCATTCCATGCACAGTTCCTTGCCGGTGCAGTCGCGCATGGCCTTTTTGACGTAGTTGCCGGGCTTATCACTGAACAGGCCGTAGACCCAGACGCACAGCTGGTTCTTGGGCTGGTCTCGGAACTGCTGCTGACGGTTCAGCGTCCAGCTGAGCAGCCAGTTGGAGTCCTTAACGGTGACGATGCCGCCGGTGACGGTGTGGCCACTGAACGGGTCACGCTTGCAGATCTTCTGGATATACTGTGGGATCTTGTCGTCCAGCGTAGTGATGGTGGCGCTTTCCCAGTTGGAATGTTCGGGGTCGGAGCAGAACTTTTCAGGATTGCCGAATGCGGGGTCCTGTGCAGCAATCTTCTTCCACAGGTCCCAGCCGTTGCCCGGCTTGATGGTGGGATCAAAGCCTGCTGCCTTGTCCTGTGCGCCCATCGTGCAGCTTTCCACGCAGCCGCCGTTGGTGATGAACAGCAGATCATTTTCGGTCAGGTCAATGGTGCTGATCTCACCTGCGTGCTCCACAACCACGCTGCTTGCCTGCTTGCGCTTGCCATTGATCTCAAATTTCACGTCCACGACCTTGGTCTCATAGTGGAACTGCACGCCGTGGTCCTTCAGGTAAGTGACCATGGGCAGGATGATAGATTCATACTGGTTGTAGCGGGTAAAGCGCAGGGCGGTGAAATCCGGCAGGCCGCCGATGTGGTGGATATAACGCTTGAGGTAGAGCTTCATTTCCAGAGCACTGTGCCAGTTTTCAAAGGCAAACATGGTGCGCCAGTACAGCCAGAAGTTGGAGTTCAGCACTTCATCATCAAAGAAATCGGTGATCTTCTTATCCTGCAGCTGCTCGTTGGGGGTGAAGAAGAGTTTCATGATCTCCATAGCACCCTTATCAGACAGGCCGAACTTGCCATCGGTGTGGGCATCCTCGCCGCGGTTGACGGTAGCACGGCACAGTGAATAGTTGGGGTCTTCCTTGTTCAGCCAGTAGTACTCATCCAGCACACTGGCACCCTCGGTCTCCAGAGACGGAATGGAGCGCAGCAGATCCCACATGACCTCGAAGTGGTTATCCATCTCGCGGCCACCGCGCATCACGTAACCGATATCGTATTTGTAGCCGTCGCAGGCACCGCCGGGGATGGGGTCTTTCTCAAACACATGCACATGCTCGCCCTTCATCTGGCCGTCACGCACCAGATAACATGCAGCTGTCAGTGCGGCCAGACCGGAACCAATGATATATGCAGATTTATGATCGACACCCTCCGGCTTTTTAGGAGTTGCAAATGCTTCATAGTTGCCACTGGAATAGTACATAGAAAAGCCTCCCTGCTTTTTATTGCTTTTTTCGGCATCCTTGCGCCGTCCTTATGGCAACAGTATACCCCGCGTCGCCGCAGCAGACAACAAACAAACTTTAGCAGGTGTATAAATTTTATACAATCATTCTGTTTTGCTGGAAATACGTACAAATTGTGACAAAAGCCGCCCTAATAGCGAATCGTTCTGTGATATAGAGTGCTTTATAAACCAGTTTCAGCAAAAAGAAAAGCGCCCAGATTTCAACGAATCCAGGTGCTTTTTGTTGGTGGAGGCGATGGGAGTCGAACAACAAAAAATGATTGAGTGACGTCAAAAACATATCTGCAACGCGCCTAAACACTTGCTAAAAATGTAGTGGGGTTGGTTTGTAACCCATGTATTTTGCTACGTTTACAAAAAAGAGTGTTACCAAAACTGTTACCAGAGTCAGGCCTGTGCCTTTTTGAATGCCGCGGTGGTAGCGGCAGCAAGATCTTCCCTCTGACCGTCAAGCTCGTGCCGATACACTCCGGCAGTGTCCATGTTCTTGCTATGGCCCACGAGCATCTTCAGCTGGCTGTCAGTCAGGACGCTGGATTCAACACTGACAAAGGTGTGCCGCAGCTCGTAAAGTGAAACTTTCGGCTCAAGCCCGTTTGCTTCCTGATAGGATTCCCAGCGGCGATAGAGCGCGTGTTCTGACGGGATCTGAAACAGCGGGGTATTGTAGTTCAGAAGTATACCTTGAGCCTTCAGAAGCTGCACCTGTGCCTCGTATGCCTCGCGAGCTTCCTTGCCCATGTCAAAAGAGCGGATTGCATTTTCGTTTTTTCCGGTCGTCTGTTCCCGGTGCACGTTGATGCTTCGCCGAAGGTTGACCGTGTTCCCTTTGATGTCACCATACCAGAGACCAATCAGCTCCCCGGGGCGCAGGCCGGTCGCAACTGCAAAGCGATAGGCGTAGATGTACTCGTCAAATACCGGCTTTCCGTAGTAGGTACGGGTATCTACGCTAAACAGCACCTTCAGAGCGGTGGGCTGAAGAATTGTGCGTTTTCCCATTCTCGCATTCTTCGGGATAGACAGATCAGGATGCAGTGTCGTGTACTTGTTCCTTCTGCACCACTTGACAAAGGCCGTTTCCGCCGCCCGAATCGTCATAAGCGTCTTTCGGCTCAACGGCTGGTTTGAGATGGGCTTGCGCTGGTTCTTTTTCTGTGAGCGCTTCCGGAACGAAACGTCGATTGCCTTTTGAAGGTCGCCCTCGGTCAGCTCGTCAATGCGGATGTTCCCGCAGGTCGGCAGGATATAGCAGTCCCCGTAACGCTGGCATTGTGTCACATAGGATGTCCCGCAAGTCAGCTTCAGTTCTTCTACCCACTGGGCATAGAGGGCAGCTACCTTCTTTTTTCCGTCTCTGATGCTATCGTCAAGCCAGGCATCGGCCTTTGCGTTGGCTTCCCGCTGGCCGGTGCGGCCAGGCGTGCTGCTGTAAAACCGTTTGCGGGTGCCGTTCTTCTGCACCGCAATGCACCAACGCTTTTCCTTCTCGACCCAAAACGCTGTGTTTGTCCTCTTTTTCATTGTTTTCACCTCCAAAAGGGTACACTTTGACAAGCCCGCCCAAAAGAGGTATAATCGCAGTGTCGAGTGTGCGATGACCCCGCAAGGGTGAGCCGCTTATCTTAACTCCCTCGGCGTTAGCGCGCTGGGGGAGGTTTTTATTTAAGCAACCAATCCGCAGAAACTTCAAAGTATCTTGAAATATCCAGAATCATTTTAATGCTTGGTTCCATTTTTCCTGTTTCATAATTCGATATTGTAGTCCGGCTGACATGAAAGATTTCACCAAGTTGCTGTTGAGTGAGCCTCTTTTCAGACCTCAACTCACGAAGATTATTTTGAAAGCTCATACAATCCCTCTGTGTGCGAAAATCGTGAATCGTCTTTCAATGGTGACTACTTTATGATACAATCACCATGGAGAAAGGAGACTGCCCTATGTGGAAGCTGTTGAACATTCTATATCGTATTACTTCCTATGTGCTTTTTCTTGCTATTCTTTTGGGGGCCTCTTGTAAATTTCTCACTTTTTTCTTTTTTCACGATTTTATTCCTTTTACAGTCGAACTTTTACTTGTTATTTTTTCGTTGATTCTTCTCAAGAACTACCGTCCCTATGATTTCCCTCATTGGACGAAGGAAAAATAACCACTTTAGAGTCGGGCTCTTGAAGTTCAAGAGCTCGACTTGCTTTTTGCAGCTTTTCCAATTCCTGGTCTGTCGGCATTTTTTGAAGAACACTTTCTTCCTTTTCTCTGGCAATCTGAATACGTTTTAATTCATTATCCAGATCAATTCCGCTGATTTCTTTTTTTAACTTTTCTGCTTCCAAACTTTTAATGCTGTTATCATGTTTGCGGTTGCATACCCATTTGATCAACCCTCTAACAGACGGAATATCAATTTTCAGCCCTGACACTTCATAGCTACCGCCAAAAAGCACCGCAAAGATAAATAAGAACGCAAACCAATGTTCCTGAATAAAATCCATTCCCTGAGAGAATGCAACAACATAGTCTCCCGGAGAATTCAAATTCGTTGTTATTGAAATGTCTTCATCTTCATTAAGAACAGAAAAAATCTCAGTTATGTAATAACAAAATGTCGCAAAATCACGACCTTTTATTTTTCTTTTTGTATTCACGCGAAAAACGGCATGGGTTTCTCCGTTGTAAACATACAAATCAAAACAAGTGTTTAAAACTGGAATAGCATAGTCACTGATTGTGGACAAACTATGGTGGTTCAGCATTGCACGCGCCAGCATTGGTGTCAGTCTGAGCTCTTCGACTTCTTTTATAATTTGAACTTTTCGACGCTTCACATAAGGACATTCAATTCTATTTTGCTTATGAAAGCCCGCAGCAATTTGGGCGTCTGCCTCTAATTCTTTTTTTATTGGATCCTGAATGTCCTGTTTTTCAAAGTATTCTCCAATTATTCCGAAGGCGACTCTTTTATCGCCCAAAATCATAACCAGATCGCCAGCCTGCATTTCGCTCGCAAAACTATAGCATTTGTTTATAGCGGCACCTGGCCGTTTATCAGCGTAATTTAGCTCTACTGCTTGACGCAATTTTTCTTCTGTATCTTGTGTGATATTACTTTGAAGAACTGCATTCCAGCCAATTGCGATATACCCATTATGAATGTATTCGCTGTAGTATGCACCCGACTTTGTCCGGATCATCCAAAACGAGCAGGTATCAGGAACCTGAACAACATGCACTTGCTGGTTGATTTTTTCAACAAGCTGAAAATTATATTCTTCCATTTTCTTCCTTTCGTAACTGCTGCATTGGTGACGCAGCGGCATTTATTTTATTGAGCAATGTGCAAAGTTTGTATACTGCCTCAGTTTTTCAGATTTTTCACCGCCCGGTCAAAATCCGACACGATCTTTTGCGTGGGGTTGAATAGATCATACTCGGCTTCCGCTTTCTGCTTTGCCTGACGGGCAGATATCTTGCCTTTGTCCGGCAAAATATCGTACCGCCGGAAGGACAAAAACTCGTTGATGCTGGCAGCAAACTGTTCCATAGTGAAGGTATTTTCCCGCTCGATCAGATCCTCGATATAGTCAAAGTAACCGGAAACGGTGCGTTCCAGCTGCCGGATCTGCTTCTCGGACAGGTAATTTTTTGCAATGGACACATCCGATTTGAGCACACGCCCCTCTGGTGCGTACTTCCATGTGGTTAGCCCCATGTGCTCCTTGGTGTGGTCGGCCTTGCTGTACACGATCTCTGCCGCCGTCTGGCCGGTGATCGCATAGTGGAACTTGTTCTGCACCATGGCATAGAAGTCCCTGGTCACCGGCGCGTTGCGGTCATAGTCGATGCTGCACTCTGCAAAGATATCCGTCACCTGCTGCCAGATCCGGCGCTCACTGGCGCGGATGGATCGAACACGCTCCAACAACTCACGGAAATAATCCTTACCGAAAGCGTCCTTGCCCTGCTTCAAGCGCTCGTCATCCAGCACAAAGCCCTTGGTCATATACTCTTTGAGAATGCCGGTAGCCCAGATACGGAACTGCGTAGCCCGGCGGGAGTTGACACGGTATCCCACAGAGATAATGGCATCGAGGTTGTAGAAGTTTGTTTCTCTGGTCTGCGTCTTATCGTCCAGAGCACCGTGATGTGTGGTTGTTTCCATTTTGGAAACAACCACTTTTTCGTCCAATTCGCCTTCTTCAAAAATATTTTTAAGATGTTTACTGATAGCAGGTTTCTGTACGCCGAACAATTCGGCCATGCCCTGCTGTGTCAGCCAGATGCTTTCGTCCTTCACAACGGCATTGATCGAAACATCTTCCTCCGCAGAGCGATATATCAAAAACTGAAAGTTATTTTCCATCCTCTATCCTTTCACACCAACCCACGGCAACACCCTACCGCCAGCCCTTCAATGACCTTCTCCTCCAGCTGCTGATCCGCAAGCACCATGCTTTGCGTTGGCGCGCCGGGGGAGTTTTTGTTTAGTTTACATCAGTTATTCAAAGCCTTTGCGCGCACAGTCGGGCTTGCTGCCTTGAACAGATCATATGCGTTCAAGACATCCGTAATTGCCTGACGCTCTTCGGGGGTGACTGTGTGGTCGATGCTGCCACCATCGCCGCTGTATCGGATAATGATTTCATCAGCGCTCAAAATATTCTTAAACCACTGGATATCTTCATCATCGCCCATAAAAGATGTCAGTTCCCAGTACTGCTTTCCATCATAGCCACGATCCACATCCGTCCAATCAATCGTGTAGGTATATTTATACTCGCCCGCGCGAATCGTAATCGTGTCCAAGTACACATATTTGTTGCCGCTACACAGAACCATGAAAAACATTGACGGATCATTGGTGCTGCCATTTACAAAGAAGGGCAGTATATAGCTTTTGCCTTGATTGCTCAGTCGGTCTTCCGTGGGTGACACATAGCTTCTTGCGTCCTCGACCTTATCATAACTGATTTTCAGCTTTGCAAGAGCGTCTTTCAGTCCAAGCACCTGCTGGGCTTCTGCCAACACCGCAAAGTTACTGACCTGCGCCTTGCTTGCATCGTCCAATTCGTTATAAGCATTTACAGCAGCCACAATTGCCGGGCGGCGGGCAGTCGTGACGGTTCCGATTTGGTTGATCAGGCTTTCCACCTGCGCTACCGTCGCAGTATTGCATTCTTCAAGAGCGGCTGTGCTCATATATTCTGCTGGGCTGACAGCCATTGCCGGCGCTGCCACAGATACAAGCGTTGCGGCAATGCACAGTGCTGCAGCGGTCTTTTTCATAGTTTTCTTCATACATAACACTCCTTCGCTATATAGACTGGAATGACTCCGATAATCCAAAATTACCCTACCCAGTGCGTCCAGCCTACGGCCTTGCCCTCAATGTGCACCTCTTCCAGCTGGGGGCCGGTGTAGATCATGGGCGCATAAGCCGGGTTTGCGGGCATCAGGGTCAACGTGCCGGGGTTGTAATATACCCGCTTGAGGGTGGCTTCACCATCAATGCGCACCGCTGCGATCTCGCCGTTCTCCACCTCCGGCTGGATGCGGATATACACCACGTCTTTATCGTGAATGCCGGCATCCACCATGCTGTCACCGTGGCAGGTCAGGGAAAAATCGCACCGGATGTTCTCCGGCACGTCCACCATTTTTTCAATGTTCTGCTCTGCCGTGATGGGTTCCCCGCAGGCAATGGCTCCGATCAGCGGGATCTTCTTCATCTTTGGCATCGGCTCAAAGCCCGGGGGGATGGTAGGCTTCTTGGGCTCCGGCTGTTCTTCCCAGCCCATCAGGTAGGCGGGGGATACTTTCAGCCGTTTGGCAATAGCGTCAACCTTGTCTGTCGGTATATTGGTTACAATATTATTTTCATACTTATATACAGCCTGCTTTGATACGCCGATGTAATCGGCAAGCTCCTGTTGGGTTACATCTTGCTCTTGACGTACCTGTCGAATGCGATCGCCTACAGTCACCGTGAGCACCTCCTTTGATGTCTATAGTATAGCAGATAAACCACCAGTTTACAATATTTTTAATTCAATTATCAAAAATAACTTGACAGGTTACAAATATGATGCTATTATACTTGTGACCTCATAAGTTACACAGGGGCCGTTTGGAGGTGAAAAGTGTGGTAAACGTCAATTTGCTCAAGTCGTACATGGTCAAAGCAGGCTACACTCAAAAAATGTTGGCTCAGGAACTTGGAATTTCTGAGCAGACCTTAACACGCAAGCTCAAGAAACGTGTTTTTGGTACAGATGAAGCCTCAAAGATTGTGGAACTTTTGAGTATCGACAATCCGCAGGCCGTATTTTTTGGCCATTAAGTAACTTGACAAGTTACATTTCAAGGGAGGTGAAGAAGATGAAAATTAAAATCACTGGCGAGCCCAAAGAAATTGCCGCTCTTGTATTAGCGGTACAAGGGCGGCAAAATCGCGAGGTGTTAGCCATTGGTGAAATCAGTGCCAAGGGTCACAGCAATGATCTGGTCACAAAAGACAGTCAGAACAGGGAAATTCACAACGGGACTTGTGGTTTCCAGACGAGCATCCTTTAGCAGAATAAACTCACAGCTTTCACCCGTCTGCGGACTTTCTTCTTCAGCAGAAGCAGCTTTGGAAACGGCCTTGAGAGCTGAGGAGTTAACTGTCTGCGCAACGGCAATGTTCGGATTGCTATTTTCCTCATCAAATACGGGGATACCGCTGATCATGCCAGCAGGTGTCACCAGAAATAAACGGTTCTTTGCAAATTCTTTGAGGGAAATGGTATTTGCATATCCAGTAAGAACAGCCATTTTAGTCAATGACAAGCTCATGTTTTTTCACCTCCTTCCGTTTTGGGGTGTCTTTATGATAGCACATCCATAGTGAAAAATACATACTTGCCAGCCATCCAAAGGAGGTGAAGAAGATGAAGAACCACGAAATGCAAATCTTTGCTCTTTGCATCCAGATTCTGGCATTGGTTGTCATTTTACTAAAGAAATGAACATCGATGCAGCCGCAATCAAAATTGCGATCACATTGCATACTCGGTTGAATCTATTTTCTTTGGCCTGATCTCTCATCTCTGCATCATGCTGTTCTTGCAACTTGTGCAGAACTTCGCAATGTTCTTTCTGGCTCTGCTCAAATTTTTCTCGCAGTTCACGCAGGTCTTCGGAAGCCGCTTCCTCGGCGTAAGAGCTTTTTGAGTGGTCGCAGGCATCAAGTAAAGCTTTCAACTGTTCTTCTGTAAGCTGACTGCAGTCCGGCTGCTTTACCGTAGAGGTAAAAACAGCCATCTTCGCAGCTTCACGATGATAACCTGTAAGCTTTTCAATTTCTTTATTTTCGCTCATTTTTTATCACATCCTTCCTGTTTTCTCCATTTTACCGCAGGAGCGAGGTGCACACAAGGAGGTGAAACACATGGACAACAACAAAAAGCCCAGCGAACCTGTGGAAGAGGAACGCTGGGTAAAGATGGAGAAAGAAATCAAGCGCTTGAAAAGAACAACATCATTGCTAGTGGTCAGCCTGTTGCTGCAAAGCATCGCAGTTTTCCAAAACGTCCTGCGAATCAATCGCCTTAGCGACACCATCGCTCTCATTATCAGCTTCGATGAGCTGGTCTACAAACATCTCAACAGCTTGAACGATTCGTTCCTGCGCATCCTCAACAATTTTGAAGTGCTCCTCGGTTCGTTGTCGAAATTCCTCTGATCGCTCTGTTTCCTGCTTTTGCAGTTCAAGCATTTCAGCTTGAATCTCTGTTTGAGGATCCGGTTTGAGCTGAAGAAGCAACGACCAGATGGCTACAATGAACAGAATGGTTTCCTTTATTTTGTCCCAAGGAATCTTTACATCGGCGGTTTTAGTTTTTGCGAGTTTTTCATCAATAGTTGTCACTGCCATTTCTGGCATATACGGCTTTACTTCTTCAACCACCGCTCTGGCATCTTCGACTGAGATTTCAGCGCATTCACCTCTCAAGAGCGGAGCTTCTTCCCAATCCTGAGCCAGACGGTTTGCCAGTTCCATGGTTTTGGTAAACGATGAAGCTGCCTTTGTTACTGCCGCAAACTTATAGGTGTTGGCATACAGCTGTGCTGCCATGCCCGGATAAAATTTTTGCATGATTGAGTTTTGCTCCGCAATGAACCGGGCCAATGACGGGTTTATCATTCCAGTTGCCTGGAGCTGAGAGCCTATAACTCCAGCTTTCAAAAGCGCTGGATCCACACATCCTGCCAGCCGTGTTGCCGTAGAAGTAAAGGCAGCCATCTTCGCAACTTCCCGCTGATAGTAGGCAAGTTTTTGAATATCACTCATTTTTTCACCTCCCTTCTGCCCCTTTATTCTACCGCAGGAGCGAGGTGCACACAAGGAGGTGAAACACATGGACAACAACAAAAAGCCCAGCGAACCTGTGGAAGAGGAACGCTGGGCGCTGAAGGATGTGCCGACTGGAGAACTTTTGAAGGAACTGATCCGTCATGATGATGTAAGGATTCTAAGCCTTCATCATGACCAAAACGGTGTCGGGAATATCTACATATCTTTACAAATCGGATACTTCGGATGCTCCGAAGTGCCGGATTCTCTTAGTGTGAATGATGTTCAGGACCGATGACGCTGCTCCTGCTTATCCTGATTTATAGCAAGGATGTCATTATACAGTTCTTCGCGGTCATGCCGTGCGATGTACCAGTCTTTGAAAAGCACTTCCAGAAGCTTGATAAGCTTTTGGGCTTCGCCTGGATCGATGTCAACAATCAGATTCACATCTGTTTCCATGTGGGCACCGATGTTACCCAGCTCACGAAGGTTTTTAAGCGCTTCATGCAAATCCGCGGGAATTTTATCTTGAATCCTTTCCATTTCTTTCGCCAAGCTTCTGTCATGGACTCCCCAGAAGTCCCGAATCATTCCTTGCAAGCAGCGGCGGGCCAGCGTAGCAGCCGCCCTTGGACTTTTATCCAGAATAGAACAAGCTTCAAGGTAATCTGTTCTGATGGCTTCCGGGATGTAATCTGGCAGAACCATTCCCGTATACGGAGGATACGTCAATGAGAAAGCGTTGTCGAATCCTGTAATCCGAACGGAATATCTCTCACACGCTGGGCAGCAGTGGTAACGAGCTTGGATTTCATGATCAAGCCATGTGTAGCCAGTTATCGCTAATTCGTCCGCATCTCGGCCGTAATCAATCGTTCGGATTTTCGTATTATCACTTTTCTCGATAAATTCAACTCCGCAATATGGACATCTAAATTTTGTTTCAGGCATTTCAACATCTCCCTTCCGCTCAAGTATACCGCAGAAGGGAGCCACCCACAAGGAGGTACATATTCACCATGAACGACATCATCTTATCCACCCAGAACGGCGAGCCGGTGGCATCCAGCCGGGACGTTGCCAAGCGCTTCGGCAAGGAGCACAAAAATGTGATGCAGGCCGTCGCAAATCTCGTGGCTGAAAATTCAGCCGCCAAATCTATGTTTCACCCCGCTACTTTTGAGAACCGCGGCAAGAAGTACCCCATGTACCTGATGAACCGCGACGGCTTTTCCCTGCTGGCCATGGGCTTTACCGGCAAGGAAGCCGTGCAGTGGAAGCTGAAGTACATTGCCGCGTTCAATGCAATGGAGAAGCAGCTGGCCGCACAGCACAAAGAGCAGCGGGCCGTGCAGGATGCCAACATCCAGAACGCCATCGACCGGGTGATCGAAGCCCGGAAGAAGCTGGACGAGAACACCGCTTTTCTGGACGAGTGCCGCAAGAACCGCGAGGACAGCAAGGCCAAGTATATGCAGGTCAAGGCCCTGTGCGGCGAGTTCAAGGCCATTTACGGCCAGCATTGCGACACGGTGCGCACCATGGAGAACGTGGTGCGCGGCTCCCAGAGCTTCCTTACCAACGCCATTGACAGCCTGACCATCGTTGCCAAAGGCTACCCGTTCTACGCCGCCCTGATGGACAGCCTGCTGGATGGGCTGCCGGCCGAGAAGAAGGAGGAATAAAATGTTGAACACATCAACCATTCGCGGCACTTTCAAGCAGATCCCATACTGGAAGCTGCGGGGACGGTTCCACAGCTGTGGCTACCGCGATCAGGAAGTGGCCGAGTACATCGGCATTGGCCGGGACACCATGAGCGGCAGGATGCAGGGACACAACCCGTGGACCAGCACGGAGATCACTGCAATGTGTGAGCTGCTGGGCATCCGGCAGAATGAAATCGGGGAGTATTTCTTCCCGCGTGTCGAGGAAGGAGAATCCACATGAGCAAACAGTACACCCTTGCATCCGAGCGGGCCGACGCGCCCACCGGATGCGCATACGTGGCACCGACGTTCTGGAACAAGTGGTTCCGCTGGGATGGAAGCCGGGCATCCGGCTGCTACCAGCTGGGCGGGCAGGTCAAGGACGAAAATCACACCGGCCTGCAAGTTTTTGCAGATGGCGAATGGCACCCGGTCATTGGATGGACATTGGACAGCTGTGGCCCCGCAACTGACTATCAGGAGGTAGGAGCATGAAAATCAACCCGAACGCTCAGTTGAAAATCCAGCTGGGATCGGATGGCAACCCCAAAATTTACGCCTGCGGCACACAGATGGAACAAGCGGCTCTTTGCACCGCATTGGTCGCGGGAATCTGTATGGACAGCAAAGACCCAGCAGAGACAATCATCAACATCATGACAGCTGCCGCTGATCTTATGGACAGAATGGAGGAAACCCACCAATGAAGATCAAATCCGGCGTATGGTACTGGCTGGCAATGGCCTGCTTTGTGGTAGGCCTGCTGTACGGCATGGGCGTTGAGGGCACTGCCCAGACACTGGGCACCGTCTCGGACGGTGCGTTCATTACGGCTATGGTGCTGATCCTGCTGGCAATCTTCTTCATGCTGCAGGGCTTTGCAGCCGAAGCGCGTGAGAAGCGGCCCCGCAAGATTCACCAGCAGCCCCGCAACACCGTGAAGAGCGGAAGGAAGGCGGGCTGACACCACCCATGAATAAAGGAAAGCACTTTACCCGCGTTTGTTTGGACTGCGGCAAGGTGATGGAAAATGTTGCTGGCAACCTGCGCTTTTGCGCTTCCTGCCGCAGAGAGCGCCACAACCAATATTGCAGGGATTACAGGGCGCATAATGAAAAACCTGCCCGCGTCATGTGGTACACCGTCTGGGACGCAAAGACCGGCGATCTGCTGGCATCCGGCACGTCCGAAATGTGTGCCCGGCGGCTGGGCTACAAGAGCGCGAACAGCTTTGCGTCGGCCGTCAGCCATGGGCTCAGCGGCAGCCATCGAACTTACAAGTACACATTTGCGCGGGAACGTATCGACCGCCGCGAGGTGGACAGCCTGCCGCCGGTACGCACTATACGAAAAAAGCCCGCCGGTGCGCCAACACCGACGAGCTGCAAGGGATGATGAGTTTGAACGACTTCATCACCCCGATGATATCACAAAATCGGAGGTTTTACAATGAAAGGAATTTTGATCAAACCGGGCAAAGAACCGGTAGTCACCACCCTGCCGGACACGCTGCAGGGCATCGAAGCACTGCTGCGGTGCCCCTGTGAGCAGAAAGTCCTGCCACGCACCCCGGCAGTGCTGGTGTACGGCATCATGGGCAGAGACCTGAACCGTATCTATCGCGGCCAGCATATCTACGGCCCTATCCTCTGCTATGGCTGGAAAGGCAACAACATCCAGCCCATGAGCAAGGATGTGCAGGCCGAGATGCTGGACCGCCTCAAGGACACGGAGGTGCGGGTATGACGGACTACATCATCAGTTCCAAACTTTCCAACGAAACGGTTTATGCCTATTACCGTGGCCGGTTCTGGCGCTGGGACGGCAGCATTTGGAAAGAAAGCCACCTCATGACGCAGAAATTTGAGCGGGCCAAGGCAGCAGACAAGAAGCTGACCCCGCAGGAGTTCCTGACCAACGGCGCGGAGTTCGCCCCGCTGGATGAGTACGAAATCGACTGCGCAATGCTGGACGCGTTGAAAAATGCCAAGCCCTGCAAGAACGCGCCCATTGAACCGATGGAAGAACACCCTACCCCATCCGTGCAGTGTTCGGATGCTGCCACTGCTGCGGGAAGCCAAACTGCGGCATCCCCGGCAGCACCGGAGGGGTCAAGCCCTACGACGGAACTGGCGACTGCTGCCGACGCACCCGGTGTTCCGGTCAGTGCAGACGAAAACGCGCCTGTGCCCTCGAGTACCGCGCCCACCTTTGACTTTGGTGCAGACGACCAGACAAACGCCCTGCTTTTGCAGGATGCGCAGACCTTCATCACCGGCAATATGGCCCGCATTATGGCCGCAAAGCACGCCCACGATCTGACCGCAAACCACTATCAGGGCAGCTGGGGCAAGTGGTGCACCGCTGTCGGTATCAGCCGGGACACCGGTGACAACATGGTGAGAGTTGCCGAACAGTTCGGCAACATCCAGCTGGAAGGCAAGTCCATTCTGGACGTTCAGCCTATGAAACTGCTGTATGCTGCGGCCAAGCCCAGCACCCCGGAGGTGGTCAAGCAAGCCGTTTTTACCGGTGACATCACTACTTATAAAGAGTATCAGGAGCTTATGGCCCAACTCAAAGCCGAGAAAGACCGCGCCGACACCGCCGAAAAGTCCGCTCAGAACGCCCGCAAGGAAAATGCCTATTTCAAGGAGCTGGTGAAAAGCGCTGAAGCTCAGACCCATAAGGACGCGGAAAAGCGGGAAGAAGCAGAAAGCCGCTACGAATCCGCTCTTGCCGACATCAGCGGCCTGAAAGAGCAGAACGCCCAGCTGAAAGAGCGTGCCGACTCTGCCGAAGCCCGGGAAGAGGAAGCATGGAAGATGCAGAGCAAGGCCGAAGCCCGTGCCAAGGATGCTGAGAACCAGCTTTCCGGCTCCCGGCAGGTGGCCGAAGCGGCAAAGCTCCGGGCGGACAAGCTGCAGGAAGAAAATGCGGCCCTGAAAAAGCAGCCCATCGCCGCTGTGGTGGATGAGGAAGAGGTAGACCGGCGGGCCAAAGCTCTGGCTCACCAGTGGGATGAGGAAGAACTGGACCGTCTGGCAGCAGAAAAGGCCTGGGGCCTTGCAGATGCCCGGAATTCTGAACTTGCCAAGGATAACACTGCCCTGCGCAAACAGCTGGCCACACTCCAAGCCCGCGCCAATGACAATACACAGGCCGATTTTGAGACCGCCAACTACTGCGCCAGCCTGTTCCGTTCGGCATGGGACACCTGCAAAGGCAGCTATTCCCGCCTGACCGGTGAAGATCTGGAGAGCACCTTCCAGACCCTGTGCGGCGCACTGAACAGCATCATGGAAGAAGCTTCCCTGCTCTGCCGTCAGCCCGCAGATTATGACGGAGGTGCAGCTGATGAACCCGATGTATGATCTTGCACTGGACGGCTACGGCCCGCCGCTTGAGCCGCCCGACAACTATTACTTTTTGCCACGCGAACAGGAGGACCCCGAAAATGACGAATGAATTGACCGTCCGGGTGGAGCACCCGGAACTGCCCGCAATCCGGTGGAACGAGACCGAGGTGCAGCAGAATCTGACCGAGATGCTGGCCGCCTACACCGGCCGCGTCTACACCCCGGACACCATCAAGGATGCCAAGGCCGACCGTGCCGCCGTGAACAAGCTGGACAAGCAGCTCAGCGATGCTGCCCGCAGCGCCAAGGCTTTTTACATGAAGCCGTTGGAAGAGTTCTTGCAGAGCGCCAAGCAGATGCAGGGCCAGTGTAAGGCCGTCTCCGGGGCCATTGACCAGCAGGTCAAGGCAGTGGAGGAAGCCGAACGGCAGGATAAGCAGGACGCGCTGCAGGCTGTTTATGCCGACTGCATCGGAGAACTGCGGGAGCTTATCCCCTTTGACCGCCTGCTGGTGCCGCAGTGGCTGAACAAGACCTATGATCTGGCAAAGGCCAGCCGGGAGCTGCGCCGGGATGTTGAAACACGGCGGAAAGAGTTGAAAATCATTCAGGACACCTGCGGCGAAGATGCTGAAGCCTGCAAACTGGGATATCTTCGTGTTCTGGATCTGAACGCCGCGCTTGCCGAACACCTGCGCCTGCAGGACAACCGGGAAAAGCTGCGCCGGGCAGAAGCAGAAAGGCAGGCCGCAGAACGTGCCCGCGCAGCCGCACCGGTAATCATCCCTCCCACCGAGGAAGAGCGTCAGCTCAAGGCGGAAGCTGAACAGAGCGCCCAGAGCAACGCCTTTATCACCGCTTCCGGTCGGCTGGACTGTGAAGTGCTGCAGCGCTTTGCAGTACCTGCCCAGCCGGAAGCTCCTGCCCGCAAGCAGTATCGTTTCTGGGTAGAGTTCACCCGCGAGGATATCGCATGGTTCAAGCAGGGAGCCGCAGAGCGCGGTTTCCGCTATGGTTCTATCAAATAATTTTGGAGGTATTTACTTATGGCACTTACTCGTTCCGGCGCACCCGCGCCTACTTCGTCCGTTTCCAATGCACAGGCTCTGGCAAACCGTTCCGTCCAGAACGCCAACCGTGCAGGCAGCACCGCTATGCAGGCCGCATCCCCGTCCGTTCCCGTGGAGATCACTGCTGCTGATGGCCAGCACCTCGTCGTCAGTTTTGACGAAGTACGACGTTTTATTTGCGACAAAGCCACCGATGCTGAATGCAAAATCTTTCTGGAGACCTGCAAGCAGTACAAGCTGAACCCCTTCACCAAGGAAGCCTATCTGATCCACTACGACAACAAGAACGAGGACACCGCCAGCACCATCGTGCTGGGCAAGAACTGTTATCTGCAGATGGCCGAGCGCAACCCAAACTTTGACGGCTTTGAAGCTGGCGTGATCGTCCTGACCGCAGATGGCCAGCTGCTGAACCGTGAGGGATCTATCGTCTATGATGGAAACGGCGGCGAGACCCTTCTCGGCGGCTGGGCAAAGGTCTACCGCAAGGACCGCACCCGCGCCAGCTATGAGGAAGTCAAGCTCAGCGAGTATGACACCGGCAAATCCCTCTGGAACGGCAAAAAGGCCACCATGATCCGCAAGGTAGCGCTGGTGCACGCTTTGCGTGAGGCGTTCCCGTCTACCTTCGGTGCTCTGTACGATGAGAGCGAGGTGCGTGTGGACGCTGAAAGCACCGCCCGTGAGGTGCCTCCTGAAGAACTGCCGGTGCTGGATCCTTACGCAGGTTCCCACCGTCACCGCAAGACGGCAGGCACCCTGATTCCTGCCCCGGATGCACCCTCTGCAGAGGAAAACGCCGATGATCCGTTTGGCGGTGATGATGCATGATCGTCCAGACCAAGAACGGCATCATGCTGCACGGCAAGATCGCCAAAGACCCGGTGCTCCGGGACGCCGGGCAGAAGCGGGTGCTGAAATTCGACCTGAAAGCCAGCCGCACACAGGATGAATCCGGCAAATGGCAGAGCTTCTTTGTGGGCGTGAACCTCTGGCACGGCATTGACCAGTGGGATGGCATGCTGCAGAAAGGCGATCAGGTCACGGTTTTTGCTCAAAAGCTGAAAGAGCGGGAGTATAACGGCAAGATCTACTACGATGTGGACGCGGATGATGTTCAGCCCGGCGGGCTGGTGACATTCCGCTGGCTGCAGCAGATGATCGACCTGATGGCACAGCCCGGCCCTCCGCCGGAACCTGCAGAACCGGCAGCAAACCCGGCAGACCTTCAGGGTGCGCAGATGTACCCCGGTGAAGCTCTTGCGGATTACGCACCGCGCAGCACTGCTGCACCCGAAGCAGCCCCCTCTGCCGAGTATGACCTCATCAACGATGATGCCGACGACCTGCCGTTCTGACCTCGCAAGCTGTGCTATCCGGCTATACGGGCATTTCACACGAAAGGAGGTCGGGCTGTGGGCATCGACACAACACGCGGCTTCGTAGCATTTCCCCGCGGTCTGATCGACTGGGAATGGTATACCGAACCCAACACCGCCCGCCTGTTCTTTCATCTGCTGCTCACGGCCAACTGGCAGGAAAAGCAGTGGCAGGGCATCACCATCCACCCCGGAGAACTGGTTACAAGCCAATCTCAGCTGGCAAAACAGCTGAATTTGTCAATTCGGAATGTTCGGACTGCTTTGGAGCACTTGCAGGCGACAGGCTATGTGACAGTCAGAACCGGGCCAAAATACAGCGTTGTTTCAATCAATAATTATAATTTGCTCGTTGGTGCTGACAGGCAAAGTGACAGTCAGGCGACAGGCAACCGACAGGCTGCCGACAACAACTTAACAAATATAACAAAGAAACCATTAAAACAATCGTCGTCTGCGCGTGCGCGCGAGACTGCCGGGACGAGGACGACGACCCATCCTGCAGTGGATGAATTTGAATCCTGTATCTGCAAGCTGAGTGCCACCAGTAAAGCTGAGCTGATGGCCTACGCGGATCGGCTGGGTTCAGAACTGGTCTCTGCCGTGATCCTGAAGTGTTCTGATCTGGGCGGGCACAGCTGGGCCTATGTCCGCAAGGCGCTGGCAGAAGCTGAATCGCAAGGGTGCAGGTCTGCCGAGGAGTACCGCCTGACGAATCCGATCGGAGCCGGACGGAATAAACGTGTAGACCGAACCGAGCCCAGCGGGAACGACTGGCTGAAGAATGCCACGCGGCGCAGGCCGCTGATAAAAAAAGAAGCAGCAAAGGAGGACGCATCCGATGTATCGGAACCCTGAACACTACCCGGATCCGACGGCGGGTGCCGCCCTCTGTCAGCTGCGCAGAAAGGAGAACCGTTTGAATACCGGAAAACAGTTTGAAGCGGACTGGAAGAAGTCCATGCCGCCGGATGCCTGGTGCTATCGGCTGAAGGACAGCGCCGCTACCTACTACGGCGGCAACGAAAACTTGAGCTTCTCTGTGGACAACATCTGTGACTTCGATGTCTACCGTTACCCCATGCACCACTATTTTGAACTCAAGACCATCGAAACACCCAGCATCCCGCTGACGAAGATCTTTGGCAGCTTTGACCGGGACAAACAGAAATATCATAAGCTCAAACATATCACCGACATGGCCGCTGCGGCTTCCTACAAGGGCCAGACGGCCCATGTGGTGATAAACTACCGCGGCAAGGTGAACCGCACCTTTGCCGTGCCCGCCAGCGCTGTGCTGGAGTACATGCAGACCCAGACCCGCAAAAGTATCCCGTGGCAGTGGGCCGCCCTCAACGGCATTGAGGTGGAGCAGCACCTGCTGCGAATTCACTGGCGGTATGACGTGGATGGGCTGCTGAAAAAACTGGAAGGAGATCATGCTGGGAATGGCAGATATCAGAACATGGACACCCGAGAGTGATGTCCTAAAGCCGGGAGAGATCAGTGGTGTGCAGGAAATCCGGTCGTGGTTTGAACGCCTGCCCCGGATGCGGGCGCTGATCCGGCAGCAGCAGGAACACATCGAAAGCCTGCGCAGCGCCGCCACCACGACTACCTCCAGCAACTCCGGTGCGCCGGGCCATTCCGGCACCAGTGACAAAGTTGGCACCAACAGCGATGCAGCCATGGACGCGGAAACAAAACTGGCCGAACTGAAATGCCAGTATGCCGAGATGCAGAAAGATGCCATTGATGTGGCTTACCTGCTTCATGCTGATCCGGTATCGATCAAACGCAGCCGGTGTCTGATCCTGTCTTTTGTGGAAGGCAAGCGACATGCCGAGATCGCGCCTGAAGTCGGTTATTCCAATCCGTCTCAGGTCTCAAGGGCCATTTCGGAAGGTCTGGCGCAGCTGGCAGAACTCACGAATGAATTGAATCTTAGTTGACCCTGTACATTTTGCACAATGTCAGAGGGCATTGTTTTTACACGCTCTGGTATTTACTTGTTATCGGCATCTGTGTTATCGTGGTACCATCGGCAGAGCCGGAAAGGCCCACCGATATACGCAGTCTCCGAAGTGCATCCTCCACAGACATCATCGATTACTTCCTTACTCGACGGGATAGCTACTTCTCACTGGCACTTCGCGGACTGCTTCTATGCGATACACTGAAACAAAGGCAGCCTGCCGCTCATGAGAGACAGGAGGCGGTTCGATTCCGCCGTATCGCACCGTATGGCGCATGGACTAGACAACCCGCAAGGCCGCACGTGCAACCTCCCGTGCCAAGAAAAGGCCTTAGAATCCTTGCCAAGGTGTAGCTTTCCTGACAGAATGTGCGCCAACCAACAGCCCCGGCGGAGAACCGGAGCTGTTTTTATATGGCCGCCTGAGCGCAGTTTGGAGCGCGGCGCGTGTGTGTAGACACGGCTGGTTCGATTCCAAGGGCGGCTTTTTACTCTGGTAGCTCAATTGGCAGAGCGATGGTCTCCAAAACCGTAGGTTGCAGGTTCAAGGCCTGCCCAGAGCGCCATGCAATGTACAGTCGGGGGACGGCTGTGCAAAGCATAGCGGGGCATCTGGCCGCGAAAGTTCCAGATGCAGCGGCACCCGCCCGTTTTACGCCTGTCCGTCAAACTGAATGCATGGGTGCTGCTTATTTTTTTGAATATCCCGCCGTTCGGATCTTCCGGGCGGCTTTTTGATTTTACGGCAAGAGAGGTGGTGAGGATGACCGACAAGCAGGCGCGGTTCTGTGAAGAGTATATGATCGACCTGAACGCGACACAGGCGGCCATCCGCGCCGGATACAGCCCCAAAACAGCCCAAGAGCAGAGTGCTCGCCTGTTATCAAATGTTATGGTTCAAAATCGTCTTGCCCAGCTGCAGGCCGAGCAAAGCCGTCGGACCGGCGTATCTGCTGATCGTGTCGTGCGGGAACTTGCCAAGATTGCTTTTGCAAACGCCAGCGACCTGATCGACCCGGAGACAGCTTCCGTGAAGCTGGATGCTTCCCGGGATGATCTGGCCGCAATCCAGTCCATTAAGGTCAAGAGCTTTGGCGAGGACGGTTTGGAACACGAGGTCAAACTTGCAGATAAGCTCCGAGCCCTTGACCTGTTGGGCAAGCATCTGGGTATGTACAAAGACGCATCCGAAAAAGAAAATGCCGCTGCTCAAAATAACGACATACAGACCCTTGCGGATCTGCTGCAACGGCCTGTTCCAAACCGCGATATCAAGGACTTTGAAGAATGAACATTCCGGCTCCATTTTCTGAAAACCAGATGCGGTTCTTCTGGGGCTGCTTTGACCACTGGTTCAACGTTGCAGAGGGCGGTAAACGTGGTGGTAAGAACGTGCTTATCACGATGGCGTATTGCACCATTCTTGAAAAGCATCCGAGCCGCATCCACTTGATCGCGGGCGTATCCACTGCGACGGCCCGGCTGAACATTCTGGACTGTGACGGCTTCGGCCTGAAAAACTATTTTGAGGGCCGCTGCCGTGAGGGCACCTACCAGAACCGCGACTGTCTGTACATCCAGACTGCCACCGGCGAAAAGGTGGTGCTGGTGTCTGGTGGTGGCAAAGCCGGTGACGAAAAGCTGATCAAGGGCAACACCTACGGCACCGCGTACATCACCGAAGCCAATGAATGCAGCGAAACTTTCATCAAGGAAGTATTCGACCGTACCCTGTCCAGCCCGGACAGAAAGGTCTTTCATGATCTGAACCCCAAGGCGGAGGGGCACTGGTACTACAAGACCGTGCTGGACTTCCACGAAGCAAAGCAGCGCGAAAATCCCGCCTACGGCCTGAACTATGGACACTTCACCATTGCGGACAACATGAGCATCTCGGACGAGCAGCTCCGGGCCGTGCTTGCCACCTATGACCGCAAGAGTATCTGGTACGCCCGCGACATTCTGGGCCAGCGCAGAGCCGCCGAGGGCCTGATCTACGATATGTTTGACTTCACGGCCAATGTCTATACGGTTCCGCCCACTGCAATGCAGGCCGTTTCTACCCGCACCATTGCGGTAGACTACGGAACCTTGAACCCAACCTGTTTTCTCTCGATCTTTGACGACGGTGAAACTGTCCGTGTTGACCGGGAATACCGATGGGATGGCCGCAAGGAACGCCGCCAGAAAACCGATGAAGAATATGCCGACGACTTCATGGCCTTTATGGGAGATAACCCCTGTGCGGCCTATGTGGACCCGTCGGCGGCATCTTTCATCACCGCACTGCGCCAGCGCGGCGTCTATGTCATGGAAGCCAACAACGATGTACTGAACGGCATCCGCCGGTGCAGCACCCTGATCTCCAAGCGCCGACTGCTGGTAAGCAAAGCCTGCATCGGCCTGCTGGACGAGTTTGGCCTTTACCGCTGGGACGATAAGGCTGCACTGCTGGGCGTGGAGAAACCCGTAAAGGAGGACGACCACGCAATGGATGCCCTGCGCTATTTTGTAAATTCCCTGCCTGATTGGAGGTTTGAGCATGTCAAGGCGTAACAAGAACCGCCCCGCCGGGGGCACACAACCGAATACCCTGACACTGGATGCTTTCTCCAACCCGCTGTTCCGGCTGGGCTATGGCAGCCAGAGCCCGCTGGAAGCCACCAGCTACCCGCTCACCCGAATGACCGGCAACTATGCGCTGCTCAACAGCCTCTACCGTGAAAACTGGGTCGTGCAGAATGTTGTTGGCCTGATGGTGGACGATATGCTGCGGGAATGGTACGAACTCAAGGACGCTGCGCCCGATCAGCTGAAAGCTCTGCATCGTGCTGAGCAGCGCGCCGGTCTGCGCAGATGTATTTCCACCGGCCTGAAATGGGGTCGCCTGTATGGCGGTGCCGCCGGGCTGATCCTGATCGCCGGGCAGACCGACCTTTCCCAACCGCTGGACCCCGACAGCATCCAGCCCGGCAGTTTCCGGGGCCTGTACATCCTTGACCGCTGGCAGGGTATCTCACCGGAACCGGGCCTGACCTTTGAGGGTGGCGAGGTGGTGCCTGCGTTCTATTCCATCAACGATGCCGCCGGGCATATCGTCACCCGGGTGCATCACTCCCGCGTCGTCCGGTTCATTGGCAGAGAACTGCCGGAACTGGAACGGCAGGCGGAGCTTTACTGGGGCGAATCCGAGGTGGAAGCCCTGTACAAGGATGTTGTGGCCCACGATAATGTTTCGGCCAACATGGCAGCGCTAACCTTTCAGGCCAACATCAACACCATGGAGGTCAAGGGTCTGGAACAGCTGCTTTCCCTTTCCAGCCCGGATGTGCAGCGGCGCTTCTGGAACACCATGCAGGCCCAGAGTGTGCTGCGCTCCAACTTTGGTGTACAGCTGGTGGAACAGGGCAACAAGATCAACAATACACAGTACACCTTCACCGGCCTGCAGGAAGTGTACGAGAGCATGTGCCTGAACCTGTGCGGCGCATCCCACTACCCTATGACGAAGCTGTTCGGACGCTCTCCTGCCGGCATGAACGCCACCGGCGAAAGCGATTTGAAGAACTACTACGACTATGTGGATACCCTGCGGGAAAGCAGACTGCGCCCGGTTCTGGAAAAGCTGCTGCCTGTTCTGGCCCGTTCCGCAGGCATCCAGCTGGAAGATGCAGACCTCAGCTTCCCGCCGCTGTGGACACCAACCGCAAAAGAGACCGCCGACATTGCCAAAATCAAGGCTGACAGCATCGTTAGTGCGTTTCAGTCCGGCTTGCTGGATGTGCCCGCTGCACAGCAGGAGCTGCGCCGCCTGAGCGATGAGACCGGCATGTTCGGCAGTATCACCGATGAAGCCATTGCCGCTAATGCGGGCAAGACTTATCAGGACGTGACCGCCCTGCGCGACCCGCTGGCGGGGCTGACAGAAAATCTGACCGGAATTGAGGTTCCTACTGCGGACACCTCGGTATTCGATTTCAACTCCCGCCACGACCCCTCCGACGGACGCTTTACAAGCGGCGGCGGGAGCGGTAAAATAGAGAAAACCAAGTACGCACCGTCTCCGCAGAGGAGCGAGAGCAAAATTCAGCTCAAGCCCAAGACCTATGCAAGGCTCACCGGTGTGTTGAACACGCAGTACCCGGGGCTTCTGGCTGGTGAAAAGGTCATTATTCGGGATGCCAATTATCAGTACCACGTTACTGCAGATGGCTTTGGTGGACTGAGCGTTGAACGGCGCATTCCAATCACGAACAGGAGGAAAAAATGAGCAAGCAGGAATCTGTATGGGTGCAGTATGTTCGTGAGCACTATGAACCTGCCTCTGATGTCGAGATGTCCTATGAGGACGAAAATAATTTGCTTTGGCTTTTGAATGCACCGGCAGGATATCAGGTTGAGGACGAGATGCTTGAGTATGCACAAAAGCACCCGGATGCAAGCATGAAAGAACTTATCGAATACTTCGATGAAGTTGCCCCGGACGGGCTTACTCCGGGCGACGATGGGCTAGACCTTGAGGAGAATTGACCTATGGCCAAGGATGATTACTTTGTTCTTGCATATCGCATTCTTTCATATCTCTACGCCTGCTTCAAAGCTGGCGAACAGCCTGATATGGACTGCATTTCAGCGGATGTTCTTCATATCCCCGTGGGGTACTGGTTCAACATCATGCGCAGCCTGACAGAAGAAGGCTATATTGTAGGGCTTGTTTTCCCTGCGTCGATCGGCTCCGCTGTCAGCGTCAAAGTCATTGACCTTCGCATTACGCAGAAAGGCATTGAGTTTTTGCAGGAAAACAGCATGATGAAAAAGGCCGCTGCTTTCCTCAAAACGATCAAGGAAACAGTGCCCTGCATTTAATTTAACAGTACAAGCGTCAGACGAAAGTCCGGCGCTTTTCTTTTGCCCATTTTCAGGAGGAAGCCTATGCCCACCCTTGCCCGTGCATCCCCTGACCGGGAACTGGAACGGCTCATCCGGCTGTACCTGCGTGCCGAAACAGATATCATCAACGAGATCGGCCGTCTGCGCAGTCAAGGCCTTGTGGATTATCACGCTGTGGCTGCTCTGGAACGGGTGCAGGCCATTCTCCGCCAGCTTGAAACGCAGGACTGGGAGTATGTACCGCGCCTTGTGGAAGCGCAGTTCTATGTGCGCCGCCCGGATGCCAGAGCTGTGCCCGGCGAGACGGTGGAAAAGCATCGGGCCGGGTATCTCAATGCTAAGACCCTCACCAGCACCCAGACGGACATTGTGCAGCGGCTGACCATGAACCTCATGGGCCAGCTGACCGATGCCCACAGCACTGTGCTGGCAGGCCTGCAGAGTGCCCTGCTGGGCCGCACGGAACCGGACATTTACCGGCGCGTTGGGCTGGAACAGGTAGCCGCACAGCAGGCTGCAGGGCGTGGCATCAACCAGAGCGTGCCCGCCTTTGTGGACGCTCTGCGCCGGGAAGGCGTGACAGCCTTCACTGACAAAGCAGGCCGGAACTGGAGCCTGCACACCTATGCAACAATGGTCTCCCGCTCCACCTCGCGGCAGGCAGAGATCCTGTCTGTGATAACCGCTGACCCGGAACAGGATCTATACCAGATCAGCGCCCACGGCACCACCTGTGCCCTGTGCACTCCCTACGAGGGCCGGGTGTACAGCCGCAGCGGAAAAGACCCGGACTTCCCGCCGCTTTCAGACGCCTTCGGCAAGATGGACCCCGCTGGGCCGGATGATCTTTCCAACAGCTGGCTGAACATCCACCCCAACTGCCTGCACAGTCTCCGCCCGTGGACACCGGCAGGACGAACGCCGGAAGAGCTTGAGCGTATCAGGCGCTTTTCCAGCCCCAAGACGAACCCCTACAGCCGCGACCCGCGCACCGAAGCACAGATCAAAGCCTACCGCGACAAAGAACAGGGCCGTGCCAAGTGGCTTGCTCAGTACCGGCAGTGGGAACGCTACCGCACCGCCCTGGGCGACGAGGTACCCAAGACCTTTGCCACCTTCCAGCGGCACAAGCTGGCCGGGGATGAAAAATATCAGGGCTGGGTGAGCGCTTACCGTGACCGCCAAACCTGAAACGAACACGATGCAGACAGCACCGTGTTTTTTTATACCCATTTTTCGGAGGTGATGCCCCTTGATTGCCTATTACGGCAGTAAAATCAGCGAACACATGACCAAGACCCCGGAGGGCTTCCTCATCTGCCATGACGTGCCCATTGCGCGCATCGGCCAGCAGGAATACTTTGCCGGGGAACTGGGCCTTGACGGCGATCCTGACCGCCTTGTGCAGGTGCAGCGCCGCCCTGAAGATGTGTTCGACCCGGCAGCAGTTGCCAGTTTCGAGGGTAAGGATGTAACCCAGAATCATCCTCCTGAACGCCTGATGCCGGAAAATCACGCCCTTTACGCCAAGGGCCACGCAGAGAATGTTCACCGGGAGGGCGATTATCTTGTCGCTGACCTTCACCTGAAGGATCCCGGCCTGATCTCTGATGTGGAAAACGGCGTGACGCGGGAGGTGTCCTGCGGCTACCGGTGCTGCTACACGCCGGATGGCACGGGATACCGCCAGACTAATATCCGAGGAAACCATGTTGCGATCGTGCCCAGAGGGCGCGCAGGGCATCTGGTTGCCATTCAGGACAGTGCCGCCGCACCGGCGGAGAAAGGAACTGCAATGAACGAATCCGAAAAGAACCCCGCCGCTGTTGTGACTGCCGCGCCGGAAGCCGCACCCGCATCTGCGCCGGAAGCTGAACCCGCAAAAGACGCACAGCCCCCTGTGGCCGAAACTGCCCCCGCAGAGGACAGTGTCCCGCCTGCACCGGCAGAAAAGCCCGCAGGCAACAGTATTGATGCCAAGCTGGATGCTATCCTGAACGCCGTGACCACGCTGGTAAAGGCGCTGTCGCAGAAGGCACAGGAGCCTGTACAGCCGCCCGCCGACGCTGACCCCGGCAAGGATGACGGCGTGGACGGCCTGCTGGCAGGCATCACCAAGGCCGCACAGGACAGCGCAGCACAGGCTGCCCACCGTTCCGGCCGCACCAGCTACGAAGCAGCCTGTGAAGAATCGCAGGCCGCGTATGACGCATTCAACCCGCACAAGCATAAGGAGGCTTGATCGTATGGCACTTTCTCAGCTCAATCCGCAGATCATCGGCGCGGAGATGGAGCACGGCTTTGCCGGTTCCTACGCACGCCAGCCCGACATGATCGTTGTCACTCGCCCTGTGGGCGAAAAAGAGCCCCTGCCCTTCGGCATGGCTCTGATGTATGATGCAAATGGTGCCGTTGTCCTGATGCAGGGCTCCGGCGTTACCGCAGACAGGTTTGCGGGCGTTGCAGGCCGCGAGATGCGCTCTGCCCTGTCTTACACCGACCAGAACACCGGCGCATACACCACCGGCGATGCTGGCAGCGTGTTCCAGCGCGGCAGCATCAACGTGCTGTGCCAGAAGGGCACCCCGAAGCGCGGCGGCGCAGTGTACGTGCGCATCATCAAGAACACTTCGCTCCCCAATGCTGTCGTGGGCGGCTTTGAGGCCGAGGCAGACAGCACCAGCGCCAACACCGTAAAGCTGACCGGTTGCCAGTGGGGCGGCTCTGCAGACGCAAACGGCGTGGCCGAGCTGGTCATTCTCACCCGTCAGAACGTGTAACAGGAGGAACAGAATATGGCAGATTTCCAGAATGTCGGCAATTTCGATGCCGGTGTGTTTACCCCGAAGCTGGGCGGTGTTGCGCCGTCCGGCTCTTCTTTTACCATGGACGCAGCAGGCATTGCGTCTGGTGGCGCATTCCTGACCAGTGAGCTGGAAAAGCGTGACCCGCTGATCCGCAAGCCCCTCACCAGCGTCACCTATGCCCGCGATATCCCCATCCAGACCGGCGGCGGCTGGGTGGACTACGTCACCGCCATGAACGTGGCCTACGGCATCACCGGCGGCTCCGGCTCCGGTGCTGTGGGTGCAGGCGGTGCCAACGGCACGCCCATCATTCAGGCCAACGTTGCCAAGGGCGCATACAAGGCGCACCTGTTCAGTGCGGCTCTGCGCGTGAACTTCGTGGACATGCAGCGCTCCAACCTCATCGGCCGCAGCCTTGATCAGCTGCTGCAGGACGGCATCCGCCTGACCTACGACAAGCACATGGACGCCAACGTCTACACCGGCTTTGAGGATTACGGCACCACCGGCCTGATGAACAACCCCAATGTCACCGAGACCACTGCTGCAGCCACCGGCACCGGTTCCTCCACCCAGTGGAAGGACAAGAGCCCGCAGCAGATCCTGAAGGACGTCAACGACTTGCTGAGCGCCGTGTGGGCTGCCTGCGAGTACGACACCGACGCCATCCCCAACCACATCCTGCTGCCCTATGAGCAATACAACTACATCCTGACCACCATGGTTTCCGATCTGGCATCCGAGACCATCTACGACTTCCTGATGAAAAACAACGCTGCTGTGAAGAACGGCGGTGAGCTGTTCATCGGCGGCTGCCGCTGGTGCAAGGGTGCAGGCACCGGTCAGGGCGACCGCATGGTGGGCTACGTCAACAAGCCCCGCTACATCAAGATGGATGAGCTGGTGCCCATGAGCCGCATCATGACCGCGCCCAACGTCACCAATGTCTGCTATGACACTGCATACATGGCAAACATTTCCGAGGTGCAGCTGTTCTACCCCACCTCCATTCTGTACGTGGACGGCATCTGAGAAAGGAGAAGCATCATGTTCATCCTCGCAAAGCGCAACATCATCATTCCCAGCCCTGCACCCGGTGTTGCACCGGTCGTGCTGAAAAAGGATGGTTTTGCCACCGTCCCCGACTGGGCCGCGGAGACGGCCTATTTTAAGGCACTGGCGGCCGATGGTAAGATCGTTGCCACCGATCACCGCGATAAGGACATTCAGGCTGCAGCTGAAAAGCCGGTAAAGACCCGCAGGGCCAAGGCTGAGGAGAAGCCCGCAGAGCCTGCTGCGGCAGAGTAAGGAGAACGGCATGATCTACGGTGCACAGTTTGGTGGAGTCCGACAGCAGGCGGCGAACCTCGGCGGCAGCGTCGGAAATTACACCGCTGAGCAGTTCAAGGAAGAATATCCGCAGTTCTGCAATGCCGACGGCAAGTGTCACCTGCCGGATGCTCTGCTGAATGAGATCGTGCGCATGGCCAATGTCAGCGTACAGCCGGACAAATGGCTGGACAGCTGGCACTACGCCGTGGGGCTGTATGTGGCACATTACGTGACCCTGCAGCTGCGCACCTTTGCTGAAAGCAGCGCAACGCCTGCGCAGGCTGCAGCTTCCGGTGCACTGGTGGGCGTGGTGAAATCCGCCACACTGGGCGACAGTTCTGTGACCTACGACACCTCCGCCCTGACCGCAGGCACTGAGGACTGGGGCGACCTGAATGCTACCACTTACGGCCAGATGCTGGCCAACCGCGCCCGGTTCATCGGGCTTGCGGGCAGTTATGTGATCTGAGGTGATGGAAAATGAACTGGACAGACTGGTACACCGACACTGCAGATGTGTTCCGTAATGAGAAAGTGACCGAGAACAGCCTGACCCACATGGAGCGCAGGCAGGTGCTTTCCGGTGTTGCCTGCCGGGTCTATCAGACAAAGCCCAGCGGGCTTCAGATGAACCAGACTGCTGCCAGCATCACCCAGACCGATAAGCTGGCCTGCGGCATCGAAGTGGATATCAAGCCCGGAGATGAGCTGGTGATCCACAGAGGTGCAAAGCTGGGTTATACTGCGCCGGACGAGCGCTATTTTGCAGACACACCGGAGCGTTATTATGAACCCTTCGGTGCGGTCATGCCGGGGCTGGCCCATCAGGAGATCACACTGTTGAAGCAGGAGCGTGTGAAATGACGCTGGATGAATACATTCAAAAACTGGAAGCAGCTCAAAAAGTTCTGCCGGATATGATTTCTGTTGCCGCGAAGAACGCCACCATCCGCGCAGTGGAAGCCGCACAGGAAAAGACCCCGCCCACAGCAGACAGCCTGAGCGGCATCAACACCCGCACCGGTGAACTGAAGCAGCATTGGGCCACGGACAGCAAGATCATCCCGGAGCAGCAGGCCGGGCAGTATGTCACCGAGCTGAATAATAACAAAGAATATGCTTCTTTTGTGAATGACGGCCACCGGATGGACAAACATTTTGTGCCCGGCCTGTATGTGAACCCTGCTTCCGGCCTGCTGGAATATGACCCCAGCCGGAAAGATGAGGTGGGCATCATGGTGGGCACCCAAACGCAGTACGTGGAAGGCTTGCACATGACCGATGCTGCCCAGCAGGCTTACGAAGAAACGCTGCAGGCGGAACTGGAAAGAACCGGCAGAGAGCTGGAAAGGATTCTGAGATGAACTTTACCGTTACCACCATTGCACGTTCGCTGGCGGCACATCTCGCGCCTGTCCTGCCAGGTGTGCAGATGCTTGAAGATCCCGCCCAGCAGGGTGTAGAACCGCCCTGCATGTTCCTGCAGCAGCGGTATTCCAACATCAAACCGCACCCGGGTGGGCGCTGGCTGCGCACCATCGGCGTAGACCTGACCTATCTGCTGGATTACAACCTGCCTGACCTGCAGCAGCAGTACAGTGCCGCCGCAGAAACCTTAGACCTCTGCATGGAGGTGTTTCCCTATACCGATGGTACAGACACCGCCCTGCTGCGGGCCTATGACCGCAAGACAGACATTGATTCCGACGGTTTGCATTACAAATTCGAGCTGCGCATTTTTGTGGAAAAGCCCGAAGATGCTGTAAAGATGCAGACCCTGAGCATCGATCAGAAGGTGGATAAATGAAAGAAAAAGAAACCCAGTATCGCCGTGAAGTTCTGCTGAAGGACCCGCGTTTTGCGAGATATCAGCCGGACTTTCTGGCTGCGGTACTGAACAAACCGTATTACACCCTCGCAGAGGCGCAGGCCGCTGTGAAAGATTTTTGGAAGGAGTGACCCGCTATGGCAGCAGGTGGAACCTTTACCGTACAAAACAAAGTCCGGCCGGGCGTTTACTTTCGCTTCCGGTCGAAGAACAAACAGGATCTGACCGTCGGCGACCGCGGCATTGCTGCGCTCTGTGAACCTCTGCATTGGGGTCCGACGGCCAAAGTGATGGAGATCGATGCCGGTGCCGACATGACCGTATACACCGGTTATGATATCACCGCACCGGAGAATCGGTTTCTGACCGAGCTCTTCAAGGGCACCAACCGCACGGCAGCACCCCGCAAGGTACTGCTGTACCGCCCCACGGCCAGTGGTGCCGCAAAAGCTACCATTGAGATTGCTCCGCTGACCGCTACCGCAAAGTATGTGGGCGTACGCGGGAACGATATCTCCGTCGTTGTGACGGCGCTTTCCTCGCCGGAAGGCAGCTTTGAGGTCTCAACTGTAGTGGATGGTGAGATCAAAGACCAGCAGACCGCCAAGACGGTGGAAGAACTGGCTGCAAACAGCTGGGTGGACTGGAGCGGCACCGGCGCTCTGACTGCCAATGTCGGAACTGCCCTGACCGGCGGAGAGGACGGCGTGGTAGCAGCTTCGGCTTACAGCGCATTCCTGACCGCCATTGAGCCCTACAAGTTCGATGTGCTGATCTACGATGGCGCGGACAACACGGCGCGTACCGCGATGGAAAGCTTCATCAAGCGGGTCAATACCGAGACGGGCCGCTATTCTCAGCTGGTGGAATCCGGCAGCACCAATCCTGACACCCGCTATATCGTCAACGTGGATTCCGGCGCTGTTCTGGATGATGGCACAACCCTGACCCCGCAGCAGGTGTGCTGGTGGGCAGGCGGCGCACTGGCTGCAGCCACCTATGGCGAAGACCTGACCAACGCCGTCTATCCCAATGCTGTGGACATCTCTCCCCGGCTGACCCACAGCCAGTACGTGGATGCCATCAATTCCGGCAAGTTCGTCCTGAATGCCGATGATGGTACAGTCCGCGTGGAGTATGATATCAATTCTCTGGTCACCTACACTTCGGAGATCGGCGAGGTGTACCGCTACAACCGTACCATGCGGCTGTGCAACACCATCGCCAACGACCTGTATTCTCAGTTCTCCAAGAACTATGTGGGCATTGTGGACAACACCGATGCGGGCCGCATGGAGTACAAGAGCGCCGTCGTGAAGTACCTGACCCAGCTGCAGGCATCCGGTGGCATCCAGAACTTTGATGGCGAAACCGATGTCACCGTTGAGAAGGGCGATGCCAAGGACGCGGTGCTTATCACGCTGGCGATCGAAGCCGTGGGCAGCACCAACAAGATCTACATCACGCTGGATGTGGCGTAAGGAGGGATTTTAATGTATTTGCTTGCACAGGACACCCTGAACGGTGCCGAAGGCAAAATCACCGTCACTCGTGATGGCCGCATCACAGAGATCTGCGGCATGAAAAACATCAAGACTGTGGCTGGCATTCAGACCTCGGACATGAAGACCATCGGCACCCGCACGGTGCAGAAAAAGGCCAATGGTGTCACGCAGACCGGCACCGGCAATGTCTACTTTGGTTCCAACGGCAGCAACCTGTTCACCGATATGCTGCTGCAGTATATCAACACTGGTGTAATGGAAACCTTTGATATCACCATCACCAACAACGACCCCACGGCCAGCGTGGGCGATCAGGTCATGGGCTATTATGGCTGTATGCTGACCGGTGAGATCCCGCTGTCCATCCTGAACGACGACGAAGCAATGCTGAACTATGACTTCAATTTCAGCTACACCAAGGTAAACCGTCTGAAAGCATTTTCCGACCCGGTCAATCTGGGCAACTGATAGGAGGTATTCTTTATGAGCGCACTTTCCGCATTTCTGCATCCCGCTGTTCCTACGGAAGAAAAGGAGCTTGTCATTTCCAAGCGCTTTCTCGGCGCAGATGGCAAACCTGTTCCGTTTAAGATCCGCGCCCTGACCCAGGAAGAAAATTCTTCCCTGCTCAAGGCATCCACCCGCAAGAAAAAGGTAGGCCAGCAGTGGCAGGACGAGATGGATGCCAACGAATATTCCAGCCGCATGATCGTGGCAGCAACGGTATTCCCCGACTTTCACAGCGCTGAGCTGTGCGAAAACTATAACACCAAAGATCCTGTCCAGGTCCCCGGCAAGATGCTGCTGGCCGGTGAGTTCCTCAAACTCATCACCGCCATCAACGAACTGTCCGGCTTGGATGAAGGCCCGGACGAAGAAGCAAAAAACTGATCGCCGGGGACCTCTGGGATATTGATGTTCTGACAGCTTACTACTGTTTTGACAATCTCGGCTGGTCCCCCGGTCAATACGATGCCCTGCCGGAGCGTGAAAAGGCTCTGGTCCGGGCATTCGCTTTGCGCACAATGGAAAAGCGCATAAAAGAATCCCGACAGATGAAGGAGGCTGGACACAGTGGCTGATATCCATTCAAGGTTCATTCTGGACGATCAGGCTTCCAATCCGCTGGCCGGGTATATCACAGTCGCAAAAAATGCGGCTTCTGCCACCACCACTGCGCAGCGCCGGCTGAAAAGCTATGAATCCGCACTGCGGAGCGCAGAGCTTGCTTCTGCTAAGGCAAATGCAGCCTTTGAAGCCAGTGCTCAGCAGCTGGATGCCATGCGCGCTGCCGGTGAAGCGGGCACCGCTGCGTACAAACAGCTTGAGACCCAGAACGAACGCCTGCGTTTGAAGGTGGAAGCGCTGGGTACACAAACCGGCATCCTTACCGGAAAAGCCCGTGAAACGCAGGCTGCGGCGGAAAAAGAAGCCGCTGCATTTAAAGATCAGGCCGATGCTGCTGAAAAAGCATCCAAAAGCACCAAAGAACTTTCGGACAACCAGAAAAACGCCATATCTTCCGCTGATGCTCTGGCAAGCGCTGTGAAGCGGCTCGCTGCTTCTTACCTCAGTATTCAGGTACTGAAAAAAGCCGTAGACCTTTCAGACGGCTTGGTTTCTACCCGTGCCCGGCTTGACCGCATGAACGATGGCCTGCAGACCACGCAGCAGCTTGAGACCATGATCTATCAGTCCGCGCAGCGTTCCCGCGGCAATTTTATGGACACCATGGGGCTGGTTTCACAGTTGGGTACTATGGCGGGCAGCGCATTTGGCAACACAAAGGAGATCGTTCAGTTTGCAGAACAGTTGAACAAACAGCTTGCGCTCTCCGGCGCATCCGGGCAAGCTGCGCAGGCTGCAATCCTTCAACTGGAACAGGGCCTTGCGTCCGGCGTGCTGCGCGGCGATGAACTGAACAGCGTCATGGAACAGGCACCGGCCATTGCAAGATCCATTGCGGACTATCTGCAGGTGGATATGGGCAAGCTGCGCGAAATGGGTGCACAGGGGCAGATCACCGCCGCCATTGTAAAAAACGCCATGTTTGCAGCCGCAGCAGAGACCAACGCTGAATTTTCCAAAACCCCCATGACTTGGGCGCAGGTTTGGACGGTGGCTTCCAACGCTGCCATCCGTGCCCTTGACCCGCTGCTGTCAGCCATCAACTGGGTAGCGAACAACATCCAGACGGTTGTCCCCATTGTGATTTCTCTGGGAACCGCCTTTGGTGTGCTGCTGATCGCCGCCAACTGGACGAACATTCTGGCATTTGCTTCTGAGAAAGCCGCTGCCGCACAGGCATTTCTCAATGCCGTCATGGCCGCAAACCCGGCCGCACTGGCCGCTGCCGCCGTTCTGGTGCTGGTAGCTGCCCTGTATGCAGGTGTTGCTGTGATGAACCACTTTGCAGGCACAAGCGTTTCCGCTACAGGTATCATTACGGGCGCATTTGCTGTGATGGGTGCATTCGTGTTCAACAGTGTTCTGGTTCCCCTGCAGAATGGATTTGCCATGTTTGCAAACTTTGTGGGCAATGTGTTCACGAACCCGGTCGCAGCTGTGAAAGTTCTGTTCTATGATATGGCAATCACCGTTTTGCAGTATATGCAGAATATTGCGTCCGCTGTTGAGGGGCTTATCAACATGATCCCCGGCGTGACGGTCGATCTGACCAGCGGCCTGGGCGGCTGGATCACCGATCTTGCCAAAAAACGGAGCGATGAGATCCAGAACAGCGGCTATACCGAGTATGTGAAGCCGTGGGAGAACATGGATCTCGGCAGCGCCTACACCAGAGGATATGATTGGGGTTCCAACCTCAGCCTTGGCAACCTGTTCGGGCCGGGCGGTCTTGGCGATCTGGGCGTTCCGCAGGCAGCAGATGTCAATTCACTGCTGAATAATGTTGGCGCAATTAAGAACAACACCGGTAAGATCGCAAAAACGGTTGATCTTTCAGATGAGCAGCTCAAGATGATGGTTGATATTGCGGAACGTAAATTCGTGAACAACATCAACCTCACCTCGCAGGCCCCGGTCATTACTGTTCAAGGCCAGAACACCGGAAACACTGAAGCCGACCGCCAGAGCCTTGCCGATCTTCTGGGCGACCTCATTATGGAGCGCGTGCAGAGTGGCAGTGTCGTTGCGGTCAATTAAGGAGAATGTATGCCGAGCCTTTACCGCATTTATTTTTCACGGGACAGCACCGTGCTGTCCCTGCCCATCAACCCGGAAAAGCTTCCGGAGACCAAAGAATCCGACAATGGCGAGTATAATGTGCTTGGCCTTGGCCCTGTCATGCAGCCGCGCACGCCAAAGCTGCGTAAGGTAACGATCTCCGGTCTGTTTCCCGGACGCAGGCTCCCATGGATGAGCGCGGCCGTGTTTTTACCGCCATCGGTGTACATTACGTTTTTCAAGAGCGCAATGGATCAGAAAAGGCCCATCGTCTATACGCCGGTGCGCTATTATGAGAACGGCACCCCGTTTCTGGGTGGCGGCATGGGTTTTGAGTGCCTTGTTACCAGTTTCAAGACCGAGGAGCGCGGCGGCGAGACCGGCGACTTTTACTTTGACCTGACCATTACTGAATACAAGGACTTTTCACCGCAGAAGGCTGTTCTGCAGGGCAGCAGCGGAAACTTCTCGCCTGCAGCCACTACGGCATCCTCTGCGCTGAACACTGTCACGCGGGCGCTTTCTGCCGCTGCTGTCGCAACGTCTACTGTCAGTGCTGTAAAAGTGATCCTTACTCCAGCACGCAGCATCCAAAGCAGCAAACTCTATGTGGGTGCCCAGCGTAAGGCAAACGGGAAATATTACAGCACCAGCACTGCACCAACACCTGCCGGCACGCTCAGCGGCCAGCAGGTGCAGGTACGGCGCATCGTATCCCGCACAAACCCGCATCCGTATTGCGTGCAGGATCTTTCCGGGGTGGTATTCGGCTGGATGTCCGCTTCTGACCTCACGGAGGTGAACCGGTGAGCTATGAACTGATCGTGGGCCGCAAAACGCCCGGAGACCTGCTAAACCTCACTAACAGCGTAACAACCGCAAGCTGGATCACCCAGCGCACCGGGAATCCCGGCAAGCTTACCTTCACCTATCTGCGCACGCCGCAATCCAAAATCGAAGAGGGCGACGTTGTACGGTTTTCCGCAGATGGAGAACTGCAGTTTTATGGATGGGTATTCAGCCGCGGGCAGGACCGTTGGGGGCCTGTGGATGTGGTCTGCTATGACCGGCTGCGCTACCTGAAAGCAAATAACAGCTACACATTTTATGCCCAGAGCGCCGCCGACATTATCAAGCAGATCTGTGAAGACCTGCAGGTAGATGTGGGCACGCTGGACGATACCGGCTACAAACTCCCCTCCCTCGTGATGCAGGATAAAAGCTGCATCGACATCATCAATACTGCCATCCAGAAGACCTTGCTGAATACCGGCACGGTCTTTGTTTTTTACGATTCTGGAGATGGTGTTGCTCTGCGCTCTGCAGCTGATATGAAGAGCGACTACATCATCGGCGAAAAGAGCCTGATGACCAACTACAGCTACAACACGTCCATTGACTCCCAGACCTACAACAGCATCAAGCTGGTGCGTCCGAACAAGGAGACCGGCAAGTCCGATGTTTTTATCCGAAAGGATTCGGACACCATTGCCCGCTGGGGCTTGCTGCAGCTCTATCAAAAGGTGGACGAAGCGGCCACAGACGCACAGGTCAAGGAGCAGGCAAAGGTCAGTCTGGAGTATTACAATCGCGTTCTGCAGCAACTCAAATTCACCTCGCTGGGTGTCAATAGCCTGCGGGCGGGACAGCTTCTTCTGGTCAATATCAATGATCTTGACGGCGACCCGTTCCGCAAGTATGTCATGCTGGAAAAGGTCTCTCATACGTGGGAAAACGATCTGCACACCATGGAACTGGAAGCAAAAGCTCTGTAAGGGAGGGAAATCTTTTGGACATCGTGGAAGCACTTTTGCAGCTGAACCGGGTTGCCGGAGACGTTGACCAGCCCACCGATCTGCAGATCGGCACCGTGGTAAAGGCCCCGCCCGATGATGATGTGCTGGAAATCTCCATCAACACGGAAATGGCTACACTGCGGCAGGATATTCTCTACCTTGCAGAGCCGGTCATTGAAAAGAAGATCCCGCTGCTGAAACACCGGCACGCCATGCCCCATATACACGCTGGTGTTCACGGCAGCACAGGCAGCCCATCGGAGCCTTACACTGGTTATTCCCTGCTCTCAGGGGGCGCAGACAGCTCTGTACAGAGCGAGGACATCAAAGGCTGGGAGAATGGAAAAGTCCTTTCACTGAGCAAGGATAAGAAATATATCATCCTCAACCCTGCCCTGAAAGCCGGTGACAAGGTGCTTCTTCTGCGTGTGCAGCGTGGCCAGAAGTTCGTCGTGTTATCTCGTGTATATGAAGGTGGTGATTAAATGGCCGTATTGCCGGAAAACAGCATCGATTTATCGGGCGGCGTTGAGTTTGTCGCTCAGCCTTCCCTGACATGGAAGATCGACCGTGCAGCTGGACGTATCGCCGGAACATGCGACGGCTATGATGCCGTAAAGCAGGCAGTGGAGATCATCCTGAACGTAGAGCGCTATCGCTGGCAGATCTACCAGCCTGCAAGCGGTATGCAATGGGATGGGCTGGTCGGACAGGATGCCGGTTATGTTGCCGCAGAACTGCAGCGCCGTCTGCAGGATGCTCTGCTGACAGACGACCGCATCACGGGGTTAAAAAACTACGAATACAGCATCGACGGGCAGAATTTGACGGTGAGTTTTACCGTCGAAACAGTCTACGGCGATGTTGAGACCGGAACGGAGGTGAAATTCTGATGCAGAACTTTTCAGATGCAACCTATAAAAACATCCTCGACTACATGCTTTCACTGGTGCCGGATACCTATGATAAGCGCGATACCAGCCCTATCCAGACTTCACTCGGCCCGGCAGCCTACGTGCTTGAGGGCTTTTATCTGAGCCTCGACCTTGTGCAGAAACAGGCGTTCGTCCAGACAGCTGCCGGCGATTCGCTGGATCTTCTGGCAGTGCTGGCCGGTATCACCCGCAAGCAGGCTTCCGCCGCTGTAAAGGTCGGCATCTTTGACTGTGAGGTTCCGATCGGTGCGCGATTTTCAACGATCAATGGCACTGAGAGTATCAATTTTGTGGTCATCTCCACCATTACGGAGGGAAGCGCCTACCGTCTGCAGGCTGAGACTGCCGGTGATATCGGCAACCGATACTCCGGCCCCATTCTGCCGATTGATTCCATTGAAGGATTGAACAGCGCTCAGTTGACGGATCTTCTGATTCCCGGCGAAAACACCGAAGAGGATGAGCCTTTCCGCGCGAGAATCATTGAACGTCTGAACAGCCGCAGCTTTGGTGGAAACGTGGCACAGTACGTTGAGGAGATCGAAGCGATAGACGGCGTGGGCGCTGTGCAGGTCTACCCCGTGTGGGATGGTGGCGGAACGGTGTGCTGCTCAATCTTGGGAGCCGACTTTCTTCCTGCGTCCAGTGATCTTGTGCAGATGGTACAGAATGCCATCGATCCCCCGCCCGGTCAGGGGCTTGGCCTTGGGCTTGCGCCCATCGGTGCGCAGGTGACCGTCACAGCGCCGCAGACAGTGCCTGTAGACATTTCTGCCACGCTGACCCTTGCATCCGGACACGAACTTGAAACCGTACAGCAGCCTGCGCAGGACGCTGTCAGTGCCTACCTGCTGCAGATTCGTAAAAACTGGGATGTCAATATCAGCAGTACGGCCATTGCCTACTCGGCAGAGGTGTATCTTGCTCGTGTCCTTGCCGCGCTCATCTCTCTTGATGGGGTCGTCAATGTTTCGGCTCTGACGCTCAATGGGATTGCTGCGGACATGGCGCTGCAGCAGACCGGTGCTTTGCAGCAGGTTCCGGTGCTGGGGAAGGTGGAACTACATGGAACTTGACCTGAACCATGACCTGCATTCCCTTTTGCCGCCTTTTTACCGGGAAATTGCGGAATACCAGCAGGTCTGTGACGCTGAAAAAGCACAATTTTCCCGGACAGCTGATAGTGTACGGGTCATCGGGCAGAACTTTTTTGTCCAGACCATGGATGCGGATTCTGTGCAGAAATGGGAACAAGTCCTGCATATCCGGGCAAAGCCTTTGACCGAAACGCTGAGTTTTCGACGGCAGCGCATTCTGTCGCGTTTGTGCACCCGCCCTCCCTTTACACTTGCATTTCTGTACCAACAGCTCGACACGTTACTGGGCGTTGGCCGGTGGACATGCCGCGTGGATTATCCGGCTTACCTGCTGACCATCGGCACTCACGTTGAAGATAAGCTTCACCGCGAAGAACTGATCCACATGGTAAACCAGATCAAGCCTGCGCATATCGTGTTCGGAATGTATCTGTTCTGTGACCCCGTAGAAGCATATGCCTACGCTGCCGCCGCACCCTGCGGCACAAGCATCCTTGCATCGGTTCGGATGCCTGAAATAAAAAAGGAGGACACACAATGAGTTGGGAAACGCTGGCTTATACCGATGCCGGCATTGAGCTGCTGATGGATGCCGTATCGGGCAAGCAGCTCACGATTACGCAGGCTGTCGGAGGGAGCGGTCTTGCAAATGCCGCTGTGCTCCACGCGCAGACCGACATCACCGGCGAGCGGCATTTGCTTGAGCTGATGGGCATCGAGCCTGTTGAAGAAAACGGCAGCGCTGCCCGCCGCGTGAAGATTCGCATTACCGGCGCGGAGGATACCTACACCCTGCATCAGATTGCCCTCTTCGGGCGGCAGAGCGGGGCGGCAGAAGATACGCTCCTGCTCCTCGTGCAGGATGACCGCGGTGTCGAGATCCCGGCGGCTTCCACCGATCAGGAGTTTGAGTTCGTTTTCACTGTGGTGATCGCGATTTCCAGGGATGCGGAGATCTCGCTCAATCTGAGCGCTGAGATGCAGAGCTTGCAGCTGTTTGTCGAAGAGCGGATTCAGGAGCACGACCTGTCCCCGGAGTCTCACAAAGACTTGCGCATCGCCGCTGCAAAGATGCAGGCGGATATCGATATCCTTCAATTGAAGATCGCGACCGACGTAACGGCAAATCCGTTCTCCGTCACCTTTGAGTCTCTTGACGGCTTGACCGTGACCGGTGTGTGGAACGCCGATCTGTCAAGGATTGAATTTTGAGCAAGGAGGTGAATTTTTATGGCAAATGTAAGATTAGGCGCAAAGGCCGTTGGCAGCACCGTTAAAATCAAAGTGAACGGTACGGTCAAGGACTTTATCATTGTCCATCAGGGCAAGCCGTCCAGCGTCTATGACGATAGCTGCAACGGCACATGGGTGCTGATGAAGGACATCTACACAACGTACACGTTCGGCAACAATAACTCCTACAAGGATTCCAGCATCCACACATACCTGAACGGAACGTTCTACAACCTCATCGACAGCGACATCCGGGCAGCTATTAAGCAGGTAAAAATCCCGTACCAGAACGGCACAGGCGGCGGGGACGGCAGCCTTGCCACCGGCGCAAATGGTCTTTCCACCAAAGTATTCCTGTTGTCCGGCTATGAAGTTGGCTGGACGACCAGCGACGATCGCAATTTCCCCAAGGATGGTATCCGGCTGGCGTACTTTGGAAGCGGCTCTGGCGGCAACAGCAAGCGTGTCGCCTACAACGGCAGCAGCACTGCCATGTGGTGGCTGCGCTCTCCGCACACCGACAATTACGGCAGCGTCTGGGCCGTCAACACCGAGGGCTCCTACGACGCCGGCCGCTGGAACTACCACTCCTGTGGTGTTCGCCCCGCTCTGATTTTGCCCTCTACTCTCTTGGTGTCTGACGATGGCACGGTCTCGACTAACACCGCGCCCTCGACTCCGTGGAATATTTCCGTTCCTTCGTCCATCATGGGCGGCACGAACATTTCAATCTCGTGGGCAAAAAGCTCTGATGCTGAGAGCAATTTAGCCGGCTACAAGGTAGAGCGTTCGACCGACGGCGGCTGGTCGTGGAGTCGGATTTATCAGGGTACGGCCACCAGCACCACGGACAGCATCGCCTTCGGCACCACGTCCGTGATGTACCGCGTCAAGGCATACGACACCGAGGGTCTGGAGTCTGGCTGGCGCACAAGCTCGCGGGTAACGGTGGTCAACAACAACGCCCCGTCTGCGCCGCCGTCAATCGCGGTGCCGAAGGATGTCAAGGGCGGCAGCACGCTGGTGATCTCGTGGACTGCGGCCAGTGACAGCGATGGCAACCTGAGCGGCTACATTCTGGAGCGCAGCACCGATGGTGGCTCCGCCTACATGCAGGTGTACAAGGGCAACGCGCTGACCTACACCGACACCATCGCCTTCGGCACCACGTCCGTGATGTATCGGGTCAAGGCATACGACACCGAGGGCCTGGAGTCTGGCTACACCACGTCCGCTATACGCACGGTCAGATACAATGTGGCCCCGGCCATCAACGCCAGCTCCACGAGTTTGGGAGAGAAGAACGCACCCTTCAGCTTCGCCTATACCGTTACCGATGCCGACGGCGACACGCTGACTGTCACCGAAAAGCTGGACGGAAAGACCACTGCCACCCGCACCGGCCTTGCAAGCGGTACTGCGCTGACCTTTGAACAGGCCAGCACCGCCGACGGCTTCCTGCGCATCCTGAACGGCTCCCATACCATTAAGATCACCGCGAACGATGGCAAGGAGAGCACCAGCCTGAACGCAACGTTCACCAAGAGCGTTACCAGTGCAAGTGTGACCCTGACCACCCCGCTGGCCGTGGATGGTGACATTACTGTGGCGATCTTGCAGGTGTCCGGATCCATCCCGAATGATGCCGCGTTCAAGGCGGAAGCAACCAACAACGCGCTGGATGATTCTCCGGTCTGGCAGGACGTGACGGCAGAAGTCCGCAAGGGCATGAACATCGTCTTTGAAAATCAAACCGCTTCTGCCGGAGCGGCGTTCAATTTCCGCATCAGCGTGGAGCGCGGCGCAAGCGGCGAGGGCGGCTATATCGATTCTGTTTCCGGTGCATTCCAGTAAGGAGGGATTCACATGATTATCTGGAAAAAATGCAGCCTGCCCACCCGGGCAGAAAAAGAAGCTGCAGCCAAGAAGCAGCAGGAGCTGGAACAGCTGCCGGAAACGGTGACGGCCCTGAAAGCTGCACAGAGCGACACGGACGAAATGGTGGTCGATCAGGAGTATCGCATCACCATGTTGGAACTGGGTGTCTCCGATACGGACGACACCGATAACGCTGATAACACCTGATAGGGAGGAAAAACATTATGTCTAAATCATCTGAAATGGTTCTGTATCGTACCTGCAAGCGCATGATCCAGCGCGGCACCATCGACGGTCTGGCTGAGAAGATCGATATCTTCTACGCTGCTGGCAAGCTGACCGATGGGCACTACACGGAACTGACCGGCCTGCTGGCCGCAAAGCAGAAGGAGCGGGACTAACCGATGGGCTGGCCTGATTTGTGCGAAAGGCTGATGACCCGGCTGGAAACCAGTGGTGCGGACACGACCGCAGAGCGCGGCGAATTTGCAGTGCTGGTGGCTGAGTGTGGGTCGAGCGGCTGCAAATGGCATTGAGCCAGAAAGGAGAAAACAACAATGGCGATTAAAGCCTATTCCTATGCGAAGGATGGGAGCAAGGCTCTGAGCAAGAACTTCCACGTCCGGGAGTTCAAGTGCAAAGACGGCAGCGACCCAATCTTTATTGATGACGAGCTTGTGGCTCTACTGCAAAAAATCCGGGATCACTTCGGCAAGGCTGTGAACATCAACAGTGCTTTCCGCACTGCCAGCCACAACGCCAAGCAGAAGAAGGCGGCCAAGTACAGCCAGCACCTTTATGGCAAGGCGGCTGACATCTGGATCGCTGGCGTGTCAGTGGACACACTGGCGGCCTACGTCGAAACACTGCTTCCCGGCAAGGGAGGCATTGGACGATACCACGCGGACGGTTTTGTCCACGTCGATGTGCGGGAGGTAAAAAGCAGATGGGTGATGTAGTGAAGAATGGAGTTTGCACCATGGTTGGAGTAATCGGCAGTCTGATCGCAAGTCAATTCGGCGGATGGGATGCGGCACTTTCGACGCTGATCCTGTTCATGGCAGTCGATTACATCACGGGGCTTGTGGTCGCCGGGGTTTTCCACGCCAGCCCGAAGAGCAAAGACGGCACACTGGAATCCCGCGCCGGGTGGAAGGGGCTGTGCCGCAAAGGCGAAACACTGCTGATCGTGCTGGTGGCCTGCAGGCTGGATGCCGTGATGGGTTCCACCTTTGTGCGGGATGCCGTTGTGATCGGCTTTATCTGCAACGAGACCATTTCCATCATCGAAAACGCGGGCTTGATGGGACTGCCCATCCCGGCAGCGATCACCAAGGCTGTGGACATTTTAAAGCAGCGCTCGGAAACCGAGCAGAAAGGATAAGCTCTTATGAATGAATTTCTGAAAGTCGCACTCACTGCCTGCATCCCCGCAATGACCGTCATTTTCGGCTGGGGCCTGAACAAGGGTGTCAGCATTGCAAACGGTTACATCAACAACAAGTTTGCGCAGACCTGTCTCCAGAATGCCGCCAACGCGGTGTTCAACGCCGTCCAGTACGTCAACCAGACCTACGTTGATGCCCTGAAGGAACAGGACAAGTTCGACGAGGCTGCGCAGCGCATTGCCTACAACCGCGCACTGACCGCTGCGAAGAAAGCCCTGACGCAGGAGACCATCAAGTTCATCAAGGAGACCTTTGGCGACCTCGACAGCTACCTGAAGCCGATGATCGAAGCTCAGGTGCGCAGCCAGAAGACCTATATGTGACGTTTTCGCGGCATCACAAAAATGTTAACGCCAACAAAATCATAGTATAGCAGCAGCCCCGGGGAGCCTGACGGTTCCTCGGGGCTGTTTTTGTTTGGCGTGTTTCGACGCTTTACGACGTATATCGACGTAATTGATAAATTTTAAGTATTTTTCGGTTAGAGTTGACGCATAGAAAGGATGTGTCAACTATGATCGTTTCCGAATTGTCCACTCAGGTCAATGATTTGCTGCGCCCGATGGGCATCACACGCAATCTGAGCGCCTACAGTATCCTGTGCCAGTGTCTTGAGCTGGTCTGTGAGCAGGAAGACCGCCTGCAGGCCGTTGAGAAAGATATCTATACCCCTATCGCCGACCGCAGAAGATGTGAGCCAAAAGCGATTCAAAGCGCTGTACGCCGGGCAGCTAAAGGTGCATGGCTCACAAACCCGGAGTATGTGCAGCAGCTGGCAGGCTATCCGCTGACCGGTGCGCCCAGCGCGGTACAGTTCATTGAGATGTTGTATAATGCGCTGGTGAGAGCAGTCTGAAAACTTAATAGTGTTACCAAAAACGTTACCATAATAAAGAAAAGAACGCCAATTCCTAACGAAATGGCGTTCTTTTTTCATGGTGGAGGCGATGGGAGTCGAACTAATTCCCGCCGTTTCATCGTGAAAAATCACGGATTTTTGGCTCAAAAATATGGCGTTGCTATGGCTTGAAATTCGGCCTATGGAAATGTGATTCAGCCCCTAAAATCTGAAAGTGTGGTAAAAAATGTGGTATTTTCAGCCTTGCAGCAGCTTCAAAAATACCGCGTTGACGGCCTGCGCTGTGGCTATGTCCTCGCCCGTCAGAGCGTGGCTGTAAACGCCGAAAGTGTCCATGTCCTCAGAGTGGCCGACCAGCTCTTTCACCTCACCGGCAGGCAGGGTTTTCACCACGGAAACAAAGGTGTGTCGTAGCTCATACAGGCTGACCGGCTGCAAGTCGTTGGCAGCGCAGTACACTTTCCAGCGCTTATAATACCGGCGTTCCGTCTCTAAGCAGAACACGCTTTCACAATGGCCGGTGATAGCCCTCTGAGCCTCTAGGACAGCTTTAGCCACGTCGGACAGGACGAATGACCGCACGGCGTTTTCGTTCTTTCCACGCGTCTCTATGCCCTTCACGTTGATAGCCCGGGAAAGGTTGACTGTGCTGCCCTTTATGTCTGCCCAGCGCAGCCCCAGCAGCTCACCCGGGCGCAAGCCGGTCAAGACCTCAAAGCGGTAGGCGCTGATAAAGTCGTCATGCACCCGCTTGCCCCTGTAAAGCGTTGTGTCGATGCTGAACAGCTTTACAAGGTCATCGGGCTGCAAGACCTTCTTGCCCTTCAGACGTGCGCCTGCCGGTATCTGCACATCCTCCGGCAGATAGGTGGAGAGCTTTGCTTTGCGGCAGAATTTGCAAAAGGCCCGCAAGTCACCGGCCAGGAGCTGCAAGGTTTTGCGGCTCTTGCCTGCCGCGTGGGCTTTGTTTATGATGGTCTGTAAGTCGGCATCGGTAAGGGCATTGACCCGCTTTTTCCCGATGATCGGCAGCACCCAGATACGCCAGCGGCTTTCTATCGGCTCCCAGTTGCCCGCGCTGGTGGTCTGTTTCAGGCCGTCGAGCCAGAGCTTGTAAACATCCTCGACCCGGCCCACCTTCACGCCTACGCCGTCCTCTAGCCAGGCATCAGCCTTTCGGTTTGCTTCCCGCTGGCCTGTGCGTCCGGGAGTGCTGCTGTAAAAATACCGGCGCTGGCCGTCCTTCTGCACAGCTACGCGCCACCGGCTGAATTTTTCTTGCCAAACAGCGCTATTTGTTCTCCTGCTCATCTACTGCACCCCCTTTCTATGTCAATGATTGCCCGTCAGTGGGTTGCGCGATTTTGCGCAGACCACTTGACAGCCGGTTTTCCGGCCATGCCCACCGCCTACTGTGCTCTGCGCAGTGGGCTTTTATTTTTTGTCAGGGTCTGGCTCTGCTGGCTTTTGGTATGCTGGAATCTGTGCAAGTTCTTTTACGCGCTCTACGGCAATCCGTTGTCCGTCCTCGTTCATCTGATTTAATGAGTACTCTATTTGACGTAAATTTTCGTTTAAGGGTGTATATGCCGGAATTTCGGAGTATTCTTTTCCATTCAGCGCCTGCACCAGCGTGTACATTATCGCTTTGTCTTTTTGCTCAGCTGGATAAAAGGAAAATGGCCCCTCACCTACACCAAGTACTTCTGCAATTTTTTCCAGCACGCTTGTGTTTGGTTCTCTCGCTCCGCTTTCATATTGACGAATGGTAATAGTTGCGACACCAACGGCCTTTGCAAGTTCTTCTTGCGTCATTTTCTTCTGGTTTCTGAAATGTTTTATACACACACCCAGCTCTTTACCCATGAGAACACCCTCCTTTAGAAAGTAGTATAACATGAATATATGTCCGATTCAAACAGATTCAGAAAAACATAGAAAAATCTTTTTACAAACCTATTGACAGATTCAAATAGATTCGTTAGAATAGATTCAAACCGATTCAGGAGGTGAACAAAATGCGATTCAATAAGCAAAAAGTGAAGTGCGCACTCATCTGCACTGGCAAAACGCAGATTCAGCTTGCGCAGGAAATGACGCTCTCCCGTCCGTGCCTGAGCAAGGCAATGAACGGCGGTAGCGTCACCGCCAACACAGCAAAGCGCATCGCTGCCGCGCTGGGTGTTCCGCTGGATGAGCTGATAGAGAAGGGAGGCTAACCATGTACAGACTTTTCAAGCGTCTGAGGGTTCGTTTCGTCGAGCTGGACTTGAAACAATCGGAGGTAGCAAAGGCCGCAGGAATGGCCCCCAGCACACTCTGCGCCCGAATGATGGGGAAACAGCCCTTCACGGCGTGGGAGATTCAGCGCGTGGCTGAGGTGCTAGGCATCCCCCGGGAGCAGTACGGCGACTTTTTCTTTGAACCACTGCCCGCCAGCAAGAAAGTCGGGTGATCTGCTATCCAGTATCTGACGGACAAGAGCAAGACCCCCCAGCACGCCCCCTTCCCGTTCTTCCTGCTGGAATGTGAGGGCTTGAGCTGGACGGCAGAAATCATCTATTCTTTGCTGCTATATCGGGCGCAGCTATCCAAGAAAAACCGCTGGATTGACAGCGAGGGAAGAATCTACATACAGTTCTCAAATGCCAGCCTTGCAAAAGCCCTCCACAAAAGTGAAACACCGGTAAGAAATGCTTTGCGAGAGCTGGAAAAGGCTGGATTGATTGAAAAACGGTTAAATGCTGGTTCAGCAAATACCATCTATTTGAAGCTGCCGGATTCTTCCGAAAGTCAATCTAAACCCCGTCTAAAAACAAACACCCCACCCCATCGGAAAACGGACACACCCTCTGTCCAAAAACAGACACCCCCCTGTTTGGAAATAGACACCGGGTCTGTCCAAAAACAGACACCGAAATATAAAGAATTAGATAATAGAACAGTTAATTCTAAGAGAGAGAGAACACTCGCGCGTCAGAGCTACGGCAGCTATGGCAATGTTTTTCTGACCGATGCAGAGTATCAGAAGTTGAGCGCAGATATTCCATATCTGGATAATCTGATAGAACAGCTGTCTGCTTACATGGAGAGCAGCGGGAAGAAGTACAAGAACCATGCGGCTACTCTGCGCGTGTGGGCTGCACGAGATCGAAACCAGCAGAAGCCCCGCAGCAGCGGGATGCCTGACTACTCATTCAAGGAGGGAGAGAGCCTTTGAACGATACCATGAATGCCCTTGACGCGCTCTTACAGCGCAACGAGGGGAAGGCCACACAGGACGATTACATGGGGGAAGATGGCCTGCTGCATTGCGGCAAGTGCCATGCACCCCGGCAGAGGTATGCCCCGGATTACATCCGCAAGACCACGGGAGAAACCATTGTATGGATACCGTGCGACTGCGAAGCGAACGAGCGCGCCGCCTTGCAGCGGCAGCGTGACCACGAACGCCGCGAGCAGCAGCTCCGAACGCTCAAAGTAAACGGCTTTTCAGACATTTCAATGGAGAGTTGGAACTTTCAGAACGACAACGGACGGAATCCGCAGATGGAATATGCCCGGAACTATGTTACACAGTGGCGGGACTTTGAGCGCGAAAATATCGGTTTGCTGCTGTGGGGCAAGGTGGGAACCGGCAAGAGCTTTTTTGCCGGGTGCATCGCCAATGCGCTGATGGAGCAGGGTACAGCCGTTTGCATGACGAACTTTAGCCGCATCGTAAACGATTTGAACGGACGCGGAAACAATCGGAACGATGTTATAGATCGCCTGTGCAGCTATCCGCTTCTCATCATTGACGACTTCGGCATTGAGCGGGAAACAGATTACACGCTGGAACAGATTTACAACATCGTAGACAGCCGATACCGCAATCAGCGCCCGCTTATCGTCACGACAAACCTTGCCCTTAGTGAGCTGAAAGACCCGAAGGACGTTGCCCACGCCCGCATTTATGACCGCCTGTTGGAAATGTGCGTCCCTATCTGTTTTACCGGAGAGAACTTCCGGCGGCAGGCAGCGGCGCAGAAAATGGCGAAAATGCAAGCACTGATGAAGCAGGAAAGGAGATGATTTTGTGAACGAGAGTACCGACCGCAGCGGCTACATTGCCGCTATTACGAAGTTGATGGAAAAGGCAGATCTTCGGGCGCTGCGCCTGGTCTGGGTCTACGTTAAGCGTATGACCCGCACCAACTAAGCCGACCCGCTCAAAAAAGAGCGCGTTGATATTTTGAGAGCGTCCAGTAAGGGCGCAGAAAGGTTTTTACCATGAAAGCAATCTACAATGACAATCTGACCATCGAGACCCGCGACGACCCCAACAAGCGCAACCTGCGCGAGTGCCGGGCATTGCAGGAAGCCGTAGAGGGCAAGGCTCTTGTTATCGGCGGCGGTATCACTCCCATCAAGCAGAATGACCCCTTGCATGACGGTGTGAGCCTGTGGCTTGCCGAAGACCCCACGGAGAATGCGGAAATCAAGCTGGACATCATCCCGGCTATGATGGACGGCTTCCCCATTGTCAAGATCAACTGCGCACCGGCTTGCCCGGATGACGAGGAAGAAGCGCCCAGCGCCCCGACGGATGAAGTCGGCCAGAGCGACCCCACCACCCCGGACGGGCGTGTTGAGCTGCTGCACGATGATACCGAAGTCCGCGAGAGCTTGCAGGATTGCGTGCTTGCATGGGTAGAGGACGAGAATGGCAGCACCAATATGTATTTCTCTTTTCCCAATCACAGCGTCGCTGACCAGTGCTTGAGCGTGTCCGCCTACATCGACGAGGACGGACAGCCGAAGGTGCGTTTTGTCCTGACCAACAACGCTATCAAGTCCCAGCAGTAAGCCAAGACCGCCCGACAAACAACGAAGCCGCCTTTCCCTGCGCCAACAGGGACGGGCGGCAAATGGCGGGAATATGCTTTGACCGGCGTGTTTCCCGCCTCTATTTTATCAAAAGATGGAGGTATTTTCAATGACTGCTTATCAATTTCAGTGTACGGCCCCTGTGGCGTTGATGTTCTTCGTGGGTGCGGTGGCCTACTGGCGCACCTTCGGTTTCTGGGGCTGAGGAGGTGTGCAGCATGACCAAACAGGAACTGCACGAGCAGCTTGTGAAGGAAGCGGAAGTGTATTGCCCTAACATGACCCCGGAGAAAAGGAAAATAGCGGTCGAGCTGGTGGAAGAGGTGCTCAGCCTGTCCGAAGCGCAGCGCAACCGTTTTCTCGACTTCCTGCGCCTGAACAAAAGGGCAAACGCACTCGGCCTTGACGTGGATGTGGACAAGAGCACGAAGCTCTACTTCATCAAAGACGTTGCGACCAATACCGTGATCGCCCCGCCGCCGATGAACCTTGAAACCGTGGCGGCATGGTTGGACGACTACGAGAAAGAAGCAGACGAAGAGGACATTACAACGTGATTTCTTGCTTTATAGTCCGTTTTATAGTATAATAAGAGCATAGTATAGACGCTCTTTTGAACCATTACAAATAGTAAATTTTATCGGTGGTGCGTGGAGTACAGAGCGCCACCCCCACCCCTGAGAGCGTATGACGGCCCAGAGAGCCGCTGTGCGCTCTTTTTATTTGCCGGAGGTCAAACTATATGGATGAAGCCAGAAAAGCGAAAACGGCGTGGCTCTGCCGCTATCGTGAAAGCATCAAGAGACAAGAACGAATAGGGGTAGACATTCGGGAGCTGCGCGGCCGCTCTGTGGGCATAGTGCAGAGCTGGAACATCCGAACAGGCCCCACCGGCGCACACTCCGACCATGTGGCCGATACTGCCCAGCAGATAGACCAGATGGAGCGGGAGTTGCAAGCAGAGCAGCGGCGAGGGCAGGAGATTGCAGCGGATATTATCATAGCTATCTTCAAGCTGCCGCTGAAATACGCTGATTTGCTCAGCTGTATCTACCTGGAAGGGATGAACACCGCGCAGGCCGCAAAGAAGATGGGCCTTGCAGCAGGGACGGCACAAAGGTATAGGCGGGAAGCGCTGGTAGCTTTCGAGATTCCAGGCATGACAACAAAATGACATTGTATAGCATTATATTTGCATTTTACAACGCAATGTGGTATACTGAGCGTAGCAGGCGGTTTATAGCGCCGTCCGGCTTCTGACTGCTCTTTGCTGCACGGTCTGGCTGTGGGTGTGCCATGACCCACGATCAGAGCGCCCAGCATTGCAGGAGCGGACATACCCCTTGCACCGGGCTTTTCCTTTCCCCGGTGCACCATGCGCGGCATAAGGTTTGCCGCCTGCTGCTTTTTACGTCTACTCATACGGAAAATGAGGTGCTATCAATGGAAAATCCCAACCCTACCCCCAGCGCCGCCCAGCAGGCCGAAAATAACGGCTCTGAGCGGACTTTTACCCAAGACGAAGTAAACACCATCGTTGCAGATCGGCTTGCCCGTGAGCGCTCCAAGAGTGCCGAGCGCGTGGGCGACCTTGATGCACGAGAAAAAGACTTGAAAGCCCGCGAGGAAGCGTTGGAAGCCAAAAGCCAGCGTTTCAACCAGTGGGAAGCCCGGGAAGCCTGCAAGCAGTATCTGACTGATAACCATATCAGCGCGGCACTGCTGGATAAGCTGGACACGTCCGACCCGGAAGCGTTCAAGACCGCTGTAAAGGCGGTGCAGAGCGTCACCGGCAATGGGTACAGCGTCACTAAGACGACCACCGGTGCAAAGGTGGACACCCCGCCGATGTGGCTTTCTCAGGGCAAAGACAAAGACGCTGAGTTAAAGCGGGCTTTCGGTCTGAACAACTGAAAGAGGATCTATAAATGGCTATTGAGTTAGCAACCCAGTTCCAGGCATATACAGACGAACAGTTTTACTCCGAGAGCAAGACCAGCCTTGTAACCAACAAGGATTTCAGCTTTGACGGTGCAAAGACCATCAAGCTGTATAAGGTCAAAACCACCGATATGGAGGACTTCAACCGCAACGGCCCCATTCTGGACGGCAACAAGTCCCAGTATGGCACGATCAGCACCCTGCAGGCCACCACCGAGACATTCACGATCAACAAAGATCGTTCTTTCACGTTCGAGGTGGACAAAATGGACACGGACGAAACCAAGATGCAGGTTGCGGCAGCCAGCGCTCTGGCACGCCAGCAGCGTGAGAAGGTGTTCCCGGAGATTGACTCCTATGTTTACAGCGTGATGGCAGCAAATGCAGGCATTAAGCCGGAAGCCGCAGCCCTGACCGCTGAAAACATCTATACGCAGATCATCACGGCAAATGCCCAGATGGATGATGCTGAGGTGCCCGCATCTGACCGCGTGCTCATTCTGACACCCACCGCCTACACGCTCCTGAAGCAGTCCAAGGCCACCTTTGACAATCAGGACATTGGTGCAGAACTGCGCAAGAAGGGCGTTATTGCCCAGCTGGACGGCCTGAACGTGGTCAAGATCGCGTCCAACCGCCTGCCCGAGAAGTTCGGCTTCATGATCGCGCATCCCGTGGCTACTGTGGCCCCGGTCAAGCTGGCAGAGTACAAGATTCACCTTGACCCGCCTTTCCTGTCTGGCAGTCTGGTAGAGGGCCGTATTTACTACGACGCGTTTGTTCTGGAAAACAAGGCAAAGGCTATCTATTATCAGGCAATCGCCTGATATGGCATCATCTGGGCGCATGGGGCAACCTGTGCGCCCTTTTTGTATCGAGGTGAGTATATTTGAAGATCAAACTTTCAACTCCCGCAGAGGTACGCCGCACGCTGTCCAAGATCGCAAATATGCTGCTGAATAACCAGATCGACCCGCAGCGGGCAACAGCTATCACAAATTGCTGCAACAGCGTTCTAAACTGCATCCGCATTGACGAACAGCAGAAGAAGCTGGCAGAGCTGGAAAAGCTGCTGGACGAGGTGGAAGCGAATGGAGCTTGACCGACTGGAAAAGCGCATCCGGGCACTACAGGCCCGGAAAGCGGCCAGAGCTGCCACGTTTGAGCGCGTGCAGGGCATCGACCCCACCGAGCACGAAGCGGCTGTATACCACGCTATCCACGCGGATATAGCAGCCGATGCACACACCTACTACAATCTTCCCGGTGGGCGCGGCTCCTGCAAATCGTCCTTTGTGTCATTGGAGATCGTGGACGGCATCCAGAAAGACCCCACCGGCACCGGCTCTGCTGTGGTGTTCCGACGGTGGGGCAGCACATTGCGGGAATCCGTGTTTGCACAAATCCAATGGGCTATTGACGCGCTGGGCGTGTCTGACCTGTGGGCCTGCACTGTGTCCCCTATGCGCTGCACCTACCTTCCTACAGGCGCACAGATCATCTTTCGAGGGCTGGACGATAACAGCAAGATCAAGTCCATCAAGCCTGCAAAGGGCTTCTTTCGGTGGGTATGGTTCGAGGAATTTTCCGAGCTGCCCGGTGAAAATTTTGTACGCTCTGTAATGCAGTCTGTAGGCCGTGGCGGCAAGCCTGTGGTGTTCCGCAGCTTCAACCCGCCTGTGTCCCTGAATAACTGGGCAAATAAGTTCGTCCAGCAGCCCAACGAGGAAGCATTGACCCTGCACACGGATTACACCCAGGTGCCGCCTGAATGGCTGGGAGAGGTGTTTCTGAACGAAGCCCAGCGCATCCAAGCTCTGAATCCCAAAGTGTACGATCATGAGTATCTGGGCATCCCTACCGGCAGCGGCGGCGAGGTGTTCACCACGCTGGAAGTGCGAGAGATCGCGGACGAAGAGCTTGCAATGCAGTGTTACCGCTATGTGGGCTGTGATTTCGGTTTTGCGTCTGACCCTGCCGCCGTTGTGGCGCTGTACTACGACCGCAGCACCGAAACCATCTACTTTGCGGATGAGATTTACAAGCGCGGCCTGTCGAATGAGGCCCTTGCCGCTGAGATCAGGGCGCACAGCCTTGACCATGTGGGCGAAACCAGAAAGAACCCCATCACAGGCGCAGAAACGGCCCCGGAACAGGTTATTTATTGCGACTGTGCAGAACCCAAGAGCGTGCACGATCTACGGGAATACGGCCTGCAGGCTCGCCCTTGCATCAAGCGCCCCGGCTGTGTGAACTACCGCATCAAGTGGCTGCAAAAAAGGACGCTTGTTGTTGACCCCAGGCGCACGCCCAACATCTACCGTGAGTTCTCGCAATACGAGTACGACACGGACAAAGACGGCAATTTCCTGCCCAGTGTGCCAGATCGTGACAACCACACGATAGACGCAGCGGCCTATGCCTTGACCATTCTTATTTTCAATCCGAGAGAAGGAGCGTAAAATCATGCTTGAACTGCATCTTATCTGCCCGAACTGCAAAAAGACTTTTGTTGTCTATGACTGGCAGCTATGGAGAGACAGCGAGGAAAACGAGAGCTTTCAATGCCCCTGCTGCCATACTGCCCCGGATGAAGAAGCCTGTTACCGCCTGAAAGATGGCTTTTTGGAGCTGTGCGACGTTGACCGGCATTGGAACCACGACAAAGAGAGCGCACCGCTGCCGCCTGAAAAACAGAGCTGGAAAATCGAGATCAGACAGGGATAAAAACACACTAAAATCCGAAAACGTGGTAAATAGTGTGGTATAAGCAAAGAAAAGCACCTAGATTTTAACGAATCTAGGCGCTTTTTTCTGGTGGAGGCGATGGGAGTCGAACCCATGTCCGAAAAGAGTTCAGTGTAGGTATCTCCGGGTGCAGGCGATCTACAACATTCCCGCCGCGCCACGCCGATCGTCAGGCTAGCGCATTGGTAGCTTCATGAGTTCCTGCCGGTCCGCAAAGCTTAAGTCCGTTCAGGTGCTGTGTCTAAAGGACGCCCCGGCCCCACACGACACAAGAGTGGGCGGAACGCGCAGCACTCAGGCTGCGAGCAACTGAGAATTGTTATTGTCAGTTAATTTTTTTGGAGGAGTTATAGAGCAGTTCCCCCACTGCTACCCGCTGCCCAGACCTCGCTCTCCCCGTCGAAACCTTTACGCCCCCTTATAAAGCACACCTTGCGGTGTGCAGAAAGCTTTGAAAAAGTTCCGCTTCAGGAAGCGGTCTGAAAAGATCAATAGTATTTGCCGTTGGACTTCATGGCACGGTCAATGGAACGCTTTGCGTCACGCTGTGCGGCATCGGCACGCTTATCGTAGAGCTTTTTGCCTTTGCAAAGGCCCACTTCCATTTTCACGCGGCCATGTTTGAAATAGAGCGAAAGCGGCACAAGGGTATATCCCTGCAGCTTGCACTGCTGATGCAGCCGCCGGATCTCACTTTTGTGTGCCAGCAGGCGCCGGACGCGCATCGGATCCTGATTGAACATGTTTCCGTGGTCGTAGGGACTGATATGCATTCCCTTTACCAGCAGTTCACCATCCTCAATATCGACCCAGCTGTCTTTCAGGTTGACCCCTCCGGCACGCAGGCTCTTGACCTCCGTACCTTTCAGTTCAACGCCGGTTTCCAGCGCTTCCAGAACGAAGTATTCATGGCGCGCTTCACGGTTTGTGGCAATGGTTTTTGTTGCCGGACGCTCCTTAGTGGGTGCCATTCCGCGCGCCTCCTTTCTCCATTGTGGTTTGTTGTATCAGTATACCATTTTTTTATGGTTTTGCAAGGGCTGTTTTTGAAGAAACTGTAAATTTTTCCCAATTCACAGCTCACCACGGCCAGAAAGTGCACGGTACAAGGTGGTCTCGTCTGTGTACTCCAGACTTGCACCCACCGGCAGACCGTAGGCCAGACGTGTGGTCTTGATGCCCAGAGGCTTGATAAGCTTTGCCAGATACATGGCGGTGGCTTCACCCTCCACCGTGGGGTTCATGGCCATGATGACCTCTTTCACCTTGCCGTCGCCCAGGCGGGCCAGAAGTTCCTTGACGCACAGCTGTTCGGCAGTAATGCCGTCCATCGGGCTGAGCAGACCGTGCAGCACATGGTACAAACCGTGATACTCCCTTGTGCGTTCAAACGCCTGCACATCGCGGGGCGTTTCCACCACGCAGATCACAGAAGGGTCGCGTTTTGCACTGGCACAGATGGGGCAGATATCCGCTTCTGTATAATTCTGGCAGATACGGCAGCGATGGAGCTTGGTGTGGGCACCCTGAATGGCTCCCGCCAGTGCGGCGGCATCTTCGTCCGACATGCTCAGCACCTGATACGCCATGCGGGTAGCGCCCTTGCGCCCGATCCCCGGGAACTTGCTGAATTCTTCGATCAGCTTTTCCAGCGGGGCAGCAGTATAGCCCATGTTCTTCCCTCCTGCCGGATCAGAGACCGGGGATGTTCATGCCGCCGGTCAGCTTGCCCATTTCAGCTTCGGCAGTTTCGTCCACCTGCTTGACGGTTGCGTTGATGGCAGCAGCCACCATATCTTCCAGCATTTCAACATCATCCGGGTCCACAGCCTCGGGCTTGATGGTGATGGACAGCACTTCGTGCTTGCCGTTCATCTTAACAGTGACCATCTCACCGGCAGCGCTGCCGGTGTACTCGGCAGCTTCCAGCTCGGCCTGTTTGGCTTTCATATCTTCCTGCATCTTCTGTGCCTGACGCATGAGGGCGTTCATATCGGGGCGGCCAAAGCCTGCGGGCATTCTTGCTTTCATAATCGTTTCTCCTTATTGATGCAATGTATTTTTATGATCTCGTTTTCCTTGCGGAATCCTCAATGGACACATCCAACCCCAGCTTTTCCAGTGCATGAAGCGACTGCTCTGCGTTGGAGACCGTTTTGCCAGCGCTCTTTGGTTCATAGGGACCAATGGGCACCGCCGTACCGGACACATCCTTGATCAGCTTTTTGATCAGGCGCTGGCTGTCCTTGTTGGCGCGGATAAAATCGCGGAAGGTCTTGCCTCCGTCGATCAGCACGCGGGTGCCATCAAAGTAAGCCTTGGACTTGCGCAGATAGGTGTAGAGCATGGGATCTTTTTCCTGCAGCTGCTGTACCACCTGCGGCCAGTACGGATACAGCGCAGTCCCTTCCTGCCCGGCATCCTGCGGCTTTTCCGGCACAGGCTTTGCAGCGGGCGTGGGTGCAGGTTTGGGCGGTTCTGGCTGCGGAACAGGTTCCAACTCTGCCGGCATAGGTGCAGCTGGCTGTGCGGCCTGCGCGGCAGGCTCGTCCCAAGGCAGCATTCCGGCCTGCTGCACGGGCGGTTCCTCCGGCAGCGGCGGCAGCTCTTCGGTCTGGACGGGTGAAGTCTGCTCTACAGATATTTCCGACGGTGCGGAAGGTTCTGCCTTTACAGGTTTCGGTTCCGCTGCAGACTGCACCACAGGAGCGGACGGTATTGGCGGCTGGGGAGTCGGAGCGCTCGCAAAGGGCTGCACAGCAGTTGCCGAGGCAAACGGCTGCGGCGCTGCGGGTTGAGCTGCAGCACGGGGCGCGGCCTGCACAGGAACTGCCTGCGGCTGCTGGGGCGGTTCGGATAAGCCAAACAGTGCAAGTTCCAGCTCGATCCGCTGGTCGCTGCCGCGGGTCATATGTTCCAGCGCACTGCCCAGCGCACGGATGGCACGAATGGCCTCCCGCTGGCCCAGCTGCGGGCCTTTTTCCAGATACAAAGCCTCCTCCTCCGGCGAAACGCCGGACAGAAGGCTCTGCCCGCCCGGCAATGCTGCCAGCATCAAAGCACGATAATGCGCGATCAATTCCTCTGTCAGACGCTTGACATCCACAGACTGCTGGCGAAGCTGTGCCAGCTGGGCCAGTGCTGTGGCACCGTCCTGCGCTTCCAGTGCGTCCGAAATGCGGAACAGATAACTGCGGTCGGTCACACCTGCCATGCGGCGCACCACATCGGCATCGATTTTCGCCGTAACGCCTGCGCAGGTATCCAGAATGGACAACGCATCACGCAGTGCACCGTCGGCCAGACGGGCGATCAGTTCCGCACCGTCCGGCGAAAGCTCCAGCTTTTCCTCACCTGCAATGTATTCCACCCGGCGGGCGATATCCTCCGGACCGATGCGGGTAAAATCGTACCGCTGGCAGCGGGAAAGAATGGTGGCGGGCACCTTCTGGATCTCAGTGGTTGCCAGAATAAAGATGACGTGGGCAGGCGGTTCTTCCAGCGTTTTGAGCAGCGCATTGAATGCCGCTGTGGACAGCATGTGCACCTCATCGATGATGTATACCTTATATTTACAGGCGCTGGGAGTGTAGGCTGTCTCGTCGCGCAGGTCGCGGATATCGTCCACACCGTTGTTGGAAGCCGCATCCATCTCCACCACGTCCAGAATGCTGCCGTTATCGATGCCCTTGCAGATCTCACACTCGCCGCAGGGGTCTCCATTGACCGGATGCAGGCAGTTGACTGCCTTTGCAAAGATCTTGGCGCAGGTGGTTTTGCCGGTGCCGCGCACGCCGGTAAACAGGTAGGCATGGCCCACACGGTTTGCCGTGATCTGGTTTTTCAGCGCAGTAACAATGGCCCGCTGGCCTACCACATCCTCAAAACGCTGCGGTCTCCATTTGCGGTACAAGGCACGGTACATGGTTTTCTCCCCTTTCCTGCAAAATAAAAAGGACAGCGCTGACGGGGTTTTGTCCCCGCCTTGCGTAACTCGGCATACGGATGCAGGCTTACTGAAACGCACGAACGCACTGCTTAAGGCTGCTTGGTTCCCCACCTGACCTGGTTCACAGCGAATCCATCGTACAGGACCCGCATCCGTATGCCGAACCACGCAGCAGGCGCTGTCCGACACATCCTTCTGAATGCCAGAATATTGTACCATAAACGCAGGCAGATTGCAAGGGGTGGGAGGTATCATTTCACGGCCCACGCATGAAACGATCAAATAGGATAGCCCAAAGTCAGAAAATGTGATGTTCTCTAAAATCCAAAAAGCGCAGTACATTCTCTGCGCTTTCGCGTTTTGTACTGCGCTTTGCTTTTATCCTGTTATTTTAACGGCATTGATTTTGCAGCAGCCCTTTTTTCTTACAATGCCACATCCAGTGCCATCATCAGCGCAAATCCCAGCACGATGCTTACAACACCGACAGGCTCGTCGCCCTCCACGGCCTGTGGGATCATCTCCTGTGCGGTCACGCACACCATACAGCCCGCCGCTGCGCTGAGCAGCCACGGAAGCGCAGTACTGACCCATTCGGCCAGAGCAAAGGCAAGCAATGCCCCCAACGGCTCTACCAGCCCGGAAGCCGCTCCCGCAAGAAACGCCTGACTGCGGGTGCGGCCATTATGGGCCAGCGGCAGGCTGACTGCTGCACCTTCCGGGATATTCTGCAGGCCGATGCCAAGGCTCAGCGCCAGTGCACCGCTGATGGCATCCGGCTCCCCGGTCAATGCCAGTGCAGCGGCAAGGCCCGCCACCATACCCTCGGGCAGGTTGTGCAATGTTACAGCCAGCACCATACGTCCGCCGTGCCCGGCCCCGCCTGCCAGCAGCTGCCCGGCAAACTGTTCCACCTGCAAAAGGCCCACTGCGCCCAGCACAAGCCCCACTGCCGATGGGATCCATGCCGGAAGCGGCAAAGTCTGTCCGCGCTGGATAGCAGGCAGCAGCAGGCTCCACACACTGGCCGCCAGCATGATGCCTGCTGCCATGCCGCACAGGATGCGCTGCGTGCAGGGCCGCGACTGCCGCCGCAGCAAAAACACGCCTGCTGCCCCCAGTGTAGTGCACGCCGCCGGGAACAGCAGCACCCACGCAGTGAAAACGATCTGGTTCACGATACATTCCCCCTTTGCCCGGTGTATGTGCGCCGAAGCAAAAAGGTGCAGAAAAGCCCGTCACACAAAATACAGTGTGACGGGCTTTTCTGTCAGAATGCGATGGCATCTTCTTCGCTGCCAAAGGGCAGACCCGTAGCCGGATCGACCGGCGGCAGGCCAGCCTGCCCCATATCCGCCGCCTTTACGCTGCATACCACCGCATTGGCAAGCACATACTTCACCTTTGCGGTGGCAGCAGCGCCGATCTTATCATAGATGCGGCCTGCGCTGTAACAGTCGCCCAGCACGGTGTGAGTGCTGTTGGCCACATAACCCACCTTGCCCAGACCCGGCAGTTCTGCGCGGATGGCTTCGCGGTCAAAGCCATTCTCCGGCTCCTTGACCAGCTTTACCTTCTGGCCTACTGTAAACGGCTGAGTGCCGAAGCGGTAGTTGAGTCCGGTCAATGTAACATAGTACTTCATCTTTATTTCCTCCAAAACACATGTTTTATTTTCAGGGAACCCGTTCATCCCCTGCTGTGTCTGTATTATCCACTTTTTATGTCCAATAAAAATCACTTTCAAATAACACTTGTCATTTTTTGATATTTTTGTTCAGGTTCGCTGCACAAAGTTTACCATCTTTTCTTTCTCCGCAGGTCAACTGTCATATGACAAATGGTTCTTTTCCGTTTCCGGAGCCGCATCATCCTCACTTTTGCATTTCTTTATTTCTCTTTCGGGAACATGCATTCCCGTCTTGATTCAAGGGAACAAACAATGAAAGAAATTACAAAGTGATTACAACACGGTAAAAAATTCTTTCCTGAGTCTCTCCGCGCTTCGATCAGTTTAACAAAAACTCTTTGACTTTTAGCGATAAATTATAACAAAATCGTAGATTATCATTGAAATCTCACTTCTTAGTCAAAAAAGCTCTTGATTTTTTCGCAAAAAAGACTAGAATATCCACTTGCAGAAAGGCACTTCCTGTAGGGCCTTCTGCAAAATACATTTGCGTATGGCAAGGAGATTTTAGATATGAAACTCAAGAATGTTTGTGTTGCTGTTGTTGCTCTGGCTCTGGCTGTTGGCATGACCGCTTGCGGCGGTTCTGCTTCCTCCACTGCTGCATCCTCTTCCGAGGCTGCTTCTACCAGCACTTCTGTTGCTGCTGAGGCCGAGGAGAGCGCTTCTTCCGCTGTTGCAGAGGAGAACGGTTCTTCTTCTGAGGCTGCTTCCAGCGAGGCCGCTTCTTCTGAGGCCGCTTCTTCTGAGGCTGCTTCCAGCGAAGCTGCTTCTTCCGTTGCAGCTTGATCGCATAGCGCCTAAATTCCAATAAAAGCTGAAGCCGGGCACAGGGAGCCATGAGTTTTCCTGTGCCCGGCTTTTTGTAGCAAAATGCGCCGGAAAGGTTTATTGGGAACCTCCCGGCGCATTTTTCAGAAGCTGTCATCAGAAGCAGGATGCCCCTCAGGCAGCGTGCAATGCTTATTCTTATATTCCCCAGAACAGGATCCCCAGTCCTGCAGAGAGCAGGATCATCCCAATGGGCGATGGCGCTTTGCCCTTTTTCCGGCGGCAAAGGGCATGCAGCCCCCACAGCAGCAGGAACACCACAATGGAACGGAGATCCGGTGCAATGCCTGCCTTGTCCGCTGCAAACCCGGCCAGCGTAGAAAGCGCCATGTTGACTGCAGTTGCCAGGATCATTGCCACCACGCAGGGACGAACGCCGCCAAGAACTGCGTTGACACCGGCATATTTCATCAAATTCTGCAGTACCGATGCAATGAGCAGAATGATCACAAAAGACGGTAGCACCACCCCCAGCGTGGCACACAGCGCGCCCCAGAAGCCGCCCTGTGAAGCACCGATGAAGGTGGCCATATTGATGGCCAGCGGGCCGGGTGTGGATTCCGACACGGCAATGAAGCTGAGAAATTCGCCTTCCGTCAGCCAGCCGTGTCCTAAGACCGTTTCCCGCACCAGCGAGATCATCCCGTAGCCGCCGCCGAAGGACAACGCACCGATCATGAGGAAATTCCAGAAAAGTTCTACATAGATCACGGCTTCTTTTCCCCCTTCCGCAGCTGCTGTACTGCATACACCAGCAGCCCGGCCGCACCGCTGAACAGGATGTAAAAAATGGAAGAGAAGGACACTGCTGCAATGGAACAGCCCACCATCGCTGCCGCAACCGTGGTCAGGATGACAATATTGAAGACGCTGTGTTCCAGCTGCTTCAGCATTTTCAGTCCGGCGGAAAGGATCAGATAGATCACACACACCTGAATGCCGTGGAACGCACTTGCCACCACCGAAAGGCGGAGGAACTGGTCAAAGAACAGCGAGATCAGATAAATGACCGCGAAGGACGGAAGACATACCGCCACCGTGGACGCTGCCGCACCTGCCGTACCCTCGATCTTGTAGCCGATATAGGTGGCACTGTTCACCGCCACCGGGCCGGGCGTAGACTCCGCAATTGCCACCATGTCCAGAAATTCTTCCTTTGTCACCCACTTTTTTTCTTCCACAAATTCATTCTGCAGCAAAGCCACCATGGCATAACCGCCGCCAAACGTGAACGCACCAATTTTGAAAAACGTCCAGAAAAGCTCCTTTGTTTTCGACATAGCCTTCTCCTTTCTTGCACCTTATTATATCATTTTTTGTTTTGATATGATATACTTTAATGGAATATGCTGTTTTCTTTGGAAAAAGCAGAAAAAGGAGTTTAGGATATGAAAACAAAATTTGGCATTGTAGGCTGCGGCTTTCTGGGCGGCATTGTGGCCAACGCATGGAAGAACGGTCTGCTGCCGGACTATGAGCTGGTGGGCGTGACCAGCCGTACCCGTGCTTCGGCGGAAAAGACTGCCGAAACGGTGGGCTGTGCCGTGTGTGACGATGTGGATGCCCTGCTGGCGCTGGAGCCGGAGTACATCGTGGAGACCGCTTCGGTGGAGGCTGTGCGCGCCATGGCTGTGCCTGTACTGAAAAGAGGCGTGAATCTGGTCATTATTTCCATTGGTGCCTTTGCGGACCTTGATTTTTACGAGCAGGTCAAGGCCGCTGCCGTGGAGGGCGGTGCCAAGGTGCATCTGGCAAGCGGTGCCATTGGCGGCTTTGATGTGCTGCAGACCGTCACTCTGATGGCCGAGGCGCAGAAGCTGGCCGAGACGGCAGGCATTGAGACCCACACCGGAGCCAAGGGCTTCCGCAACACGCCGGTATGGGCCGACCACCTGCTGACCGATACCGAAAAGACCACCGTGTTCACCGGCAATGCCAAGCAGGCCATTGCCACCTTCCCCCGCCGCGTGAATGTGGCTGTTGCCACCTCGCTGGCCACCACCGGCCCGGAGATCACCGGCGTGACCATGCACTCGGTACCCGGCTGGGTGGGCGACGACCACTGCATCACCGCCGAGATCGAGGGCGTGAAGGCCGTGGTGGATATCTGCTCTTCCACCAGCGCCATTGCCGGTTGGAGCGTAGTTGCCCTGCTGCGCAACCTCTCCTCCCCCGTATGCTTCTATTAAAGGAGGGCTTTGCAGATGTTCAACAAACTGGTGGCCATTGAGCCGGTCAGCCTGATTCCTTCCGCCGAGGAAGCGCTGCATCAGTACGCAAAAGAAGTGGTGCTGTACCGCGATATCCCGGCCAGCGATGACCAGATCGTGCAGCGCATCGGAGATGCAGATGCCGTACTTCTGAGCTACACCTCCCGCATGGGCAAAAACGTGATCGAGCGCTGCCCGAATATCCGTTACATCGGCATGTGCTGCAGCCTGTATTCTGAGGAAAGCGCCAATGTGGATATCGCCTACGCCCGCACCCGCGGCATCAAAGTGCTGGGCATCCGGGACTACGGCGACCGCGGCGTTGTGGAGTACGTTCTGCATGAGCTCACCGGCATCCTGCACGGTTTTGGGATGCCCATGCTGCGGGACGAGCCGGTGGAGATCACCGGGCTGAAGGCAGGCATCATCGGGCTGGGTGTGTCCGGCAAAATGATCGCCGACGCGCTGCAGTTCATGGGCGCCGACATTGCCTATTACAGCCGCACCCGCAAGTCGGATGCCGAATCTGTGGGCATGGCCTATAAGCCGCTGGCACAGCTGCTGACCGAGAGCGAGGTGGTGTTCACCTGCCTGAACAAAAATGTCCTTCTGCTGGGCAAGGACGAATTTGCGCAGCTGGGCGCAGGCAAGGTGCTGTTCAACACCTCCATCGGCCCGGGCTTTGACTCTGCTGCTCTGGAACAGTGGCTTGCTCTGCCGGGCACCCACTTCTTCTGTGACACCCGTGCCGCTGCCGGCCCGGTGGGCGAAGACTTCTTTGCCCGTGAGAATGTGCATTGCGCGAATGTTTCTGCCGGACGCACCAAGCAGGCTTTTGTGCTGCTGAGCCAGAAGGTGCTTGCAAATATCCGCACTGCACTGGGAGAATGATATAAAAAGGAAACGCTTCCCGGCCGGGGAAGCGTTTCCTTTTAGGCTTTATTCAAAATTGTTGTGATCTCTTCCAGATTCGCCGCAAATCGGATGCCCCGCTGACGCTGCGGCGTGGAAAGGCCTTTCTCGATCATTTTGGCAAGCAGTGCTTTCAGGCTGTCGTAGTAGCCGTTCAGATCATACAGGATGCAGGGCGCGTCCAACTGGCCCAGCGAGACCTTGGACATTACCTCTGCGATCTCTTCCAGCGTGCCGGTACCGCCGGGGAATGCGATAAAGGCATCGCCCAGCTCGATCATCTTCGTCTTGCGCTCGGTCATGTCCTTGGTGACGATCAGCTCGGTCAGGCCATCGTGCTGCAGCTCCTGCTGCACAAAGAACTGCGGTTCCACACCGGTCACCGTGCCGCCTGCGTCCAGCGCGCTCTGGGCAAGCTGACCCATCAGGCCGCTGCGGGAGCCGCCGTACACAAGGCGGTGCCCGTTTGCACCGATCCAGCTGCCCAGTTCCCGGACAGCTTCCGCCAGCGCAGGATCATTGCCCGCATTTGCTCCAAGATAGACCGTGATGTTCATGGTATTTCCCCCTTTGTTTTTTCCATTTTACCACGCAGCGGGCCGATTGAAAAGGGCCATCCCCTTGCAAATGCAGCGGCACTGTGGTATTCTTGAACGCAGAAAAAAGGGAGCCTGCAAAAGCAGGCTGAGAGTGGGCTGTTTGCCCAGACCTGTGACCTGATTTGGACAATGCCAACGTAGGGAGATACTGCTGCTTCAAAGTGCGGAGGTGCCTCCTTGCGGGCATTTCCGCATTTTTTGCAAAGGAAGTTGTAACCATGAAAACTGCATTGACGATTGCCGGCAGCGATTCCAGCGGCGGTGCTGGCATCCAGGCCGATATCAAAACCATGACTGCAAACGGCGTGTACGCCATGAGCGCTATTACCGCACTGACTGCCCAGAACACCACAGGTGTGACCGGCATTTTTGAAGCCACGCCCGAATTTCTGGCACAGGAGATCGATGCCATTTTTACCGACATCTACCCGGATGCCGTCAAGATCGGCATGGTATCCTCGGCAGAGCTGATCGGTGTGATCGCCGAAAAGCTGCACACCTACGGCGCAAAGCATATCGTGGTGGACCCGGTGATGGTTGCCACCTCCGGCTCCAAGCTGCTGCGGGACGATGCCGTGCAGGCACGGACCGAAAAGCTGCTGCCCATGGCAGAGGTGGTCACCCCCAACATTCCGGAGGCTGAGATCCTTTCCGGCATGAAGATCACCGATGCGGCCGGAATGGAGGCCGCTGCAAAGCTGATCAGCGAGAAATACCACTGTGCCGTGCTGTGCAAGGGCGGCCACCAGATCAACGATGCCGACGACCTTCTGTGGCGGGACGGCTGCGGCAAATGGTTCCGCGGCAAGCGCATTGCAAACCCCAATACCCACGGCACCGGCTGCACCCTGTCCAGCGCCATTGCATCCAATCTGGCAAAGGGCTATGATCTGGATGCATCTGTGGAGCGCGCAAAGGCCTACATTTCCGGCTGTCTTTCTGCCATGCTGGATCTGGGCCACGGCTCCGGCCCCATGAACCACATGTTTGCACTGAAGGGAGAGTTTGTGGGTGAGTGAGCAGACCTTTGTGCAGCAGCTGGTACAGGAAAGCCTGCCTGTGTGGGAGAAATGCCTGCACTCAGAATTTCTGACCCACCTTGCGGATGGCACACTGGATGAAGCCTGCTTCAAGGGCTACATCGTGGAGGACAGTCTTTACCTGCGGGAATATGCCAAGGTGTTTGCCTGGGGCATGACCAAGGCAAAGGATATGCAGACCATCCGCACCTACTATTCCCTGCTTTCCTTCGTGAATGAGAGCGAGGATGCAGCCCGCCTGCACTATCTCAAGCACTTTGGACTGACCGATGAAGGTATCCAGAGCCTGCCGCTGCGGCCGGAGAACCGTGCCTATGTGGACTCTATGATCGAAGCCGCCAAAAACGGCGAGGGCGCAGCCGAGTGCATGATGGCCTGCCTGCCCTGTATGCTGAGCTATGGCTGGATCTTCCAGAAACTGCTGGAAGAAAAGCCTTCCGTGCAGGATACCCTTTATGGTGCACTGGTGGTGGACTATGCTGGCAAGGGCTATGAGGCGGCCTGCCGCGACTGGGCCGCGTTTGCAGAAAAAGTCTGCGAAGGCCTGAGCGACGAGCGCCTTGCCCGCTGCCGCGAGATCTTCCATGCCTGCTCGGCGCACGAGCTGAACTTCTGGGCCATGGCAGCTTCCCCGCGCAGTGACCTGTAATTTTTCCTAAAATATAAAATGCACCCGGCCTGTGGGCAGAACCGCAGCAACCGGGTGCATTTGTTTTGTTCAGGGTTTCGTGGCCGCAGCCACAGGCATGAGCCTTCGTGCCGGAAACAAGGGAGCCCTAAAACAAAAACTCCCCCGGCTCTTCTGCCGAGGGAGTGGAAAAGAAAAACGCCCCTAACAGAAGAACTCTCTTCTGTCAAGGACGAATAAAATATGGCCTTTTATCCGCGGTGCCACCCTGACTTCATGGGCATGACCCCATGCACTTGGCGAGATGCCAACACATCCCCGGCAACTGACGTATGCCCTACGTTGCAGAATACTGTGCGGCGAAAGTTCTCCGCAGTTCCCTGCACCCTCAGCGGTCCATTTCGGGAAAATATAACGCAAAGTCACACTTTCCTTGACGAACTGTTTCCGGTCTGCTTCTCAGCTGCGCAGGCTCTCTGTACAGGCATGGTTCGCCGTTATCTCCGCTTCAACGGTTTAGTGTATTGAATTTGGCTATATTAAACCACGGATTTTTCGTTTGTCAATACCTGTTTGCAAATTTTTCAAAATCAGCCTATGTCCACAGTGGGTTCAGCGCTTCCGGCGGCTGTTCGTGCTGGAAAACTTCACCGCTTTTGCCGGCCTGCGGCGGCTGTGCAACGCACTGTAGTAGCCAAAGGCAGTGCCGCATAAGCCGCCCACAATGTGCATGAAGTTTGCTACATTGTCGTGCACAAAAATGATATCGTACACCTGCTGACCAAAGTACAGCGCTGCAACCAGCAGCATGGTGACCGGGATGCCGCCGGAGAAGCCCGCCAGCGACGAAAGCATGATAAGCATGAACACGATGCCGGACGCGCCCAGCAGCCCCGAATGCGGGAACAGCACGCATTGCAGCACGCCGGTGACCAGAGCGGTGAACACCATGCCGCACAAAAGCGGCTTGCTGCCGTACTTTTCTTCCATTGGCGGGCCAACAACGAGCAGCAGCAGCATGTTGTTCAGAAAGTGGTCCCAGCTGGCATGGCCCAGCACATGGCCGAACAGCCGGATGTAGAACAGCGGGTCCTTCAGCGAGGAGCGGTAGACACAGAACAGATGCATCGTCGTCCACCCGTCCGTCCACTGGTCGAGGAACAGCACCAGAAGTGACAGCAGGAAAAATGTGAGGATCACCGGGGAGTTGTACTGCAGTTCCAGTTTGAGTTTTACTTTTTTCATCCTCTTGTCTCCACCCAGTATTCGCCCATGCTCTGGCCGGGCTGGTTCGTCACTTCATCCTTGAGGTAATCGCCAAGGCCGCAGCTTTCCGGCTGCCATGCAAGGGCTGCTTCCACCGTGGGGTACTCCACCTCGGCATACCAGAACTCGGTGGGCTGGCCTTCGTCCACATGGTTCACTTCCAGCACAGAACCGTCCGGCAGGGTGTAGCTGCGGCGCAGCTTCGGGATGAGAGGTTTAGCGATAATCTTGTATTCCAGATCATCAAACAGTTCTTTGTCGATGCTGCGCTCGATCTCCTCACGGGCAAGGCCGCCCCCGGATTTGAAGCAGAGGATGTAGTCCGTTCTGCCGCCGGTGAGGGCTTCTTCCCGGATGCGCACAGTGGGCCGCACGCTGATATAGCCCTGCCGCATGGCAAATTCCTCCCTGAGGGGCAGCCCCTCCGGCCAGCCCTTCACCATCCATTTGCGTTCGATTTCCATAATGCATCCCTCTTTCATGCGGATTTTTGGCATTTCTTATTTATAATAACATGATTTTGTGCTATTATAAAGGGTAGATTTTTACTCCTTCAGTCTGCTTCGCAGCCAGCTCCCTCAGTGAGGGAGCCTATCCGCACGGTAAGCGTGTCGAGCGAACGCGGGACGAAGAGAGTTCGTTCATGATAAGGAGAACCATATGAAAGAACGCGCTTACCCTGTGTATACCGTCAACAAACACGCCGAGGGCCTGCTGGTGGGCGGGCACCCTTGGGTGTATGAGAACGACATCCTCCATTCCCCGGAAAATGAGCCGGAAAACGGCACGCTGGCCGATGTGGTCAGCACCAAGGGTTCCTACCTTGGCACCGGCTTTGTCTCGCTCAAGAGCAAGATCCGCGTGCGGCTGATCTCCCGCAATGCCAACGACACCTTTGATGCTGCGTTCTGGCGCCGCCGGGTGGAATATGCATGGAACTACCGCAAGACCGTGCTGGAACCTGCAGACCTTTCCGCCTGCCGCGTCATTTTTGGCGAAGCCGACCAGTTCCCCGGCCTGACCGTGGACCGGTTCAGCAACATCCTCGTCACGCAGACCCTGAGCGTGGGCATGGAAAAGCTCAAGCCCGTCCTCTTCCCCATTCTGGCAGAAGTCCTGCGCGCCGACGGCCAGACCATCGACGGCATCTACGAGCGCAACGATGAGGCTCTGCGCGCAAAGGAAGGTCTTGAGCAGAACAAAGGCTGGTTTGAGCTGCCAGGTGAGACTCATCCGGCAAGCACCCAGACCGAGATCTGCGAGAACGGAGTTTACTATCATGTGGATTTCGAGAACGGCCAGAAGACCGGCTTCTTCCTTGATCAGAAGTACAACCGCCGGGCGGTGGCACGCCTTGCTGCAGGTCACACCGTGCTGGACTGCTTTACCCACACCGGCAGCTTTGCACTGAACGCCGCTGCGGGCGGCGCTGCCCGTGTGACCGCCGCCGACATCAGCGCCGAGGCCATTGCCATGGCGCAGCGCAATGCCCAGCGCAACGGTCTGACCAATATGGACTTTTTGTGCGAGGACACCTTTGAGCTGCTGCCCCGCTTGGAAAGAGAGGGACACCCCTACGATTTTATCATTCTGGACCCGCCGGCCTTTACCAAGGCGCGCCGCACTGTGGAGAACGCCATGCGCGGTTACAAGGAGATCAACTACCGTGCCATGAAGCTGCTGCCTCGCGGCGGCTATCTGGCAACTGCCAGCTGCTCCCACTTTGCCACCGAGGAGCTGTTCATCAAGATGCTGCGCGCCGCTGCAAAGGATGCGCACCGCCAGCTGCGGCAGATCGAGGTGAAACAGCAGGCACCGGATCATCCGATCCTGTGGGGCGTGCCGGAGACCAACTACCTGAAGTTCTTTTTGTTCCAGGTGATCTGACCATTTAGAATGCCCTCCGCTTCGCTCTGGGCATATTTAAAGGAAATATTATTTTTATATTGGCGTTTGTCGCGGCCTGCGGGCCGCTCCAAACGCATTTTCACAAAAGGGGTCGTAGCGGGTAGTAGCATCTGCGGCTGTCACGCAACGGATAAGCCTAGGTTTTGCAAATGCAATTGTCCGTAACGACTCCTCCCGTGAAAAAACAGTTCCGGCTGGCCCGCAGGCCTGCCGGAACTGCAAATTTAAAAATATTATTTCCGCTGAATATGGCCAGAGCGCAGCGGAGCCATTTCTAAACCGTTCGGCCTGACAAAAGGCGCAAATCCCATCCGATAAGTCATACCAAGTGCGGATGCTCCAAAAATGCAGGAAGCTGTTTGTACAGAATCGTTAGATTTGTCAATTGCCTTTTTGCCCGGCAGCGGCTATAATCAAACCATAGACAGCAACGGCGCTGTGGGTCACCTCCTGACTCGCAGCGCCGTTTTTGTTAAGATGCTTTCGTACTTCTGGGTGCGGCATTGCGGCAGACCAGAATGCAGACGAAAGGGTAAGAAAAATAAGATCAAGTAAGGAGTAGGATTTATGGCAGCGAATGTTATGGAAATCTACGGCAGCAAGGTCTTTAACGAACATGTGATGAAGGAGCGCCTGCCGAGCGCAACCTATAAGAGCCTGAAGAACACCCTGCACAAGGGTGCTCCGCTGGACATTGAGGTGGCAAACGTCGTGGCCAGCGTGATGAAGCGCTGGGCCATGGAGCTGGGTGCCACCCACTACACCCACTGGTTCCAGCCGCTGACCGGCATCACCAGTGAGAAGCACGATGGCTTTGTTTCCCCTGTGGGCGACGGCACCGCCATCATGGAGTTCTCCGGCAAGGAGCTGGTGCGCGGCGAGCCCGATGCATCTTCCTTCCCCTCCGGCGGTCTGCGCGCCACCTGCGAGGCCCGCGGCTACACTGCATGGGACCCCACCAGCTACGCATTCGTGAAGGATGACGTGCTGTGCATCCCCACCGCATTCGTCAGCTACACCGGCGAGGCTCTGGATAAGAAGACCCCGTTGCTGCGTTCCATGAACGCACTGTCCAATCAGGCGGTTCGCATCCTGAAGCTGTTCGGCAAGGATGTGGATTACGTCTCCACCACCGTCGGCCCCGAGCAGGAGTACTTCCTGATCAAGAAGGAAGATTACGAAGCTCGTCAGGATCTGATCCTCACCGGCCGCACCCTGTTCGGTGCCCCCTCTGCCAAGGGTCAGGAGCTGGAAGAGCACTACTTCGGTGTCATTCGTCCCGAGGTCTCCGAGTTTATGAAGGAGTTGGACGAAGAGCTGTGGAAGCTGGGCATTCCCGCCAAGACCAAGCACAACGAAGTTGCTCCCTGTCAGCATGAGCTGGCTCCCATCTTCGACACCACCAACGTTGCCATCGACCACAACCTGCTGACGATGGAGATGATGAAGAAGATTGCTCCCAAGTACGGTCTGGTCTGCCTGCAGCATGAGAAGCCTTTTGAGGGCGTCAACGGCAGCGGCAAGCATAACAACTGGTCCATGTCCACCACCCACGAGAATCTGCTCGACCCGGGCGACACCCCCATGGAGAACCTGCAGTTCCTGGTGTTCCTGGCCGCCGTCATCAAGGCTGTGGACGAGTACGCCGATCTGCTGCGCACCTCCGTTGCCACTCCCGGCAACGATCACCGTCTGGGTGCCAACGAGGCACCTCCGGCTATCATTTCCATCTTTGTGGGCGAAGAGCTGGAAGCTGTCATCGATGCTATCGCATCCGATTCCCCCTATGCCGGCCCCGTCAAGATGAAGATGGATCTGGGCGTTGATGTCCTGCCCAAGTTCAGCAAGGATACCACCGACCGCAACCGTACCTCTCCCTTTGCCTTCACCGGCAACAAGTTCGAGTTCCGTATGCCCGGTTCCGCTGAGAACCTGAGTGATGCCAACACCATCCTGAACACCGCCGTCGCAAAGGAACTGAAGGGCTACGCCGACGAGCTGGAGAGCGCTGAGGACTTTACCAGCGCCGTGATTGCTCTGGTCAAGCGCACCATCCGCGACCACCGCCGCGTCATCTTCAACGGCAACGGCTACACTGCCGAGTGGGAAGAGGAAGCCGCAAAGCGCGGTCTGCCCAACAAGAAGAACACCCCCGCTGCTCTGCCTGCCCTGATCGAGCCCAAGAACATTGCCCTGATGGAAGAGTTCGGCGTGCTGACCAAGGTGGAGATGGAGAGCCGCTACGAGGTGGAGATGGAGCACTACTCCAAGATCATCAACATCGAGGCTCTGACCATGCTGGAAATGGCCCGCAAGCAGCTGCTGCCTGCCGTCAACTCCTACATGAGCGAGCTTGCCAATACCGCAGCATCCAAACTGGCTGTGAGCGAGAACATCAGCGTGCGCAGTGAGACCAAGACCCTGGGCCGTCTGTCCGCCGACGCCGACGCCATGAGCGACGCCATCGACACCCTGCAGGATGCCGTGGATGCCGCCAAGGCTCTGCCCTCCGAGAGCGAGAAGGCCGTTGCCTTCCACGACAACGTGCTGCCCGCCATGGACACCCTGCGTGCCGCCGCCGACGACGCCGAGACCATCTGCGGTGAGGATTATTGGCCTCTGCCCAGCTACAGCAAGATGCTCTACTACGTCTGATCTTTCATCAGCGTAACAGCAGAATAGCATCCGTAGGCTGCGGAATTTAAAATTGCCATTCTCCTTTTCCTATTTCTTACACCAGCCTAAAGACCTGCTCCCATTCTGAGGGCAGGCCTTTAGGCGTTTTATTTGAAAGGGAAACCATTATGAGCTATTCGACCCAACAGGACATCCTTGATTTTGTGGAGGACAACAACGTCAAATTTGTGCGCTTTGCCTTCTGCGATATCTTTGGCACTCAGAAGAACATTGCTGTGCTGGCAAACGATCTGCCCAAAGCTCTGGAAGACGGTGTCTGCTTCGACGGCAGCTCCATTGCCGGCTTCATGAAGGTGGAGGAAAGCGACCTTGTGCTGCGGCCGGATCTGTCCACCGTGACTATCCTCCCCTGGCGCCCTACCGAGGGCCGGGTGATGCAGTTCTTCTGTGATGTGGAAAAGCCGGACGGCCAGCCCTTTGGCGGCAACTGCCGCGGCTTTCTGCGCAGCGTGAACCGAAAATTCAAAAAGCTGGGCATCACCTGCAATGTGGGCGCAGAGTGTGAGTTCTACCTGTTCGAGAATGATGACCGGGGCCGCCCCACCCGTATCCCCATCGACTTTGGCGGCTACTTTGACGTGGCCCCGCTGGACGCAGGCGAGAACCTCCGCCGGGACATCTGCCTGACCATGGAGCAGATGGGCATGAGCCCTCAGCACAGCCATCACGAAAGCGGCAACGGCCAGAACGAGATCGACTGCCACCACGCAGGCCCCCTCAAGACCGCCGACAACGTGATGATGTTCAAGCAGATCGTGCGCGCCATTGCCACCCGCAGCGGCATCCATGCAAGCTTCCTGCCCAAGCCCCTGCCGGATCAGGCAGGCAGCGGCCTGCACATCAACCTGTCCCTTTACATGGATGGCCGCAACCTGTTTGAGGGCGACATTGCCCCGGACAGCATTGCAGGCAGCTTTATGGCCGGCGTGCTGGCCCACAGCCGGGAGCTGACCGTGTTCACCAACCCTCTGCCCAACAGCTATCAGCGCTTTGGCTGCGATGAAGCGCCCCGCTATGTGAGCTGGAGCCGCCAGAACCGCAGCCAGCTGGTGCGCATCCCGCAGGTAAAGGGCGACAACTGCCGCATGGAGCTGCGCAGCCCGGACCCTGCCTGCAACCCCTATCTGGCCATTGGTCTGGTTCTGGCTGCCGGATTGGACGGCATCGAGAACCGCATGGTGCTCTCTGCCCCCGTGAACAAGAATCTGTTCGATCCCTCTATGGCTGAGGGCCTCAGCCTTGAGACTCTGCCCGCCAGTCTGGAAGAGGCCGTGCAGGCTGCGGAGGAGAGCGAATTTTTGCGCAGAGTGCTGCCCGAGCAGCTTGCCAGCCGCTACTTTACGGAAGAACTGAAGCGCTGCGAAGCACTGAAACACGCGTCCGACCCTGTTGAGTACGAGCGTACCCATTACTTCAACGCCATCTGACCCCTGCAAAAGAGAGTGTGTAGGAGAAAGGAGCGAAGGAAATGGGACGTGCACTGATCGTAAGTGCCGGTGCAAGCTCCAACGAGTATATCGCTGCACGGCTGACCGAAATGGGCTACAGCCGCCCGGTGATCATTCCCAGCGGGGCCGAAGCCCGACGGCGCATGACGGAATCGGATTTTGAGCTGATCGTGGTCAACTCTCCCCTGCCCGATGAATTCGGGCATGAGGTGTGCATCAATGCTGTGGAAAAAACAGATGCCGGTGTCGTGTTTCTGGTCAAGGCCGCACAGGCTGAGCAGCTTTTGGGGCCTTTGAGCGAGCAGGGGGTATTGCTGCTGTCAAAGCCCTTCAGCACCGCCTTTTTTGTGCAGGCCATGCACATGGCGGCGGCGGGCAACCACCGCCTGCTGCGTGCCCGGCAGGAGAACGCCCGCTTACAGGAAAAGATCGCACAGGTGCGGCTGGTCAGCCGGGCAAAATGCTGCCTTGTGGAGCACGAGCACATGACCGAAGCCGAGGCACACCGCTACATAGAAAAACAGGCCATGGATACCCGGCGTGACCGCACAGAAATTGCACAGGAAGTCCTTGAAAATTATGAGGACATGGGTGTATAATATTGGATTGGGAAAAGTATCCTTGCTTTCACCGGCTCATTTTGGGAGAGGCTGAGAGCAAGGCCGTTCACCTGAAAGAATTCACAAAGGTTTATAAGGGAAAGAATTCAGAAAAACAAAAATAGAGGAGGAAATTCTATGGCAGAGAAACAAACCAAATTCATCTTTGTCACCGGCGGTGTCGTCTCCGGCCTTGGCAAGGGCATCACAGCCGCATCGCTGGGCCGTCTGCTCAAGTGCCGCGGTCTGAAGGTGGCCAGCCAGAAGCTGGACCCCTATGTGAATGTGGATCCCGGCACCATGAGCCCGCTGCAGCACGGTGAGGTGTTCGTGACCGACGATGGCACTGAGACTGATCTGGATCTGGGCCACTACGAGCGCTTTATCGACGAGAATCTGAACAAATACTCCAACCTGACCACCGGCAAGGTGTACTGGAACGTACTGAACAAGGAACGTCAGGGTGCATATCTGGGCCAGACCGTGCAGATCATTCCCCACATCACCAACGAGATCAAGAGCTACATCTACAATCTGGCCTCTTCCACCGAGGCTGACGTGGTCATTACCGAGATCGGCGGCACGACCGGTGATATTGAAAGCCAGCCCTTCCTCGAGGCCATCCGTCAGGTGGGTCTGGAGCAGGGCCGCGACAACTGCTGCTACATCCATGTGGTGCTGGTGCCCTACATTTCCGGCTCGGACGAGTACAAATCCAAGCCTGCACAGCACTCTGTGAAAGAGCTGCAGGGCATGGGCGTGAACCCGGACATCATCATCCTGCGCGCAGACGGCAGTGTGGGCGGCGACATCCGCCGCAAGATCAGCACTTTCTGCAATGTGAAGCCGGAGTGCGTGATCGAGAACCTGACCATGCCCAGCCTGTACCAGTGCCCGCTAATGCTGCACACCGGTGGTCTGGACGAGGTAGTGGTGCAGAAACTCAAGCTGGACGTTCCTCCTGCCGACCTGACCGAGTGGAAGCAGGTGGTCAGCCGCATTGCCACCCGCAGCAAGACCTGCAGCATTGCACTGGTGGGCAAATACGTCAAGCTGCACGACGCTTACCTCTCCGTGATGGAGAGCCTGTACCACGCAGGCTTCGAGAATGACAGCCAGGTGGAGATCAAGTGGGTGGAAAGCGAGGACCTGACCGACCAGGCCGCCTGCAAGGAAGCCTTTGCAGATGTGGACGGCATCATCGTACCCGGCGGCTTTGGCGACCGCGGCATTGAGGGCATGATCCAGGCTGCACAGTATGCCCGCGAGAACCATGTTCCCTACTTTGGCATCTGCCTTGGCATGCAGATCATGGTAATGGAGTTTGCCCGGGGAGTTTTGGGCTACAAGGATGCAAATTCCAGCGAATTCACCCCGGATGGCAAGCATAATGTGATCGCCCTGATGGCCGACCAGCAGGGCAACATTCCCAAGGGCGGCACCATGCGTCTGGGTAAATACCCCTGCAAGGTGATGCCCGGCACCAAGATGGCCGAGTGCTACGGCGAGGCCGAGATCTGGGAGCGCCACCGCCACCGCTACGAGTTCAACAACGAGTTCCGTCAGGAGATGCAGGACGCCGGTCTTGTTATTTCCGGTACCAGCCCCGACGGTCGTCTGGTAGAGACTGTGGAGCTGCCCGGCCGTGACTTCCATTTGGGCGCACAGTTCCACCCGGAGTTCAAGAGCCGTCCGAACCGTGCTCACCCGCTGTTCAAGGCATTCATTGCTGCGGCACTCAAGTTCCGCGCCAGCGAGCAGCGCAGCCTGCTGCACATGTAAACCATAAAAATAAGGTGCTGTCTGTGCGGACAGCACCTTGTTTTTTACCCATATAATCCATGATCCTGCAAGGCATGGTTCATAGTGGTCATTTTCCAGATCACACACCACAAACCGGTCCACGATGCGGGCCATCCCGTGGAACATCTGTTCCGTAAGTTCCTTGCGGCGCTGCAGCTCCATCCGTTCCGCTTCCGCTTTTTGCAGAGAACTCCCGGTGGCTTTGTTCTATCCTTGATTTCCGATCAGCACCACGGCCACATCGTTGACATTCGTGCCGGTCGCGCCGGTGATGATGAGCCCATCCACCGCCTTGAGGGCATGGTAGGCATCGTTGTTCTGCAGCACATCGTACACCTTCAGCTGGTTCTGCACCAGTGCCGCGGCCGTGCTGCCGTCCACATAGCCGCCCGCAGCATCGGTTGGGCCGTCGGTGCCATCGCTGCCCACCGAAAAGACCGCTGCATCCAGCCCGGCGATCACCGGTGCTGCAGCAAGGGCCAGCTCCTGATTGCGCCCGCCCAGACCTGTTCCGGTCAGATGGACGACCGTCTCACCGCCTGCAAGAAAGGCCAGCTTTTTGCCCTGCCCCGCGTGGGTGCGGGCTATGGAACCAAGGAAGCTGCCAGCCTCCCGCGCTTCACAGCAGAGCCTGTCGGTCAAGATCACCGGCTCATAGCCCAGCTCCCGGCAGGCGTTGGCTGCTGCGCTGCACAGCTCCCGCACGCTGCCGGTGATCTGCGTGGCAACACGGTCCAGCACCTTTGGAGTCTCCCGTGCCAGCAGAGCCTTGGCCTGTGCCGAAAGCTGCAGGTGATATTTTTCCGCAATGGCAAGGGCCTGTGCACAGGTGGAGGTATCCGGCACCGCCGGACCGCTGGCGATCATATCCAGCGGGTCGCCCAGAATATCACTGAGCACGATGCTGAACACCCGCGCGGGCGCACAGCTCTGTGCAAACCGCCCGCCCTTGACCCCGGACAGGCGCTTGCGAATGGTGTTCATCTCCACGATATCGGCACCGCTGGCAAGCAGCTGGCCCGTGACCTGCTGCAGCTCTGCACCGGGGATCAGCGGCTTCTCAAACAGTGCACTGCCGCCGCCGGACAGCAGAAACAGCACCGTATCCTCTGCCGTTAAGCCCTGCACCAGTTCCAGCGCTTTCCGGGTGGCGGCAAAGCCATTCTCATCCGGCACGGGATGCCCGGCTTCGCAGCAGTCCACGCCGGGGATCGTGCCCTTCACGTGGCCGTATTTGGTCACGACCACGCCGCCATCCACCCGGCCAAGAAATTTCACCGCCGCATGGGCCATCTGCCATGCTGCCTTACCGGCAGCCACCAGCAGCACCCTGCCGCCCTGCGGCCGGAAATTTTTCAGCGCGCGGCGCACCGCTTCGTCCGGCAGAACAGCGTTCAGGCTGGCACGGATGATGGCATCTGCATCTCTGCGCAGTGTTTCGTTTTTCAGCATGTCGTTCTCCCCTTTTCCATCGCTTCTTGTCCGCGGACAAAAAACACCTGTACAGTCTCTTCCTATGCAGGAAAACGCCGTACAGGTGTTCTGATCTTTTTGCTTACTTTGCGCTTGCCGGAGCAACCTCAAAGTCGATCTTGCCCAGGTTCACATCCGCACGCACAATGGTGATCATCATGGTGTCGCCCAGACTCCAGTTCTTGCCGGAGACGGGGTCGGACAGGCGGATGCCCTCGGTGAGCATGGTGCCGGAGGGAGTCAGGCTGGAAGCCGGCACAAAGCCCTCCACGCCGTTCTCCAACTCGATGAACAGGCCGCGCTGGGTCACGCCGGAAATGCGGCCCTCGTAGCACTCGCCCAGATGGCGGCGGGCATACTCGGCCTTGTAGCAGTCCTCAGCCTTGCGCTCGATCTGCATTGCAATGATCTCGCGCTCACTGGACTGCTTGCTTGCCTTCTCGGCAAAGTCGCTGTAGCGCAGCACCATGGTATCCTTATCCATGCCCTTGAGCTGGGCGGTCATGATGCGATGGATGGCCAGATCCGGATAGCGGCGGATGGGGCTGGTGAAGTGAGCGTAGTCCTTCAGCACCAGGCCGTAGTGGCCCTTGGGCTTTTCCTCATACACAGCCTTGGACATGCAGCGCAGCATACCGGTATTGATGATCTGCTCATACGGGCCGCCGCGCACACCTTCCAGAATTGCGCTCAGCTCCTTGGGGGTGGGCACATCCTTGGCAAAGTGATCGTTGATGCCGCAGGCCTGCAGCAGAGTGTGCAGACGCTCCAGCTTTTCAGCATTGGGTTCCTCGTGCACACGGTACACGAAGGGGATCTGCTTCACGCGGGCAAAGTGGGCAGCGCACTGGTTGGCCAGCAGCATGAACTCTTCGATCATAGCTTCGCTCTCGCCGGAGGTGCGCTTTTTCACGTCGATGCAGTGGCCGTCCTCGTCGAGGATCAGCTTCACCTCGCCGCTCTCGATATCCATGCAGCCGCGCTCCTTGCGCAGGCGGGCACGGTGGCCGTACAGCTCCTTCATGGCGGGCAGCTGGCTGAGCACTTCATGGTACTTGCCCTTCAGCTCGTCGTCAGCACTGCCGGCCAGCAAGGCGTTGATCTCGGAGTAAACGCCCTTGACGCGGCTGCGGATGATCGACTTGACAAAGCGGTAATCGATCAGGTTGCCATCCTTATCCAGATGCATCAGGCAGGAGAAGGCCAGACGCAGCACGCCCTCATTCAGGCTGCAGATGCCGTTGGAAAGCTGCTTGGGCAGCATGGGCACCACCTGATCGGCATAGTAGACGCTGGTTGCGCGGTTAAACGCTTCGTTGTCCAGCTCGCTGCCGGGCTTGACATAGTTGGAAACATCTGCAATGTGGACACCCAGCTCAAAGCCGCCCTCCGGGGTCTTGGTCAGGCTGATGGCATCATCGATATCCTTGGTCTCAGCACTGTCAATGGTGAAGATGGGCAGGGCACGCAGATCCATGCGGCCCTCGGTGTCCTTTTCAGAGACCTCAGCGTTCTCCAGCTTCTTGGCTTCCTCACGAACCTTATCCGGGAAGCGGCTGTGGATATCCTGCGCATAGAGCAGGGCCTTTGCGCAGCGCTTTGCTTCGTCCGAGCTGCCAAACCGCATGGCAACGCCCACGCGGTGATCTTCCTGCCGATTGCCGCGCTGCAGGATCTCCACGGCCACCTTGTCGCCGTCCTTTGCACCGCCTTCGCAGTCACGCATCATCTGCATGGAGATGGCCGGGCAGTCGTCCGGCACGAACTTCAGGCGGCCCTCAATGCGGCGGGCAGTGCCCACCAGATCGTTCTTTTCTTCCAGAATGGCCAGGATCTCGCCTTCATCGCTGCCCTCCACACGGGGGTGCTCAAACTTTTCCACAAGCACCATGTCGCCGGGCATGGCACCGCGGGTAAAACGGCCCGGGATAAAGATATCGCTGGTGCCGTCCTCCAGCATGACAAAGGCAAAATTCTTGCCCAGTTTTACCACCTTGCACAGCAGAGCCTTGTCTGCACGGCCGGAGCGCACCGTAAAGAACACGCCCTGACGCTGGCAGATGACCGCCTCGTGCACCAGCTGATCCACAGCCTCCATCACCTTGCGGTCCGAGCCGCGGTCCCCGCCGAATTTGGATTTGAGGTCTTTGACGGTGCACGGCTGATTCTGGATCGCGTGCTCAATTTTATCGCGCATTGCCATAATATTTTTTCTCCTTGCTCTTCCATGGCCGCAGCCTCCAACGTGCCGCAGCGCTGCCAATCGTGGGCCAGCTGCCCCACCCTGCCCGGCGGTCAGACTGCCGCCGACATCCTATCATAACACAGAAAAACAGCCCCGTCCTTTACACGGGGCTGCACGAACCTTGTCAACCTGCCAGACGGCCTGCAAACAGACATGCCAGAATGGCAACCACAAAGAAAACAATGCCTGCAATGCGGGTGGTCTTGGCCAGCATCTGATCAGCCGGGGTCAAACGGGCATTGCTTGCGCCGCCCATACTGCCGTTGATGGCACCGGAAAGGCCCTGACCATGGGTGTGCTGCATGAGAGTGAGGAAAACGATGACGAGCGAAGCGATCAGCAGGATCACACCGCCAACAATTTCGATAACAGACATGGATTGAAACGCTCCTTTATTTTAATTCAACAAAAACTACGCAGAAATACAAATATATAGTAGCATAACAAGCGCAAAAAAGCAAGCAGAAACCGTGCATTTTTATGCCAGAAGGTCCAGCATTGCGCACAGCCGGGCAAAGATGGCGGCGCTGGAATGTTCCGTGCTCACCTGCCCGTCCTGCAGCACCACAATGGTGTAGCGCGGCTGCTGCGCCGGGTAAAACCCTGCGAACCACAAGTTTTTGCGTTCCGCGCCATCCGGTGTGAACTGCCCGGTCTGCGCGGTACCGGTCTTGCCGCCAGCCCCTTCTTCCAGCCCGGCAGCATCCTGTGCGGTGCCCTCTTCCACCACCTGCTGCAGCATTTTACGCAGGAGCGCTGCATTTTCCGCACTCATCACCCGCCTTGACTGCGGATGTGCAAGCGTTTCCAGCGGCGTACCGTCAGTTTCATCCACCGAGCCACACACAAAGAAAGGCGTGCGGTACATCCCGCCGGAAGCAATGGTGTTCATCATGGCGGCGATCTGTACCGGTGATGCCAACAGACCGCCCTGCCCAAAGCTGAAATTTGCCAGCTGGCCGCTCTGGGCAAGCTCCCCGGCAGACGGCAGCTTTCCGGCATCGGCGTGCAGCGCACCTGCCACCGGCACCTCCTGCCCGAAGCCAAGCTGCCGAGACATCTGCAAAAGCGTCTCTGCCCCCAGCTGCTGCCCCAGCCGGATAAAATAGCCGTTGCAGCTTTTTTCCAGAGCCGCAGTCATGTCCACCGTTCCGTGCGGAACACCGCCTGCGCAGCGGAAGATCTGTCCATCCACCACCACAGCACCGGTGCATTCGTACTCCGGCAGGATGCCCTGCTCCAGCGCTGCCGCAGCCAGCACCGGCTTGAACACTGAACCCACAGCATAGCTTTCCAGTGCGCGGTTCAGGAACGGACTGTCCGGTGCATCCAGACTTGCGGCAAGGTCATCCGGGTCATAGCCCGGTACGCTGACGCTGGCGCGAACCGCAGCAGTGGCCGTGTCCAGAACCAGAATGCAGCCGCTGGCCATGGTGTCTGCGGCCACCGCTTCGGCGGCACGCTGCACCGGGCGGGAGATCGTCAGCTGCACGCCCACCGCACTGCTGTCCTGCCGGGTGAGCTGCGGTGTTTCCCCGGCCCGCAGCCGTCCTTGTGCTGTGACCGCGCACACCAGCGTGTCATGCTCCTTTGTCCCGGCCAGCTGGCTGTCCAGCGCCTTTTCCAGCCCGGCAGTGCCGCGGCCTTCTGCATCCAGATAACCGATCAGATGCTGGCACAGCGGAACTTCTGCGCAGCGCCGTGCCGTTGCAAAGCAGCGTATGCCGCGCCCGGAAAGGTCGCGGTCCACTTCCAGCAGAAACGGTGCGGAGCGGTTGCGGTTCCGGTACAAAAGTGCCTGCCCGGCACTGTCCGTAAATGCATACAGGCGTGTGTAGTTGTTTTCGCCCGGGAAGCAGAGGGCAAGATACCGCGTTTCCAGCCCGGTAAGAAGCAGGCCGCTGTGGTCGTAGAAGCTGCCCCGCCGGGCAGGCAGCGAGAGCCGGACCGTGCTCTGCGCTTCGGCCCGGGCAGCATAGGTATGGTTCTCTGCCAGAAAATACAGGCGGCACAAAACTACCGCAAACCCCAGCAGAACAGCTGCATACAACGCCAATACCCGTTTGCCGGACATCTGCTCACCCCTTTTTGATAGAGTGGGCTGCATCTGTGGTTTCTATACAAAAAGAGACGGGGTCTCCGAAGAGATCCCGTCTCCATAAGGTACTTATTGAGTAAGCAATTCCGCTTCATACGTCGAAAATCACAGGTTGCCGGCGATCTGTTCAAAGGCTCTTTCAACCGATTCAAAACTGCTGTGCGTGTAGACATCCAGCGTCACACTGGCATTGGAGTGCCCCATCAGGTATTGCAGGCTTTTTACATCCAGCCCGGCCTGCTGAACATTGGTGCAGAAGGTGTGTCGCAGCACATGAGGTGTAATGTACGGAACAGGTTTGCTGTACGCCTTCTCAAACTTTCCCTGCACGCCACGCACAAACAAACAGCGGCCCCGCAGACCTTTTTCAAAGTCTGCGGGGCCTTGTGCTGTGGGGCTATTTTACCTGCACGGTCATGGTTCGGTCACTGCCCGGTAGCCGCGGATGACGCGCCACTTGGCAACGCCCTTGTCCGGCTTAAAGCTGCCGTCGGCGCGGGCTTTCAGGTAGCCCTGCTCGATGGCCCACTGGGCGGCTTGGGCCAGCTCCGGGTCGGCTACGTCCGCAAAGGCGGGCAGAGTGGCCGGGGCCGGGCGGCCTGCGGTGTTCCAGAGGAGCATTGCCAGCTCGGCGCGGGTACGGGGCACGGCCACCCCTGCAGGCAGGAGCTGGTCAAGGATGAGCTCCGTGCCCACCTGATAGGCCACGACGCCCGCCACGCCCACGACTGCGCCGACTGCCAGAAGGGTGCCGAAGCCGTCTCCGCCGTCTGGGCTGCCCTCGCCGCTCTCGGCGGTGCGCCAATGGCCATAGAAGGTCACGTCCCGGTCGAGGTTGCCCACATGGTTCGCGCCCGGGCCCATGTAGTAGGGGCTATCCTCCAAACGGGTGCCGTCTTCGAGGAACCAGCCCTCAAAGAGGCGGGCTTCCTCCTCGCTGCCGGTGATCGCACCGGGGAACTGCATTCCTCCATTCACCGGTTCGTCCCCCGGATGGACGACCCAGTAGACCTTAAAGTCCGTGGGGACCTGCTCCGGCTGGGCGATCTTCGCCTTCTTGCTCTCGTTCATTTTGCCTTCCACCACATCAAGGCCGTGAGACATGATCAGGCGTCCCAGTTCGAGGGCATAATAATCCTGTTCCTCCGATGCATCCGTTTCCGCCGTGATGACGGTGCCTGCGCCGGAAACTTCCATCTCGTCTGCTGCCACGATGGCCGAGCCGCCGGCTTTCACATCCAGCGTGCTGTTTGCCACAATGAGGTTGCCGCACCGAATGCCATATTGGAAGAAGTTGCCCTCCGCGTTCGTGCCTGCAATGGTCACAGTGCTGTTTTGGATGGTGATGTCCTCGTCAGAGCGGCCTGCCCGGATCGCGTCATCACCAATGTCGTCATCGATATTGCCCGTAATGGTAAGGTCTGCATTGTTCAGCGTCAGCGGGCCAGCCGTTATGATTCCATCGGCGTTGGAAAGGGTGGCTGTGCCGGTAATGGTCAGCATATCTGCCAATTCGGACTGGATGCAGCAGTAAATGCCCTCCTCTGCATCCCCGCTCAGCGTGAGGTCGGCCTGTTTCAGCGTCAGGGTGTGGGCAGCCGGGTCATAGGACACGGTGCCGCCATCCTCCAGCACATCGCTTTGGTTGCTCTTTGTGACCTGCTTGCCTGCTACCCAGAGGTCGTAGGTTTCACTTTCCGGCTGGTCCGGGTCCACATCCGTCAGTTCCAGATAGTCTTGGTTCTGTCCTATGGCAGCCGTAAAGTTCTCATAATTTTCCTTCACGTTGATTTCCGTATACGCTCCATTCTCGTCGGTGCGATACCAGAACCTGCTTACGTTTCCGATGCTCAGTCTCCCCTGGACGATGTTATTGCCGTCGCCGTTTTCCGCCACAATCATAAGCAGATGGCCGCCGTTGTATGTCAGAAGACAATCCTTCCCGATGTACCGATCCGCATGGATCTCCAGCTCGCTGCCCGGGTTCACGGTAGTGGAATTGGCGATGCCGTAGGTTGCTCCCTGGAACTGTGCTCCTGTGATGTTCACGGTGCCATCGATCTGGACGTTTCCTCCGCCGATGCCCGTATGAAAATCTTTCAGCGTGATTTCGGTCCCGGTTGTAATCGTTGTTCCTGTGTCTCCGCCCAAAATTCCTATCGGCTTAGTAACCGAATATTTCCCCAGATCGGCATAGGTGAGATCGTATTCTCCCCCGGCGATCTCTTTTGCTTTCTCAATGCCGTTGCCTTTCGTTCTGCCCGTCACCTTGCCATTTGCCACCAGCCTCAGATTTTTTTCGCCAAGGGCTTCGACCAGCGAGATCGTCCCCGTATCCGCAGGCCCAACTGTGGTCAGCGTCACGTCTCCGTCAAAGGTCAAAACGCCCTGGTTATAGGATACCTCACCCTGAATGCAGTTCACATTCACACTATTGACCCGGCCGACATGATCCGGATACACAAACACCTTTGTCACCCTGCAAGCTACACCGTCCGCCAGTGCCAGCGGGGCCGCAAGGTTCAGCGCGAGGGCTGCGGAAAGCACCCCGGCGAGGAATTTCTTCCATCTTCGTTTCATTGCAAAAGCCTCCCTTTTTTCTACCAATTTTGTTGCAGGAAAAAAGCTCCACGGTTCACTTTTAGGATACCGTGGAGCTTTGGTTTTTGCTATTAACCCAGGGTTAGTTTTTGGTTAATTCCGGGGGGCGTTTTTCTGGTACCACTCGGCCAGGCGGGCGCGGCGGGTGCGGGGGTCGCCGCCCATATCCAGCTTTGCATACAGCTGGTTGATGTACTGCTTCACCGTGCCTTCGGAGAGGTAGAGGGCGGCGGCGATCTCCTTGTTGGTGCACCGCCCGGCCACCAGACGGGCCAGCTCCCGGTCGCGGTCGGTCAGGGGCAGCTCCGGCGCGGGGGCGGGCAGGCCCAGCCGGGCGGCAAAGGCCCGGCCTGCGGGCAGGATGCGGGCCACGAAAGGCCCCAGACGCGGCTCGCAGGCGGCCCAGTCCTCCCCTTCCAGCAGGGGGGCCAGAGCGGGATACTGCTCCACAAAGAGCACCCAGAAATCGTCCTGCACAGCGTCCAGCAAAGCCGCTGCCAGCGCGGCCCGGGCCTCGGCCCGCTGGCCGAAGCGCAGCTGCGCCGCCGCCAGCTGGATGCGGGCCTGCAGGCCCACCAGACCGTAGTGCATGGCCTCGCACCGGCGCAGCAGACCCTCGCTGTGGGCAATCACCTTCACGTACTCCCCCTGCGCCAGCCAGATCTGCTGCTCGATGAGGGACATCATGGGGCGGCAGGGCCCAAAGAAGCTCACCTCGGCCAGCTTGTGCTCCCGGAACAGCTCCGGGGCCTGCTCCGGCCTGCCCTGCAAAGCGTAGAAATAAGCGGCGATGCTCTCCAGCAGATGCACCTGCACCCCGTCGTGCTTTTGCAGCAGGGCGGCGCGCTTGGCGGCAAAATCGTACCCCTCTTTCCCCTTGCCGCACAGGGCCAGCCGCAGGGCCAAAAAGTCGCAGCAGAGGGTCATGTTCTCCTGCCCGGCGGCGTCGGCCCGGGCCCGCTCCAGCAGCACAGCGGCTTTCTCCCACGCCCCCTGCAGGTAGGCGGCCTCCGCGTCCATCAAAAGCTCGGCCCCCTGGCCGTGGCCGTTGGTGATTTTATAGTAATGGGGCATACACTCGTACATTTCGGCCAGTTCTTTGCCCAGCTCCCCGGGGGCGCGGTAGTACATCATCAGCACCGAGGGGGAGCCGAAGGTCCAGCTGCCGCTGTTGCGCAGGGTGACGGCGGGGCGGCTCATCTGGCGGCTGGCGCTGCGGTGGAGGCGGCTCATCTGGGTGATGTCGTTGTAGAACAAGAAGCTCTGGATGAGGTCGCACTCCCCCAGCAGGTTGCCCCGCTCGGCGGCGGGCCACTCGGGGTGTTGGGCCACGGCGGCTTCCAGCAGGGCTTTCAGCTCCATCATTTTGGGGATCTGCTGCCAGGTGAACATCCGGCGCATCAGCACCAGAATGGCCAGCGGGTGGCGCTGCAGCGCTTTCACCGGGCAGCGGTCCAGCCGCTGCAGCAGCTCGGCGGGGCTGAGGGAGGCAAGCAGATCCCCCGCGTCCGCCTCGATGACGGCAAGGGCTGCGTCGCGGTCGCCGCAGTGCTCAAAGGCCTGCAAAGCGTGGAGGTACTGGGCTTTTTGGGCATACCAGCGGCCATACCGCTGCCAGACCTCCGTTTGCCGAGCGGCGGGCAGCTGGGCAAAGAGCCGCTCGGCGCACTCTTTCATCATGTGGTGGAAGCGGAAGCTCACCCCGTCCGGCAGGCGGGTGACAAAGGCGTTTTGCTGGGTGAGGGCCCGCAGCACCTCCTCCGCGTCGGGCAAGGCGGTGACAGCCCGGGCCATCTCCACCGTGAACTCATCGGCCAGCCCCATCACAGCGAGGAAGCCCCGGGTCTTCTCGGGCAGGGACTCCAGCATGGCGGCGGTGAACATGGCGTAGATGTCCGACCCCAGCTGCAGCAGGCTCCCCCGCTCGGCCAGGGCATGGAGGTTCAGGTAGACGGCGGAGAACCACCCCTCGCAGGAGCGCAGCAGGCTCTCGGCCTGGGCGGCGGTGATCTCCACGCCGCAGCGGTGGGTGTAGGCCAGCAGCTCCTCCCGGTTCAGGCGGAGGCCGTCGGCCTCGATGCGGTGGAGCCGCCGCCCCAGCCGCACCACCTGCTCCCCGGGCAGAAAGCGGTTGCGGCTGGCCACGATAAGGTGGACGTTCTCGGGCAGGCGGTAGGCCAGCCGACACAAAAACTGCGCCACCCGCTCGTCCCCCAGCAGGTGGAAATCGTCCAGAAAAAGATAGTAGGGCGTTTTGCCGCCCAGCGCGGCACACAGGTCCTCCAGCAGCAAAGCCGCGCCGCTGGCGTCAGCGGGGCAGTCGTAGCCCTCCAGCACCGTCAGCCCGGCGGCGGCAAAGGCCTTCTGCACGCTTTTCCAGAAGATGGAGCGGTTATCCGAGTAGATGCTGGCTTGCAGCACCACGGCCCCCGCCTTGGCCTGCTCTGCCAAGAACCAGCGCACCGCCGTCGTTTTACCGTAGCCCATGGGGGCCACCACCGCCGTGAGCGCACAGGACGCTATGGGCCGCAGCGTCTCCCGCATTCGGTCCGAGATGTAGATGATGTTCAGGTTCTGCCTGTTTCTGGCCATGCGCGTTCCCCTTTTCCTTATGCTAAGGCTATTGTAGCACATTTGCGGCGAAGAGAAAAGTGCGGCAGGGGTGCAAAAAAGCAGGCAGAGCCTTCGCCTTTGCGAAAAGTTCTGCCTGCGTTCTTTTTATAAATTGGGATTCTTGGGAGCGGCGGTTTTGGCTTAGTACATGCCGCCCTTCCAAACCACACTTTTGGAGCCAAATCACGAATATCGGGAAACGTAGACTTTTGTAGAATTATCAAGGCCACAAGCCGATTTTTCCAGATTCTCCGTTTTTGCACGATCCACGCTTTTCTACGCAAATCTACGCCACTTACCGGGCGATTGGCGTAAGTTTTGGCGTAAGTTTCGGCGTAAGCAATTCCGCTTCATGCGTCGAAAATCACAGGTTGCCGACGATCTGTTCAAAGGCTCTTTCAACCGATTCAAAGCTGCTGTGCGTGTAGACATCCAACGTCACACTGGCATTGGAGTGTCCCATCAGGTATTGCAGGCTTTTTACATCCAGCCCGGCCTGTTGAACATTGGTGCAGAAGGTGTGTCGCAGCACATGAGGTGTAATGCGCGGAACCGGTTTGCCGTACGCCTTCTCAAACTTTCCCTGCACGCCACGCATATAGTTTTCCAAGTGCATTGCCACCTTCGGCATTCCGGACTTGTCCAGAAAGAGGAATCCGCTGCAACCATCCACCAGCGCTTCCACTTTCGTGGACGCTCTGGCTTTTACTACACGCCGCAACGCTGCACAAACGGTATCTGTCATGGGAACATTGCGGATACCGCTTTTTGTTTTCGGCGGTGTGACAAAGTAGGGCTTTTCAGCCGTCCGGCAAAGCTGCCGCCGGACATGGATACAGTGCCGTTCAAAGTCGATATCTGCTCGTGTCAGGCCGTACAGCTCGCTCACACGCAAGCCGGTTCCCATAAGAATGACGATATCATCATAATAGTTGCCGCCATAGTCTTGAACGAATTGCAGATATTTCTCCTGCTGTTCTCTGGTCAGGGCATTGCGCACATAAGCGTCCTTCGGCACAACATCGGACAGCTTGAACTTGAATGGATTCTTGCGGATGATGTCATCCTCCACCGCCATCTCAAACGCCGGTCTGACAACGCTTTGCAGGATTCCTATGGTGTTTTGCTTGAAACCGCTGTCATGCAGAAACACGAACCAGCCTTTCGCATCGGACAATTTTACCGTTTTAATGGCTTTTTGCCCGAAAGGGTCAGCATGAATCCGCTTGACCGCTGTGTTGTACGACCGAAGTGAATTGGGTTTCAACCCACGTTTCAGGTTCATATAGCGGTCAACCAGATCAGCCACTGTCATCTCTCCGGCAGCATAGTCGATGCCGTCTGCCAGATCGCGCCACAGTTCTTCCTCTTTTTTCCGCAGCTCTGTCAGGGATTTAGCGTAAATACAACGCCGTTTCTTGTGGATATCGGTATAACGATAGTCGTAGGTGCCGTTTGCTCTCTGGCTTTCGCCATCCTTCAAAACACGGCCCTTGCTATCCTTGCGCTTTTCAGGCATTTAGAAGCTCCTTTCTGTGAAAAGCGCATATAGGGGTTAATTTTAGTATACCATACCGACCATGCGATTTCCACCGATATCGAATAGAAAAGACGTTGCATCATTCTCAAATAGAATACGCCATCTGAGAAGGTTGCCGCCAGATTGTCCGGGTCTTGTGGAGCGAGAGCCGAACGGGAACCGTGAAAGCAGTCCCAGTAGATGTTGCCTTTAGCTCGTTCCGGGTCAATGTGCTCGCTGTTGGAAAGGTTGAAACTGCGGTCATTGTGCTTGGGGTTATAGGTGCCGTGGGTTCCGGCTCGTCCGTTGTGTCGCGTTAATTTCAGATAGACATCCCTCTTTTCCTGTATTTTTTGTGTACGGCCACTCGTGCGATCAAATCACAGAAGTGATACAATTCTTCTAAGCAACGGGTCTCGCATTTCAAGACCGTGTCTTGAAATCTTCTCTCGGTTCTGGCCAACCTGCTGGCCGGGTTTTGCGCGGCTCTCTACGCCGAGGTGCTTGCCCGTTGCCGCAACGCCCCCTCTACCCCGTTTTTCATCACCGCGGCCATCCCCCTCATCCCCGGCAGCACCCTATATTACTGCATGAACGCCGTCGTCTCCAACGACCTGCCCGCCGCCGAGCATTTTGGGGAGCAGACCTTTCTGGCGGCGCTGGGCATTGCGGGCGGCATGGCCATCGCATGGTGTCTGGCCGATTTAAGCCGGAAGCTCCAGGGGCGGCTGTAAAGCGCGTGCTGCGCCGCGCCCCGGCTGCTTGACAAGCTGGTTTTTTCTGGATACAATAGAAAAAACCTCGGAGACGCTCCGGGAAAGGAACATTTGGATGAGATCGAACACGAAACAGGCCCTGCTGGTGACGCTGGTGGGCGTGACGCTTTTTGTGGCGCTGCTGCGGCTTTCGGACGTTTTGGCCTTTGCCGCGCAGCTGGTGGATCTGGTGCTGCCCATTTTGGCGGGCGGCATTCTGGCGTTGTTCCTCAGCGTGCCCATGGCCGGGCTGGAAAAGCGGCTGGGGCGGCTGTTTGCCAAAGCGAGAAAGCAGCCCTCGGGCAAGGCGCTCCACCTGCTGAGCTTTCTGCTCACCCTGCTGGGGGTGGTGCTGGTGCTGGTGCTGGCCCTGACGCTGCTGATCCCGGAGCTGGTGCAGTCCTTCCACAGCCTGTATCTGCAAATTGAAGCCAACATCCCCCGCTGGACGGCCTACCTCCACGCCCAGGACCCCGACATGGGCTGGCTGATGAGCCGGTTGGAGGGCATCGACTGGGAGCAGCTGCTGCACAAGGTGACCTCCGGCCTCGACACGGTGCTGGTGAACGCGGCGGGGGCCGTTTCCGCCACGGTGAATCTTGTGGTGACGGCCTCCTTTGCGCTGATCATCTCCGTCTACCTCTCGCTGGGGGCACAGAGCCTGGGCCACCAGGCCCGCACCCTGGTGCGCGCCTACCTCAAGCCCGGCCATGCCGCCTGGGTGCTGAAGTTCTGCCGCCTGTTCCGCCAGTCCTTCGCCAACTTCCTCACGGGCCAGTGCAGCGAGGCGGTGATCCTCGGCATGCTTATGAGCCTCGCCTTCTCCCTCTTCCGCATCCCCTACGGCAGCCTGGTGGGGATGCTCACCGCCATCTGCGCCATCATCCCCTATGTGGGGGCGCTGCTCTCCTGCGTCATCAGCGTGCTGCTGGTGCTGCTGGTGGACCCCCTGCTGGCGGTGCGCGCTTTGCTGGTCTACCTTGCGGTGCAGTTCATCGAGAACCAGTTCATCTACCCCCGGGTGGTGGGCAAATCGGTGGGGCTTTCGCCCCTGTACACCCTTGTGGCAGCCATGATCGGCGGCAAGCTCTTCGGCATCCTCGGCATCCTCTTCTTCATCCCGCTGACGGCGGTGGTGCTGGAGCTGGTGAAGGAAGACGCCTGCCGCCGCCTGCGCACCAAGGAGACGCTGCAATAAACAAACAGCGGCCCCGCAGACCTTTTTCAAAGTCTGCGGGGCCTTGTGCTGTGGGGCTATTTTACCTGCACGGTCATGGTTCGGTCACTGCCCGGTAGCCGCGGATGACGCGCCACTTGGCAACGCCCTTGTCCGGCTTAAAGCTGCCGTCGGCGCGGGCTTTCAGGTAGCCCTGCTCGATGGCCCACTGGGCGGCTTGGGTCAGCTCCGGGTCGGCTACGTCCGCAAAGGCGGGCAGAGTGGCCGGGGCCGAAACATTTTCCAGCAGGGTCTCCATATCCGAAACTTTCAAGGTCAATTCGTCCAGCTTGCTTTGCTGGGCGGCAAATTGCTCCTTCTGCTTGGCGAGGATGAAGTCCTGTTTTTCCAGATATTTGCGGTTGCCGTACTCCGCTTCTTCCTCCAATTCCAGCCCATGCCGCTTGGCAATCTCAAACAACATTTTCCGACAGGCGGCATCAAAGGTGATCTTGCGATTGTTGCGGCGGCTGAGGGGCTTAGCCGGGTCGGGCAGGTCAAAGCCCAGTGCTTCCAGCGCCTTTTCCTGCTGGGGAGCTACCTCGCCGTACTTGTTCTCGCAGTCGAACACATGACGCTCGTGGATGTGGGGCGTACTTTCGTCCAGATGCAATGCCCAGTCCAGCACATGAACGTGTTCGCCAAATTTGCCCTTGAACTCTTCGATAAACTCCGTGACGATATTCAGCAAGTCCTCTGCCGAAGCGTGTTCGTCCAGCGTTCCTAGCTGGTAAATGGTCTCTTCCGGGCAGGTCTTGCGGCCGGACAAAAGGTCAGAGATGGAGCGGTTGCGTTCGGTGTGCCGGATCTTGGCGTTGCGCTCGTTCTGCTTTTCGATGAACTCTGAGTAGTGGGTTTCATAGAATTGCCGTTCCACATCCGAGAAGGTTGCTACCAGATCGTCTGGGTCTTGTGGGTCAAAAGCAGTGCGGAAACCATGGAAGCAGTCCCAGTAGATGTTGCCCTTGGCTCGTTCCGGGTCGATGTGTTCGCTGTCGGTGAGGTTGAAATTCCGGTCGTTGTGCTTGGGGTTATAAGTGCCGTGGGCTCCGGCTCGTCCGTTGTGTCGTGTTAATTTCAGATAGACATTCCTCCATTTCAACAGCTTGGTGGGGAGAACGCAGCAGCGAAGCTGCTGGATCTGCCGCCTTTTTGCGCCAGATAATACCCAGTAGGATATGACGCACAGCATCATATCACTGGGCAAGGCGTTCCCCCTTGACTCCCTTCAACGGGCCATTTTGGCCCGTTGATTTTGGCAAGCTGGCGGGCAAAGATTTGCGAATCCCTGCCCGCAGCTCGTCCGGCTTTTTCAGTGGGCCACTTTGACCCACTGATTTCGTTACAGGTGGAATCAAGTGGTCTTTTTGACCACCTGATTTTTACGGAGTGGGAGTGACGTGTAACAGATAAAACCGAAGTTATCAAAATGAGAACTCCGGTGGCTCTGCCACGGATGCAATCAAGTTATCATTTTGATAACTTGATTTTGATACGGCTACAATCAAGTTCCCAAAGTGGGAACTTGATTCGGCGGGAGTTGCAAATCAAGTTACGGAAAGCGTAACCTGATTTCAGATGACAGCCCGAATTCCCACTTTGGGGATTTGGGAGTGAGCGATTAAGAGTTACGGTATTTTGGCACTTCCCAGAATGGGAAGTGCCACTTTACTGGATAAAAGCGAGCGTAGATAAGGAACTTGACAAACTTTGTCAAGTTCCTAAAAGAGAAGTGTGTGCGGCCGTTTTACGATGGTGGTAGTCTTTCTGACGACAGGCATTGCTGCAATATCTGGCATCCGCCCGAATTGGTAAGAACTGCTTCCCGCAGCAAGCGCAGGTGTACGTTCCACGTTCGGCACGCTTTTTAAGGCTTTTCCGCAGATTCAGCATCTTGTGGCCGCAAGTCTGGAAGCTGTAGTATTTGCGGTTTCGGGTCTGGGTGTAGATGACCTTGCGGCAGTATTCACATTGGATTCTGCGCACACTGGGGTCGCCATCAATGAAATATTCCATCAAGGTGTCTTGATTTTCGCGTTCCCATTGTTCTGTTGTCATAGGCATCCTCCTTTGGCTGTTACGGGTGTGTGGTGGATAATGAAAAGCATTATTTGCCAAAAGTGTTACGGAAGCGTGGCTGTTATCAAAATGGTAACAGCCACTTTTGCACAATAAAGCGTTACGATTGTCTGGTTGGTGATCAAAATGATCACCAACTAAAATCTGTGCGTTATGGCTGGGTGGTAAGTGGACAATTTGTCCATTTACCACTTCCAAGTGGTGAGTTACGGTTTTCGTAACCCACCATGGGGTAATCGTGTTACAGTAATCTGGAAAATACCGGAAAGCGACACTTACCAGATCTCACCGTGGCTTGACAAAATGTCAAGTCGAGGTTAAGCGTAGCACGAACAGAATCAATGTGGACAATTTGTCCACATTGATTTCTCCTACCTCAACGAGTAGATAAACGTCCGTTTCGCCTCATGTGCTCATTTTGAACACATGAGGCGAGTGGATGTCAGTTGCCGTTCTCCCTGCATGGCTTTCCTGCCCCCTTCCGGCGGCGTTTTCCGGCTCTCCCTTGCGGGGTCATCGCCGTGTATTCCATGCAGACGGTCATGCGGTTTTCAAGGTTCGTTGCTGATTTTGCAATAAAAAATCGCCACACAACAACCTGAACCTGACCGTCCCTTCTGGGATGGCCTTGGTTCGGATTCGTTATGTAGCGATAAGAAAGTTAAAAACTTGCTCCGACTCCTTCGGGAGCCGAGCTGGAACTCTAAGTAAATATGTTATATTAAATTGTTGGGATAGATTACCACAAAAATCGAGCCATGTCAACAAAAAGTTTTGAAAACACGCCACTTTCGGCAGTGTGCAAGAAAACGCGCTGAAAACTTTGGCAAAAAGATAGAGAACAAGGTAGCCTATCCTGTTTAATATGGTGTTGTGAACTCGAAAATCATCTAGGTTATGAAATAACCGCCAGTTTCAAGTCAAAGTTGAAAGCTGACGGTCTGGTTTACAAAATGGCTTTGAAATTTGGAAAGCCCCCTAGGAGTCTCCGTAGCGTAAGCCAACAATTCGTCAGCATATAAACGGCATTTCGTTTTGCGGAATGTTTATTGGGAACACCTAAACCCGTAAACCGCATCCGTTAGATGAAGCCTGCACTAGCATACTGTCGCTTGCGATTATGTAGAAGTCAGTATTGGTTTTTCTATATTATTAGCTTTTCAGTCCATTTCGTTTTTTCATCGGTAAACCGCAACTTCCAAATCATAGCGTTAATGTTGATTTTCTGGCTCTCATGGGTTAAAATGAACTTAATTAGCAAATGGTCAAATCCATCCACTGAAAAAGAGGTGACTTTCATTGAGTTTTGAAGCAGATGACAAACACGTCTACGACCTTTTCACCAAGCGTTGTTATGGAACGCCCCGAAACCAGCGACAGTATGTATGGAACAAAAGAAACTGGCAAGAGTTATTTGATGATGTCTTGCTCGTTGCTACCGGAAAAGAAGCAACCCACTTCATCGGAAGTATCGTTCTTTACAAAGAGAACGACCGCAAAAACGGCATCTCATATTTTACAATTGTAGATGGTCAACAACGAATTATTTCCCTAACAATTTTTCTTGCAAGTGTAGCCTTTTGCCTTCATTGCTATGAATTTGACGACGAATTTCGAGGAACAAAGCAGTATTTGTTCACTCGTGACGATTTAAATCAGGAAGCCATGGTCATCAAGTCTGAGCAATATATTGCACTGGAGCGAATTATTACCGGGCTCTTTTCAATTTCTCCAAATATGGCAAAGTGTTTTGAAACCGCAGCACTTGTAAAGCAGTTTTCTCGAAACAACAAGAATCTCGCAGCTGCCTTTGTGTTTTTCATAAACAGCATCTATAAACATATTGAAGAATCTACTCTTTCCCCAATTCAAGTCCTACTCAATTTACTAACCGCCATCACGGACAATCTGCTATACGTTGATATTACCGCATCTTCCGAGGAAGATGCGTACACGATATTTGAAATTCTAAACGCTCGCGGCTCAGCATTGGAAGGACATGAACTATTAAAGAACTTTATTCTAAGAGGCATTAGACCCGATGGAGATGTCGACACTGCGAAAACCACTTGGTCGGAGATCGAATCGCTTTTAGGTAACAACATCGAACGCTTTGTAAAACATTATGCAACCCACAAATATAGAACCTCTGTTCAGGAAGGTGTCAGCGATTATAAACTCATTCGTGATTCCAACAAAGGCATTCCAACTGTTCCGCTTCTTGACGATATTTATCAGAAGTCCATCTACTACAACCGCCTTCTTTCTCCTTCTCAATCTGAGGAATCTGCAAACTGTTCGAATGTTGAATTTAAAGTATATGCTTTTTTCAAAAAGCATCGGCAAGAACAAATTCGTCCTATCCTTTTAAGTCTAATTCATCAATATGAACTCGGTCACCTCAGCCAAGAGAAGTACGAGGAGACCCTTCTGTTTCTCTATGATTTTTTCATCTGCTATACCATTATTGGACAAGAAAATTCGAACAAAATAACAAATGCGATTTACAAAAATTCCAGTATTCTCGAAAACCACTACTCCGACTCCGCATTGGAATGCTTTATCTCAGAGTTAAAGAATAAACTTCCCAGCAAAGAAGTCTTTCTCAAAGCATTCTCCAATTTAGGGTGGTCACATCACGCTGGGTATTACGACGATGACCGAAACAAGGAACGTGTGCAAGTTGTTTTGGAAGTCCTTGAACGATACAAATGTGCCAGTAAGCAGTGTGCTGCCTTCACGATCGAGCATATCTTGGATGATACAAATTCCCCCGAAAATGGTATCATTGGGAATTTGATTCCCCTTGAGGACAGCTTAAATTCGAGGTGTAACGGAAAAGATTTCGCAAGCAAACTTAAAATTTATGAAACATCAATGTTTCAAACCGCACGGAATATCGCTCAGCGATATGCTGGAAAGTCCACGATCGATATAAATGAGCGGACGAATATCATGGCATTGGACTTCTACGATCATATCTTGAAATCCAGTATCTGTTCGACTCAAATGAACACCGATGATATAAAGATGCGTAAGCAAAGTCTCGAAAACAAGTCCACCATCAAAAAAACCATTGGAAACATGATGAAAAAAGCCAATCATTCCACACCTGAAAACGATTTGCCGGACGTTCAACAGCTTTCATTTTTGTAACAGGCATAGCACAAAAAGGCGGCCATCTGCACCCATGCAGACAGCCGCCTTTGGTTTTATGCTGTATTCTGTTTTCTCAATCTCTGAAAATCTTATCCAGTTCCCTTTCCATGGTGCCCGCCTTGGCAAATTCCAGCGTATCGGCCTGACGGATATGGTGGGCGGTGATGCCGTGACCCTTTGCAAAGCCCAGAATGTAGCTGATGGCAATGCGGTAGATGATCTCTGTCGGGGCAAGCCCATAGACCTGCTTGGCAAAGATATGTTCCAGTCGGGCGTTATCGTCCGGGAAGGCTTGCCGCATCTTCTCGCTGCGGTAGAGCCGCTTGACGATTTCCGTAATGTACAGGCCGGACTTCATGTAGGGATCCAGGAAGGTCTTGCCGGGGTCATCGAAGCAGCCAGGGTTTTCCTGCTCCAACAGGTCCACCATCTTTTTCACCACCCACTTGGGGGTAAAGATCTGGTTGGTTTTCTGGGGCGGGATGTAATCGAAGATATCCTCGGTGCGGCTCTCGTCAAAGTAATCCGCCAGCTTGACCTTCAGGTTCAGAAATTCCTTCACCGAATCGTCAAACACCACCGGGTCGAGCAGGTGGCCTGCAAAGTGTTCCTCCTGTCCGGTGGCTTGGTTGATGTACGGCCCGCCGTCCCGCAAAAAGCGGAACTGCTCCAGCGTGATGCTGGTGACCTCCTGAAAGACCTTGTCCGGGATGATTTGGTCAAAGTTCGCCAGCGTCACGGTCTCGTCGCCGTAGGCCATGAGGAAGGACGGGATGGTGCGGGAGAAGCCCCGGAGATGGTCACGGACGGTGTCCTCGTAGCCCTTTTTCTCCTGCTCCTTCTGGTTGGTCTCCACGGTGCGCACGATGGTCTGCTGCATTTCCTGCGCCGTTTGCTGGATGGTGGATTGCAGCGTCTCCATCAGGGCGGCGGTGCTCTGCTGCTGCTTTGCGTCAAATTCCCGGTTCACCTGCTGGCGCTGCTGGGCAGTGGTGCAGCTTTGCAGCTGCTGGGTGCGCTGGGTCTCCAGCTGGCTCTGGTCGATGCGGTAGTTGTCCACCACCTTGTTCACCGCCACGTCCATTTTGGCCTTGGCGGTGCTATCAAACCGCTTCTGGTCGGACAGCTTCAGGTCCCGCCCATACTCCTGCTTTGCCTGCTCCACCATAGGAGTGATGATCTCCTTGGTGATGCTCTTTTTCAGAGGTTCCAGATGCTCTTCTTTGGCAGGAGCCGGGGCATCGGTCAGGTCTTGCAGGGCGGTGTCCAGTGCCGGGGTACTTTCGTAGATCTTCGCCCCGAACACATCTGCCGCCTTGCCGATGACGTAGCCCTCGTCCAAATCCACCTCGCCCTTGTCGTTCAGGGAGAGGTCTGCGCCGGTCTCCGGGGTGATCTGGATGGGCTTGGCCTTGGCCTCGCTGACGGGCTGGAAGTTTTGCAGAATGTCCAGCACCTCCTGCGGTGCACTGAACACGTTGGAAATGTTCTGGAACAGGAAATTGCTCTGGAAGCCCATCCGCACCACTTCTTTGGACTTGATCTTTCGGGGAATGCTGAGGACTTTTTCCGCATCCAGCGGGACCATCTCCCCTTCCTCGTCCTCGCCGATGACCGGGAAGAAGTTGAGCAGATTCTGGATGTGCGCCTTGCGCTCCTCGGTGTCGCCCTTACCGCTGGCGGTGTCCTGTGAAAGGTCGTTGGCGAACTGCTCGTAGATCAGCAGGGTGCGGGCAGGGTCAAAATCGAACACATAGGCGTTCTCTTTGCGGCGGAAGGTGCCGTTTTCGTGGAAAAGACAGGGGTTCTGGGCACGGAACGCCGCCTGCATATACAGCGCCGGGCTTTTCAGATTGGAGAGCATCAGCACCGCCGACCACTCCGGGATGGTGACACCGGTAGTCAGCTGCCCCACCGACAGGGTAATGGTCTTTTCGTGGTGGGCGATGGCGGCTTTTACCCGGTCAAAGCTCTTCTGGTTCTCGTCCGTGTCATCCAGCTTGCCGTCACCGGCGGCAAGGATCACCTCATAGTCCCGGAATACCGGGTGCGCCTGCAGCTTTTTCGCCAGCGCTCTGGCGCTGTCCACCCGGTTCAGCAGCCAGAAGGTGTGCTTCAGTTCGGCACGCAGTTCCGGGGTGGAAAACGGAAACTTGTTCTGGGTGGTCATGGCATCCAGAAAGCGATCCACCTCAGCTTCGTGCTCAAAGCTGCCGCCCGACTTCACCTTGAAGAACTCGTTCAGGTCAAAGGCAAATTCCTGCGTTTCGCCGTCGATCTCCACACCCTGCTGAATTTCGTCCCGGATGATCTCGGACATCTGGCAGGTGTAGAGGTTGAGCATGGGGAGGTTTGCGTAGGGGTTCTGCTGCCCCGGTGCGCCCTGCCAGTTCCGCTTGGCGGCCTGCTCGTCGGCGTAGGTCCAGTTGAAGATGGCATCCCCGGCAAACTTATCGTTCGCCAGTGCCTTGAAGGGCGTGCCGGACAGGTGCAGCGTGAACTTGCGGCGGATGCGGTCAAAGGCAAGGTCGGTCTTGTAGGTGTCCACGCCCTCGTGGGCTTCGTCGATGACCAGCACATCCCAGTTCAGCTCGGTCAGGTGGCGCAGCTTGTCGTACTCGCCGCCGAAATACTTGGAGCCTTTCATGTCCTGCAGGCTGACGAACTCAATGCGCTTATACAGTTCCTCGCCCTGTGCGGCGGCATCCAGATAGCCTTGCTCGTCCAGCACATGGGGCTGCCCGGCAAGGGCATCCACATGGCTGACGAACAGATAGCCGGACTCCTTGCCCAGAAAGCGCACATAGTCGCTGTACCAGCTGTTGGCGATGGCAGGGCGGTTGGTGACGATGAGCACCGTCTGTGCATTGACCTGCTTGCAGAAGTCGTAGACGGAAAGGGTCTTGCCAAAGCGGGGCTTGGCGTTCCAGAGGTATTCTCCGCCGGGGTGGCTCTGGTAATAGGTCTTGGTGTCGTGGACAGCCCTTGCCTGCTCCTCCCGCAGGGTGTAGGCGATGGCGGCATCCAGCTGCACGCGCCCCCGGTTCATGCGGAAATCCTGAAAATACCGCCGGGACTGCTGCCCATCCAGATGGAACCACTCGTTTTTGCGGTCGTTCTCCACGTTCAGCTTGCGGAGGTAGGCGTGGAAATCGTGGTCGGTGAACACCTCGCCGCTGCCGTCATCGTAGACGGCATTGCCCCGCCACTCCTCATGGTACAGCACATCGGCGGTGTGGGTCTGCTGTTTCAGGCGTTTGTCCACCGGCTGCTCGGTGTAGCCGATCTTCGTCCAGCCGTTGTGCCGGGCAATTTCCGGGGTGGTATAGGCGTAGATCATGGGCACCACCTGCCGGGCAGTGCGCAGGGTTATGCCAGCCATTATGCCATCTCCTTTACATGGGTCTCGATAAATTCGATCTCGTCTGCGGTCAGGTCATACTTGCGGTAAAGCTGCTGGTCAATTTCCGCCACCGACTTGCTCCAATCAATGTCGGAATGGACAGTAAAATCTTGAAGGGGAACGTATTTCCATTTTTCTCGGGTATTTGCTTGCGTAATCTTCAACACTCCAAGCATTGCTCGCACGAATTTAGTCTTTATGTAAGCCAGACAGCTTTCCGCCTCGCTTCGAGTTTCAAAGCCACCAATTGAAAGGAATGTTTCAGTTGCTCCAACAAAGGGAGCTTCAACAAGCGGACTTGACATTACTTCGCCCAATGCTCCGCTTCCACTTGCCTGAGGAATGAACACTTTATATTCCGCAAAGCTTTTGGGTGGGTTTTGATACTTCAACTTTGTCCAATAATACACTCTTTTCAAATTTACAAGTCCGAGAAATGCAACATATTCGCTAGTATCTACGGGCTTTTCTTCAAAAAACACAATGTCTTTCAGAATTTTAAAAGCACCCGACCCCACATCGTATTTATGACCTTTTGATTGAATCCTTTCAATTTCCGGGTGTTCTTCCAAAGCCGTAGCGGATAGTTTATATACACCTCTGCCTGAAATCATGGTGCTCAATGGTACTTTTATTGCAGGCTTGACTTTGCAAAGAATCCTATTTAATTCTTCATAGGGTGTAAATGTTCCTATTGCACCATATTGCTCTAACATATTGCGATACGAAACCACAATACCGCCTTTAATGTCTGTGTTCACAAACATTTTGCTACTATCAGCTTCATAATAAAGAATTTTGAGATGGTCGTCATTCAGCATTTTTTCATTCCATGCTTTCGGCGTAGAACCAGCATTGAACAGAAAGCGTGCCGGATGAATCATCTCTACTTTTTCTGCTATCTCATAAGACGCATCCAGAAACTTGTTAAAACGTTCCATTATCGCCAAGGGTTTCATCCTGATACGGCGGGTTTCCGATGACATAATCAAACTTCATGCTGGTACTCCCTTCCTGAATGGTTTCAAAGTTCTGGGTCGTTCCATGGCTGCCCTTGCGCCAGTTTTTCACTTTACAGGATACCGTAGGCGGCTGCAGCTCTGCCGCCCCGAACATGGAAAAGAGGTCAAGCTGTTCTGCCTCCGACTGAGGCTTTCCGCCGGGCACAGAGAGGTGCAAGCCGTCCATTTGCCACAGGTTCCAACTGATGATGTTGGCGATAGGCTGTAACTCTTCTTTTGTGGGTTTGCGCTGCCAGCGGGCTTGCAGATGCTCTGCATAGGTCAGCAGCAGGTTGACCCGTGCCAGCAAAAGGTTATCGCCCTGATACTCATAGCCGTAGGTAGACTGCACCGCATGGGTGGCATATTTGCGCCACTCGTCCTCTGTGGCGGCGTTCTCGCTTACCACACGCAGCTTGCGGTCCAGAATGCCAATGCGCCGGGCTACCGGGATCATCTCGCCGGTGGCGGCATCGTACCGGGATGCAAGAAAAGGGGCTTCGCCGCAGGTCACCTCCAAGCGGCGGCTCTGCACATACTGCACCCATGCCGGGGTCTTGCCCTTGCAAGCCGGGAACTGCACCGGCGTTTCCACCGTCTGCCAGCCTTGGGGCAGCTCCACCGTGAACTGCCCGGCGCTCTCCTCTGCCCCCAGCCCACGGAACCAGTCGGCGTCCAGTGCGTTGTTCATCTTGTTGCAGACCCATGCGGGCGAGAATACTTCGCCTTTTTTGCGGGTGCGCTGCTGCTGGGTGTCGGTCTGCTTCATCATCCGGGGCAGCACCACCTCGTAGTGGGTCAGCCCGAGCTGCTGGGTGGTGATCTGGGATCTATCCGTGACAGATTCGTACATCACCGTTTGCAGCTCCTCCGGCGGGTCAGTGGCCCAGATGATGTTTTTACCGGTGGATTTATCTTTTAGTAGCGTATCCAGCACCGCCTGCACTTCCGGTGCGTGAAAGTCGATCAGTTGTTCCAACGGGGATTCCCTCGCTTTGCCTTAGCGTTGCGGCGGAAGTAGTATTTTTGTACTAGTTCCGCCTTATACTAGTATTATACAGCTACTTTTCGCCTTGTCTAGTATTGTACAGCCACTTTTCGTCAAAAGTAGGAGTGATTCATATACTAGTAGTAAGGAAAGGTGGTCAAGCTATGCTTGGGGAACGATTGGCAGAACTCCGCAAACTGAATGATGACACACAGCAGACCCTTGCGGACAAACTTGGTATCTCCGTTTGGTCTATCCGTGCGTGGGAACAGGGAAAGAGCTACCCCTTCAGCAATGTGCTGCTTGCCATCTGCAAGCTCTACGGCACCTCCGCCGACTACCTGCTGGGCTTGACCGACATCGACCCCTCGGACGAGGTCCGCAAACAGCGCCAGCGCCTGACCGAAGAAGAGCAAAACGAGATGCACCGCTACGAAGAATATTTGCTCTGGAAACGCAAAAAATAAGCCGCCCAGCGAGACCGTAAGGTCGCTGGGCGGCTGTTTTTGCTATATGCTATATTTTACCTGTGGGATGTTCTCAAAACTTCAAAATAATGTTCTGTTCTATACCTATCCATTTTACTGAATGTAGGCTTTAGTTCTTCATACTTTTCAAATAGCTGTTCTTTCCGTGCATCAAATAGAATCGCCAATAATGTATAGCTACTGTTCTCTTTGTATTGATTCATTGGGGCCAGCGGAAAATACTTTCTATCAAGGAACTCGTCTAGCTTTCCTTCAAGGATATCGCTCATGCGTGCCCTTTCAAAATGCCAAATTGAAAGTTGTCCAGCATATTCTTCAGAACATTTATCATCTATTCGTTTGCGAAGGTATTCAATGTACTTGTCTGCAAGATTTTCTCGTGCCGTGCGAAGAACTTCATTGTAAGATTCACTAATACTCTGATTTATATTCATGAAATATTGGCTATCATAAGAACTCACCCTTTTCACACCTTCGCCAGAAAATTCTTCTGCAAACACTGTCATTAGCATTGATTTATAGGTATCAAGCAATTCGCCATCATCGTCATTCAAGACACACCACCAAGTATCCAGTTCATTGGCAGTCATTGTCAAATCATAGGACGTTTTAGCATCTGTCAGTTTTTCTTTCCAGCTTTTTAAGTACTCTGCTATTTCATCGTCTGTTTTATAAAAATTCGGTTTGATTCCTACTTCAACAAATAATTTATGCTGGACTTTAAGGTCCTCCTCTGTCAGTGGCCTTTTACTCTCATAGTATGAATACAATTCATTTATAAGAGCATCGCTTGACTTTATTCCGAGTAGATATTGTTTGACTCTCGATTCAAAGTAGTTTTGAAGTGTTCTTACTGTTTTGTCGAACTCACTTTTTGTTTCCTCTTCAGTGAGCGGTTTATAATAGAGTTTGTCTGTATCTTCAATAACGATTGCAAAGCATATAAGCCGAACCTCATTCATAAACATTTCGTCATGAATTGATTTGGCATATTGTTTTACATCATTATAAAAATCTTGAGCTTTTTGAAGTGTTCTCAAATTTTTTATCGGGTGATTTTTGCACAGTTCATCAGCAAAATCACCTTGTATTCCCAATTTAGACCAATTAGCACTTTTGGAGTTCTCTGTAATAGTAAAAGTCCGATCAATCACTTTTTCCCTATATTTCTCAAAATCCTTCTTATCTGTAATTTCTTCAGAGTTTGCAATAAGAACCACCTGAATGTGATTATTAGATTTCAGTTTTTCAACCACGCCAAAAAAATCTCTCAATTCAATGCTTTCTTTGCACCGTTCCAAATCATCGATTACAACAATGTGCCCTTCATCAAATTTTCGTGTAATAGAGTTCACCATATCTTCTTCAGAAAAATGGCTTTCTAAAATTGTGCTTACACTTTTTGCTCTATCATCAAAATTTCCGAGGATTCTGAATGAGTCTTTTAGGAATTCAACAATCTTCCCTCCGTTTGATGTATGAAGAAGCAGCTGATATAAAATTTCATGATATATCTGCTGAACATCCTCCATTCCAAATAACGAAACCATACAGGTTCTATCTTTTTTATCTTCAAGTGCCTTTTCTACAACATAAGATTTACCAATTCCCCAAGCGCCATCAACTAAGATACATTTATAAGATTGCTTATCAATATTTCGAATGATATTTTCAACATAGTCAGCATTCATTGATTCTACCTCACACGAAAAGAAACTACTTTTATATCATTGTTGCAGTATGCTTCTTTAGCCCATTTCGCCGCCGCATTCGTTGCAGAAAGCAGCCGTGATCTCAAAAGTATACTCCTTTTCCCGGATGGTCTGGTTGATTTTGATTTTCTTCAGGGTGCAGCTCGTTTCTCTGCGGCATTCTGTACAGAAATCCCTCTGATTTTCCATGGCGGCACGCTCCCTTCCGGTTTTACATTCTTTTTTTATTGTATCCCTACCTTTGTTTTTCGTCAACAATAAAGCCGCTGACAGTCTGCCGCTTGCAGAATCCATCAGTGGATTTCATGAGTCTTCAAATCCCCTAGACACAAAAAATCGGCACCCGCTTTTCAGCGAGTGCCGATTTTGTTACCCTATAGTGCGCTTTGATTTTTGGCGTAAGTGGCGTAAGTTTGGCGTAAATCCGCTTTTGCGCGCTCCAAAAATCAAGGATTCATGCAGTTTTTTGGCAGCTATTAGTACATGCCGCCCATACCGCCCATGTCACCGCCTGCAGCAGCGGGTGCAGCAGGGGGTTCCGGCAGATCAGCGACCAGGCTTTCGGTGGTCAGCACCATCTCAGCAACGGAGGCTGCATTCTCCAGAGCGGAACGAGTGACCTTGGTGGGGTCAACGATGCCAGCAGCGATCATATCGTCCACAAAGACCTCGTTCTGAGCATCAAAGCCGTAGTTGGGCTTGTTGGCAGAGATGATCTTGTCGATGATGACGCTGCCTTCCAGACCGGCATTCTTAGCGATCTGGCGCAGAGGAGCTTCCAGAGCCTTCAGAACGATCTTGGCACCGGTGCGCTCGTCACCTTCCAGCGTGTCGCACAGCTCGCGCACAGCGGGGATCGCATTGATAGGAGCAGTACCGCCGCCGGCAACAACGCCTTCCTGAACAGCAGCCTTGGTTGCGTTCAGAGCATCCTCGATGCGCAGCTTCTTGTCCTTCATCTCAACTTCGGTAGCAGCGCCGACCTTGATGACGGCCACGCCGCCAGCCAGCTTTGCCAGACGCTCCTGCAGCTTTTCACGGTCGAAATCGCTGGTAGCGGCCTCGATCTGGCTGCGGATCTGAGCGATGCGGGCTGCGATGGCATCCTTATCGCCTGCACCGCCAACGATGGTGGTGTTCTCCTTGGAGACCTTCACCTGACGGGCATGGCCCAGCATCTGGACGGTAGCATCCTTCAGCTCATAGCCCAGATCGGAGGAGACTACGGTGCCGCCGGTCAGGGTTGCGATATCCTGCAGCATTTCCTTGCGGCGGTCGCCAAAGCCGGGAGCCTTGACAGCGCAGACATTCAGGGTGCCGCGCAGGCGGTTGACGATCAGAGTGGACAGAGCCTCGCCCTCAATGTCCTCAGCCACGATCAGCAGTTTCAGACCGTTCTGCATCACCTGCTCCAGCAGAGGGACCAGATCCTGAATCACGCTGATCTTCTTATCGGTGATCAGGATAGCGGCGTTGTCCAGATCAGCCACCATCTTGTCGGTATCGGTGACCATATACGGGGTGAGGTAGCCGCGGTCAAACTGCATGCCTTCCACGATCTCGTTGTAGGTCTCAGCGGTGGTCTTGTTCTCCTCAATGGTGATAACGCCATCGGAGGTGACCTTCTCCATAGCCTCGGCGATCAGACGGCCGATCTCGGGGTCGCCTGCAGAAATGGTGCCGACGCGGGCGATATCGTTGCTGTCCTTCACCTTCTGGCTGTGAGCCTTGATGGTCTCAACAGCCTTGGCAACAGCCTTGCTCATGCCGCGGCGGATATCCATGGGGTTTGCACCGGCGGTGACATTCTTCATGCCCTCGGTGACCATGGCCTGTGCCAGAACGGTTGCGGTGGTGGTACCGTCGCCTGCTGCGTCGTTGGTCTTGGTAGCGACTTCACGCACCAGCTGTGCGCCCATGTTCTCGAACTCGTCCTTCAGCTCGATCTCCTTAGCAATGGTCACGCCATCGTTGGTGATGACCGGTGCACCGAACTTTTTGCCCAGCACCACATTGCGGCCCTTGGGGCCCAGGGTGATCTTAACGGTGTTTGCCAGGGTATCGATACCGGCACACAGTGCCTTGCGGGCATCCTCGCCCTGCTTGATCTGCTTAGCCATAATCAAATCGCTCCTTTAAAGCTCAATTTTCAAATATCAGAGGGGAAACCGCTCAGTCCTCAACGACTGCCAGGATATCGCCCTGACGGACGATGGTGCACTCTTCGCCGTCCACCTTGACCTCGGTACCGGAGTACTTGCTGGTGAGGACCTTGTCGCCGACCTTCACAGTCATCTTGACTTCCTTGCCGTCCACAACGCCGCCGGGGCCGACAGCGATGACCTCAGCCACCTGGGGCTTTTCCTTAGCACTGCCGGTCAGGATCAGACCGCCCTTGGTGGTCTCCTCAACCTCAACAGCCTTAATGACAACACGGTCTGCAAGAGGAATGATCTTCATAGTTCTTGCCCTCCTATAGTAAAAATATAATTTAAAACTTTGCTGTGTCCAAAGGGCCTCGTGTCGGCTCTTCGGCTCTTTAGCACTCCATTTCTCTGAGTGCTAAGTGTATTGTACTCATCTTGACCCAAAAAATCAAGACCTTTTTTGCTTCTTTTTGTTAAGAATTTATGACAGATGAAAAAATCAGCCGTACAGCGAAAAAGAGACAGCTTTTTTCTTGGACAAAAAAGCTGTCTCTTCTTCTGGTTTTTCATGTTCGGTCTGCACTCTGTGCCGTCCTCTGCGCTGCAAAGCGCTCAAAAGCAGGCTTTGGCAGAAGGATGCGCCCTGCCAGCGGCTGTACCTGTACAGTGATCTGCTCCTTGGGTGCGCATTCACCGTCTGCCGTGGCAACGATCGGCCCGCGGCCATCCGCAGCGCGCAGGCTCACCTGCTTTGCGCGGCGGTAAATGAAATACGGCTCTGCAGCTCTGACGAGCTGACCGTTCTGGAAGTGCTTGCCGCTCTTGTACATTCCCAGCAGCTTTGCAATGGTCATGCGGCTCACCTTGCGGATGATATAAACATCCAGCCAGCCGTCGTCGGGCTGTGCTTCCGGCGCTGCACAGAAACCGCCGCCATAGGTGCGGCCATTGCAGATGGCACACATCAGGCAGTCCACATCCAGCGTTTCACCATCGATGGTGTACTCCACCCTGCGGCCGATGTGTCCGCACAGCTGTTCCACAATGGAAAGCACATAGGCCATCTCGCCGCCGCACAGCGGGATGCGCCGGAACTTCGGGATGCCGTAGGCAACCTGCGCATCCAGACCGGCAGCGCAGATGGTGGCCGAAAGGCCAAGGCTGGTCTGCATCAGATCGATGCTCACCGGCCCACCGGCCAGCTGGGCATCCAGATCCAGAAACTCTTCCTTTGTACCAAAGGTGCGCAGAAAATCGTTGCCGCTGCCAAAGGGCAGACAGCCCACGGCTGCATTTGCATAGCCATAGATCCCGGTGAGCGCTTCGTTGAAGGTGCCGTCGCCGCCGGCAGTGAAGACCCGCAGTTCTTCCCCGCTCTGCCGGGCCTGCTGCGCAGCGGCATTGGCCAGCTCCCGGGCATGGCCGGCGTGATTTGTGACCTGAATGGTATATTCTTCCGGCGCAAGCCCTGCACGCGCGGCGGCAGCATTGATCTGCTGCGGCAGCGTACGGGTGCAATCGGCCTTACCGGCAGTTGGATTCAAAAGAAATAATGTGCGCATGGACTTCCTCCTGCAATTCTGTTGCTTCTATGATAACAGAAAACCAAAAGGATGCAAGAGCCAATCTCACAATGTCCCTGCCCCGTACGCGCAAAAAAGGAGCGGATGTCTCCGCTCCCCCCTGCAGACAAAAAAATACCGCCCCGGGTCTTGTAACTCAGGGCGGTCCTTTTGAGCTTCCGATGCTTTACAGTGTTGCGGTTTCGTCCTCCCGCAGGACGATAGCACCATCCGCCGAGCAGTCCGCTGTCCAGTGCTGGCCCACGCAGGCCGTGCCGGATGCAATCTGATCCGCAAGTGCCTGCTCCACTGCCCTGTCCACTGCGCGGCGCAGTTCTCTGGCCCCGTAGGCAGAGCGGGCCTTTGCTGCCAGCGCCTGCCCTACCCGCGGTGTGTGATGCAGCTGGTAGCCGCTGCGGGCGGCACGCTGCTCCAGCTGGCACAGCATTTTTTCGGCAATGGCGCACAGGCTGTCGTCGGCCAGCGGACGGAATACGATCATCTCGTCCAAACGGCCTGCCAGCTCTGGCCGGAACCACTTTTTTGCCTCCTCAATGGCCTGCGCAGACTGCTTTTCAAACACGGCTTCGCTGCCCGCCGCAAAGCCCAGCGGCGTGCTCTGACCCGCCAAAAAACGTGCGCCGAGGTTTGAGGTGAGCAGTACGATGGTGTTGCGGAAATCCGCCTTGCGGCCCATGGCATCGGTCAGCTGGCCATCTTCCAGTATCTGCAAAAGGATGTTCTGAATGTCCGGGTGTGCCTTTTCGATCTCGTCAAACAGCACCACACTGTAAGGGCGGCGGCGCACTGCTTCGGTCAGCTGTCCGCCCTCGTCATGGCCCAGATAGCCCGGCGGCGCACCCAGCAGCCGGGCAGCGGTGTGCTGTTCCTGATACTCCGACATATCAAATTTGAGCAGGGCTTTTTCGCTGCCGAACCAGCTGACCGCCAGCGCCCGGGCAAGAGCCGTTTTGCCAACTCCCGTGGGGCCAAGAAACAGCATGGCACCCATGGGCCGGCCCGGCTCGCCAAGACCGGTGCGGCTGCGCCGGATGGCACCTGCCACCGCAGCCACAGCCCGGCTCTGGCCCACGATCTCGGCGTTGAGACGTTCTTCCAGCTTGTCCAGCCGTTCCCGCTCCTGCTCACCTACCCGCTCCACCGGCACACCGCTGGCCTGCGCCACCACATGGGCGATATCGTCCGGCATCAGCGTGGGCTTTGACTGCTTTGCCTGCTCGGCCCGGATGCGTGCCGCCGCACAGGCTTCGTCCACAAGGTCGATGGCCTTATCCGGCAGAAAGCGCCCCGGCAGATACCGCACCGAAAGCTCCACCGCAGCCTGCAGCGCTTCCGGCGGAAGGCAGACATTGTGGTAGCACTCATAGCGCGGCGCAAGCCCGTTGAGGATATCCAGCGCCTGCGCAGGCGTAGGCTCCTCTACCTGCACCTTGCCGAAACGGCGTTCCAGTGCGGCATCCTTCTGGATGTGGGTGCGGAACTCTTCGGTAGTGGTAGCGCCGATAATTTGTATCTCGCCCCGGGCCAGCACCGGTTTTAAGATGCTGGCAGCATCGATGGCACCCTCCGCTGCACCGGCACCCACGATGGTGTGGAACTCGTCCACGAACAGGATGGAGCTGCCGTCCCGCACCAGCTCTTCCAGCAGGTTCTTGAACCGCTCCTCAAAGTCACCGCGGTATTTGGTGCCCGCCACAAGGCTGGCCATATCCAGTGCCAGCAGACGGCGGCCCTTGAGCGCACGGGGCACACGATCCGTGGCAATGCGCTGGGCCAGTCCTTCGGCAAGGGCGGTCTTGCCCACGCCCGGCTCCCCCACAAGGCAGGGGTTGTTCTTCTGACGGCGGCATAAGATCTCCACCATGCGGTCCAGCTCTGCTTCCCGGCAGAACACCGGGTCCAGTTCCCGTTCCGCAGCACGGCGGGTCAGATCCCGGCAGTACTTATCACTGGCGCGGCTGCCGCGCGGCGCACTGACCGTGGTCCGCATCTGATACGGCAGTACGAACTGCCCGGACAGCTGGCGGCATTCCCGCACGGCATCTGTGAGCTGCACGCCCATGGATGCCAGCAGGATGCCTGCTGTGCAGCCGTCATCCTCCAGCATGGCGCAGAGCAGATGTTCCGGCTCGGCCCGGTTCAGGTGCGCGTTCTGTGCCCCGATGATGGCGTAATCCATGGTGCGCTTGAGGTCCGGCGCAAGAGCGTAGCGATCCAGATGCAAAGCCGGTGCGCGGCGGCTCTCGGCCAGCTGACGGCGCACCTCCGGTTCCCGGATCTGCTTGCCCTCCAGAAACCGTGCTGCCGCCCCGTGATCCTGCTGCAGGATCGCCAGCAGCAGGTGGCCGGTATCGGCTTTTTCGCAGCCAAGGTTCCCGGCAAGCTCCACCGCACTGCGCAGCAGCTGATCCGACTCGTGCGAAAAGCCCTTGTACCCGCCAAAGCCAAGTTTTTCCCAAATACTCATTTGCCCGCTCCTTGCTGATGAAATTCGTTTTCACAAGAAGTATAGCCCCGAAGCACAGAAAAAAAACATCTCTTTCTGTCGGGATGGGAAAACAAAAAGGAGATACCCGCAGGCATCTCCCCTTCGCTGTTTGATTTTTTCAGTCCATTTCGGCCAGAGCCTTTTTCAGGTTCTTGGCGATCTGATCCGGGCAGCTGGTATTGCGGAAACCGCAGAGCGTGCCCTCCATGCGGTCGATCACATCTTCGGCCTTCATGCCCTTGACCAGACGGCAGATGCCCTTCAGGTTGCCGTTGCAGCCGCCAATGACCTCCATGGACGCAATGGTGTGGTCATCGTTCAGCACAAAGTTGGTCTGCTTGGAACAGGTGCCGCTGTTCGGGAAGCTGAATTCCTTGCTCATAGTTCAAAATCCTCTCTTTTTGACAGAAATCCCGACGAAGATCGTCTGTTTCTATTATAGAGCAGCGTGCCGGAATGTCAATGTGACCGGGTCACACATCAATACCGCGGCGCTTATGGGCCAACTCCAGAATGCGGGCCACCTGATCGTCTGCCGTGGTACAGGTACCCACCGGGTGCGGCACCTTATGGTTTGCACCGTGGAAGTCCGTACCGCCGGTATGGATCAGCCCATACTGCTCACACAGAGCAGCACACTCGGCCCTGTCCTCCGGGCTGTTGCGGGGGTGCTCCACCTCAATGCCATCGATGATGCCCTCTTTGGCAAGCTGACGCACCAGCGGCATACTCTTGTAAACGGTCGGGTGTGCAAATACCAGCACCGCACCGGCAGCTTTCGCCGTGGCGATCACTTCCTGCACCGATGGATACTTTACCTGATGCAGCACCACACCGCGCGGCTCCCAGCCAAAGAGATAACTGTACAGCTTACCGTACACAGCATCGCACAGCCCCAGCTGGTGCAGCGCTTCCATAATGCCGCTTTTGAACAGCACACCGCTGTCCTTTGCGTATTCCAGCGCCTGTTCCGTGCGGAACTGCGGGTACAGCGCTTCGATCTCCTTTGCGCTTTGCAGGCCGCACTCGTTGCGGCGCTGTCGCAGGATGTCGCAGTGCTCCTTCAGTTCCCGGCTTTCCGGGTCCGGGAAGTAGCACAGCAGGTGCACGCGATGCTTATGCTCATGGTCATAGCCGGTCAGCTCGGTGGCCGGGAGCAGGCGCACGCCGTCCTGCACAGGGTGCTCATAGCAGTAGTTTACGCTGAGCAGGGTGTCGTGGTCGGAAATGGCCATGGTGTCCAGCCCCGCCCGCGCCGCCATGAGCGGCAGGCGGTGGATGGGCACAGAGCCATCGGAACAGGTGGAATGGTTGTGAAGATCGCCGGGCATGGAAAATGAACCTCCCAAGAAAACCAGAGAAAGGCTTCCCCCAAGAGGAAGCCTTCTATCATATCAGTGCTTATAGAAATTGATCAGGCAGCCGTCGGCCAGGATCTTGCGCTCGTCGGCGGTCAGCGGGGCCATGTACAGGCTGAACTCCTTTGCGGTGTCGCCCAGCACATAGGCCTTGATGTTCTGCAGGTCGCCCTTGAGGGCCTCGCGGACATTCGGGATAAAGACATAGTCGCCCAGACCGAACGGCGTTGCGCCCACCAGCTGCAGCGGCAGCATACCCCAGTTGATCAGGTTGGAGCGGTAGCGCTTGGTGGCGTACTCGGTAACAATGTTGGCACCGGCCCCCAGCACACGCTGGCAGCTGGCCGCCTGCTCACGGGCAGAACCATCGCCGGGCTTGACGGCAAAGATGGTGGATGCGATCTGCACATCGTTCCAAGTCAGGTTTTCGCAGCCGGGCACCTTGTGCAGCTGGGCCAGCACCTCGGCGCTGCCCTCGCCTGCACGGCGGGCCTTTTCTTCGGCCTGCACGGCCTTGGCACGGCCCACATACTCCGGGTCCTTGCGGCTGAGGGTAAACTCGGCCAGACCCAGAGGATTGGAACGGTAAGACGAAGTCTCACCGGAGGGGATCAGCTCGTCGGTGGTGGTGACAGGGTCGGTGATGTAAGATGCCACCTTCAGCAGCAGGTTATCGCCCAGCGGTGCAATTTCGGGCCAGTCCTTGATGTTGGGGCCAAGCTTGAGCAGGGCATCGTAATCGCCCTTGCCAAAGCCCTGATACACGCGGGTATCGTAGCTGGAAGGATCGTACTGATACTCCGGCACAGTGGGATCATAGTCGATATCGGTAGCCGGGGTCAGAATGCCGCCGTTGGCCGTGGTGGCCGCAATGCTGCGGGCATCCATCAGTGCCACACCGGAAAGCTGGCCGTTGCCGGGCTTGGAGCCTTCGCGGCTGGGGAAGTTGCGGGTGGTATGGCGGATAGACAGCGCGCCGTTGGCGGGCACGTCGCCTGCGCCGAAGCAGGGGCCGCAGAACGCAGTGCGGACGGTGGCACCGCTGGCCATCAGGTCGTGGATGACTCCGGTGCGCACCAGTTCCATCATGATGGGCTGGCTGCCGGGATACACGCTCAGGGCGTAGTCACCGCAGCCGCCGGTGTGGCCTTTGAGGATGGAGGCAGCTTCATAAATGCTGTCGTACAGACCGCCTGCGCAGCCTGCGATCACGCCCTGATCCACACGCAGTTTACCGTTCTCGATCTTGCTGCACAGGTCAAGGCTGACATCCTTGCGGCCGATCAACTTCTGCACATCCTGCTCGCAGGCATGGAGAATATCCTCAAGGTTTGCGTTCAGCTCTTCAATGGTAAATGCATTGGAGGGATGCATGGGCAGTGCGATCATGGGGCGGATGGCAGAAAGGTCTACCTCTACCACACCGTCGTAATAAGCAAGGTCGGCCGGAGCCAGCTTCTTATAGTCGGCGGCACGGCCATGCACCGCAAGGAATTTCTGCGTCGTTTCGTCGGTTTCCCAGATGGAGGACAGGCAGGTGGTCTCGGTGGTCATGGCATCGATGGCGTTGCGGGTATCCTGACGCAGAGACGCAACGCCGGGGCCGACAAACTCCATCACCTTGTTCTTGACATAGCCGCTCTTGAACAGCTTGCCCACCAGCGCAATGGCCACATCGTGCGGGCCGCAGCCTGCAGGCAGAGAGCCGGTGAGATAAATTGCAACAACACCCGGACGGGCCACATCGTAGGTGCGGCCCAGCAGCTGCTTTGCCAGCTCGCCGCCGCCCTCACCAATGGCCATGGTGCCCAGAGCACCGTAGCGGGTGTGGGAGTCCGAGCCAAGGATCATCTTGCCGCAGCCCGCAAACTTTTCGCGCATGTACTGGTGGATGACCGCCAGATGCGGGGGCACAAAAATGCCGCCGTATTTTTTGGCGGCGGACAGGCCGAAGCGGTGGTCGTCCTCATTGATGGTGCCGCCCACGGCGCAAAGGCTGTTGTGGCAGTTGGTGAGCACATACGGAATGGGGAATTTCTCCAGACCGGACGCACGGGCCGTCTGGATGATGCCCACAAAGGTGATGTCATGGCTGGCCATGGCATCGAACTTGATCTTCAGGTTTTCGGCATCGCCGCTGGTGTTGTGGGCCTGCAGAATGCTGTAGGCCATGGTGCCGGTCTTTGCGTTCTCGATGGCTGCGGCATCAAAGCCCTTTGCTGCCAGTGCGGCGCTTGCTTCGCCGTCTGCAGGCACCCATTCGCCGCGGGCATAGTATGCGCCGCCGGTGCTGCACTTGATCATATCCAACATCTCGATTCGCCTCTCTTTTTGTATTTCCCGCCCGCCCTATCTTGCGGGCACTGCCCCAGCAGGACGGCCAGCGGCCCCCTGCCCCATTACGATCACGGATCGTATTGTTTTTTATTATAGCATGAAACCATGGAAAGAAAAAGCACTTTTTACAAATGAATCGTGAATGGAGGATGAAGAGACGGGCTCTGTGCTTTTTCTTGACAAAGAAGCCATTCTATTGTATTATTATTAGCGTTGTATGCCGCTGTGGTGAAATTGGCAGACACGAGGGACTTAAAATCCCTTTCTGGAGACAGAGTACGGGTTCGACCCCCGTCGGCGGCATAAAAAGGCCCCCCAAGCTTACGCTTGAGGGGCTTTTTATTTTGCTTATTTTACACCTTGCCGCCGTGCAGCTCTGCGTACATCTTGGAACGGCACTCGGCCACAGCCGGGGTCATGTTCACATAGTGCTTATGCGGGCACTCCAGACGCAGTTCGCTCTCCCAGGTCTCCTCGGTGAGCTGCTTTGCAATGTAGGCCTTCTTCTCTGCGATCGAAGGCAGCTCAATGGCCAGCTGACCATTCAGCACATGCGGCACCAGCAGCTTTTTGACCTTGGTGGGGGTAATGGTGACGGTGCGCTCGATGGCATCGGAGTCCAAATTGACCATCGTGACGGGCTTGCCCGCCTCGATGACTTCATCATCCATGGCGATCAGGTCACACTGGGCCTGACCATTTTCATCGTAGAGGCGCCACGGCATCTTCTTGCCCGGAATGATGGCCTTGCTGGCGGAATCCGAGCACTTCATCTTGGGAGTGTAGCTGCCGTCCGGCTGCTTGACCGCCACCAGCTTGTACACACCGCCGAACACGGGGTCGGAAGCAGAGGTGATCAGGTTTTCGCCCACGCCGTAGGAGTCAAAATGAGCGTGCTCATACAGCTCCATGTTGGCGATCTTCTTTTCGTCCAGACCATTGGAAGCCACCAGCTTGATGTAAGGCTTACCGGCCGCATCCAGTGCCTTGCGCAGGCGCTTGGAGCCGCGGGCCAGGTCGCCGGAGTCGATACGGGCGCTCTTGACGCGGCGGTTCGGGTCGTTGGGGTATTTTTCGATGAGGTAATCGTCCAGTTTAATGAGGTTGGGCAGACCGCTCTCCATGATATTATAGGTGTCCAGCAGCAGACTGACCGAATCCGGGTAGGTATCGGCAAAGGCCTTGAAGGCATCAAACTCCGTGGGGAAGAACTCGATGAAGCTGTGTGCTACGGTGCCCACAGCCTTGACCTCCGCGCCGAACTTCATCTCGGCCAAACAGTTGGCAGTGCCCACGCAGCCGCCCAGAACAGCAGCATATGCACCATCGTTGCCAGCGCTTTCGCCCTGCGCACGGCGGGTGCCGAATTCCATCACGCTGCGGGGCGTGTGGGTGTTCAGGCCGGTGACGCGGGTAGCCTTGGTGGCGATCAGACTGTGGAAGTTCATGGTCTGCAGCAGGTAGGTCTCGATCAGAATTGCGCCCACGAGATCGCACTCGATGCGCACCATCTGCACATGCGGGTATGCCACCGTGCCCTCGGGCAGAGCGTACATGTCGCCCTTCCACTGATAGGTGCGCAGATACTCGCAGAATTCCTCACTCATGCCCTTGGTGCGCAGCCACCAGATATCCTGTGCATTGAAGTGGTAGTTCAGCAGGAAGCGGGTCAGCTTGCGCTGGCCGGCACTGATGGAGTAGCCCTGATTATCCGGGTTCTTGCGGAAGAACATATCAAACACCAGCGTGGTGTCCTTGAATCCGTGCAGGAACAGGCAGTTTGCCATTGTAAATTCATAAAAATCCACGACCATTGCGGGGTTGTCGTAGTCCTCATCTGGAATGTAAGGCACAACCTTGATTTCGTCCATGAATAGTATCCTCTCTTCTTTACACCCGGCAAAGGCTCCTTGCTGTCCCCTGCCGTTCTGACCTGTGGGAAGGTTTGCGCGCCTGCCTGTCTTGACAGTGCGTTTCTATCATGATATCACCAAACGCAGAGCGGTGCAAGCATTTTTGGAAAATCCCGGTCAATTTTCGGCAAGAAAAAGCCGCCCATACACAAACAGCACGGGCGGCTTTCAGAACAAACGTGTTAACCGTTGATGATATTGGGGGTAGCATTCTTCAGCACAACGTCGTGGCTGCCGCCCTCAACGATGGAGGTAGAGGAAACCACGGTCAGCTTTGCTTTCTGCTGCAGCTCCGGGATGGACAGAGCGCCGCAGTTGCACATGGTGCTCTTGACCTTGTACAGAGTGGTCTGCACACCGTCAGCCAGAGGGCCGGCATAGGGCACGTAGCTGTCCACGCCTTCCTCAAAGCTCAGCTTGCTGGAACCGCCCAGATCGTAGCGCTGCCAGTTGCGGGCACGGTTGGAGCCTTCGCCCCAGTACTCCTTCATATACTGGCCGTTGATGCGCACCTTATTCGTGGGGCTTTCGTCAAAGCGGGCAAAGTAGCGGCCCAGCATCACAAAATCCGCACCCATGGCCAGTGCCAGCGTGATGTGGTAATCGTGGACGATGCCGCCGTCGGAGCAGATGGGCACGTAGATGCCGGTTTCCTTATAGTACTCATCGCGGGCCTTTGCCACCTCGATGACAGCGGTAGCCTGACCACGGCCAATGCCCTTGGTCTCGCGGGTGATGCAGATAGAACCGCCGCCAATGCCGATCTTCACGAAGTCTGCACCAGCCTCGGCCAGGAAGCGGAAGCCCTCGGCATCCACAACGTTGCCTGCGCCCACCTTGACGGTATCGCCGTAGTGCTCACGGATCCAGCCGATGGTGCGGCTCTGCCACTCGGAGTAACCCTCGGAAGAGTCGATGCACAGCACATCCACACCGGCATCCACCAGTGCGGGCACGCGCTCAGCGTAATCGCGGGTGTTGATGCCTGCGCCCACCACATAGCTCTTGTTCTTATCCAGCAGTTCGTTGGCGTTCTTCTTGTGGGAGTCGTAGTCCTTGCGGAACACCATATACTTCAGGTTGCCCTCGGCATCCACCAGAGGCAGGGTGTTGATCTTGTTATCCCAGATGATGTTGTTGCAGTCGTGCAGGGAGGTGTTCTCCGGTGCAGTGACCAGCTTTTCAATGGGAGTCATAAAGGTGGTGACAGGGGCATCATCCGGGGTGTGGTTGATGCGGTAGTCACGAGATGCAACAATGCCCAGCAGCTTGCCGCTCGGAGTGCCATCGGCAGTGATGGCAATGGTGGAGTGGCCGGTGCGCGCCTTCAGCTCCAGCACATCGTGCAGGGTGGCAGTGGGGGCCAGATTGGAATCGGACACGACATAACCAGCCTTGAAGCTCTTGACGCGGCGCACCATGGCAGCCTCGTTCTCAATGCTCTGAGAGCCGTAGATGAAGGACACGCCGCCCTGACGGGCCAGTGCAATGGCCAGCTTATCGCCAGAGACCGCCTGCATGATGGCGCTGATCATGGGAATATTCATCTGCAGGGGGCACTCCTCCTCGCCCTTGCGGTACTTGACCAGCGGGGTCTTGAGGCTGACAGCCGTGGGGATATTCTCTGCAGAGGAATAGCCGGGGATCAGCAGATATTCACCGAAAGTGCGGGAAGGTTCTTTATAGAAATAAGCCATGTTCAAACTCCTTTTCTCTTAACGCATCAACATCAATCGGATTCATGTTTGCAACCTATAAATTGATTGTATATACTGTACCACAAAGCCAGCCGGAATACAAACCCCCGCCGCGCCAAACTTTGTAAATGTCCTTTGCAGAAAAACAGGCAAATTGCCCACCAAAATGGCGTAAGGTCATACTTTCCCGCATGAGAAGCCGGTTTTTGCGTGATTTATGGATGCAAAAAAGCTCGTCCAGAACGGACGAGCTTTTTTGCACACGAAGCGGGATACCGCCTGTGCGGCACATGGATCACGACTGTGAAGGAGAACAGCCGGAGGAGGAGAACCTGTGCCCGATATCCCAAAAAACAAGAAGAAAAAGATTTCACACTCAGCAGGGCTTGTGCCCTTGCTGTAACCATATTGTAACTCTTTTGAAACCAATTTGCAATAGCTTTTCTGTAATTTCTTTGTAATAATTTTTGAACTTTTTGTGGACACATATAAAACCCCTGCCAGAAAATTTCCGGCAAGGGCTTTGCAGATCATTCTTTATTTTCTTAATAGCACTTTTTGCAAGCAGTGAAGCCTTCCGCTTTTGCTTTCGACAATGTAACCTTTTCCGGGTCTTTCATATTGCTGCAGGTAGACTTGCTGTGATATTTTTTGCCGCCGTGCGTTGGGACCCAGACCATCTGCTCCGTCTTTTTGTCGGCAGAAATGGTCTGAACGGCTGCAGTGGACGGCTTGCAGGCCGCAGTCTGTACACTGGCGGCAGATGCCGCCGGGCACAGCAGACTGAAGCACAGTACCAGAACGGCCGCAAGGATTCGGAGATGTTTTTTCATTTGTTTTATCCTCCTTTGGACAATCAGAAGATCCTTCTAATAAAAGAGTACTCCCTGTTCCTCAGAGGATGCAATTCTCAAAATGCGCCGGTTTTTTCTGCACGGGTGACGCTTTTTTTGCATTGCTCGCTTATTTTCAGCTAAAAGCGGCGCAGCGGTTCTCTTGAGAAATCAACGATTTACACGTTTGTCTTTCCCACCTCCAGATAGCACTCAAAGCTGGTCTGGCCGTTGTGCTTTCCGACCACATACCAGCCATCCGCCGAAGGAGCATAAAACACCTCTGCCGTTTCTCCCATCGGGATCTCGCGGTGGTAGTTGATAGAAGCAAAGGTCACGGGGCCTTTGCGCATCACTTCCAGCGGCAGCGCATCGCAGACAAGGTCCAGATAGAATGCGTTGTTCAAATGGCCGTTCAGATCGCACTGGGAATAACGCGCCGTCCACTCCCCTGCGCTGGTCAGACCATCCTTGCACTTGTGCAGCTGCAAAGGCAGCTCGCCCTCCACCGTATCGTTCCAGAAATTCTCCACCGTCCAGCCCGGCTCCCGCAGGATACGGCCCTCGGCAAGGCTTGCCACGATCCAGCGGCAGTCCACCATAGCCACCTCTTTGCCCTCGGCATCGGTCAGGGTGGTGATGCGTTTGACCGAACCGTGTTTGCTGACCTGCGCCCGGGAGGTAAGGGTCAGCGTTTCGGCACGCTGGGGCACACGGTCAAATTTCAGGGCCTGCTTGCCCACCAGAAAGGTCACACCGCGATCTTTGAAGAACTGGTCATCCATACCAAAGGCGCGGGCGTGGTCTGTCGAAATCTGCTCCACATAGCGCAGCAGGGCGCTGGGCTTGAGCAGGCTGCGGAAGTCGGCATCTGCGTTCATGACTGTCATGGTCTCGGTGTAAAAGAACTGTTCCATGGTTTTTCCTTTCTATAAAAAGAGACCACTGCACGTTGTTCTGTGCAGCAGCCTCCTTTGCGTTTAATACTGATTGCGGTTGCGCCTGCGGACCTTGCGCCAGATGTTGAAGCAGGCCAGCGCTACCATGGCTGCCAGCAGCGCAAGGAACAGCAGACTGCTGCCACCCTCGTCGTAGCTCTTCATTTCGCTCCACTTCACGTCCAGCTCGCTGTTCACATCGTCGCTCAGGGCAGTGAACACCTTTTCCTTGGCGGCTTTTTCTTCGGACGGATAAGCGATCTCGCTCTCCTTCAGATCCTCGTCCAGCACCTCCCACACATCCTGCATGGGGGTGGTGTAGCCGATGTACTCGGCGTTTGCCTTGCCGATGTCCGTCTCACACATGAAGTTGATGAACATTTCCGCAGCTTCCTGATGTTCACTGGCAGCAGGAATGGTCATGCAGTCCACGGAAAGCACGCTGCCTTCTTCCGGGAACACCCATGCAAGGTCGGGATTATCGTCGATCATGGTGATGGCATCGCCGGAGTAGTACACACCGACGGCTGCCTCGCCGCCGATCATCTTATCAAAGATCTCATCCATGACGTAGGCCTGCACCAGCGGTTTCTGAGCCTTCAGCTCTTCCACCACCTCATCCACCTCTTCGGTGGACTGCGGGTTGATATCGTGGCCGCTCTTAAAAGCAGCAATGGCGTAGGCATCGCGGCTGTTGTTGAACATCAGGATATTGCCTGCGTACTGCTCGTCCCACAGGTCGGCCCAGCTGGTGGGCGCTTTGTCCACCATGGTGGTGTTATAAATGATGCCGGTGGTGCAGAGCATGTAGGGCACGGTGTAGGCATTCTGCGGATCGTAATCCGGATCCACGTATTCCTGATCGATCTTTTTGAAGTTCGGGATATTGTCGTAATTCAGAGGCTTGAGCATCCCCTCGGCGATCATTTTTGCCACCATGTAATCCGACGGAATGACCACATCGTAGTTGGCTGCGCCGGACTTGAGCTTTGCGTACATGGACTCGTTGGAGTCGAAGGTGGTGTAGTTCACCTTGATGCCGGTGAGCTTTTCAAAGGCCGCCACCACGTCCACGCTGTCGTCCGAACCGTTGGAGATGTACTCGCCCCAGTTATAGACATTGATGGCCACGTTCTGGCCCTTGAAGCGGGTCCAGTCGTAATCGTCCGACACCGAGACATCCTCGGTGACTTCGATGGTGCCGGCGGCAAAGGCGGGCATTGCACAGCAGACCGCCATTGCCAGCGCCAGCAGCAACACAGCAAAACGTTTCATCACACGCCCTCCCCTCTCAGCGCCTTCTGGTCGCGGCGGTAGCTGCGGCTCTCCATTGCGTTGGAGATCAGAATGATGCACAGAATGACCACGAACATGATGGTGGACAGCGCATAGATCTCCGGGCTGACCTTTTTACGGGTCATGGAATAGATGGCGATGGGCAGCGTTTCCACCGTGCCGCAGTTGAAATAGGAGATCATGAAGTCGTCGATGGAATAGGTCAGGCAGATGAGGAATGCCGACAGGATGGCCGGGCTGATCTCCGGCAGAATGACCTTGAAGAAGGCCTGCTTGGGGTCGCAGCCAAGGTCGAGCGCTGCCTCATACAGCTTGATATCCAATTGCTTGAGCTTGGGTGTGACGTTGAAGATGACATACGGCACATTGAACGCGATATGCGCAATGAGCAGCGTCGGGAAGCCCATGATGGTATCCGGCAGCCAGGAGACACCCCCGGCAAAGCGCTGGTAGGCCACGAACAGCAGCATGAGCGAAATGCCGGTGATGATCTCCGGGTTGACCACCGGGATATAGGTGATGTTGGTGACGACAAGGCGGCTCCCGCGGCTCATGGACGCAATGCCCAGACTTGCCGCTGTACCCAGCACAGTGGCAATGACCGCAGAGATCAGAGCCACTTCCAGCGAGACCAGCAGCGCATGCAGGATGGAGGAGTTATGCAACAGGCTGGAGTACCACTTGAGGGTAAAGCCGGTGAAGAGCGAATAGCCCTTGGACTGGTTGAAGCTGAATACGATCATGTATGCAATGGGCAGGTACATGAAGCAGAAAAACAGCACGATATAGACGCGCTGCATCAGGCGCAGATGTTTCGTTTTCATCAGGACACGCCCTCCATTTCATCTTCATCAAAGCTGGAGGTGAAGCTCATGCACAGCAGCACAATGATCATCAGCACAAGGCTCATGGCAGAACCCACGTTCAGGTTGTAGCTGTTGCCAAGGAACTGCATCTCGATCAGATCGCCAATGAGCAGGTTGGAGCCGCCGCCCAGCATACGGCTGATAACAAAGGTGGACACCGCCGGGACGAACACCATGGTGATGCCGGTGCTGATGCCGGGCACGCTCATGGGAATGAGCACCCGGAGAAGGGTCTTGGTGGTGGAAGCACCCAGATCCTGCGCAGCTTCCACCAGGCTCTGGTCGATCTTGGTCATGCTGGTGTACAGCGGCAGGATCATATAGGGCACATAGTTATACACCATGCCCAGCACCACCGCACCGGAGGTGTTGAGTATATTGAAGGGGCCAAGGCCGAACACGCCCAGAACAGCGTTCACCGGGCCGTTGATGCTGAGCAGGCCCATCCATGCGTAGGTGCGCAGCAGGAAGTTCATCCACATGGGCAGCATGACCAGCATGAGCATGATGTGCTGCTTGTTCACCCGCAGGCGGGAAAGGAAATAGCCCACCGGGAACGCAATGACCAGACAAATGACCGTGGCAATGAGGGCCAGCAGCAGGCTGCGGGCAAACACCGAGCCGTAGCCGCTGATGGAGGTGAGGTTATCCAGCGTGAAAGCTCCGTTTGCATCCGTAAATGCATAGTACACCACGATGATCAAAGGCACCACTGTGAACAGCGTCATCCATACAAAGTATGGATAGGCCAGCTTTTTATCGTAAATCTTCATCATTGCGGCTCACCCCTCTGAACGCGCCATAATGTGGATCTCGTTGGGGCCGATGCGCATACCAATGGTCTCACCGGGGGTGCAGGCGCGGGTGGAATGGATCAGCCATTCGCGGCCCTCGCACTCCACATGCATCTCAAAGTGGACACCCTTGAAGATGACATCGTTTACAACGCCGACAAGCTGGCCTTCCACAGGAGAGACCACCTCGATATCCTCGGGGCGCACCACTACCTGCACGCTCTGCTCGCGGGCAAAGCCGCGGTCCACACAGGGGAAGTCCACGCCGGAGAAGGACACCAGAAAATCCCGGTGCATCACGCCGTCCACAATGTTGGAATCGCCAATGAAGTCTGCAACAAAGGCATTCTTCGGCTCATTGTAAATATCCTCCGGCGTGCCGATCTGCTGCACCTTGCCGCCGTTCATGACCACGACGGTATCGGACATGGTAAGGGCTTCCTCCTGATCGTGGGTAACATAAATAAAGGTAATGTTCATTTCGCGCTGCAGGCGCTTCAGCTCCAGCTGCATCTCCTTGCGCAGCTTGAGGTCCAGTGCGCCAAGGGGTTCGTCCAGCAGAAGGATCTCCGGCTCGTTCACCAGACTGCGGGCGATGGCCACGCGCTGCTGCTGGCCGCCGGACATCTGGCTGATGCTGCGGCGCTCGAAGCCTTTCAGGCCAACAACTTCCAGCATGTTGCGCACCTTGCGGCGGATGGTCTCTTCGTCCATCTTTTTGAGCCGCAGACCGAAGGCCACGTTCTCGAACACGTTCAGGTGCGGGAACAGTGCGTATTTCTGAAAAACGGTGTTCACCGGGCGCTTATAGGGCGGCACGCCGGTAATGTTCTCACCTTTCAGCAGCACTTTGCCGGAATTGGGTTCCAGAAAACCTGCGATCAGACGCAGGGTGGTGGTTTTGCCGCAGCCGGAAGGGCCCAGCAGCGTCACGAACTCTTTGTCATGGATGTCGAGGTTCAGCCCATCCAGAATGCGCTGACCGTCAAATTCCACTACGATATCCCGCAGTGAAACGATCACCGAGTTGTCCATTTTTTACTTTATCCTCCTTGTAACTCAGATACGAAAAAAGACAGGGCCATGCCCCATCCCTCGTACCAGGGCGACCCAGCCCCGCACAACATCCATGACGACCGGAGAACCTGCAAAAGCAGGCTCTTATATTGCGCAGTTATTCTGCCCTGTCTCGTCTATCTTAATCAATCTTTGCTGAAATGTCAATCACTCTGCCAATGTTTGCCGAAGCTTTACACGCCGCAACAAAAAAACATGCGCCGCAGCGGGCTTTCCGCATACGGCGCACAAAGGTTTTTATTCCGCTTTTAAGGCAGCGGCCGTTATCAGAAGGGCCTGCACAGTGTCAAGGTCAACCGCATAGACGGAACTGTCCCCCTCCACCATCATCCAGCAGCCGTCTGCATTTTCGACGTAGTGGAGGGTCACGGTCCCATCGGCAGAGGCAGCCCGCACCGTTGCAAGCGGTGCATCAAAGCCATAGGCCGAAGGGTCGGCATCCGCGATTTGTGCGGTCACATAGCCTGCCAGAGCAGAGAGGATGCTCTGCACCTTGCTGTCGTCCAGATCGGCAGAGGGTTCATCGGCCAGCCGCCACACGGTCTGATAGGTGGTGGAATCGGCCGCACTTTCCGAGGAATCGCTCTCCGCTTCCGCAGGCTCAGAGACTGCATTCAGTGCAAGGGTGCCGCTGCCCGTCGTAATGGAAACACTTTCCAGCGCGGAGGCTGTCAGTCCCGCCGGGTTGAACGCGCCAAAAAGGTCCGCTTTGGTCAGCTCAAAGCAGGCCGCCTTGTTGCCAGAAACGGTGTACACGGCATCGTCCCCTGCCTTCTGCACATACAGATCTCCTGTGACCGGGTTCTCGGTGCCAAAGGCAAAGGTGTTCGTCTCGCCTGCCGCCGTCACCGTGACCGTAACAGCCGGGTCGGCAAGGCCGTAGTCCTCGCCGGGCTGAGCCGTGAGCTGACGTTTGGCGTTCAGGGATGCCAGCGCCGTGACCATGGTATTGCAGGCAGATACATCCAGATGATAGTCCGGGTCATCCGCCAGCGTCCAGCTGCCGGAATCGTAATTTAGGGTAAGCGTTTCGCCGCCATAGGCATACCGGATGCTGGTCACATCGCCTGCCGCAAAAGAAGAAAGCAGGATGCTGCCCTCTGCGGCGGCGCTGGAAGCAGCCTCTTCTGCGGCATTGCTGCGGCTGACAAACCACAGCAGCCCGCCCAGCACAAGCACCAGCACCAGAAGCACCGCAAGGGTGCGCTGTTTTGTTTTCATGGCAGTGCCCCCTTACCTGCGGCGGCGCAGCAGCACCTCCACAGCACCTGCAATGAGCACTGCTGCGGGCAGCACGAATACGAACACCATGCCCAGCGTCATGGATGCGGAAGCCGGGACCGTGATGGGTGCAGCTTCCAGTGCTTTGGTGTCGATGAGCAGGCTCTGCCCTACCAGCGAAGCGGCACAGCCCTGCAGGAAGGTCAGGTTGCCCGGGATGGACTGGTACACCTGCTCGTTGTCCATGTTGGGGCAGCCGATCCAGATCACCTCGGCACCGGTGGAGTCATTGCGCGCCCATACGGCCAGCGAGAACGGGCCGTCGGTATCGCCGGCTTCCTTTGCGGAAGAAGAGCTGGCATCAAAGTCCTGCTTGCTGTAGGCATCCTCGGTGGTATACAGCAGCGGTTCCGCCGTCACATCGTCTGTCTCGGTAATGGTGATGCCCTGTGCCACCGAGAGCATCACATGGGTGCTCTGATTCACGCCGTCCAGCGCGGTGCTTTCGTCGGCGGCCGCGTAGTCCGGGAACAGCGAGTACGGGTAGCCGTACAGCGCGTGGCCCGCATCGCCCTCCACCACAAGGCCCGGCTCACGTGCAAGGCCGAACTGTGCCATCACTGCATCCAGATTGGGCGTTTCGGTATAGCCGCTGGTGGTCAGCAGCACCTTGCCGCCGTTTTCCAGATAGGCCTGCAGCTGCGCGATCTCATCCACAAGGCCGTCAGCTGCAAAATCCGAAGCGGGGTCGCTGATGATGAGCAGATCACAGTCCTCCGGAATGGTGCCGGTGAGCAGATCCAGCGGCTGGGCATCGATATTCTGCGCCTTGAGCGCCTCGGTCAGCGAGGAGGTAAGCGCCTGCTCGCCGTGGTTGGTGGTGTAGTAGGCGTGACTTTCTGCTGCGGCAGTCAGCTTGTAGATGGCAGAGCTGATCTGCTTTTCGCCGCCAAAGGTCACGTTGGCAGCGCCGGTGGTGTAGTAATCGGAGTAATCGTACTCGTAAAGTTCGGCGGCGTTCAGCACTTCGCTGTTCTCACCGCTGACCACGATCAGACTGCCGGTGGATGCATTCTCTGCGCCGTACTGCGCTGCAAAGGTCGGGTAAAGCGCCGGGTCCTTCTGCTCCCAGTGGAAGTGACCGCTCTCGTCGGCGTAGTGATCCAGCAGCTTGGTGATAATGGCATCCTCGCTGCCGGTCTCACAGAGATAATAAACGGTCACATCCTGATCCAGGCTCTGCATCAGCTGCCTGGAGCTGTCGCCCAGCGTGTACATTTTGGCGGCAGAGAGGTCGAACTCGGTGTATTTTTTCGGGATGGCCCCCACCAGCAGATTGATCAGCACGGCCAACACGATGGCTGCTGCCAGAATGGCCGTGGAGTACAGCCCATTGCGGAACACCTTGCCGTTTGCGGAGGAAGAAAATTTGAAATTTTTCATGTTGTTCCCCTCCCCTCAGTTCCAGCGGCGCTTTTCCAGCCCCTGCGCCGTGAAGAACAAAAAAAGCATGGTCACGGTCAGGTAGTACACCAGCGTCGGGATGGAAAAGCTGTTGTTGACAAACTCTTCAAACGGCGTGAACAGGCACAGCCCGCTGAGCACCGCGCTGAACGCTTCGGTCAGCCAGCTGCTCTGCAGCAGGAACAATGCCGTCAGCACCACACAGCAGCCCGCAAAGGTCAGGCAGCCCAACGTAAAGCTGCGGGTACGCAGGCCTGCCACCACACTGAGCACTGCTGCAATGGCGGTGAACAGGGCCAGCGCCACTGCGCTGCCTGCGGTGAACATGCTGCGCAGGCTGGGCATCATATAGGCCAGCAGCAGTGCGGCAACACCTGCCACCGCAGCAATGATCTGATTCTCGGTCAGGCTGGAAAGAAACACGCCAATGGCAATGGCGGCGCAGCCCATGAGATAATAGCACAGCAGAGCGGCCAAGTTTGCCAGCGTGGCCGTGCCGGTGGCACCCAGTGCGGCCAGTACAAGGATCATGACCGCACCGGCAAGGCACGGCAGTGCAAAGATGACGCACAGGGCAAAGAATTTGCCCAGCACGATCTCCCACACAGACACCGGGCTGGTAAGCAGCAGCTGATCGGTGCGGGTACGGCGTTCCTCTGCAAAGGAGCGCATGGTGAGAACCGGGATATACAAAAGCAGCACAAACGTGGTGCGGTAAAGCGTGTAATAGCCAAAATCCGTCAGGCCGTAGCCCAGATTCAGGGCAACAAAATAGATGGCCGTTGCCGCCAGCATAAAGGCGGTGAGCACGTAGCCGATCATGCCATGAAAGCTGCTGCGGACTTCGCGTTTGAAAATGGCGGTCATTCCGTTTTCTCCTCCCCTTCATCCGATGGTGTTTCAGACTCGTTTTCGGTCAGTGCAAGGAACACTTCCTCCAGCGTCCTGTTTTCCGCTGCCAGCGCCAGCACCGTGCATCCGGCCTGCGAAAGGGCGCGGGACACCTCGGCGCGGCGGTCAGAAGCATCGGCACTTTCTGCGGTAAAGGTCACCTGTCCGTCGGCCTCGGATTCGATCTCCACCTTGCGGATGCCCGGAATGGAGCCGACTGTTTTCAGCACGGTCTGCCCCCCGCCCAGAGCGGTAGCGCGCAGACGGCTGCCGGGGTTCAGTTTTTCGGCCAGCTGTTCCGGCGCACCCACCGCCACCAGATGCCCCTTGGAAAGGATCAGCACCTGACTGCACACTGCCTGCACCTCGCTGAGGATGTGGCTGGACAGGATGACCGTGTGGCTTTTTCCCAGCTCCCGGATCAGTCTACGGATCTCGATGACCTGTGCAGGGTCAAGGCCCACGGTAGGCTCGTCCAGAATGATGAGCTGCGGTGCGCCCAGCAGTGCCTGCGCAATGCCCACGCGCTGGCGGTAGCCCTTGGACAGACTGCGGATGAGCCGGGGCAGCACCTCTTCCAGCCCGGTGCGGCGGGCAGCTTTGCGCACCTGTTCTTTGCGGTCGGCCTTCTTTTGGATGCCTTTCAGCTCTGCAGCAAAATCCAGATATTCCTGCACCGTCATTTCCGGGTAGAGCGGCGGCTGCTCGGGCAGATAGCCCACACAGGCCTTGGCCTGCTGGGCCTGCTCCGGCAGGCTGAAGCCCGCCACCTTCACTTCACCGGAGGTGGGGGCAAGGTAGCCGGTGAGGATATTCATGATCGTGGACTTGCCCGCGCCGTTGGGGCCGAGCAGGCCGAAGATCTGGCCGTCGCCCACCGTAAAGGACAAATCTTCAATGGCAGGGTGCGTGCCATACTTTTTGCTCAGATGCGATACTTCGATCACAGCAAACGCTCCTTTTTCATCTAGTTCAATGCTGGTATATTTTAGACCGAAAATGTGTAAAAATTAAGACAATCCTGTGGCGGGATGCAAAAAGAATTCTTAAGAATGATTAAGGCCGCCCTTTCATATGCCAAAAAGGCAGCAAAAAAGCACCGTCTCCCAAAGGAAACGGTGCTCAGAAAACCATAATTACTTACGGCCGAAACGCTTGTTGAAGCGCTCAACACGTCCGCCGGTGTCAACCAGCTTCTGCTTGCCAGTGTAGAAAGGATGGCACTTGGAGCAAACTTCGACGTGGATCTCAGGCTTGGTGGAACGAGTCTTGATGACGTTGCCGCATGCGCAGGTGATGGTGCAGTCAACGTAGTTCGGATGGATACCCTGTTTCATTCTTTTCACCTCATTTCTGGTTCTGACTTATTGGGGCCATATTATAAATGTATGTGCCCATCACAACCTTCAATATCGGCTACCCCGTCGAGCGGCCTTGGAAACGATTGCCTTACTATTATAGCACGATTCCGACAGAATGCAAGAGGGAAAATAAAGTTTTTAGCATACAAAAAGTCCCCTGCACTTTCATGCAGAGGACTTTAACGGTTTTACCTTACGCCGTCAGGCCATCAGTGGATGAACACAGGACCCAGCGGGTTGGTGATGGGGCTGACGTAGCCGCCCAGCAGCTTGGGGATCGCCAGGCTGATGTCGGGCACGAAGGTCAGCAGCAGCAGTGCAACGAACATGCACAGGTAGAACGGCAGGGTCGCCTTGACGACCTTTTCCATCGGGCGCTTTGCAACGGCAGAGCCGATGAACAGCACAGCGCCGACAGGAGGAGTCAGCAGGCCGATGCCGCAGTTCAGAACCACGATGATACCGAACTGGATGGGATCGATACCGATGGAGGTTGCGATGGGCAGCAGGATGGGAGTAGCGATCAGGATGATGGGAGCCATATCCATGATGCAGCCCAGAACCAGAATGATCAGGTCGATCAGCAGAGCGATGATGTAGGGGTTATCGGTGACGCTGGTGATGGCATTTGCAGCCAGATCCGGCACATGCAGCATGGTCAGGCAGTTGCCGAAGACTGCAGAGGTAGCGATCAGGATCAGCACGATGGACAGAGTGTTCACGCACTCATCCAGTGCATGCCAGACACCCTTCCAGTCCAGACCCTTGTAGACGAACACCGACACGAACAGAGAGTAGACAACTGCAATAGCTGCAGACTCGGTAGCGGTGAACACACCGCCAACAACGCCGAACACAACGATGACAACAGCGGCCAGTGCCCAGATGGAAGTGCCCAGCTGCTTAACGAAGGCCTTGATGCTGAACGGAGAGCCCTTGGGGTAATTCTCCTTGACCGAGATGATGTAGGAACCGATCATCAGGACGATGGCCAGCAGAGCACCGGGCAGATAACCTGCCAGGAACAGGCTGCCGACCGAGATGCCGCCGGCAGTGGTGGCATAAATGACCATGTTGTGGCTCGGAGGAACCAGCAGACCCTCGCAGGAGGAGGTGATGGTAACAGCAGTGGAGAAGTCGGCATCGTAGCCCTGATCGACCATCATGGGGATCATGATAGAGCCGATGGAAGCGGTATCTGCAGATGCAGAACCGGAAATACCGCCGAAGAAGTAGGAAGCAACGATGTTGACCATTGCCATGCCGCCGCGCATCCAGCCCACGCAGGCATCAGCCAGAGCGATCAGCTTTTCAGAAATGCCGCCGGAGCCCATGAGCACGCCCATGGTGATGAAGAACGGCACAGCCATCAGGCTGAAGGAAGAGATGCCCTTGACCATCAGACGGCAGACATCGGTCAGTGCCTGACCCTGCACCATCATGCACAGCACGCTGGAAAGACCAACGGCGTATGCAATGGGGAAACGCAGGAAGATCATTACAAAGAAGCTGACAAGAAGGACAATGATTGCCAGTGTCTGAACTGTCATATTACACTTCCTCCTTTACAAAAATGCTCTTGATGTGGTTGTACAGTGCCTCGATCTCGAAGATGATCATGGCAACACCGGCCAGCGGCACCGGGAAGTACATCCAGAAGCGGCTCAGCCAGGGCATGGACACGTAGAAGCCGCGGCCGCCCAGAGTGGTGGCATAGTTCCAGCCGACCACCATCATGATGACACCCAGAATACACACGGCAAGATCGGCCAGAATATCCAGCACCTTGACGGCGGTTTTGGGCAGATACACGTCAAACGCAGTCATGCGGATATGGGCACCGCGGCGGATGGCCAGAGCAGCACTCAGCACGGCCATGTAGCTCATGCAGGTCAGCACAACTTCTTCCGACCATGCCGGGTCCGGGATGAACGAGACGTAACGACCGATGACCGACATGGTAGTGATGAGGATATCTGCGATCAGCAGCAGCTTGCAGATAAACAGGACCACTTTGTAGGTGATGTCGTACGCCGGCTTGATCTTATCCAAAGTGGTAAAGATTTTCGGCATATGAATTCCTCCATATAAAAAACCCGGCAGGTCTGCGGGCGTATCCCGTAGTCCCCCGCCGGGCTATATACTATCTCAGAACAGGAAAGGCTTTTTCAATTATGCCTTCATGTCCAGCAGCTGCTGATACAGCTCAGCCTGATCGGAGGTGTTCTCGCTGATGACCTTCTGGCAAGCTTCCTGCCAAGGTGCCTTATCGGGAACATCCACGACATTGCAGCCGGAGCTCTTCAGCTCATCCAGAACCTTGTTCTCAGCGGTCTCGGACAGGTCTGCATTGAAGGCCTGCGTATCAGCACCGGCCTCCATGATGGCAGCCTGCTGGTTCTCGGTCAGCTTGCTCCATGCGTTATCGGTGATAACAGCCTGAATAGCGCCCAGAGTGTGGCCGTCCAGGATCAGGTTGTTGGCAACCTCGGGGAATGCATTGGACTTGTAGTTTGCGATGGGCTGCTCAGCACCATCCACAACGCCGGTCTGCAGTGCGCTGTACAGCTCACCGAAGGAAACGACGGTGGGGTTAGCGCCCAGACCCTCGACCATGCCGTTCATAACGGGGTCGTTGGACACGCGCAGCTTCAGGCCCTTGAAATCATCGATGCCGGAAACCGGGTTGACCGTGAAGAAGTGACGGAAGCCCTCTTCGCCGTAGAAGACGCCACGAACGGGCAGGCCCAGCTCCTGAGGCTCGTTCAGGAACTCAGGTGCCAGATCGCTGTTGGCGAAGTTCCAGAAGTGTGCGCGGTTCTCGAAGGTGAAGGGGATGGACAGCAGCTTGGACTTGTTGCAGCCGTAGCTGGTCAGTGCGAAAGCGGAGATACGGCTCATATCGATGGAGGTAGAACCGCCCAGAATTGCATCCAGAACGTCGTTCTCAGAACCCAGAACGCCGGAAGCCTGCACGTCGATGACGACGGAACCGCCGGTCAGCTCCTCGACCTTCTCCTTGAAGTGGGTAGCGGTCTGACCAACGATGGTATCCAGCGGGTTGACCTCGGCGTAGACCAGAGTCACCTTGGGATCGTTTGCAGCAGCAGTAGCATCACCAGCAGCAGAAGCTGCGGTGGAAGAAGCTGCGGTAGAGGTGGAAGCAGCAGCAGAATTGCTGGAGCCACCACATGCGGTCAGAGCCAGAGCAGCGGCGGAAACACCGGCTGCTGCCAGAAAGCTGCGACGAGTGATCTTTTTCATAATAAATCGTCCTCCTTAAATCTCCCGAACAGCACGGTCTGCACAGGACCCGCATGCCGTTCATTTACTGTACACACTTTAGCAAATTTTTTTAAACGAAACAAGGGCTTTCAAAAAATGTCCTGTTTTTTGAAAAAATGTCAGAATTTCTTTTGTGAAAAATGCCAAGTGCTTTGCTTTTTGTTTGTGCACCTTCGCCTAACAGATGGATACATTTCTGTATTCCAGATAGAAGCAAAGCGCTGGATGCCCTTCCCTTTGGGGTTCAGAGCACACAGCGCTTTGCCGGTTCTTTATTCTGTTTTCCTGATTTCTTTGCCCATCTTTTCCGGGCTTTGCTGTGGGGCTTATGCCTGCCGGATGCGGGCGATCAATTCGCCCTGCTGGGCAAACCGATCATACATCGGCTGCACAGCAGCACGGAACCTTGCCTTTTCTTCTTCGTCCAGCTCTGTCACCTCAATGCCTGCTGCACGCAGATCACTTTCCGATTCCGCCTCCTGCTGCGCCCAGAGCCTGCGCTCCACCTTGGCGCTCTCCCGGGCACACAGGCGAATGATCTCCGGGTAGCGCTCGTCCAGTGCGGCCAGTTTTTCCATCACAGCAGGGCTTGCAAGCTGCACCTCCGGCACGCGGGTGTGCTCATCCTTTAAAAAGTAAGGTGCCACCTCGTAGTGACCCATGGCTTCGTAGCTGGGCCAGTTGTTCTCTGCGCCATCGATCTCACCGTTGTGCAGGGCGGCATACACCTTGCTATACACTACCTTTACCGGCTTTGCGCCGAGGTCGGTGATCATTTCGCTCATCATGTCCGATTCCTGCACGCGGATGGTCAGGCCCTGCAGATCTGCAAGGCCTGTCACCTTCTGCCGGGTGTAGATGCTGCGCACACCGGCATCAAACCAGGAAAGGCCGGTCAGCTCCAGCGACTCCAGCGTGGAGAGGAACTCGTCGCCGATGGTCCCATCCAGCACGCGCCACATCTGGTCAGCGTCGGTATAAAGATACGGCAGCTGCAATACGCTCAGCGCCGGTTCATACTCAGCCAGCTGGCTGAGGGACACGCGGGAGAAGTCAATGCCGCCAAACTGCATCTGCTGGATCACGCTCTGCTCCGCGCCCAGCTCTCCCCCGCTGTACACCAGCACTTTCACGCGGCCATCGGTGCGCTGGGCTACAAGGTCTGCAAAGGCCAGCGCTGCCTGCGTAGTAGGATAATCCTCCGGCTGGTTCTCCGCATAGCGCAGGATCAGTTCCGCCCCCTGTTGCTCCTGCACCGGCTGGTGGCCGCAGCCCGCCACCGGCAGTGCCAGCACGGCTGCGCCAAACAGGGCGGTGAGCATCTGACGGCGGGTCACAGGTGGGCCTCCCGTGCAGCCTTGGCCGCTTCCCTGCGGTACTGGGTAGGCGTCATGCCGGTGCGTTTTTTAAAGGTGCGGGCAAAATAGCTGGAATCCTCGTAGCCCACCATGGAAGCTACCTCTGCTGCCGAACGGAACGGGTCGGTGAGCAGCTCCTTGGCAGCGTTGATCCGCAGTTCGGTCAGGCAGTCCAGAAAGTTCATCTTCTGGTACTTCTTGAACTGTGCCGAGAGATACGCCGGGCTGATATGCAGGATCTCGCTCACACTGTCCAGCGAGAGGTCGAACATATAGTTATCCTCCATATACTTGCGCACATGGGCCATGACCAGTGCATTGCGGTCGTTCTCCCCTGCTTCGGCGGCATCGCTCTCCGGGTCAGCTTCCGGCTCCGGTTCCACCGGAGCCAGCTCTGCAAGGCGGCGGCCCGCCTCGATCTGACGGATGGCCTTGCGGATGGAAGCTTCCACTTCGTCCGGGTTCACCGGCTTGAGCAGATAATCGCAGGTACCCAGATGCATGGCCTCGTGGGCGTACTGGAACAGACTGTAGGCTGTAACAAAGATCACCTTGCACTCCGGGCGCTGTTCCAGCACGGCGCGGGCTGCATCCAGACCGTTCATACCGGGCATCTCAATGTCCATCAGGATCAGGTCTGCGCTCCACAGCACCGCCGTATCCGCTGCCTTGCGGCCGTTCTCGGCAGTCTCGATGGTCACTTCGTGCTCAAAGCGGCGGGCCACGATGTCCGCCAGCGTTTCCCGTTCCAGTGCTTCATCATCCGCGATCAACAGACGAATCATTCCTCAAACTCCTCCTCATTCTCCACCAATGGCAGATACAGCACCACCGCCGTACCGCGTCCCGGATGGGACCGTATCACAAAGCGGCTGTTCCGATCCAGCAGACGCAGGCGGGCCGCAACATTATAAATGCCGATATGCTCCCAGCGCTCACCGGGCTGGCTGAGCGCCCCGCGCAGCTGTCGTAATTGATCCAGCTGGATGCCCACGCCGTTATCCACCACGCGGATGCACAGCAGTCCCTTCTCCCGCAGAGGGTTCACGCGGATGCGCACCACACCGCCCTCCTCTTTGGGGCAGATGCCGTGCTTGAACGCATTTTCCACGATAGGCTGTAAAATAAAGGACGGCACCATGGTCTCGGTAAGATCCAGCGAATCGGAAATGCGCCACTCCATACGCACCCGCTCACCAAAGCGGACATGGTAGATGGAGTAATATTCATCCACGATGCGCACCTCACGGGAGAGCGGCACCTGTTCATCGTTGCTCATCAGGCTGTAGCGCAGCAGGTGCGAAAGCGCCATGATGAGCGCCTGCGTACGGTAGGCCGTCTCGGTACCGGCGGTCTGCTGGATCACATTCAGGGTGTTGAACAGAAAGTGCGGATCGATCTGGCTGCGCAGCTGCTGCAGCCGGCTGCGCTCCATGCGGTTCTGCAGCTCCAGTGCTTCGGTCTTCTGGCGGTGCAGCTCCCGCTCGATCTCGTTTTTCTCCTGCAGGGTGGTCACCTGCTGGGCCATGGAGTGCTTCATGATGTTGAAGGACTCGGCCAGCTGAGCGATCTCCGGCTGCTTGGGCAGCGGGATGTCCGGGGTGTCGAACTCACTTTTGCCAATGGCGCGGGAGGCAGCGATCATCTGCTGCACCGGCGTGAGCAGACGCATGACCATCAAACCGGTAACGCAGCCCAGCGCCACACACAGCGCCACCACCACCGTCTGCAGCATGGTGATGCGCTCGTTCAGGGCCGAGATGGTGGTGTAGGTGGTCTGGGAATCCTGAATGGCGGTTTCCAGCAATTGCAGGGTGTACTGGCTCAGGTAATCGCCGCAGGGCACCACCTTTGCATAATACAGCTGGGAAGCTGCGGCATCGTTGCCGCTGAGCAGGTCGTTTTCCAGCTCATCCAGCAGGCCGGTGTAGGTCTGATAGACCGTATCCACTGCGCTGTAGAGCACCCGCTGCTCATCGCTGACGCTTTCCAGACTGTTCAGGCTGGTACCGATGCGCCAAAGCCATGCGTTGCAGGTGGAAGATGCCGACTGCAGCCGGTCAATGATCTCCTCCGGCTCGCTGTTCTCCCAGCGGTAGTTCTCCAGCACGGAAATAGAGCTTTCCACACCGCCCTGAAAGCGGCTGATGGCGTTGAAGCAGCCCATCTGCGCGTCCTGTACTGCCTGCACTGCTCTGGACTGGTAGCCATTGAGCGTGAGCTGCATGGCAAAGGCCGCAAAAAATGCTGCCAGACACAAGCCCATGCGCTGCTTGAGGGTGATCTGCCGCTTGCGGTGCTGCAAAGCCTGCCGCCTCCTTTCGTTTGGTAACGATTTATTGTACCACGCTTTGGGCCGGATTGGCAAGGTTTGCATGTTTTTCTCTTGCCTAAACCACGCAATTGTGGTACGATGCCTGTAAATACAAAGGAGGCGACTTTATGTCCCAGACCATCTCCGTTTCCACCACCATGGGTGAGCAGGGCTTCCGCGATTTTGCCGTGTTCGATGCATTCCATCACCGCAAAGCATGGCTGCGTCCCGCTGTTTTTGCCGCCATCATGCTGGCTTTTGCCGCCGTCTGCCTTTCGCAGCTGGGCAAGCGCCCGGGTGCCGGGCTGCTGGCTGCTGTGCTTGCCATTGTGGGCATCGGCCTGCCGGTGAGCTACTTTTACTCGTTCTTCCGCAGCGTTTCCCGGCAGATCAAACAGATGCACCTGCCGCGGGCCTTCTACCGTGTGGAGCTGGCCGACACCGGCATTGCTGTGTGGATGTACGGCCAGCAGGACAAGCCCGAACCCACCAGCCGCCACGCATGGGACAGCTTTTACTGCGCTTACCGCACGGACAATGCGGTGTACCTCTACGTAGAAAAAGAGAAAGCTTACTTACTGAACGACCGCATGGAAGTGGTGTGGAAGTTTTTGGCCGGCATCCTGCCCAAAGAAAAGCTGCACGACTGCAGAAAAGGTTAAGCCCAAAAAATATGCACACGCAAAAAAGAACTGCTGACATTTCGTTCAGCAGTTCTTTTTTGTATATAAAAAACCCACGCTGCGGCAAAGCAAAGCGCAGCGCGGGTGCGAAGATAGCTTATGTTATTGCGTCAACCGATCAGCGGGCCAGCGTATACTTGTGCAGGGTCTTGCGCACAGCGCCGGGGCCTGCAAACAGCTCCTTGGCCATTGCCTCGATCTTCTCGCCCAGACCAACGGCATACAGATCCACGCCGAACACGTCAACACGGCTGTACAGCTTCTTCAGGCAGCTGAAGTCCTGCTCGCCTTCCTTGACCTCCAGCGGAGCCACAATGGCCTGCAGCTCAGCCAGCAGCGGATCGGTGGAAGGTTCAAAGGCCTGACCATTGTCATCGATGCCCTTCAGGTAGCGGGCGTAGCCTGCCAGCACCAGCGGGATCAGGATCAGGTTGCTCTTGTCCAGACCGCGTGCCTCGTAGGCCTTGATGGTCTCACCAAAGCGGATGGCCAGCTTCTGGGAGGTATCGGTAGCGATACGCTGGGGAGCATCGGGCATGAAGGGGTTGGGCAGGCGGCGGTTGATGACAGCGCCGATGAACTCGTAAGGGTTCAGCACGCCGGGATCAACGACCACAGGCATGGCCTCGATATAGCCGATCTTCTGGATGAAAGCACGCAGGTCTTCATCGGCCATCTCGGCGGAGATGAGGGTGTAACCCAGCATGCAGCCATAGATGGACATGGCAGTGTGCAGCGGGTTCAGGCAGGTGCAGACCTTCATCTTCTCGATCTTGTCCACGGTCTCGCGGTCGCAGTACAGCACACCGCCCAGCTCCAGCGGAGGACGGCCATTGGTGTAGTGATCCTCGATGCACAGGTACTGGGTCTCTTCGGCGTTGACGAAGGGAGCGGTAAAGGTGTGCTTCTCGGTGACGATGGTGTAGTTGTCCTCAAAGCCGTCGTCGGCCAGCATCTGCTGGACCTTGGCATCCGGGCGCGGGGTGATCTTGTCGATCATGCTCCACGGGAAGGTGATCTTGGTCTCGTCCTGCACATAGGCAAGGAACTCGGCGGGCACCAGGCCCTGCTCCACCCACTTGGCAGCATAGGCGTGGACAGCGTTCTTGACCTTATCGCCGTTGTGGGAGCAGTTATCCATGCTCTGGACGGTCAGGGGCAGCTTGCCGGCCTTGAAGCGCTCGTACAGCAGAGCAGTGACCTTGCCCATGGCCAGCACGGGGGTCAGGCCGCGCTCCAGATCAGCAGGAGCAACGCCGTAGCCCTTCTCGGTGATGGTGAAGGAGATCATCTGCAGGCTGGGGTTCTGGAAGATCTCCACCAGACGTGCCCAGTCCTCGCCGAAGGAGTAGTCAGCCTTCAGGCTCTCGGTAACGGAAGCCACCACCTTCTTCTCGATCTCGCCGGTGGACTTCAGGCAGACCAGCAGGCTCATATTGTCGTAGGGACGATAAGCCTTGTCGATGATCTCGTAGTCAAAGCTCTCGGCCACGATGACACCGCGGTCATACTTGCCGGTGTTCAGCGCATCGTTCAGGATGGCAGCCGGGAATGCACGGAAGATATTGCCTGCGCCGAAGTGCACCCAGGTGGGTTCGGCGTGGGTCTTGGCCTTGACAGCCTCGATATCGAATTTGGGCAGCTCATAGCCCTTCTCTGCCCACTCGGCGGACAGATTGCCGTTTTTGATCTCAGACAGCTTCATATTTATCAGCCCTTCTTTTTCTCTTCATCCAGACGATCCAGCAGATCCCAGACACCCAGCATGTACTGAACGCCCAGAGCACGGTCATACTTGCCGTAACCAGGGCGGCAGTTGCCGGGGCCTTCCTCCCACAGCTGACGGCCGTGGTCGGGACGGATGTAGCCCTCAAAGCCGCAGTCATGGTAAGCACGCAGCACCTCGATGATGCCGGTCTCGCCGCAGCAGTCGCGGTGAGCAGCCTCGGAGAAGTCGCCGTTGGGGAAGTGGTGGATGTTGCGGATGTGACCAAAGGCAATGCGGTCGCAGTGCTTGCGCACGATCTCGGCACAGTTGTTGTTGGGGTTTGCGTTCAGGCTGCCGGTGCACAGGGTCAGGCAGTTGTACGGATCATCCACCATGCTCAGGAAGCGGTCGATGCTCTGGGCATCCACCAGCAGACGGGGCAGGCCGAAGATATCCCAAGGGGGATCATCCTGATGGATAGCCATTTTGATGCCGCACTCATGGCAGGTGGGCATCAGTGCTTCCAGGAAGTACTTCAGGTTTTCCCACAGCTTTTCCTTGGTGACAGGGGCGTAAGCCTTGAACAGCTCGTCCAGCTTTGCCATACGCTCCGGCTCCCAGCCGGGGAAGGTCATGTTATACTTCTCAGTGAAGGACATGATGTACTCAGCCATAGCCTTGTAATCGCCCTTGATCTTATCCTTCTCATAGAACAGTGCAGTGGAGCCGTCGCCCACGGGGTGGAACAGATCGGTACGGGTCCAGTCGAACACCGGCATGAAGTTGTAGCAGATGACCTTGACACCGAACTTGGACAGATTGCGGATGCACTGCTTGTAGTTCTCGATGTACTTGTCACGGGTGGGCAGGCCGATCTTGATGTCATCGTGGACATTGACCGACTCGACCACGTCCATGTCGAAGCCGTAGGCGTGGATCTGATCAGCTACCTTCTGGATCTCGTCGATCTCCCAGATCTCGCCGGGCATCTTGTCGTGCAACGCCCAGACGATGCTGGTCACGCCGGGGATCTGCTTGATGTCGCTCAGGCTGATGGGATCGTTGCCCTCGCCATACCAGCGCCAACCCATTTTCATAGGCATAGGAAAATCCTCCTGTTTTATATTTTCTGCTTTGCATTTTCCGCGCAGCCGTGTGCCGCGCTCTTGTACTTATATTCTAGTATATCAGTTGCGTTTTTTCAATGGTCGCTTTGCCGGTTTTTAATGTTTGTTCTTGTATACTTTAGACAAAAAGAACAAAAATCCGTCGGACATCACCCGCCCGACGGATTTTTACACGATTCAAAATGCCGGTTTCAGCGTTTCAGCTTCTGCCGGATGGACGGAGCCAGCACATCCTTGAAATATTCAAAGGTGTCCAATTCCAGAATGGCAGAGCCTGTCAGATAAATGCCCAGACCAACCACCACCTGAATGATCACCGTCAGCAGATCCGGCAGGTGCAGAAAAATGACCAGATACATGCACAGGCCCGCGCCCGCTGCCAGCAGCAGGGTCGGCAGGATATCACGCATCTGTTCCAGATAGCCATAGCCGATCAGCTTTTTGTTGAGCTGTGCATCCAGGATCTGGGTCACAATATTCGTGATCAGCATACCATATGCAATGGCCTCGACGCTGACACGGAATGTTGCCAGCAGAAGAAGGATGCACACCCCTTCGTTCAAAAGCTGACATTTCAGGTAAAGATCGCTGCGGCCCACCGCCTTGGCTGCATTCAGGTTTGCCGTGATGATCGGCCAGCACGCATATCCCAGACAGAACACCCTGAGGAACAGCACACAGGGCAGCCACTTCTCGGTGAGGATCAGGCGCACCAGCGGTTCGGCACAGAACGCAGTGCTCATCATCACCGGCGCAATAATATAGGTACAGGTCTTGATGGAGCGGCGGGTCATGTTCTTGACCTGCGCACGGTCATCCTGCAGTGAGGACATGACCGGGAACAAAACGCTCTCAATGGAAGTATCCACGCTTGACGCGATATTATAAGTCAGGTTATCGCCCTGATTGTAATACGCCAGATCCGCCGAGGTGTACATCTTGCCGATGATCAGGCTGCGCAGGTTGTTGTAGATGACGCTGCTCAGCGACGAGGCCAGCAGCTTCCAGCCATAAGAGAGCAGCCCTTTCAGGTGCTGCCACGAAAACTCCATCTTAGGCCGCCAGGAGGACAGCTTCCACAACACCAGCGTGTCCACCGTGATATTAGATACCTGCTGCACCACCAGCGCCCAGACTCCAAAGCCCATGTAGGCAAGGCCCAGGCCCAGGACCGTGGATACGATCGCGCCCGCAAAGGCGGAATAGAAAAAATACTGGAACTTCATGTTCCGGGTCACATGCGCCTGCTGGATCGTTTTGATGCCGCAGACCGCCACTGTCAGGCTGATGCCGCGAAAGATCGGGGTCATGCTGGGGTCATTGTAGAAAGCAGCCAGATACGGTGCCGCCACGAACATTCCCCCATACAGCACAAAGCTGATCACAATGCTGAAAAAGAACGCCGACGAGTAATCCAGCTCGTCCACTTCCTTCTTCTGCACCAGCGCGGTGCCAATGCCGCAGTCCAGCAGGACATACATGATATTGTTGAACACCGTCACCAGTGCCACCTTGCCGTAATCATCGGGTGTAAGGATGCGCGCCAGAAGGATGGACACCACCGCTGAGATCAGCTGCACACCGCACCGCTCTGCAAAGCGCCAGAAAAAACCGTTTACAATAGCATTTTCTTTTTTCTCGTTCATTCCTGCGTCCACTCAAATTCCTTTCAAAAAACGGTCGGTCTGCACCCTGCGCAGAAATGCATTTCCGCCGTATCCTTATCATCTTCTTCCCTGCTGCCAAAACAACTGAGCAGAGATAGTTAGTTATATAGTATCACACCCATCCATGCATTTCAACCAACATATTCTTAAGAAATGACGGCCCGAAAATTTCATTTAAAAAGAAAAAAAGCGCTTGACTATCTGCCGGGAACGTGGTAATATATTCAAGCAGTCCGCATCACGGTCTTTCACCTCAGAGATTTCAGGGCTGCGAAAACAATATGGTATGCGAGGGTGGCGGAACTGGCAGACGCGCACGTTTGAGGTGCGTGTGGTTTATCCTTGGGGGTTCGAGTCCCCTCCCTCGCACCAAAAACCAGTACACATTGTGTGCTGGTTTTTCTTTTTGTGCGAGGGAGGGGATCTCGAACAAGGCGGCGGCATTTATGCCGCAAGCAAAGCCACAGTGCGGCTTTGCTTAGCCTGCGGGTCCCAACCCGTAGGAATGTCTATCAGGGGTGTACTCATTTTGTACCGGTTTCTTTTTGTGCGAGGGAGGGGACCTCGAACAACACTATTTATTATATAAGAAAGCGCGATGAATTCTGAGAACTCATCGCGCTTTTCTTTGTATGCGGGTAGTGGGGGTCGAACCCACACGCCTTGCGGCACAGGAACCTAAATCCTGCGCGTCTGCCAATTCCACCATACCCGCGTATTCTTCTATTCTGCAGCTGCGGCCAAACCGCCTTAATATAGTATCAGTTCCGGCGGCAAAAGTCAATCACTGCATTGATATTTCCGCCCTTCACAGCGCATACTATCGCCGGACGATCGTATCATTTTCCATGGCGGAAAGGGGCTTTTTGCCGATGCGCAGATCAAAACTACGCCGCGCTGGCAGCATTGCGGCAGCTTATCTTCTGGTGGCCGCGCTGGCGGTGCTGGGCTGGCTGTGGCACAGTCTGCCTGCTGAAATTTTGCTGGAACCCGGCCAGACCCTTACCCTGCCCCGTTTTGCCTATGTGCAGCCGCTGCGCACCGCTGGCTCCCGCAACGCGGCCAGCACGCAGGCTGCGGGCAGCTATCAGGCCACTTTGTCCATTGGCGGGTGGCTGCCCGTCAAGACTGTGCGCGCTCTGGTGGAAACACGTCCGGTGGTAACCGTGTGCGGTACGCCTTTCGGCGTTAAGATGTTCTCCGAGGGTGCGCTCATTGTGGGCTTTTCCGACCTGAACACCCCGGACGGCACCGCGAACCCCGCCAAGAAGGCCGGGCTGCGGCTGGGCGACCGGGTGGTGCGCATGGATGACACCCTGACCGAGACGAACGACGCCGTGCACGATGCTCTGGAAACGGCCGCAGGCGCGCCGGTGCAGGTGGTCTATATCCGCAATGGTGAGCAATTCCAGACCCGGCTGACCCCCGTGTGGGACAGCACCGCCGGGCAGTGGCGCGCCGGGATGTGGGTGCGGGATTCTTCCGCCGGGGTAGGCACCATGACCTTTGTGGACAATGCCGCCGGGGTGTTTGCCGGGCTTGGCCACCCCATCAGCGACAGCGACACCGGTGAGAGCGTGGCCCTGCGCAGCGGTGAGATCGTCCCCTGCCAGATCGTGGGGTGTACCAGCGGCACCGTGGGCAGCCCCGGTGAGCTGAAGGGCCGCTTTCTGAGCACCCATGCGCTTGGCAGCATCTGCATCAACAGCAAGACCGGGGTCTATGGCAGAACACGGGCTGCATTTTCCGGCCCGGAGCTGGAGATGGCTTTTGCGCAGGAAGTGGTGCCGGGCGATGCCGAGATCTGGACGACCGTGGACGGCGAGGTGCCCAAGGCATACCGCATCCGCATTGAAAAGGTAAACGACGCAGACCCCCACCGCAACATGATCCTGCGCGTGACCGACCGGCAGCTGCTTGCCAAAACCGGCGGCATCGTGCAGGGCATGAGCGGCAGTCCCATCCTGCAGAACGGCA
>OLPK01000011.1_pt1 | contig 239426 bp, 209 predicted proteins | sample 1672261 | NCBI WGS metagenome assembly OLPK01 (sample SAMEA3136665, study PRJEB25190) | human gut metagenome
TGACTCTTCATTTCCGGGTCGGACAAAATGGCGATGTGCGCGTCAAAGACTTCCAATTCCTCATCGCTCAAGCGGCTCTTGGCGTTCTGCTTGATGGTCGCCAAATCGGCAATCGAGGCGCTGAAGGCTTTTTCAACTCGCTCATATTCCGCAGCTGGATCAGCAATCGTTTTCTTTTCAAAGCTCAGATCCGGATCAATCAGCAGATATGCTTTAGCAATTCCAATACCGTCACTGGCAGCAATTCCTTTAATGATTTGCGACATAATTTTTGTCCCCCTCATCAATTCTCTAAATGTCAACCGTTTGACATATATTAACTTCGTATATTATAAACCGTTATCATTTTCATTTCCACCATTATTTAAGCGTTTGCATTGGCGTTACCGCAGCACCGGATCTTAAAACTCGGTCAAGATTTCAATCTTACGGGCTGAATGCCTGATCAATCCTTGACGCTCAAGAACCTTAAGCTTGCGCGAAATCGTTTCTGGCGTTGTACCAAGATAGGTCGCCAGGTCTTTTAGCTTCATTGACAGCATAAACTCGCGTGAATGTTTTGCCTGCATCTGTTCTTTCAAATAATCCTTAAGCCGTTCTTCAACCGAATCCATCCCCAATAGATGATTTTGCATCGCCAGCTGCCGATTCCTTTTTAAAGTCAGCTGCAGCAGCCGCATGGCAATCGAAGGATACTGGTTCAGTAACTTAGCAAAATCTTCATAGGATATTGTACAGATCTCAGAAGCTTGCTCTGCCTGGGCAAAGGTATCGGTATTCTCAATTCCAAACAGCCAGGCCTCGCCGTCGTGTTCACCGGCTGTCAGCATTCTTTGCATCTGTTCCTGTCCAGATGGCGAAAGTTGATAGATCTTGACCGCGCCGCTTTCCACAATAATCATTTTCCCTGCTTGCGCCGGCGTTAAAATCTGGTCGCCACGACTAAACCGATGATGACGCACCAGACTTTCGACTTTCTGCTGATCAGATAAAGCCAGCTGATTAAACAACGGTACGGTCGCAACACAAAGATGCTGTTGATGATGATGAATGTGATTTGCCATAATTGTCGCCCCTTAGAGTTGGTATCCCAAGTATAAACGAAGCTGATTCGATAAAAATTGATTTGGATCAATAAATATTCTTTACGCTAATATCAGCTAAAAAATCGAAAGACAAAAGCCGCCCGATTCAAATGAATCGAGCGGCTTTCATATTAAGGTTTTAGTCGAGCGAAGTTAAATTACTTCAGACCCTTCCAAGTCCAGTCTTCAACTTCTGGCAGGTCCTTACCTTCAGTACGGATGTAGTGGTTGTGCTTGTCAACCATGTTGTCCATTTCGTTTACGAAGGCAGCAGCCTTTTGTTCGTAGCCAGGTACGCTCAGGATAGCGTCCTTAGCCAGGTGGAACCGGTCAAGTTCGTTCAGCACACGCATGTCAAATGGCGTCGTGATGTCACCATTTTCTTGGTAGCTGTGGATGTGAACGTTGTGGTTGTGACGGTCAAAGAACAGGCTTTGGATCATGTCACGGAAACCGTGCCATGCGAAGATAACTGGCTTGTCAGCCGTGAAGTAACGGTCGAATTCTTCGTCAGTCAGACCTTCAGCGTTCTTGTCAGGCGTCATCAGCTTCATGATTTCAACAACGTTGATGTAACGAATCTTCAGTTCTGGGAAGTTGTCGTGCAGAATGTCGATAGCTGCCAGAGCTTCTTCAGTTGGTTCCGTACCAGCAGATACGAAGACAACATCTGGTTCTGCGCCTTGGTCAGTAGATGCCCAGTCAACGTAGCCCAGACCGTGGTTAACGATGTTAGTAGCTTCGTCGATGGAGAACCATTGCAGACGTGGGTGCTTGGACGTAACGAAGACGTTGATGCATTCGCGGTCGTTGAAGGCCTTGTCGGATACAGCCAGCAGTTCGTTAGTGTCGGCTGGCAGGTATTCCTTAACCAGGTCAGCACGTTCCTTTTCGTACAGGTGAGTCAACAGACCTGGATCTTGGTGAGTGTAACCGTTGTGGTCTTGTTGGAATACCGTAGAAGTGTCAACAAAGTTCAATGCTGGGTAGTCATGACGCCAGTATTGTTCCTTAGCCTTACGCATCCACTTCAGGTGTTGAGTCAGCATGGAGTCAACGACACGACCGAATGATTCGTAAGTAGCGAAGAAACCGTGACGACCAGTCAGCGTGTAACCTTCCAGCCAACCTTCTGCTTGGTGTTCGGAAAGTTGTGAGTCGATCATCCGACCTTGACGTGCCAGGTCTTCATCGTTTGGTTCGTGAATGTCTTCCATCCATTGACGCTTGTCGTTGTCCAGAACAGCGTACAGACGGTTGGACTTGGATTCGTCAGGACCAAAGCCGCGGAAGTTGTCTGGGTTCAGCTTGAACATTTCGTCCAGGTACTTGCCCCATTCGATCATGTCTTGCTTCTTAACAACACCGTGACCTTGTACGTCAACAGCGTACTTGCGGTAGTCTGGCATAACCAGTGGCTTAGGATCCAAACCACCGTTAGTGATTGGGTTCATAGCCATCCGCTTGTTGCCTTCTGGCGTGTTAGCCGTAACCTTGGCAACTGGAGCACCGTTTTCATCGAACAGTTCTTCTGGCTTGTAGGACTTCAGCCAGTTGATCAGCATGTCCTTGTGTTCCATGTCGTCTTGTGCGACTGGAATTGGAATTTGGTGAGCACGGAATGAGTTTTCGATTGGGTTGCCATCCAGGTCCTTCTTAGGACCAGTCCAACCCTTAGGTGCGCGCAGGATTACCATTGGCCATTGTGGCATGGAGTCGTCACCAGTTTCACGAGCGTGCTTTTGGATAGCCAGGATGTCTTCAATAGCAGCATCCATCGTCTTAGCCATTTCTTCGTGAACTTCCATGGTGTCCTTGTAGCCATCAAAGCCTTCGCCGTTGTAAGCGGAAACGAAGTATGGCTTCCAGCCCATACCTTCGAAGTACTTAGTAAGTTCTTCATCGCTCATCCGAGCCAGGATCGTTGGGTTGGAGATCTTGAAACCGTTGATTTGCAGGATAGGCAGAACGGCACCATCCTTGATTGGGTTGATGAACTTGTCAGAGAACCAGGAAGCAGCCAGAGGACCAGTTTCGGCTTCACCGTCACCGATTTCAACAGCTGCGATTTGGTCTGGGTTGTCCAGAATTGCACCTACACCGTGGGACAGGGAGTAACCCAGTTCCCCACCTTCGTGCAGTGAACCTGGCGTTTCAGGAGCAGCGTGTGAAGCAGTACCACCTGGGAAGGAGAAGTGCTTGAACAGCTTAGCCATACCAGCTTCGTCTTGGGTGATTTCTGGGTAGATTTCCGTGTAGGAACCGTCCAGGTAAGAGTTGTTGACCATAACTTGGCCACCGTGACCTGAACCTTCAATGTAGAACATGTTTACATTGTACTTCTTGATAACACGGTTCAAGTGTGCATAAATGAAGTTTTGAGGAACAATCGTACCCCAGTGACCAATTGGCTTTGGCTTAACGTCGGAAGGCTTCAGTTCGCGACGCAGCAGTGGGTTGTGCATCAGGAACAGCGTACCAACAGAAAGGTAGTTGGCTGCCCGCCAGTAAGCGTCAACAGTTTCCAAGTATTCCTTGGAATCGTAATTTACTGCCATCGATATTACACTCCTTAAATAAAATAACTACGTTCTGACTATAACGTCTCGTAAACCTCAATCAATTTACGCTATCTATGATATAGGATTTTTTCTAAAAGTCAACCTTTTTGAAAATTGATACGGTCCAATTATTAAAAATCCATTTCAGCCTTTATTATAAAAGGCTTTACCAAAGCTGCTCCGATTGATTGAACACCCAAATTTTAGCAGAATTTCTGCGAAAAAGGCGTGTTTTTCACTCTAAATTTTTGCTAAGAAACCAAAAAAGCCCGCCTCAAATCGTGCCGGCTTTTAAACGTTCAAATCAAAACGTTCAATGATCTTATTTAACACGCCGTTCTCATCATTGCTGCCGCAGCGGAATTTGGCAGCCGCAATGGCTTCAGGAGCACTTTGCGCCATGGCATAGCTCTCGCCGGCTAATTTCAGCATGGTAGCATCGTTTTGTCCATCCCCAAACGCCATCAGCTGACTGGGCTGCCAACCACGAGCTGCCAAAAGCCGCTTCAAGCCGGTTGCCTTATCCATCCCAGGAATGATCAAGTCCATGTTGCCATAGCCGCTTGATACGGGATGAACGATCTTGCCAAACCGCTTGATGACCTCATCCATCCAAAATTTGGTTTCTTTTGGTAGCACATCCATCATAAACTTAACTACCGGATCATCAATATCAGCCAATGAATTGATTTGCTGCATGTGGATATAATGCGGCTGAACGCGTTTTACAAATAATGGGTCTTCATCGGCAAATGCAAAGGCATGATGCCGTCCCGAAATAATCAAATGGCCGCCTGGGATAGAGCGGAAAAACGCAACCAGCGTCTCAACCTGTTCTTTAGTAAACTGACCACAGTAGATCTCTTGACCACGATCAATCAGCTCAACCCCGTTTTCAGCAACGAAAGCCATGCCATCTGCTTCTTTGGGAAAGCGTTTTTCAACCAGCTGATAGATTGGATTGCCGCTGGCGACGACAAATTCAACGTCTTTTGCCTGCAGCTGAGCATAGACTTTTTCAAACAGCGGTCGATCAAACGTGCTTTGTGAATTTAAAAAAGTACCGTCCATATCAACGGCAATTGCCTTAATCAAATTGATCCCCCTAATCCTGGTTTAGATTGACAAACGTATTGTATTTCATGTATTGATAATGCACGCGCATGTTTGAGACTTCAAATGGCGTTCCATCATCCAGGAAAAAGACGCCTTCCATAATACCGACTGGCTCGGTAGGTTTCAGATGCAGCTCTTTTTGGTCCTCATCATTGGAAGGCGAAACCGAAATCGTCATAAATGAGCGCGTAACAGTTTTATTCTGTGATTCTTCCAAATAGTTGAAGATCGATCCTTCGACAATGGCTGGCGAAAGCGTCGGCATGATTTTAATTGGAATATAACCCGTTTCAATCATGAACGGCTGATCGTCAATCAAGCGCAGCCGTTTGATTTGATAGACAAAATCATTGTCGTTTAAAAAAAGATCCTGTTGAATTTCTTGGCTGGCCGGCACGACTTGATAGTTCAAAAGCTTGATGCCCTGTTTCTTGCCATCAAGCTTGAAACTGTCGGTAATCCCCAGATTGCTGCCTTCATAGCGAAACATCGCTTGATTTTTTAAATAGAGCGGGTTGATAAAGGTCCCCGAACCACGTTTCTTAAAAATGATGCCCTGCTGCGCCAAGATTCCCAATGCCCGCTTGATGGAACTGCGGCTGACCCCGTAGTCGCTGCTAAGGCTGCGTTCATCGGGAAGCTTCATATTCGCATAGTCGCCATTGAGTATCTTATGTTTTATATCGCGCATTACTGAGCGGTATACTAAGTCTGCCATGTAATTACCCCTCGGTCGGTCCATCGACCCCTGTCTTAACTTGTAGTATCTAAATCAGTTCATAGTATATCAAATCTCATAATAATTGGTTACTATTTTTACGTTAATTGGTCCGTCCCAGATTTGACAAAAACTTGAAATTTGATACCCAATCTTTAATTGGACACCTAATCATTGCCTTATCAATTCTGGCAACTCATGTCATAATGGGCTTGCGGTTTTTGATTAATTACTTGGCTGATATTTCAATTTATTTAAGGAGACCCTTTATGAGTAAGAAAAAACAACGCATTAAAAAAACTCAAGTCGAACAGATTCTTGATAAGCACCACATCCCCTATCAGCAAATAGTCTTTCCAACATTTGAAGATGGCGATGTCCGGTCATTGAAAGTTGATCACCTGGGCATCGATGAGCATCTGATCTATAAGACGCTGGTACTGGAAGGGCCAACCACCGGACCATTAGTCGGCGTAGTGCCAATTGACAGCCACCTTGATGAAAAGGCCTTAGCGCGGGTTTCCGGTAACAAAAAAGTCGACATGGTGCCGCTGAAAAATCTGCTTAAGACGACCGGCTACGTTCACGGCGCCAATACCCCCGTTGGCATCTGGGAAAAGCATAAGTACCCGATCTTTATCGACAATGATGCCAAAGCCAGCGAGCAGATCTACGTCTCATCTGGTCAGATTGGTCGTTCTGTTGCCGTCAATGCCGAAGCACTGGCTGAATTGGTTCATGCCCAGTTTGCCGACCTGCAGCAGCATTAAAAGATCATGAACGGCTATTTTAAAGTCTTAGGCGCGCTGGGACTCTTTTTGGTAATGATCCCAGTACTCTTAGGGACATTAACCGTTATGATCAGTCGCCGCAACAAGGCCCTGTCCGTTGTCATCGGCGGCTTTTATGCACAGATCATTCTTGGCGGCATTGGTGTTGTCATTCATGAGCTGAGTCACCTGCTGACGGCATTGTTTTTCGGCCATCAGATCGTCAGTTTTCGGCTGCTGCATGTGCCTGATCCGCATAATCCAGCTGACAACGCTCTTGGCTATGTCAATCACGCCTGGAACGAGCGCAGTTTTTATCAGCGTGTTGGCAATGTCTTTATCGGGATTGCTCCAGTTGTTGGCTGTACGCTGGCAATCATTGGTCTGACCCAATGGCTGGTTCCTGGAATCTTTACGCTTTGGCATGCCCTGATTACTCAGACTGAGGCGCCGCAGATTCATCTGGCGGCTGGCCGCACGATTCTATGGCTGATTTTGATCGGCAACATTGCCATTGGCGGTTTTGATCTTAGCAGTGCCGATCTGGAAAACTCCGCCACTGGTCTGATGACTTTGCTTATTGCCTTTTTGGCAGCGGCATTGATTCTTTGTCAGTTTACGACGGGATCAGTCGTTGCCCAGACTTTGCGAACCTGGCTGGCTCCTTTTTATTGGTCATTGGCATTTGCCCTGTTGATCAATCTGCTGATGCTGGGAATTTTGAGTCTGCTGAGCCGTTTGGGATAATTGACCTGCTATTCAGATACGCTTAGAATTATTTTTATAATGCAATTAGGAATCTTTGTAAAAAAAAGAAGGTCTAAAGAATGAAGAAAAATCTGTCTGCCTGCACCACGGTTTTGGTCGGTAAAAATGCTACCATTGATGGCTCAACCATGGCTGCCCGTAACGATGATACGTTTGGTCCCCTGACTCCACAGCGCTTCGTTACCTACCCGGCATACCATAATCAGCCCAACCAGGTTAAGGCCTACCTTAACAAATGCGTGGTTGATCGTCCTGCCAACGGCTATCGCTACCAAGGAACGCCCAACGTCAACTACAAAACGGAAGGCGTCTTTGATGAAAGCGGCTTTAACGAAAAGAACGTTGGCATGAGCGCCACGGAAAGCACCTATTCTAATGAACGGGTGCTGGCCTTTGATCCTTTGGTTGAAGATACCGGCATCAACGAAGATCTGATCGTTGCTGCTACTCTGCCGTTTATCAACAGCGCGCGCGAAGGGGTTCAGTACCTGGGACAATTGATCAAAAAATACGGCTCTGCAGAAGGCAATGGCGTAATCTTCAGTGACAAAAACGATGTCTGGTATATGGAAATCATTACTGGTCATCACTGGGTTGCCCAGCGAATTCCTGATGACTGCTACGCGGTAACCGGCAACCGCATCGCCATTCAAGAAGTTGATTTCAATGATCCTGATAACTTTATGTGGGATGACACGATTCGCGAGTTCGTGGCAGAACACCATCTGAATCCGGATCGCGATGGCTGGAACTTCCGCCACATTTTTGGTACAGCGACCGTTTTTGACCAGCACTACAACACGCCTCGGCAATGGTATGGTCACAAGGTTCTGAGCCCAGACGTTGAGATGGATCCCCTGGACTTTGATCTGCCATTTGTTATGAAGGCCGACCACAAGATTACTCTGGAAGACGTTGAAGAAGTTTTGAGCAGTCACTACCAAAACACGCCTTACGATCCGCTGGGCCACGGTACGGATGAAGAAAAGCACATGTTCCGGCCAATTTCTTTGAATCGAACCCAAAACTCGCACATTCTGCAGGTTCGCCCTGATCTGCCAGAAGCAGCCTCAACGATCATGTGGATGAGCTTTGGGATTCCAACGTTCACGCCATACGTTCCATTCTTTGGCAATGCCGCGGATGTTGATGCCAGCTACAAGAACACGCCTAAAGAGCTCAATATGAATCTGAAGAGCGCCTACTGGATGTACCGGGCACTTTCTATGATCGTTGAAAGCCATCATGCAGAGTTTTTGCAGGCTGATCTTGACTACCTTAAAGACGCCCGCCAATACTTCTACAAGTGGATCGATGAGACTGCCCCACTTGCTGAAGGAATGGACAACAATGAAGCCAGTGACGTTTTAAGCGAGAAGACGCATGAAATGGTTGCCGAAATGGCTAAACGCACCAAAGAGCTGATGAGCCAGCTGATCATGCACGGTCTGGAGCTTTCAAAACTGACCTTTATTATGGACAAGAATCTCTAACATTACTAAACCCCCGCATTTCAGCCGAGATGCGGGGGTTTTGACTGTTTTTGATCAAGCCGTCGCCTGCTGTTTTTTCGATTTTGGCAATGCTGCTAAAAGCAGAGTCACCAATGGATTAAGCAGCGGGTAGAGCGTAAAGGCAACGTAGCCGTAGTCATGCAGGCTTAAGGTTCCAGCAATGAAGATGCCGCTGACGCTCCAGGGTACCAGTGGATTGATGTCGGCCCCGCCAGCTACTAATGAGCGCGTCAGCATGTTTTGGGAAAGCTGCTGTTCTTCGTAAGCTGATTTGAAAGCCGTACCTGGCAGAATTTCAGAAAGGTATTCCTCGCCAATCATCACATTGACGGCGACCCCACTGACGATCGTTGCCAAAACCAGCTTAAATGGCGTATTGACCAGTTTCTGCAGGGCAATCAGCAATTGATCGACGACTCCGTACTTCATCAAAAGCCCACCCATCGACAAGGCACAAAGGATCAGCGCAATCGAGTTCAGCATATGAGCAATGCCGCCACCAGACATCAACGAGTCAAGCAGCTTACTCCCATGCATCTGAAAGCCATTCATCAACAAACTGCTGATCTGAGCAAACGAGAGTGATGGCGTCCAGATCTTGGTCAAAACCAGGGCCGTAAACGAGCCAGCCAATAAAGTAGGAATTGCCGGCACCTGTCTTAACGACATAACCAACAGCACCAGAATCGGCAGCAGCGACCAAGCGCCAACATGAAAACTGGATTTGAGCGCGCTGCTGATAACGTCAACACGTGAAAGGTCCGCATTGATATTTTTAAAGCCGATTACCGCGTAGATCACGGCAGCCGCAATTGCTGCGGGGATCGCGGATTTAGCTGTGTTTTTCAAATGTTCCGGAACGCGATTACCGATCAAACTCGTGGTTAGATTGGAAGTATCGGACAGCGGTGATAGATTATTGCCCAAAAAGCCGCCCGCGACGATGGCCCCAGCCGTCATTGCATCGCTAAAGCCTAGAACGTGGCCAATTCCCATAAAGGCCAGGCCCAGCGTTGAAATCGTCGTAAATGCATTACCCACGATGATGCCAACGATGCCGCAAGCCAAAAAGACAGTAGGGATAAAAAATTTGACCGAAACCAAATCAAAGCCAATAACCATGATCGTCGCAATCGTTCCTGAGGCCAGCCAGGTACTGATCAGCAGCCCAATCATCATAAAGATCATCATCGGAATAATTCCTGGTTTGATCCCTTCAGCAATCCCATCGATAACCTGCTCCCAGGTAAAGCCGCGCAACCTGCCGTAAAATAAAAGCAGCGTAAAGACGCAGAGAATCGGAATCTGCGGGCTCATTTTGTATTTGATGATTAAAGTTCCTAAAATCAAAAACATAACGACGATTACGCCGAAACTTTCTGTCATTTTCAAATGCCGCTGTTCCATTGACCATTCATCCTTTCCAAAATAAAAAACCGCCACGCTGCTCCGTGACGGCAAATTTGATGAATCATCAATCGCCACGGGACGGCCCGCGGCGGCATCATGTCAAGCTTCCGCGGATACAAGCTGTTGCGTGCCTGCATCCATAACGAACACAACCACTATCATTTACAGATAGCGTTGATAAGACGTTGCCTTAGCAAATGCTTGAACCATGATTTCATCTCCGTTTTCCAAGTTATTGGCATCATTATAAAACCATTAAATTAGAAATTCAATATAAAATTAGACTTTTTTAATTTTAGTAATGGAGCTTTGGCTTGGCAAAACAATCAGCTCGTGTATTCCACGCTGATTGCCCTATAATAATTAAGATAATCTGTTTTAGAGGATGGCGATTAAAAAATGAAAATACTGCTTGGACTAAAGGGCAGCAGCCAACGCGCTCAGATCGACGACCGGCTGCAGCATCATCCCGACGTCTATGAATTCTACACCGACGCAAGCGACTTCACGCCCAATGGCTATCAGCACTTATATGAAGCCGTTCAATACGTGCAGAGCCGTGGCGTCAGCAGGATCGTTCTGCACCATCCAATGAAGTTTGGCGCTACCCACGCTGAGATCGTAGCCCCTGAAAAACAGTTTCCTGAACTGTATCGTTTTGTTGAAGAAACCACAATGCAGCTGATCGATTTGGCTAAGGATCTTGACGTTCAATGTCTGATTCACGGCGCCTATGCTCAGGAAACAACTGAATACATCGACTGCTATCCTAATCTGGTAGCCGCCCAGCAAGCTGCATTTGATCGCCTGGATCGTTTTGCCAAAGCTGGCGGCAGTCACATCATGTTTGAAAACTCCATCGCGCCGGTATTTGCCTATGGCGATCCAGCAATGGAAGACGAGATTTTAAGTCATCATTATCGGCTGGCCTTTGATATCTCGCATTGCTTCATCTGGCTGCACGGCAATAATCAAGGCCTGCAAAAATCGCTGCGGCATTTAAAGGACCAGATCGTTCATTATCATTTGGTCGATTCAATGGGGCAAACCCATGACAGTCTGCCACTGGGAACCGGCAAGATTGACTGGCGCGGTGTCTTGCCATGCTTGAATCCTGATGCTACCAGCATTTACGAGATCAATCTCTCCAACCAGGAAGACTGCCAAGAACAGCTGCAGAGTCATGCTTATCTAACCAGACTGGCTCAAGCACTTGATTAGCCCTTCTTGACGTCGCGCGGCTGTTGAGTTTCCTGCATGGTCTTTAGCAGCTCGGCAGCCTGCATCCGGTTGAACAGCGTTTCCACAACGTAATTGATCAGCTGGTCATTCACCGGGTCAAGCTGATTGTCGACCGCTGCTGATTCATTATGCAGCCGGGCATTCATCAAGTCGACGAAGCGATCATAGGCCTGCTGCGGATAATTATTGATCGTAACCTGTTTGATGCCCTCATGAATTGAAGGAATCGAAAAGCTGCCCTTAAGCATGGCAATCATAATCACCGCGGCCAGCTGGTAGCGCGAGTACTTCTTTTTTACTGGCGCCATGATGATGCCTTTTTTAACATAGTTGTTGATCATCGACTTGGTAATCGGCGCGATGCCCATTCCCATAGCGCGATCATTAACCAAGGCAACAACCTGGTCGACATAAAGATCCAAGTCTGGCAGCTCATCCCAGTGTGGCAGCTGAATCTTGCCCAGGTTAGCCTGCCAGCGTTCAAAACTCGTCATTTTGGTTCCTCCATTTCGAGTAATTAGATAGTCTTCGAAACCAGTATACAGCATTACTACATTTGATTGGTCGTTAAAGCATTCATAATTTAGTCTTCGATGCCCACAGATTGATTGCGGTATTGATCAGTCGTCAATGCCATCTTCAATACATTGGCAGCCTGAGCTAAACCAACTGCCTGTCCCGTTAGCGGCTGGCCCTCGCCAATAATCTTTAAGGCTGTTTCGCGTGGAACAATTGGCAGCGCCCGCACGATCACATACGGAAACTCCAGCTCGTCAATCATCTTAATCGCATATTGATGAGCCAATACCATATCCAAAGCCGATTTGCCATACCATTTCTGCAGCTGTCCATCAGTGGCATCATCGGCTGTGCCGGCAATTGAGAGCATTACGATCTTTTCTGGCGTTACGTTACTGTCATCAATCAGGTCAACCAGGTCATAGACATCCTGGTCAACCGGATCGTCAGGCTTAGGCAGCCAGCACAAGACGTCTTGGCTTTGCAGCTTAAAATGAAAACTTGGCTCTACCACAGCATCCGGCAGCAATGACAGCAGGCGCTCGCGCAAACCATCATTACGCCGCCCAATCAATACGATTCGATTCATAATCTCACCTCATTTTACTAGTAGGTCATCAGTTCGTCTGCTACCGTGGCATCCTCAATCCGAACGTCAGTAATCGTGCTTTGCTCCAGCAGCGGCAGAATTGCTTGAATATTGCCCGCGTATAAAAAACGGGTTTCTTGCGGCGCTTCTTCCAGAATTCTGGCTCCCAGCTTCTGGGCCGTCTCAATCGGAAATCCAGTGCCGAAAACCGTGACTACGCAGTCAACGCCGCTTTGGGGATGCAAATGGCGTGTCGAGGTCAAATAGCCGCGGCTGAAATAATAAATGTCATCAGCGCAGCTCATCATGGTCGTCATATTGCTGCTGGTCATCAAGATCAATGCATCAGTCTTTTGAGCATAACTGCGCAACAGCTGCCAAACTGCCTTTGCTTCCCGCGGTGTCAAGCCATCCGTTGCGTGGTCAAGCAAAAGAACAGACGGCTGTTTGACCAGCAGCAGAATTATGCTCAGCTCAATTTTTTGGTTTCGATTGAGGTCTCTGATTACAAGCTGCCAATCCAGATCAAACTGGCTTAGAATCTGACGGGCCTGTTCATCATCAATTGAATTGGCACTGCCTTTTTGCGCTTGACGAATCGCACGCTGAATCGTCCAACGATCCTTAAATCTAAGATCATCCAGCATCACCAGCGACTTTTCTGGATGGCGAAAAGTCTTTAAAGGCTGGTCGTTGATCTGAATCATACCACTGGTTGGCTGACCACGTTTGCGCAGCAATGAAAACAGCGTCTCACCAAACAGCGGATCATCACTGCAAAAAGCTACTACGTTAGGCGACTGCAGCGTCAGGTCGATATTTGACAACCGACTGCCATTATCGGCTTCAATCGTCAAATTATGCGTGACTATTTCGACCATGGAAAATCATCCTCTCTAAGTCGTTTGCTTTTATTATAACGTGGTTGCGGCACCAAACCATTTTTAAACTAAAAAGACAGTGTCAACTGCTCTAAAAATCGGCTAAAATATAAGTTATCGACTATTAATTAATAAGAAAGAGGAAATCAAACGACATGAACATCCTTTTTATCTCTATCGAGGGCAACACCCGCTCATTTCTGACCCGCTTGCAGGCATACGCCCAACAGCAGCACAGTTTCAACCCGCAGCTGCCCACCATCAATCTAAAGGAAATCACCGATCAAACACTGCCGGCAGCCGAAAGCGAACCATTTTTTGCTTTCGTGCCAACTTATCTGGACGGTGGCAATGGCTTTGACTCTGGCGTTAAAGAACTGATGACCAATGCTTTGGGTGAATACATCGCAGAAAACGATAATGCCAAAAAGTGCTTAGGCGTGGTTGGCAGCGGCAATCGCAATTTCAACGAACAGTACTGTCTGACAGCCCGCAAGTATGCCTATGAATTCAAGGTACCATTCTTGGCTGACTACGAGCTGCGTGGCACCAGTCAGGATGTTGAGCAGATCTACGCTATTCTGACCAAGCGCTGGCAACAGGTCAACGCCTAATCAACAATATTTTCGGCATGGCAGTCTTTAGCCATGCTTTTTTAAATTCTTAATGTTTCACGTGAACAGATAGTTTTATAATAGCATTAGTAATGGTATCGATTTCATGCAGTAATGGAGATGATTTTTTGAATCAAAATTTGCAGCCAAAAGTTCGGCTAAACAATGGTCTTTTAATGCCGCAGATTGGCCTGGGCGTTTGGAAGACCCCGCTTGAAACGACCCGGCAGATGGTTTGCGATGCCCTGACGAACGACTATGTGCTGCTGGACACGGCCAAGCAGTATGGCAATGAAAGCGCGGTTGGTCAAGGAATGCAGGATGCCTTTCAATCTACCGGGCGTACCCGAGCCAGCGTTTTCTTGACTACCAAGATCTACAATGGCGATCAAGGCGACTACGACCGCGTACGCAAAGGATTTGAAGGCCAGCTGCAAGCTCTGCAGACCGATTACGTTGATCTGTTACTGATGCACTGGCCGGTCAACGACTTATACAACCAGACCTGGCAGGCAATGGAACGAATCTATGCCGATGGTCAGGCCAAGGCAATCGGTGTCTGCAATTTCGATGTTGAGCGCATGCGTGATCTATTGGACCATGCCCAGATCATGCCCGCCATTAATCAAATCGAGTTCAATCCCAAGATTCATCAGCCAGCCATCGTCAATTTCTGCCAGCAGCATGATATCCAAATGGAAGCCTGGTCGCCACTGGGGAATGGTACGCTCCTTCACGAACCGATTATCGAAAAGATTGCGCAAAGTCATCAAAAAACGCCAGCTCAAGTTGAACTGCGCTGGGCTTTGCAGCATGATCTGATCGTAATCCCTAAAACCACGCACCCACAACGCATGCGGGAAAATGCCGATCTTTTTGATTTTGAACTGTCACCAGCCGAATGCATGCAGATCGATACTTTGGATACCGAAGAACATGCCATCTGGTACGATAAATTCAAATGGTCAGGCAATCCTAATGGCATCGATAACGTGATTGCCGATCCCGCCAGCTTTGAATAGTAAAAAGCGAATCCAGTCGTCAATGACCAGATTCGCTTTTTTGCTTCGTCAATTTATTCTTGTGGGATTCCGGCGCTGATCAGCCAGGTAATGCCGTACTGATCAACGATTTGTCCCAGATTGCCGCCCAGTTCATGCGGTCCAAAAGGCAGGGTTACGCGCTGTGCGTCGCTGGCAGCCAAACGATCAAATAATTCCTTGGCACCTGCTTCATCACCGCCAAAATCCAAAAGCAGGGAAATCAGCGAAGAAGTCTGGGGATTGCCCATCGTTGCATCGGCACAGACGATTTTCTGTCCGACAATTGAAAATTCACCGTGCGCTGTCGTGGCATCCAAATCATCCAATGCCAAGCCAAGATTTTCAGCTTGTTCTGCTGAAAGCGGCTGACGGTAAATGATCTCGGCGCCAAATTGTTCCACGTAATAATGCATGGCTTCGCGCGCATTTTCAAAAGTCAAATACGGATAGATTTTTGCCGTCATAATTTTCCTCCGATAAAGTGTTCTTTTAAATTATAGGGAGCCACGGGTCATTCGTCAAATCACGACTTCGATTCAAAAAAGAGCTAGGTAAGCGCTAATGGTCGTTTATTGCGACGAATACTGCATTTTGACGTTCATATAGATTTTGTTGCATGTAAATCGTTAAACTTTGTGCAGATTCATGTTACAATGACGTGGTCTTAGAAAAAAGCGGAAATAAATAACCAACTATTCATTAATCAAGAAAGGAATGATATTTTGAACAACACGCGCAAACACAGCGCCTTTCTGGTTTTAGGCATTTTCCTGCTGGGCGCCTGCATGCGGACGCCGGTAACCTCGATCCCTTCAATCGTTGGCGAGATTGCCGCCTCATTTCACGTTGCCACTACCAGTCTGGGGATTTTAACTACGATTCCTTTGATCTGTTTTGGTTTGGTCGCGGTCGTAGTACCAATGATCGGACAAAAGCTTGGCAATGAATTGACGATTGCCATTGCCCTGCTGATCTTATTTGCCGGCTCTTGGCTGCGGGTTCTCAACTATGCTTCATTAATGATCGGCACGCTGCTGGTCGGCATTGGGATTACTTTTTTGAATGTGCTCCTGCCTGCCATCATCACTGAAAACCTGCCTGACAAGATCGGTTCAATGACCAGTCTTTATAATGTTTCATTAGCGCTCTTCTCAGCAATTGGTGCTTATGCCATTACCCCAGTTGCGCAAAACAGCAGCTGGCAGTTCTCAGTAATGCTCCTCAGCATGCTGGTGTTGGCGACATTGGTATTATGGCTGCCAAATCTGCGTTTCAACCAGCGTGGAACCAGCGAAGCCACCAGTACTGGCATCAACATGTGGAAAAACAAGACGGCTTGGCTGATTTTGGTCTACTTTGGTCTGTCATCATTCGTCTTTTATACAACGGTTGCCTGGCTGCCATCAATTGCAATCAGTGCCGGTTTAAGCAGCAATCAGTCAAGTCTGATCGCGGGGCTGTTCCAGCTGTTCTCCATGCCAGGAGCCTTTTTAGCGCCATTATGGGCAACCAAGCTAAGCAATCGAACACCGCTGATTCTCGGTGCCGGTATCTTCACGATTCTGGGGTATCTTGGCTTGATGATGCCATTTCATAGCTTTGGCTGGTTTGTCTTTGTCAGTTTGATCTTGGCAATCGGAACCTCGGCAACGTTTGCCCTGATCATGACGCTGTTCAGTTTAAAGACCAAGACGCCGGTTAACACGGGAAAACTGTCCGGCATGGCTCAATCATTGGGCTATCTGCTGGCCGCATTTGGTCCGATGCTCGTCGGTAATCTTAAGGCTGCCAGCGGTTCATGGTTTGCCGGTGAACTGACTACCATGCTGGTTGCCGTTGTCTTCACCATTTTTGGCGTTTTGAGCGAACGCAAGCCTTACGTCGACTAATTACTGATCATCAAAAACACGCGTGCTTGAAGCAGGCGTGTTTTTTTACTAAAAAATCAGATATGTGCAAGCGATTGCTTTAACGTTAGATCAACGCTAAACGCTAAAATAAAATTTTATTTTCGGCCTATACCATTGTCTGATAAGCGTTTAACAAAACCCCAGAACGCGCTTTTTTTCGGCGTGGTCCATTTGAGAATTCCGCAAAAAGTGGGGACGCTTTCTAGTGCAGTTTTGAACATAAAAGTATATAATTTAAGCGTTAGAGTGATTTTCTGATATTTTCAGAAGGAGTGAACATTTTGGCTAAGGAAAATAAAGCTTTAATTACGCTGTTCGGGGCAGCCGGCGACCTTGCACAACGCAAGCTGTACCCATCATTATTCAACCTTTACAAGAAAGGCTACCTGGCAGAACACTTTGCTCTGCTCGGTACTTCTCGGCGTCCGCTGAGCGATGAGGACTTCCAACAAATGGTTTTGAAGTCTGTCAACGGTATGGAAAACGAAGAAGGGCAAGCTCAGGCATTTGCCAAGCACTTCTTCTTCCAATCCCATGACGTTACCAAGCCTGAACACTACACTGTGCTTAAGCAACGCCTGGAAGAACTGGACAAGCAATTTGGCGCTGAAGGCAACCGCCTGTTCTACATGTCCATGGCGCCTCAATTCTTTGGCACGATTGCCTTGAACCTGAAGAACCAAGACCTGCTGACTAAGGATGGCTTCAATCGTCTGGTTATCGAAAAGCCATTTGGTCGTGACTACGAATCAGCTAAGAAGCTGAACGACGAACTGTCACAAACGTTCAACGAAAACCAGATCTTCCGGATCGACCACTATCTGGGTAAGGAAATGGTTCAAAACATCCAAGCACTGCGTTTTGGCAACACGATCATCGAATCATTGTGGAACAACCGCTACATCGACAACATTCAAGTTACGCTGAGCGAAAAGCTGGGTGTTGAAGAACGTGCCGGCTACTACGACCAATCCGGTGCTCTGCGTGACATGGTACAAAACCACATCATGCAAATTGTTGCTCAACTGGCAATGGAACAACCAGTTGCCTTTACCGACTCCGACGTCCGGGTTGAAAAGATCAAGGCACTGCGCTCACTGCGGGTCTACACGCCATCAGAAGCAGCTGCCAACTTTGTTCGTGGCCAATACGGTGCCGGTGACGACACGAATGCCTACCGTAACGAAGATGGTGTTGATCCAAACTCCATTACGGAAACTTTCGTCGCTGCCAAATTGATGTTTGACAACTACCGCTGGTCTGGCGTTCCTTTCTACGTACGGACTGGTAAGAAGCTGGCTGACAAGTTCACCCGCATCGATGTTGTCTTCAAGAAGCCACTGATCGACATCTTTGCCAACCCACGGATGAAGAGCGAACAATCTCTGAACTCCAATGTTTTGACGATCTTTGTTGAACCAAACTCCGGCTTCTCACTGCGCTTGAACGCTAAGCGCGCCGGCCAAGGCTTCACGACTGAACCAGTTGACTTGAAGTACCTGCAAAGCGACGAAGCCAAGAACGAATCACCAGAACCATACGAACGTCTCTTCCACGATGCACTGGAAGGCAACCACACCAACTTTGCATCATGGGCTGAAATTGCCTACGCATGGAAGTTCGTTGACGTTATCCGTAAGCTGTGGGACATTGAAGAACCTCAATTCCCTAACTACACGCCTGGTTCAATGGGCCCAGCTGCTTCTGACGAACTGCTGGCTCGCGATGGCCGTCAATGGGTTTACCATCTGAATCACTAAAATTTTAAAACCTTTGCCAATCTGGTAAAGGATAGCCCCCTCGTTTCAGAATCCTGAAGCGAGGGGGCTTTAATTTTTTAGCCCTCTCAATTATCTTTAGTGGATTAAGTTTTTTCTTAACATTCTTAAATCTGTTTCGTTAAACTACTTCTAAATTACTAAAATTTAGTTAATTTTTATATTTTCTTAGGAATTAAACTAGTTAGATTACTGTAAAGATTGTGCAAACCTTAGCAAATATTTCTTCAACTTTTACCGCTTTCTGGTATAATAGTTTCTGTAAATGATGTAATTAAGTTTTTAAGGAGTGTGACAACACAATGTCAGATCAAAAAGCGCAAATTGGTGTTGTTGGTTTGGCCGTTATGGGCAAGAACCTGGCACTGAACATTGAAAGCCGCGGCTTTACTGTTGGTGTATACAACCGTAGTCGTTCACGTACCGATGAAATGATGCGTGACCACAGCGACAAGAAGCTGATTCCTAGCTACACGGTTGAAGAATTCGTCAACTCTCTGGAAAAGCCTCGTCGGATCCTGATGATGGTTAAGGCCGGCAAGCCAACTGACGCTGTTATTGAAGAACTCCTGCCATTGCTGGACAAAGGTGACGTGCTGATCGACGGTGGTAACACCAACTTCCACGACACGATGGCACGGAACGCTAAGCTGGACGAATCCGGCATCAACTTCATCGGCATGGGTGTTTCCGGTGGTGAACTGGGTGCCCTGCAAGGTCCTTCCCTGATGCCTGGTGGCCAAAAGGAAGCCTACGACCTGGTTGAACCTATCCTGACGCAAATTGCTGCCAAGGCTGAAGACGGCAAGCCATGTGTTTCCTACATCGGTCCTAACGGTGCCGGCCACTACGTAAAGATGGTTCACAACGGTATCGAATACGGTGACGAAGAACTGATCGACGAAAGCTACAACATTATGCGTAATGTTCTGGGTCTTTCCGTTGACGAAATGGCTGACATCTTCGCTGAATGGAACAAGGGTGAACTGGACAGCTACCTGGTTGAAATCACGGCTGACATTCTGACTCGCAAGGACGACCTGGGTGAAGACAAGTCCAAGCCAATCGTTGACATGATCCTTGACCGTGGTGCCAACAAGGGTACTGGTAAGTGGAGTTCTGAAACTGCCCTTGACGGTGGTGCTCCACAATCCGTTATTACGGAAGCCGTTTACGCTCGTTACATCTCCATGCTGAAGGACGAACGTGTTGCTGCAAGCAAGGTTCTGCCAGAAGACGTTGAAAAGCCAACTGTTTCTGAAGACCAAAAGAAGGAACTGGTTGAAAAGGTTCGTGAAGCCCTCTACTTCGGTAAGGTTATGAGCTACGCACAAGGCTTCGAACAAATGCGGATCGACTCCGAACGCTACGACTGGAACCTGAAGTTCGGTGAACTGGCTCAAATCTGGCGTGAAGGATGCATTATTCGTGCTCAATTCCTGCAAAAGATCACGGATGCCTTTGAAAAGGATCCTGAACTGAAGAACCTGCTGCTGGACGACTACTTCAAGGACATTGCCAAGAAGTACCAAAAGGCTACGCGTGAAGTCGTATCCATGGCCATCAACGCTGGTATTCCTGTACCATCCCTGGCTGCTGCCATCAACTACTACGACTCCTACCGTGCTGAAGTTCTGCCTGCCAACCTGCTGCAAGCACAACGTGACTACTTCGGTGCTCACACGTACGAACGTGTTGACCGCCCAGGCAACTTCCACTACAGCTGGTACGTTGAACAATAAAAATCAATTAGACTTGATTTCAAAGCGTCGATCCTTAGTGTTCGGCGCTTTTTTATACTATTATCGTAATCTAAGAACTCAAAAAGCGTCCCGCGGCTGGCAGGACGCTTTATTTATTATTCAGTTAACAGTGCTTGGGAAGTTGAACGCTGGAGGTGACGATACCAGTGATCGCCTATCATAATCTGACCCGCGTCATCAAATCCCAAGCGACGATACAGCCGTTCTGCCTTGGGGTTGGCGACATCGACATTTAAGCCGATCGTCTCGTATTCCAAGGAAGCAGCATGTTTTATAATCGCATCAATCAGAGCCGTTGCAATCCCCATTCCGCGATAATCAGCATCAACCGCCAATGAGTCTAGGTAAAACTCATTGGCAAATGATTCGGGGTCCGCGAAGAAATCGACATCGCGAATCGACGGAATTGGCGCTGCAGCTTCTTGATATACTCGGTTGACCGCATTTTCGTTGTTGTCTGGATAGCCAAACGCTACCCCCACGACCTGCCCATCAGCCTCAGCAACAAACGTGGTTGCCACATAGCCAAGTAAGGCTCGGTCGCGGTAAGCATTATAAATCATCCTCTGGGGGTCTTCATCGGGAACCGACTCAAATTCCTCCAGTTCCATTTCATCATAAATCAAAGACATTAACGGTACTATCTGGCCGGCGTCTTCAGGCTCGGCCTTGCGAATCGTATAAATAAATATCCCTCCAAATTTGTTTGATGCAAGCTCATTATATGGGAAAAGCCAACTTTTTGGCAAGGAAAGATTAAAAATTTATAAGAAAGTTAATCGTCAGTTTTTAAAATGAGTGTTAAAATAGCAAAAAGCCGTAACCCAATTGCTTGGATTACGACCTTTAAATGGTTTATTTAATTAAGCTTATTTCTTCTTAGCGTCCTTTTCGTCAGCTGGTACCTCGTTGTTTAAGTCGGTCCGCACTACCAAAACGTCAACGGGAGCATTCCGCTTAACAAAGGACGTAACTGAACCAACCATTGCCCGCTGCAGACGAGTCAGCCCGCAGGCACCCATCATGATCAGATCGTTTTGGTGATCGCGTGGGAAATCAAAGGAAATAACCGTCTTTGGGTTCCCCAGCCGGATGTGAATGTCAATGTTGTCAAAGCCTTGCTTTTGCTTTGCGTTGTCATACAGTTCATCCAGATAGTCCTTTGACTTGTCAACCAGCTGGTAAGCAATACTGCTGTCTGACATGCCGGCAAAGTTGTAAGCCATTGCTCGCGTGTCGATAACATTAAGGATGTCAATGTGTGCATCGTTACGCTTAGCAACGGCAATTGCCTTGTTCAGTGCCCGTTCTGCCTGCTTGGAACCATCAACAGGGACGAGAATGTTTTGATATTCTTGATTCATAGTTATGACCTCCAATTCACACGACTTAATTGTTATTCCTATTGTACCATAATGACAGCGGAATCATTTGATTTTTATGGGTGAAAAAGCAATAATTAGTTAAATTATTTTGACAATAAACCATTTACATTGTATTTTTTCACAATTTAAAGACATTATTTTGTGATTAGTTAAAAGGAGTGGATTTCATTGGACAAGATCGATCGTCAAATTATCAACATGCTGCAAGAAAACGCCCGGGTATCATTAAAGGAGCTTTCAGCAGCCTGCTACATCTCTTCACCAGCTATTGCCGCTCGGATCAACAAACTGGAAAAGTCTGGCATCATCACCGGCTTCCACACCAGCGTAAATCTAGAAAAACTGGACTATCACGTTAAGGCCTTCGTTCAGTTGCAACTGGAACCACGCCAAAAGAAGGAATTTTATCCTTACATTGCCCAGGTTCCCAACGTCATTGAATGCAATTGCGTCACCGGCGATTTTTCCGAGGTCATGGAAGTTGTTTTCCCTTCCACTTCAGATCTCGATGATTTTATCAATGAAATTCAGCAGCGCTTTGGCAAAACCAGTACTCAGATCGTCTTTTCAACCAGTGTCGATCACCGAGGCGTCAAACTGCCACAGCCAGAAGAAGTTAAAGACTAAGAAAACGCTTGCGGTCATGGACGATCGCAGGCGTTTTTCGAAACCGATAATGATAATTAAAGCAGCTTTTCGATCTGATTGAGACGCTTTTCAAACAGCGCAAAAGCCCGTTCCAGATATCGGCTGTCGGTAACGTCAACTCCCGCATGCTTTAACAGTGTTACCGGATCATCACTGCCCCCTGCCCGCAATAGATCCAGGTAGCGTTCCAGAGCACCCGGCTCATGCTGCCAGACTGCCTCGGAAAGCGCCGTTGAGACCGCCCAGGAAGTTGCGTACTGATAGACATAGTAGTTCATGTAAAAATGCGGTACATAGGCCCAGCTCTGCGTTCGCGTGCCGGTTTCCTCAACTGCGGGACCATAGTATTTATTAACCAGCTCACCGCTTAATTGATCCAGATAGTCGGCCGTCAGCGTCTGTCCTTTTTGCTCTGCTTTGTAGGCGGCATCTTCAAATTCAGCAAATTGCGTCTGCCGATAGATCGTACCAATGAAGCCGGTAATATATTGTTCCAGGATAAAGATCAGCTTTTTAGGATCATCCTGGTATTTTTCCAGCAGATAGTCGGTTAAGATGTTTTCATTAAACGTTGATGCCACTTCTGCCAAAAAAATCGGTGCATCAGCATATTCCGATGGCTGAGCCTGTTGAGCAAACCAACTGTGCATGGCATGACCAGATTCATGTGCCAAAACAAACGTACTGTAAAGTTTATCAGTCCAGTTAAGTAAAATGAATGGATTTGCCGTATAGACGCCTACTTGATAGCCACCAGAGCGTTTGCCTAGATTTTCAGCCGCGTCGATCCAGCGATGCTCAAATTCGCTTTTCAGGCCTTTCAGATACTCTGGACCCATCACCTGCAATGCATCCCACGTCAGCTGCTTACCTTGTTCAAAAGTCGTTTTCAGCATATCCTCGCCAGCCAATGGGACATTAACATCATATTTATGCATCTTGTCCAGGCCCAGAACCCGTTTCTTCAGCTCATACCAGCGATAAACCAGATCAAGATGCTGATTGACGGTTGCCACCAGCGTATCATAGACGCTTTCTGGAATATTATTGGCTCCTAAAGCGGCCGCGCGCGCACTTGGATAGTGACGAATCCTAGCCAGTGCATTTTCTGTGCCGATAAAGCTGTTCAGCGTTTGAGCAAAGGTATTGCGCAGCTCATGGTACGGTTTTTCATATGCCAAAACGGCTTCCTTGCGCACGGAACGATTTTGCGATTCATTGAACTGGCTGCGATTGCCATGCGTCAGTTCAACTAACTGCCCCTTTTCATCATGAACCTTGCCGAATTTCAGATCCGCATCGTTAAGCGTATTGTAGATTTCTTCCGCACTGTCCAGCGACTTGTTCAAATGACCCAGCAGCGTTTCTTCGGCTTTAGAGAGCACATGCTTTTTCTGCCGCCGCAACTTGGTCATCTCATATTGATACTCGGCCAGTCCCGGCTCGCTTTGCATCAGTTTGGCGAAGTCCGCATCGTCAATGGCTGTCAGTTCAGGTTGAATAAAGGCCAGCTCAGCTTCAATCGTCGTCGCGGCATTGACGACTTGACCATAGAGCGTGACTGCCGTTGAATCCGTCGTATCACTGTCTCGCCGCAGCATACCATAGACAAATTCGCGTTCCAGTTCTTCGCTAATCGCTTTATTTTCGTTGAGATTTCTTAAAAAGGTCTGACCATCACTGGCAAAATGCCCTGCCGTCTTGGCAAGTTCAGAAGCCTTCTGCTGCGTTTTGGCAAGTGCTTGTTCCATTGCCTCATCTGATTCATACAGCAGCGTCAGATCCCATTTGAGCGCTTCAGGTACTTCGCTGCGTTTAAGCTGTTTTTCCATTGTCTTCCGTCCTTTCCTCATTTAACTTAATTATACAAAAAAAGCATCGCTAAGTTTCTCAGCGATGCTTTATTTTTAGCCTTGATAGCTATCCAGGTATTGGTTGTATTTTTCGTGATCCAATGATTTTTCGGATTGACCGATTACCAAAGTTGCAATCGTGTTGCCGACCACGTTGACCGCTGTCCGGCCCATGTCGACAAACCGGTCAATTCCGGCAATAAACGTCAGCCCGGCAACCGGTACGCCAATCGTTGATACCGAAGCCAGCAGCACGACAAACGAAGCCCCTGGCACCCCGGCCATCCCTTTGGAAGTAATCATCAAGACCACCAGCAGCGTAATCTGATGAGCAATCGTCAGATGAATGCCATAAGCCTGCGCCAAGAACAAGGCAGCCAGTGCTTGGTAGATTGCCGAGCCATCCAGGTTGAACGTGTAGCCGGTTGGAATAACGAATGAGGCAATTCCTTTGTCGACCCCCATCTTCTGCGTTTTAGCCATCAGACGCGGCAAGGTTGCTTCAGAACTGGCCGTTGAAAAGGCAATCGCAATTTCTTCCATTACTACGTGCATCGTCTTCCAATAGCGCAGATGGAAAATCTTGGCGACGATCCCCAAGACGACCACCACGAAAATAATCATCGTTGCATAAGCAATCAAGACAAACAGTCCCAATGGCAGCAATGCTTTCAGCCCCATTTCAGCAATCGTCATCCCAATCAGGCCAAAGACCCCAATTGGCGAGAACTTCATTACCCAGTTGGTTACCTTGAACATGGTTTCCGAAACGGCATTCATAAAGTCGATGATGATCTTGCCGCTTTCGCCCAGCGAGGCAACCCCCAGCCCAAAGAAGACTGAGAAGAAGATTACCGGCAGCATGTCGCCGTCTGCAATCGACTTAAAGATGTTGGTCGGCACGATTGCGATCAGCAGGTCCCAGATACCGCTGTGCTTGGAAGCCGATTTTGCCGTGGTCAGATATTGAGAGATGTCTGAGGCATGCAGATCATGGATGTTGATGTAGGTGCCAGGATGCAAAATATTGCCCACGATCATCCCCAACAACAGCGCAATCGTCGTCAAAACCTCAAAGTAGATCAAGGTCTTAACCCCGATTCGGCCAAGCTTCTTAATGTCGCCGATATTGGCAATCCCTACCGTCAAGCATGAGATTACGATCGGCATTACAATCATCTGGATCAGCCGCAGAAAGATCGTACCGAGGCTTTGCATTACCTTGATGGCGCCAGTATTTTGATAGGTCATGGCCCCAACGATAATCCCTAAAATCAGTCCGATCATAATCTGCCAGCCTAGCGACAGCCGGCCAAAGCGATAACGTTTCATATGATGTTCCATCCTTCCGCTTATTTGGATTGTCATAACGATGCATTCATAAGTTTATGTTTGAATAACCGACCGCGTTTAAATTATTTCCAATTAATGGGCTGCACCAGAATCAATTCCAGCAAAGCCCATCCTATCTTGTACGAATTATTAAAAGCATGCGGTCGCAAAAGTACGTAAAAGTTTTGGTTTTCGTATCGTTATTTCACTCACAAATTAAGTTCATCTGTATCCGAAAGCTTATTTTACACTGTTATTTATAAAAAGTGAACAATTAATTTTAGATTAAGTTGATTTGTTCGGTAACAAGTTGTATAGAGTCCGGATTTTGCGTTTATTGTAAACGATTTCCAAAAACCGTTTCTTAAGAATTTCCGAAAATTATTCAACTTTAAAATAATAAGGTTCGCAAAATTTTTTATTATTTTTTATCCAGGGTATAAAAGCCATTAGGACGCCTTGGAAACGTTTTGATCATTTTTTAACAAGGTTTTTTAACTAAATTTTTTACTATTTTTTATTGATTTAATCTTTGAAAGCGCTTAATATAATTCCAGAGAGTTTTAAGTAAATGTCTTTTCTAAGGAGGAAGGCTAGATTATGAATGAGGCGAGTTCTAAGTCACAATCAATGGCTTCTCGGATTGCATATTCATTTGGTGCTTTCGGGCATGATATGTTCTATGGGATGCTGTCGACTTACTTTATGATGTTTGTTACCGGCCACTTGTTCAACAGCAACAGTGGTGGCCAAGCAGCCCACATGGTTTCTTTCATTACGATTACCATCATGGTGCTGCGGATCGTTGAATTGGTAATTGACCCATTTATCGGTAACGTTATCGACAAGACCGATACCAAATGGGGTCACTTTAAGCCATGGGTCGTTGCTGGTGGGATCGTTTCTGCCGTTGCAATTTCCCTGTTGTTCACTAATCTGTGGGGTCTGACCTACAAGAATCCAGTTTTGTACCTCGTCGTATTTGCAATTTTATATATTACGATGGATATCTTCTATTCCTTTAACGACGTGGCTTTCTGGTCAATGATTCCTGCAATCTCATTTGACTCAGCAGAACGTGAAAAGACGGCTACCTTCGCCCGGGTTGGCTCAACGCTTGGCGGTCAGCTGGTCGGTGTCGTCGTAATGCCAATCGTCTTGGCATTTTCTATCAGTTCAAACGGTGGCTCTGGTGACAGTCGCGGTTGGTTCGCATTTGCCGCGATCGTAGCTGCTATTTCCGCAATTACGTCTTGCGGGGTTGGTCTCTTCACTCATGAAAAGAAGAACGAACTGCGTGAAAACAAGGAAAACACGACTTTCAAGAAGGTCTTTGGGGTTCTGCTTCACAATGACCAATTAATGGCAATTGCTGTTACCTACCTGGTTTACACGACTGGGATTCAGATCGTTAATTCCTTCCAACTGTACTACTTCACCTACATTCTTGGTCGGGCAAGCACCTACACGCTGTATGCACTGATCAACGGCGTTATCGGTGCCGTTACGGTTGCTCTGTTCCCTGCTCTGGCTAAGAAGTTCAGTCGGATGAAGGTCTTCTACTACTCAATCCTGGTTCTGTTGATTGGTCTGGCAATCTTCGCCTTTGCTGGTCAATCTCTGCCAATGGTTATTCTTGGTGGTGCCATTTACATGCTGCCACAGCCACTGATTTTCATGGTTGTTTTGATGATCATCACTGACTCGGTTGAATATGGTCAATTGAAGCTTGGTCACCGTGACGAAGCCGTTACGCTTTCCGTTCGTCCACTGCTGGACAAGTTCGGTGGTGCCGTTGCTGGTGGTGTCGTTGGGATGACGGCTACTGCTGCCGGCATGATCTCTGGTGCTACGGCATCCGACATTACTGCTCACGGTGCGGGGATCTTCAAGCTCATGATGTTCGTCGTTCCTGCAATTCTGATTCTTTTGGGTGTCCTGTGCTTTAAGAGCAAGGTTAAGCTGGATGAAAAGATGCACGCTCAAATCGTTGACGAACTGGAACAATCCTGGCACCAACACCTGGAAGGCAATGACAGCGTTCGTGAAGAACTGGCTGAAGACGCCAGCCTGGCCAAGGATCTGGTTATCGACTTCAAGGCACCAGTCAGTGGTACTTTGATGCCATTGTCTCAAGTAGGCTCCAAGCCATTTGCTGATGGTACCATGGGCTTAGGTATTGCCATCAAGCCATCTGACGGCCAAGTCTTTGCACCATTCTCCGGGACCGTTGTTGCTGACTTCCCAACCACTCGTCACGCAATTGGTCTGGAAACCGACAATGGCGTTCCGGTTTTGATTCACGTTGGTGTTGATACCGTTCAGATGCGCGGGACTGGCTTCATCAACTATGTCGTTAAAGGTCAGCACGTGGCAGCCGGCGAAAAGCTGATGGAATTCTGGGCCCCAGCAATCAAGAAGGCGGGTCACGATGATACGGTCATGATTGCCTTTACCAAGTCTGAAAAGGCACCTGATTACACTTTGACCTATGTCAAGCAGGATGGTGAAGTCAAGGTTGGCGACACCATTATGCAAATCGAAGTCAAGAAAGACTAATTAGACTAATTGAATGATCAAAAAGTCTGTTGGCCTAAAAAAGCTCGGCTACAGCAGTCGGGCTTTTTGTTTGTCATTTAATCATGGAGGAATTTGAACATGAATATCCAAGTTAATACCAACAATCGACTGTTTCACCTGCAGACCAAGCATACCAGCTACGTCTTCCATGTTATTGAGGACGGCTCGCTGGGTCAGCTCTACTACGGTCCTAAGATTCCATTCAAAGACGACTACGCCAATCTCAACACGCGTGAAGAACACGACTGTACCAACACGCGCACTGATGAAGACGTTGAGTTTCAAGCTGAGCTGCTAAAACAGGAATACGCCGGACTGGGTAAGGGCGACTACCGTTATCCAGCCTTCCAGATTACCTATCCAAACGGCTCACGGACCTCTGAATTCCAATACCGCGACTATGAGCTTAAGGACGGTAAAGAGCGGCTGACTGGCCTGCCTTCAACATTTGCCGATGACAGCAATGATTCTCAGACGCTGACCGTTAAACTGGCGGATGGCGATTTAGAGCTGCAGCTGCACTACACGGTTTTTGCTGATGAAGACGTGATTGTCCGCAGCACAACGTTTGTCAACCATGGCAAAACCGTCTTTTTAAACCGAGCCTTGAGCGCCCAGCTGGATCTGCCGGATGCCAACTACGACTTCATTCAATTTGCCGGTTCTTGGTCACGGGAACGGCACCTGCACCGCAGCCATCTGCGTCCCGGAACGCAAAGCATCTCCAGTCTGCGGACCGCCTCCAGTCATCAGGAAAATCCATTCTTTATGCTGGCCCGGCCACACACCGACAATAACCAAGGGGGGGTTTTCGGCTTTAACTTTGTCTACTCAGGCAACTTTTTGGATTCCGTCGAGGTCGACCAGTTTGATACCACGCGTGTCCTGATTGGCATCAACCCGGATGAATTTGGCTGGAAGCTTAACAGTGGTGATTCATTCCAAACTCCAGAAGTCATCTTCAGCTATACCGACAATGGCTTCAACGCGCTTTCTCAGCAATTGGGCGCCTTTTATGCTCAGCACTTGATCAACCCTCATTTTGCCCACCAGGAACGGCCAATTCTGATCAACAACTGGGAAGCCACGTTCATGGACTTTACCGAAGACAAATTAATGCCAATCGTTGAGCGTGCCAAGGAACTGGGAATTGAAATGTTCGTACTTGATGATGGCTGGTTTGGTCATCGTGACGACGATCGTTCCAGTCTAGGCGATTGGTTCGTTGACGAAAAGAAGTTCAACCATGGCATTGCTGGATTTGCCAAGCGTGTTCACGATCTCGACATGAAGTTTGGGCTCTGGTTTGAACCGGAAATGATCTCAATTGACAGCAAGCTCTATCAAACCCACCCAGAATGGATGATCAAGACGCCAGGTCGTGGTCAGACACCGGGCCGTCACCAATTCGTCTTGGACATGAGCCGTAAGGAAGTCGTTGACTATCTGTTTGAATTGATGAGCCACATTATTCAAGATGCCAAGCTGGACTACATCAAATGGGACATGAATCGGAATATCACCGAAATGTACGGCGCCGACCTGCCTGCCGATCAGCAGCTGGAATTCTCGCACCGCTATATCTTAGGAGTATACGATCTCTATGACCGCTTGACCAAAGCCTTCCCAGACGTCTTGTTTGAATCATGTGCCTCTGGTGGCGGCCGCTTCGATCTGGGAATGATGTACTATGCGCCACAGGCCTGGTGCAGCGATGATACCGATGCTATTGAACGCATCAAGATTCAAGACGGCACCTCATATGGCTACACGCCTTCTATGTGGGGCGCCCACGTTTCAGCCGTGCCAAACGATCAAGTCGGCCGACTGACCTCAATCGACACGCGGGCTAAAGTGGCCTACTTCGGTGCATTCGGCTATGAACTGGACGTCACTGAGCTCAGCGATGAAGAACAGGCTACCATCAAGCAGCAGGTGGCCTTCTATAAGCAATACCGCAAGCTCTTCCAGTTTGGAACGTTCTACCGGCTGGAAACTCCGGATACCAGCGATAACGTCTATGGCTGGGAAACCGTCAGCCCTGACAAGCAGACAGCCATTGGCATGCGCTATCAGATTCTAAACGGAGCCAACCCTGCCTACATCCGCTACTACTTCAAGGGCCTGGATCCAGAACGGCACTACACGGTCAATGATGGCTCAGAAGTCTTCTCGGGCGCTGAATTGATGAATGCTGGGTATTTCGTGCCACGCGTCATGAACCGCATGCAATCGCCAAAGGTACCATCTGATTTCCACGCTGACATGTTTATCGTTAAAGCCGTTGACTGATTCCGCATCAAACAAATAAACCGCACCGTCTAATGACAGTGCGGTTTTTGATTTAGTGTCAGTGTTAATTAGTCGACAAACAGCTTTCGGTACTCACCATAACCAGCTTCTGCCAACTGATCAAACGGAATAAAACGCAGGGCGGCCGAATTGATGCAGTAGCGCAGACCGCCACGATCCAGCGGTCCATCGCAAAAGACATGTCCTAGATGCGAATCAGCCTTCAGACTGCGCACCTCGGTTCTTTCCATGCCAAACGACTGGTCGCGCTTTTCTTTCAGTTTGGTAATTGGTTTGGTAAATGCCGGCCAGCCGCAGCCCGAATCAAACTTGTCCAGTGAAGAAAACAGCGGCTCGCCACTCACAACATCGACATAGATGCCTTTTTCGAAAAACTGATCATATTTGCCGGTAAATGGCGGTTCGGTAGCAGCCTCTTGCGTAACGCGGTACTGCATTTCAGTCAGCTTGTTTTTATCAGTCATCGCAATCCCTCATTTCATACCTGCTGAACGATTGATTGCTTGTCATTCAGCATTTTGATTTTGGTCATTGTATCATCTGGCATCGTTTTGACGTAAAAATATGCCTACGCTATCAAAAAAGCGACCCGTATTGCGCGGATCGCTCGATTATTAAGCTCATTAAGCGCCAAATACCTTAAATCGCTTTTCAGCAGGCAGGACGTCTTTTTCGCCAGCTGGTGCCTCAACGGATCCAAACGGCATTTCAGCCCGCAGCTGCCAAGTTTCAGGAATGTCGAACGCCTTGGCAATTGCTTCATCGATCAGCGGGTTGTAGTGCTGCAGCGATGCACCCAGTCCTTGAACGGCCAAGGCTTCCCAGACCGCCTGCTGAGCACCGCCAATTGCCTGTTCAGCCCAGCCAGCAAAGTTGGCGGCATATGCTGGGAAGTCAGCCTCCAACTGCTTTACGGTCGCCGTTTCAGTAAAGTACAGAATCGTTCCGTACGCCTTGAAGCTGTTGACCTTAGCTTGCGTCTTGGCAAAAGCTTCATCATCTTTTACGACTTTGCGTAGCTCAGCCAATACGATATCCCAAATTCGATCGGAATCTTGGCCAAAAGCAATCACCGCACGTACCGTCTGACTGTTAAAAGCAGATGGCGACAGTTCAATTGTCTTTTCGATCAAGTCAACCAGCGTCTGCTTGTCTTCCTTGACGTTTTTGCCTAATGCATAAATGGAGCGGCGTTTTTCTTGAAGTTGATTAAATTGATTTGTCATAGTCGTTCCTCTTTTTCTGAAGATTTGTTATTTGTATTATAGCTTGTTACTTACTTTTTGTAAATGATTTTATCTTACAAAAAGTAAGTATTGTTCAAACAAAAACTCCTGCTGGCCAAAACGGCACGGCAGGAGTCGGCAATTATTGATGTGTAACTTAGGATTTTTTGATCATTTTTCGGTACTTTGCCGCAAAACCAGCTTAGTACCGACTACTACGCGCTGCGGAGCCAGATCCGGGTTCTGCAGGCGACGTCCCAGCAATTCAAGTCCCATTGCCGCCATTTGATCGGTCGGGACGTGAATCGAGGTCAGCGTTGGATAGGTGTAGTGAGTAATTGACGTGTCGTCAAAACTGATCAGCGCCATTTCACGTGGCACGTCGATCTGCTTTTCGTGCAGGGCACGCAAAGCACCGACTGCCATCGCATCATTGGCAACCAAAACGGCTTGAGGACGATCATCGAGCTGCAAAAGGCGCTGCATCTGGTCAAAGCCGCTCTTTTCTGAGTAATCACCCATCATAAACCATTCTGAGTGGTAAAGATTTTTAGCTTTTAAAGTCTTGGCGAAAGTATCGCGCCGTGAATCGCTAACCGGTTTTTGGTCAGTCGTTTTTTCCTGACCAGCAATCATGCCGATCTTGGCATATCTGGCAGCCAGAAAATCAGCAGCCTGCTTAATGCCGCCATCAAAGTCTGGCAAAACCGAGTCACAGCCATTGGACAATTCATCATAGTCAATCACCACGATCGGCTTGTTGAAGCGCTGCAGCTGATCGATCTGTTTTTGACTGTACTTGCCGATCGCAACGATCCCGCTGACGTCATTAGGAATCTGTTCCAAATGCGTGTCAAAAACTGTCGCCGTTGTATAGCCAACCTGCTGGGCCTCTTTTTCAACGCCCAGGCGAATGTTCATATAGTAAAGATCATCCAGTTCGCGAGCTGGCGAATACCACTGAATAACGGCAATCTTGTGACCGGTGGCTGCGCTGCGTCGATGTTTTTTGGTATAGGACAGCTCTTCGGCAATCGTTAGAATCTTGCGCCGTGTCTCTTCACCAACCGACAGCTGAGGGTCATTGTTTAAAACTCTCGATACCGTTGCCAGTGAAACCCCCGCACGATCTGCAATGTCCTTTAGCGTTACTGCCATCAAAAACCATCCTTTCCTTGGTCAAAATAGGTTACAGTCGTTCAACGAACCGCTGCCAGCCAGCTTGACCCTGAGCATCGCGCTTAAAGACGCCGGCATCCGCCAAAACATCGCCGAAGACCTGAGCAACTTCTTGTTCTAAAATCTCTTCAACGTTGTCGGCATTAATGTCATCATGCCGTGCCTGAACTTCTTTAGCCCATGGCAGATGACTGTCGGCAATCTTGTTTGATTCATTGAGCCAGTACTTCTTGACTTCTTCCAATTCACTCTTCAAACGAGCTGGCAGAATGGCTCGGCCCATCACTTCAATCAGACCGATGTTTTCCTTTTTAATGTGCCAGAGCTTTTCATGAGGATGGAAGATGCCCAATGGGTACTCCTTACTAGTATTATTGTCTCGCAAAACCAAGTCAAGCACAAATTCATCGCCATTACGGTGCATAATTGGCGTAACGGTGTGGTGTCTTGTATTACCGTCGAAAGCTTTCAATGAAAGTTCTGGATCGTCATAATGGTCCCAGACGTTGATGACATGCGTTCCCAGCTGAATCAAAGCCTGATCGTTCTTACTGATCAAACGCAGATCGCTCATTGGCCAGTCAACGATGCCGGCCTTAACGTCTGGATAGTCTTTAAAGCTCAGTTCCTGCTTGATTGGCGCCTTCATCATCGGGAAGGTATGCCGGCCGCCTTGATAATGCTCATGGGCCAGCATGGAGCCGCCAACGATTGGCAAATCGGCATTGCTGCCCACAAAGTAGTGTGGCAGCTGCTTTTCGATCTCAATCAAGTTGATCAGCGTCTGTTGATTGATCTCCATTGGTTCGTGCTTGGCATCCAAGAAAATGCAGTGTTCATGGAAGTAGGCATATGGTGAGTATTGGAAGCCCCACTGCTTGCCGCCGATCGTCATGCGAACGATGCGGTGGTTGCTGCGGGCAGCATGCCCCAAGCGTCCCAGATAGCCTTCATTTTCCATACAAAGCGCGCACTGCGGATACTTCTTTTGAGTATCATGGGCAGCAGCAGCAATCGCCTTAGGATCTTTTTCGGGCTTGGAAAGATTGATTGTAATCTCCAGCTCGTTGCCATCATTGACTTTTTTAGTAAACTCAATATTTTTCTTGATTGCGGATACCTTTACATAGTCATTACTGGTACACAGATCATAAAACCAGTCCGTGGCTTGTTGGGGGGATTGTTCATGCTTTTGCCAGAACGTTCCATTAACCTTGGCCGGTGTTGGCGTCAGCAGGTCATACAGCTGATCGTTCAAGATTTCGCGTGCCGTCTGGCCATCTTCAATCTTGCCGCGCTGAACTGCCAATTCCACCAACTGACTGGCCAGTGGCGTATCCGGTTGGGCCTCAGCATCTTCATCACCCACCAGCGCCCGAATCTTGTTCATCACATAGATCTTGTCCATTGGCTGAAAAGCACCGCTGGCAATCGCCTTTTCTGCAAATCCTTCAATGAGTTCCATGTCGCAAACCTCTTTCTCAAAAACTGACCTTAAGACTAGATCTTGTGGGGACCATCAACGATTTCGGCATCATAGAAGCTGGCATCGTAGCCAATCGTTTCCCGGTAGACCTTGCCGACGTTTTCCTTAAATGCATCGGCTTGGTCCTTCTTAACGATTGCGATGGCACTGCCGGCAAAACCGCCGCCGACCATCCGCGCACCCAGGCAGCCTGGTTGTTCCCATGCCGTTTCTGCCAGCGTGTCCAGCTCCTTGCCAGTTACCTCGTAGTCAAAATGCAGCGAAACGTGAGAAGCATTGATCAGACGGCCCAGCTTTTCAAGGTCGCCTGCCTTCATAGCTTCAATCGCCCGCAGCGTCCGTTGATTTTCGGCAACTGCATGACGAGCCCGGCGAATCAAAACATCGTCATTGATCAAATAGGAGTATTCGTCAAACGTGTTTTCGTCCAGTTCGCCCAGTTTCTTGATGTTCAGCTTTTGGTTCAGACGCTTAACGGCTTCTTCACATTGTTCAACGCGTTCGTTATACTTGGAGCCAGCCAGCGAGTGCTTCTTGTTGGTACTCATGATCACGATTTCGTAGTCGCCCAGCTTCAATGGCAGGTATTGATATTCCAAAGTACTGCAGTCCAAGAAGATGGCATTGTCTTTCTTACCCATCCCAACGGCAAATTGGTCCATAATTCCGGAGTTCAGGCCGACAAAATCGTTTTCCGTCTTTTGACCAAGCTTAACCAGCGAGATTTCGTCAATATCCAGATTGAATTCATCCTTCAGCAGATTACCCATCAAAAGTTCAATGGAAGCTGATGAAGAAAGGCCCGCGCCGTATGGCAGATTGCCGTGTACCAGCAGATTGAAGCCATGGTCGATCTGGTAGCCAGCCTGCTTTAAGTAGACCAGCATCCCCTTAAAGTAGTTGGTCCAGGTCTTGTCGGCATCCGTTTCTGGCTTTTCGTCATTAATGCTGAATTCAACGACCATGCTGCCTTCCATGTTGGCTGAGCAGAGCTGAACCTTGTCATCATCACGCGGACCATAGACGCCAAACGTGCCCAGACTGATGGCACATGGGAAAACATGACCGCCATTGTAATCAGTGTGTTCGCCAATTACATTGATTCGACCAGGTGAGAAGAAGACATCCTTAGCTTCACCCTTAAAAACATCTTGATATTCTTTCAGTAATTCTTGCTTATCCATCTCTAGCTACCTCCATAAACGGTTAGTAAACTTTTACTAAATATCAGCTTACGCTCACCTTACCGATTTGTCAATAAGCGCTTTCATTATTATTTTTAAGGGGTTTGTAGGTTTTTGAACAATCCTTATTTAGCAACTGTTTGCGCCATTTTTTATGCTAAAATAAATTTTACTTAACAAAAGAATCTGAGAAAGGATGGCCGTCTATGAAAAAAATTCTCCCAGCTCAGTTAAAAAAACAGACTCTGCTGCTCGGTCGCTGGACCATTAAACAGCTGCATGGGAAAAGCGTCTTATACACGACCAATCTTGGCAGTCTGATCAAATTCCATCTGCAAGCCAGTCCAGTTTTGAAAATTGAGGCCTTAGATAACGGCAATCCGCAAATGCCGCCACAATACTGGGCCGTGCGAGTCAATCATGGAAATTGGCAGCGCTGTTCAACCCGCAATGCTCCTTTTGAGCTGTCGCTGCCTAATAATGCTGAAGTTGAGATCATCGCGGCTGGCAATACCGACCTTGATGATGTCTGGCTTGGCAATCAGGGACTGGCTGTGGCCGCGATTTCGATTGCTGATCAAGCCGTCATGACCCCGCCTAAGCCGCAAAAACGCGTGACTGTCATTGGCGATTCAATTACGGCTGGCTGTTGGGTAAATGGCAAACGCCCCAGCACCGACTATCGCCCAGAAAGCTGCTATATCGGCCTTGTTAGTGACGCCTTGGGAATCGATGTCGATCGGATCGCCTATTCAGCAGGCGGCGTTTTAAGAGCCGCGGTAGGCAACGTCCCCCCGGCCGCCCAGTTCTTAAGCCATCTGGACGCCCAAACGCCATGGCACCCCAGCGTCATGCCTAAACTGGTTTTGATCAATCTGGGCGTCAATGATCGGCGTTTTGCCAGCCAGCAGTTTCAAAAAGCCTACTCAGCGTTTGTCAAACAGGTAAAAGCCGCCTATCCAAACGTTCCACTGGCCTTAATGGTGCCTTTTGCTCAGACCTATGCCGATATCATTGAAGAAACCGCTTTGGAATGTCATACTGAATTCGTTCCTACCAAAAACTGGTGTCAGTCATTTACTGATGGTCTGCACCCCGATCAGCAAGGCTCTTTACAGATTGCCCAGCATTTAACGCCGGTTTTGGCAGAGCTGCTGAACCAAAACCAGCAATAGCATCTGGTCACTTCAGCACGTTTCTGCCAAGCCAAACAAAGGAGAGATTTTCATGCCAATTCCTACTCGTCGGCTACCAATCAGTGGCGGTTACAACTATCGCGATCTTGGCGGCTATCCAACACTTGACGGCCATACCATCAAGTGGCGCCGACTGCTGCGGTCTGGCAGTCTGCACCGCCTGACCAGTCAGGATCTGCAATACTTTTCTGATATGAAGCTGGCTAAAGACATTGATCTGCGTTCACCGCGAGAAACCAAAAAAGAGCCTGACCAAGTCCCAGGTGCCACTGAATACATCGCCAATCCAATCTTTTCAACCGACGAAACCAGAGCCTCGCAGCCAATCTCATCTTTTAGCGATGAATTGAATGCTGATCCGAACCGTGGCCGCCAGCATATGCGCACCGTCTATCATGAAATGGTCGCTGAGCCTGGTCCACAACAGGCCTACCGCGACTTTTTCCAACAGCTGCTAAGCGCGCCGGCTGATCGCCCCGTTCTGTTTCACTGTACTGCTGGCAAGGATCGAACCGGTATTGGCGCCTATCTGCTGTTAAACGCCCTAGAAGTGCAGCCTGATGTCATCATCAAAGACTACCTGCTGACCAATGAGCTCGTTAAAGACGTTCAGCAAGACATCAAGCAGAAACTGACTGCTGGTCATTTTTCGTCAAACTACATCCAAAATTCGCTTGATATGGCCAGCGTTAAGCGGGAATACCTGCAGACGGCCCAGGATGCCATTCAAAAAATCAGTGGCTCCGTTGACCAGTATCTTAAAGAAGTCATGCAGCTTTCTGATTCTGATCTGCAGGCATTGCGTCATAAGTACCGCGACTAATGGTATAATAAACCAAAAGCAAGCGTTTTCTGGAAACTAACGCTGATGGAGGTGTCAATATGGAAACAAGAATCTTCTTTAATCCCGGCGACTCGATTGCCAATATTCATGACTACAATGAAGCCGTACGCAAGGGACAGATTTTTAAAAAAGAGCGTAAAATCGACGACCTGGTCATTGCCAAAGGTCCTGATGATGAAGAATATGCCATCTTTTATGCCAAGGACGCCTTGCCGGCCGATCACGCCAAAGCCCAGCCTTATGACGTCAAGGAGCATCTCTAGTCAAATAAAAACGCCGAGTCAGCAAGCTGATTCGACGTTTTTTATTGAATAGTCACGATTAATAATGAGTGCCCCGCTGCTTGGCAAGGTCCCTCATCATTATTTAAGACCTTGTCAAGATATAGCCGACTCCAACAGCTTAGCGGCCACCGACAATCTGCGCTGCCTGTTGTTCTAAGCGCAGCACCAATTCATCGGCATCAGCCTTAAAATCTTCAATAAAGCTGGCATGAACCGGTGAGGCTGAGCCAACTTTTTCACCCATGATATCGGTTACCACTAAATCTTCGCCTACCCAGGCAACGTCGTCATAATGACCTTCCAAGGCTTCGTCCATAAACTCCTGCAAGGTATCACGCACGGCATCCTTAATGACGTCATCCATTTCCAAATGCTGGCCATGAACTTGATACTGTGCGATCTTCATTGCAACTTCTTCCATATTTTCTGGAATTTGAATACTCATAAAAATCCCCTCGGTTTCTAGTGCTTGCGACGACTTTTCTGCCGACGATTCCGAAATGAAATGCCAACTGGCGGGTGCTTTTTGCCCTTAACAGTTTTAGCCGCTGGCGTTGGGGAAGCCGTTCTTTTTTCAGCAACGCGCTTAACCATCTCGTTGTTTTGTTCACGAGCATCATAGTCACGCCATGGATGCATGATCGTCCCGACAAAACTGGTCAAAAGCGTCCGATGGGTTACCATCCATTTTTGCGCAGTTTCACGATCATTAATGTCAACGCCTTCTGCCTGAGCCAGTGACAATACCAACTGCGTCAAACGATCCTTGCGATCAAGCGAGGCCAGTGCTTCTTGGGCTGGCTGCATGTGCAACAGCGTCCGCTTAGCGATGGCATATTGATCATCGTTAAGATCGCCTTGCTGATGCAGATAGTCAAAAAAGGCATCAAATAAAGCCACGATCTTGATGATTTGATATGGCTTGATGTGCGGGTCCAATGGCATCGTCATCCCCAGCACCTGCTGCAGCGCCTCAAAAGTCCAGCCATCAGGCCACTGGTGCGCTTCTTGGTTCATCAGAGTCAAAAACTCATCGATCAGGTACTGCTCATCAGTTTCATCAAGGCCCTCGATATTTTTAAGCAGGGCAGCTTTAGGGGCCACAGCGACCATTGTTTTTTGCCAGGCCAGGTAGTTTTCTGGCGTCCATTCTCGCGGTGCCTTTCCAGTAGCTGGTTGGTCGGCAGCCGCTTTCCAGTTTGCCTGCATGGTCTTGCGGTGCTCATCCATTACCTGAGCCAGCTCTTTAACATGCTCAACTTTTAAAAACTTTTGATAGGCCTTTAAAACTGGAATGGTCGAAATCACCTGACGATATGGCGCCTGCCCATCCTGATAGAGCTCGTGATCCAAAACGGCTGCCAATGCCGCACCAGTCCAGTGACAATCATCAAGCTGATGACGATCGGCCATCAATTGATTGACCTGCTGCAAGATTCTTTGTGCATGTTCCTGCTGATTTTTTGACAACCGATCAAACGCCGCGTCGACTAAGAATGCTTGTACGTGGGCTTGATTCTGTTGATACTCCATTAAAACTTTCACTCCTGTTGCTTCAACTTGAATTTCAATAACTATCATAACATAATTACTTAGTACACACGTTCGCTTACGATCTATAAAATTGGAGGAATTTAAATGCCATCCAAAAAAATCAAAGTCCCTGACTTCTATTATCAAGAAATGACGGCAGCCGGCTACCGGCAAATTGAAGACCAGATTGAGGCCCTCAAGAAACAACGGCCTGAAAAGATCGCACGGCTCAAGGCTGCTCGAGCTTTGGGCGATCTTTCCGAAAATACTGAATACAGTACTGCCAAACGGGATCTAAGACATTTGGAAAGCCGACTGCGCTATCTGAACAAACAGCTGACCTATGCCAAAATCATCACACCGCAGGATACTGGTAAAGTTGGCATGGGGTCCACGGTTGAGCTGCAGTATGACGATGACGATGAAACTGAGACCTATACGCTGGTTGGGCGGCAAGAAGCCGATATTCTGCAAGGCAAGCTGGCATTTGACTCGCCACTGGGCAAAGCAATTACCGGGCTCAGCGCAGGAGATTCTGCCTTGGTTGCCGCGCCGCAGGGAGAATATCAGGTTAAGGTCGTTTCCGTCAGGGTAAATCAAGATGAAGTCGGTTAAGTCAAACCAGCCAGATTGACCAAATCCAAAAATTCTTCAATCGGCATAAAGGTTTAAACGATAGCTTGAATTGCGTTGGTCGCTTGATCAATTTGAATTCTTGCTGCTTGCGAATTGATTTTGATACCGTTATACTAAATGACGTTGCAGGTTGGCAGCACAAGATATTGTGGGTTTTCCACAGATATCACCACTTATCCACAAGATATTGTGGATAAGTGGCAAACTGAGTCTGAATTGTCCGCTCAGATTCAGTCTGCCTAACTTACACCATCTGATTTCTATTCTGTTTCAAAAGACCCCTGGCTTGTCCAACCAGGGGTCTTTTTAAAGTGCTTTTTGATAGGCAGCCTCGGTTTTAGGATCAAAAGCCACCATAATGACTTCTTGAACCCAGCGGCTGGCTGTCAGAAATTCACGAATCGTTTTAATCGCAATGACTGCCGCCTGCTCAACGGGAAAGCCATAGACACCCGTGCTGATTGACGGAAAGGCGACCGTCTGGCAATGATAGTGCTCCGCCAGCTGCAGACTATTGCGGTATGAGTTTTTCAATAGATCAGCCTCACCATGATCACCGCCATGCCAAATCGGCCCAGGCGTATGGATAATGTATTTAGCCGGCAGCTGAAAACCTGGCGTGATCCGAGCCTCCCCCGTTGGACAGCCATGAAATTTTTCACAGGCTGCATAGAGAGCTGGACCAGCCGCCCGATGAATAGCGCCATCAACACCGCCACCACCCATCAGTGTCGTATTAGCAGCATTAACGATGGCGTCAACCTGATATTTGGTAATATCACCGCGCTCTATTTTAATCGTTTTAGCCATTTTATCCGCCTTTCAAAGCTGCTACCAGATATTGACCCGCTTTTCTGGAGCCAGGTACATGCCATCGCCTGCTTGAACGTTAAAGGCTTGGTAGAACTCAGCTTGGTTTTGCGCTTGAACGTTGGCACGCAGCTTGTTTGGCGAATGAACGTCAATTGAAAGCAGCAGCTGCATGTATTGGTCGGTTGCCTTCATTCGCCAGATTCGGGCCCAGTTGATGAAGAACTGCCGAGCATCAAAGCTATCTTCTTCTTTGGCAGCGGCCAGGGCACAGCTCAAGCCACCCGCATCAGCAATATTTTCCGAAACAGTCAGCTTGCCGTTTACCTTTTGCCCAGCAAACGGCAGGCCATCAAACTCAGCAATCATTTTTTGCGCCAGCTGTTTAAAGTGCGCCAAATCGGCTTCCGTCCACCAATTATTCAGATTGCCATATTCATCAAACAAAGCCCCGTTATTGTCAAAGGCATGCGAGATCTCATGTGCAATTACCGCGCCGATCCCGCCATAGTTTTCGCTGCTGGTCTGCTTTAAGCTGTAGAATGGCGCCTGCAGAATCGCCGCTGGGAAAACGATAATATTCTTAAACGGGTGGTAGTATGCGTTAACCGTAGCGGCGCTCATTTCCCAACGTAGGCGGTCAACCGGCTGATTCCAACGACTAAACATTTCCTTGGCGGCCGTTTTGCCCAATTGAATCATGTTTTCCAAAAGCGTGGCCTGCTCGTCAACCTTTAATTGATCATAAAGCGCTGGCATCTGATCTGGATAGCCGACTTGAATTCCCAGCCGATCAAGCTTAAGAATTGCCTTGGCACGCGTTTTTTCGCCAAGCCAGTCGTTTTGGGCCAGTCGCTGTTGATAGATTTTCACCATCTGTTCAACCATATGATGAACGTCAGCCTTGGCTTGAGGTCCAAAATAAGTTTTGCCGTAATAGTCGCCAACTACCTGATCAAACGTGCCCCGCGCCAGGCGATAGGCAAATTTACGCTGGTCGGCAGGCTGCTTGGCTCCTGAAAGTGCTCGGCTAAAGCGACCGCTGATCTCACGCAGCTCATCAGTCAAAAGGCCAGCCATTGAACTGATTTCATTAACCAAAAGCCAGCTCTTGAACCATTCAAAATGACCAGCCAGGATTTCATCAAGCGCGGCCAGATATCGCGGCTCCATTACGATAACCTGTTCTGGCTTGGCGCCAATCAATTCCTCAACTACCGTGGCCAGGTTCAATTGACTGGTATGACCGGCAAATTCCGCCAGCGTTTGTGGATTGTACATCCTGCTGTAGTCAGCTGATTCTTCCGCGCTCTTGACATGGGGAACCAGCAGTGCATCAAACCGCTTGGCTTCTTCAATCAGCTTTTGAGCCGCTGCCGTTTCATAGCCCAGCTTAGCCAGCAGCGTGGTCATCATCGCCGTCCAAAGCTGCATTAATTGTGGGCCTTGTGGATTTTTAGGATCATAGTAGTTCTTTTCTGGCAAAATCAAACTGGGAGCGCCGGCAAACAAAGCATAAACCTGTGCATTTTTCATATCAGCATCAATATCAAAAGTCACGGGAGAAGCCACGCCATTAAGCATCAACTCGGCCCAGTGAGCTTGATAGTCAGCATAACTCTGCAGATTCTCAATTGGCAGCAGGGCCTTTTTTAATGGGGCCGTGCCTTCTTGATCACGGCGCTTAAAATCCTTGGCTAATCCATACAGTTTGATCATCTCGTTAAAGCGAGCATCCGAGCTGTTTTTTTGGTTGTTCAAAAACGCATCAAAATCATCCATCAGCGTCTTGTCAATATCATCAACCAAACTGTTAAATCCGCCAGTTGCTGGCCGATCTGCAGGAATCTTGGCCGTTTTTAGCCATTCGCCATTGACGGCTTCATAAAGATCATCTTTAGCCTTTGCCAAATCAATCGTCATCATATCACTCCATCCATCGTTTTTATGAAAACAATCATAACAATTTTTAAGTTCCACGTGAAACAAAATCGCCAGGCAGAATTCTGGCTACTCAAATGGGGCCAGCAGCGCATTGCGGGCCGTTGGCGAGAACCACTCCGCATGCAGCGCCAATAGATCTTTTACCTGTCCGTAGTCATCTAATTGCCACCTTCCCTTAACCATGCCGGCTTGCTGCAGTGCCCGTGCCATTTCAATGTCAGGTGCCTGCAGCATTTCTCGAAACAGGCCGCCTTCATTGGGATCCCAGTCATCATGAAGCATTGCTGCTGCATGCTGGAAAGTTTGATCATGTCTCATCGCTGCCATTAGATAGCTTGGCGAAAGCAATGGATACTCGTTCATCTTTAAATTCCTCCAATCTTAACGGAACGCATCACCGGACTCTTTACCGATAATTCGCTTTCCGTACTCAGCAGCCACAAGACGTTGCGATAGCCATGCACTGCAAGCTCGCTTTCGCCCCAGCCATCCGTTAGAATCACAACCGTTGCCTGCTGTCGACTGACGTGCTGTTTTTGCAGCCAGTCAAAAACAGCCTGAAAACAAGTCCCGCCACCGCCAGTTCGCTGGTATGACACGTTTTTTCCGGGCTGCAGACGGGTTGCCTGCTCACTGTGCACCTTGGCATCAAAAGGAATGATCTCAACTTGCGAATTCAGCTGAACAGTCAAATACTGCAGTTCGGTTAATACACCCGCAATTTCTTGATCGCTCATTGAACCAGAATTATCAACAAATGCATAGATATCAGCATTTAAGCGATCAATCTGTCCTGGCAGCTCCATTCTTAGTGGCTGACGACGATTAAACCTGGCGCGGGTATCCTGTTTGCCGCTTGGGATCCTACCCAGCAGCCGCACCAAAAGCTGACGCCAGTTTAACGGCTCAGGATTGCTTAGACGCTCAAGCTCTTCTTGAATCTCACCCGGTAACAGGCCACGATTCTTCTGACTGAGACTTTTCCATGCTTTAGACAGCAGCGCCTTTAATCGCGCCTTTTGCAGGTCTGGATTGTCAACCGACTGATCTGTCTGCCAGCCTTGGTGACTTGCAGCAGCTTTTTGCGCTTTGCCAGTCTTTTTTTCACTGCGCTGCGGTTTGCTTTGATCATTGTCATCCAGCTTTCCCCAGACTTTTTCAATCCGTCCCTGCTCAGCCGGCGTCAGATGCGTCAAGATCCGCAGATAGTACCTGGAATCACGATGCGCTGCTAAAGGCCGCTGCAGCAGTTTTTCCAGGTCAGCCAGCGTCATGGTTCCCTGGGGCGGCGTTTTTAAATATTGATTGACGGCAATATCCGTTGCTAAGGCCACTCTACGCGGATGCGTACTGCTGACGTATCGTAATGGGTGCTGCCAGATTGCATGCAGAACCTCATGCTGCAGTCTGACGTCTAATTGATCGGCTGTCAGCTCATTCAACTGGCGGTCATTATATTCCAAGACCAGCTGATTATGCTGCCATGCCAGGCCAATTGGTGCATCCAGATCCTGATTTCTGGTCCGCGGCATCTCAAGCAGCACCTCACCGCTTAGCCGCTGCGTTGTCAACAGATTGACGACGGCCTTAGTCAGCCGCTGTCTTGCCGTTTCATTCAAATCAGTCATCTAATCACCAGTTTCAACCGTAATCCGTTCCAAGAGCCGATACAGCTGTTCTTGGTCGCCGCCAGGATTTTCATTGGCAGCCTGATAGAGTGCCTTAATCTGTTCAGCAGCAACTGCTTGTTCCCCCAGATCCTGAACTACGGCAAACCGGCCATCAGGACTCATCGCGTACAGACAGTTCTTAAACTGAGCCGGATACTGCGTGATTGGATACTTGGTCAATTCCTTAACCCACTGTCTTACTGCTGTTAATCGATCCACTTCGGCAACAAACTGCAGCTGCGTTGAATGGTCGATCAAATCAGCAACCGATAGCTGCTGACCATGCTGTGCAACAAATTTGGCAAAAGCAGCCCCGACTTCCGATCCCAGATCACCACTGAACAGATCAGCCGCTAGCGTTGTCTGCGTTTCCTCATCTAATTGTTCCAGCTGCCGTAGATTGCCAGAAACCCGGGCCCAGGCTCGCGGTGTTGGATAAAGATCCTTTTCATGATCGGCTGGCGCCAAAAGATTAGGATGCAGCCGAATATACTTGGCAACCAATTCATGAATCCGCGGCTGACCATCTGATTGAAGCTGCCGTGCCCACAAAAGCCAGTCATCAACCGCGGCTTTCATGACCAAGCGCACGGTTCGGTCGCGAATGGCAGCATCCCCAGCTGTTACGCCATAGTCGCTGTCAGCAAAATTTTCCATCGTACTGTCCGGATTTTCGGCAATGACGATATGTACCTGATCCGGCAATTTCAGCGAGTTGACCTGCCGCTGCAGAACCAGGTTCATCAATTCGCTTTGCACGGCCTGCGTACCACGATTAAACTCATCCAAAAACCAGATAATCGGCTGGTCAGGGTGTGCTTCAGCCTGCTTGACGATTGCCACCAGCGTCTCTGAATAGCCAAACTGAACATTAGCCAGCGTGCCATAATGCTGAGTGGTCACAAATGAGCGCTCCGTCAACGGCGGCACCGGAATTGCCAGGTCCCCTTTTTCCGATAGACTGACAACCGTCGTATAAAGCTTCGCCCCCATTGACGCGGCAATTTCCTGAACCAGCGCCGACTTGCCGATGCCGGCCTCACCAACGATACTGGGCACGTTGCCAGCCTTGATCACCAATGGTACTGCAATCTTCATTTGTTGATAGCTAAGCGACATTCAAATCATCTCCAACCATGCGTTAAATCATCTGCATCACGGCGTTTCATCTTTGAGACATATGGATTGCCGGCCACGATAAAGCGGTAGTCTTTCAAGGCATCCTTTCCTTGCGCATTAACCCCAATTCGTGGTTCGGCAATGATTTTTACAGGAATCCGCCGTTCAGTGCGTAAGTCAACCTGCAGCGCGGCATGCTCCATCGGCTGACCATCCATTGACCGCGACTGCACGCCAAGCGCCTGCATCAGCTTGCCTGGTCCATTGGTTAAGTTAAAGCCATCCTGGCCACGATTCTCGATCATCTGCTCAATGCCCAACGCCGGCTCCAGCGCGCGAATCAAGATGCCCTGCGGCTCTTCTGGGTCTTGAACTACAATATCGACACAGTAATGTGAGCGAATCTGATAAATATAAAGATTACCAGGCATGCCATAGAGCGACTCTGAATAGTCAGTTCGCCGTCCCCCAAAAGCATGCGATGCTGAATCCTGCTCGCCGACATAAGCTTCGGTTTCAACGATCCAGCCGCCAACATCGCCTTTGCGACCATGGAAAACCAAAAGCCGTCCTAAAAGGTCCTTGGCGATCTGTGGGGTTGGGCGAGCCGTAAAAAATTTTTGATATTCTGAAAGCATTCGAAACCATCCTTTTGAAAAGTGCTTTAATGGTCTTATGATTTATTTTTCCAAGAGGTGACAGGAATTGAAATTAAAACTAGAACGCATCTATGATAAGCCCGCTGATCTTGATGGCTGGCGCATTCTGATCGATCGGCGCTGGCCCCGCGGCATCTCTAAGGTTAACGCCCACCTGGATGAATGGGCTAAAGAAGCCGCCCCCAGCGAAGAGCTGCGCAAATGGTTCAATCATGAGCCCGCTAGATTTGCCGAATTCAAGGAACGCTACTTGCAGGAGCTAGCCAGCAATCCTGCTTATTTAGACTTATTGGCAAGCGTCAAAAAACATCTGCAGACCGATAACGTGATTCTGCTTTATGGCGCAAAAGATCGGCAGCATAACCAAGGAATCATCTTAGCCGAGCTTATCAAACAAGAGCTGAATTTATAACTATTTTAACGCTGTTTACCATAAAAGGCGCAATCGTTGCCATTACGATTGCGCCTTGTCTTATGACTGCTGATCCAAAATAGCTAGTCCCTTGGCCAGCGTTGCTGAATCAGCATCCACTGAAAGGAATCGTCCCAGCGGCACCTCGCTGTGACGATCCTTGAATGCCATTGGTTCGCTTTTAACGATCATGACCATCAAGCCGTTTTCCGTCAGCATCAATTGACCAATCCGCCGAAATCTTCCTTTGGTGTGTTTCCCCGTCCGCCAGGTATGCAGCCTGATCTGACCATTGGCATCATAATGCAGCTGATAGCCGCCATTGCCATCGTCTTCGACCGGCAGCCCCGTATAGCGACTGACCGGATATTGATCTTTTTTGCTCATCAAATTCCCTCTACTTTTCTAGCTGTGGACGCTGACTGGTCAGTTCTGCCAAACGCTTGGTCAAACGATACAATTCACCGGACTGCAGCGCCTGAGCCCAGGTTCCTTCCTCAACTTCTTCCCAGTCCACGATTAAAGAGATCATCGCGCCAATCAAGCTGACATCATCTAACTTTAAGACTTGCGCAATGGTTGCTTCATCAACGCGTGGCTTAATTCGATTAGCCTTTAAAGTCTTGCGGTAATGGGGGTCATATTCCGCACTGGCACGGAACTTGCGCGTAAATTCCAGCATCGGTTTGTCATACAGCGGATAGCCAACACGTACGATGCCATCTTCTGGATTGCTGATGGTCCAGCCAATTTTACGATCAATCATGCTTTTGAAATATGGCAGGTATGCATTTAAATCCATAGGCTCACCTTCTTTTGTCTAAGTATGTTTAGTGTACCGCTTTTAGGTTGGTTCAATAAAGTGGTAGGCTAAAAGAAAACCAATTTTGGAGGTAGTTTTTATGGAAAAACCAATCGTTACCGCAGCCCAGATGAAACGCTGCGACAGCTACACCATCAATCACATCGGCATTCCTTCATTAGTTTTGATGGAACGAGCTGCGCTGGCCGTTCGCGACGAGATTCTCAATGCCCTGCCGATCTATTTAAGCCATGTTGTCGTTGTCGCCGGCAGCGGCAATAACGGCGGCGATGGTCTGGCCGTCGCCCGCTTGCTGAAGATTGCCGGTGCCCGAGTGACGATTCTCAACGTTGGCAATCCTGATCACGCCTCCCAAGAGCACCAGGTTCAAGCCCATATCTGCCAATACTATCGCATCCCTCAAACCAGCGACTTGAGCATTTTGGATGAGGCCTCACTGATCGTGGATGCAATCTTTGGTATTGGCATTGATCGGCCGGTTGCTGGACACTACGTCGACGTTATCAAAGCCATGAATGATACAAAGGCTTTTCGCGTCGCCGTTGATATGCCTTCTGGAATCAACACTGATACTGGCGCGGTCATGGGAATTGCCGTCAAAGCCCATCTAACCGTTACGTTTGCCTTCAACAAAATCGGGCTTACTCAAAACGAAGGTCGCCAGCATGCCGGTCGCGTCGTCATTGCCGATGATATGGGAACTTATTGGATTGATGAGCATGCGCTGGCTGATAATCAGGATTAGTTTTAATCGCGGCCAAGGTCATTAACCGCGCTTCTTTGCCCAAATAAAAAACGATTCGCCGTTTTGACGAATCGTTTTTTATTAGTTAGGCCCGTGACTTGTAGCTGCCATCCATCGTGTTGACGATGATTTGGTCACCGTTCTTGATGAAGGCTGGCACGTTGACAACCAGACCCGTGCTCATCGTAGCAGGCTTGCCACCGCCATCAATCGTTGCACCCTTGATCATTGGTTCCGTGTGTTCAACCGTCAGAACGACCGTCGTTGGCAGTTCAATACCAACCAGTTCGCTGCCAACAAAGTCCATTTGCACTTGCATGTTTTCAACCAAGTACTTCTTTTCTTCAGTCAGCTGTTCATCACTGATTTCGTATTGTTCGTAGGTTTCCATGTCCATGAAGACCGCCGTGTTGCCTTCATCGTACAGGTATTGAGCATTCTTCTTGTCCACGTTGACTTGTTCAACCTTTTCGGAAGGACGCATCGTCGTGTGCACAATGGAGCCAGTCCGAACGTCTTGGATGTCCATTTGCATCAACGTGTTACCCTTGCCTGGCTTGTGGTGGTTGATTTGCAAAACTTTCAGCAGCTTGCCGCCACGTTCAAAAACCATGCCCTTTTTCAAATCAATCGTTTGAATCATTGTACTAAGTACTCCTTTTATTAATTACTGAACTTGGCCACGCGTACCGTGAGCTTTTGATCGTTCAAATCTTCGCGATCGAGGCGTCGTTCATCGCCTTTTATCGTGTGCTCGCCATTGCACTGTCGCAATTTTAGCATCCACCTTTTACTATATCATGTAATCAGTTGATTTGCCTTGACAAACCCACTTATTTATTTACTTTTTTTGATCAACCATGTTGGCAGCCGGAATTCTGATCAGCGTATGCGTATCAGCCAGCTTGCCGCAGCGAACGCCCATCCCGTTTAAGACCGTATTGCGATATTTGATCGTCATTACGGCAACGAAAGCATGACCCGTTTTTGAGTCATAGGACTTCAGCTTTTTCATATTCCAAGGATAGCCGGCTGCCTGACCAGTAACCAGGCGATCACTGTCAACGATCGTGGTGCCCCGCGCGTCAGTCGTCATTTTGGCATTATCCGTCCAGTAGGTGTAGGAAACGATCGGCCGCGTACCACCCTGAGCATGTTTGGCAATCACATAGTAGTAATCATTGTCTTGACTGTTCAGCTGCAATGCCTCATATTCAGTCGTTATCTTAACGGCTTGGGTATCGTCGTAGGAAACGCGCCGGAAAAACGACAGATATGCCATTCCGCCCAGCCATCCAATCGCCAAGACGACCAGCACTACATAACGTGCAAACAATTTTTTGTCAAAACGGCGCTTCGTCTTGGCAATCAGCATCAGTTGCTTGACGCGGATGTAGTGAGTAACCCAGATCATAAAAACAATGGCCGCGATCCAAAGCAGCCATCCCAACCAGTTCCAATTCATAATTTTTTGCTCCTAAATCAATGACCGTATTCGTGCGTCAGACAACATAAAAATCTATACATAAATTGTAACACATCGCGGCAATTGTTCCTTATTTCTCATGCCGTTATTAATAAAATAAGTTACAATAGAAGTATAAATAAAAACGCTTTCACTCATAAAAGTGGTGATGTGGCTAGTATAGTTAACATTTGATTAGTTATTGTCTCTTTATATTTTTGCAATTATCCATGATGTGTTTGCATTCCGATCGCTAAGGGGGTAATGATTATGGAAATGGACGGATACAAAAAGCGTTTTGACTGGGCCAGTTTGATTTTGGGAATCGTATTGGTGGTACTGGGCTGCGTTTCAATCATGCACCCAGACAAATCGCTGCACCTGCTCTGTATCTTAGTTGGCGTTGGTTTACTGCTGTTAGGGATCTATGAGCTTTGGGCCCGCAGCAAGATGCAGGAATGGCTCGGCTATCGTTCTGGCTGGCTGCTCGGTACCGGTATTCTAGACATTGTTTTGGGGATCGTCTTTTTGGTATATCAAAACTTTGGTACAACCGTAATTGCCGTCATCTTCGCACTCTGGTTCATTATCAGCTCAGCCAATGAATTAACGATTGCCGGTTTCTTCCATCAGCTAAACGTTGGTTACTACTGGCTTTTGTTCATTCTCGACATTCTGGGACTGATCATCGGCGTAGTTCTGCTCTTCTCGCCGATGCTTTCGGCAATCACCATGGTTTGGCTGATTTCTTTCTACTTGATCGTGATTGGAATCGTAAAGATTATTCAAGCCTTCTAGCATCTACGAAAAGAAAAGTTTACAATAAATATTGTAATATCGTACGTATGCAGCCATCGTCATTATGAATGATGACCAGGAAGGGAGAAAGTTTTAATGAGCGAACCAGTCAACAGTCTTGCAGCAGAAATCATCGAATTCGAACGGGGCCATGCAATGACCGACAACCAAGTCGCATTTGGCAGCCAATTGTCGGTTGAGCGCGTGCATGATATCAAGTCACAAAGCGATCTCGCTACTGATGAGGAAGCCAGTCTCTTGCGGCGCTTCATGCAGGCCAAGCACTAGCAAACAAAAAACGCGTCTTAGCAGGCGCGTTTTTTGTTTGCATATAAATTATCCAATTCTTCATTGAACGGCCGTAAAACGTCAAAATCGAGCAATTACGCCTTGATTTTCGTTTATTGGTCTTCTGGATAGTGAAAAGCCACCGCTAATGGCGCAGGCGTCAGCTTGGCATCTGGATTCTTGATGCGTTCCATCAATGTATCGATCAGCAGGTCCGCCAACTCGGCAGTCGGCTGCTGAACCGTTGGCAATTCTGGCGTCAGCTCGCAAATCATCTTGGAGCCATCATACCCTGTAACGTGGAAGTCCTCATTGATTCGTTTGCCGGCCCGTACCGCCAGGCGCATGATCTTCAAGGCATCAACGTCATTGGTTGCCATCACGCCATCATATTCTCCAGGAAATGTCGTTTCAAGATTCGTTTTCTTGGCATCCAGCGGCACATACTCAATTTGGTGGGCAGAAAAACAGTCAATTGCCCCTTGGACTCGATTAAGCGTTGGCGAGACCGAGGTATCCTCATCAATCAGAATTGCTGGATGGCTGACGTTTTTAGCAATCAGGTACTCAGCAGCCATCTTTCCGCCACGATAGCTGTCAGCCGACACGATTGGAATATTGTCAGCCAGATAGCGGTCAAACGATACGATTGGGGCCTTGATTCGCTGATATTCCTCAATTCCAAGATTATGCGAGCCTGAAATAATGCCATCGACCTGGTTCGCCATCAGCATCGCCAGGTAATCATGCTCGATATCTGGATTTTGGGCTGATGAGGCAATAATCGTTTTATAGCCCTTAGCAAACAGACGATATTCCAGATCATTTACCAATTCCGCGTAGAACGGGTTAATAATGTTCGGGAAGATCAGGCCGATAAATTTGGATGGCTTCCCCTGCATCGCTCGCGCCAGAGCATTGGGCTGATAGTTCAGCTCACGCATTGCCTCATGCACCTTGTTAATGGTTTTTTCGCTTAGCGATCCATAGTTGTTGATGACGCGGGAAACCGTCGTAACTGAAACGCCAGCCAGCTTAGCGACATCTTTTAGTTTAGCTACCATATTCTTGACCTCGTTGAAATGATTGTCATACTATTATAGACCAATTTTCGACAATTCGTCATTTATTAAAATAAAAAATCGCATCAGCTTTAAGCTCATGCGATTTTTGTGAACTATTCGGCAGATCAGCTGAAACAGACCTTTAATTAGTTTTGTTCCATGACCTTTTCGCCATTAGCCGTAATCGTAAACGTCTTGTTGGCTGCGTCGGCTTCCAGGACTGCTACGTTTTGGCCTTCCTTGTCCTTGCGAGTAATCGTAATCGTCGTTTCGGTTGGCGTTTGAATGTCAATCGAACCATCCAGATCAAAGGCAGCAAATTCATTGCGCCAGCTCAGCAGCTTCAGCAGGTTGGCAACGACTGGACGCTGAACTTCCTTGGCCACTTCTTCTTTAGTGTAGTAGTGACGGTTGATGTTCCGGCCTTCCTTAGTCTTTTCCAACAGTTCCAGGTCATTGGAGCCAGCCAGCAGACCAACGTAGTAAACCATTGGGATACCAGGGGCGAATACTTGGAAGGCACGTGCCAGCAGGTATGCACGATCGTCATCGCCCAATGCGGAGTAATACGTTGAGTTGATCTGGTAGATGTCCAGGTTGTTGTAGGCAGCTGAAGAGTACTTGCGCTTAACGTTGGCACCAACCTTGTAAAGCTCGTTGGAAGCGTAGTCGATTTCTTCATCAGTCAAGATATCGCGCGCGTCAACGACCCCGATCCCATCATGAGTGTCCAGCGTCGTGAACTGCTTCATTGGACTCATCTTCAACCACTTAGCCAGGCGGTTGGTCTTGCCAGAGTACAGCGTGTACAGCGTCGTCATTGGCAAAGCGAAGTCATATACAAAGTAGCCGTGTTGAGAGATCTTTTCTGGAATCGTGTAGTGTTCGTGAATTTCTGGCAGAATTTCTGCATTGTAAGGAGCCAGGATCTCACGTACTTCATTCAACAGATCCCAGATTTCTGGTTCAACGAAGAAGTCATTGGTACCGATCTTCTTAACGGCGTAGGCAAAGGCGTCCAGACGAATCAGGTCGGCACCGTGCTTAACCATGTCGGTCAGCGTCTGCTTGAAGAATTCTTGAGCTACCTTGCTCTTAACGTTGATGTCGATCTGTTCTTCACCAAACGTGTTCCACAGGTGTTCAACGGAACCATCGTCAAACTTGATTTCCTGCATTGGTGCCTTGTCCTTACGCTTGTAGATCAAGTCAACGTCTTCTTTGGTAGGACGATCTGGACCAGCAGCTGCCCAGAACTTTTCCCAACGAATGAAGAAGTCGTTGTACTTGGAGTCGTCATGGTTCTTCTTGAAGTCTTGGTACATAACCGACTTCTTGGAAATGTGGTTGATCATGAAGTCAAACATCAGGTAGTATTCTTCACCCAATGCTTCAACGTCAGCCCAGTTACCAAAAGCTGGATCAACAACCGTGTAGTCATAAGGTGCAAAGCCACGGTCACCAGTTGATGGGAAGAATGGCAGCAGGTGAACGCCACCGATTGCTGAACCGATGTATTCGTTCAAGACTTCATGCGTTTCCTTGATGTTTTTAGCCAGCGAGTCAGAGTAGGTGATCAGCATGGCTTTGTTCTTAATTGGCATGTTTAATCCTCCAAAAATATAAATTAGTTTTTCTTAGCTTGACGACGAGTAGCAATAAAGATAATCAAGGCAATCACCAGCAGGCCGATTCCGTATGGTACGAATGGTGCTGCCAGGCTCAACCCAGCTTGCGGCTGTCCCATAATGTGGTTGGTCCATTCAGCAATCGTTGGTGAGAAGAAGGCCCCAAAGTTAAAACCGATCAGAATCATCGAGGTAATCAGCGGTTGCCGATTAGCAGGCGCAAGATCAGGCAGCAGGTTAAAAATCAAAGGAGAGACCAGCTGTAATGGGAACCCAATCAAAAGCAGACCAATGACCAGCATCACGAAACTGCGGTGACTGGCACCATAGGCAAACAGGAAGTTCGAGATTGCCATCAGAATCAGGCCAAAGTAAACCGTTCCGAATCCCATGACCTTCTTGATTGAGCCGTAGAACAAACCACCCAGCGTTGCTCCAATCAGCATCAGCGACAAGAAGTTGGAAGATCCAGTGTAGCTGGCACCCTTAATGGCGACCGCTACCCCAGAGAAACGGTTTTCCATGCCGACATAGTCAACAACCAGCAGGAAGGCAAATAAAATGAGCAGATAGACGACTGGACTGATCTTACCCTTATCTTCGCCTTCAACGGCTTCTTTCAATTCTGCTTCCTGTTTTTCTTCCTTTTCCTCAGCTGCTTCTACCTTGCTGTCGTCTGGAACGCGGGCAGCAAAGAAAAGCAGAACCAAGAAGGCCAGTGCGTAGACCAAGAAAGACTGCCGCCAGCCAAATGAGCTCAGCAGCAAGCCGGCAATAAACAGGGTCGTAGCTTGACCGATCTGTTCGGCAGCTGCCCGCCACCCCAGCATTTGTGCTCGCTCATTACCTTCATACCAAACTGAGATCATCGAAATGGCCTGCGAGTTATAGAGACCATAACCAGCCCCTAAGACCAATCGCGATGCCAAGACGATGCCATAGTTGCTGACAAACATTGGTACCAGCCCAGCCAGGCCAACGATGAAGACCCCCAGCATGATGATCTTCTTGTCAGAAATGTGGAACCAAGACTGCAGCAGCGGTGAAAGTACCACAAAGATCATAACGGCAAAAGATGGTGTGGTAACCAGGTATTCAGACTGCGTTTGCGTGATATGCAAAGCCGCCTTCAACTGTGGCAGCGATCCCTGAATCGCGTACGCACTGGTCACCATGAAAGAAACTGACAGAAAAGCCAGTTTCGTCACAATCGACTTTTTGTTGTCCATGTTGTTTTCCCCTAAAAGTTGTATTTAACGTTCTCAACAGACATTTTGATAAACGTTTATCAATTTCATCGAGGATTATTTTAACTTGTTTTAGTTTCTTTTGTCAATCGTTTATCAAAAAGATTTGAATCGCTTTCGCGGCTCTTAAATCTTATTTTCATACTTTTAATAGTCAAAAAGTAATTCTTTGTTTAATAGAGCGATCAGTGAAGAAATTTATCAAGCATAAAAGTCTATTAATTTATAGTAGATTTTGGTCGTTTTCATTTAAAAATCAATTGACGTAACCCGTTGTGAATGCTACTTTTTAATTAGCTGCTATTCTTAACGAATTATTAAAAAATATAATTTCTAAAATATATAGCCGACTTAACCACTGATCAGCTAGTTTTTTTAAAGGAGTATGCTCACGTATGAAAAATCCAATCATCGACGAAACGCATCAGCATTATAAGATGTACAAGAGCGGCCGGCAATGGGTCTTTGCCAGTATCGCCGCTTTAACCATGCTGACGGCGGCCGGCTCAGTTGCCCACGCCGATCAGACTGATCAAACCACTCATCAGATTACGGTCTCTGGCAGTGCCAATGGCTCGGATGCCAGTCAAGATTCTGACAGCAGTTCCGCAGCTGACAGCTCAGCTGCTAGTCAAACCAGCGATGCCGCATCCAGCGCCAGCCAGGCCAGTGCTGCAAGTACCGCTAGTGCTCAAGCGACTTCTGAAAGTTCTGCTTCAGCTGCCAGTGCCGTTGCCAGCACCGCCATTCAAGCCAGCTCAGCTGCTGAATCAGCTACGGCCGCTGCATCCAGCGTCAGCGCTGCCAGTTCCAGCAATGCGGTTCAAAGTACAGCTGCCACTAGTGATGCTGCATCCAGTGCCAGCCAAGCAGCAGCCGCTACCACGACTTTAGCGGCTGCCAATACCGGCACTGCCAGCAATCAAGTTGACTTGAGCTCGCTTTACTTCAGCAGCAATGCCAAGTCGCAAAACTTCATCGAAAGCGTAGCGCAAGGTGCCATCAATGGTTGGAACAAGTTTGGCGTTCTGCCTTCGGTTACCGTTGCCCAGGCTATTTTAGAAAGCGGCTGGGGACAATCAGGCCTTTCCACCCAAGCTCACAACCTGTTTGGGATCAAGGGCAGCTACAACGGTCAGTATGTTACGATGCAGACGCGGGAAGTCTACAATGGTCAAAGCTACTACATCTATGACAACTTCCGTAAGTACGCCAATAACTCTGAATCAGTTGAAGATCACGGCAACTTTCTTTATAGCAACAGCCGCTATGCCAACCTGCTGGGCGATCAGTCCTATGCCAGCGTAGCGCGCAAGCTGCAGGCAGATGGCTATGCTACCGATCCATCATATGCCTCATCTTTGATCAAGCTGGTAGAAATGTACAATCTGACTCAGCTTGACAACATCGCCTTTTCTGGCAAGCAGCCCATTATCAACAACAAGAATGACTACAACTACTCCAACAGCGGCAATGCCGACAGCTCCAACGGCTACTACACCGTTCAAAGCGGCGACACGCTGTCTGGAATTGCCTTGAAGTTCTCCACGACTTCCAGCAAGCTGGCACAGTTGAACAGTATTTCTAATCCGAACCTGATTTATGTTGGGCAGCGCCTGCTGGTCAACCAGAGCAGCAGCTCAAACTCCAGCTCCTCCAGCCAGTCCAGTTCTGCTACGACGAACACGGAAGCATCAGCTGCCAGCTACACCGTTAAATCAGGCGACACGCTGTCTGGAATCGCCAGCCAGTACAATACGACGGTTAACCAGATCGTTTCGCTAAATCAGCTGAGCAATCCAAATCTGATCTACGTTGGTCAAGTCTTGAAGCTTAAAAACAGTCAGGCAGCCAACTCATCATCATCGTCGTCATCTGCTGCGACGACTGCTGGCACGTATACCGTTAAGGCTGGCGATACGCTGTCTGCCATTGCATCTCGCTACAGTACTTCCAGCAGCACGCTGGCTTCACTGAACTCATTGAGCAATCCCAACTTGATTTATGTTGGTCAAATTCTTAAAGTCAGCTCAAATGCCTCGACCAGCAGCTCAACCAGTTCTTCAGCAAACAGTAATGTAACGACTGCCGCTTCCTACACGGTCAAGGCTGGCGACACATTATCTGCCATCGCTGCCAAATACGGGACGACCTATCAGACACTGGCCTCAGCCAACAGCATCAGCAACCCGAATGACATTTACGTGGGTCAGGTAATCAAGGTCAGCGCAACGGCAACTGCCGCCAGTTCTCAAGCTGCTTCTTCAACCAGCAGCAACGGCAGCTACACGGTCAAGTCCGGCGACACGCTTTACGGCATCGCTTTGGCCAATGGCTTAAACTGGCAGACGCTGGCCAAACAAAACGGCATCAGCGATCCAAACGTCATTTTCGTTGGTCAGAAGCTGAGCCTGTAAATTCATCGTACCTGTAAATTCATCGTATTTGAAGCTTAACAGCCAGTCGGATTCGTTTCCGTCTGGCTGTTTTACCAAAATCATGTCTAACGTTTGACACGCCGTTTGCGCTGCTTGAATTTTAAATGGCAGCGACCTATTATTGAAAGCATAACATTTAGTACATCGTTACCAAGAAAGTAAGTGGTGTTGTGATCAATTACCGTTCAATGGAAATCGAAGACCTAGATGAAATCAGCCGTTTGTTCAAGCTCTTAGGACATCCCAAACGACTGCAGCTGCTGTATCTGCTGATTCAGCATTCAATGAGTGTTTCCGAAATCAGCAAAGCCTTAAACTGGGAACAGTCAGCTGTTTCTCATCAACTGCAGCTGCTGCGCAAATATGGGCTGGTTAAGCAGATTCGGCATGGCAAGACCATCATCTATCATTTACAGGATCCTAAAGTCATGACTTTGATTGCCGATGTCGTCAGTCATGCTGAAAAAATCGTTAAATCATCATAAAAAAACGCACTGGAAAAAATCCAGTGCGTTTTTTTAGTCTTCGGTCATGTGCTCTTTAATCAAACGATTGATTGCCTGAGCATCCTCATTATTTTTGCTGATAGTCAAAAGCGTATCATTACCGGCAAGCGTACCAACGACTTCCGGAAGCTGCGCATTATCGAACAGGCCCGCCAGTACGGTTGCATAATTGGAGTTCAATGTCGTTTGAATAACATTGATGAATTGAACGTTGGTGACCTTCTCAACGTTGTGACTGATGCCATCAAACAGCCGCTGATATTCATCCGCATGGGTATGCAGGATTGAATAGTAGGTATGTCCATGCTGATCACTAACCTTGACGATGTTCAGAGCGTGAATATCGCGAGAAATCGTGGCTTGGGTAGCATCAATGCCATGCTCAGCCAACATTGCCAACAAATCATGCTGCGTGTTGATCCGCTGCTGCGTTACCAGTTCTTGAATCAATTGACGTCTTTCTTTACGATCCATTGTACCCCTCCAACATGCATAATAATTCACTGCTTTTATAATACTATGAATTGAAAGCACTTAAAAGCCAGTCTGCCGTTTTTATCCGGCTTTTTTTCAGCTGGTGCTTGAATATTATGCAATCAATCGGCCGCCAAAGCCTTGATTGGATTTAATCTTGCGGCACGCCGAGCTGGCAATAGAGCCGCCAGAAAAGCAATCAGCAAGGCGCTGACCAAAGCAAACAAGACGTTGCCCAGTGAAATCTGAACGATATCGTACTTGATCAAGTGGTACAGCTCATGATTCAAGATCAGCTGCGCGCCATACGCCAGGACCAAAGCCAAAATTGCTGCGAAAAAGCCGATAAACAGTGATTCAGCGGTAAACAGACGCCTAATGTCCACCTTGCGTTCACCCAATGCCCGCAGCACGCCGATCTCCTTGGTTCGTTCTGAAACCGACATGTACATGGTTACAATAATCATCAAAGCCGATACCAATAAGGAAATCCCGGCAATCGCCGCCAAGACAATCGTTGCCAGCTGAACGTAGGTATTGACCGTCTTAAGCATCGAGCCAACCGTAATGGCGCCTAAAATTCGCTTGTTGGTCTTTATATCCCGCAGATTATTGATCTTAGTCGCCGTCTTATCAACCTGATCCAGCGATTTCACGCTGACGGCAGCATAGTTGGGCTGCGTTGACGAGCCGCTTTCATTGAGCATGCTCTTGATTGTCTGATAGCTCATCGCCGTGGTTGCCGAAACTCCCGAAGTAAAGCCGACTACCTTCACAGCCCGCGTTGACTGCGTTGGTTGGCCGTCAGCATTGACCCAGTTAAACGTGATCGTCACGGTTTGATTCAACAAGCGCTGATAATGTTTTGCGCCGGCCAGCTGAATCGCCTGCTGCTTATTTAAAACAATCTGATTGGCATGCGGTACGTGGCCTTTTTTGATTGAGTTCGTGGTATAGGCCTTGCTCCAGCTGTTAAGGTTGGTACCGCTTTGCACCTTGTCTTGATAGTTTATCTTATAAGCCGCAATCGAGTACCCCGGCTGAATCTTTGCTACGTCAGCAATATTTTTCAAGCGGTTCAAGTCTTGATTTTTCAAAAACATTGCCTGTGGATTGGCTGCCATGTTCTGCATTGAAGCCTGCAGCTGATCCTGATTCATCTTTTTGCCGTTTGTATTGCGCAGAACCGTAATAACCTGTGGATTAGCCAGCGAATTGATCTGATTTTCAATGTAGCCGTTGACGCCATTGCCCAGACCACTGAACAGCAGCACGGCAAACAAACCGATCGCCGTTCCCAGCATAATCAGCGAGTTGCGCCAAAAATTATATTTAAAATGCTTAAAAGCCGTCTTAAAGCTGGCCAATGCCGGTAACGGACGCGAATTAAGCTGCGTGGGGTCCTGCGGCAGATCATAGGCTGGCCGCAAGCGCTGATCGCCATCAATAACGCCATCTGCCAAATGAACGATCCGTGTCCCGTGGTTGGCAACGTCTTGAGAGTGGGTTACCGCAATCACGAGCTTGCCGTCTTTAGCAATGCTGTCCAGCAATTCCAATACTTCCTGCGTATTCTGCCGATCCAGGGCTCCAGTCGGCTCATCAGCGATAATGACCTGTGGATCGCTGGCTAAGGCTCGGGCAATGGCAACGCGCTGTTTTTGACCGCCGGATAGCTGATGCGGATATTTACGCAGCTGATCTTTCAGGCCAACTTTTTCTAACAGCGATACTGCACGCTTTTTGCGGTCTTCTGCCGTTAGGTCCGTCATATCCAAAGAAATCAGTACGTTTTCCAAAACCGTCAGATGCGCGATCAGGTTATAGGCTTGGTAGATATAGCCAATCGTTGCCCGCCGATAGTTATCCATCTGTTTTTCCTGCCGATGATCCAGCTTTTGACCATCAACAATGACTTCACCATCAAATTCACGATCCAGTCCGCCAATGATGTTCATCAGCGTCGATTTGCCGCCCCCAGATTCTCCAAGGATTGAGACAAATTCTCCCCGTTCAAATTCAAGATTGATCCCTTTTAGAACCGGAAACTCTTCTTTTCCCAGGAAATATGACTTATGGATATCATGAAGCTCCAAATATGCCATAACAAACTCCTTACATTCTGCTGTCTTCAAAAACTGTCTCTCAAATTGTAAAAGATCCAGTCTATTCGGGCAATTATTCTTGTCAGCCTGTAAAGTCAAAAGCGCATTACTCCAGTCATCGACCGGTATAATGCGCTTTAATATAAAATCAGCAGTTATCTAAGCATTCAACGGCTGCTCGGTCATCTTGCCATCCATAATCTGATAGATGCGATCAGCAAAATCCTTTAACCGCAAATCGTGAGTAACAACGACCACTGCCTTGTCATACTGCTTGGCCATTTCTTTCATCAAGCGTCCTACAGCCTTGACCCGCTCACTATCCAAGGCAGCCGTTGGTTCATCAGCCAGGATAATTGCCGGATCGGTATACAGCGCACGGGCAATGGCGACCCGCTGATTCTGTCCGCCTGAAAGCTCATCGGGGAATTTGTTGACCAGCTGATCGATCCCCAGTTCCTGCAGCAGTTTCTCAAGCCGATCCGGACTAAGGTTTCCTTTATGAACGCGATCAACCAGGGCAAACTGATCCGCAACGCTCAGGTAGGAAAGCAGATTATAGGACTGCAGTACAAACCCGATTTGATTTAAGCGAATCTCGTCTCGCTGCTTTTCGGAAAATCGACTGATGTCTTGACCATCAATCAGCACCTGCCCGCTGGTTGGACGCTGCAAGCCACCGGCAATCGTCAAAAAAGTACTCTTGCCTGATCCCGAGGGTCCTAAAACCAAGCTTAGTTCGCCACTGTGCGCCTTGAAGCTGACGTCTGAAAGCACCTGAACCTTGCTGATGCCCGTCCCATAGTCTTTGTTAATGTTTTTTAATTCAATTGCCGTCATCCTGCTCACCTCTATCTCATTGCATCTAAGGGGTCAATTCGGCTGATCATGCGGACTGGCAGTAATGAGCCGGCAACGCCTAATACAACCAACGCCAGGCTCAAGATCCCAGTCAGCGGCCAATTGATCAGCATTGGCACCGAACTTGGCATTGCTGCCTTGGAAACGATCATCAGCAGCAATGCGCCAAGCGTACCGCTGACCATCAAGATCACCGCCTGACCAATCGTTGCCCCGATCAGATAAGCTGCCGGAATTCCCTGTGCTCTTAAGACTGCATAGTTAGGAATCTTTTGCATCGTCAGAATATATAGGAAAACGGTGATAACGATCAGCGAGATCACCATCAAAAAGGCGATCATAAACTCAAAGGTCATATTCTGCGCTGCATAGCCGGGCAGTTTTTCAATAAAGGTACCGATGGAGTATTGCTTGAGATTCTTATTTTTGACCGTCTGCTTCTGATCAGAAAAAATTCCGCTGGCCGCGAACTGATCACCCGTTCCTTTAAGCGTTTGCCAGGTTGTCAGGTTGCCATAGACGATTGAGGCGATATTCAGCTTGGCATCTTTGGCAAAACCCACGACCCGATATTTTTGCGTGCTGCCGTTAAGCGTGATCTGATCGCCCAACCGATAGCCTTTACTCTTTAATCCTTCATCGAGGACGACTTGATTTTTACCATGCGGCTTGTGACCGCTGCTGGGCTTCATTTTCTTTTGGTAGATAAACTGCGAGCTGTCCAGACCAACAAACTGAATCGTCTGCTTGTCAGTCGCTCCCTTGGCTCTTTCAATCACTGCCGGCGTCTGGCCGACTAATGCCTGGTGATTATTCGGCTTAGGCAGATCCTGCTTGGCGATCAGCGACTGACTCAGGCTGATATTAGAATTTTTGTTTAAAACCACGCTCTTGGCGTCCCATGAATCGATTGCGGCCGTATTTTCATTGGCCAGCCCCAGCATCATGCCCATCAGCATAAACATCAAATAACCGATCAAGACGATCATGCCAATAATCAGACCATATCTTAACTTCTCATGGCGAATTTCCTTAACGGCCAGAAACATTTTAATCACCTTCGTTTTCTAATAAGCGCTGCAGAGCCTGCAACAAACGCTGTAAAATCATTGTCTGTTCAGCGGGAAAATTCAGACACTCCTTGATTGCCTCATGATTGATCGTCATGATGGTCCACTGCAAAGCCGGAATCCTTGAGACCGGGCGCAGCGGCAGCATTCCTTCATTGCACCGCAGATGAAGCTTGATCAGATCATAGTAGCGACTACCATGGACCTTTTGGACGAATTCACGCGTCTGTTCAAAATAATCCTGGGCACTCATCAACTGATGCGGCGTAGTTGCCACGTTTTGGTGAATATCTCGCATTGCCTTGGCATACAGATACTGATAGGCATCTTTTAAATCGGCAAAATACTTATAGAATGCACCACGAGCAATTTCAGCCTCTTTAACGATCCGTGCTACCTGTGCCGTTGCCAGTGAATGCTCACTGAACTCATGCAGCAGCGCCTGCTCAATTTTTTGCCGTTTTTCATGATTTAAATTTTCAAAAGTACTGGTTGGCATCTGAATTTCCCTCCCTATCGAGTGACACCGTGTCATCTACCATGTGATCATACCGCGATAGTGACACCGTGTCAACTTCGAGGGATAAAAAAACAGCCGTCATTTTGACGACCGTTTTGAACATTTTATCTAAAGGAGTTAGGCTTCTTCGCCACCAACCTTGACAACGGCTTTGGAAACCTTGCCCAACTTGCCGCTGATAAAGTCTTCAACTTCATTAAATGCCAGTTCGTGAGAGAACAGTGGCAATGGATCAACCTTGCCGCTAGCCAGCAGTGCAATTGAGTCTTCAAACGTGTATGGGTTGATGAAGGCACCTTGAATCGTCAGTTGCTTCTTGAAGACATCATAAGTGTTGACGGAGAACTTAGCGTCAGGGTTACCAACACCAAACATCAGTACTTGAGCACCCTTAGCAGCGGCTGCCAGACATTGTTCCTGCGTTTGTGGCAGACCAACGGCTTCAACGACAATGTCAAACGCATCGGCTGGAATTTCTTCCTTGGTCGTGTTAATCGTCTTAACGCCGAAGTGTTCGCGGTTGTTAGCCAGCTTTTCATCAGAGCGGCCAGCCAGCGTTACTTCGTGAATGCCGCGAGCCTTCAGGATTTGAGCAAACAGTTGACCTTCAAAACCGTCACCTAAGACCAATGCTTTTTGGTATGGGTGCGTCGTCAGCAGGTCAACACCATGCATTGCACAAGAAATTGGTTCAACAACGGCAGCGGCCTTTAAAGAAACGTTGTCAGGAACTTGGTAGACAACCTTGGCAGGAGCAGTAAAGTATTCCTCAAAACCACCGTCACGGGTAACCCCAACGGCATCCAGGTGTTCACACAGTTCTGGACGTGAGGTGCGGCAGTACTTGCATTGACCACAGTAGATGTTAGGGTCAACGGTCACACGGTCGCCAACCTTGACATTGGTAACGGCATCCCCAACCTTGGCTACAACACCAGAGTTTTCGTGGCCAAGTACGATTGGTGGAACTGCAGAAGCAGAACCCGGCAGACCAGCGTACAGTGCCTTGTCAGTACCACAGATACCAGCGTAGGCCGTGTGAATCAAAACTTCATCTGGCTCGATTTCAGGAATGTCATATTCTTGAACGGCAAGATCTTTAATACCTTGTAATACAAGTGCCTTCATCGATTTATACCTCTTTCTTTGTGAAAACATTAATTTAAATTTTGCTAATAGTATAATCCAGGTTTCAATCGTATGTCAACCGGTTATCACTATTTTTGATAATCGTTTGACATTAAGCGATCGTTTAACTATACGATAACGCTTGATTTTTAGTAGTTAATTTTTTTGAATTTTTCGCGACAAAAAATCGTAAGCGTTTCAATATTAAGCATATCAAGATCGCTATCATTTGATTGCCAATGTAAAATTGCTGTAAAATACCGTTAGATAGGCATTCTTCCATTGCAGGACTTTAATTTTTATGTTAGCCTAACAAAGGTGTTTTATTGCATTAAACGTTTTTTATTGGGTAATGCAAATTTTCAATTAAGAAAGGTGGGTTTACCGTGGATAACAACACGAATGACCAACGCCGCAAGCACAAACTGATCGAGTATGCTAACGGCAAATCACTTGAAGAAATCAACGGCACCGTTGAAGTTCCTAAAGGTAAAGGTTTCTGGAAGACACTTTTAGCTTATTCCGGACCTGGCGCATTGGTTGCTGTCGGCTACATGGATCCTGGTAACTGGTCTACTTCGATCACTGGTGGTCAGGCATTCGGTTATACCTTAATGACGACCATCCTGATTTCAAGTTTGATTGCGATGCTGCTTCAATACATGGCTGCCAAACTTGGGATCGTGAGTGAAATGGACTTGGCCCAAGCCATTCGAGCTCGTACAGGGAAGGCGCTCGGTATCGTTTTGTGGATTATGACCGAGCTTGCAATTATGGCAACTGATATTGCCGAAGTTATTGGTGCGGCAATCGCCCTAAACCTTTTATTCCATATTTCATTGATTCCAGCGGTCTTCATCACAGTATTGGACGTCTTGGTTCTGCTGCTGTTGACTAAAATCGGTTTCCGCAAGATTGAAGCAATTGTTGTCTGCTTGATTTTAGTTATCCTGTTCGTCTTTGTTTATGAAGTTGCACTATCCGATCCAAACTGGGGCGCTGCTTTTGCTGGTCTGCTGCCTTCATCGGCTGCCGTTGCAACAAGTCCAGAACGACTAGGCATCACGCCTTTGTCTGGCTCTTTGGGAATTATCGGGGCAACCGTTATGCCACATAACCTTTACCTGCACTCCGCAATTTCACAAACACGTAAGATCGACCACACCAATGCTGAGGACATCAAGCAGACGATCCGTTTTACCGCTTGGGACTCCAACATCCAATTATCAGCTGCTTTCTTAGTTAACTGTCTGCTTTTGATCATGGGGGTTGCCGTATTTAAATCTGGTACGGTTAAGGATACTTCTTTCTTTGGTCTGTATGAGGCATTAAGCAACACGTCAATGCTGAGCAACCCGATTCTGATCTCAGTAGCCAAGTCCGGTCTGCTGTCAACACTGTTTGCAGTTGCGCTGTTGGCTTCTGGGCAAAATTCTACGATTACCGGTACCTTGACTGGTCAGGTTATCATGGAAGGTTTTGTTCACATGAAGATGCCATTATGGGCTCGGCGGCTGGTTACCCGTTTAATCTCCGTTGTACCAGTACTGCTGTGTGTGGCGATGACGGCTAAGGACAATGCCATTCAGCAACACGCTGCGTTGAACATGCTGATGGAAAACTCACAGGTCTTCTTGGCCTTTGCCTTGCCATTCTCAATGCTGCCACTGCTTTTGATGACCGACAGCAAGGATGAAATGGGCGAGTTCAAAAACTCTGGCTGGGTTAAGGTCTGTGGTTGGCTGTCAGTTATTTCGCTGACATTCCTGAACCTCTACAATCTGCCAAGTACTTTCGAAGGCTTTGGCATCTGGCAAAAGAGCACGTCTGATCTGCTGGCCTGGATTACCATCATCGTTATCCTCCTGCTGTTAGCTTGGACGATCTACGACATGTACAAGGGTAACCAGCGCTTGATCGCAGAAGGTATCCATCATCCTTGGGAACATAAGGATGGTCAAAAGCCAGCCAGTCAAGATTAACAAAACAAATATTTTAATTTATCAATAAAAAACCGTTTGAACGCCTTGGTTCGAGCGGTTTTTGATATTTTTGGTGTATAATAGCCTGTGTTTAGGCATCAGCCGCGTTATGCTGACTGCGCGGCCAAAATAATTTTGAGGTGAATATTTTGGACAACCACGATAATAAAGAAAAGCGGCGCCCAACCCGAGTTGAACTATACGATCAACCAAACAAGCGCCCAGAAAAAAAGACGCATTTCTTCTTTGATAAAAAAGCTGACCGCACGGCTAAAAAAGAAGCTGCGCCAACGTTTAAGCTTGATAAGCAAGCCAAGCGCTCATCACAGAGCAATACCGATCTGAACATCAAAGCTCAGCCAACCACTAATGGTACGCGCTCCAGCATGGATTCTCAGCCAATCAGCAATGACACGCGTTCCAGCCGCAGTCAGGAACGACTGGGCGCTCGCAATGGTCAGGCAACTGCCGCTAAAATAACTGGCTTAGGTTCTAAATCAGGCAAAAACAAGCAGCCAAAAAATAAAAAAACTAGCCATCGCCCATTTAAAATTGCCCTGGGAATCCTTTTGGCAGTCTTGGTCGTCATGGTCATCGTCTTTGCCATCAAGCAGCAGGACCCTGTGACCGATAACTCCAGTGATACGACCGTCTCCACTTCTTCTAAGAAAAAATCCAGCAGCTCAAAGAAGTCCAGCAGTCACAAAAAGAAGCATTCTTCTTCCAACTCATCTTATGAAGCCAATTACGACACCAATGATCAGGATTCCTATTACGTACCAAATACTACGACGAATTCATCATCTGCTCCAACGGCCAGCTCATCCAGTCAGACGACTGCCAACAACAATAATCAGACGGCTGGCAACGGCAACAGCAGCTATCAAGGCGGCGGAAACTACGGTAACTCTGGTAACAGTGGCAGCAGCAACGGCAGTTCAACTACTGCCAACAGCAACACGCAATCCGCACCAGTTCCTGGCGATGGTGGCGGACCTAAGCAGTCAGATGCTGCACAATAGCCAGGATTTATAAAACGGTCTTGACACGCTCTTGTCAGGTGCATATAATTCAAACTAATGACAAAGGACATGCCTGATGCGGCTGGTTATCCAGGGAGTCGGTACCTTGGCTGGAAGTACCGTTGACCAAGCACATCAGCGTACCACCTTTTTGAATTGTCACTGGCCGAGATAAGGTCAGTCGGGTCGTGCCCGTTACCACACTTATGAGGCGACGCCATTAGTGCGCCGTAAATTAGGGTGGAACCACGCTGATTATGTTATCAACCAACGTCCCTTTGATTGCTAAAAACAATCAAAGGGACGTTTTTTATTACCACAAAGGAGAGATTTTACATGGCTCAAGTTGCTGTTATGAACGTCGATGGCTCAGTCAACAAGATTGACCGCGACTCAAAAGAAAGTTTGGACGCCCTGCGTCAACTGTCCGCTCTGATGCTGAAAGCGGCTCTGCAAAAAGAATTTGCCGGCATTCGTCTGGGTGCCGACGTTGCTGAAGAAGACGGTTTTTACGTTGACTCTGACAAAGACGAACAGCAGGTTTCCGCTGACGAACTGCCACAACTGGAAGCTGCCATCAAGGCAATTGCCAAGTCCGAAGCCAAGGTTGAGTTTAAAGAGCTCAGCGTTGAAGAAGCCCTGGCCAGCGTCAAGGACGACCCATTCTCAACCGAACTGATCAACGAAAACGCTAAGGACGGCAAGGTAGCCATGTACGATCTGGATGGCGTGCTGGCAGTTGCCAATGCACCGGTTCTGGTATATGCCAACCTGGTTAAGAACTACAAGCTGCTCAGCGTGGCTGGCGCCTACTGGAAGGGTATGTCATCCAACCCAATGCTGCAGCGGATCTATGGAACGGCCTTCTACAAAAAAGACGATCTGGAAGCTGATCTGAAGGCTCGTCAAGAAGCTAAGGAACGCGACCACCGTGTCATTGGGAACCAACTGGATCTGTTCTTCGTTGATCCTAAGGTTGGTGCCGGTCTGCCATACTGGATGCCTAAAGGGGCAACGATTCGCCGGACGATTGAACGCTACATCATTGACAAAGAACTGGCTGACGGCTATGAGCACGTCTACACGCCAGTCTTGATGAACCTCGATGCCTACAAGACTTCTGGTCACTGGGCTCACTACCGCGAAGACATGTTCCCGCCAATGGACATGGGTGACGGCGAAATGCTTGAACTGCGGCCAATGAACTGCCCAAGCCACATTCAAGTCTACAAGCACCACATTCGCTCCTACCGTGAACTGCCACTGCGGATTGCCGAACTGGGTATGATGCACCGCTACGAAAAGTCTGGCGCGCTTTCCGGTCTGCAGCGGGTACGGGAAATGACGCTGAACGATGGCCACACGTTCGTTGCTCTGGAACAGATTCAAGACGAATTTGCCAAGATTCTGAAACTGATCATGGACGTCTACAAAGACTTTGACATTACCGACTACACGTTCCGTCTGTCATACCGTGACCCTAAGAACACGGAAAAGTACTTTGCCAACGATGAAATGTGGGAACGTTCGCAATCCATGCTGAAGGCTGCCATGGACTCACTGGGTCTGGACTACTACGAAGCTGAAGGTGAGGCTGCCTTCTACGGTCCAAAGCTGGACATTCAAACCAAGACGGCCCTGGGCAACGAAGAAACGATGTCCACGATTCAACTGGACTTCATGCTGCCTGAAAAGTTTGATCTGCACTACGTTGGTGAAGACGGCAAGCAGCACCGGCCAGTTATGATTCACCGTGGGGTTGTTGGTACGATGGAACGTTTCGTAGCCTACCTGACGGAAATCTACAAGGGTGCCTTCCCAACCTGGCTGTCACCTGAACAAGTCGTAATCATCCCAGTTTCTGATGAAAAGCACGGTGCCTACGCTGACGAACTGGCCAAGAAGTTCAAGGCCGCTCAGATTCGGGCTAAGGTTGATCACCGCAACGAAAAGATGGGCTACAAGATTCGGGAAGCTCAAACGCAAAAAGTTCCATACACGCTGGTTGTCGGTGAAGATGAAATGGCCAACGACTCAGTTTCCGTTCGTAAGTATGGTGAAAAAGATCAAAACGGCATGACTGTAGATGCCTTCATGGATGAAATTCTGCACGACATTGCTACCTACTCACGCGAAGACTAATCAAAAAAGCTGTTTGGCAGATGCCAGACAGCTTTTTATTATCTTCTCAGCCTCATTAAGCGCTTTTTTTCGCCGCTTGAATGACAAGATGGATCTTTCATCATTTTAGAATCAAACGCGTTATAATAGGGAAAATTTCAAATCAGAAAGGTCGCGAATCAAATGTCTCCATGGAATCGTTTCAAAAATTCAGCCTGCACGTCAATGATGGTCGGCAAGCATGCTTCAACTGATGGCTCTACTTTTATCTCGCGTAATGAGGACCGCGTCAAGGCAATTGAACCCAAACGCTTCCTGGTTCAACCGGCCGCTAAGAATCGCCAGGCAACCTATGTTTCAGCTTATAATCAATTGACCGTGCCGCTGCCAGCTGACGGCATGCGCTATACGGCCACGCCAAGCGTTGACCAGACGCAGGGACCCAACGAAGAGGATGGCTTTAACGAGGCTGGCGTTGGCGAAAGTGCCACGGAATCTGTCTATGCCAATCCAAAGGTGCTGGCCTATGATCCATACGTCAAAAACGGTCTGGCCGAAGATTCACTGACAACCCTGGTTTTGCCCTATATCCATTCGGCACGCGAAGGAGTTGACTATTTGGGACGATTGATTGCCAAATACGGTTCAGCGGAAGGCAACGGCATTCAGTTCATTGATCAAGATGAGGTCTGGTACATGGAAATTGCTACTGGTCACTACTGGGTTGCCGTGCGTATTCCTGATGACTGCTATGCCGTGGCGGCCAATCAGATTGCCATTGAAGACATCGACTTTGGCGACAGCCAGAATTTTGCCTGGGCAGATGGCATTCGACCATTTGTGGAAAAGAATCATCTCAATCCCGATGATGAGCGTTGGAACTTTCGGCATATCTTCGGTACCAATACCAAACAGGACCACCACTACAATACGCCCCGCGTCTGGTTTGCCCAGCATTATCTGAGTCCCAGTCTAACCAAGGAGCAAACGCCCGAGTCAGCCGATATGCCTTTTATTCGCAAGCCCGATCATAAAATCAGTGTTGAAGACATCCAGTACGTTTTAAAATCGCACTATAACGAAACACCTTATGATCCCTTGGGCAGCGGTACTTTAGAGCAGCAGCGGCGCTACCGTTCCATCGCGCTTTCCCGCACGGCACAGTCGCATATTCTGCAGGTGCGCAATGATTCATATGGTGCCGCACAGGCCATTCAGTGGGTTGAGTTCGGCGTCCCGACTTTTTGCGCCTATGTACCCTTCTTTGCCAACGCCGATGATACCGATGCCTCATACCGCGAGTTTCCAGAAAAAATGGATCTGAACAATGCCTATTGGCTAAATGAGGCCCTGGCCAGCGTCGTTGAAAGCCATTATGCTGAATTTGCCAAGGACAATCTGGACTTTCAAGATGAGCTGCAGGCCTGGGCAAGACGCAAGATCAAAGCCGTCGATGACCAGATCAGTCAGCTTGACGGGCAACGATTGACCAGCTATCTGACCTCGCAGAATCATGATATCGCCAAGCATTTTAACACCCGCGCGCAGCAGCACCTGTTTGACCTGTTGACCAAGGGAGCTGAACTGTCTAAGCTGACCTTCAAGATGGATCCTAATCTTTAGGAATTTCTTGACAAGCAAACAGCCCTGATCAAATTCTGATCAGGGCTGTTTTTTACTGCAGCGAATCCCAAGCCGTCAGTTGAACCGGCCGCTGCCCAGTCAGCTGCAGCAGTTCGGGGCTAAGGTAGTGCTTGTTGATCACGGCTTCATAGGTATAGTCTTCAAACCATTTTTGCGTCATGACGAAATAGCCTTTTTCGCCATTTTCCTCACCCCATGAATTCTCAATCTTCCAACGATCAATCTGACCATCAGCCTCATTAAATCCAGTCAGCGTCATGGCATGAGAAACGCAGGCCTGTCTGGTTTCCAACCGTTCTTTTTTGTCCATAACGTAATCAATGCCCAAAAGCGCTTCTGTTTTGTACAGCTCAGCATCCATAATGCCCCGCTTGCGATCCATCTGCTGTAAGACGTCATTGCCGACCCAAACGGTTTCTCCTGCTTTCAGCTGCTTGACCGCGCTGTTCTGCAGTTCTTCAAACGGCACGTTGACGAATTGCAGTGGGATTCCGCCAACGACATTTTCCTGCTGTGGCATTGAGTAGACCTGATTGAACTTATGATCCGGCGCGTTGGTCAAAACTACATAGTCACGCAGATTCAGATTCCAATATTGATGGAAGAACTCCAATGGCGACAGATTGGCCTGCCGGTGCAGCTGATGATCATCATCCTGATATTCCAGATCAAACTGCTTAGGCGGCATCCCAAAAGCATAAACGGCCAGCCGATAGACCTCACTGACCATCTTTTCTTTGACCTGCTGAACCGCAGCCCGATCAGCATGCTGCTCATTGATCATCTTCCGCAGTACCAACGCGTCTTTATGCATCAGATCCTTCATTACCCCGGCAATATCGTCAGTATTCTTGGTATTGTAGGTGTCAGGCATTACATATTCCGGTACGACGCCATATTTTTCAATGATTGAGGCAGCATTGGCCCACTGCCCACCATCATTTTCCGCAAACGCCACATAAAAATCGACTAGCCGATCATGAAATGGCAGTGCGGCCGTAGCAATGATATTTTGCAAAAACATATTGGCCCGTTCAACACGATCCCAGAAAAATAAATAATTCTGCGATAATTCAAAATCCTTGAAGTTGTACTGGCTGGCAAAAAGATGCCGCAGCGTGTTCAGCGTGGCAAACGACCAGCAGCGACCGCTATGCCGCTGATTGGATACCTTGCCCGTCTTGACTTCATACGAAAAAACGCGGTGGCTGCGCTGACTGACGTTTTGGTCTTCGCTGGTTGCCTTGATACCGTTTTTCATCACGGCCCGCGTAATTACAGCAGCATCTGGTCGCTTTTTAAAATCGGCTTCGTAGCCCTGCAGCTGCTGCAACGTTAACTTTTCAAACTCTGACATGTTGAACCTTCCTCACTTACAGTCTTTTGTCAATTATTCTAAAGCAAAATCATCGGCAACTCAAAAGCAGCGCCCTCGCTAAAGAACGCTGCTCATGGTTAGTTATCGGCAAAGAAATGCTTCCATTGCTGATTGATATTGTTTTTAGCCGGCTGCGTACGATTCCAGAAACCTACCTTGACGACGCCGACGATCTTGCTCTTAGGTACGAATCCCCAGTAGCGACTGTCGTTAGAGACGCTGCGGTGATCACCCAAGACAAAGTACTCGCCTTTTGGCACCTTATAGGCCCCATTATGCAGCACCCAGCTGTTTTCCTGGGAAATACTGTGCAAAGTCCAGGTTCCGGTACCGCTGGAACGCTCGCTCTTGCTGATGTAGCTTTGATCAACCTTTTTGCCGTTAACGTAAAGATTGCCGTTTTTGGCCTCAACCGTATCGCCTGGCAGGCCAATAACCCGCTTTACGTACTCAGTCTTTACTGAAACTTGCGGATCAACGCCATTGGCATCAAAAACCACTACGCTGCCGCGATGGATCTTGGCTTGCTTTAAGCAGACCACACGCTCGTTGTTTTGCAGATTAGGCTGCATGGATGGACCATCAACCCGGACAAACTGAAAAGCAAACTGCTTGATCAGCAATGCCAGCAGCAGACCAATCGCAATCGGCACGATCCAACTCATTAATTCTTTAAAAGCTTTCATCAAAATTGCTCCCAGATTAGTTTTCTAACGGCAATTTTAATACACTTTACCAGCAACTAACAACTTATTCATCATATTCACGCATCAATTTTTGGGTCAGCTGATAGTCACCAACATATGGAATATCGCGGCCTTTTTCATGCATAAACTGCTCGCGTCCCTTGGCAGCCATAAACATGACGTCGCCAGGACATGCCATGTTAAACGCGTCTTGAATGGCTTTGGCACGGTCAACGTTGATATGTACCTCAACATCAGGATTGTCAATGTGCGCTTTGATTTCTTCATCGATCTTATGCGGATCCTCAAAGAAATTGTCTTCGCTGGTTAGAATGGCCACGTCAGCATATTTGGCCAGCGCCTCGCCAATATCCTTACGGCGCGACTCAGCCTTGCCGCCAGCCGCGCCGATCACTACGATCAAACGGCCATTGGGATAAGTGTTTTTCATGTATTTGAAGCTTTCATTCAGGCTCAGATAGTTATGAGCATAGTCAACGCAGGCCAATAGTCCCCGCTGATTGCTCAGCATTTCCATGCGGCCAGGAACGGTGGTTTCTTCCAGTCCCTTGACAAAAGCCGCCGTATCATCACTGAGCTGCCGCCCTACGACCAGCGCGGCCAAGGCATTGCTGTCATTGAACGTACCTGGGATATTGATCTTAAAGCGGCCAGTCAACTGCGGCTGCTGACTGCTGAACGTAGCTACGTGAAACTCATGCGGCGAATCAACTACATAGCGATAGTCGGCATTGGACTGACTGCTGCCAAATGAGATTACCTGATTGCCAGCAGCCAGCGCTTTTTGAGCCAGCAGATCATAATAAGGACACTCACGATTGATGATCACCTTGGATGAGTTGATTATCAGCTGACTCTTACAGTACAGATAGTCTTCAAAACTTGGGTGTTCTACCGGACTAATGTGGTCGGCAGCAATATTTAAAAAGACACCAATATCAAAATGCAGACCATAGACTCTTGACTTCTTATAGGCCTGACTGGAAACCTCCATAATCAGATACTGCATGCCATTATCGGCAGCCTGACGCATCATCCGGAACAGGTCCAGTGACTCTGGCGTCGTTAAATGAGCTTCTTCAAAATGCTCGCCATCAAGACATTCAGCAATTGAGGATAATTGGGCTACCTTATGATCAAAAACCTCATTCATCAAATGGCGGGCAAAGTATACCGAAGTCGTTTTTCCCTTGGTCCCAGTAAACCCAATCACTTTCAGTTCCTGTTGCGGGTTGTTGTAAAACTCGCGCGCCAATAGAGCCATTGCCTTTTGAACGTCATTGACCACCAGCTGCACGACTTGCTTCTGGTCTTTGCCGGCATAGATATTTTCGGTCACGCAGGCAATGGCTCCCTTATCAATTGCATCCTCCAGATATTTTTCGTTAAAGTGCAGTCCCTTGCACATAAACAGCGTATCAGGCTCAATGCGGCGCGAATCATAAGATAAGAATTGAAGCCTGCGATCTTTAAGATTGGCTGGAACCTCAAAACGCCAATCATCACCAATTACGATTTCACGCAACAATTGATCCTGTTTTAAAATGTTGGCAGCTTGATTAAGCGTCAGCATTTCTCCCCCACCTTTCATTTAAACGTTCATTGTCTTTCGATCATGTTTCGTATTCTGGCACAAGATTATGAAAAAAATGCGAACTCCCAACGAAAGCATCAAGAACTTGTTTTTAAGATGTCTTTAAAAGACAACAATAGGTCCAGCCTGTAAACGCACCACAGACTGGACCTTATCTTCAGTTAACTGTCAAAGTATCGACTTCCCTAACAGTCATATTTAATTATACGCTTTCATCAACTGCTCTGTCAGCTGGTAATCACCGACATAAGGCTTGTCATGACCATTCTCGCGCAGGAACTGCTCCCGTCCTTTTGCGGCCATAAACATGACGTCACCTGGCCGTGCCATTTGAAAGGCCGTTTTAATGGCCTCTTCACGATCGATAATTTCATGAATCTCAACGTGGGGATCCACGATATGATCGCGAATTGCCTGAATAATCTTTTTGGGATCCTCAAAGTAGTTGTCATCTTCAGTCAGGATGGCCACGTCAGCATATTCAGACAAGGCTCGCCCAATATCCTGCCGCCGTGACTCAGCCTTGCTGCCAACTGAACCAGTAACCACGATCAAGCGGCCGTCTGGATATTCATGCTTTAAGAACTTGAAGCTCTCACTCATGCTTAAGTAGTTATGAGCATAGTCAACACAGGCCACATATCCTTTTTCGTTCTTTAGGATCTCCATGCGGCCCGGTACCCTGGTTTCTAAAAGCCCCGTCGCAAACTCACTGGTTTTATTGCTTAGCTGCGCGGCGACTGCCAAAGCGGCCGTGGCATTGCTGCAGTTAAACGATCCAGGCAGCATGACCCGAAAATCGCCATTTACGGCCGGCAGCTGATCATTAAACGAAGCAACCTTGAAGTTACCATGCTCGCCTAAGGTAAAACGATAGTCGGCATCAGACTCATCGCTGCCATAGGTGATCAATTGGTTGCCAAAGGCGTGCGTTTTTTGGGCTAACAGATCAAAGTAAGGCATCTCACGATTGATGATCATTTTATCGGCATTTTTTACCAACTGGCTCTTGCACCAAAGATAGTCGTCAAAGCTTGGATGCTCAACTGGGCTGATATGATCACGCGAAATGTTCAAGAAAACGCCGATATCAAAATGCAGACCATCAACCCGCGACTTCTTGTAGGCTTGACTAGAAACCTCCATTACCAGATACTTCATCCCGTTGTTGACCGCCTGGCGCATCATCCGGTACAAATCTAATGATTCAGGGGTAGTCAAATGCGATTCGATAAAGTTTTTGCCATCCAGGCACTCGGCAATCGAAGAAAACTGCGCCACCTGATTGTCAAAGACATGCGCCAAAATGTGCCGAGTAAAGTAGACTGAAGTCGTCTTGCCTTTGGTACCGGTAAAACCGATCAGCGTCAGCTCTTTTTCGGGATCGCCATAAAAAGATCTTGCCACCGTTGCCATGGCTTTTTGCACATCGGTAACGACAAGCTGCCAGACGTTCTGCCCAGCCAGTTCCTCGTCATACACCTGCTGAGTCAGACAAGCTGTGGCGCCTTTTTTGACTGCATCCACCAGATACTGCGGGTTAAAGCGCTGACCCTTGCAGATAAAAAGCGTCTGCGGCTTAATTGCGCGCGAGTCATACGAAAGCTCCTTGAACTCAAGATCGGCAATTTTTTCTGGTACATCATACAGCCACTGACCGTCAACGATGATTTCCTTAAACAGGTCTCGTTCCTTGAGAGCAGCTACCGTCTGTTTAACCGTCAGCATTTAGTTCGCCGCCTTTTGCTTGGTTTGATCAATTGCTGATTCATCAGGCTTGAAGTTGTCGATAAAGTACAGCTTGTACCAGACTAAGAACGTGTAGACGGTCCAGATCTTGCGCCGGTCGTCCGTCTTGCCTTGGAAGTTGTCTTCGGCCATCTTCAAGATCTTGTCTTGATCAAAGAACTCTTTGACAAAATCCTGGCTGAACAATTCGCGAACTTCTTGGTAGTACTTGTCTTCACGCAGCCAGGCCCGAATTGGCGTTGGGAAGCCCATCTTAGGCCGCGTTGCCCATTCTTCTGGCAGGTGACGGTTGGCCGCCATCCGGAAAGCCCACTTGGTACCCTTAGCGTTGAACAGGTACTTGGTTGGCGTGGTCTGAGCAACCTTCATCATTTCCCGGTCCAGCAAAGGCACCCGCAGTTCCAGCGAGTTGGCCATACTCATCTTATCGGCCTTCAGCAGAATATCACCTGGCATAAAGCAGTGCAGATCCAGGTACTGCTTTTTGGCAACCTCATCAATATCTTTGTCTTCAACCTTGTCATAGTATGGGTCAACGATCTGCTTGACCGTTGGACCACAGTCAAATTCAGGCTGCAGAATGCTTTGAGCCTGTTCTGGACTGAAGATGTAGGCCTCACCGATAAAGGTATCGCGAGCTGGCGCCAGGTTGGCATACATGTGCGCCTGACCATGGAAATGCTTGTTCTTGATCTTTTCGGCAATCTCATAGCGCTTTTGCCGCGGCTTTTTCTTCAGCTGATCGGTAATCCAGCGAATCAGCTTGGACTTGGTATAGAAGCCATAATCAATGTAGCCGGCAAACAGCTCATCGGCACCTTCACCAGAAAGCATTGCCTTGTAGCCATTGTCCTTAGCCAGCTTGGTCAAGAAGTACAATGGCACGACTGATGGGTTGGAGTCGGGCTCGTCCAGATAGTATTGAATCAATGGGAATGTATGGAAGGCTTCCTCGTTAGTCAGCTTGGCATCCGTATTCTTAAGATTCAGCTTAGCCGCTAGTTCCCGTGCTTCCTTGGTTTCATCATAGGTACTGTCAAAGCCGATTGAGAACGTGTTGTCAGGTCGCATCATAGCCGTAACGTAGCTGGAGTCAACCCCAGCCGAAAGAAATGAACCAACTTTAATGCCTTGGTCAGCAAAAGAGTGCGCCTTGACTGATTCGGTAACGGCAGCCTCGATCCGATCAACGGCTTGATCAAAGGTTTCATCGGCTGGTTCAAAGTCTTCATCCCAGTATTCGGTCATTGAGAACTGACCATCCTTGGTGTAGTGGAACGAATGACCTTCTGGCAGTTTGTAGACGCCCTTAAAGAACGTTTCCCGGGTAATTGGATACTGGAACGTCAGATATGGCTTGAGGGCCTCTTTGTTCAGCTGCTTGTCGAAATTAGGGTGTTCCAAGAAGGCCTTGATTTCTGAACCGACAAAGAACGTCCCATTCATCTTGGCGTAATACAGCGGCTTGATGCCGAAGTGATCGCGGGCCCCAAACATTTCTTGGGTTTGCCGGTTCCAGATGACAAAGGCAAACATCCCCCGCAGCTTCTTGCAGACGTCATCACCCCATTGCTCATAGCCATGCAGAATGACTTCCGTGTCCGTCTTGGTTGAGAAATGGTGGCCGGCAGCAATCAATTCCTCGCGCAGCGGCTGGAAGTTGTAGATTTCACCATTAAATAAAATGGCCAGGTTTTCGTTTTCATTAAAGATCGGCTGCTTACCGCTCTTAACGTCAACGAAACTCAAGCGCCGATGTCCCAAAGCCGCGTGTTCATCGACGAATTGGCCGGCATCATCGGGACCACGGTGGATGATCCGGTCCATCATTTTTTGAATCAGGCTTTCTTTGACTTGTGGCTTTTCATTATCCACAAATGCAACAATTCCACACATAATGACTCTCCTATGTTCTTGACTAAATTAGCGCTGCACGAAGTATTCCTTGTACTTCTTAGGCATTAACGAAAAGGCGTAGTGCATCAGCAGCCGCTGCTTGAGCGTATCATGCTTGTCAAAGGCCGTCGTACCCCAGTTGCCTGATTCAAGCATCTGCTTGGCACGCTCCTTATCTGGGCCTTCCTTAGCGTACTTGTAGAAGACTTTCTTAGGAACGCTCAGCCACAGCTTGTTACCGTCTGCATAATCGGTATGGTCATATGGACGATGGTAGATGGCATCATCAACCACATACTTAGCCAGATTGTAGCCGTTTAAAGTGCAGTAGTAGCTGCTGCGGCCCTGACGCAGATTGATCTCAAAAATCTTGAATTTGCCATCGCGCCGGTCGTACTTCATGTCAAAATCCGCAAACCCGACGTAATTGATTTCTTCCAAGAACTTTTGAATCGTTTGGTAGATTTCCATGTTCTTTTCTGGAATGATCACCATATAGTTGCCGACTGCCACTGGCGATGGATCTTCCAGTAGGGGATGACCAAGGCAGATCATGCGTACCTTGTGATCTTGACCAACATAGGCATTTACCACGCGCATGTTGGAATCATCGCCGGGAATGAAGTCCTGGGCGATCAGCTTTCCGGTATAGCCGGCTTGAGCAATTTCAGGCAGCAGCTTATCAAACTGAGCCCGCGTGTCCAAGACATAGGCCTTTTTACGATCAGCAAAATGAATGTCCAGCCAGGCGATACTGTCGGAAGGCTTCAAGGCAATCGGAAAATCAAATGGCAGCTCAATTTCTTTTGGCTTCGTAAATTCAGCCGCTTCAATCAGCTTGGTCTTTGGATAAGGCAGGCCATACTTTTCCGCAGCAGCGTAAAAAGTTTCTTTGGTCCCCAGTTTTTGGAACATGTCATAGTCAACATATGGGCAGACAAACCATTGCTTCAGCTCGTCTAAGTGCTTGGCGATCAGTTCCGTGTAGCCATCCCCACAGGACAGCAGCAGGTATTTTTTATCCGGCTTTAAGTTCTTGGCAATCTCACGCATTGATTTGATAAAGCCTGGATCTTCGTTAAAGCCTTCAATTACATGCACATCAGCCAGCTTGGTGTAGCGAGTTGGCGCCATGTGCGTAACTCCATAGGCAATGCTTTTGATTCCATAGGCTTCATAAAAAGAACGTGCCATGCCATAGCAGTTAAAGTCCGTTCCCAGCAGAATTGGCTGAAAATCAATTTGATCATTCACTTTAAAATCATCCTCATATTTTCCTAGTGATACTGTCAACGGCGATTATAAAAAACGCCCTCTGAAACCTTAATGATAATCCAAACCCAAGGCACCTTCAAGATATTCTCTAATCCTTAAGCTTAGCTAAACGTCCTTGACGCAGATAAACGCTCAAAATCGCCAGGTCAGCTGGATTGACCCCACTGATCCGCGATGCCTGCGCCAAAGTTTCAGGCCGAATCTTCTCCAGCTTCTGACGGCCTTCAGTAGCCAGTCCATCAATTGCCGAATAGTCCAGGTCAGCCGGGATCTTCTTGGCTTCCATGCGCTTCAGCCGTTCAACCTTGACCTCTTCTTTTTTAATGTAGCCCTCGTACTTCAATTGAATCTCAACCTGTTCGATTACTTCTCGACTGAGCGGTTCATCTGGATCAGGAATCAGGTTCATCAGCGTCTGGTAGTCAACATATGGCCGTTTTAAGAAATCGGCAGCCGCGATGGCATCTTTCAAAGGATTGTCGCCGTGAGCCTCAATCAGATTGTTGGCTGCCTCATTGGTTGGCTTGATGCGAATCTTCTTGAGTCGAGCAATCTCAGCTTCAACCAAGGCCTTTTTATGTTCCATTCTTGCCAGGCGCTCATCAGAAACCAGACCGATTGCGTGGCCTTTTTCCATCAAGCGCAGGTCGGCATTGTCATGACGCAGGATCAGCCGGTATTCGGCACGACTGGTCAACAGCCGATATGGTTCCTTGGTTCCCTTGGTTACCAAATCATCGATCATTACGCCAATGTAAGCATCAGAGCGCTTCAGCACGAACGGCCCCTTGCCTTGAGCACGCAGCCCGGCATTGATGCCCGCGATCAGCCCTTGACCAGCTGCCTCTTCATAACCCGACGTGCCGTTGGTCTGACCAGCCGTAAACAGATTCTTGATCAGCTTGGTTTCCAGAGTTGGATGCAGCTGATATGGCGCAACCACGTCATACTCGATTGCATAGCCTGGCCGCATCAGCTTGGCATTTTCCAGTCCTTTTACGGAATGCAGCATCTTTTCTTGAATTTCTTCAGGCATCGAGGTCGACATACCGTCCACGTACCATTCGTCAGTATCGCGGCCTTCTGGTTCCAAGAAGACCTGGTGGCGATCCTTATCGGCAAACCGCACGATCTTGTCTTCAATTGAAGGACAGTAGCGCGGACCAACCCCTTCAATCACCCCGGTAAACATTGGCGCCCGGTCAAGGTTGTCGCGAATGATCTGATGCGTGGCTGGGTTGGTGTAAGTCAGCCAACAGGAGATCTGATCAGAGACTGCGATGTATTGACTGTCCGGCGTATCAAAACTGAAATGATGCGGTTTTTCGTCACCTGGCTGCTCCTCGGTAACCGAATAGTCGATCGTATTGCCGTTGATGCGTGGTGGCGTTCCGGTCTTAAACCGCTGCAGGTCAAAGCCCAGCTCTTCCAGATTCTCAGACAGCTTAGTGGCTGACTGCGTATTGTTTGGACCAGATTCATACATCAGCTCGCCAATGATGATCTTGCCGCGGGCCGCGGTTCCCGTTGCCAATACCACGGCCTTGGCAAAATAGCGGGCCCCGGTATTGGTAATGACTCCTTTGCAGACGCCATCTTCAACCACCAGCTGATCAACGGTAGCCTGCCGCAGCGTCAGATTAGGCGTTTCTTCCATCGTCTGCTTCATGGCTCGGTGATAGGCGTGCTTGTCAGCCTGAGCCCGCAACGCACGGACGGCTGGACCTTTCCCCGTGTTGAGCATCCGCATCTGAACATAGGTCTTGTCGATATTACGGCCCATTTCACCGCCTAAGGCATCAATCTCGCGAACTACGATTCCCTTAGCCGGTCCCCCCACTGATGGATTGCATGGCATAAAGGCAACCATTTCCAGACTGATCGTCAAAAGCAGCGTCTTGTTGCCCATGCGTGCTGCCGCCAATGCCGCTTCTGATCCCGCATGACCAGCTCCAACGATGATTACGTCAAAGCTGCCGGCATCAAACGGCTTACCTTGTGAAATCTGCATTTTTCTCTCCTTTACTTTCCTAGACAGAACTGACTGAACAATTGATCCAACAATTCGTCTTGATAGCTGTCGCCGGTAATCTCGCCCAACAGCTCCCAGCACCGCGTCATGTCGATCTGGACCAAGTCGACCGGCATTCCAGCTGCAATCCCGCTCAAAACGTCATTCAAGGCGTCATTGGCTTGATGAAGCAGTCCAATGTGCCGGGCGTTGGTAACCATAACGGTATTTTGCGAGCTTTCGATTCCTTCATCAAAGAACATATGGCTGATCGTACGGCCTAATTCTTCCATTCCTTCATGCTCAACGATCGAGGTCTTGATGACGCGATCGCCGGCCGTCAGCTGACGCAGTTCGTTTAGATCGATTCGGTTCGGCAGGTCGGTTTTGTTTAAGATGACGATGCGTGGCTTGCCAGCCGTCAGCTTAATCAGTTCTCGATCCTCATCAGTCAATGCATTGGAGCTGTCAATCAAGAGCAGTACCAGGTCAGCCGTATCGATTGCCTGGCGACTGCGCTCAACGCCGATTTTCTCGACCGTATCCTCAGTATGGCGAATCCCAGCCGTGTCAATCAGCTTTAAGGGCACGCCTTCTACGTTGACGTATTCCTCAATCACGTCACGCGTGGTTCCGGCCACGTTGGTTACGATTGCCTTGTCCTCATGCAGAAGCGTGTTGAGCAGGCTGGACTTGCCGACGTTTGGCCGCCCAATGATTGCCGTTGCCAGACCATCTCTTAATACCTTGCCCTGTTTGGCGGTTTTTAAAAGTGCCTGAATACGCTGCTGAACCTCTTGGGCTTTTTCTTTCAGCATCTTGGTCGTCATTTCTTCAACCGCGTCATATTCTGGGTAGTCAATGTTGACCTCAACCTGCGCCAAGACATCCAGAATATCCTTGCGCAAAGCCTTGATCAAGCGAGACAGATCGCCGTCCAGCTGATTTAGAGCCACCTTCATTGATTTGTCGGTTTTGGCGCGGATCAGATCCATCACGGCCTCAGACTGTGAAAGATCCAGCCGACCGTTTAAAAAGGCCCGTTTGGTAAACTCGCCCGGTTCAGCCAGTCGCGCCCCATGACTAAGCGTCAGCTGCAGAATCCGATTGGTAGCCAGCAGTCCGCCATGGCAGTTGATTTCAACAACGTCTTCTCTGGTGTAGGTATGAGGTGCCCGCATGATTGAAACCATGACCTCATCAACTTCCGCACCACTGTCGGGATCAACGATATGCCCATAGTTAATGGTATTGGTTGCCACCTTTGCCAGATCCTTGCTGCCATGGTACAGCTTTTTGGCAACGGCAACGGCCTCCTCGCCGCTGATCCGAATAATCGAGATGCCCCCTTCGCCAACTGGGGTCGAGATGGCTGCAATTGTATCAAATTCTGAATTTGCCATTTTCTGCTCCTTTCCGCCGCAATAAAAAAAGTGCCGAGTCCACGCTCTCCCCGCTTTGGGATCAACATGGTCAAAGCACTTTCACTACTCTAACTAACGGTAAATTCAATTAACATCGCTATTTTAGTTTTTCAGCGTTTGGTTGTCAATCAATTAATTCTTTGGTGCTACCACGACGCTGCGATACGGATCACGACCATGTGAATAGGTCTTGATCCGCGGATTGTCTTCCAAGGCGTGGTGCAGATATTTGCGTTCACGAGCCGGCATTGGGTCCAAAAAGACGGCCTGACCGGTAGCAATTACCTCGGTGACGCAGCGAGCAGCCAATTTTTCCAATGACTGCTGCCGTTTCTGACGGTAATTCGACGTATCAAGGATCAGCCCCGGATCATCGACGCCATGATAGCTTAAAAAGGCCGTTCCCAACTGTTCCAAGGCATTGATCCGTCGCCCATGAAAGCCGATGACTCGTCCTGAATTATCGGCCTGCAGATCAACGATCAATTCATGAGTCCGCAGCTTGACGATTTTAGGCTTAGCCGTTACCCCAAGCGCTGCCAGCACGTCTTTCAGATAGCCGCAAAGTGCCTGGGCCGCTTGATTCATCTTCTGCACATTGGCTTGATGACGATGCTCCATTTCCAAGGCATCTGGCTCATTTGAATCATTTGCTGCCGGTTTGACGTTTTGTTTTTTGTCTGTCGGCTTGGCAGTTTTGACCACGACCGTTTTTTTAGCTGGCTGGGACTTAACGGCCGACTTTTTTACGATTGGCTTTTGCGGCTGCACCGGCCGTTTTAATTCAGCCTGAATTTTGGCGTTCCGACGGCCAAATCCAAGAAAGCCATGCCGCGGCTGCTCCAAAACCTGAATGTCTAATTGATCACGATCGGCTTTAAAGGCAGCTGATGCGGCTGCGATTGCTTCATCAATTGTCTGCGCCTCAAAAGTTTCCATAAAGCTCCCCCTCAATCATTATCAAAAAAGAGCGGTCAAGCCGCCCTCGTTGCTCAATTATTTCCGCTTGCTACGGTAGGCCTTGCGCTTAGCCTTGGCAATCTTGTTGCGGTGACGACGTTCAGCAGCCTGTTTTTCTTCACGTTCGCGACGAATCTTGAACGGATTTTGGAAGATCAGTACCTGCAGAACCTGGAAGGCGTTGGATACTACCCAGTAAAGCGTAATTGCCGAACTAAAGCCCAATGCCATGAAAAAGACCATGATTGGCATAAACCAGGTCATTGATCTGGTCATGGCATTTTGTTCCGGCATTGAGGCCATCGACAGCCAGGAACTGATAAACGTAAACAGGGCCGCCAAAATCGGCAGCACGTAGTATGGATCATTGTGACCCAGCTGCAGCCATAAGAAGCTCCCACTGCGCAAAACATGCGTCCGCCAGATGGCTTGATACAATGCCCACATAACTGGCAGCTGAACCAGCAGCGGCAGCATCGAGGCAAACGGGTGCACGCCAGCATCCTTATAAAGCTTTTGTTGAGCTGCCTGCATCTTTTCCAGTGATTCACGATCGCGTCCAGGATACTTCTTTTGAATCTCCTTAAGCTGCGGCGTTAATTCCTGCATCTTGACCGACATCTTGGTCTGGTACACCATCAATGGCAGAATGATAATCCGCACGATAATCGTAAAGATGATGATCCCCATTCCATAGCCGCCAAAATTGTTGGACAGCCAGATTATGAACCGTGAGCAGTTATAGATGATGTAATGATCCCAAAAGCCGGTACTGTGGCTGGTAATTGGTGAATTAGAACAAGCAGCCAAAAAGACTGCCAGACTCATAATCCCCGCCAGGCTTAGGATTTTCTTGTGTCCTTTTCTCAAAGTGCGATCCTCTCTTAATCTTCTTTTAACAGATGGGCCAATTTCAGTGCATGAACCAGATTCTTTTTAACTTCTGCCATTTCCAAGCCATCAGCAGCTGGCCGCGCAATAATCAGGAAGTCAACGTCAGGCTTGATTGCCGGCTTAACCTCCAGCAGCGTTTGGCGGATCCGCCGCTTCAGCCAGTTGCGGTGTACGGCATTACCGATTTTCTTGCCGACTGAGATGCCGACCCGAAAATGCTTCTGACCTGGTTTTTGCATTTGATAGATGATAAATTTTCGATTGGCTACGGAATCATGAGTTTCAAAGACCCGCTGAAATTCACTTTCCTTTTTTACTCGGTATGACTTTCGCATGTTCGCTCCAACCTTTAAAAATGCAAAAAGGACTGAGGCACAACCGCACGTAATGCAGTGGATGAATGCCCCGGCCCCTTTTAGAAAAAAAGCCACTAATTAAATAGTGGCCGATTTTATGCAGATAATACTTTGCGGCCCTTTTGACGACGACGAGCCAATACCTTACGGCCGTTGCTCGTGCTCATACGCTTGCGGAAGCCGTGAACGCGTGCGCGGTGACGCTTCTTTGGTTGAAATGTGCGCTTCATTGAGTGCACCTCCTCGCTTGTATTTATTATTTTATTTACAGTCCAAAAAGACAATCTCTTCAAACATACTTTTGAAGTATAACACATCCTACGCCAAGAATAAATGATTATCTTGCGTTATTTTAGCGTTTTTTACTGCTCAAAAGCGGACAGTTATCCCCAGTTTTTTCCACAAGTACCTAAATAAAACTGGGGACTTTTTTATTTATCCACAAAGTTATCCAAAGCAAAAAGAGTTCCCCACAGGTTGTGGAAAAAGTTATCAACAGCTCTGTGGATAATTATGAAAACATGATTATTTCGCTTTTAGTCCGCTAAAGTTATCCACAAATTGCCGGTGATTAACTTAATTTTTCCTTTCTTTTTTCCACAAATCCACAGCCTTGTGGAAAACTTATCAACATGTCTGTGGATTTTGTTAATAGTTTTTACACAGCCTTGTGGAAAACTACCAGACAATGCTAAAATATTCTTTGGATTTTTAATTAGCATGAGGAGGAATTTACTTGATTGAGCTAAACTCGCTCTGGGAATCGGTTCAAAAAGAGTTTCGCAAGACCACTGGCAGCGTAACCTACAACAACCTGATTGCACCAGCCAAAGCAATTTCTCTCGAAAACAATCAGCTGACCATTGAGCTGCCAACCAAATCTCACCGGGACTTTTGGCAAAACGAGATGACGGCTAAGCTCAAGGACCTGCTGTTCAACGAAACCCTGGTTCACATTGAGCCACGTTACACGCTTGAGAGAGAGCTCATGACTCCATCTTCGCCAGCCGGTGGAATCATGACCAAACAGACACCTTTAAATCCAGAATATACATTTGAAGCTTTCGTTGAAGGTCGCAGCAATCAGATGGCCTATGCTTCCGCCTATGCTGCCTCTGAACAGCCTGGCGGACTTTATAATCCACTCTTGATCTATGGCGGTGTCGGCCTTGGCAAGACTCATTTGATGCAGGCCATTGCCAACAACATGCTGCGGCATAATCCCAACGCCAAGATCAAATACGTTACCAGCGAAACCTTCACCAATGACTACATCAATTCGATTAAAAACAACAACCAGGAGCAGTTCCGGCGCGAGTATCGTGATCTGGACGCTTTGCTGGTCGATGATGTTCAGTTCTTTTCCAATAAGGAAGGTACCCAGCTGGAATTTTTCAATACCTTCAACTCGCTGCATGACAACAACAAGCAGATCGTCTTGACCGCCGACCGAAATCCCAAGCAGATCCCCGATTTGACTGATCGGCTGGTCTCACGCTTTGTCTGGGGGGTTCCAGTCGAGATTACCTCGCCAGATCTAGAGACCCGAACTGCAATTTTGCGCAGCAAGGCCGAAGAAGAGCAGATCAACGTTCCCAATGACGTTTTAAGCTTTATTGCCAGCAAGGTTGACACCAACGTCCGCGAGTTGGAAAGCGCGCTGCTGAGAGTTCGCGTAGCCGCCCAGCTTCATCACGCGCCCATCACGATTGAACTGGCCAATGAAACGCTCAAGGGAATGGAAGCTGCCGATGAGGCGGTAATCTCGATTGACTTGATTCAAAAAAAGGTTGCGGCTTATTATAATATCCGCCAGTCTGATATCGTGGGGAAAAAACGCGTCAAGCAGATCGTCTTTCCGCGCCAGATTGCCATGTATCTTGCCCGAGAGCTGACCGAAAGCTCACTGCCTAAGATTGGCAAAGAATTTGGCGGCAAGGATCATACCACGGTTCTCCATGCCATCGATAAGATTGAAAAACAGCTGGCCGAGGATGATAATTTACAAGACGACATCCGCAACCTTAGAATGGAGCTGCAGCCTTGATTGTGGAAAACTAAAAAGTTATCCCCAAGATATCCACAACTTTTCCACAGTTATGAAAACTTATAGCTGCTGGATTTAGGCCAGTTTTCCACATTATCCACAGGTCCTATTACTACTACTAAACTTATATAATATATATATAAAGCAACAAGGAGAGATTCATTTATGAAATTCACCATTAATCGCCCAGCATTCATTAATCAGCTTAACAACGTCTTAAGAGCCATCTCATCTAAAACTACGATTCCGATTCTGACTGGTCTGAAAATGGTTGTAACTGATCATAGCGTCATCTTGACTGGCAGTGATGCTGACATTACGATCGAATCAACTCTGGATGCCAGTGACAGCAGCTATGGCCTGTCAATTGAAGAACCGGGGGCAATCGTTTTGCCGGCTCGTTTCTTTAATGAAGTGATTAAAAAGCTGCCAGACAAGCAGGCAACGATTGAGGTCTTTAATGGTCTGCAGGTACGGATTACTTCAGGGACGGCTGAATTTACGATCAACGGTCAGGATGCCAACAATTATCCACACCTGCCAGAAGTCGAAAGTGAAAATACGGTTGAACTGGCTTCTGACATGTTGCGCGAGGTTATTGACCAGACACGAATTGCCGTTTCCAAACAAGAGAGCCGACCAATTTTGACTGGGATTCACGTAACTTTAAATAATGGGATCTTAACGGCAGTAGCTACCGACAGTCACCGTTTGGCACAACGCAAGGTTGAGTTGCCAGAAACGGCTGATCGTGATTTTGACATCGTTTTGCCAGGGGCCTCAATGACGGAACTGGCTAAAATGATTGCCGATGAAAAAGATGGCGTTAAGATGCAGATCACGGAAAATCAAGCCCTGTTTATTTTTGGCAATACGCATTTCTACTCGCGCTTGCTGGAAGGCAACTATCCAGAAACCAGCCGCTTGATTCCAGAATCATCCGACACGCGTTTGGAGATTACGGCCAGCGATCTGTTGGCTTCGATCGAACGGGCCTCGCTGCTGTCTCACGAAAGCCGCAACAATGTCGTTAAACTGAGCGTCAACCCAGAAAACAAGATTGCGACGGTTTCGGGCACGTCAGCTGATGTTGGTAACGTTGAAGAAGAAATCAATGCTGACCAGATCGTGGGCAACCCATTGGAAATCTCGTTCAACCCTGACTATATGCGTGATGCCTTAAAGTCATTTGGGCAAACCAAGATTCTGATTTCATTTACGACGGCACTGCGGCCATTTACCTTGGTACCAACTGAAGAAAAAGCCAATTTTGTTCAGCTGATTACGCCGGTTCGGACTTACTGATTCAAATAAAACTGTTGAAAAAGCATCCACTTATCCACAGTGGATGCTTTTTTGTTGTAGAAAAGTGATTAAATTAGCGAAATTTGGTGGATAAATCATTCGCTAGTTTAAGATAGCGCTTAAATCACTGAAATTTGCCTTCTGAGCAAAGATAACCTGTTTTAGATAAAAATGATTAATTGGGATAAGATTTGCTGATACGGCCTAAAAATGCCCTTTAATTTGTTTTTACGTCTTATAAAAGCTATAATAGAACAGCAAGCATAAAGTAGGTGAAAAGTATGCAAAATTCAAAAAAAGTCGCAATCAGCAGTGAATTCATTACGCTTGGCCAGCTGCTGAAAGAAGAAGGCATTATTCCCACTGGAGGAGCTGCCAAGTGGTTTTTGCGTGAACATGAAGTCAAAGTCAACGGCGAATCAGAGGCTCGTCGGGGTCGCAAGCTGCGGGTTGGCGATCAAATCGAGATCAGCGGTATTGAAAACGTTGAGATCGTAGCTGAATAATCAATGTATCTTTCGGAAATCGAGCTGCGGAATTTTAGAAATTATGAGAACCGTCAAGTAGAGTTTTCCCCAGGCATTAATGTCTTTATTGGGGAAAACGCCCAAGGCAAGACCAATCTGCTGGAGGCCATCTACGTCTTGGCAATGACGCGCAGCCACCGAACCGCCAATGATCGTGAGCTGATCAACTGGCAGGCTAAAGAAGCCATGGTTAAGGGCACGGTTATCAAGCAGGCGGGACGGGTGCCATTAGAAGTGCTATTGGGTACGCGTGGCAAACGAGTCAAGGTTAATCATCTTTTCCAATCGCGGCTGTCGACTTATATCGGCAATCTAAACGTAGTCTTATTTGCTCCAGAAGACCTGGCACTGGTTAAAGGAGCCCCTCAGGAACGGCGTCAGTTTATGGATACGGAGTTCAGTCAGATGAGCAGCCGCTATCTGTATGCTATCAGTCAGTTTAGAGGTCTTTTAAAGCAGCGCAATGAATATTTGAAACAGTTGAAGTATGGCAGCCAGGTCGATCAGGTATTGTTGGAGGTCTTGTCCGATCAGCTGGCAGAAAGCGGCGCGGCAGTAACGGCAATGCGCTTTAAGCTGCTCAAGCGGTTAGAGACATGGTCGGCTCAGCTGCATGAGCATATTTCCCAACAAAAGGAAGTCTTAAAGCTGAAATATATTTCCCAGGTTATGATTGATGAAGAAACGGCTGAAAATGAAATTGCCGAGCAGCTGCAGAAGCTGTATCACGAGCATCAGTCGCAAGAGATCAAGCTGGGGACGACGCTTTATGGACCACAGCGCGACGATATTCGTTTTTTGGTCAACGAGCAGGACGTTCATCGCTTTGGCTCCCAAGGTCAGCAGCGGACAACGGCATTAGCGGTCAAGCTGGCAGAAATCGATCTGATGAATGAACAGACCGGCGAGTACCCATTATTGCTGCTGGATGACGTCTTGTCCGAACTTGATGATGATCGCCAGACCCATCTGCTGACTGCCATTCAGGATAAGGTTCAGACGTTTTTGACAACGACCAGCTTAAGCGGCGTGGCACGACAATTGATCAATCGCCCAACGATTTTTCAGATTGCCCATGGAACGATTGACAAGGAGGATAAAAAGTGAGCGATAAAGAACTTGAAGCAGAAAAGAAAGCGGAACTGGCCAGCGAGTACGATGCCAGCCAGATTCAAGTCTTAAAAGGGCTGGAAGCAGTCCGGAAGCGCCCTGGGATGTACATTGGCTCTACCAGTGCTCAAGGGCTGCATCACCTGGTCTGGGAAATCGTCGACAATGGTATTGACGAAGCCTTGGCTGGTTTTTGTGATGAGATCAATGTCGTTGTTGAACCAGACAACAGCATTACGGTAACCGACAACGGACGGGGGATCCCGGTCGATATTCAAAAAGAAACCGGCAAGCCGGCACTGGAAACGGTCTTTACCGTTCTGCATGCCGGTGGTAAGTTCGGCAGCGGCGGCTACAAGGTTTCTGGTGGCCTGCATGGGGTTGGGGCCTCAGTCGTCAACGCGCTGTCAACCGAGCTGGATGTTTACGTAACGCGGCAGGGCAAAGAATACTATATGGACTTTGACCATGGCCACGTTAAGACGCCGATGAAGGTTGTTAAAGAAAGCATCTCGGAATTAAAACACGGCACGCGGGTTCACTTTAAGCCGGATCCAGAAATCTTCCGTGAAACGACGGTCTACAATATCAAGACGCTGACGGATCGAATTCGTGAACTGTCTTTTTTGAACAAGGGCCTAAAGATTACGATTGAGGACAAGCGAGAAGAAAAGCCAACCCGGCAAGAGTTCCATTATGAAGGCGGGATTCGGCACTACGTTGAATTCTTAAATGAAGGCCAAGAAGTCCTGTTTGATCCGCCAATCTATGTGGAAGGCGAGGATAAGGGCATCACGGTTGAGGTTTCCCTGCAGTATACGACGGGATACCGCAGCACGCTGATGACTTTTACCAACAACATTCACACTTATGAAGGCGGAACGCACGAAACCGGCTTTAAAACCGCTTTGACGCGCGTTATCAATGACTATGGCCGAAAGAGCGGTCAGCTGAAGGGGAATACGACGCTTTCCGGTGATGATGTGCGTGAAGGATTGACGGCAGTCGTTTCAATCAAGCACCCTGATCCACAGTTTGAAGGACAGACCAAGACCAAGTTGGGCAACTCGGATGCACGGACGGCAACCGACCACATCTTCAGCGAGATGTTTGCGCGCTTTTTGATGGAAAATCCGGACACAGCGCACAAGATCGTTGAAAAGGGAATGCTGGCTTCCAAAGCGCGGGTAGCCGCCAAACGGGCTCGTGAAGTTACGCGTAAGAAGAGCGGCTTGGAAATTTCAAGATTACCCGGGAAATTAGCCGACAACACCAGCAAGGATCCAGAAATTTCAGAATTGTTCATCGTCGAGGGTGACTCGGCCGGTGGTAGTGCCAAGCAGGGCCGTTCCCGCTTGACGCAGGCGATTCTGCCAATTCGTGGTAAGATCCTCAACGTTGAAAAAGCTGGGATGGACCGCATTCTGGCCAATGATGAGATTCGTTCGCTGTTTACTGCTCTAGGGACTGGTTTTGGCGGTGATTTTGACATTACCAAGGCTAACTACCACAAGCTGATCATCATGACCGATGCCGATGTGGACGGTGCGCACATTCGGACGCTGCTGCTGACGCTTTTCTATCGCTATATGAAGCCAATGATCACCAATGGCTATGTCTATATTGCACAGCCGCCACTGTATCAAGTTCGGCAGGGCAAATTCGTCAAGTACGTCGAATCAGACGAAGAGCTGCAAAACGTCTTGAACACGCTGCAGCCAAGCCCTAAGCCAGTAATTCAACGCTACAAAGGGCTGGGTGAAATGGATGCTGAACAGCTCTGGGAAACGACGATGGATCCAGAAAAACGCCATCTGCTGCGAGTTGACCTGGATGACGCTGCTGAAGCGGAAAAGATCTTCCCAATGCTGATGGGAACTAAAGTCGGTCCGCGGCGCGAGTTTATTGAAGAAAATGCCAAGTTTGTCGAGAACTTGGACCTGTAAAATCAGCTAAGGAGGAAAAAACGTGGCAGATCAAGATATGCCAGGGCGCATTACCGATGTCAATCTGACTGGATTGATGAAAAATTCATTTTTGGATTATGCAATGAGCGTCATCGTTGCCCGGGCCCTTCCAGACGTTAGAGATGGGCTGAAACCAGTTCAGCGGCGAATCCTTTATGGGATGAATGAACTGGGCGTGACGCCAGACAAGCCATATAAAAAATCCGCACGTATCGTTGGTGACGTTATGGGTAAGTTTCACCCCCATGGCGATTCCTCGATCTATGAAGGCTTAGTGCGGATGGCGCAGGACTTCAGCTATCGCTACATGCTGGTTGACGGCCATGGTAACTTTGGCTCGGTTGATGGCGACGGGGCAGCCGCCATGCGTTATACCGAGGCCAGAATGAGCAAGATTGCCGTTGAGATGCTGCGTGACATCAATAAGAATACGGTTGACTTTCAAGACAACTATGATGGCAGCGAAAAGGAGCCAACCGTTTTGCCGGCTCGGTTCCCTAATCTTTTGGTCAATGGTGCCTCTGGGATTGCTGTCGGGATGGCAACCAATATTCCCACGCATAACTTAGGCGAGGTAATTGACGCCATTCATCTGCTGATGCAGAATCCGGATGCTACGACTGAAGAGTTGATGAAGGTGCTGCCGGGACCTGATTTTCCAACAGGCGGCGTAGTCATGGGCAAGTCTGGAATCCGTAAGGCCTATGAAACGGGACGTGGAACGATTATTGTCCGCGCCAAGGTTGACATTGAAGAGGCCAAGAATGGTCGTCAGCGTATCGTCGTTCATGAGATTCCTTACATGGTCAACAAGGCACGCTTGATTGAGCGAATTGCCGAATTGGCTCGTGAAAAAGAAATCGAGGGGATTACCGATATCAATGACGAAACCGACCGTGAAGGGATGCGGATCGTGATTGACGTTCGGCGTGATGCCAGTGCTGAGGTCATCTTAAACAATCTGTACAAGATGACGCTGATGCAGACGACTTTCAATTTCAATATGCTGGCCATCGTCAACGGAGCGCCGAAAGTCTTAAGCCTCAAGCAGATTCTGCAGCACTACCTTGAACATCAGATCAACGTGGTTCGGCGGCGGACGGAATTTGACCTGAAAAAAGCGCAGAGTCGCGATCATATCGTGCAGGGACTTTTGATTGCCCTTGATCATATTGACGAGATCATTAAAATCATTCGCGAGGCACAGACCAGCGAGATTGCCAAGGAGCAGCTGATTGACCGCTATACGCTGGATGATCGTCAGGCTCAGGCGATTTTGGACATGCGGCTGGTGCGGCTGACCGGACTTGAACGCGAAAAGATCGAAAACGAGCATCAAAAGCTTACCGAGGCAATTGCCGACTACCAAGACATCTTGGCGCATGAAGAACGCATCAATCAGATCATTTACGATGAACTGTTAGAGATTCAGCGCAAGTTTGGCGATCCACGTCGGACTGAGCTGCAGGTCGGCGATATTACCGATATTGAAGACGAGGATCTGATCGAAGAAGAAGATATCGTCGTCACGCTGACTCATAATGGCTACATCAAGCGGCTGCCGGTTGACGAATTCAAGTCGCAAAATCGTGGTGGTCGCGGCGTTAAAGGAATGGGCGTACACAAAGATGACTTTATCGAGCATCTGATCTCCAGTTCCACGCATGATATTCTGCTGTTCTTTACCAATTCAGGCAAGGTCTTCTCTATGAAGGGCTACGAGGTTCCAGAGTATGGCCGTTCAGCTCAGGGAATTCCAATCATCAACCTGCTAGGCATCGACAATCACGAAAAGATTACCGCGGTGATCAACGTTTCGAACGCTGCCGATGATACCGACAAGTTCCTGTTCTTTGTTACTAAGCAGGGGACGGTCAAGAAGACGCCAGTTGATGACTTTCGTAATATTCGCAGCAATGGTCTGAAGGCAATCCAGCTGCATGATGGCGATGAGCTGATTCACGTCAACATTATTGATGGTCAGCAGAACATGATCTTAGGGACGCGACTTGGCTATGCAGTCAGTTTCAATGCTGAAGACGTTCGTTCGATGGGTCGCTCGGCTGCCGGTGTACGGGGAGCCAAGCTGCGGGAAGGCGACTGTGTTATCGGCGCCGCACCGCTTGATTCGGACTGCAATGTTTTCGTAATCAGCGAGAATGGCTTTGGTAAGCAGACACCAGCTGCTGAATACCCAATTAAGGGTCGTGGCGGTAAAGGAATCAAGACCGTCAACGTAACGGCAAAGAATGGTCCATTGGCTGGTTTGACGACGGTCAAGGGCGATGAGGACATCATGCTGGTAACCGATAAAGGCGTGATCATTCGTTTTGGCATCGAGACCGTTTCACAGACTGGTCGTGCCGCCGTGGGAGTGCACCTGATTCGAATGGATGATGATTCCAAGGTAGCTACGATGGCTAAAGTGGCCAAGGAAGATCAGACGGATCAAGATGATGATGCTTTACCTGCTGAAGAAGATTCCGCAGCATCTGAAACAGAAAACAACTAAATAAAATGCAAAAGCTGAATTACGGCATATAGTTTAATCAGAGGGCCGCAATTCAGCTTTTTTGATTAGATGATTGAATCACTTGTAATTGATTTTTATTTATGCTAATATCTTTGTCTGTGAGTATACGTAAAGACGTCTGCTCTCCTTGCTCTTATTAATCTTGAAAATAAGAGCCAGAGTCCATAAGGAGGTGTAACATTCATGGAAACACGCAAATATGAAATTACTTACATCATTCGTCCAGACATCGAAGAATCTGCTAAGAGCGAACTGGTAGCTCGCTTCGACAAGATTCTGGCGGACAATGGTGCCAACATCATCGATTCAAAGGATTGGTCAACGCGTCGGTTTGCCTACCCAATCGCTAAGTACACTGAAGGTACTTACCATGTAGTCAACCTGACTGCTGACAGTGACGAATCTCTGAACGAATTTGACCGTCTGGCTAAGTTCAGCGACGACATTCTGCGTCACATGATTGTTAAGCGCGAAGCCTAAGTCGCGTTGCAATCCAAATTGAATAAGTTTTAGAGAGGAGTACGAGGTCCATGCTTAATCGCGTCGTATTAACCGGTCGTCTGACAAGAGATGCTGAATTGCGCTACACTCAAGGCGGCACATCAGTGGCCTCCTTCACGCTGGCCGTTGATCGTCAGTTTCGGAATGCTCAAGGTGAGCGTGATGCCGACTTTATCAACTGTGTTATCTGGCGAAAGCCAGCCGAAAATTTTGCCAACTTCACCCACAAAGGTGCCTTGGTAGGAATTGACGGTTCTTTACGGACACGCAGCTACGAAAACAATCAAGGCCAGCGCGTCTACGTAACGGAAGTACAGGTTGATAACTTTGCATTGCTGGAACCGCGTCGCAATGGCGGTCAGCCCTACAGTGGCGGTCGTTCTCAGTCAAACTTTGGCAATGGTCAAGGCAACTGGAACAACAATCAGTCACAGTATAATGGCGGTGGCTATCAGCAAGGCTTTGACAACGGTCGTGCTTCTCAACCAATGGGAAATTCATCATTTGGCAATCAAGGCGGATTCAACAATCCCTTTGAAAATGCACCAATGCCTGGTCAAGAAACACCAGTCCACAATGATTTTCCATTCGGCAATGAAGATTCTCAGCCAGCTGCACCATCAAACAATGATGCCGCTACGTTTGATCTAAACGACAGCGTTCTGCCAACCAATGGCCAGCCTGCCGCTGATTCAACCAATGCCAGTGCAGCACCAAAGTCAAATGACACTAAGTCTGCTGACAGCACGGCTGAAGATGATTTGCCATTTTAATTTAAAACCAAATACATGATTTAAGGAGGGTAATTTCATGGCTCAACAACGTCGTGGCGGTCGTCGTCGTCGCAAGGTCGACTTTATCGCCGCTAACCACATTGAATACATTGACTATAAAGACACTGATTTGCTGAAGCGTTTCATCTCTGAACGGGGCAAGATTTTGCCACGTCGAGTAACGGGTACCAGCGCCAAGAACCAACGTCGTCTGACGGTCGCTATCAAGCGTGCACGGATCATGGGTCTGCTGCCATTCGTTGCTGAAGACTAATTCAGCTGATAATTTAAAACATGATGGCCAGTGTCATCATGTTTTTTTTTGCCTTTATTCAAACAATGATGAAAAACGTGAACGGTGAGTTGCCGAACCGATTGTGATAAGATAGGAATATCTAGATTGTCGTTATAGGAGAAAAATATGGGTAATTTCTTTCGACATAACAATTGGAATTTTTTAATTAAGAATCACGCAGTTCGCTGGAATTTCTGCTATCTGGCTTTGATGACGATCATCTGTCTGATGTTGGCTTTTAAAACCAGCTGGATTCTAGGAACGGTATTATTGGCAATTGCCTTTGTGGGGATCTGGATCAGTGCTCATCAGCTGCGTCGTCTGGTAGTTGATACTGAAGAATATATCAATAATCTGACATATCAGGTTCAACGAGGCCAGCAAGAGGCGCTTTTAGAGATGCCAATTGGAATGGTGATGCTGAACCATCGTGGCATCGTCAGTTGGATCAATCCATATATGGCGCGCTATTTTCAGTTTGAGCACGTTGTCGGCAAGCCATTGACGCAGGCTGATGATGAATTGGCTAAATTGATTGATGAGCATCGTCATGATAAAGGACCAGCAGTCGTTTCGTGGCGCGATCATCGATTTGAGTTTTTAGTGCAGGACCGTTATCATGTCTGTTACCTGCTGGATGTTACCAAATATGAGCAGATCAGCGAGCGTTATCAGCATGAGCAGATTTTCCTGGGAAATATCTATTTGGACAACTACATTGAACTGACTCAGGGAATGAACGATTCGGCCGTCTCCAACCTGCATAATTACGTTACTTCGGAATTGAGTCACTGGGCAAAGGATAATCATCTGCTGCTGCGCGTGATCAATGAAGACAACTATTTTGTAATCGGTCATTATCAATCGCTGGTTGGACTGGAAAAGCAGAAGTTTAAGATTTTAGACGTTATTCGCGAAAATACCTCCAAGCAGAATTCACCAGTAACGCTCAGTGTGGGGATTGCATATGGTCAAAGCGATTTGATCAAACTGGCCGACATGGCGCAGCGCAACCTTGACCTGGCACTGGGTCGTGGTGGCGATCAGGTCGTGGTCAGAGAAGAAGATCACCGGGCCCGTTTCTATGGTGGCCGTACCAATCCAATGGAAAAGCGTACTCGCGTCAGAGCTCGGATGATCAGTCAGGCACTGCAGGAATTAATGACCCAGGCCGATCAAGTCTTTGTAATGGGGCATTCCAACCCAGATATGGATTCTTTGGGGGCCTGTCTGGGGATCAGAAGAATTGCTGAAATGAATGGTCACGAGTGCTGGATCGTTTTGGACAAAGAGAAGGTTCATAGCGATATTGCTCGTTTGATGATGGAGATCAATGACTATCAAAGCATTCGCGATCGGATCATTACTCCAGATGAAGCAATCAATAAGGCAACCGACAGCAGTCTTTTGGTAATGGTCGATCATTCCAAGCCAAGCATGTCGATTTCGCCACAGCTTTATGAGCGCTTGGCGGACCGCACGATCATTATCGATCACCACCGCCGCGGCGAGGAATTCCCTGAAAATCCGCTTTTAGTCTACATTGAGCCTTATGCCAGCTCGACTTGTGAACTGATTACGGAAATGTTTGAGTATCAGCCGCGGGAAAGCGAGTCGCTAAATAAGCTGGAAGCCACTGCCATGCTGACGGGGATTCAGATTGATACCAAATCGTTTACGCAGCAGGCTGGGACCCGAACGTTTGAGGCAGCCAGCTATCTGCGCTCAGCGGGGGCAGATGGCCTGATGATTCAATATTTCATGAAAGAAAACGTCCATAGCTTTATGGAAAGAAATCACCTGATTGCTACCGTTGAGTTTTTGAATAATGATAAAATGGCGTTATGTGCCGGTGAGGATGATCGTACCTATGATCCAGTCATTGTTGCGCAGGCAGCCGACACCTTATTGCAAATGGATGGGGTCGATGCCTCATTCGTTGTTGCCAAGCGTGCTAACGATAAGGTCGGGATCTCGGCTCGATCGATGGGCAACATCAACGTTCAGATCATTATGGAGAAGATGGGCGGCGGCGGTCATCTGGCTAATGCTGCAACTCAGATTGCCGGTAAAACCGTCAGTGAGGTAAAAGCTGAGCTGATCAGGCTGCTGACGACTGGTGATCAGTCAGAAGATGAAACAGAAAAGGAGTACTAAACTATGAAGGTTATCTTTATTAAAGACGTACGTGGCCGTGGCAAGCGCGGTGAGTTAAAAGAAGTCCCAGATGGCTACGCTCAAAACTACCTGATCAAGCGCGGCCTGGCCAAGGAAGCTACCAAAGCTGCCATGAGCGAATTAAAGGGGCAGCAGCGGGCCGCTCAAAAGCATGAGGCTGAAGAACTCGCTGAAGCCAAGCGGTTAAAGGAAGTACTGGAAAGCGAAGACACGGTAGTTGAGCTGAGTGCCAAAGCCGGTACTGATGGCCGCATCTTTGGCTCCGTTTCTTCTAAGCAGATTGCCAAGGCTTTAGAGGATCAATTCAACCTAAAGATCGACAAGCGCAAGATCGAATTGCCGGCACCAATCAAGGCAACTGGCTTTGTCCACGTGCCGATCAAACTGCATCATGACGTTGAAGCAACCATTGACGTGCATGTGGCTGCTAAATAAATGAAAGGCCGTCAATAAATGGACAATGCCAGTTTAAGTTCAACGCGTACCGCACCGCGCGATCTGGCCGCGGAAAAAGCCGTTTTGGGTGCGGCCTTTTTGTCAAAGGGCGCGATTGAAGAGGCAATGGAGTTTGTTTCCTCCAATGACTTTTATCAGCGCGCGCATCAGATCGTTTTTGCGGCGATGGTTAAGCTTAACGATCAAGAAAAGCCGATCGATGTCTTGACGATGCAGTCTGAGCTGCAAAGCGAGCATCAATTGGATAACATTGGCGGCACTGAGTATTTGGCGGAGCTGGCTGGCTCGGTGCCAACCGCGGCTAATGTCGGCTACTATGCCAAAATCGTTCACGATAAGGCAACGGCCAGACGTCTGATTGATGTGGCAACGGAAATCGTTCAAAAAAGCTATGACGGTCAAGAAAACGTCAATGAACTGTTGGATGAAGCCGAAACCTCGATTCTGCGCGTTTCTGAATCAAGCAATCGGGCCGGCTTTCAGCGCATTGATACTGTTTTAAACGATTCGATCAATCATGTCTATGAGCTTTCCAAAAACGAAAGCGATGTGACGGGCTTGCCGACTGGTTATCCGCAATTGGATGAAATGACAACGGGGCTGCATGATGATGAGCTGGTAATTATTGCTGCTCGTCCAGCCATGGGTAAGACTGCTTTTGCGCTTAACATCGCACAAAACGTAGCAACCAGCTCCGATGCAACGGTAGCGATCTTCAGTCTGGAAATGGGTGCTGAATCGCTGGTCAACCGGATGCTTTGTGCACAGGGAAATATCAATGCCAATCATTTAAGAACCGGTCAGCTGAATCAGGATGAATGGAACAACTTTATGGTTGCCTCAAGTGTCTTGGCGCAGGCCAACATCTACATTGACGATACGCCGGGCATCAAGGTTCCGGAAATTCGCGCCAAGTGTCGGCGGCTGGCTAAGGAAAACGGCAATCTGGGTCTGATTGTGATCGACTATCTGCAGCTGATTGAAGGAAGCAACCCGGAAAATCGGCAGCAGGAAGTCTCTGAGATCTCGCGGCAGCTAAAGAAGCTTGCCAAGGAGCTCAGCGTGCCGGTAATTGCTCTTTCGCAGCTCTCGCGTGGCGTTGAGCAGCGTCAGGACAAGCGGCCGGTGCTTTCTGATATTCGTGAGTCAGGATCGATCGAACAGGATGCCGATATCGTCAGCTTTTTGTATCGAGCCGACTACTATGAACGAGAAGGCGCCGATGATGATGACGAAAAAGAAGAGAAAACCTTTAATGATCCCGATCAAAGCCTTAGCGAAGTCGAGATCATTATTGAAAAAAACCGGAGCGGCCCGCGGGGAACCGTCAAGCTGCTTTTTAACAAAGCCTATAACAAGTTCGCGGCGGTTGACTATCAACACACCGAACCGGCTTAAATGACAAGCAGCAGTTGAGTGATCAGCAGCTGCTTGTTTGTTGTCTTGCAGCAAATTCGCACTAAAATTAAGAGAGGATTATTGAGAAGGAAAGGAGCAGATAAATGAAAAAAACCGGCTTTAAACTGCAGTGGCTGCTTTTGGGATCTTTTTTGGGGAGTATCGGCAACAGTTTTGTCTGGCCGTTGACAACGATCTATATTCACGATCAGCTGCATCAATCGCTGACCGTTTCAGGGGTCGTATTGCTTTTTTATTCTGGCGCCAATGTTGTGGGCAGCTATATCGCAGGATTGCTGTTTGACCAAAAGAATCCGCGTCATTTAATGATTGGCGGCCTGATTTTGGCGATGATTTCGATGGCGGTCTTGATCTTTAGCAATGGCTGGCCGATCTATCCGGTAATGCTGACGATTATCGGCTTTTTTAATGGCTGGATCATTACGATGGTCAACTCATTTGGTACCCGTGTCCGCAGTCATGATGGCCGCTTCGTCTTTAACATGCTGTATTTTGCCAACAACTTGGGCATGGTTTTAGGAACTACGATTGTCGGACCGCTTTATCAATTGGCACATAACAGCGTGTCGCCTTTATTTGCCATTACGGTGGTCATGTATGCCTTTTTCCTGCTGGTCGTAGTTATGTTTTTCCAGATCACGCCGATCAAGCCGCGGCAGCATCATACGGTCGATGTCGATTTCGGCCCGCACCAAGGCAAGCTACCAGCTGCTAACGCGCAGATCATCTGGACGCTTTTTATCTCATTTGCCATCATCTGGATCATGTATGGACAATGGTCAAGCAACATGTCGGTTTACATGACGGATATGGGGATTTCAATGACGCTGTACAGTATGCTGTGGACGATCAATGGAATTTTGATCGTTTTGTTCCAGGCCGTGATCAGCTGGCTGACCAAAAAAATTACCAACGACTATTATTTTGTCTATTTTGGCATTCTGACGTGCGGTCTGTCGTTTGTTCTGCTCCTGTTTGCCAAAAGCTATGGGATGTTTGTTTTGGCAATGGTTGTTCTGACTTTGGGCGAGGCAACCGCCTTTCCGACGATTCCCGCAATCATCAATCTTTTGTCGCCGGTTGACGATAAGGGAAAGTATCAAGGAATGCTGAACGCCTTTGCTTCGACTGGCAAGGCAATTGGACCGTTGTTTGGCGGTTTGATCATTGAAAGATTTTCATATCGGCCATTATTTGTTATTTGTGCGGTTTCGATTTTGGTAGTTGAAGCCGTAGTCATTGCAATGGTAATGGCTCGCCAGCATGCTACCGAACAGTTCTGATAATTCAAGGTGAGATTATGTTTTACAATAACTTTGATCAGGTTTATGGTGAGGATCGCTGGGGAATGGTTGGCAAGGTTGGTGATCCCTTTCGCGAAGATCGTAGTTTAAAGATTGCCTGCAGCAAGTGTCATCAAAAGCCGCTGGTAATTGCCGAGCGCAACTGGGAAGCAACCAATCCGGATCATTCACAGCGCTATCAGATCATAGTGGCCTGCGCCAACTGCGGCTTTGTGGATGAGTTTGAGGTCAACGCCGGCCAGGAAAATAAAATCAGTCGGCTTAAACATGCCAAGGTTGTTCCGATCACGGCAGATTTAGCAGATTAAACAAAAAAGATCGCGTTTTAGGTGACGCGATCTTTTTTTGATGGGTGGATTTAGGTAACAAAAAAGCCACCGACTAACAGCCGATGGCGACATGATGGGCAGTCAGGGGATCGAACCCTGGACCCACGGATTAAGAGTCCGTTGCTCTGCCAGCTGAGCTAACTGCCCATGTCCTTAACAACAGATACTATATTATCAGATATCTTAGGCTAATGCAATCCTTTTCCCAATAAAAAGTTGAAAAAATTTGCAATTAATCGTCAAACTGCCTAAAATACTGTTTTACGGTAAAACAAAAGCGATTGACCAAATGATCAATCGCTTTGTAAACCTCTGATGGGCAGTCAGGGGATCGAACCCTGGACCCACGGATTAAGAGTCCGTTGCTCTGCCAGCTGAGCTAACTGCCCAAATTTTTAATTGCTGTTGAACACCAACAACAGTTATATATATTAAATGCATTGAGGTAATTTGTCAACGGTTTTAGCAAAAAAAATAATCAGATTTAAAAGCCCTGATGCGACTATGCTATAATAGAACCGCAATTCATGGTAAAAAATAACCTCTGCGACTCGATTCAAATGAATTTTAATCTTATTAACAACTCCATGGGGGAATAATTAATGGCTAAAAAGATATTGGTAGTTGATGACGAAAAACCGATTTCGGATATCATTAAATTTAATTTGGAAAAAGAAGGCTATGAAGTCGTGGTTGCCTATGATGGCGAAGAAGCCTTGGAAAAAGTTGAAAGCGAGCAGCCGGATCTGATCGTTTTAGACTTGATGCTGCCTAAGATCGATGGCTTGGAAGTTGCCAAGCGGGTTCGGGCTAAGCATACGACGCCGATTATCATGGTAACGGCTAAGGATTCCGAACTGGATAAGGTCTTAGGATTGGAGCTGGGGGCCGATGACTATGTTACCAAGCCATTTTCCAACCGTGAGCTGGTAGCACGAGTCAAGGCCAACCTGCGCCGTCAAGAAGCTGCCGCAGCGCCAGCAGCCGAAGCCCAGAATGCTGATATTCAGGTTGGCGATTTGACGATTCATCCTGATGCCTACACGGTTACCAAGCGCGGCGAAAATATCAATCTGACGCACCGTGAGTTTGAGCTGCTGTATTATTTGGCACAGCATATCGGTCAGGTTATCAATCGTGAGCATTTGTTGCAGACGGTTTGGGGCTATGATTATTTTGGCGACGTACGGACGGTTGACGTGACGGTTCGGCGGCTACGCGAAAAAATCGAGGATAATCCAAGTCATCCGCAATGGCTGATTACTCGTCGTGGGGTCGGCTACTATTTGGCCAACCCAAGCCAAAACTAAAAAGGTTCGTTAGTTTTGAACAGCAAAATCAAATTTTATCAAACCATTCATTTTAAAATCGCCCTGGTGTTTGCTTTAATGCTGATGCTGACCTTGGAAGTCGTCGGGGCGGTTTTTGTGCGTCAGTTAGAGCAGGAAAACCTCAATACCTTCAAGCAGCAGATCGAGCTGCCGACCTATGTTGACAGTTCATTGGCCAAACAGCTGAGCCGCACCAATGAAAAGGCTGCTAACCGGCAAATCAAGCAGATTCTCTCTGAAGTCAAGAACAACAACATTTCTGAGATTCGCGTAGTTGATGCTAAGGGAATCGTGCGCGGTACCAGCAATGCCAGCAATCAAGACGTTGTTGGACAGCGAACGACCGATGAAGCCGTCAAGAATACGCTGCTCAACAATCGTTCCCATACTGAAAACATATACGACAACTCCAGTCACAACCGCTACTATGTCAACGTCATTCCTTTAGTTGGCGCAGCGACCAATAACGTCGTGGGCGCCGTTTATCTGCGGGCCAATCTGGAGAGCGTTTATGACAGCGTCAATGGTATTTCATTGATCTATCTTTCTGCCGCTCTGGTTACTGTGGTGCTTGGGCTTGGGCTGGCGGTCTTGATTTCGCGCGAGATTACGCGGCCAATTGAAGAGATGCGCAAACAGGCATTAAGAATCGCGCGAGGCGACTATTCTGGTCAGGTCAAGGTCATGGGAAACGATGAGCTTGGTCAGTTGGCGGGAGCGGTCAACAATCTGTCCGTCCGCGTAGAAGAGGCTCAAGAGTCAACCGATTCTGAGCGGCGGCGCTTGGACAGCGTCTTGTCGCATATGAGTGATGGGGTGCTGGCAACCAATCGGCGCGGCAACGTAACGATCATCAACAACATGGCCCTGCAGATGCTGGACATTGATTCAGAAGATGATGTCTTGGGCAAGTCGATTCTGGATGTCTTAGACGTGCGGCGCGACTATACGGTACGTCAGCTGATCGACAATTCGCAGCAGCAGACGTTGTTTGATTTAAACGTTGATGGCAATGACATGATCTTGAGTGCCTATTTTTCGCCAATTCAACGCGAATCAGGCTTTGTCTCTGGTTTGGTATGCGTCTTGCATGACGTTACCAGCCAGCAAAAAGAAGAACGTGAGCGCAAGGAGTTTGTTTCCAACGTCTCACACGAGCTGCGGACGCCACTGACCAGCGTTAAGAGCTACGTTGAGGCGTTAAGCGATGGCGCCTGGAAAGATCCTGAGATTGCGCCCCAGTTTTTGAAGGTCGTGCAGGATGAGACTGAGCGCATGATTCGGATGATCAATGACCTATTAAGCCTGTCGCGCATGGATTCGGGAACGGCCAAGCTGAATTTGGAATATGTAAACATCAACGAGCTGTTCAGCTATATTCTGGATCGCTTTGATATGATTATCAAAAAAGAAGAGGATCCCAAAAAGAAGCGTTATACCATTGAGCGGCATTTTACACGCAAGGATCTTTGGGTTGAGATCGATCCGGATAAGTTTACGCAGGTCGTGGACAATATTATGAACAATGCCGTTAAATATTCGCCGGATGGTGGCGTGATTACGGCGCGCCTGTTGGAAACGCATAATCATGTGATTTTAAGCATCAGTGATCAAGGCCTGGGGATTCCAAGAAAGGATCTGAGCCATATTTTCGATCGCTTCTTTCGGGTTGACAAGGCCCGCAGCCGCAAGCAAGGCGGGAGCGGACTTGGTCTGGCAATCTCAAAGGAAGTCATCAACATGCTGGGTGGTCAGATCTGGGTCGACAGTGTGGAAGGCAAGGGCTCAACGTTTTATATCTCACTGCCTTACGTACCTTATGATGATGAAGGAGATGACTGGGATTAATGGCCAAAATCAAAGAAAACTGGCTGAGCATTCTATTAGCCGTGGTCGTCATTCTCAGTATGATCTTTTCGGCTTTGCTGTGGACGAACTCGCTTGGCTATGAATGGATTGCCAATAATGACTCGGAAAAAGGCGCCTCACAGCAGACGGCCCTGCAGTCAGTCGGCGATATCTATCTGCCAACGCAGGTGATCCTAACCAATTCTGATGAGTCGCAAAAGCTTTTGTATGGACAAAAAAAGAATCTGGTGCTGACGCTGCGCAAGGAGATGCAAAAATGGCAGCTGGCTGGTTTCCGCCGCGTTGCTCGCAATGATTCTTCAGCTTATCTGAACTATCTGCGCAATGATGATTCAATCATGCTGTCTTATCCAGATGCCATGGCAACGGGGATCTTTAATCAGACGTTTTCAAAATCAATCGATACTCAAAAAATGCCGCACATCAACCATATCGTGATTCCGCTTAAGGGTCGCGATGTGGTCTATCTGCTTGATGATGATGATTTTACGGTCTATCGATTGAATATTACTCAAAACGCCAATCGGTCTAAGCTCAAAAAGCTGATCCAAAATTCGGGTCAGCGGATCGACGTTGATCATAAAATCGTTGATAATCAGCCAACCGTGACCTACCCACATGCCATTAAGCTGCCGGTCTTTGCCTACCAGTTGTCAACGCAGGATATTGACAATCTGACGCAGAATCTGCTGCGGTCGACCAATTCCTCAGCGTTCACCGTCAAGAAAAAGGGCAATGATACGACCTATATGGATGGGGCCAGCAAACGGCTTGACTATCATCGCGATACGCATACGGTCAGTTTCAACAATTATCTGGGCAAAGACAGCACCTATCAGGGAGCCAGCCTGTATCGTCATCTGTATAAACGCTTGACGGCTACGGGGACGAATCTTGATTGGATGCGTTTTGACTCGGTTAATGAAAAAAAGCAGACCATCGTTTTCCGCAGCTATGTTGAAGGCTTCCCGATCTTTAATGAGCATGGCTATGGCGCGGTTAAGCTGCAGGCCAATGCGGATGGCGTCGAACGCGGTCAGTTGTCATTGTTTGGACTTGGCATACCGTTGCCGATCAAGGAGTCGCGAGTCAAACTGCCGCCTTCTTCAGTCGTCTATAATGAGCTGCGGCAGGCTGGCAAGGATAAGGATATTACTGGCTTGAGAATCGGCTATCGCTGGGATGATCAGAATGCGGACAGTAAAGTCGTTAAACTGGAGCCAACCTACTATATCTACTATCATGGCAAGTGGGTTGCCTACCAGACGCTGATCGACGATAAATAGGAGGACGCGGCATGAATTTTAAACGAATTCAATGGATCTTCGTGATTGCCTTTGCGATCTTTGATATCGTCTTAGCCAGCTATTTTTTAATCGGCACTCACTTTACGGCGATGGTCAAGCAACAGAGTCAACAGCAGCTGATCTTAAAGGAAATGCATAATGACGAGATCAGTTTTGCTGAACTTTCCACCAAGCAGCCAATGGGATATTATATTTCCGCCAACCGAGCCAACAGTCAGCTGACCAATGCTGCTGCCAAGCTTGACGATCAGACGGTGCGCTTGAGCAATGGAAGCTTAATCAGTGAACTAAACACGCCGATTAAAGTCAGCGTGCTGAATCCAGAACGGCAGCTGAACGACTACATCAAAAATTCGCGTCACGTCTTATACGGATCGCACTATGTCTACAACAAGGCCTTGTCCAGTTCCAGCACGATCGTCTATACCCAGATGATGGAAGGCCGGCCGGTGTTTGGCGGTGAAGGGCAGCTGCGCTTTAAGATCGGCAGGAATCATAAAGTCTATGCCTATACGCAGACTTATCTGAACAACATTCAAGTCTTAAGGCCACGCTCAGTCACGATCAGTCAGCAGGAAGCCGTGACCTGGCTGTATAAGCATAACTATATTCCCAACAACTCAAAGATTCGCTGGGCAAAACTTGGCTATACCAAAACCTTGCTGACTAAGGATCAAGCAGTGTATGTGCCAACCTGGTACGTTGAGATCAAGACCAAGAATTCTGATGACGTCCAGCGCCTCAGGGTCAATGCATTCAACAGCACGCTGATGCGCGACACGCCACAAGAAATTGATACGACGCAGCTGAATCAATAACCAAAAGAAGGAAAACAGCAGTGACAAATTCGGATGACAAGCTTTACTACAGTATTTTAGCCAGCGGCAGCTCAGGCAATGCCACCTATTTAGAAACCGCGCATCATCGAATTCTGATTGACGCGGGACTTAGCGGTAAGCGTTTGGAAGAGCGCATGCAGGCAATTGGCCGCTCGCTTAATGATGTTGAGGCGCTGTTCGTAACCCATGAGCACAGCGATCACGTTCAAGGCGTCGGCGTTTTGGCCCGGCGCTATGGCATGGACGTTTATGCCAATGCTAAAACCTGGCAGGCAATGGCTAAAAAAGTGGGCCAGATCCCGCTGGCTCAAAAAAACATAATTGAGCCTGGCAAGGTAAAGGACTTTGGTGATCTGGAAGTCGAAAGCTTTGCCGTTTCACATGATGCTGCCTGTCCTCAGTTTTACCAGATGCACCACGATAATCAGACCTTCTGTATTTTAACGGATACGGGCTATGTCTCGCAGCGCGTGGCTAAAACGATTGAAAATGCGGATGCCTATTTGATGGAGTGCAACCATGACACTGAAATGCTTAGAATGGGACCATACTCCTGGCCGCTCAAGCAGCGGATTCTAAGCGATGAGGGGCATCTTTCCAATGAGGAGAGTGCCCAGGCGCTTTTGGACGTAATCGGCACCAACACGAAACAGGTCTTTTTGGGGCATCGCAGTCAGCACAACAATATTCGCTCGCTGGCTCATCTAACGGTTGCCACGATTTTAGAGCAGCATGATCTGGGCGTGGATCAGGATTTTGACTTAAAGGATGCCGAGCCCGATCAGCCAAGCAAGCTGCTGGCTTTGTAAATATTTCAACTAATATTCATACTTTTTTGTTATACTGAAAAAAAACAAAGGAAGTATTAGATTATGGCAGGCAAGCAGTTAATCGTCAAAGTTGCAGGGGTAGGACTTTTAGCGGGCTTGATTGGTGGCGGTGTTTCGTATGGCGTGGGTAATGCGATCGTCACTCATCAGCAAAACGCAGCTACCAAAGTGCCATCTGGATCAAACAAGTCTGGGGGCACTAAGATCAATAAAAATGAAGATACCAAGAGCAACCAGTCAACTGAGGCCTATAATGCGGTCAAGGGGGCCGTGGTCAGCGTCATCAACAAGCAGGCCAGCTCTTCTGACGACAATGATATTCTGTCGATGTTTGGTGCAGACTCTGATTCATCCAGCTCCAATTCCAGTTCGCTGCAGACGGCCAGTGAAGGTTCAGGGGTAATCTATAAGAAGTCAGGTAACGCCGCCTATATCGTTACCAACAATCACGTGGTTTCTGGGGCCAGCGCGCTGCAGGTGATCATGAGCAACGGCAAGAAGGTCCAGGCTGAACTGGTTGGTACGGACTCAACGACTGACCTGGCCGTTTTAAAGATCAGTGCCGCTAACGTAACGACGGTTGCCAAGTTCGGCAATTCCAACTCGATCAAGGCTGGTCAAGATGTCTTGGCAATTGGTTCGCCAATGGGCAGCGAATATGCCAACACGGTTACGAAAGGGATCATTTCGGCGCCAAAACGAACGATCAGTGCCAGCTCAAGTAACTCAGGCACCAATACCACGGTCATCCAAACCGACGCGGCGATCAATGCCGGTAATTCAGGTGGTCCGCTGGTCAACATGGCTGGGCAGGTCATCGGTATCAACTCAATGAAGCTGGCCAGCGACAGTCAAGGAACCAGCGTTGAAGGGATGGGCTTCTCGATTCCAAGCAATGAGGTCGTGCGGGTCATCAATCAATTGGTAGCCAATGGCAAGATTACGCGGCCATCGCTTGGCATTGAGATGATCGATCTGAGCAATGTGGATGGTCAAGACCAGCAAGACATCCTGAAGCTGCCAAAGAGCATTACCAAAGGGGTCGTAGTTATGAAGGCTCAGAGCGGCTCGGCAGCTGATCAGGCGGGAATTCAAAAGTATGACGTAATTACCAAGATCAACAATAAAAAAGTTAATGATGGCGGTGATCTGAAGACTCAGCTCTACAAGTACAAGGTTGGCGACACGATTAAGCTGACGCTGTATCGGCAAGGCAAGCAGCAGACGGTATCGGTTAAGCTGACTCAGTCTGCCAGCGCCGACAGCAGCAGCTCATCAAACAATCAGTAGCTTAAAAACGTGTTCTTAATGATTAATTGATTGTTAAGATCACGTTTTTTATTTGACGAATTATCCACAATTTCTGTGGATAAATGTTCCAAAAACGGTGGATAACTTTAAATTAGCTGGCTTTGCCGCCACGTTTCGTGTAAAAGACTGCGATTTAAAAAATAAGAATCAAATTCCTTAATATCAGTACTTTTAGTTATCCACAAGTAAAGATTGCAGAATTGTGGAAAACCCTTTATCATATTTATTGATGATTGATAAACACAGTTATATCAATGGGTTTGACCGTTGAATACAAACGGCTGTTTTGGTTTTGAACTGTGGATAACTAGTCGTGGTCAGTTGGGAGAAGAATTGGTATAATTACCGAACAATTGATTAGAAGGAGTTTTAAATGAACATTAAGATAATTGGGGTTGGCAAATTAAAGGAAAAATACTTTAAGGCCGGAATTGCTGAATATGCCAAGCGCTTGGGGCGATACTGCAAGTTTGAGATCGTGGAGGTCCCGGATGAAAAAGCACCCGAATCACTAAGCCAAGCCGAGATGGATGAGGTTATGGCTAAGGAAGGCGAACGTATCCTAAGCAAGATTAAGGATCGCGAGTACGTTTTTGCCCTGGCAATCAACGGCAAGGAACGCAGCTCGGAAGAATTTGCCCAGATGCTTAATCAATTGGCAACTTACGGTCACAGCGACATTACGTTTGTGATTGGCGGATCTTTGGGGCTGAGTCCGGCTGTCTTAAAACGGGCCAATGAGCAGATCTCGTTTGGACGCTTTACGCTGCCTCACCAATTGATGCGGCTGGTTTTGACTGAACAGATCTACCGGGCCTTTACGATTATCAATGGTCTTCCCTATCATAAATAAAGGTGCGCTGAATTATGAAATATTCTCATCGTTTAAGTGATGCCGTGCATATTCTGACCTATCTGGAGATCTATCACGGGCAAAAAATCAGCAGTCAGGATCTGGCCGCCAGCGTGGATGCCAATCCCAGCCTAATTCGCAGTCTAATTGCCAAAATGGTCAAGGCCGGCATTCTCAAGCCAAAGTCAGACGCGCCGGCACCACAGCTGAGTCGCCCGGCAGCTGAGATCACGCTGCTGGATGTGTATTACGCAGTTGAAGAAAATCACCATCTGCTGCATATCGATGAACAGACTAATCAGCAGTGTCCAGTCGGTAAAAACATTCAGCCGGTACTAGGCAAGGCCTATGATCAGATCCAGGCAGCTGCAGAAGCCATGATGAAGCAGATTACGCTGCAGGATGTCGTTGACGAGGTGGCTGATCGAATCAAATAAAAAAGACGCTCAATTGTTGAGCGTCTTTTTTATCAAGAGCGGAAACGCGTTTTCTAGGCGATGATCTGTCTTGATATGATTTGGTGATGATTAAGCAGTCTGATTAATGCGGCACCTTAAGCATGAACCAGTCATGCAGCAGATAATGATGCCCGGCCGTCAGATCATACTGAACCATGCGATAGTCGTCAAACAGCCGCACCTGCTTTAGAGAAAGCGTCGTCTGCAGGCCGTCTTGATCGACGTATTCAGCGGCCGTGCTGTGCGGACGGTTGCTGTGACTGTGAACGTTGGGATCCAGCGTAATGGCCGGCAGCTTTTCATGAACCTGTGTCAAGAGCGCGTAGTATGGTGAAACCTTGAGATCCATCTGCGCCATTGCCATTGGGATAAACTCGTTTGGACTGACGATCTTTGCTTTGTCAACGCGGCTGTGATTGATTTTTTGAGCAGCTGGATTGCTATAGATAAAGTAGTCGGTTTCGTGCATGACCAGCCCATGCTCAGCCATCGAAACGCCATTGTAGATACCGGGCAGATGGTCGCCATACCAGACAACGGTGGTCGGCTGGCTGCTTTGGTCTAACCGGCTGATGAATTTTTTCAGTGCCTCGTCAGTATAGTGGATGCCCTGTGTGTAGGTCTCGATCTGCTGCTGAGCCTGAGGAGTTCGGTAGGCCGTTCCGCTGACCTTGTAGTTGTTGTGATGATAAAAATTGTCGTATGGCATATGGTTTTGCATGGTGGCCAATTGGATGAACTGGTTGCCATGATGATTCCTAAGATTTAACAATACCTGCTGATAGGCAGACCAGTCATCAATGCGGGGACTGTTGTCGATCTTATGCGTATAGGAAAGTCGGCTGCCGCCATCAAGATGATAGAAACGGTTGAAACCAAATTTGCGATAGACTTTTACACGGCTGTATAGATTGGCGGTAAACGGATGAATTCCATCACTGTAAGAAAACAGCTGATTAATGGATACGGCTCGTTTTTGGTAGGGAACCAGCTGGGAATATGGCGTTGGCATGGTTGGCGAAAAGTTGACGATAGAAAGTCCGGTCAAGGCTTGATATTCCATATTGGCCGTCCCGCCGCCATAACCAGTGCTGATCATCAAGCCGCTGGTCGTGCGATGCTTGAGCTGGTCCAGATAAGGCAGTGGGTTGCCGCTGACTTTTAGATCCGGCACGCGACGCGGATCAGCAAAACTCTCGCTTAAGATAAAGACGAGTCGCTGATTGCCAACGCTGGCGTGAGTTCGCTGCCGGTTGATGATTTTAGCCTGCTGACGATATTTTTGACCGATTTTTTCCATGCGAGCTTTTGAATATCCCTTGGGTTTGTCCATTACGCGAACGTCAACGTTATTGGCAAACTGCAGGAGCGTACCGTTAACCTTGGCACCACGCAGCTGCGCGTAAAAATAAGGCGTGTCGTCGACTTTCTCAGCCCAGCGATAGGTTGGTGAGTTGGTGTGATTGATAAAGGCAAAACCGCTTAGATAAAGGATGGCAGCCGCACCGATCAGATAGCGCCACTGAATCTTAAGGCGGTATTTTCGACCATGGCGAATCTCGATTGCTACGGCAAAGCCAAGCAGAACGATGACGACACCCCCTGCGGCCAGCAGAATCGTTGGCTCGACCATGCCCAGCATTTCTTTAGGTGCGGTTAGCGTAGCCAGGTCAGTTGGCAGAATCGGCTCAGCCCGTGCTTGAATCTTAAGCAGCGAGGCAGTCAGCCAGCCGCCATAGATAATGATCGTTAAAGCACTGCTGAGCCACCAGCGATTGGTCAAGGCCATTAAAATTCCGGCCAGGGCCATCATGATCATTACATTGGCCCAGACGATGGCATTATGATCTGTGATGATCCACTGCAGCATGTTGAGCTGCCAGTTCCAAAGGTAGCCAAACGACCAGATCGTCATTCCCCAGATAACGGCGGCGGTCAATAGAAACGGCCAGCATTTGGCAAAGGTTTTCTTTAAAACGTCCCAGCCAGCACCTAAATCAAACTTAAGCTGCCAGTCAAAGCGGGTCGTCCACTGACTGAGCAAAACGGCAAGGCTCCAGCTGACGGCCCAGCCTGCTGCAATAGCAATCGATAGGTGCCAGCGTGGCTGATACTTTAAGAACGGTACGAATAGTTTGGGGATGGCCAGCAAATTAAGCATCAAACCGCCCAAAATGGCATAAAAGCTGCTTAATGATCGTGATGACAGCAGCTTGACCAGTGTGATGATGACCAGGATTGCCATTGCCAGGTAGGTGTTTTGAAAGGCGTTGATGGCGACCTGATAGTGAGTGGTCAAAAGCAGACCATCATGCGGATTATAGCTCAGCTGATTGATATTGAACCAGGCAGCCAGACACATTGCCAAAAAGACCAGCAGATCGCCAATTATCAGCCAGCTGGTCTTTAATGACTGCAGCAGTGCCTGATCGCTGCCCAGCCAATCACCCATGGCAAAAAGGTAGCTAAACCATAAAAAGCTGCTGCCGCCTGCCAGACCTAAGACCCCCACGGCATGGTTGAGATTGAGCAGCCAAATCGCCAGCGTCAAGATAAGCAAAGTACGCCGGCGCTGTTTAATCGTGAATTGATGCAGCCGCTTTTTCAGCCAGGGGGAGAAAAGCAGCAGCACCAAATAGGCCAGCCAGGTCACAAAGATGTTTTGGACGACATAGCGCTCATCAGAAGGGACACTTTCCAAAACGGCCGGCTGCGTAAGATGATTGGCCAAGCCAAACAAGATCAGGCCGGTTCCCGCTGATAGAATCACGGCGGTTTGCCGATGCGGGATCTTGATGTCAAAAGCTCCCAGCATCATTGGCAGAATCAAAACGCTCAAAGCAGCCGCGTTTTTAATCAGCCATAAAAATAAAAAAGACTGGCCAGCAGCATGAGAAAGCATTTGGCGAGCGGTAGTGCTGACCGCGACTGTCGTGATCAAAAGGACAGTTAGCCAAAGCATGCTGAACCAGTTGATGGTTAATTTCTTTAACTTCAATTTAAATCTGCTATATAAAATGTAGAATAACGTAGAAACCGTAATACAGTTTTCTATGTTATTAGAAAGAATATAGTTTTCCTTTCTTAATTTTATTTACTATCGTCAACATTAGTATTCCCATATCCTAACTAGAGGGTAATGACATTGACTAACTCTTATAGCTTGCGGGTGTAGCCCACCCATTAATTCTTTATAATAATGCAAGCAAGTTCATCACTGCATTTCTATCTCTATCCATAACAGCACCGCATGCATAACAAATATATTCGTTATGCTTAGTGTGATGTTTGATGTTGCCATTAAGACCGATTTTATCTTTACCTGTCTTAACAAACCCACATTGAGAACACCGTTGAGTGCTTGGATAAAACTTATCGGCTAATAATAAATGCTTGTTATACCATTCGCATTTATAAGTTAGCACCTGTCTGAAATAGCCAAATAACGACCGCTGTAATCCTTTAGAGGCAACATGGCTCATCTGCATTTGCTTTACGTCTAAATCTTCAATAACGATCTGATCATAATCATTAACCAGCTTAGTGGTGAATTTTTGGACAATGTCATGCTGGATATTGGCAACCCGCCGATAATCACGCTGCAACTTGGCTCTCGTCTTAACGTAATTGTTTGTCTGCGTTGCTTTCTGTCTATTTACTGCTCGTTTCCTAGCCAATAGACGTTGGTAATGCTTGATGCGCTTGTATAAATTATTTAGATTATGCGGTAAAGTGTTAATCCGCCCGTTAGTATAATTAAAATGCCCTACATTGACATCAACTGCCGTCTTTTTAGCGGTATCAGCTTTTGCTTCTGTCTTTCTTTCAAAGGGTAAGCTAGCCCAGTATTTACCGTTTTCCCGGTAAATTGAAACGACTTTTAATTCACCGTTCAACGATTTGGCACCATTAAACCGAATGTCGTACCATTTCTCAACACCATGCGGCTTATCTAAGCGCAACCTGCCATCAACAATCTTAGCCCGGTCAGTTTTAAATCCTTGTCTTGGAGCTTTCTTTGATTTGAACTTGGGCTTGCCCCAATCTGGTTGAGCCTTGTTAAAGAAGTTCTTCCAAGCCTTGCTAAGATCGGCAATTGCAAGCTGTAGGCACCGAGCGGATAGCTGATACTGCCAGTCAGCTTTATTGGCGACCAGTTCATCACGAACCTTGCGCTCATTTGGACGCAACTTTTTGTCTTCTAAAATCAACGAAGCATCGTACATATCATTCCAAAGCGCCAAGCCTTGATTCCAGCAGTAGCGCCGATAATCGCAAAGCTGATCAATCGCCTTTTGCATCGTTTTGTTCGGATACAGCCTGACCTTTTGCGTTCGGATCATCTTTTTCACCACCTTTCAAAGATTTGTCGTTTTGAATTTTAGTCTGATACTTTCGCAGACCAGATAAACGACCAGAAAAAACATGTATGATACTGACCATATCATCAATCATTTCTTGGCTGGGGCTAGTTTCCACGTTATTCAGCACCACGATTTTTGTGTCGTACATTTTACATAATCGTTCAAACCATTCATAACCAAAGCGAACAAATCTGTCTTTATAGGTAATGTAGATTGTATCAATTTCGTTCTGCATTACTTTTTCTAGCAGTTCGTTCCACTTTTTACGGTTATAGTCAAGCCCGCTGCCAATCTCAGTGATCGTATCGTCTAAGATAACACCCTTAGCATTAACGTATTGTCTAATAAAGCTAATTTGATTTTTTAAATCATCTTTTTGGCTATTATTTGACACTCTAGCGTAAGCCACGTTCAGACGTTTACTTTGCAATGATTGACCAGTATATTCCAGGTACTGTTCTTCTGTATAGTATCTTCGATTAGTGGGTGTTCGATAAGCTTTTAGAATTCCTTTTTTATCCCATATCTGTAAGGTTCTAACCGTAACACCTAATCGTTCAGCCATTTCTTTTGGTTTCATCATCGTCATAACAATAACCACCTACATTTTTTCTTTCTATGGTTATATTATAACGTATAATTCTATTTTATTCTGCGTTTTATTTAACAGTTAATCAGCTCCCTAACGTTTTCAAATATCTTCATATAATATCGAAACGGATTAGGCAGCAAAAATCAATCGACAAAGATCGGATGAGTGTCGCGTTAAAGTATTTAAAACGTTTAATGTCCCAATAGAGCAAATGAAATGACGGTTAGGTATTAGTGAATACGGATTAAGGAGCCTGCTGGGGATGGCTTTTTGAAGGAAATCAGATCATGAATGGCTACGGGGACGGGGACTAAAATTACCTACGATGCCTTGTTTTTTTGCCAATGATCGCCAAAACATAAAAAGTCCTGCAAAACTTCATGAGTCTTGCAGGACTTTGCTTAATCTTTTAATAGTTCTTTGGCAGCTTTAATCTGGGCTTCGACTTGAGCAAAGCCGGTTCCGCCTGCTGAATTCCGTCGTTCAACGGCTACTTTTGGCTGCAGCACGTGATAAACGTCTTCAGTGATCAAAGGACTGATCTTTTGATATTCCGCCAGGCTGATATCGCTAAGGTTCTTACCGGTCTTCAATCCCTTTAAGACCAGCTCGCCAACGATTTCGTGCGCCTGTCTAAATGGAATGCCTTTGCTGGCCAGATAGTCCGCCAGCTCAGTAGCATTTGAAAAATCATTGTGGACGGCATGTTCCATCTTATCTTGATTGACCTTCAACGTTTCAACCATGCCAGCCATGATCTTGAGACTGGGGATGATGGTTTTGACGGCATCAAAAACGCCTTCCTTATCCTCTTGCATGTCTTTATTGTATGCGAGCGGCAGGCCCTTCATGGTAGTCAAAAGTCCCATTAAGTCGCCATAGACCCGGCCAGTCTTGCCCCGAATCAGTTCTGCCGTATCAGGATTTTTCTTTTGCGGCATGATCGAGCTGCCCGTGGAATAGGCATCGGAAAGCTCAATATAGCCGAATTCATAGCTGCACCAGTAGATCAATTCCTCGCACATCCGCGACAGGTGCATCATCAAAATGCTGGCGCTGCTGAGAAATTCCAAGACAAAGTCACGATCAGATACCGCGTCCAGCGAGTTGTGATAAATATCTGAGAAACCAAGGTACTTCGCACTCAATTGACGGTCGATTGGAAAGGTCGTTCCCGCCAAAGCCGCCGCGCCCAACGGAGAGACGTCGGTATGCTGCATGTTGAATTGGAATCGTTCAGCGTCACGCTGCAGCATCTGGAAATATGCCATCAGATAATGACCATATGAGATCGGCTGGGCATGCTGCATGTGAGTATAGCCCGGCATGATGGTTTCAACATTGTCGCTGGCCTTGTCAACCAGGACCTGCTGCAGCTGCTTGATGGCCGCAATTACTTGAGGCAGCCGCTCTTTGACGTACAGATGCAGATCGGTGGCAACCTGGTCGTTTCGACTCCGCCCAGTGTGCAGCTTGCCGGCTACCGGACCGATTTCTGCCGTCAAGAGTGCCTCAATGTTCATATGAATGTCTTCATTTTCAATATTGAAAGACAGTTTGCCTTGCTTCAGCTTTTCAGCAAGCGTCTCCAGTCCTTTGATGATGGCATCGGCGTCGGCAGCGTCAAGGATCTTGGTTGCCTTAAGCATCTTGACATGGGCCAATGATCCTTGAATGTCTTCTTGGGCCATCTCTTGGTCAAAGGTGATTGAAGCCCCGAATTTATTTACCAAATCGGAGCCAGACTCTTCAAACCGTCCACCCCACATCCGCTTAATCGGCACTGATGGTTTCCCCCTTTACGCTAGGTTCAGATTGGTTCTTGGCAGCATTGGCCTGCACTTGAGCATAGACCTTGTCAGGCAGTTCCCAAAGCTTGATGAAGCCACCAGCAGCTTCCTGATCAAATTCATCGGCAGAGGTGTAGGTAGCCAGATTCTTGTCGTATAAGGAATTAGGTGACTTCCGACCTTCACAGACAACGTTGCCTTTAAACAACTTGACCCGAACCGTGCCGTTGACGTCTTTTTGCGTTTCTTTAATGAATGCTTGAATGGCTTTCATTAATGGCGAGTACCACAGACCATTGTAAATCAGGTTGGCCATCTTCAGTTCAACGACCGGCTTGAAGTGAGCTGCTTCACGTTCCAGAGTCAGGTCTTCCAGATCTTTGTGCGCCTTCAAAAGAACCGTAGCTGCAGGACATTCGTAGATTTCACGCGACTTGATACCGACCAGCCGATTTTCAACGTGATCGATCCGGCCAATTCCGTGCTTGCCGGCAATCTTGTCGAGCTTCATGATCAGTTCGGCCAGTGGCATGGCTTCACCGTTAAGGGCAACCGGCTTGCCGTGTGCGAATTGAATCTCCATGATTTCTGGCGTGTCCGGCGTTTTTTCAATTGGGTTGGTCCGGTCATAGGCGTCTTCTGGAGCGCTGGCCCATGGATCTTCAAGAATCCCACATTCATTGGCACGGCCCCACAGGTTTTCGTCAATCGAGTAGGGGCTTTCCATGGTGATTGGAACGGGAATGCCATTCTTCTTGGCGTAGTCGATTTCTTCTTCCCGTGACCAGTGCCAGTCACGAATTGGGTCTTCAATCTTCATGTCGGGAGCCAGTGCATGGATGCCGGCTTCAAAGCGAACCTGATCATTGCCTTTCCCAGTGCAGCCATGGGCGATGGCGGTAGCACCGTATTCCTTGGCAACGGCAACGAGCTTTTGAACAATCAGAGGTCGGGAAAGAGCAGAAACCAGGGGATATTCTTGTTCGTACATGGCATTACTTTGCAGAGCGGGCAGGACAAAGTTTTCCGCAAAGTCTTCTTTGGCATCGATAACGACGGATGCATAGGCGCCGACTTGACTTCCTTTGACCTTGATGGCTTCCAGGTCCTTGCCTTCACCAACGTCAATACAGCATGCAATTACGTCGTAGCCTTTGTTCTTAAGCCAGGCAATAGCGACTGAGGTATCCAGGCCGCCAGAATAAGCTAAAACGATTTTTTCCTTTTCTTGTTTCATAAGTTCTTCCTCCGATATTTCTGTTTCTGATTGCTCTTAATTTATAATTGATTTATAAATCGTCATTAAATATACAGAAAAACGAATAAAAAGTCAACAATCCTTTATATTTTTTAGTTTTATGCAAAAGATAAACACGAGTAATCAAAGGCTGCATAATTGCGTCAAACGTTTGCAGCATGGTATTTCACGTCCTTGGGAACTAAAGTGAGAAAATGGTTAAAAATTTTTATCCATTTTTCTATGCACCAAGCAGGCCGTCATCAGTCAGCTTGCTTGGCTATTGATTCAATGTTTTTGAAAGCGATCTCAAAACGAAGCATATAAAAGGAAGAGAACCTTTTTGACTTGATAAAAAATATTTCACAAATGTGGTATTTTACACTTGTGTTATAACACGGATGTGATATAATAAAAAACGTAAAGGAAGTGAGCATGGTGCGAATCGACATCAAGCATTATTTGGACGTGAATCACTTGACGATCTATCAAGTGTCCAAACGATCCGGCTACGGCTACACGACCTTGCACAAATCGTTCAACAAGGAGCAGACCAGTGCCACGCCGCTGAATCTGCGCGACTTGGATGCTTTGGCGCGGGCACAGCACCGCAAAATGTGGGAAGTGCTAAAAGAGCTGGAAGAGCATTACTTAGAGCGATAATCGCATAGTGTAGCAGTAGGAGGTCGAGTGTAACAGCATTGGGCCTTTTATTGACCACTGATTTAGCGAACTACAATTGAATATCAACAATAGGGGGAATAGCTTATGGCACAAATTCCAGTAGATCCATTCGATGACATGAATGACATTTTTAACCAGATGATGGGCGGCTTGAACGGTTTTAATACCGAAAATCGCCGCTATCTGATCAATGGACGTGAAGTGACCCCAGAAGAGTACGCTCAGTATCGAAGAACCGGCAAGCTGCCGCAAGCAGATGTCAAGCAGCCAACTGCGAAGGCACCTAAAAAAGGCGGCATGCTGGCCAAGCTGGGGCGCAATCTAACCGAAGAAGCCAAGGCTGGCAAATTGGATCCAGTGATTGGCCGTAACAAAGAAATTCAAGAAACTGCAGAAATCCTCAGCCGCCGGATCAAGAACAATCCAGTCTTGGTCGGTGATGCCGGGGTTGGTAAGACGGCGGTCGTTGAAGGATTGGCCCAGGCCATCGTCAACGGCGACGTGCCAGCTGCAATTAAAAACAAGCAGATCATCAGCATCGACATTTCCAGTCTGGAAGCCGGGACGCAATACCGGGGCAGCTTTGAGGAAAACATGCAAAAGCTGGTTGATGAAGTCAAAAAAGCCGGCAACGTGATCCTGTTCTTTGATGAGATTCATCAGATCATTGGTGCCGGCAGCTCTGGCGATGGTAATGGCTCAAAAGGGATGTCCGACATTTTGAAACCCGCCCTGTCCAGAGGCGAGATTACGATTATCGGGGCTACGACGCAGGATGAATACCGCAACACGATCATGAAGGATGCAGCCTTGTCGCGGCGGTTCAATCCAGTGGTTGTCAACGCGCCAAGCAAGGAAGACACGTTTAAGATCCTACAGGGAATTCGGGGCCTGTATGAAAAGCACCATAACGTAACCTTGCCTGACAACGTCTTAAAAGCTGCTATCGACTACTCGGTTCAATATATTCCACAGCGCAGTCTGCCGGACAAGGCTATTGACCTGGTCGACATGACGGCCGCGCACCTGGCAGCCAAGCACCCAGTCAAGGATGCCAAGGAGATTGAAGCTGAGATCAAGCGGATTGAACAAGAACAGACCGCAGCCGCCGAAAAAGAAGACTATCAAAAGGCTCAAGAATGCAAGGATAAGATTGCCGAACTGAAAAAAGAACTGGCTGATCACTCGGCTTCCGAGAAAGTTACGGCAACGCCTAGCGATGTCGCTGACTCGGTAGAACGGCTGACTGGCATTCCGGTTTCTAAGATGGGCGCCAGTGATATTGAACGACTTAAAGGCCTGGCTGGACGCCTCAAGAGCAAGGTCATCGGCCAAGATGAAGCCGTTGATGCCGTTGCCCGCGCAATTCGGCGGAACCGGGCCGGCTTTGATGAAGGCAATCGTCCGATCGGCAGCTTCCTGTTCGTTGGGCCAACGGGGGTCGGTAAGACTGAACTGGCTAAGCAGCTGGCTTTGGATATGTTTGGCAATAAAGACGATATTATTCGGTTGGACATGTCTGAATATGCTGACCGGACAGCCGTCTCCAAGCTGATTGGGACTACGGCTGGCTACGTTGGCTACGATGACAACAGCAACACGCTGACGGAAAAGGTTCGTCGTCATCCTTACTCAATCGTACTGCTTGACGAAATTGAAAAGGCTGATCCACAAGTCATTACGCTGCTTTTGCAGGTGCTGGATGATGGTCGGCTGACGGATGGACAAGGCAATACGGTTGACTTTAAGAACACGATCATTATTGCCACCTCCAATGCCGGCTACTCCAGCGATGCTATGATCAAGGCAGCCGACAATAAGGAAGAAAGCCTGACCAAGCGGCTGGAGCCATACTTCCGTCCTGAATTCCTCAACCGGTTCAACGCCATTGTCGAATTCCACCATCTGACTAAAGAAGATCTTAAGCAAATCGTTGACCTGATGCTTAAAGACGTCAACAAGACCCTGGCTAAGAAGGGCATGGACGTTGCAGTCAGCGAGGAAGCCAAGAACTTCTTGATCGACCAAGGCTATGATGAGGCAATGGGGGCTCGTCCATTACGGCGGGTCGTTGAACAACAGATTCGCGACCAGGTTACCGACTACTATCTGGATCATCTGGACGTTAAGCACCTGCGCGCCGACATGCAGGATGGCAAGCTGGTTATCAGTGAAAACAAAGACTATCAGGCACCAAAAGCTGAATAAGCAAATCAAAAAGAGCTGGCCAAAAAGCCAGCTCTTTTTTTATCGGCGTTGATTTAAGTAGATGGCCAAAACGACGATCAGCGCCAAGACGATAATCGCCAGTCGCGGATTAGCCTTGAACAGTTCATGAAACAGATGATACTGGCCGATTCCCAATGGCATTGAGTCAAACATGGTTGTTCATTCCTTTTTAAACCTTTCAGCAATAACTGCCAGATTTAACTATATTTCGAAAAATTATAGCGCAATTAAGTTGTTGGTTCGAATCAAAAGGTGCGTTAGAATAAAAAAAGCAAGCGAAAGGAAGGTAGAACAATGCTTTTAACGACGTGGCAGATTATCAAGTTGATTATTTGGGGAATCATCTTAATCAACGAAATTGCCGCGCTTTATACGGTGTTTCGTGAAAAGCGCGATATTGCCGCGACCTGGGCATGGCTGCTGGTCTTAACCCTAATCCCGGTGCTGGGCTTTATCCTATATGCATTTTTGGGACGCAAGCTGCCGCAGGACAAGATGGAGCGGATCCAATCGCAGACGGAACTGGAACTGAGCGCGGCCTTAGAAGAACAGAAAAAGCAGTTTTTGGATATGCCGCGGCCTAAAAAACAGACCATGCGTATGTATCGACGGACGATCATGCTGTTTCAAAGCATCGACAACGCATTTTTGACCCGGCATAATCAGGTTGATATCTATACGGATGGGCAAAGGCTGTTTCAAAAGATGTTTGATGATTTATCCAATGCACAAAAAAGCATCCATATTGAGTTTTACACGATCTATAACGACCGGATCGGCAATCAGCTGCGTACGCTGTTGGAACAGAAGGCAGCAGAAGGCGTTGAGGTCCGAGTTTTATATGACTCGTGGGGATCGATGGGCGTTAAGCGCAGTTTTTATGATGCTTTAAGACAAAATGGCGGTTTGGCGGAACCTTTCTTGATGACGCACAGCAACTTGTTTGATTTTCGGCTGAACTATCGTGATCACCGAAAAATCGTCACCATTGACGGCAAAATCGGCTACGTGGGCGGCTTTAACGTAGGTGACCAGTACTTGGGAAGACTGCCTAAGTTTGGCTATTGGCGCGATACGCATCTGCGTGTGATCGGCGGTGGCGTCTACTCATTGCAGCAGCGATTTATTCGTGACTGGAATGCCTCCCAACGCCACGTCCAGGACAAGATCATCCACTATCGGCCATATTTCCCACCGATTACGGTTAAACAGGGCAACACCGCTTTGCAGATCGTTTCCAATGGTCCTGAATCACCATTGGAAAAAATCAAGCTTGGCTATCTGCGGCTGATCAACGCGGCGCAGGATCATATCTGGATTCAAACGCCTTATCTAATTCCTGACGACAGTGTCTTGGATGCTTTGCGGATTGCCATTCATTCTGGTGTCGACGTTCGCATCATGATTCCATGCAAGCCGGACCATCCTTTTGTCTACCGAGCAACGCAGTACTATGCTCGTCAGCTGGCTAACGAAGGGGCAACGATCTATTTTTATCAAAATGGCTTCCTGCATGCCAAAACCATGGTCGTAGATGGCAAGATGGCTTCAGTTGGATCGGCCAACCTCGATTTTCGCAGCTTCAAGCTTAACTTTGAAATCAATGCCTTTATGTATGACCATCACATCACGGATCAACTAGAACAGATCTTTGTTAATGATATTCGTAACTGTAAGGTAATGACGCCGGAAATGTTCGCGGCTCAACCAGTATGGCTGCGCTTTAAGCAAACGTTCTCGCGCCTGTTTTCACCGATTCTGTAATGCTGGATGGGCGGTACAATAAAAAACACGATGACCAGGGATTGGCCATCGTGTTTTTTATTTCAACGGGTTAGGACGTCAGCTGGACTGACACATCGAAAAAGTTATCATTGAGGCGATTAAAAACCACCAAGTATGGAGTAGAGAGATTTGAATTTGAGATAAAAGATGACTTTATTGGGATGGAAGTCCTAACCTTGACTTAGTTATTGCTCACTAAGTAACAATTACATTAAACCACTTTTATCTGACAAAGACAACCAAGAAATCAAAATTTGCGATTTTTATTTTAAAACGGCTTGAAATGTTGATATCAAAGGGATTATTAACACGAGGTATTATTGATCATAAAATCACAATCTTTGTTGATTATAATTAAAAACAGAATTGACAGTCGCGGTCTTTAACGGCGGGGGTGCATGATAAAATTAAGTCAATCAATCAAAACGGAGGAGCGATTTAATGAGCAGCTTAAAGTTTATTTTGGGGACAGCCGCGGATGATCATCAGGCTGGGCTGCTGGCTGAAATGAAACAGCAGCTGGCCGCTGATCCTAAAGGCGAGTTCTTCTACTTGGTTCCCAACCATATTAAGTTTGCAACCGAAATCGAAGTACTGAATCGGCTGAAAAATACCGCTGAGCAGGATCCGGATCAGCCATATGCTCAGATGAAGGTGCAGGTACTGTCGTTCAGTCGGTTGGCATGGTATCTGCTGCGCGACACGCCGGCTTTTCAGGCACCACGGCTTTCGCCAACGGGGCTGACGATGCTGACGGCTCAGATCGTCAACCAGCATCAAAATGAAATGCAGATGTTTGCCGGCGAAATCAAGCGGCCAGGTTTTATCAAGGAACTGACACAGCAGCTGACCGAACTGCAGACGGCTCGGATCGCACCGACTGACTATGCGGCCATTATGGAACGTGCACAGACCTGGGCCAAAGACAATCGTCAGATCTTAGATGATGTCTGGCAAGCTAAGCTTAAAGTCATTTTTCTGGTGTATGGCGAATTCGTGAAGGCTCTGGGCGACTATCAAGATATCAGTCAGATTGACGCGCTTTTGGTGAAGTATCTGCAGCAAAAGGATCTGTCACACGCCTATTTTTATCTGGACCGGTTTTCGCAGTTTACGGCTCGTGAGCTGCAGATCGTACAAGCGCTGATCAAAAATGCCCAGGCGACCACGATCGCGCTGGTTTTGGATCGCCCATACCAAAATCAGCTGCCAGATGAGCATAATCTGTTTTATGAATCAGGGCGTCAGTACTATCGCTTGGCAAAATTCGCCAAGCAAACGCCGGGCGTCAAGCAGCTGGCAGATGTGATGGCCGACCAGCCGCGCGTTACTGCGGATCTGCAGGTGCTGGATCGGGTCTTGGCGGCTCAGGCTCAGATGCTGAATGAGCTGCCGAGCGCGCCGCTTCAAGATTCCCAAAGCATTCAGTTCTTTACGGCCCCCAATCGCGTGGCGGAGCTGAATCTGATCGCAGCCAAGATTCGTCAGCTGGTCAGCACGGGTAAGTACCGCTATCGGGACTTCTTGATTTTGACGCGCCATCTGGACGGTTATGCCACGATGCTTGAATCGGTTTTTAAAGCGCATGAGGTGCCGATTTTTAATGATCTTGAGCGCTTGATGAACAATCATCCCTTGGTAAATCTGATTGAGGCGCTGTTTAAGGTCTATCAGCGTCATTTTGCAACCAGTGACGTGATGCACCTTTTGAAGACAGGATTGCTGATTCCGCAACAAATGCATGATGATCTGGGCCGGCTTGTTACCCGAAAATATTTCCAAAAGGCCGTCTACCAAACGGAAAACTGGTGTCTCCAATATGGCCGCACGGGTGATGATTGGCTGAGCAGTCAGCGGTGGCATTTTGATCCCAACGTAGATGCTGAAGAGCTGCGGCACCATCCGGATATGCAGAAACGCGATCAGTATGCCTCGGCACCATTAAACGTCGTCAAGGATTACGTCAGCGGACTGCAAAAATTTTTCAGCCAGCTTGATCAGGCAGAAAACGGCGCGGCGGCAGCCAAAGCACTGTACGGCTTTTTGGTCAATGCCGGCGTTGTCAAGCGGCTGGAGGAATGGTCGATTGCCGACAGCCGGTCTGATCTGGCAAGGGCGCAGGAACCTCAGCAGGTCTGGCAAGTCTTTTGTAATCTGCTGGATGAGTACGTGCAGATCTTAGGTCAGCAGCAGCCATTTTTAATTGATGAGTTTGCCGATTTATTGATGGCTGGTTTTGAGGCCGCGCAATACTCGCAGATTCCATCAACCTTGGATCAGGTCGTGATTTCGGAAACCGGGATCGTGCAAACCACTACGCGCAAGGTCGTCTTTATGATGGGCGCAACCAGCGACGTCATGCCGGAAGCCAAGTCAGCTACGGGACTGCTTAGCGATCCGGACCGTGAGCTGTTGAATGCCTGTCTGGATGACGAACAGTTTCTGCCAGCCAGCGGTGTTGAAAAAATGAGCAACGAGCCGTTTTTAAACTACCTGGGCTTTATGAGCGGCCGCCAGCGTTTGATCATTTCGGCACCGCAGATTGGCAATGATGAAAAACCGCTTAGTATGTCGCCTTATATGATTGATCTGGCGATGGCGTTTGATCGCTGGGATGCCGACAAGAAACGTCTCAAGGATGATCTGCCGTTTATGGCTCAGCCACAGGATACCGCGACCGCAGCCTGGCCGTTTGTCAGTGCGCCATTTGCAGTATTGGGTACGCTGATGCAGGTTAAGCGGCAGGCATTGGATGATCATCAGCCATTGGGCGCGGCCTGGAACTTTTTAAGCGAACTGATGGCGCAAAAGGTCAAGCGCTACGACTGGACGGCGCAAAGTCTTGACTATACCAATGAAACGACGCCGCTGCCGGCTGATCTGGCAGAACGGCTGTATGGTCAATGGGATCCAGAAGCACTGGATGCACGAACGCAGGCACTGCAGAATGGTGAACGGCCAGGAGAAATAGCACCCGCGCTGCAGCATGACACGCTGTATGCTTCAATTTCTCAATTGCAGGACTATTATCGCAACCCATATGAATACTTTCTTAAATATGGCCTGCGCATTCAAAAACGAGAAGAGCTGGAAATCTCGGCCGATAAATCCGGGACGTTTTTCCATGACAGTCTGGATCGCTTCATGCGGCTGCTTAGTGAGCAAGGCTTAGCACTCCGCCAATTGACCGATGATCAGCTGCAGCGTCTCACCCATCAGGCAATGGCCTGGGCCTTTGATCAGCAGCCACAGTTGATTCAATTAACGCAGAACTATCAGCGACTGGCCTTTCGCAAGCGGCAGCTGGAACGTCTGGTCGAAACGATGACGAAGGTTTTGCGTGATCAGTCCAAGCTGACGCGCGCCAAAAACGTGGTAACGGAACAGAAATTCGGCGTGATGGACTTGAGCGATCAAGGGCAGCAGAGCTTTGCGCCATTGATCTACCCGCTTGATCATGGTCATAAGGTCTATCTGCGTGGCCGGATCGACCGGGTTGATTCCGTTGAGCTGAATCAGGAACCTTATTTGATGGTGGTTGATTACAAATCCGGCAATCAGCAGTTTAATCTGGTCGAGGCCTATGACGGCTTGGCGCTGCAGATGCTGTCATATCTAAACAGTCTCAGCCACCAGCTCAAGCTGAATCAGCAGTCGGCCAAGATCGCCGGGGCTTTGTACCTGCATCTGCAGAACCCCGTCTTTAAATGGGAGGATCTCAGCGGCAGTCTGGCATCTGAAGAATTAAAGAGTCATCGCTATCGAGGGGTTCTGCTGAACGATCGGCAATTGCTGAATGATCTGGATCAGGGCTTTGACAATTTCAAACCGCAGATTCTGAGCCTGCGTGCCTTTAAGAACGGCAACATCAAGGCCAACAGCGGCATGGCACTGGTTGATGAGTCACAGCTGGCTGCTCTTTTGCAGCGTAATCAGGAACGCATCGTCAACGCGGCGACGCAGATTTTTGCGGGGGACACGTCTTTGCGGCCATATCGGCTTGATAAGCGCGACGGCCTGCAATACAGCGACTATCAAGACATCTACCGCTTCGACCCAATGCTGGATCAAAAGAACTATCGCGACGTTTTGCTAACCGAGCGCGACGTGCAGGAAAAGCTGAAACAAGAATCACAGGGGGAAAAACATGAGTGATACCAGGTTTACGCCACAGCAGCAGCGAGCCATTGATGCCAGAACCCATGATATTTTGGTGTCGGCATCAGCTGGCGCGGGGAAGACAACGGTATTGGTTGACCGCGTTATCAAAATGCTGAAAGAAGATCCGAATCTCAATATCGATCAGCTGCTGATGGTTACTTTTACCAACGAAGCCGCCGATAACATGCGCGAGCGGATTCGGCGCCGTTTGGAAAAAGAGGCCAACAACCGTCATCTGCGCGATCAGATCAACCGGCTGGCGATTGCCCACATCAGTACGATTCATGCCTTTTGCCAACAGCTGATCAAGCGCTACTACTACTTGATTGATCTGGACCCACAGTTTCGCCTGCTGACTGATGAAACCGAGACGACGCTGCTGCAAGATCAAGTCTGGGATGATCTTAGAGAAGAACTGTATGCCAGAGACGCGCTGATTGAAGATCCCAGCCAGCGACCATTTGAGCGGCTGGTGATGAATTTTGTCAACGACCGCAGTGATGACGCATTGAGCGATATCGTGATGGAACTGGATCGAGTTGCCAACGCACAGGCCGACCCGCATGCCTGGCTTTGGCAATTGCCTAGATTATATGAGCTGAATGATGATGAGCTGACCAAGTCGAACTTTTACCAAAAACAGCTGCTGCCGGTCCTGCAGCGTGAACTAAAGCAGATCCATGCTGATTTTGTCACGCTGACTCATCAGGCCCAGGCAGCTGACTTGACGACGACTTCGCAGATGCTGGCTGACGATGCCGAACGGGTAGAGCAGCTGCTGAAACTGACCGAAACCGGTACTTGGGACGCAATCAGCGCCCAACTGACCAAAAAAATGTTTCCAACGATCAAAGGCCGGCCCAAAAAAGATGAAACGGCTGCATTGGCGGCATACGATGCAATCAAGGATTCACGCAACGAGCTGCGCGAACAGATTCAAAGCCTGCATGATCACTACTTTATGGATGCCAAGTTGCTGATCAAGCTGTCGGCAGGGGCCAAGAAAGTCGTTGATGAGTTGGTTCAGGTAGCCTGGCAGTATCGCCAAAACTATCAGCAGATCAAGCTGCAGCGGCACCTGCTTGATTTTTCCGACTTGGAGCACTATGCCTACCAGATTCTGACGGTTGATACGAATGCCGGTAAGCAGACTTTAAAGAATCTGCAGCGGCACTATCGCGAAATTATGATTGATGAGTATCAAGACACCAATCCGCTGCAGGAAAAGATCCTCCAGCAGCTCCATGATCCAAGCGTCAACCGGCTGTTTATGGTTGGCGACGTCAAGCAGTCGATCTATCGGTTCCGGCAGGCTGACCCGACGATGTTTCTACATAAATATGAAACGTTTGTCAGCGAAGATCAGCTGCAGCCGGATTCACCAGGCGAGCTGATCAATCTGGCTGAAAACTTCCGCTCCATGCCTAACGTGACCGATTTTACCAACCTGCTGTTCAGTCAGCTGATGGATCATCAAGTTGGTGAGATGGACTATGATGAGGCTGCTCATTTGAAATTTGCCGCGCAATGGTATCCTAAAGAGCAGGTCAAGCCAGTTGAGGTGATGCTCTATGATGCCAATGCTGAGGACAACGACGCCAATGCCAGTCATGAGGCTGATCGTCAGTCAGGCGAGCTGCGGATGGTCGGCATGCGGATTCGCCAAATGCTGGACAATCATGAACAGATTTTTGATCCCGACGCTCCCGATGGTCATCGTGACATCAAGCCAGGCGATATCGTGCTTTTGGAACGGGCCAAGTCAATCAACAACACGCTGGTCAACGAGTTTGCCTCGTTGAATATTCCATTGACCGTTCATGGCGTGGAAAACTACTTTAAGTCGACCGAGGTACGGACGATCGTTTCATTGTTGAAGATTATCGACAATCTATACCAAGACATTCCACTGGTTGCCGTTCTGCGCTCGCCAATCGTTGGGTTGACAGAACCGGAAATGGCCTATCTGCGCATCAATGACCGGCATGATCAGTATTTCCAGGCATTGGAGCGTTTCGTGACGACCTACCATGACTTAAAGCTGCCTGATGATCATCCATATGGTATTGATCTGGCCGTGCTGCATCAAAAGACGGCCCGCTTTTTGGACCAGCTGCATGAGTTTCATAACATTGCCCAGCGACGTTCATTGGTTGAATTGATTTGGACGATCTATCAAGAAACTGGCTATCTGGACTATGTGGCCGGCATGCCAGGGGGACAGCAGCGGCAGGCCAATCTGCATGCCTTGTATGAACGAGCGCATGGCTATGAAGAAAGCAGCTTTAAAGGACTTTATCAATTCATTCGGTTTGTCGAACGCATGCAAAAACGCAATCAGGATCTTGGCGAGGCTCCCACGCAGCTTGCCAGCGATACCGTGAACGTCATGACGATCCATGGTGCCAAGGGGCTGGAATTTCCCGTGGTCTTTTTGATCGACACGGCGCATGGCTTTAAGGATGAAAACGGCAAGGCGATTATTGATGCCAACGCGGGTTTGGGAATCAAGTATCTTGGCCGGGCCGCGGATCAGGCACCTGATGCATTGCCACAGATTCTCTATGACCTGCCGCAGCGCAACCTGATTATTGAAGCCCAAAGAGCCAGCAGCCGAGCAGAGGATCTGCGGGTCTTGTACGTTGCCTTGACGCGAGCTCAGCAGCGTTTGATCATTACAGGCTCAGTCAATGAAAACAAAGAAGGCACTGGCCGCTCAGGATTGAAGCAGACCGCCAAGACTTGGCAAAAAGCCTTGCAGAGCAGTACTGCCGTCATTGGTTCCCAGGCTCGGCTCAATGCCCATTCGTTTTTGGATTGGATTGGCATGGGAATGGTGCGGGCAGCTGATTTTGACTTGGCTGATCTGGGGATGGAAGCCAACGATGATGAAGCCGCCTGGCAGACCAGCGCAGGTGATTTTTTTGCCCAGCGCTATAACCAGACGCAGGTTCAAAAACAGCTTGATGATCTGGCGGCGCAGCGTGGCGAACAGGCTAAGGAGACGACCGCGCCGGCGACCCAGCTGACGCCTAACCAGCAACAGGCCTTTAAGCAGGTCGTGGAAATGGAATACCCGCATCCTGAAGCAGTGTTGACGACGGCCTATCAAGCGGTCAGCGACATCAAGCAGCTGTTTGCCGTCCAGGACCCTGATGATCGTGAAATGGGCCGACTGACGTTTGATCAGCAGCAGGTCAAGACAAGCGGTTGGTATCGCAGCGATGATTTTGCCCAGCCTAAGTTTATGACGACTCAAAAACATCAGCCCTCGGCATCTGAAATCGGAACGGCAACGCACCTGGTCTTTCAAAAACTTGATCTGAGCAGTGGTCAGGTAGATGCCAAACTGGTCAGCCAAACGATCGCTCAACTAAGAATGGATCAGCTGCTAAGCACGGATGAACTGGCTGATGCCATTGATATTGACGGCATCGTGGCCTTTTATCAAACTGAGCTTGGTCGGCGGATTTTGGCGCACGCGGCCAGTCTGCGGCGTGAGGCTCCTTTTTCCATGCTGATCAATGCCGCCCAGCTCTTTAAGAATCTGGCAGATGAAAAAGAGGATGCTCCCGTATTGATTCACGGGATTATTGATGGCTATTTTGTCGGTGATGATGGCTTGGAACTATTTGACTATAAGACTGATCATGTTGATCAATCAACGGCAGCGCTTAAGGAACGTTCTGAGCAGCGTATCGTTGATCGTTACAGCGGGCAGCTGAACTTGTACGCCGGCGCACTGCAGAATGTCGAACGGCAAAAGGTTGCGCACCGGTGGCTGTATTTGGTGGCTACGCGTGAATTAAAAGAGATCTAAAAAATAGGGCTCGGCAGCTGTCGAGTCCTATTTTGGCTATTTTTCAATGATGCTTTCCTGCAGCAGACCGTCAAAAAAGTGCTGCAGCGAGATCTGACCGCCATTGTTTTGAACGCCTTTAAGCTTGAGTACTTCATTATGTACGTTTTTGTAGCCGAAAAGGTTGTTGGCATATTCCATTAAGATCTCGTTTTCCGGATAGTCCAAAAACATATTGGCAAGATTGTTGAGGCCGACTTTTAAAGCCCGGCGAATTCTTTGAAAGACGATTTTTTTGGTGTGTGCGTCAAAATGCAGCACGCTGGCAAAATCAATGTCGCTGAAGCCCAGTTTTTGATCCACCATTAATGAAATAATGCGAATGATGTCTTGGCAGCCGGTTTCTGCCGTGATGCCCAAAAAGCGCAGAATCGATTTGATGCGGTCAACCTGTTGCCGCTGCTGAGACTGTGGCAGATGATAGGGGGCACTGCTGCCAACCAGCTCAAAGATGCGGTTGAGCTTGTCGGTCATCAGCGTATAGCCGGCAATGAGTCGAATAATATGCTTGGTTTCGGCCAGGTTGATTGGCTTTTCTAAGAAGAAGTCAATGCCAGCCTGGTAGGCAGCCGTCCGCGTCTTAGCATCGCTTACCGAAGACATCATGATAAAATGCGGCTGACTGTTGGCGGCTTTAAGCTTTTCAATCAGCTGAATTCCTGACATTACTGGCATGCCATAGTCGACCAGCATGATGTCGACGCGCAGCCTTAAAAGGTCATCATAGGCCTGCTGGGGATTATCGGCGACCCCAACGATTGAATTGTTAAAGTCGTTTTCAATCAAATCGCTAAGCAGATCAATGGTATCCGGATCATCGTCAGCAATGTAAAAATTCATAAAAATACCTCCTAAAGCATAAACATTCTCAAATTGAAGTTTTTGGAAACTTTTTGATGCTTCTTGAATTTTAACATTTTTATTTAACCAGCAACATCCCTTTTTGAGCGGTGATGTTTTATGCACCGATTTAATGCATATTTCTAAGATAGCGTTTACATTCCTTGATATATCAAGATTAAGATAACCTAAAAAATAAATTTTTCTTTTGAAGTATTTTGAATCAATGTGAAGATTACTGAAAACGGTTTCTATGATAGAGACTGTAATTAAGAAGGAGGAACTTAAAAATGTCATTTAACTTACGTAACCGCAGTTTCTTAACCCTGGCTGACTTTAACACCCGTGAAATGGAATACATGCTGAACCTGGCCGAAGATTTGAAGAAGGCTAAGTACACGGGCAATGAAGGCAAGCGTCTGGAAGGCAAGAACATTGCTCTGATTTTTGAAAAGAGTTCTACTCGTACCCGTTGTTCATTTGAAGTTGGTGCCAAAGACGAAGGTGCTCACGTAACCTACCTTGGCCCATCTGGTTCTCACATTGGCCACAAGGAATCCGTTAAGGACACGGCTCGCGTATTGGGTGGGATGTTCGATGGTATTGAATACCGTGGCTTCTCCCAACGCAACGTTGAAATTCTGGCTAAGTACTCTGGTGTGCCAGTTTGGAACGGTCTGACTGATGAAGACCACCCAACCCAAGTTCTGGCCGACTTCCTGACTGCTAAGGAAGTTCTGAAGAAGAACTACCAAGACATCAAGTTTGCCTTTGTTGGTGACGGTCAAGACAACGTATCCAACGCTCTGATGCTGGGTGCCGCTGTTATGGGTATGGAATACCACGTTGTAACGCCTAAGGAACTTGAACCAACTAAGGAAACGCTGGACAAGGCTAACGAAATTGCCAAGGAAACTGGTGCCAAGATCGTCGTAACCAACGACATCAAAGAAGGTGTCAAGGGCATGGACGTTATCTACGCTGACGTTTGGGTATCCATGGGTGAATCCGACGACATGTGGGAAAAGCGGATCAAGCTGCTGAAGCCTTACCAAGTAACGATGGACGTTATGAAGGCTACTGAAAACCCTAACGTTATCTTCGAACACTGTCTGCCTGCATTCCACAACCTGGATACTGAAGTTGGTCGTGAAATCGAAAAGAAGTTTGGCCTTAAGGAAATGGAAGTTACTGACGAAGTCTTTGAAAGCAAGCACTCCGTTGTCTTCCGTGAAGCTGAAAACCGGATGCACACCATCAAAGCCGTTATGGTTGCCACTCTTGGTGAATAATTAAACATCCACATCATTAATTGATTCTATTACCAAGGGGGAACTGCATATGGCTAAAGTAGTAGTTGCATTAGGGGGCAATGCTTTAGGCAAGACACCTGAAGAACAGCTTGAATTGGTTAAGAACACGGCTTGGTCTTTGATCAGCCTGGTATCTTCAGGCAATCAAGTAGTTATCAGTCATGGGAATGGTCCACAGGTTGGGGCGATCAATCTGGGTATGAACTACGCCGCTGAAAATGGCAAGGCACCTGCCTTCCCATTCCCAGAATGTGGTGCGATGAGCCAAGGCTACATCGGCTACCACCTGCAGCAGAGTCTGCAAAACGAACTGCACCGTCGCTGGATGAACAAGAACGTGGTTACGATGGTTACGCAAGTTGCCGTTGACCCAAAGGACCAGGCTTTTGAAAATCCAACGAAGCCAGTTGGTGATTTCTACACTAAGGAACAAGCCGAAGCAATCGAAAAGGAAAAAGGCTACACGTTTGTTGAAGACGCTGGCCGTGGCTACCGTCAAGTCGTTCCATCACCACTGCCAAAGCGGATCTTGGAAATCGACAGTATCAACAAGCTGATTGAAGCCGGCGACCTGGTAATCGCAGGTGGCGGGGGCGGGGTTCCCGTTATCTTTACTGATGATGGTCTGCAAGGCGTGCCAGCCGTTATCGACAAGGACCGGACGAGTGCACTGCTGGCCGACAACATCGATGCCGACAAGCTGATCATTCTGACGGCGGTTGACTATGTCTATGTTCACTACAACCAACCAGATCAAAAGACGCTGAAGAAATTAACGATTTCCGAAGCCAAGAAGTACATCGACGAAAAGGAATTCGCTGCCGGCAGTATGCTGCCTAAGATCGAAGCCTGCATGTCATTCGTTAAGGATCACCCAGACCGTGAAGCTATCATCACTTCACTGAGCGGTTTGAAGGATGCCTTGGCTGGCAAGCTGGGAACGGTTATCGTTGATGGCTAGTTCAAAATAACTCCTTAAATCCACTGACGTAAGTCTCCCAAGCATTAATACCAATAGCAAAAAGAGTCGTCTCGCAAAACGCGGGGCGACTTTTTTAGTGCTGCCAATATAAATAAAAAAGGATCAGCCTTGTCTGGACTGATCCTTTTGATTAATAGTCGCCGTTTAAGATGGAGTTTTTAACGACCACATAGTCAACCTTGGTAATTGACTTAAGGTCGCGGCCCCCGGCATATGAGATGGACGACTGCAGATCTTCTTGCATTTCCAGCAGCGTGTCTTTAATCGAACCACGGAATGGCACCAGCATCTGCTTGCCTTCAACATTGCGGTAGGCGCCTTTTTGCACTTCGGAAGCAGATCCCCAGTACTGCTTGTAGCGCTTGCCGTCGATGGTGATCAGATGACCAGGTGATTCTTGATGGCCGGCCAAGAGTGAGCCAATCATAACCATTGAGGCACCGAAACGGACTGATTTGGCAATGTCGCCGTTGTGACGAATCCCACCATCGGCAATCAGCGGCTTGCTGGCGGCCTTGCTGCACAGACGCAGTGCGGCCAGCTGCCAGCCGCCAGTGCCAAAGCCGGTCTTGAGCTTAGTGATGCAGGCTTTACCAGGGCCGACGCCGACTTTGGTAGCATCGGCACCGGCGTTTTCCAGTTCACGAACGGCTTCCGGAGTGGCAACGTTGCCGGCAGTTAAGAATGATTCAGGTAATTGTTGCTTAATATAGCGAATCATTTTAATTACATAATCTGAGTGTCCGTGAGCAACATCAATCGTAATGTATTCTGGGACTAAATGTTCGGATTTTAATCGATCGATAAAATCGTATTCACTATCTTTGATTCCAACCGAAATGGAGGCAAACAAGCCGCGATCATGCATGCGCTTAACAAAGTCGGCACGGTCTTCGGGCTGGAAACGATGCATTACATAGTAGTAGTCGTTTTGGGCCAGCCAGATTGCCAGATCCTCGTCAATTACGCTTTCCATGTTGGCAGGAACAACGGGAATCTTGAAAGTCTTGGGACCAAACTTAACGCTGGTATCGGCTTCGCTGCGACTCTTGATGATGCACTTGTTAGGCACCAGTTGAATGTCATCGTAATCAAAAGTTTCCATGAGTCAAGGCTCCTTTTTGGTAAAAATGTAATACGTTAAACCTTAGCTATTATGCACAAACAAATTCATGGCGTCAAGTATAAAACGCACATTTTTAATCGGTCTTTTTGAAAACGTTCGGTTAATATCTTGCAAATTTTTGGTAAATCGTATAATATCATTAAGTAAGTACGTGCTCATAAAGAAATTTTGGATGAGGTGACTAATTAATGGCATCAGTAGTAATCGTCGGCAGTCAATGGGGCGACGAAGGCAAGGGCAAAATGACCGACTATCTCAGTCAGGAAGCCGATGTCGTCGTTCGTTCGCAGGGGGGCAACAATGCCGGCCATTCCATTAGCTTTGACGGCAAGAAATTTGCCCTGCGCTTGATTCCATCAGGGATTTTCGGCGCTAAGAAGCTTTCCGTGATCGGTAATGGGGTTGTGGTAAATCCTAAGGCGCTGCTCGAAGAAATCCATTACTTAAACGATAATGGCATCAGCACGGATGGTCTTAGAATCTCTAACCGCGCCCACGTTACCCTGCCTTACCACCTGCTGCTTGACAAGTGCCAAGAAGAAGCCAAGGGTGACAAGAAGGTTGGCACGACGCAAAAGGGGATTGGCCCAACCTACATGGACAAGGTTGCGCGGACAGGAATTCGGATGTGCGATCTGCTGGAACGCGATGTCTTTGCCGAAAAGCTGCGAGCTAACCTGGCTGCTAAAAACGAGTTGTTTACGAAGATCTATCATGTTGAACCGCTCGAATTCGATGACATCTTTAATGAATATTACGAGTACGGTCAAGAACTGAAGAAATACGTTACCGACACTTCGCTGTTGGTTAACGATGAATTGGATGCCGGCAAAAAAGTACTATTTGAAGGTGCGCAAGGTACGATGCTGGATATCGACGATGGTACCTACCCATACGTTACCTCTTCTAATTCTGGAGCTGCCGGTGCACCAACTGGGGCGGGCGTTGGACCTAACCAGATCGATACGGTCGTTGGCATCTGCAAAGCCTACTGCACGCGGGTTGGGGCTGGTCCTTTCCCAACCGAGCTGCACGATGAGATTGGCGCCCACATTCGCGAAGTTGGTCATGAATACGGGGTCGTAACCGGTCGTCCACGGCGGGTTGGCTGGTTTGACTCGGTTGCCATGCGTCATGCCCGTCGTGTTGATGGCATGACCTACCTGAGTCTGAACCTGCTTGACGTCTTGTCTGGCTTAAAGACGGTCAAGATCTGCAAGGCCTACCGTTTAGATGGTCAAGAAATCGACTACTACCCTGCCAGCTTGGCTGAACTGGATCGCTGCGAACCGGTTTATGAAGAGCTGCCGGGCTGGGAAGGCGACATCACGCAGATCAAGAGCTATGATGAGTTGCCAGAAAACGCCAAGAACTACTTGAAGCGGATCTGTGAACTGTCACAAACGCCACTGGCTACGATTTCAGTCGGCCCTGACCGTGAACAGACGATTATTCTGCATGACCCTTGGCTGGGTTAGACCTTGGCAAATCAATCAATCAGATCCAGCCGTCTTTGATGGTTGGATCTTTTTATTATGGTTTGATTAGAATTGGTTCTGGCGGTTGACACTGCTAATCGAGGCAGTTACACTAACAGATAAAGTATGAGCACCTTTAACTTGGTCCCGTGAGGCTGAAAAGGAACGGATAAATGTTGCGTCTCCTCGTTTTGGTGCGAAGAGACGTTTTTTCTTTCAGCAAATAAAATAAAGGAGTGAACTTCATGGCTCATGAAATCGTTGACGGTTCAAGCATGCAACGGGCACTGACCCGCATTACCTACGAAATTATCGAACAAAACAAGGGTGTCGAAAACCTGGTCTTTGTTGGAATCAAAACGCGCGGTGTCTACCTGGCCCAACGTCTTGCCAAGCGCATGGAACAGTTGGAAGGGGTCAAGGTACCAGTAGGAACGCTTGATATTACGCTGTATCGTGATGACCGTCATCGTCCAGATCATAAGGTTGAGCCTGAAGTCAAGACTACTGACCTCGGCGTCGACATCAACGATAAGCACGTTATCTTAGTCGACGACGTTTTATTCACGGGACGAACGGTGCGGGCTGCTTTAGACGCCTTGATGGATATGGGCCGGCCTAAGCGCATCTCGTTGGCGGTCTTGGTTGATCGTGGTCACCGCGAGCTGCCGATTCGGCCTGATTTTGTCGGCAAGAACATTCCAACGTCAACTAATGAAACGGTACACGTGGCGGTCGAAGAATACGATGGTCATGAAGATATCTCAATTGAATAGTCTAACTTAGCGTTGCCATTTAATGAACTCCAGAGAGGGTCAAACGGTGCGGTGAGGTTTTTAACCGACCTTAAAAAGCATCAGTGCTCTCCTGAAGTGAGCAACTGATGCTTTTTTCGAAAGGGGAAAATTATGAGTCGTTTATCAGTTTCACTTCCAGGCCTGCATTTGAAGAATCCGGTAATTCCTGCCAGCGGAACCTGCTGGTATGGTCAAGAGATTGCCCGCAACTATGATTTAAACAAATTAGGCTCCTTGGTCATCAAGTCAACCACCAGTCAGCCACGCAAAGGCAATCCTGCGCCACGGGCCTGTGAAACATCTGCCGGCTGGCTGAATGCCTATGGTCTGAACAATGCCGGGGTTGACAACGTGGTCCAAGAAAAGCTGCCATGGCTGGCGCAAAACTATCCTGAACTGCCAGTGATCGCCAGTGCAGCCGGTTTTAGCGAGGAAGAATATGAAGCAGTGGCGGCCAAACTGGGAACCTCGCCTTACGTCAGTGCCATGGAACTTAATGTCTCATGCCCCAACGTCAAGCATGGCGGTCTGGCAATGGGGACCGATCCGGAATTGCTGGAACGCTTGACGCGGCGGTGCGTAGCGGTTTCTAACGTGCCGGTCTACGTTAAGCTGACGCCAAACATTACCGACATCGTTCCGCTGGCCAAAGCCGCAATCAATGGTGGCGCGGCCGGTTTGACGATGATCAACACTTTAACCGGCATGGCAATCGATCTGAAGACGCGCAAGCCAAAACTGGCCAACGTCACGGGCGGGCTTTCCGGGGCGGCCTTAAAGCCAATTGCACTGCGCATGATTCACCAGGTTCGCCAATTCTCCAACATTCCGATTATTGGCGTTGGCGGGATCGAGACTCCAGAAGACGTTTTGGAATTTATGATGGCTGGTGCCAATGCGGTTGAGGTTGGCGCGGCCAGCTTCCATGATCCGCTGGCCTGTCCTAAGATTATTGACCAGCTGCCGACGGTGATGGATTATTATGGTATTGAAAAACTGACAGATCTGAATGAGGTACGATTTTAATGGAACGATTTGAACCAATGGTGGCCATTGACGTTGATACGAAACAGGCCGCATTGAAGCTTTTTGATGAACTCGCCAACGACACGGATCACACGCCGATCGTCAAAATCGGGATGGAGCTGTACTACGCGTTTGGTCCCGGCATTGTTAGAGAAGCCAAGCAGCGCGGCTTTAAGATCTTCTTGGATTTAAAGCTCTACGACATTCCCAACACCGTTAAGCGGGCAATGACGGCAATCGGCAAGATGGGCGTTTCCTTTGTGACGACGCACGCGGCTGGCGGCAGTGAGATGCTGCAGGCAGCTAAGACGGGGCTGGCAGAAGGTGCCAAAGCGGCCGGCTGTCCAATGCCTAAATTGCTGGCTATTACGGAACTGACTTCGATTGACGATCGGATTCTGCATGAGGAACAGCACGTTGACTTCAGCTTGATCGAAGCCGTACAGAACTACGCGCAGCTTTCGGAAAAAAACGGTCTGGACGGGGTCGTCTGCTCAGCTCAAGAAGTCAAGGCGATTCGCGAAGTTACCGGTCCCGATTTTCTGTGCGTTACCCCAGGGATTCGGCCAAATCTGCAGGTTCATGATGATCAAAAACGGGTCGTTACGCCACAGCAGGCTCGCGAGCTGGGCAGCAATGGGATCGTGGTTGGCCGGCCGATCACGCTGGCGGAAGATCCAGTCAGTGCCTACCAGATGATTCGTCAAGCATTTATGGAAGGGGAAAATTAAACATGTCAACACAAGCCGAAATCGTTGCTAAAGATCTTTTAGACATTCAAGCAATCACTTTAAGCCCCGACAAGCCATTTACCTGGGCCAGCGGACTGCACTCGCCAATCTATACTGACAATCGGCTGACGATCTCTTATCCAGCCGTTCGCCGCAATATCTATGAAGGCATGGTCCAGCTGATCAACGAACATTTCGAAGACGTCGACGTAATTGCTGGGACCGCCACGGCCGGGATTCCACACGCGGCCTGGGTTGCCGAAGAAATGGGTCTGCCGATGATCTACGTGCGTTCCAAGCCTAAGGATCATGGTCAGGGCAAGCAGACGGAAGGCGTTCTTTATGAGGGGCAGCGCGTGGTTGTGATTGATGATCTGATCTCGACTGGCGGCAGCGTCTTAAAGGCCGTTAAAGCCGTTGAAAAAGAAGGCGCCGATGTGGTAGGCGTGGTTTCCGTCTTCACCTATGAACTGCCGGCCGCCGATGACAACTTCCAGCAGTTTGGCATTCCATACTACTCGGTAACCAACTACACGACTTTGATTGAGACTGCTGAAAAGACTGATTTAATCGACCGCAATCAAATGAAGGATCTGCATGAATGGCGCAAGGATCCTGCTGCTTGGTCAGCTCGTCATTAAAAATAAAAACGATAGCCAAATCGCTATCGTTTTTATTTTTGCCGATATTTTTCTTTCCAATAGCCGGATTGGGTCAAAAGCTCTTTTGAACGCTCATCGGCTGGATAGTATCCTTTGGTGAACAGATGTCTAAAGTACATCATGTTGTAAAAGAAGCAGAAGAACAGTGTTGGCCATGGGAAATCAAGCATCCAGTTCCATTTGAAAAACAGACCGACCAAAACATAGTCCAGATCCAAGACGATCATTAAAAAGAAGTTGTACCAGTCATTGCGAAACAAAGCTGGAAACGGGCCAAACAAAAAGACGGTCCAAGAAAAGCCTACCTTGGCAATGCGCATTTCGCCCTCATCATTTTTGATCTTGGCGTAGTTTGGCGGTATTGGCAGATTATTAAAAAAATCCTGATTATTTTGATTATTATTGCCAAATGGATTCTGCATCCGTCCAGGCCTCCCTTTGTACGTTTATCCATTAATCATAACATAACTGAGAATACGGGCCTAATAATGTCAACAGCTCAATCATGCTTTCTTCACATTCAAATGTTAAACTTAATCAAGCAAGTGCGAGCAAAGAAAAGGGTGAAAAAATGCTGTTATTTTTAAACGATAACCTTCAGCGCAATCAATCCGGAATTGAGCACGCCCAAATCAAGCGACTCAATCTGTTTAAGAAGTTCAATCAGCCAGCCAAGATCGTGACGCGGCAGTATTCCAACGAGCTGCACCTGGTCGTGGAAGCAGCTGGGATTAAGGATCGGGATTTTATCAATCTATTCGATTATTTTCAAAATGCCTGCCTGGTGCCGCATCGGATCGTCAAGCTTCAGGATCTGCATCTGAATCCAAAGTGGAAACGCAAGGCAGATGGCATCAGCTACAATTACTATGACGGCAAGACGCGGGTCATGTACGTTCGCCGTCGCAATGATCGCGATCGCAGCATCATCAATCTGCAGTATTTTGACCATTTCGGCAAGCTGTTGAAAGTAGTCTGGTATGACAATCGGGGATTTGCATCGGTTGAACAGCTGTACGACTGGAATGGTCAGATTGCCGTGGAAAACTATCTGCGTCCCGATGGCCAGTTGGCGCTGCAGAAGGTGAACTTTAAGGATCGGCGCCAGCAAAAAGCAACCAGCTATCATTTGTTTGACTGGCATGGTCAGGACTGGCAGTTTGCCAATTTTGACGAATTGACGCGCTTTTTCTATGATCAGCTGGCCGTGGATCCTGCCTTGAATAGCGATGGTCCACTGGGGTTGGTCGTGGATCGCGTCTATGAATTGGGCTGGGCAGTCTTAAACATGCATCATCGCGTTTTCCGCGTCATGCAGCTGCATAATGATCATGTCAACAATCCCAGCGACATGCTGCACTCAACGCTAAACTACAACTATCAATGGGGATTGGATCATCTGAAGGACTGGGATGGCATTATTGCTCTAACGCCGCAGCAGCAGGCTGACGTCCAGGATCGTTTTGGCAAGCAAGGCGTCAAGATCTACCGGATTCCAGGACCAATCGTGGCTGATGAGGTCTTGGCAGCGCCGCATGTTGATTTTGCTAAGCGACAGCGCGATCTGGTCGTGATGGTAGCGCGGCTCTCACCAGAAAAGCAGCAGGATCATCTATTGCAGGCGTGGCCTAAGATTCTGCAGCAGGTTCCTGATGCCCAGCTGGAGCTTTGGGGATACGCCAATGATAATTTTGACCAGAAGCTCAAAGCTCAGGTCAGTGCCGAGCAGATTGAGAACTCAGTCACCTTTTGCGGCTATACGACCGATGTCAATGCAGTCTATGAACGGGCGCAGCTATTGATCCTGCCCAGTCGTGCGGAAGGTCTGCCGCTGTCTTTGGTGGAGGCGCAGTCGCACGGGCTGCCAATCGTGGCCAATGACATCAAGTACGGTCCGGCCGATGTCGTGATTGATCAACAGGATGGGCTGCTGACTAAAAACGGCGACATTGACGGGCTGGCGCAGGCAATCATCAGTCTGCTGACCGACCAGAAGCGACTGGCTGAGTTTAGCGCGCATGCCTATCAAGACAGTGCCCGCTACTCGGCAGCCAATGTCATGAAACTATGGAACGAGCTGCTTAGCGATATGCCCAAGGAGGTCGCTGACTGATGGATTTCTTTGTTAATCAGTATCTGCTGGGGAAAAACTCCAGTGTCGAACATGCCGAATTAAAGCGTCTGCAGCTGTTTAAGGATCATCAGACGCCGGCCCAGCTGGTTACGCGCGATTTTGATCCAGTGCTTCACCGGACGATGCAGCGTTTTGGCGTCACCAATGACCAACTGACCAATCTATATGATTTTTTTGCCCAGACTACTGACTATCAGGGCCAGCCGCTGCATACCGAGGACCTGAAACTGGCCGTCGACTATCAGATCGGCACGGGCAACAACTTTCGCGAGGTCAGAGACGGGGGACGCTTGGTAGCAACGATCTATTTTGCCGGTGGGACGATCGGTCAGATTCATCACATCGACTGGTACGATCAGACCGGCAGCCTGACTTTGCGCAATACTTATGACATTCGGGGCTTTAAGGCTGTTGATGAATTCTTTGGTCAGGATGGTCATGAGTTCAATGCCCGCTACTATCGCCCCGATGGTCAGCTGTATCTGGAACGCTACTTTGTTAAATCGGTCCATAACACGCCAATCAATTCGCTTAATATTTTAAAAAACTGGCATGGTCAGGATCATTGGTTTGCCAGTGAAAATGAAATGTTTGCCTTCTTTTTGGATGAATTGAATCGTGTTCATGGCGAGAACAACGTCTTTATCGCGGATCGGCCGGCTGTTGCCATTGATCCGATTCTGCACATGCATTCCAAGGCCCATCGCTATCTGTGGCTGCCAATGAGTCACGTCAATGATGGTCAGGATCCACTGAAGGCGCCTTTGAACAGCCTTTTGCAAAACGCTCTGACGGAAAATCTGCATCGCTGGGATGGTATTATCGTGATGACGCAGGCGCAGGCACGCGTTTTGCGTCAGCGCTTGGGCAAATCGGCACGTGTTTTGACGATTAACGGCACGCCGGTTAAAAAGACAGCCAAGCGCGTCAAAATGACTGACCGGCTGCCTAACCAGCTGATCAGTGTCGGCCGCCTGGGCTATGACAAGCAGACTGATTAATTGCTGCAGGTATTTGCTAAAATCAAAGCTGCCGTACCTGACGCGAAACTAACGCTTTATGGCTATGGCGCGCCTAATGACACAGCCAACTTCAAGCAGCTGGCTAAAGACCTTCAGATTGACGCCGCGGTTGAGTTTGCCGATTATCAATATCCGCTGGATGCTGCTTTTGATCAAGCCCAGCTGCTGCTCAATACCAGTCGCATCGATGCGCAGCCTTTGGCAATGGGGGAGGCGCTGGGGCATGGCGTTCCAGTCGTCAGCTACGACTTTTCATATGGTCCTGATGAGATGATCGTCAATTATGAAAATGGCCGACTGATCGCGCTGAATCATTCTGTCAGCATGGCTAAGGCAGTTGTTGAGCTTTTAAGCAGTCCGGCTAAGCTCCAGCAGATGAGCGATCACGCCTATGACGATCTGGACAATATCAGTGCCGCGGCAACCTGGAAACAGTGGCAGGCAGTCAAGTAAGTAGTGAGTTAGGAGCTGACTTTAAACGATTTTCGTTCAATGGCTGCTACCGTGGACTGCGTCATTAGTAATCAGTCGCTGACCAGTATTGGCTCGTCAACGGTTAAGGTGGTCGGCAGCATAACGGATCAAGTGCGAACGCAGCTGCCAAGCTGGTTGCGGCCTAATTGGCTTCACAATCCCAGTCATTCAGTGCTATCAAGGCTGAAGCTGGCTCATCAAAAAAACTGCAGTCGGCAAGCGGCTGCAGTTTTTATTTAGAATCAGATCTTAGCGGCGACTGAGCTTGACGACGGCTTCACAGCGCGGCGTTTGCGGCATCATATCGACAGGCTGAATCCAGTCGACGCGATAGACGCTGGAAAGTCGTGCCAGGTTTTTGGCCATGGTCGACATGTTGCAGGAAACATAGGCGAACTTGGCAGGCTTGGCTTTAAGAATCTGTTCGATTAAGGCCTCATCCAGACCAGTGCGCGGCGGATCGACGACTAGAGCATTGAACCGGAATCCTTCAGCCTGCCAGCGCGGCATGACTTCTTCCGCGGTACCGACTTCATAGCTGGCGTTTTGGATGTCGTTAAGCTTGGCATTGCTGTTGGCATCGGCTACGGCTTCTGGAATGACCTCCATCCCGCGTACGCTTTTGACGCGGCTAGCCAGGGAAAGTCCAATTGTCCCAATCCCCGCGTAGGCATCCACCAAGACGTCATCGGGCCCCAGCTCCATGGCTTTGGCTGCCTGTTCGTAGAGCGTTTCGGTCTGAGCCGGGTTCAGCTGCAGAAACGAACGGGCACTGAGATGAAAATCAAGTCCCATCAATGATTCGGTAATGTATTCCTGACCGGCCAGATGAATCGTTTGCTCACCCCAAACCAGCGGCGTATCGCCAGGGTTGACGTTTTGCTCGACCGATTTGACCTCAGGCAGCTGTTCAGCAATCATGGCCAAGAGCGGTCCCTTATGAATCAGCTTGGCAGTATTGGTAATCAGGGTCACTTGCAGCTCGCCGGTTGCTAATGACTCCCGAATCGCAATCGTTTTAATGATCCCACTGTTACTGGTCTCATCGTAGGCCGGAATCTTTAGTTCATCCAACATCTTGACGATTGCGCGCATGGCCTTCATCGTCCCTGGCATCTGAACGGCACATGTTGGCATGTCGACCACGTCATGACTGTTGGCACGGTACAAGCCGGCAACCAAATGGCCATCTTGTTCGCGAACTTGGAATTGCGCCTTGTTGCGGTAGCCGTATTGTTCTGGGGCGGCAATCGTTGGGCGTACGTCATAGTTTTGCCATCCCCGCGGCTTAAATTTGGCCAGACTGTCTAAGACGACCTGCCGCTTGAACTTTAACTGCTCTGGGTAGGCCAGGCATTCAAATTCAAAACCGCCTGCTTGATCGGCATAGCTGTCGCGCGGTTCAACTCGAAAGCGGCTGGGTTTGCGCAGCTTATGAATCTTGGCTTCCAGGTAGCGGGGATGGATGGCAGTAACCTCAGCTACTACGACTTCATCTGGCAGGGCACCAGGGACAAAGCAGACCTTGTGTTTAAAGTAGCCGATTCCCTGGCCTTCGATCCCCAGTTTGCGAATGGTCAGCGGGAAGCGATCGCCAAGGCTGACTTCGACTTGGGGCTGTGGGAGTGGGCTTTTTTGTGGCCGACGATGATTGAAGCGGGTGTGATTTTTTTCCATTGTTTTTCTCCGTTCTGTTGCGTTCCAGTGGTCTTATTTTAGCACATTGGTAGAATGGCCAAAAATTATTTGTGATTTTTATTAAAAATGCATTGACTAAAAATTAACGTTGCATTAGTATATTGTTAAAAGTTAATCATATCGAATGCAATGAAGAAAGAAGAGTAGTCTTTGGCCACCGTCAGCGAGTCCTGCTAGGTGTGAGAGGATCGGTTAAAGTCTTAGGCGAAAATCACTTTCTAGTTTTCATCCTTAAACCAAGTAAGGATGGATGGTCGCACCCATTACCGTGCACGCGTATCGCTCCAGCTTAAATGGGGGCCGTACGTAAAAGACCGTGTCAGCGATGGCATGGTGAATCAGGGTGGTACCACGCGATTGCGTCCCTTGGCCGAATTTTCGGTCAAGGGACTTTTTATTTTCGGCGCAGCCAGTATTCGACATGAGTGATTTCTAATCTTAATTCATTTCGGGGGCAAAAAAAATGGAACAACTCACATCGAAAAAACTAACGATCAAGCAGTATCTGGTCGTGGCATCATTGCTGTTTGGTCTCTTCTTTGGGGCCGGCAACCTGATCTTTCCCTTGCATCTGGGTCAGCTGGCTGGCAGTCACTGGGTCGGCGCGGCAGTCGGCTTTTTAGTAACCGGGGTCGCTTTGCCGCTGCTGTCGGTCCTGGCCGTTGCGGTAACGCGGGCTGAAGGGGTTTTTGACATCGGTCGGCCATTAGGAGTTGGCTTTGCTTTGGTCTTTATGGTCTTGATTCACTTTACGATCGGACCGCTGTTTGGGACGCCACGGACGGCTACGGTTTCCTACACGGTTGGGGTCGCACCGTTTGTTCCCAAGGCAGATCAGACGCTGGCCCTGTTCTTGTTCTCGTTGGTCTTCTTTGCTTTGGCCTTTGCATTTGCCTATCGTGAAAATGACATCTTGACCAACGTCGGTAAGGTTTTGAATCCAGTCTTTTTAGTCCTGTTGTTTGTCGTTTTTGCCGTTGCGTTCGTTAATCCGTTTGCCAATCCATTCCAAACGCAGGCAACGACGGCTTACGTGCATGGCTCGTTCGTCAATGGCTTTTTGCAGGGCTACAACACGATGGATGCCTTGGCTGGTCTGGCTTTTGGGGTTACGGTCGTGACAGCGGTTCGTCAGCTGGGCCAGAAGCGGGATAGCGACGTTGCCAAAGTGGTTGCCAAATCAGGCGTTCTGGCAATGAGTGCCGTTGCTTTGATCTATGTGCTGCTGATCGTAGTCGGCGCGATGACTCTAGGCCGGTTCAAGGTTTCAGCTGATGGCGGGGTGGCCTTTACGCAGCTGGTTAATGCCTATGCTGGCCGACTGGGACAAGCCGTCTTAGCTGTTTTGATCACGGTCACCTGCTTAACGACGGCGGTTGGTCTGGTGGCAGCCTTTGCGCAGGACTTTCACAAGCATTTCCCACAGTTGAGCTATCATGCCTGGCTGTTCTTGACGACTTTGGCCTCATTTTTGGTTGCTAATTTTGGCTTGGAACAGATCATTGCCTGGTCAACGCCAATGCTGATGTTTCTGTATCCATTGGCCATGGTCCTGATCCTGCTGTCGGTTGCCTCGCCGATGTTTAAGCGGGATGGTGCGGTTTACTTCTTTGTTGTCTTGCTTACCGTCGTGCCGGCATTAGGGGATATGGTAGTTTCCTTCCCAAGCGTAGTCAGTGCCAGCGCGTTTGGCAAGCTGGTGGCTGGCTGGCGGGCTTCCTTGCCACTGGCTGCCTATGGTCTGTCATGGCTGGTTCCAGCACTGGTTGGATTGGCACTGGGCTTGATGGTGCACTGGTATCGAGAGCACAGTCTGGCAGCAGCTGGTGAAGAAAACTGATCAAGAGGTCAATATATTTCGTAATTAGGTTTACCAGACAGTTGGTAAAAAGCAATTAAATCATTATTGAACAAACTAAGCTGTTATCTAAACGTTGAGATAACAGCTTTTGTATTGATTACAAGTTATTCCACTTCACAATTTGAAATTATTTTCACAAAATTTGTGCGAAGCTATACAATTTCGCCAAAATTTATATTAAAATAGGCTAGTGCAATAATGCCAAGTATGGAGAGTATTATCATTAATAAGGAGTGAATGAATTTGAAGATTGTTGGGATTCCTGGTTCCAATGCCAACCATTCATACAATCGCATGCTGCTTGAATACATCAGCAAAGCCTATGAACATGATATGACGGTCGTTGACGTGCGCAAGATTCCACTGTTCAACGAAAGCGCCAAAGAAACGCCGGCTGCCATCCAAGCCATGTCAGACGCGATCGATGCTGCCGATGCCGTAGTGATTGCCTGTCCTGAAACTGATCACTCAGTACCTTCTTCTTTAAAGAGCATCATTGAATGGCTTTCCTATCAGCTGCATCCATTTACCAACAAGCCGGTGCTGCTGGTTGGGGCTTCTACTGACGCGCAAGGCTCTTCACGGGCTCAGGTTGACCTGCGTGACGTTATGATCTCGCCGGGGGTCAACGCGCGCGTCTTCCAAAAAGAAGACTTCTTTATGAGTTTTGCCCAGAATCTGTTTGATGAAAACGGCGATATTACCGATCCTGGTACGATCAAGTTCTTAGACAAGTGTCTGCGCGACTTTGAATGCTTTGCGATCGCCAATGATCAAGAAGTTAAGCTGGAAGAAGCAGCATTGGCCAAAGCGGAAAAGGAGGCTGCCAAGTAATGAAATTTGTTGCAATCGTCGGTACGAACGCCGACTTTTCCTACAACCGCGTTCTTTTGCAGTTTATGAGGAAGCACTTCTGGCGCATGGCAGAGATTGAGATTGCCGAAATCAAGGATCTGCCAGCTTTTAGCAAGGACGTGCCTTTTGAGGAAACGACGCCGGTTTGGAAACTTAAGCAGCAGATCAACGCTGCTGATGGGGTTATCTTTTCTACTCCCGAATATGACCATGCCGTTCCAGCCGCAATGAAGAGCGCGGTTGAATGGCTGTCGTATCAATCCAAGGTTCTGCATGGCAAGCCAGCTATGATCGTGGGGGTATCCTATGGTCGCCAGGCTTCCGCACGAGCTCAGCAGCAGATGCGTAAGATGCTTTTGAGTCCTGACTGCAATGCCAACCTGCTGTCTGGCAACGAGGTACTGATCGGCAATGCTGCCAAGGTCTTTAGCAAGGATGGCCGTCTGACTGACCAGGTCTACGTTGATAATCTGGAAAAATGCTTTACCAATTTTGTTGAATATGCGGAACTTTTCAAAAATGCTTCTCGAGGTGAACAACTCATGTCTGTAAAACGTCCTATGATTGAAGATGCCTACGTCAGCTTCCCGACCGGCCGCCTGTCGCTGCGAGAAGTCCAAGCTATCTTCAATACGATTCCATTTGAAATTGACTTGATCGATGCCACGGATCGCTTTGCCTACTACTCAGACAAGCCTAACCGTGAACACGTTCGTAACGTCAACCAACTAGGCGAAACCTACAGTGAATGCCACCCACCAAAGGCTGTTCCTGCGGTTAAGGCCATTATCGACAGCTTTAAGAACGGCACCAAAGACGTGGTTGCCCGCCCATTGATGATGAATGGTCACCGTGTCTTGATTCGCTACTATGCGCTACGGGATGTTGATGGTCACTACCTGGGGACGATTGAATTTACGGGTTCAGTTGATGACATCTTGAACCTGGCTGAAAATGGTGCCTGGAATGCGGATGCAACCTCCAGCGCCTCGCATGGCCACGCTGCCCCGGCACCAGTTGAAGAACCTGTTCCAGCCATGGATGCGACGACGGGGGCTTCTGAAGATACCGATGAGGAACCGGCTGCACCTAGCGAACCAGCTGCTCCAGTAATGTCGGCGGCTGCTCAACGTGCTGAACAGGCCGAAACTGACGCCAACACAGGGGCTTCGGATGCTGTTGATGATCCGGAAGAAACGGATGCTGATGCGATGACAGGTGCTTCTGAAAACTAAAATCCTGATAAGATGCAAAAAGAGCTCGCAGCTAGCTGCGAGCTCTTTTTTTTGGTTATTTATCAAGGTGATCCTTGGTAAATTGATTTAAGTTGGCTGTGGTTGGATTAAGGTTTTGCCATTCTGAGGATAGAAAGGCTTTATTCATATGGTAGTGAGGCTGCGGCTGTTTTTGCTCCAAGAACGGTGCAATGCGATGATCAAAGTTGACCCAGCCGGCCCAGCCAATGTGAATGGTGTCTTCCATAAAGCCGGGCTTACCGCCATCATGTGAATAATCAACGATATTGTTGAAACCTTGCGAACGCAGCTGATATTTGATCTTATTGGCAGTCTGATAGTACATCGGCATGGAAAGACCAGTCATCTTTTCCCACTTGGCATTAACCGGCGTGATCATAAAGACGACGTTGGTATTGGTCTTTTTAAGCTGATTCAAGACGACTTCCAGATCGGCATACTCGGGCGATTTAAGGTAGCTGTAGTGTTTTTGACTGCCAGGAATGTCCTTGAGATGGCCTTTGACGCGCCGATCATAGAACTGATTTAAGATGCCAAAGCGGTTGTTGTTGCTGGAATGCTTGGCGTCGCTGATGGCTTCTTTGGTCAGGGCACTGTAGCTGTAAGTCTTGGGCAGCTCGTTGATGCGTGGCTTAATACGATCATTATAGTTGTCTTTTAAGAACCAGCCGGAGAACAGCTCATCCTCATGCTTGAGCAGCGTTGATTCCATGTCGATACGGGTACGATCCCATGAGCTGAGGTGCTTGCCGTCAGCGATTTTTTTGGCATAGTTGGCAACTGAGCCTTCCGCGCCTAAAAGTTTAACCAAGCGCTTAGCCGTGTAGCGATCGTATGGCGAATCAGGGTTGGCCTGTTTCAGCCAGGTTAGATTAGCGTAAGTGCCGTTGTAGTATTTAAAAGCTGATGGCATGACGCCTTCTTTGACGAACCATTGTGGCGAAATGATATAGACGGCTTTGCCATTCTTCATTTCGGGGGCCATCATTGTCATGTTAAACAGCTGCGGCAAAGACTGCGTACCACGGGAACCGAACAAGAATGGCGTGTAGTTGTGGTAGCGAGCAGCCATCACCGCGGGATGATAGCGGTCCATTCGATTCAACTCACTGGAGCCGAAGAATGGAATGTAGTTTTTCTTTTTATCCTGCATGGCTGCCACTTTAATCGAGCTGTTTTTAAAAACGCGCGGACTAAGCGAATCGGCGGCTTTCTGCAGGGTTGCCTGGGAATGCGAGCTGCTCCATGGCAAGGCAAAAAAGCCCAGTACCAATAGACAGGCTACGATAACCGGGCCAAAGATCGACCACAGTTTGCGACGGTTATTCATTTTCCAGTTCCTTTACCCGATCAGCGATTTTATCGATCGTACTCCATTCGCTGCGGTCAAATTCGGAAACGGGAACCTGAATGTCGAATTCGTCCTGCAGAGCCAGCAGCAGCTGAACGGTTGCCATGGAGTCCAGTAGACCATCGGCAAACAGATCTTCAGTCGTGTCGGCAAAATCGCTGGCGTCACGGCCGGTTGCTTCAGCTAAAAGTTGTTGAATTTGTTCTTGCATGATATAACCTCCAAAAATAAGTACTCAGATTAATGTTTGACAAACCACAGCGTGTTCAAAAAGCCGTAGAAGATCAAGAATGAAAAGACGACAAAGTTAAACGTAATAAACATGGCCACGCCCTTGGTAAAGGCATTGGTCTTGATGTGCAGGTGCTTGCGCTTATAACGCAGCCACCAGTCATTGATGACCAATGCGCTCCCATGCAGGAAACCATAAAGAATGTAGTACCAGGTAACCCCGTGCCAAAAACCCATGACCAGCATGTTGATCATGTAGGCAACCGATGACAGGACGTTGCGGTTTTTAAACCAATGCTTCTTGCTGGCCAAAAAGACGAACCGCATGAAGATGTAGTCACGGAACCAGAACGAGAGCGTCATGTGCCAGCGATTCCAGAATTCCTTGATGTTTTTGGAAACGAACGGCTTGTTGAAGTTCATTGGCGTCTCGACACCCATCAAATAACTGATGGCCACGGCAAACAGCGAGTAGCCGGCAAAGTCGAAGTAAAGATCGCCAGCATAGACGTAGGCCACGGCAACGACCCACCAGCTTAAATGCGGTGCGTACATTAATGCCTGATGCTTAACGAATGGCAGCCAAACCTGACCAAACAGGTAGGCCAGCACGAACTTGTATAAAAAGCCGATGAAAAGATATTTAACGGCCTTACCGACCATTTCAAGGTATTTTTCACGACTGGGGACTTTGCGATAATCTTTTGAAAAACGCCGGTAGCGATCAATCGGTCCGGAAGTAATGGTTGGCATAAACAGCAAAAAGCGGATGAACTTCCACCAGTTGAGGTCTTTAACGGCGCCATCACGCGTTTCGATAATCGTTCCGACCGCCCGAAACGTCAGGTAGCTGATGCCCAAAAAGCCCAGCAGCGAGTTATGACCGACCATTGCCGGCGTGAACTTGACGATGATGATTGGTAAAAGCGATAGCAGCGTCATCAGGTAAAAGACGCCCGCTGCATTCTTTTTTTGCCGATAATGGAAATATCCCATTACCAGGATCGTTTGATAGACCACGTAGCCGATCAGAGAAAGCATCTGCGGGGCACTGGAACCATCGAACATAAAGAAGATAAACAGGAAGCTGACGATGGCCTCATACCAAGCCAGCCGCTTGCCAAAGTACAGGCTGATTCCCATTGGCAAGACGGCAATCAGCAGGTAGATAAAGTACGATGGCGTGCCATAAGCCGTGTAGTTGGGAAGACTTTCAAGCCAGCTCATTATTGATTGGCCTCCGCGATCATCTGCTTAACCGCAATCTTGCCATTTGCGGACTTCGGGAAACTATCAACGTAGACGAACTGGGTTGGCATCATATAGTCCATGATCTTGCCAGCCAGACTTTGACGAATGGCTTGAGTCAGTTCCTTTTCATCTTTAAAGTCGTTGGGCTGTGCAATCACGTAGCCGATCAAATGACTGACCTGATGCTTCTTGTTGTACTTCGGCACGGCAATGGCCTGCTTGATGTATTCGCTCAGTTCCAGACTGTTGCGGACCTCATCCAGCTCAACCCGGAAGCCGTGCAGCTTGATCTGAAAATCCATCCGACCGATGATGTGGCGGATGCCGTCTTGATCGATAAAGCCTTCGTCACCAGTGCGATATGACTGGACGCCGTTGTATTTAAAGAAGTTTTTAACCGTTTTTTCAGGGTTATTCATGTAGCCCTTAGCCACGCTGTCCCCACTGATGATGATCTCGCCATGGACGTTTGGCTCATCAACGGGCTGCCCGTCCTTCCAAATCGTGGTAGTTACGCCAGGCTTGTCGTAGCCGATTGGCAACCGTTCGTGACTGTTGGCCATTGCCGGCGTGATTTCCATGCTGGTAACGGCCACGGCAGCTTCGGTTGGGCCATAGGTGTTAAAGACGCGCGCATCGGGGAACCGTTTGAACAGTCGCTTGACGGTTGAGGTCGTCAGCTCTTCGCCACAGAAGACAAAGTACTTTAGGTTCGGCATCTGTTCGTGATTGAACTGAGGACTGAGCAGCGCCATGTCGCCAAATGAAGGTGTACCGACAAAGACCGTAATGTCAAGCTTAGGCAGCGTGGTAAACAGCTGACCCAGGTTTTGAACAACGGCTAGTGGCAGGGTCTGCACCGTGCTGCCGGACAAAAGACCAGTCAGCCAGTACATATGCGAGACGTCAAACGAGAATGGCACCTGACCCAGGTAGATCTGGTGAGCTGGGATGTCAAAACTGTCGCCCAGCATCCAGTTGGCAAATGAACAGATATTGTCGTGGCTGATCTCAACTCCTTTTGGCGAGCCGGTGGTACCAGAAGTAAACAGCACGTAGAAAGGATGGTCGCCGGTGACTTCATGCGTAACCTCGTATGAAGTCTTTTGGGCAAAGATCTGTTCCAATTCATATTTATTAATCACGGCCCCGTCGTAGTTCAGCTTTTCAACGGGAAAGTCATCGATGGCGACGACCAGCCGCGGATTAGCCGCATCAATAATCGACTGCATACGGGGCAGAGCTGAGCCGACTTCAACGGGAATGTAGGCGTGACCTGCTTTTAGGCCGCCGACAAAACCGGCCACCATTTCAAATTGATGGTCGCCATAAAACATGATCGGACCATCTTCAGGAACGATTTTTTCTTGATCGAGCCAAGCCGCAAAGGCATTTGAGTCAACCAATAAATCTTGGTATGTGTGAGTCCGACCCATTTCGTCATAGACGACGCGCGTGGCGTTTTCTTTTGCCACGCGGTCAAACTCGCGAACAATGTTAGAAATCATTTTTTCCTCCGCTAGAATTCGTTATAGATAAACGGTGCCTGGCCAGCGCCATAGTATCCGTACAGGTAGATCAACAGCATTAAGACGATGAAGTAGAAGAATGTTTTAATCAGGAATTCAGCGACAGGGTGGCGTTTGAGAGCTGCCAACATTCACTAATCACTCCTTTACCTAAATTGAATTTAAAAAGGTACCCTCATTACTATATACCAAGTTTAAGAAAAAGAAACTTAAGTCTTGCTTAAGGAAAACATATTTAAAGTCTTGAAATGACGGCGCTTTTTCCGATCAAACATTGATGTATTAACGTTTGCGTGAACTTTAACTAGGGGCTGGATCTAAATAAAATGCGAAGAAAGTTTGAACTTTACCATGCTGAAATTTCTGATTTATCTGTGCTATAATGTTATCAATGCGAATGTTTGTTCGATAGAAAGGAAGATCTCATGAGATTTTTACATACCGCCGATTGGCATATTGGTAAGAAACTGCATGATTTTTCGCTTGCTGAAGATCAGGCTGCGGCGTTTGATCAGATTGAACGGCTGGCTAAAGACTATCAAGTCGATGCCGTTGTTATTGCAGGTGATCTGTATGATCGGGGCTTAGCCAGTGAGCAGGCGGTTGAACAGCTCAATGGAATGCTTAAGCAGCTGAATCTAAATGATCATTTGCCATTATTGGCGATCAGCGGCAACCATGATTCGGCCGCGCGCCTGGCGACGGGCAGTGAATGGTTTGAAACGACCGATTTTTATCTGCATACCACGCTGGCCAGTGCGTTTGAACCAGTCACGATTATGGATACGCAGTTTTTCCTGCTGCCATTCTTTAACCTGCAGGCAGTCCGCAATTATTTCGAACAAGACGTTAAGACGATCAGCCAGGCGATGACTTTAATTGTTAATCAAATGAAACAGCTTTTCGATCCTGATAAAAAGCATGTCTTGGTGGCGCACTTTTTCGCGGCGGGCAGTACGCATACCGATTCTGAGATTCAAGTTGAGGTTGGGGGATTGGATGCCGTGCCGACCACGCTGTTAAAAGACTTCGACTACGTGGCACTGGGGCACCTGCATAATCCGCGGGCGTTAAATGAAGAACGCATGCGCTACAGTGGCTCGCCACTTAAGTTTTCGGTTTCAGAGGCCAATCTGCAAAAAGGGGTCTGGATTGTCGATACGAATCCATTCAAGCTCACTTGGGCCCCCTTGCAGCCTAAGCATGATCTGATCATTTTAGAAGGCTCATTTGATGAACTGACGCAAGGGAAAATCGCGGCTCAATACGATCAAACCGAAGACTATGTTGCCATCCGCCTGACCGATACCAAGCTGATCAGCGACCTGATGAATCGACTGCGGGCTCGTTATCCTAAGATTGTTGAGATCAAGCGCCCCAACCAGCAGGACGACGCCAGCATCGCGACCATGACGATGGCCAGTCATGATCCGCTGACGCTGTTGGATGAGTTTTATGAAAAAGTGCATCCTGATCAGCAGCTGGATGATCAGCAGCGGCAGTGGGCATCGGCAGCTTTGACCAAGGTTGAGGAGGAAGAAAATTGAAGCCTTTAAAACTGAAAATGGAGTATTTTGGCTCATATGTCAATGAGACCGTTGATTTTGCTCAATTTGACGAAGTGCCGCTGTTTTTGATCAGTGGCAAGACGGGCAGCGGCAAGACCACGATTTTTGACGCGATGTGCTTTAGTCTGTTTGGTACAACGACTGATAATAATCGCAATGGACGGACTGCTGAAAAAATGCGCTCTGATTTTGCCAAGGAAAAGGATCTGACACGGGTCTCATTTTGGTTTGAGCATCAAGGCAAGACCTATCAGATCATTCGGGAGCCGAAACAGGATCGGCACAAGAGTCAAAAAGTAGACCTGTTTTATGAAAAAAACGGTCAAAAAGAAGAAATTACCAAAGTTACCGACGCCAATCAATTTATTGAAGATCTAATCGGCATCAACGCTGATCAGTTTCGCCAGATCGTTTTGCTGCCACAGGGTAAGTTTCGTGAGTTTCTGGAGTCGGACAGCAACAATAAAAATGAATTGCTGGCGGAGCTGTTTGGTACGCAGCTATACGCGGACTGGACCCAGCAACTCAAGGATCAGCTGACGGCAGCACAGGATGCCAGCCATGACAGTCAAAAGCAAATGGAACAACTGATGACCAGCATTGAAGAGCTGTCTGACCAAACCGATCCCGTTCAATGGCTACAAGCCGCCGCGACGCTGTTAAAACAGCATGAACAGCAGCTGACTCAGCAAGTCGAGGCTGCTGTGGCTGCCCAGGCAAAGGCTAAAAAACTCGATGAACAGTTTCACGTGGAACAAAATCTGCAGACCGCCTATGATGAGCTGGCCCAGAACCAAACCGTTCAACAACAGCTGAATCAGCAGCAATCAGCAATCCAAGCCAAGCAGCAGCTGATTGACGAGCTGCAGTGGGTTCGCCATCAGCAAACCGATTACGTTGCCTGGCAGCATGCCCAGGCGGCAATTCAAGACCTGCAAAACGATCTGCAGCAACAGCAGACGGCAGCTACGGAGCTTGATCAAAAACTGCAGCAATTGCAGCATCGTGCTCAAGAGCTGGGCCAGCAGCAGTCAGCCATTGATTCGATCAACCAGCAAAAAATCGCTTTGGAAGGTCTGCTGCCCCGCTATCAAGAAACGGCCGAACTTAAAGAGCGCATTCAAACTGAACAGCAAAAACTGGCTAAACTCCAAAAAAGTCAGCAGCAGGTTCAAACCACCAGTCAGCAGCAGACGGTTTTACTGGAGAAAACGGCACAGCAGATTCAAAACCTGCAGCAGCAAACTGATCGGCAGTTGCTTGAAAAAATGCTTGAGGAACGCAGCACCGGACAGGCATTACTCAAGCGGCTGCAGGATCTGCAGAGCAAGCACCAGACGATAACTGATCAGCAAGCCAGCCTGCAGCAGGCCCAGCACGAGGAGAAACTGGCTGGCCAGCATTATCAGGCCGCGCAGACTGCTTTTCAAGAAGCTGATCAAAAGCACGCGGCTCTTCAGATTGCTGAACTGGCGACTCATCTGGTTTCGGGTCAGCCTTGTCCGGTCTGCGGCTCAATTGATCATCCCCAGCCAGGCAACCTAGCCGCTAAGATCTCGCTTGATGAGATTCAAGCTGCCGGTGTGGCTTTAAAACAGGCGCGCCAGGCTTTAGACGATACGCAGGCCCAAAAAGTCAAGGCTCAGGAAAAAACGGTCAATCTGACCCAGCAGTTAGCGCTTTTAAAAACCGAATACACGACTGAGCTGACGAAATTAAGACATGATAGTCAGCTGCCGGCGACCGATCTTGCCCAGCTGGCCGCCAAACTGCAGGAGCGTATGAATGAGACCACACAACGGCTTAAAAAGACTCAAGCAGCTATTGAAGAATTAAAGCAGGCGCAACAAGAACAGCAAAAACAGCAGCAGACATTGGATGAATTGACGGCCCAGCAACAGAAACTGGATCATGATCAACAGCTGCTGACGGCCCAGCTGGCAGGACTCAATGGTGAGCTGACGGCTAAAGTAAAGCAGCTGCCGTCAGCATACGCTGATTTGCTGACAGCCAAAAAACAACTGCATGATTGGCAAATTCAGCTGCAGGATTATCAGCAAAAAAAGGATCAGAACCAAACCGAACTGCAGAATCAACAGCAGCAAGCCGCCGCAATAGCTGCAACGATCAGTCATGATCAAGAAAACCTGACGCAGCAGCAGCACCATCACCAGCAATTGGCTAAGACACTGCAGCAAGCATTAAAAGATCATGATCCCAATGCCCAGTGGTCACGCTATGCAGAAGACTTTGCCCAACTGGATCAGCTGGAATCGCTGCAGCAGACCGTCAATGAATATCAACAAGCGGTCAAGATCAATCTTGACCGGCGTCAGCACCTGCTGGCAGCCATCAACGAACGACCCCGGCCGCAGCTGGCGGAGACGCGAAAAGCTCTGCAGGCAGCCACGACAATGCGCGATGAAAAGCAGCGGGAATTAGGGCGCTTGAAAGAACAGCTCCAGCAGCAGCAAAAAACGGTTCAGCAGGTTGATGAGATTCAGCAGGAACAAGGTAAACAGCAGGCCGAACTGGATCGGCTCAGTGATCTGGTCAATACCATGAATGGCAAGAATTCAATGCGGCTGACTTTGGAAAGATATGTGCTCAGACACTACTTCAAAGAGGTCCTGAACAACGCCAATCCACGGCTCAGACAATTAACCGCTGATCGCTATGAGTTCTTTTTGGAAGAAAGCACCGGCTCAAACAACAAATGGAGCGGATTGGAAGTCGGCGTTAGAGATCGTGATGCCGGCAAGGAGCGCAGCGTGCATACCCTGTCTGGAGGGGAGACTTTTGCTGCCTCGTTAGCCCTGGCGCTGTCGCTTGGTGAGATCATTCAGCAGCAGGCTGGGGGAATTCAAATTGATGCTCTGTTTGTTGACGAAGGCTTTGGCTCGCTGGATCAAGCCGCGCTGGATAATGCACTGCAGGCGCTGCAGACTTTAGAAGGCAATTCGCGCATGGTCGGGATCATCAGTCACGTGACCGAATTGGAAGAACGGATTCCCGATCAGCTCAAGATCAGTTCCGATAAGGGCCACAGTCACGTCAGCTATCAGCACGACTTTGCAATAAATTAGCCGAAAAGATTGCCAAATCAGGCAGGATGTAATAAGATAGCGATGATATAAAACACGAAGACATTTTAAAGTAGATCCCAAGAGAGCTGTCGGGTGGTGCAAGGCAGCGATCGAAACTCCGGTGTCATTAAATGTGGGCGGGTAATACCGCACGGGTTCATGGCCGTTATCCATGCAGAGCGTGACAAATCTTTGTCGAACTTGGGTGGTACCGCGGAACCAGAGCCATTTCGTCCCAAAATATGGATGAAGTGGCTCTTTTTATATACTTAGGAGGAATTTTAGATGCTCGATATCAAGAAGATTCGTAAAGACCCTGAATTCTTTAAGCAGAAACTGGCAACGCGCAACGTTGATCCAAAAGACATTGACGAAGTATTAGCCCTGGATGAAAAGCGGCGTGAACTGCTGCAGCAGACCGAAACGCTGAAGGCTAAGCGCAACGCGGCCTCCAAGAAGATCGGTGAGGCCAAGCGCAACCATGAATCAGCTGATGACGCGATTACCGAAATGCGTCAGGTTGGTGAAGACATCAAGAAGCTGGACGTTGAGGTCGAAGAAAACGACGCGATCTTAAACGACAAGCTGGCGCACCTGCCAAACGTACCGCGTGATGGCGTGCCGGTTGGTCCTGATGAAGACAGCAACCGTGAAGAATACAAGGTGGGCGAGCCGACTAAGTTTGCCTTTGAGCCTAAGCACCACTGGGACCTGGGCGAAAAGCTCGGGATCCTGGACTTCGACCGGGCAGCTAAGGTTTCTGGCGCGCGGTTCGTCTACTATATCGGCTTGGGTGCTCAACTGGAACGGGCCGTCTACAACTTCATGCTGGATGAACACATGAAGGAAGGCTACACGGAAGTTCTGCCGCCATACATCGTCAAGGCTCAATCCATGTACGGTACTGGTCAGTTCCCTAAGTTTAAGGAGGGCGTCTACCAGGTCAATGGTGAGGACATGACGCTGATTCCAACGGCGGAAGTGCCTTTGACCAACTACTTCTCTGGTGAAGAGATTCCAACCGACAAGCTGCCGGTATATGTCACGGCGCTGTCGCCATCGTTCCGTTCTGAGGCTGGCTCGGCTGGCCGGGACACGCGTGGTCTGATCCGGATGCACCAGTTCAATAAGGTTGAAATGGTTAAGTACGTTAAGCCGGAGACCTCATTTGACGAACTGGAAAAGATGACTAAGAATGCCGAAAACATTCTGCAAAAGCTTGGCCTGCCATACCATGTCATTACGCTGTCGACTGGGGATATGAGCTTTACTTCAGCAGAAACGCATGATATTGAAGTTTGGATGCCAGCTCAAGACAAGTATCGTGAAATCTCCAGCTGCTCGAACTGTACTGATTTCCAAGCTCGCCGGATGCACATTACCTACCGTGACGAAAACGGCAAGCTGCAGCTGGTCCACACGCTGAACGGTTCTGGTTTGGCAGTTGGCCGGACGGTAGCCGCAATTTTGGAAAACTACCAAAACGAAGACGGTACGGTAACGATTCCAGAAGCACTGGTACCTTACATGCATGGTATCACCAAGATCACGCCAGAAAACGCGGTGCCATTCAACTACCTGCACAAGTAAGATCCAATCAGCGGTCGCGCTTGGAGGCTGCTGAGAATGTCTGGTAAACTAGAGACAAAGAAAGTTTCAACCAAGCCAGACACGGAAAAAATAAAGCCCCTTGCCGTGTCGGCTTGCTGCACGGAAAAGGGGCTTTATTAGTGCTTTAGAAAGGGTGCATCTTTATGCCACGCCAATCAATCAAGCTCAAGTGGCTGTTCATGGCGAGTCTGCTTAATAATGCCGGCGCCGCGATGCTTTGGCCATTGACGACGATCTATGTGCATGAGTACTTGAACAAGTCGATGACGGTCGCGGGCTTGGTAATCTTTTTCAGTTCCATGGGGATGATGTTTGGCAACTACCTGGGCGGCTGGCTGTTTGACAACTGGAAGCCTTACGCGGCCGCGGTAATCACCGTGACGGTCGCCACTTTGGGAAATATCTTGATGATTTTCTTTCATGGCTGGCCGATGTTTCCGATTCTGCTGGCCGTGATCTGCTTTGCGGACGGCTCGGGACTGACCGTGATCAATTCCTATGGCTCGGCCGTCACGGGACACACTGCCCGCTATGTCTATAACATGCTGTACATGGCGCTTAACGTGGGGGTCGTAGTCGGGACGCTATTGGTCGGGACGCTGTTGGACCTGGGAATCGAGATTGTCTTTATCGTAGCCAGCGTCTGTTATGGTGCCTACCTTTTGATTACGGTACTGCACTTTAACGTTGACGTACGGCCTAAGGCAACGGTTAAGAACCAGCAGGCCGCGGCAGTTAAGAGTCCACGTCACAACGTCCACATCGTCTATGCCTACTGTCTGTGCCTAGTAACGGTCTACCTCAGCTATGCCTTATGGGAAAGCGTCATGTCGGTGCACATTACCGATATGCATATTCCATTCTTTGCCTACAGTCTGCTGTGGACGATCAATGGGGCCGTCATCGTTTTGGGCCAGCCCCTGGTTACCAGACTGGCCGACTATCTTTCGGTTAAGCGGCAGATTATTATCGGGATTGCGATTTTTGCCATCTCGTTTCCGCTATTAATCTGGGTACACAGTTTTGCGATGTTTGTCGTTGACTTTGTGATCCTGACGATTGGGGAAATGGTCGGGATTCCTTCCGTGCCAGCCTATATCGATGTCTTGACCGTTGCTGAGGAAACCGGTAAGTATCAAGGAATGCCCAATGTTGCCATGTCGATTGGCCGGGCGCTGGGACCAGTGTATGGCGGTTGGGTTGTTGACCAGGCTGGCTATAACTTCTTGTTTGTTTCGGTCTTTGTCATGATGCTGGTGACCTGGCTGTACGCGATCATGGTTTCCCGACGCTCAGTTAAGGTAATCAAGTAAAAATGTCTTGTCGTGCTTAGGCGCGGCAAGGCATTTTTTGGTGTTTGCCTTATTTTGGTATAGATAATAACAGCTATCGAAAATTGACGATCCCAGTAGCAACTGTCGACGACTATAATATAAGTAGAAATGAAATCGTTTTCGGAAAAGGAGTGGATATTTAGAAGGGAAGGCGATTGCAATGACGAATCCAAAGGTACGGGATAATCAATTAAGCTTTGCCGGGCTGGTCGCGATCTGTGTCAGCGCCATGATTGGTTCGGCAATTTTTGATCTGCCTAAAAACATGGCGACGGTTGCGGGGGCAACGGCGCAGATTCTGGCCTGGATTACGACGGGGATCGGCATGTGGCTGATTGCCGAGGTTTTTATGATCCTAAGTGCCGTGAAGCCAGATTTGACGGCTGGGATGTATGATTATGGCGTGAAAGGTTTTGGTCCGTTTGTCGGCTTTTTGACCGCGTGGGGATATTTTGTCTCCAACTGTGCGACCAATGCGGCGTTCGCAGTACTGGTCATGAACACGCTCAACTACTTTTTCCCTGGTACGTTTGCGGGCGGCAACAACTGGCCGTCAATGATCGGGGCCTCGCTTTTGACTTGGGGAATGACGGGGCTGACCTTAAAAGGCACCAAGTCTTCCAACCGCATGCAGAAAATCGCGATGACGCTGCTGATGGTTGTGATTACCGTCTTAATCGTATCCTTAATGGGCAACTTCAGCTGGGAGAAATTCACGACTGACATGCAGGCCAACGTGGTGATGCCATCCGTGCACAATCTGAATCTGGGCAGTGTATCTCAGCAGACGCTGGCCACGATGATGGTTACGCTATGGATGTTCAGCGGGATTGAGGGAGCAGCGGTCATGGCGGGCCGTGCCAAGAAGCGCAGCCAGGTCAGAATGGCAACGATGGTCGGGTTCTTGATCTGCATTACGATCGATATTTTGATCAGTCTGCTGTCGCTGGGAGTCTTTTCTTATGGTCAGTTGATGCGGATGGCCTCGCCTTCTACGGCCGCGATCCTGACCAGTATCTGGCACAACGTCTGGGGCCGCAACATCATCAGTCTGACCTTGATCTTGACGGTGCTGGCCAGCTGGATCTCTTGGCTGGAAATGATCTGTGAGCTGCCGCAGCATGCCGCCGAACAGGATGGTACTTTTCCGCGGGCATTTGCCAAGACCAACGCCAACGATCAGCCGGTGTTTGCCATTTTGGTTGCCACGATAACGATTCAGGCCATTATTCTGATGGCGCATTTTGACGGCCAGGCCTATGAAAAGCTGCTTTTAATCAGCGCGGCGACAACGATTCCGCCTTATCTGGTTGCTGAGGCCTACCTGTTTAAGATCGCTATGCATCATGAATACAGTGGCCGGCATCATCCAAAGCGGGGCATGATCATCGCGGGTTTGGCCTTTGTTTACACGCTGCTGATGGGCGTTTCGGCGGGCTTAAGGTACACGGTGGCTGAATTCATTGTCTACCTGGTGGGGATGCCAATGTATCTGTACGCGCGTCGTCAGCATGGCCAAATAGTTTTCAGTCATGCTGAAAAGATCCTGGCAGCCGTGATTATCGTCATTGCCGTTTTGGGAATCGACGTTTTGATGGGTCTGATCAAACAGCCGTTTATGACGCTGCTTTCCTTGGGCCATTAGAGACTAAAAAAGCTTTGCGCGAGTTGTGCAAAGCTTTTTTGATTCAGTTAGGCAAAGTAATCCAGCCCCATGGCATGCCGCACTTCCGCCAGCGTTTGGTTGGCTACTTCATTGGCATCGGCACAGCCTTGCTTGAGCATGTCGTAGACGGCAGGAATGTCCTTGGCAAACTCAGCGCGACGCTCGCGAATTGGCTTGAGCTCGTTGTTTAAGACCTCAAACAAGTAGCGCTTGATCTTAACGTCGCCCAGGCCACCAGCTTGATATTGTTCCTTTAATTCCTGCACCTTTTCCTTATCGGGATCAAAGATGTCCAGGTAGGTGAAGACGACGTTGCCTTCAATATGGCCAGGATCCTCAACGTGAATGTGGGTTGGATCAGTGTACATGGACATGACCTTCTTTTGCAGCGTCTTTTCGTCATCGCTTAAATAGATGGCATTACCCAAAGACTTGCTCATCTTGGCATTGCCGTCTAGACCAGGAATCCGTCCTTGCCCTTTTGGCGGGAAAATCCCCTTTGGCTCAACCAGAATGTCGCCATAGATATTATTGAATGAACGGACGATTTCCCGTGCCTGTTCCATCATTGGCTCCTGGTCATCGCCAACCGGTACCAACTCACACTTAAATGCCGTGATATCAGCGGCTTGGCTGACAGGATAAGTTAAAAAGCCGGCCGGAATTGAACGGTTAAAGTTCTTCTGCTGAATCTCGGCCTTAACGGTTGGGTTGCGTTCCAGCCGTGATAACGTAACCAGGTTCAAGTAGTACATGTTGAGCTCGGATAAAGCAGGAATCTGTGATTGAATGTATATCGTTGACTTGGCTGGGTCCAGACCGACTGCCAGATAGTCTAAGGCGACTTGAATCAGACTGTTGTGGATTTTTTCGGGATCACGGGCATTGTCGGTCAAAGCCTGCTGATCGGCAATCATGATGAACATGTTGTAGTTGCCGCTGTTTTGCATTCGCACGCGTTCCTTTAGTGAGCCAACGTAATGGCCAATGTGCAGCTTACCGGTTGGCCGGTCGCCGCTTAAAACGACTTTTTTGCTGGGATCAAACTTCATAAGAAAAACTCCTTTCAGCACCAAAAAAGACCGCCCTCTCTAAATGAGAATAGGACGATCTTTGCCGCGGTGCCACCTAATTTAGGGGAAATCCCCTCACTTAAATGCTTTTGATTCAGTTGTTGGCACCGCTCCATTTCGCTTAGCCGCGACCCCTCTCAGCGTTTGGGATCTCTCTGTCAGTGGTTTTGCTACTAACGCACGGTACATATTAGCTACATTATAACGCGAAAACCGTTGCTTGGGTCAACTACTTCTTTACCCGTGCCAGCCAGTAGCGCTTCTTACCCTTGCGCACGATCACGAACTTGCCGTCAAAATGCGTGCTTGGATCGATTTCGGCATTCTCGTCCGTGATTTGTTCGCCGTTGATGCGGATGGCACCGTTCTTGACGTCTTCGCGGGCTTGACGACGGGAAGGCTCGATCTTGGTGTCGTCAACCAGCCACAGGATAATGTTCTGCTTTTGATTGGCAACCTCAACGGATGGCATGTTCTTGAAGCCTTGTTCGATCTCGCTGGCAGACAGTTGAGCAACGTCGCCGGAGAACAGGGCTGCCGTGATGCGTTCGGCTTCTTCAACGGCCTTTTCACCGTGCACGAACTTGGTAACCTCGCGTGCCAGCGCCTTTTGGGCCGCGCGCTTCCATGGTTCGGTCTTGACTTTTTCAGCCAGGGCATCGATTTCTTCCTTGCTCAGGAAAGTAAAGTACTTCAGGTATTTAACGACGTCGCGGTCATCTTGATTGATCCAGAATTGGTAGAACTCGTATGGCGTCGTCTTTTCCGGATCCAGCCAGACTGCGCCGCCCGCTGTCTTACCGAACTTGGTGCCGTCTGCTTTGAGCATCAGCGGAATCGTCAGACCAAAAGCTTTGGCGTCGGGACCTTCAATCTTATGAATCAGATCAATCCCGGAAGTAATGTTGCCCCATTGATCAGCCCCGCCGATCTGCAGGTGAACGTCATTATGCCGGTAGAGATGCAGGAAGTCAATGGACTGCAGGATCTGGTAGGTAAACTCGGTGTAGGAGATCCCGGTTTCCAAACGGCTGGCTACGACTTCTTTGTTCAGCATCGTGTTCACGCTGAACAGCTTGCCGTAGTCGCGCAGAAAGTCGATCATGCTCAGCTTGGACAGCCAGTCATAGTTGTTGACGATGGTGAAGTTTTCCGTCCCGAACAGCTTGATCATCTGGTTAGTCAAGGCCTTAACGTTGTGCTCCAACTGTGATTCCGTCTGCAGGGTCCGTTCGGTTTTACGCCCCGATGGATCCCCAATCGCACCGGTCCCGCCCCCGATGATGATAACGGGATGATGGCCAGCCAATTGGAATCGCTTCAGCATCATAAATGGAATCAGATGGCCAATGTGCAGGCTGTCGCCGGTTGGGTCAGTCCCGCAGTAGAGGCCGATTTTTTCGTTTTCCGTCAGTTCGCGCAGGCCTTCCTCGTCAGTTACCTGATTAACGGCACCGCGCCAGGTCAGTTCATCAATAATATTCATTTAAATACCTCCAAAAAATGTCATGAGGAACGAAAAACGTCCCAGAACCGCTTAACGGCTCTGGGACGAATTGCTCGTGGTACCACCCATCTTCGTGCATGACGCACCTCATTGACTTCAGTTCAGCGACGTTGCTGCAGGATTGTAATTCGCCAAACGACTGTGTACCGGTTTTCAGCTGTGCCGGTTTTCTTTGAACAGGGAGTCGCTGCCTACTGAGTTCCTGCGCGTCTTAATTAGGGGTATTTAAACATAAATTTGTGCAAAAAGTCAAGTCGCTTAAGAATGTTAAATCGGCAACGGTTTCAAAATTAAAAGTTAATAGTTGCCAAAAATTTGGTTAGGTGAATTTTAGATTTAATTAATTAAGTTTTCTGGAGGATTTACCTTATTTAATTAATTTTAATGGCCTAATAATATTAATTGTTCATGGTTTTGTGATGATTATATTTCTTTTTACATTAAAAAGGTGATAAAGTATTCAGTACGCGAATATTAATAAACGGTTAGAAAATAAGTAAAAAGGAGTGAGGAATTTGAAGAAGTCATGGTGGCAACGCACAATCATCAGCTGCGCGGTAATGCTGATGACCACGTTCGCTGGATTATTTGTCAATAAGCAGGTGGCGCATGCCGAACAGATCTACACGATCGGGGTTGTCGACACCTTTGCTCCCTTTGAAATTCAAAACAAACAAGGGACCTATACCGGTAAGAATCCCGGCATTGAGCCTGAAATGATTCGGATGATTGCTAAACACGAGCATTTCAAGTATCGATACAAAATCATGAGCTTTAACGCCATTCTGCAGGCTCTGGATTCCGGTCAGATCGATGCCGGCATGGGTGGGATGAGTGTTACCGACGAACGAAAGGCCAAAATCGACTTTTCAACTTCCTACTATAAAGACGGGATCGTGATGGCGGTCGGCAAAAACAGCAAGATCACCAAGATGAGCCAGCTCAAGGGCAAGACGGTTGATGTTAAGTCTGGGGCTGCTGGGGCCTTGTATGCTGAATCCATCAAGGACAAGTACGGCTTTAAGATCAAGTACTTTACGACTTCTAATGCAATGTGGAATGACGTTAAGAGCGGCAACGGGGCAGCTACGTTTGATGACGGTCCGGTTCTGCAATACGGGATCCGCAATGGTATGCCTTTGAAGATCGTTACTAAACAGATCAATGCCACGCCAATCGCAATCGGCTTTAAGAAAGGTCAAAACAAAGAACTGCAGGCCAAGATCAACGATGGGATCAAATGGATGCAAAAGACGGGCCGGATGCAAAAGCTGATTGACAAGTACACGAAAGGCAGCGGTACGAAGACTGAAAGCAGCAAGAACCGGACGATCTTCGGGCTGATCAGAAACAACCGCAAAGCCTTGCTGACCGGTCTTTGGGAAACGATTAAGCTGACGATCATTGGTTCACTGTGCGCTTTGGCGTTTGGTCTGGTATTAGGTGTTATGGGAATCGCGGAAGGCAAGTTCTGGAAGGGCCTTTCCAGCACGATTATCTACATCTTCCGTGGCATTCCAATGATGGTTTTGGCCTTCTTTATCTACATTGGGCTGCCAAACGTAATTGGTCAAAAGATTCCGCTGTTTACGGCTGGGGTCTTGACTTTGATGCTCGATGAAGGGGCCTATGTTGGTGCTATTGTCCGTGGTGGTTTTGAAGCCGTTGACGTTGGTCAGTGGGAAGCTGCCCGCAGTCTGGGTCTGCCATACTCCAAGGCATTGGTTAAGGTTATCGCGCCACAAGGGTTGAAGATCATGGTGCCATCTTTGGTTAACCAATTGATCATTACGCTGAAGGATACCTCGATTCTTTCGGCAATTGGGGTCATGGAACTGACGCAGACCGGGACCGTCATCATTGCCCGGAATATGGAAGGGTTCAAGATGTGGCTGATCATCGCCGTAATGTACATGATCATCATTACGCTGCTGACTTGGCTGTCGAATTACGTTCAAAAGAGAATGGAGGCATAGCATGGACAAGCAATACAAGGTACAAGTCAAGGACCTTCACAAGAGCTATGGCGAAAATGAGGTCTTAAAAGGGATCGATCTTGCCGTTAAGCCAAGTGAGGTTGTCTGCATGATTGGGCCTTCTGGTTCGGGTAAGAGTACGTTTCTGCGCTGCCTGAACCGCTTGGAAGTGCCAAACAGCGGTCATATCTACATTGACGGCTACGACATTGCCGACCCGAAGACTGACATCAACCTGGTGCGTCAAAACATTGGGATGGTGTTCCAACACTTCAACCTGTTCCCCAACATGTCGGTAATTGACAACATCACGCTGGCACCCGTGGAACTAAAGAAGATGAGCAAGGAAGAAGCGCAAGAAGCCGCGCTGCATTACTTGGATATCGTTGGCTTAAAGGAAAAAGCCAACGTCAATCCCCGGACGCTTTCTGGTGGACAAAAACAGCGGGTGGCAATTGCCCGTGCTCTGGCCATGAAGCCGGACGTAATGCTGTTTGATGAACCAACCAGTGCCCTTGACCCGGAAATGGTTGGTGACGTGCTGGGCGTTATGCAGGACCTGGCCAAAGAAGGGATGACCATGATCGTCGTTACCCACGAAATGGGCTTTGCCAAGCGGGTGGCTGATCGCGTGGTATTCTTCCATGACGGTAAGATCCGAGAAGATGGTACGCCAGAACAGATCTTTGAGCATCCACAGCACCCAGATACCCAGAATTTCCTTAACAAAGTCTTAAACGTTTAGGGGTTCGTTCGATATTTCTGGATTTAATGTTTGACAAACGTTATAAAATCGTTATAATGATTAGTAACTTTTAATTATTGGTCGATTTACAGAGACCCGCTGCCCAGCTGCAAGCACGGGATCGATCTTATGGCATCAACGTTGAAATGAAGGGTGGTTCCTCTATCGACTGCTAGAGCGGCGGGCATATAAGATGTCTGCAAGATGGGTGGAACCGCGTTGAAAAACGTCCCTGACACAAGTTAGTGTCAGGGACGTTTTTATTTGCGTCAGTGTTGCCGCCCTCCTGTACAGGAATGTTTGTCATTGAGAGTTTTACAGGAGAAAAAGTATGGATGAACAACAAGAACAAAAACTATCGCGGGCACTGAAAAGCCGTCATATCACGATGATTGCCATTGGTGGGGCAATCGGGACCGGGCTGTTCTTAGGTTCGGGGACGGCCATTCACGCTGCGGGTCCTTCGATCATTTTATCTTACCTGATCGTGGGGATCTTCTGCTTCTTTATGATGCGGGCCTTGGGTGAACTGATTTTAGCTGATACTACCAAGCACTCGTTCATTGATTCGGTCAAGGAATACCTGGGCGACCGCATGGAATTCGTGGCCGGCTGGACTTACTGGTCTTGCTGGCTGAGTCTGGCAATGGCCGATCTGACCGCAACTGGGATCTATCTGCGCTACTGGTTCCCTAATCTGCCGCAATGGATCGGTCCACTGGTCATCATCGTCTTATTGATGCTGGTCAACATGATCAACGTGGGGCTGTTCGGTGAAATGGAGAGCTGGTTTGCAATGATCAAGGTGATTGCAATTCTGGCCCTGATCGTAATTGGTTTGGTAATGGTCTTCGTTCACTTTCCAGTCAAGGGTTCTGACCCGGCCTCATTTAGCAATCTGTGGTCGCACGGCGGCTTCTTCCCGAAAGGCATGCTGGGCTTTTTGATGAGTTTCCAAATGGTTGTCTTTGCCTTTGTCGGAATTGAAATGGTTGGTCTGACGGCTGGTGAAACCAAGGATCCCAATAATGACATTCCTAAGGCAATCAACACGCTGCCAGTACGGATTGGGCTGTTCTACATTGGTTCGATGATTGCCATGATGTCAGTTTACCCATGGAACATGATCAAGACGACTTCCAGCCCATTTGTTCAGCTGTTCCAAGCCGTGGGGATTCCGGGGGCTGCTGCAATCTTGAATTTCGTAGTTTTGACGGCGGCAATGTCAGCAACCAACAGTTCGATTTTTAGTACCAGTCGTTCACTATATGCTTTGGCAACTGGTCACAACGCACCGCAAAAGTTTGCCAAGCTGAGTAATCAAGCTGTGCCAAACAATGCTTTGCAGTTCTCGTCATTGATTCTGTTTATCGTCGTCATCTTGAACTACATCATGCCAGCCGGAATCTTTAATATTGTTTCCGGGGTCTCAACGATCAACTTTGTCTTTGTCTGGCTGATCATCTTGTGGTGCCACATCGTTTACCGCAAAAAGCATCCAAAAGGCGTGGCTGCCTTCAACATGCCCGGCTTCCCATTTACCAGCTGGCTGACGATCATCTTCTTTATCGGTGTTTTGGTAATCCTGTTCTTTGTTAAGTCAACGCGTTTGCCGCTGTTGATCAGCTTTGTCTGGTTTATTGCACTGTTTGTCGGCTATACCATCGTTGACAAGCGCAAGCAGGCCAAAGATTAAAAAGATTTTATACCAAATCAAAAAGCCTGTTTAGATCATTTAATTTAGACGAAAAAAATTGGATAATCGTATAATTAAGATAGCGCTTCCATTGGCTTGATGATGCGGTTTGAGTTGACTTTTAAATGTGGGGAATTTATAATAAAAGCATGGAAGAAACCTCATCCGTTGCAAATGTAAAAGTATCCAGCAATCGCCTTTAATCTGGGCGATGGCAGCATAACACACCCCACATCACACAATAAATTGAATTTCCTGAAGAAAGCTTGTTAACTAACTAAATTAGTGGCCGTATCTAATGTACAACCTTATTTGAGAACGTCGACAATTGAAGTTGCATAGATCTCTTGGCATAAAGAGACCAGATTAAGTAAGCAAGGTAAATAATCGAGTTTTGATATTAAGTATGGCAACGGCAAGCGCTTCTTCCCCAAGGCCTGGTGAATATTCACCGGGTCTTTTATTTTGCACGTTTTAGTATGGCATCAAGGCCAGTGCGGATTGATCGTGGGATATCGCTAGAGTCTAGGCATGGCAGGCATCAAAACATGATAGTATCAGACCAGAGAAAGCGTTTGAAATCCGCTGCCAAAGCCGGTAAACTGACAGCAACAGCAACAGCAACAGCAACAGCAACAGCAACTGCAACTGCAACAGGTCATTTTCATGAGATGTGATGCCAAAAGCGGCTCAAAAGTCATGGAACGGTAGTACAAAGATAGAGCCGCGATTACTGATCCAGAGCAGCTGCGTGAAGATAGAGCAGTGGTGGCTGATCCAGAAAGGCTGCGCGAAAGGAGGAGTGTGATGGCTGATTCAAACAAAATCGGCAAGTATGAACTAACGGCTTTGATCGTGGGCGCGACGATTGGCTCGGGAATCTTTGGCGTCAACAGTGATCTGGCCAACGCGGCGGCACCGGGACCGGCAATCCTGGGCTGGCTGATCGTCGGCCTGGGCGTGTGGTGCCTGATTGCCGCGCTGAATCATCTCTTGCTGCGCTACCCCAAGCAGGACGCCGGAATTTTTGCGTACGCGGGGCTTTCGTTTGGGCCGCTGGGCGAGTTTATTTCCGGTTGGGCATACTGGCTGGCTTCATGGCTGGGCAACCTCGCCTTTGCCACGATTGCGATGAGCGCGCTGGGGACGTTTTGGCCAGTTTTTAAAGGTGGTCAGAACCTGCCGTCGATTTTACTGGCAATACTTTTGACGATTGGTTTTACCGTGATCGTCAGCTATGGTGTTGAGGCTACTGCGCTGCTCAATTTAATCGGTACGCTTGCCAAACTCATACCATTACTGATCTTTGCCATCGTAGCAGCATTGGCGTTTCATTGGCCGACGTTTGTCAATAACTTCTGGGGCGCGGCTGCGCAGTCTTCCCGTCCCATCCTGGCAGTTGCCGATCAGGTCAAGAACTCGATTATGGTGATGATGTGGCTGTTTATGGGCGTGGAAAGTGCCTCGGTCATGGCGCACCGAGCTAAGCGTCAGCGGGATGCCGTCGTGGCTTCATTTGGCGGCTGGCTGATTCTGCTGGTTATCTACCTACTGATCTCGCTGCTTCCTTATGGCGTAATGACGCGCGCACAGTTGGCTGGGGCAGCACAACCGGCGATGGGGACGATTCTAAGCCGGCTGGTTGGACCCTGGGGCGCGGCTCTGATCAGTCTGGGCTTGCTCATTTCGGTGCTGGTGGCTTGGCTTTCATGGACAATGCTGCCAGCAGAGGCGTTTTTGATGATGACCAAGGATGGGGTGCTGCCGCGCTCGTTTGGCAGGCTCAACTCGCATCATGCCCCGACGACCGCGCTTTGGGTAACGGCGATCGTTCAATGCCTGTTTCTGTGCTCGCTGCTGTTTACAACCTATGCTTATCGGTTTGCCTACACGCTGGGAACGGCCGCGGGACTGATCGTCTATTTCTTTGTCGGCCTGGCGCAGATTAAGGATAGCTGGCAGCAGCGCGATTATGGTCAATTAGCGGTTGGCATCCTGCTGACGATTTTTGAGCTGTTATCGATGACTTTGGCTGGCTGGCGGCAGGTAATGATTTTATCGCTGAGCCTGCTGCCCGGTTTTCTGATCTATTGGCAGGCCCGGCGAACCCGACAGCTAAGGCTTACCAAAAATGAGTGGCTGACGATGGGCTTGATCGGTATTTTAGCAGTCGTTTCACTGGTTTTGATTTTGAATGGCACGATTCCAATCGAATAGGAGGAAGATTTATGGTTGCGATTGCTCCATTTGGCGTGGAAGCCTGGTTGAACAAGTGGGAAAAAAGCGCCCGCTATGATATTTCGCAAAGCACGATCGCGTCACTGACGATGGATGAGCTGATGAATCTGGATGGTCATCATGGCGCGGAGTTTTATGAGATGCTCAATGCTCAAAAGATGAACTACGGCTGGATTGAGGGCTCCCCCAGCTTTAAGACCGAAGTTGCCAAGCTCTATCGCCACGTTGATCCGCACAACATTCTGCAGACCAATGGCGCGACGGGAGCAAATCTCTTGGTGCTCTATAGTCTGGTGGAACCCGGCGACCACGTGATTGCTGAATATCCTTCCTATCAGCAGCTCTATGACATTCCAAAATCGTTGGGGGCCACGGTAGACTATTGGCAGATTCATGAAGCCGCCAACTGGTATCCCGACATTGAAGAGCTAAAGCGGCTGATGCGTCCTGATACCAAGCTGATCTGCCTCAATAATGCCAACAATCCGACCGGCACCGTCTTAGACCAGGAATTTTTGCAGCAGGTCGTTGACTTGGCAGCACAAGTTGGCGCCTATATCTTGGTTGATGAGGTCTATCTGCCATTAGATCATCCAGAAAAGTTCGTTTTAATCGTGGATCTGTATGATTGATTTTTTTAATATTATCAATATGTTTTAATACCATATGGTACAATGAAAGGTATGAAAGCAAAAGAGGTCTTAGAAACCCTGCAAATTAGTCGTCAAACGTTACAAAGATGGCGCGAACAAGGAATCCTCAAGGCGCGAAAACTGCCTAACGGTCGTTACGACTGGGATCCAGAATCGGTTTACGCCATTTTGAATAAGGGTGAACAACGTGGTACGTACTTGTATGCGCGCGTCTCAACGCCTAAGCAAAAGGCTGATTTAGCACACCAAGTTGAAAACCTGCAAACGTTTGCTATGAAAAATGGGTATCAAGTTAATGGCGTCTTCCAAGATGTCGCAAGTGGCATTTCCTTCGAGAAACGAAAGGAGTTCTTCAAACTGCTAGACTTGGTGTTAGCACACAAAGTCCAACGCATATTCATTACCTACAAGGACCGGTTAAGTCGGGTTGGGTTTGATTTATTCAAATACCTTTTCGCTAAGTACCACGTTGAAATCGTGGTGATGTCTGAAATTACCGACAAAAAAACCGATCAGCAGGAAATCTTTGAGGAAATCACCAGCTTGCTTCATGCCTTCTCAATGCGCATGGATTCGGGCAGACGCAAGAAACTTAGAGAAGCAATCAACAGTGATGAGGAAAGCGAGGTGAAATTGCATGGCACAAAAAACGAAAAAGAACAAGCTGCTTCGTTATCAACGGATTCGTCAAAATCTGACTGAGCAGCAGTATGACTACTTGACAGAACGCCATGTGATTCGTCCCTCACACCCGAAGTATGAGATCTTAGATCATTTTAGTCACTTAGCCAATAACGTTTATAATCAAGGACTCTATCGAGCACGACAAGCCTTATTTAAGGGTTCGTGGTTGTCTTATAACAAGTTAGACGCATCATTAAAGCAATCTAAACGTCAAAAGGACAGCATGATCTATGGCTCCATGAATAGCGTGCACTTGGTCCAACAGCAACTCAAGTTGGTAATTCGTAGCATGGATTCATGGAACAAGGCCCGAAAAGCTTACGCCAAGAATCCTAGCAAATTTACGGGCCGGCCTAAATTGCCGAAGTATCGGACCAAAGGTGGTTTGAGCACCATTATCGTTGACAATCAGACTGCCAAGCTGCGACAGAATGGGTATGTTGAGATTCCTTGCATGGACAAGTTTAAGGTTAAATTAGCGCACCCAGAAACAACGGCAATCCAGGAGGTGCGAATCGTCCCACAGAACCGTCGTTTTATCGTTGAGGTGGTCTATAAAACTAACCAAATTATTCAATACAAACCAGATAATGGTCGCTACCTAGGCATTGATCCAGGCGTTAACAACGCTTTTACATTGGCAACCAACGTACCAGGAATTACACCAATAATCGTTAATGGCAAACCAATTAAGTCTATTAACCAGTTCTACAACAAGCAACGTGCTAAGCTGACCAGCCTACATGATTTACTAGACCAGAGTAAATCTAGCCATCGGTTAGCCAGCCTTGATTTCTGCCGAAACCAAAAGATGAATCGGTTTGCTCATGAAGCAAGTAAGCGTATTGTTGATTTTGCGCTAAGCCATGAGTTAAATACGATTATCATCGGAAAAAACAAGGGGCAAAAACAGCGTTCCCGCATGAGTAAGCAGAATAATCAAAACTTTATTGGAATTCCACATCAAGTTATGATCAACTTGATTAGATATAAGGCGAATTTAGCGGGCATTGTAATTATTCAGCATAGCGAAGCCTATACTAGCCAAACATCTTTCTTAGACAAGGAAGAACCGATTCGAGAGAATGGGGACAAGGCTCGCCAGCGCAAGGGTTTGTCGCCAATTAAACGTCGATTAAAGCGTGGCTTGTATAAAGCTGATACTGGTCAATTAATTAACGCCGATATTAACGGTGCTTTACAAATCATCAAGAAAGTAGTCCCGAATGCTTTTGCGGACGGGATAGAGGGCATCGGATTGTGCCCAGTCAAATGGTCTTTGCGATTTTAGGGTAGACCATTTCCAAAAGATTCCGAAACAAGTTCAACTGCCGAACTGACTGTAAAGTTGTCCCGGAGAAAGTCACTGCTTAGTGATGGACGTTCGCCTCGGCGTGGATGGGTTGGTCAAATTAGGTTGAGAACAAGGGTTGCCTAAACCGCGAGTTGATATTGCTTCATGTGATATGATTTAGTATCAATTCAGCAGGAATCTATTATCTCGCGACTATACGATGATCTGCGGCGGGGTCTTTAATGATCTAATGGCTACTTATGTCCTGCGTCATAAAAAACAGGTCCTGGAGCGCAATCGAAAGCTGGTCATGAGCAATCTGCGGATCTATCAAGAATGGATTGCTAATGAGGAGCGGGCCAGCGTGGTCATGCCGCAAGCCGTCTCAACCTCATTTCCTAAATTAGACGTACCGGTTGACATTCACCAGTTCTGCGAGCAGCTGCTGGCTGACCAGGGCGTTTTGCTGGTACCGGGGGATGCGTTTGATACGCCGGGACACGTCAGATTGGGCTACTGTGCGCCGCAAGCTACGTTAAAAGAGGGGCTGAAACGACTTTCGACAGCTTTACATCAATACGACTGATTAACAGCTTTGTTCAGTTTTAAACGATTGTATTTTTCACTAATTAGCTCTGTTTTAAAAGTCAAAGCGATTTCAGCGTGGTATACTAAAGATCCTTGGCAGGGGCAGCGGGGCTGATTGCTACTTAATTGTAAGTGGTTACAGTCTCGCCTTTATTTTGTATTGTCAAATGGTCTATAAAAAAACATATGAAGCTTTAAACGTTTTACCAAAGAAATCAGAAAAAAGTTTGTGAAATTTAAATCACACTTCTTTAACATTTTTTAAACTTCTGCCTTGATTTAAAACGATTTACTTCCGAACAATACTGATAACGGTTTCATAGTTTCACAAAGTCGATAAATGTATGCGGTTTACAGTTTTACAAAAGATGGGTATATTATTATGGCACGCAAGATTTTCTCAGTTCGACTGCAATTATTCCGCTATTCTGAGATACTGAGAAATTGCGATTGAGAAAAAGTTAGATTCAGTTTTTAAGAAAGGTGTTATATCCATGTATCTTGCAATTAACATTCTTGGGTTGCTTGTCTTCTTGGGTATCGGTTTTCTGTTCTCTAAGGACAAAAAAGCGATCAACTGGAAAGCAATTGCTATCATGATTGTATTGAACCTGGTCCTGGCCTGGTTCTTGACTGGTTCAGCTGCTGGTCGTGCCGGCGTTAAGGCCGCTGCCGACGGTTTTGCTTGGATCGTCAACATTTCTGCTAAGGGTACTGTCTTTGCCCTGGGTGCCTGGTACAATGTTAAGAACCTGAACTTCATTTGTTCTGCATTGATGCCAATCCTGATGATCGTTCCACTGTTCGACATCCTGACTTACATTGGCTTCTTGCCATGGATCATCAAGTGGATCGGTAAAGGTCTGTCATTCATCACGGGTCAACCAAAGTTCGAATCATTCTTTGCCGTTGAAATGATGTTCCTGGGTAACACGGAAGTTCTGGCCGTTTCCGGGATGCAAATCCGTAAGCTGACCAAGGCTCGTAACCTGACCATCGCCATGATGTCCATGAGCTGTGTTACTGCTTCGATCCTGGGTGCCTACATCCAAATGATGCCTGGTCAATTTATCCTGACTGCCGTTCCAATCAACATCGTTAACTCACTGATTGCTACCAGCCTGCTGAACCCAGTTACGGTTACTGAAGCAGAAGACACGATTGAAAAAGTTGGTAGTTCTGAGAACGGTAAGAAGGAACCATTCTTCAGCTTCCTGGGCGACTCCATCCTGGGTGCCGGTAAGCTGATCCTGATCATTGTTGCTAACGTTGTTGCCTTCGTTGCCCTGGCTGCTCTGATCGATGCCATCCTGGCTCTGTTCTGGAAGCAACTGTCTCTGGAAAGCATCCTGGGTGTGATCATGTTCCCATTTGCTTGGCTGCTGGGTCTGCCTGTTCACCAAGCATGGATGCTGTCACAAGACATGGGTATGAAGCTGGTTACGAACGAATTCGTTGTTATGGGTGAAGTTACGGGCAAGATTGCTTCTTACCCACACCACCTGCAAGCCGTTCTGACCACGTTCGTTACTTCCTTTGCCAACTTCGGTACGCTTGGTATGATCATTGGTTGTTTCAAGGGTATCGCCGACAAGGAAACCAACGACTACATTGCTCAAAACATTGGCTACCTGTTGCTGTCTGGTATCTTGGTATCACTGCTGTCTGCAGCCTTTGTTGGTCTGTTCGTTTGGTAAGATCTACGACTGCATGCGCTTAACGCGTTTTGCCAGTCAAAAGGGGCTGGCCATTCCGGTTGGCCCTTTTGTTTCCCAGAAAAGTAAAAGCGCTTACTAACGCTTAATTGTAATTTTAAGGAGGAATTCATGATGACGACTAAGATTATTATGGACACTGATCCTGGTATTGATGACGCAGCTGCTTTGACGATGGCAATCAACAACCCTGAAATCGACTTGAAGCTGATCACGGCGGTTGCTGGTAACGTTTCGGTTGACAAGACGACGGCCAACGCACTGAAGATCGTTAACTTCTTTGGCAAGCGTGACGAGATTCCAGTTGCAGAAGGCGCCAAGGAACCTTTGATCAAGCCATTTGAAGACGCAGCTCGGATCCACGGTGCTTCTGGGATGGAAGGCTACGACTTTGGCAATGACTACGGTACGCCAATTGAAAAGAGTGCCGTTCAAGCTCTGCGCGATGCTATCATGGCTGAAGACGAAATCACGTTGGTGCCAACTGGTTCCTACACCAACATTGCCCTGCTGTTCAAGGAATTCCCAGAAGTTAAGAGCCACATCAAGCAAATCGTTGCGATGGGTGGTTCTCTGACTGGCGGTAACATGACCAGTGTTGCTGAATTCAACGTCTTCACTGATCCTCACGCGGCTGAAATCATGTACAAGTCTGGTGTGCCAATCGTAACGGTTGGTCTGGACGTTACGCTGAAGGCCTTGCTGACGCAGGACAGCCTGAACGCAATCAAGGACATGAATGAGACTGGCAAGATGCTTTATGGTCTGATCAGCCACTACAACGACGTCAGTGCTGAAACTGGCGGTCACCCAATGCACGACGTCAACACGATCTTCTACCTGCTGCACCCTGAAGCATTTACGACCAAGGATGTCTGGATTGACATTCAAACTGATGGTCCAGCAATTGGTGCCATGGTCGGCGACATTCGCGGTGCCTACCACGATGGCAAGACTAACGCCAAGGTATGTGTTGACATCGACGCGGCTGCCTTTAACAAGTGGTTTGTTGAAGAAGTCAGCAAGATGCGCTAAAACCAAATAATCATCTGGAAACTGGCTGCCCAGGTTTCAGATAAAAAGCCGATTGATTCGCCAAGCGCGTTTCAACCGGCTTTTTGCGTCTCTTGATCAAGCGCTGAAAATGATTCGATAACGTTGTTAGACGCGGGACTGCCAGCGGGTTTATCGGGCTGATGCGACGGCATTTAAAAATCCGCTGTAAATCGTTGGATCGCTTGAAACAACGGCTTTTTTGGGGTAAAGTAATGGAGTATGTGAAACATCTTCCTGTTTCACAAAGGAGGACTTATGACACCGGAAGAATTTCGACGGGCACTGCAGGATCACGGTATTGAACTGACTGATTCTCAGATGACCCAATTTGCGATTTATTATGAAGATCTGGTGGCCACCAACGAACACGTTAATCTGACGGCCATTACGGATCAAAAAGAAGTTTATCTCAAGCATTTTTATGACTCGTTGACGGGAGCGTTGGCCGAACCTCGTTTGCAGACTGAAGCCCTGACGCTTTGCGATATTGGCGCGGGTGCTGGTTTTCCTTCGCTGCCGCTGAAGATTGCCTTTCCACAGCTCAAGATTACGATTGTGGATTCACTGAACAAGCGGATCAAGTTTTTGGCCGATCTGGTTGCCAAGCTGGGCCTAACCGACGTCAATCTGATTCATGATCGCGCTGAGACCTTCAGTGCCAAAAAGAGTCCCTACCGCGAAAGTTTTGACGTGGTAACGGCGCGGGCAGTAGCCAGACTGGCGGTTTTAAGCGAGCTTTGTCTGCCAGCAGCTAAGGTCGGCGGCGAATTCATCGCTTATAAGGCCAGTGCCGCTAAAGACGAGCTGCAAAAAGGCGGTAAGGCGGTCAAGGTACTGGGCGGCCAGGTTGAGCACACCACCAAGCTGACCCTGCCCGGTACGGATGAGGAGCGTAATCTGATCGTAATTGAAAAAGTTGCCGCGACGCCGAAAAAATACCCCCGGCGGCCAGGATTGCCCAACAAGCAGCCAATTGAGTAGAAAAGAGGATTGAGACATGGCATTTTCACTGTTTGGCCTTGGCAAGCACCAGGGAACCGCCAGCGAAACCAAAAATCAAGTCGTTGAGATTCCGGTTGCCGCCATCGTGCCCAACCAATACCAGCCCCGGAAGGTTTTTGACCAAACCGAGATTCAAGAGCTGGCCCAGACGATCAGCGAGCATGGTCTGCTGCAGCCAATCGTCGTGCGGGAATTTCGACCAGGCGAATACGAGATCATTGCTGGTGAGCGACGGTTTAGAGCCGTTAAGCTGCTGCAATGGGAAAAGATTCCGGCAATCGTCGAAAAGATGACTGACGCGGAATCAGCTTCATTAGCGCTGATCGAAAATCTGCAGCGCGCCCAGCTGAGTCCGGTTGAAGAAGCGCAGGCCTACAAGCAATTGATGGAATTCAACCATCTAACCCAGGCAACGCTGGCTAAGGGAATGGGCAAGAGTCAGTCGTTCGTTGCCAATAAGCTGCGGCTCTTGAAACTGATCAAGCCCGTTCAAAACGCGATTTTGGATGGCCGGATTACCGAGCGTCACGGCCGGGCCCTGCTGAGTCTGGATGAGGATCAGCAGCGCACGCTTTTAATGGAGATCGTCAACCAGCATTGGAACGTTCGCCAGACTGAAGATGCCGTGGCACAGATGCTGGGCAAGCCAACCAGTGCGGAAAAGGCCGCGCAACAAGCTGTCCAACAAGATGCTGCTAGTGAGAACGTGGCCCAGGCAGCTGGCGAAACAACGGAAACTGATGTCACGACTGATTCAGCAGCCGCGAAAACGCCGGCCAAAAAGAAACGGGCTAAGAAAAAGCAGCCCAAATCAATCAAGGTCAGTGACCCACGGATTGCCGTCAACACGATCAAGCACTCCATTAAAATGGTCAAGGACAGCGGCGTGGCAGCCAAGGTCAGTGAAAAAGACACGGCCGATTCATATGAAATTACCATTCGCATTCCGAAGCACTAAAGGAAGGACTGGCGAAACATGGCAAAAAAACGTGGCTTTAGTCTCGCGGCGCTGTTTGGCGATAATGATGCCAAACAAGACCACGAACAAAGCGTAGAAGAAATTGAACTAACGGCGATTCGGCCCAATCCATACCAGCCGCGGCGTACTTTTGACGAAGCGGCCCTGCAGGAATTAGCAGCTTCGATCAAAGAATCAGGCGTCTTTCAGCCAATCATTCTGCGGCAGCCGGATCCAGAGCTGAATCGTTATGAGATCATTGCTGGCGAACGACGCTTCCGGGCTTCCAAGCTGGCTGGCAAAACAACGATTCCAGCCATAGTCCGGACGATGAGCGACTCACAGATGATGGAAGTTGCCGTTTTGGAGAACTTGCAGCGCGAGGATCTAACACCGCTAGAAGAAGCTCAGGCCTACCAGTCATTAATGGATCGCCTGCAGCTGACCCAGGCTCAGGTAGCCGAAAAACTGGGCAAGAGCCGACCTTATATCGCCAACTATCTACGGCTGTTGGGGCTGCCTCAGCCGGTCAAGGACATGCTGGAAGATCACCGTCTGTCAATGGGGCAGGCCCGGACGCTGTTGGGGCTAAAAAATGAACAGGCGTTAGTTAAGCTGGCGCAGCGCGCGGTTAAGGAAAATCTGACCGTGCGGCAGCTTGAACAGCTGGTGGCCGAACAAAATCAAACCGTCAAGCCTGCTAGGTCGGCGAAGAAAAAGGCGACTGCCAAAAAGCCAGCCTACGTTCGTGAAGCTGAAGAACAGCTGCAGAGCCGCTTTGGCACCAAGGTTGTAATGACGGCTAACAAACGAGGCGGCAAAGTCGAGATTCCATATGCCTCGGATGACGACCTGACGCGGATTTTGGAGCTTTTGGGAGTCAAGTTTGACTAGAGAGGAGCGATTTGAATGAAGACCTATGAGCTAAACGATATCGTGCAGATGAAAAAACAGCACCCATGCGGCACGAATCGCTGGCAGATTATCCGGACGGGAATTGACGTTAAGCTGCAGTGTACGGGCTGTGGCCATATCGTCATGATGTCACGGCAAAACTTTGAAAAGCATCTAAAAAAGGTGCTGGAACATGCCGAAAACGAAGCAGACTAATTAAAAAGGAGCAATTATTTCATGTCTTTAACTGCAGGTATCGTGGGACTGCCAAACGTCGGCAAGTCCACGCTGTTTAACGCTATTACCAAGGCTGGTGCCGAAATGGCCAACTACCCATTTGCCACGATTGAACCCAACGTGGGGATGGTGGAAGTACCGGACAAGCGCCTGGAACGAATTCAAGAACTGATTCCCGCCAAAAAGATCGTGCCAACCACGTTTGAGTTCACCGACATTGCCGGGATCGTCAAGGGGGCCTCAAAAGGTGAAGGTCTGGGGAACCAATTCTTGGAAAACATTCGGCAGACTGACGCCATCGTGCATGTTGTACGGGCATTTGACGATACGGACATCACCAGTGTTTCTGGCAAGGTTGACCCCATCGAAGACATCGACACGATCAACCTGGAACTGGTAATGGCCGATCTGGATGCCGTTAACAAGCGCCTGGCCAAGGTTCAACGGGCAGCTAAGGGTCGCGACAAGGAAGCCCTGGCAGAACTGGAAGTCTTAAACAAGATCAAGCCGGTTTTGGAAAATGGTCAAAGCGTGCGTTCCATTGAATTCAACGACCAAGAGCAAAAAATCGTTAAGGGCCTGTTCCTGCTGACGAGCAAGCCGGTCCTGTACGTTGCCAACATCGCTGAAGAAGACATGGCCGATCCAGATGCCAACAAGTACATGGATGCCATCAAAGAACACGTTAAGGGCGATGGCGAGGTCATTGGCGTAGCGGCAGCGGCTGAAGAACAGATTGCCGAAATGGATGAAGAAGAAAAGGCTGACTTCCTGGAAATGGAAGGCGTTGAAGAACCTGGCTTAAACCGGCTGATTCGCGCGGCCTACAAGTTGCTGGGACTGGAAACCTTCTTCACGGCGGGCGGACCAGAAACGCGGGCCTGGACCTTTAAGAAAGGCACGAAGGCACCACAGGCAGCCGGCATCATCCACTCTGACTTTGAACGCGGCTTTATTCGAGCTGAGGTCATGAGCTTCGCGGATCTTGACGAATTGGGCAGTGCCCAGGCCGTTAAGGAAGCCGGCAAGCTGCGGCTGGAAGGTAAGGAATACGTAATGCAGGACGGCGACATCGTTGAGTTCCGCTTCAACGTCTAATCATTGAACCAATTAAATAGAGAGGAAGAACATCTTGGCTGAATCAAAAGAACAACAACCACGCAATGCCGCTGCCGGCCAGCGACAAAAAGAATACGCCAAAGACCAGCGTCAAGAAACGGCACGGGCTTTTGGCAAGCAGGGACTGACGCGTAAAAACGAAGAATTCATGTTCCAATTAAACAAGCAGCTGGACGCACAGGGCGCTGACCCAGCCCAAAAGCCAGCCATGCTTGAAGAAACGCTCAAAGCGCTGCAGGAAGGCCAAAAGACTGGTCAAACGGCGCGCGGCCTGTTTGGTACGCCAACGCAGCGGGCCCACGCCCTGCTGCACCCTGAGCCAACTGAACAATCCCAGACGCAGAGCTCATTAAAATTGATGGCACTGGATAACGGGATCATGTTCTTTGCCATCTTTACCTTTATGTTTGGGTTGATGGACTGGATCTCCCCACAATCAATGAAGGTTGCGCACAACGGTAATATTGGGATCACCTCAATCATCATCGTTGCCATTACCGGTGGGATTCTGTTTGGCTGGATCGCTAAGTACATGCTGCCAGTTAAGAACGAAGAAACCGGCAAATACGTCAAGCGGCCATTATGGGCACGGATCGTTACGGTGGTCAGTGGTCTGGTAATGTGGATTTTGATCTACATTCTGACGGCTATGATGCCAAACAGCGTCAACCCACGTCTGAATCAATGGTTCTACCTGATTTTAGGGGTGGCAGCTTTTGCGCTCGACATCTGGCTACGGGGACGCTACCACATTACCAGCGCCTTTTCGCCACGCCGTCAGCAGCGACAATAAAAATCAGCATCGCGGTTCCATGTGAAACGCGATGCTTTTTTCGAATCGTCAGAATTTATCGTCGACAGATTTGTGATTTGGTCCTAAAACAGCAATTAAAAGGAGTTAAAACCGAACAATCTGAAAAATATTATTAGAATTATGTTAGAATCACGATTATTCGTTGACCAATCGCCAAAAACCTAGTAAGGTAGTAGCTAATATTTAAAGAAGGAAGTGCAGATTGATGTCGAATTGGGATACTAAGTTTGCCAAGAAAGGCTTAACGTTTGATGATGTGCTGCTGATTCCAGCGGAAAGTCATGTCTTGCCAAATGAAGTCGATTTGAGTACGCAGCTGGCAAAGAATATTAAACTGAACGTACCATTTATCAGTGCCGGGATGGATACCGTTACTGAAAGCTCAATGGCAATTGCGATGGCCTTGCAAGGCGGGATGGGGGTCGTTCACAAGAACATGTCCATCGATGCTCAAGCCGGCGAAGTAGCCACGGTTAAAGGCGTTGAACTGCCTGCCAACTCAAACTTCAACCGCGCTGCCGTTGACGAAAACGGTCATCTGCTGGTTGCGGCTGCCGTTGGGGTTACGTCCGACACGTTCCAACGCGCCGAGGCTCTGCTGAAGGCCGGCGTTGACGCGATCGTAATCGACACGGCTCACGGTCACTCGGCTGGGGTGCTGCGCAAGATTGCCGAAATTCGCGAACATTTCCCAGAAGTTACGCTGATTGCTGGTAACGTAGCCACTGGTGAAGGTACCAAGGCGCTGTTTGACGCTGGGGTTGACGTGGTTAAAGTCGGCATCGGCCCTGGCTCGATTTGTACGACGCGGGTGGTTGCCGGTGTTGGTGTCCCACAGATTACGGCAATTTACGATGCTGCTTCCGTGGCTCACGAATACGGCAAGGCCATCATTGCTGACGGTGGGATCAAGTACTCTGGCGACATCGTTAAGGCCCTTGCTGCTGGTGGGAACGCCGTAATGCTGGGCAGCATGTTTGCCGGTACGACGGAAGCCCCTGGCGAAGTCTTTGAAGAAAACGGCAAGAAGTACAAAGGCTACCGTGGTATGGGTTCCGTGGCGGCCATGGCTCAATCGCATGGTTCTTCTGACCGTTACTTCCAAGGTGGGGTCAACGAAGCCAACAAGCTGGTTCCAGAAGGTATCGAAGCCCGGGTTGAATACAAGGGCGACGTTGCTGATGTGATCTTCCAAATGGTCGGTGGTCTGCGCTCCGGAATGGGCTACGTTGGCGCCAAGGACATTCCAACCTTGATCGACAACGCTCAATTCGTTCAGATTACGAACGCTGGTCTGCGTGAATCACACCCACACGACGTTCAAATTACCAAGGCTGCTCCTAACTACAAATAATAACTGAGCCTTAACTCAAAAGCGCTGCTTGATTTTAAGCAGCGCTTTTTTGCGTTCTGAAACGTCATTTGGTGATTGTTTGATTGGCTGGTTGGCTAAATGTGTTAAGATAACAGTTAGCCAAACTTCGAAAAGGATGAGTATTATAATGAAGAAACTGTTCATTTTGTTGATGATTTTAGCCGCGGTTTGTTTTATTGGCGTCTGGATCTATCAGACGCAGCGCCTTAAAAAGAATGCCCGAGCGGCAATTAGCAAAGGACAGGTAGTCATGAACTGGGGCTTAATCATTTTATTTGTGGTCGGTCTGGTGGGAGCATTTGCCGCGCCGGGAGATAAAACCAGTGAGCCGGCTGAACATCATCCTGCCAATGAACATGCCACTAAGGTCAGCAAGGCCCAGTCAAGCTCAGAGTCAGCCGCGGCCGCTTCTTCCAGCAGCTCGCAGTCAGCCAGCTCATCATCAGCGACTTCTTCATCTGCAAGTTCTTCATCCAGCAGTCAGCTGCAGGTCGATTTTCCGACTGACGTTTCCTTAAACAAGACCGGGGATGCGACCGTCAGCTTTAAGGCACCAGCCAACACGCAGTTTGAGATCAAAGACAGCAATAACAATGTCGTGACAACTTTGAACGGCAACGCGCAGGGGGCTGATCAAACCTATAACTTTAAAAAGCCGGGCAAATACCACGTTACCGCTCATAATGGCGACCAGACCATTGATAAAGATTTGACCGTGCGCGGTATTGGGCAATAAATAATAAAAAAATTTATTAACAAATTTTGTTTCATTAAATTATTTATAAAATATAAATATACAGCGTTAACAAACGTAACATTGCGTAACCGTGTATATAAATCAATAAATTAATCTTTTAACAATCGAGGCGTTAAACCTTAGTGCGACAAGACGTGCGGGGCTTGACGCCTTGATTTTTTTGGCTTATGCATAGATAATTTTAAGGTATGTAGATGTAAAATTTTTTTTAAAAATGGGACTATGTAAATATGAATGAAGAATCGAATCAAAATCAACCGGTGCACCATTCGCACCATCACCACCATCATCATCACCATCGTCGGAAACGATTAGGTTTGAAGATTTTGTGGTCATTCATTGGACTTTTAGTGATTCTCGCCTTGATTTTCGCGGGGGTTGCCTGGCGAAACGTCCATGTTGCTACTAATAATATGTACAGCGAATCAGGCGCCAAGACATATCGGAATGCTGACAAGGTCCTCAAGCAGGGCAAGCCGATCAATATCCTGCTTTTAGGGACTGATACGGGGGCATTAGGCCGCAGCTATAAAGGCCGGACGGATACGATCATGATGATGACGCTTAATCCGCAAAAAAAGACGACCACGATCGTCAGTCTGCCGCGGGACATGAAGGTTGATCTGCCCGGATATGCCGAATATTCACCAGCTAAGATCAACGCGGCCTATACATATGGTGGGGTTAAAGAAACCATCAATACTATTCAAAAATACTTTAACGTGCCAATTGACTACTATGTCATGGTTAACATGGGCGGGCTGGAAAAAGCCATCAACCAAGTAGGCGGCGTCAGCGTGACTTCGCCTTTGACGTTTGACTATGAAGGCTACAGCTTTAAAAAAGGTAAGACGTATCACATGAATGGCGCCAAAGCCCTAGCCTTCAGTCGAATGCGCTATGATGATCCGCAAGGCGACTATGGCCGCCAAGAACGCCAGCGCCTGGTCATCACGGCTTTAATGAAGGAAGCTGCCTCATATAAGTCAGTGCTCAACCAAAAATTCTTAAATTCGATTGCTGATCAGTCCAAGACTAATCTGACGTTCAGTGACATGACAACGTTAGCCATGAAGTATCGCAAGGCCAATGGCAAAGTGGTTTCTGACCACGCGCAGGGCCATGGCGACAGTGAAGGCGGCGAGTCGTTTGAAGTCGTGCCAACCAGTGAGATGCAGCGCGTGTCCGATGAGATTCGCGATGCTCTGCAGCTTAAACACGTCAGCGTGACTGATTAAAGGAGGAAAACATTGGAAAACAGCAGTAACAACACGATCGATTTGCGTCGCCTGTTTAATCTGTGCCGTAAACATCTGAAGTTTTTGATTACCTGTACGATTGCCCTGGCATTGGCCGGCTTTATCGTTTCTAAATTCATTATGACGCCGAAATACACGGCAACCACGCAATTATTGGTTAACCAAAAAAACGAAAACAATGCCAATGGTCAGGCCTACAACAACCAGCAGGCCGACATTCAGGTCATCAATACCTACAAGGACATCATTACCAGTCCAGTAATCCTAAAAGAAACCAAAAAAGAACTGGCCAATCCAGTCAAGGTCGTTCGCAAGGCCCAGCCAGCCAAGTACAAGACGCTGGCTGATGGGACCAAGCGGCTGGTCAGCGCGGCCAAGCCAGCTAAGGTTGAACACACCGGTCAAGGCTACAGCATGACGACCAGCCAGCTGTCAGACGCGATCACGATCAAGACGCAGACCAACTCGCAAGTCTTCTCGGTCAGCGTGGAAACCGATAATCCAAAGAAATCCGCGGCGGCGGCCAACACGATTGCCAACGTCTTCAAAAAGCGGGTCAAAAAGATCATGAATGTTAACAACGTGACGGTCGTGGCCCGCGCGACAACGCCAAGTAAGCCATCATCGCCTAACGTTAAGCTGTTTACGCTGGCGGGGGCCGTTTTGGGGCTTTTGATCAGCTTTATGATCGTACTGATGCGCGATCTGATGGATACCAGTGTGCGGGACAACGACTTCATGGTTGATGAACTGGGCTTGACGAATCTTGGTCAGATTACCCACATCAACTTGGATGACGGCTTCTCAATCAAGCGGCGTTCGCAAAACACGCAGACGCGCCGGGTCTAAAGGAGGGTTATGATGGGAATCTTCAAACGTAAATCGCGAGTTGACAACAATACGATGAAAAACGGCGCCAAGCTGATCACAGTGGCTAAGCCCAAAAGCGTCGCCGCGGAACAGTTTCGGACCGTACGTACCAACATTCACTTCATGGCTGTGGACCGACGCTTAAAGACGATTGCTTTTACCTCTGCCAACATCAGTGAAGGGAAAAGTACCGTCGCGGCTAACTTGGCCATCGTCTGGGCGCAAGAAGGCAAGAGCGTGCTGCTGATTGACGCCGACATGCGCCGCCCAACGCTTAATTCAACTTTTGATTTGACCGGACAGTCAGGCTTGTCAACGGTTTTGAGCAGTGATCAATCAGAAGTCAACTTAAACGATGTGATCCAGGAAAGCGGCATTGAAGGCTTGGATTTGTTGCCAAGCGGGGCGGTACCGCCTAACCCAGCCGAGCTGCTGAGCTCACAGCGAATGAAGGTACTTTTGGAAGCCGTGCAGGCCCAATACGATCTGGTCGTATTAGACGTGCCGCCAATGCTTGAAGTTACCGATACGCAAACGATCGCGGGCAGCGTGGATGGCGTGGTGCTAGTCGTTCGCCAAGGTGTCACGCAAAAAGCCGGTGTGCGGCGGGCCGTAGAACTGTTGAAGATGAGTCATGCGCATCTATTAGGCTACGTTATGAATGACGTCGTACCAGAAGATGACGCGGGCTACGGTTATGGCTACGGTTATGGCTATGGCTACGGTTATGAAAAGGAATCGGAAAACTAGTCGTATTAAAAGCAGGAAAGGTGAATCAGGATGGTTTTAATCGATCTGCATTGTCACTTGTTGCCAGGCGTGGATGATGGCTCACCGGACCTCGCGACTTCTTTAAAACTGGCCCAAGACGCGGTTGATGATGGCGTAACGCACGCCTTGCTGACACCGCATCATATGAATGGACACTACATTAATCATAAAGCCGATGTATTGCAGCTGACGGCGGACTTTCAACAAGCCTTGAAGGAAAATGCGATTCCATTAACGGTTTTTCCGGGTCAAGAAGTTCGGATTAATGGCGAGCTATTGGAAGCCTTGCGTAAGGACGATATTTTGTTCGCGGATGAAGGCGGGCGCTACATGCTGCTGGAGTTTCCTAGCCAAGAAGTGCCGCAGTACGCGAAGGAAATGGTTTTTAAGCTGCGGCAGCAAGGTATCGTGCCGATTATCGTCCACCCTGAACGAAACGCCGAGCTGCTGGAACATCCGGAAAGACTGCAGCAGTTTTTGGAGCAGGGATGCCTGACCCAATTGACGTCCAGCAGCTATCTGGGCCGGTTCGGCAAAAAGATTGAAAAGGTGACGACCAGCATGATCAAGGCCGGGCAGGGAGCCATCTTTGCCTCTGACGCGCATGCCTTGAGTCATCGCGAATATGAGCTCAGCGAAGCGCTGCAGAAACTGCGTGGCGAATTTGGCGCTGAGCTGGCTGATACATATGAACAAAACGCGCGCAACATTATTAATGGGGAACAGGTTAATTTAGATTGGCAGCCACTGCCTAAAAAGAAACGTTTTTGGTTCTTTTAGTTAAGAAAATTAGGCGGGGAGGGGGGAAACCTCGCCCCTCTTTTCGACTAAAAATACATATAAAGTGGGAGAAAAATATGAGTAATGTATTGATTACTGGTGGAGCAGGGTTTATTGGTTCGAATCTGGCGCACGACCTTGTAGAAAAAGGGAATAAGGTTACGATCGTTGATGATTTATCAATGGGACGGTTGGAAAATTTAGTTGACATTCAAGATAAGATTACTTTTATTGAGCATGATGTTTGTGATCATGAATTTATGCATGAACTGCTATTGAAAAGTAATTTTGATTATATTTACTACCTTGCCGCTGTGGCTAGCGTAGCTGATTCAGTTGAACGCCCAGTACCAACTCACAAGATTAATCAAGAATCTGTCTTAGATACTTTAGAGTTTATTAGAGAAAACGAATTGGAAATTAAACGGTTTGTCTTTTCTTCGTCGGCAGCCGTGTATGGTAATTTAAAGGCATCGCCCAAAAAAGAAGATATGCCAGTACAGCCATTAACGCCCTATGCGGTTGATAAATATGCCTCCGAGCGCTTTACTCTTGATTACAATTATCTATATGGGGTTCCAACAGCTGCTGTTCGTTTCTTTAATGTTTATGGACCAATGCAAAATCCGGAGTCGCCATATTCGGGTGTTTTATCCATAATTACGGACAAACTGCAAAAAAATGAAACTTTCACACTTTATGGAGATGGCTCACAAACGCGGGATTTTGTTTATGTTGGGGATGTAGTTGCTGCGTTGCAGTTAGTTGCAGAAAAAACACCAGTCAGCACGGTATATAACATAGCTGATGGCGGTGAAACATCATTGAACGACGTGATTCATACATATGAAGAAGTAGCTCATAGAAAGTTGGATATTAACTACTTGCCAAAACGTAATGGGGATATTGATAAATCTTTGGCAGATGTTACTAAGATTAAGACATTAGGGTTTAAGCCTAAGTGGACGTTAAAAGATGGCTTAAAAGAGTATTGGGATTATGAAGAAAAGAGGGCGGAGAATCATGGACAGCACGAATAGTAATGTACATATTACCGAAACTTCACGAGATAATACATATGAATATTTAAAACATATCGGGGAACCTATTCCTAAAAGTAAACTAGTCTGGAAACGTTTGTTAGATATTTTATTTGGAGTAATTGGTTTAATTATCAGTGCCCCTTTCATTTTGATTTTTGGAATTATTATCAAATTAACATCACCTGGGCCAGTATTCTTTAAACAAGAGCGTGTTGGCTATATGGGCAAAAATTTTAAGGTTATCAAATTACGCTCCATGCGGAATGATGCCGAAGCTAAAACAGGTGCAGTATGGGCCAAAAAGAATGATCCGCGAGTAACCCCGGTTGGTCGCTTTATGCGCAAAACACGAATTGATGAGATGCCGCAGTTTTGGAATGTTTTAAAGGGTGAAATGAGTCTAGTCGGGCCACGACCAGAAAGACCAGAACTGACTGAAAAGTTTTATAAGCAATGGCCAGAATTTCCGCAGCGGTTACGTATTATCCCAGGAATTACTGGTTATGCGCAAGTGAATGGTGGTTATGATATCTCACCAGAAGAAAAGTGTCATTTAGATAATTATTACATTAAGCATTACTCATTCCTTTTTGATATCAAGATTGCTTTGCAGACAATAAAGACTATGTTTACTGGTGATGGAGCACGATAAACCAATGAAGAACAAATCCTATCCATCTTTTTCTGTATTAATGTCAGTTTATAAAAATGAAAAGGCACAGTATTTAGATGCATCATTAAAGAGTATTGAGGATCAATCAATAATCCCCAATGAAATCGTACTGGTTGAAGATGGTCCGCTTACAAAAGAACTCTATGAAGTAGTAGATACTCATAGAAATAAGTTTGGTGAGGGTTTTAAAGTAGTAGTACTAAATAAAAATCAAGGACTTGGAAATGCATTACGAATAGGTACCAAGTATGTCTCGACAAAGTGGATTGCTAGAATGGATACAGATGATATAGCAGTGCCAAATAGATTTGAACTACAGTTAAGGGAAGTAGAAAAAAATCCACAATTGGCAGTGATAGGCGGTCAAGTGGATGAATTTGAAGGTTCAATTGACAATATTGTTGGAAAAAGAATAGTGCCTTGCTCACAAGTAGATATATATAAATTTATAAAATGGAGAAGTCCCTTTAATCACCCAACTGTTATGATAAACAAAAAAATGCTAGAAAAGGTTGGAGGATATGAAAACAAAGGAAAATTAGAGGATTATTTTCTGTGGGCAAAAATCATAGCTAAAGGATATGCGGTAAGAAATTTACCTCAAGTATTAGTACACATGCGAGTTGATTCGGGCATGTATGATCGACGTGGTGAATTTAAGAATTTAAAACCGATCTTTGAATTGAGAGAATTTTTAAATAAAAATCATTTAATAAATTCCTTCGAAAAATATTTGGGCGATTTGTTAATGTTGAGTAATATTATTGTTCCAAGTAGCTTTAGAAAAATAGTATACAATAATTTTCTACATAAAGATTGAGCTAATGCTAAAGCGCTTAAGAATAACCATGTTTAGTCTAGAGATAATCAGATAAAAGAATAATGAAAGAAATTACATATAAATTAGTAATGCCAACATTTTCTAAATATTTAGATATAACTGCAAGTTTTTTGGAATTGCTGTCTATCAATTGGCCAGAATCAAAAAAACATATTGTGATATCTGTGGTGGATGATCAACGACAGGAGTATTCCAACTTTAAGGGTTTTGAAATATTAAAAAATAAAGTCGGGACCACTTTACCTAGTTGCATAGTAAATGTAGCTAAAAGATATAAGGCAGATTATTATTTATCTTTTTTAGGAGATGCATTTGTTTCAGAAAAAATTAATAATAAAGATGTTGATGATTTTTTAATAGAATTACACAAGAATAATATTGAATATTGCAGATTAAAACCCCAAAAAGTGATGAACGCTTATCCAATAGGAAAAATGTTACGTTCAATTAATACTAATGAACGCTATTCGCATAGTTTTGTTGCGTTTGCAGCTACTTCCGAATTTATTTTACACGAATTTCAAAATAACATGACTGATCGTGATTTTGAAATTAAATATTTAAAATTAGCGTTACAAAATAAAAATGAAGTCATTCCTAACAGGGCAGTTTTAAGGAAAAATATTTTTCACATTTTGCCAAGCATGCAAAAGGGTGAATGGGATTTACTTGCAATAAAATATTTAAAGTTTAAATACCCAGAAGTGGAGTTTTCTAAGAGGTTTAAAAATGTTGGCTATCTAAAAGAGTTACTATTAGTTTTGAGAAAAATGTTATTACCATTTATTTCAAATAAATTAAGAATCCAGATTAAGAATATCTTAAATAAATCGGGATTATTTGATACTAATTTGTAAATCGGAGCCCGACAATATTAATAAAAAGACGAATTATTATGAGTAAATTTTTATATTTTATTAAAAGGCATAATGCTATAAAAGATTTCATAAAGTTAATAATTGCTTATGTGTATTATCCAATTGTGGTTTTCTATTGGCTAATTACGAAAATCGATACAAAGTACCCAAAAGGGCTTTGGTTAGTTGGGGAACTAGGTGTAGATGCTAAAGATAATGGCTTTTATTTTTTTAAGTATTTAAATAAAAATCATCCTGAAATTAGTTCTTATTATTATATCGATTATGATCAACCAATTAGTTCAGTTGTAAAAAAGGTTGGAAAAACAGTTTCGTTTAATGGTAGAGATCATAAAAAAGCATTTATTAATTCAAAATATATTATCTCAACCCAAGATATGTATAGTATCCCCTTTGGTAGAATTAATTGGAAGGAATTTAAGAAAGCTTATCCATGGTTGGTGCGTCATAAAAAATATGTTTTTTTACAACATGGTGTTATTAAAGATGATAGTTCCGAAAATCTAAATTATAAGAGAACTTTATTTGATTATTTTGTAGTTACTACAAAAGATGAGTTTAATGAGATTAATTCTGATAAATATGGCTATCCGAAGGGAAATGTAATTATGACGGGGCTTCCTAGATATGATAATTTGTATATTCATAGGAATGACCCAACAAAAAAAGAAATATTGTTTATGCCAACTTGGCGCCAGTATTTAGCTGATGTGACAGAAAAACAGTTTATGGTGTCTGAATATTTTCAAACTATTAATGATTTGCTTAATGATCAGAAATTAATAGATTTATTGGATAGAAATAATTTAAACCTTGCCTTCTTTCCACCACATCAAGAAATTCAAAAATTTTTACACTTGTTTTATTCTAAGAGTGATAAAATTCGTTTTATCGATGTAGAAGAAGAGTCGGTATCACAGTTAATTTTAAACAGTAAAGTAATGATTACCGATTATTCTAGTGTTGCTTTTGATTTTGCTTTTTTAAAGAAACCTATAGTCTATTTTCAATTTGATGAAAAGACATATAGGAAGGGACACTATAAAGAAGGATATTTTAGTTATTTAAATGATGGATTTGGTCCAGTTGTCTATACAAAAAAAGCATTAATTTGCGCGATTGAAGATATTTGTGATGATAAATTTAAAGTGAAAAATGAATATTTAAATCGTATTAATAATACTTTTAATTTACGTGATAATTTAAATAGTAGCCGATTATTCAATATATTAAACCGAGGTTAGTAATAGATGGAATTTAGTACTGTAGTCGTTACTTATGGTGATGAACAGAGATTTAAGGGATTGGCGTCAACCATTAAGTCTGCCTTAGATGCAGGATCTAAGAAAATTATATTAGTTGATAATGGGACTCAGTATGAACTAGTTGATAAAGTAAAAGAAGAGTTAAAGAGTAATAAAGTTAAAATTAAATCTCTACCTTCAAATGAAGGATCAGCTAAAGGATTTATATATGGAATTGAAGAAGTATTAAAAGATCAAAATATATTACAAAATGAATATATTTTAATCTTAGATGATGATGTTATTTTAGACAAAGACTTTTTGCATAACTTCAGTATTGTATTAAAAGAACATGGTTATGACTGTAAAAAAATAGTTTGGTCATTATATAGAAAAGGTCGAGAAAAAACTTTTAATGAAAGTGCGGATAAAAATAGATATTTTTACTTAAATAATATTGGCGGTTTTTCTTTATTTAGAAAACGTTCAACATATTTAACTAAAAGAAAATATAGAGATATTAGTGAACCTTTTCTTATTACATGGGCTGGAATGCTAATAAAAAAATCAGATCTTGCAACTATTAAATTACCAAAAACTGATTATTACGTATATGAAGATGACAGTGAGTTTTCAATAAATATACACGAAGCAGGATATTCAATTTATAAAAGTGATAAGTTAATTTTAAGAGAAAATTCAAAATCGTGGTTTGAGAAAAACGGAAAGCCACAGTCAGGATATAGATTGTACTATGAAAACGCCTCACCAGAAGGTCGTTATCTATATAAAATAAGGAATAGTGTGAATTTAACAAAAAATAAATTACTAACAAATAAATTAGTCTTCTATACAAACATCATAATATTCTTGTTAGCTGGATATTTAAGATATGGATTATTTAAGATGGGAAGTTTAAATAAATTAAATAAGTTAATTACTGCTGTTGAGGCGGGATTAAATGATCATTTAGGAAAAGAGAATGAGTGGGATTTATAATGAGGAGAATTGTAAGTGATATATTTATTTACTATTGCGGTATGTTTAGTAACAGGTATTATTTTTAAAAATACAAAAGTAATTGGCTTTTGGGGGTTAATGGTATTAGCTTACTTAACAGGAACTGCTAATCCATTAACTACTTTAGATTACGAAGATTATTTAATTCATTATAATATTCAGGGATTAGAAGTGTCCCCGTTTGAAAAAGGCTATACTTTAGTGTCTTCTTTTTTTTTAATGCATGGATTTGACTATGCCCATTTTAGAATCATTATAGCGTATATTGCATTCATATTTATGTTTATTGGAGTTTGTCATTTTACAAATAATGTTGCATTGTTTACTGGAATATATGGAATATCTTTCTTTTTTTTAGATGCAATCCAAATTAGAAATCTGTTGATGTTAGCTATGTTAATTTTAGGAGTAGGGTTGCTAGCTGAGAAAAATAAGAAAAGCAAGATATTTGGTATATTTTTGATGTTTGTTTCAACGCAATTCCATGATTTGGGATATTTATTCTTGCTTTTCTTTCTAATATGTATTTTTACTGACAGAGAAAGAATAGAAAAATATTTTAACTTGTATGTTGGGATATCTTTCGGGTTAGGAGTAATATTACTTGTTTTTAATTCTAAGACATCAATAGTAAACATATTGTATAATTTTTTGTTGAAATTCTCTTCAAGATCAGCTTCGGCAGAGAATATAATGTCAAAGTATGGTAGAGGAAATGGCATAAGTACGGTTATTATTATATGGATTAGCTTGTTGTTACTATACATATCGTTGAAATTTATAATAAATGATTTAAAACAACTAGGTATATATAACGATGATCATATGAAAATACTACTTGTAGGATGTATGGTAGCATTTACAGTAGCATTTTTAGCAGTACTTGCCCCAGACTATTTGCGTTTAGATAGGGTTGCTCTCTGTTTTTATATAATACTTCTTTGTGTACTTAAAGGATATTTGGGAACGATTAGAAAGGTTAATCCCAAAAAAATAGGTGTCATTCTATGTTTATTGTTGATATCTATTTATATTAACAATAAGGTGTGGGGATCGGAATATTTACAATCAATACCATTTTTAATAGGGATAGAAAAGTAAAATTAGGAGAGCAATTAAATTGAAAATAGGTGCAGTTATAGTCACTTACAATCCAAATATTGAAATTTTTGAACGGAATGTATCTTCCGTAATTAATCAAGTTAATAATATTGTTATTGTTGACAATGGGTCAAGCAATTTTAAAGAAATAGAAGAAAGTATGTTTGCTTATGAAAAAGTTATTTTAATAGGATTGCAGCATAACTTCGGGATAGCTAAGGCGCAGAATGATGGTTTTTATGAATTAAAACATAGAGGATGTAAATGGGTTTTGACATTAGATCAAGATACTGTTTTGCCTACTGATTATGTGGAAAGAATAACAAAATATATTACAAAATATAATAAAAAAGTTGGCATAATTACTGGAGCTTACATAGATAGGAATTGGAATACAAGCTATTTAAAAGAAGTAAGGCAGAACAGAGACAAAGAGGTTGAGGAATTTACTCAAGAAATATCTTCAGGTAATTTAGTAGCAATGAGTGCTTGGGAAACAGTAGGCGGATTTGATGAGTATTTATTTATAGATTATGTAGATTTCGATTTTGATTATCGTTTAAAAAATGCGGGATATGTTTTATATAGGGCAAATCAAGTAGAATTTGATCATGAAATTGGCAGTCCAATCAAGCATAACTTCTTAACTAAAATATTACTTTTAGATAGGAAAGAACTATTCGATCATTCTTGCAAGAGATTGTTTTATCTGAATAGAAATAGAATAATTGTTAGAAAAAGATATCCGCAATTTGGATCATCTTTTAAAATGATTATTGCTGAAATTCTTGATTTGAGAAAAGTGTTAGTTATGAAGGGTTCAAAGATTAAGAAGTTTAGTAATTCATTATTAGGAATAGTGTCTGGTATTTTGTATAAAGATTAGTATAGTTTGTTAGGGAAGTGATTAGTAAATTATGAAAGGTATTATTTTAGCCGGGGGTAGCGGGACACGGCTCTACCCAATTACACGTGGTATTTCTAAGCAATTGATTCCGGTTTATGATAAGCCAATGATTTATTATCCATTGTCAACTTTAATGTTGGCAGGGATTCGTGATGTTTTAGTAATTTCAACGCCAGAATATTTGCCATTGTTTGAAGAACTATTAGGAGACGGTTCAGAAATCGGAATGAACTTTTCCTATCAAGTACAGGAACATCCCAATGGTTTGGCTGAAGCATTTATTTTAGGTGAAGATTTTATCGGTAATGATTCAGTTGCCCTCGTTTTAGGCGACAACATCTACTACGGCTCGGGACTTTCAACACTGGTTCAAAATGCCGCACAAAAAGAAAACGGGGCGACAGTGTTTGGCTACCATGTCAATGACCCAGAACGTTTTGGCGTCGTTGAGTTTGATGAAAATATGCATGCTCTCTCACTGGAAGAAAAACCAAAACAGCCTAAGAGCAATTATGCAGTGACCGGGCTTTACTTCTATGATAATGATGTCGTTGAGATTGCCAAGCACATTCAGCCATCAGCCCGGGGTGAATTAGAAATCACTGACGTCAATAAAGAGTACTTAAAACGTGGTCAGTTGGACGTGCAGTTGATGGGGCGTGGCTATGCCTGGCTTGATACTGGCACGCATGACTCAATGCTTGAAGCAGCCAATTTTATCGCCACGATTGAGAAACGGCAAAATCTGAAGGTTGCGGCAATTGAAGAAATTGCCTACCGGATGGGATACATAAATAAAGAAGAACTGATTAAACTGGCACAGCCATTAAAGAAAAACGATTATGGTCAGTACTTATTGCGTTTGGCAGAGGAGAAATAATTATGGGTAAATTAAACGTTCAAACGACAAAATTACAAGACGTTAAGATTATCACACCAGCCGTCTTTGGCGATCATCGTGGCTTCTTTGAGGAAACCTACTCCGATCGTGACTTTAAAGCTGCTGGCATTGATTTTGACTTTGTCCAGGATAACCAATCGCTGTCCACTCAAGCCGGTGTTTTGCGTGGATTGCACTTCCAACGCGGTCAGTCTGCGCAAACCAAACTGATTCGCGTGGTTACCGGTGCAGTTTTGGATGTCATTGTCGACCTGCGGAAGGGGTCGCCAACGTACAAGCAGTGGGAAGGCTACATTCTTTCCGCCAGCAACCATCGTCAGTTGCTGGTACCACGCGGTTTTGCGCATGGCTTTCTGACGCTGACTGACAATGTCAACTTTGTCTACAAGTGCGACAACTACTACGATGCTGAAGCTGATGGCGGGATCTCGTTTAAGACGCCTGAACTCAACATTGACTGGCCAATCGAATTTGACAAGGCGATTACTTCCGAAAAAGATGCCAAGCAGCCAACCTTGACGGAATTCGAAAAGGATAATCCATTTGTCTACGGTGAAATCTAGGAGAAGTAAGCATGACGGAATTTAAGAATATTATCGTAACGGGTGGCTGTGGTTTTATTGGCTCCAACTTCGTTCACTACGTCGTTAACAACCATCCGGAAGTAGAACACATCACGGTATTGGACAAGCTGACTTATGCCGGCAATAAGGCCAATCTGGCGGGACTACCAACTGATCGTGTGGAACTGGTAGTCGGCGACATCTGTGACAAAGAACTGGTTGATCAGTTGGTTTCAAAAGCTGATGCCGTGGTTCACTACGCGGCTGAAAGCCATAATGACAATTCGCTGCAGAATCCGGATCCATTTATTCAAACCAATATTGTCGGCACCTACACGCTGATTCAAGCCTGCCGCAAGTATGACGTGCGGTTCCACCATATTTCTACGGATGAGGTTTATGGTGATCTGCCACTGCGCGAAGACTTGCCAGGTCATGGTGAGGGGCCTGGCGAAAAGTTCACGCCGGATTCTCCATACCGACCATCTAGTCCTTACTCATCATCAAAGGCCAGCTCCGACCTGTTGGTACGGGCATGGGTTCGTTCCTTTGGATTAAAGGCGACAATTTCCAATTGTTCAAACAACTATGGTCCTTACCAGCACATCGAAAAGTTTATTCCGCGGCAGATTACCAATATCTTGAGTGGTATTCGGCCAAAGCTTTATGGCTCAGGTAAGAACGTGCGTGACTGGATTCATACCAATGATCATTCACGAGCGGTTTGGACGATTTTGACCAAGGGCAAGATTGGCGAGACTTACTTGATTGGTGCCAATGGCGAAAAGAATAATAAAGAGGTTCTAGAATTGATTCTGGAACTGATGGGTCAGCCTAAAGACGCCTATGATCACGTTAAGGATCGTCCTGGTCATGACCTGCGCTATGCGATTGACGCTACTAAGCTGCGGACCGAGCTGGGGTGGGAGCCTAAGTACACGGACTTCCGTGAAGGTTTAAAGGACACAATTAAGTGGTACACCGACCATCGTGATTGGTGGGAAGCGGAAAAAGCCGCTGTGGAAGCCAAGTACGCTAAAAATGGTCAATAGTGGACTTTCAAAAAATAGTGCTATATCAAACTTTTATAGTTATGGTAAGCGCTATTATTTTTTTGAAAGATAGTTTTTAGTACATAAGAATTTAATATTTGGAGAAAAAATTTGTCATTATCAGATAAAATTAAATTATATAACTTCAAAAAAAAATGGAGAAAAAATAATCAAAATAACTTTACAGTTGTTGTGAATGTTTTTCCAGAAGAATTAGTAAATGTAGGTAATTATACATATGGTCCTATAAAATTTTTATCAATTACTGGTAATAAATTAATAATTGGTAATTATTGTAGCATTGCAAGTGGAGTAACATTTTTAGCAGGATTAGATCATCCAACGAAATTTATTTCAACATATCCATTTATCTCACGTTTTGCTAGTGGAAAAGATGCGATATCAAAAGGGGATATATTGATAGATGATGATGTTTGGATTGGGTATGGAGCCACAATATTATCAGGTGTTCATATCCATCAAGGGGCAGTTATAGCGGCGGGGGCTGTCGTTACAAAGGATGTTCCTCCTTATGCAGTTGTTGGTGGTGTTCCTGCAGAAATTATAAAGTATAGGTTCAGTCCTGATATTATTAAAAAGTTATTAAAAATAGAATATTCTAAGTTAGAGCCAAAAGATATCATCAAAAATAGAAACATTTTCTATAAGAAGATTAATGATGAAAAAGAATTAGAAGAAATATGTAAATTACTCCCTATGAAATAGTAAAAATAATTGTTTAGAATCTAAATTCCTTTAATTCAGTAAGGAGAGAACTATTGAATAAAAAGTCATTAGGATTAAATGCCCTTTTTAATGGGTTACAGAGTATTCTAAATATGTTATTCCCATTAATCACCTTTCCTTATGTGTCAAGAGTGTTGTCCGTAGATGGAGTTGGGACATATAATTTTTCAAGTTCCATTGTCAACTATTTTTTAATGATTGCTGCATTAGGAATAAGTACTTTTGCAGTTCGTGAAGGTGCGAGGTTAAGAGATGATAGAGAAAAATTCAGTGAATTTGCTAGTAAGGTATTCACTATAAACTTGTTATCAACTTTAATATCGTATCTATTATTATTTCTATTATTATTATTAGCTCCTAATTTACAGTCATATGTTGCAGCGATACTAGTTTTTAGTATTCAGATTTTTTTTACTACTTTAGGCACGGATTGGATATATATAATATTTGAAGAATATGGCTACATAACGGCTAGAAACATTATATTTAAAATAATGTCAATAATTTTATTATTTACTTTTGTCAGAAAATCAGACGATTATTTAAATTATGTTGCTATAACAGTTTTTGCTTCTTCAGGTTCATATGTATTAAATTTTTTTCATGCCAAAAAATTCTGTGATATTAAAATAACTCTAAATATTAACTGGAAAGAATATTTACCACCAATTTTAATTATTTTTGCCTCAACTGCGGCTATAAAAGTATATACTAGTTCAGATATAACTATACTAGGCTTAATCAAGGATAACTATACTGTAGGAATTTATAGTGCAGCTATTAGGATATATAATACTATAAACAATACTTTAATATCGGTAACTGCTGTAGTGGTTCCACGTTTAGCTATGTTGATGGGAAAAAGAAGAATGCGGGAATATTATAGATTATTAAAGTATGTAATAAATATGACATTTATTATTTATTTGCCAGCTATTTCCGGTATCTTTATGACTAGTAGAAATATTATTCAAATTCTATCAGGAAATGCTTATGAGCAATCAACATATTCTCTGCAGATACTTTGTTTTGCATTGATTTTTAGTGCATTAGCGGCAACAGTAAATCAATGCGTGTTAATTCCAGGGAAAATGGAAAAAAGATCTTTAATAAGTACTCTGATTGGTGCAGTAGTAAATGTTGTATTAAATATAACTCTAATTCCACTATTTTCTGAAAAAGGATCTGCTTTTACAACAGTTATAGCTGAAGCTACTACTCTTACAGTAATGGTATATTATGGTCGAGTTTTTTTGAAAAACGTGCTCAATGATGTCCAAGTTTTTAAAAATTTTCTTCAGTCAATCTTAGCAAGTTTATTTGTTATTCTAGCATGTTGGTTGTGCCGATTATTTATACATAATATTATTTTAAATTTAATCGCGTCTATAGTACTGTCAGTGTGCGTATATTCAATAGTCTTACTTGTGTTAAAGAACGATATAATGCTTAATATAATCGATGGGGCAATTATTCGTATTAGGAGTAGAAATTTGTAATTTAATAGACTATAGGGAGAATTAATTATGTCAAAAATCTTAATTACTGGTGCTAATGGTCAACTAGGGACTGAATTGCGCCATTTATTGGACGAACGCGGAATTGCCTATGATGCACGTGATGCCAAGGATATGGACATTACGGACCGTCAAGCAGTTGAAGAACAGGTAACGGCTCTTAAGCCAGCAGTAATCTATCATTGTGCGGCCTATACGGCAGTCGATAAAGCTGAAGACGAAGGTAAGGAAATCAACTGGCGGGTAAATGAAGATGGTACTCGCAATCTGGCTGAAGTAGCGGCTAAAGTTGGTGCCAAGCTAGTTTACCTTAGCACGGATTATGTATTTGATGGTACTAAGACGAGCGAATATGAAGTTGACGATCCTACCAATCCTAAAAATGAATATGGCAAAGCCAAGCTGGCTGGTGAGAAGGCTATTCAAGCTGTCATGACTGATTATTATATTATTCGGACTTCATGGGTCTTTGGTGAATATGGCAAGAACTTTGTCTACACGATGCTGCGCTTGGCTAAGGATCATGATCGTTTGACAGTAGTTGATGATCAAGTTGGCCGCCCAACCTGGACTCGGACATTAGCAGAATTTATGACATATCTGGTTGATCGTCATTGTGAGTATGGCGTTTATCAATTGTCGAATGAAGACAGTTGCTCTTGGTATGAATTTGCCTGTGAAATCTTGAAAGATAAGAATGTAGATGTTGCTCCAGTCACCTCTGAAGAATATCCGCAAAAGGCATATCGGCCACGTCATTCCATTATGAGCCTGAAAAAAGCGGAAGCCACTGGATTCATCATCCCAACGTGGCAGAATGCTTTACAGGAATTTATGAACCAGATTCAAGACAATTATTAATAATTGAAAACACCCTTCTATACATGAGATGACTCACGTATAGAAGGGTGCTTATTAGCTACCTAAGAAAGCGCATACATATAAGGCAATTGAAAATTGTACAGAAATGGCAATCTCAAAATGTATAATTATGGCAGTTTAAGGAAGCCGTTTGCAAGTAGCTACTATTAGCTTGCATGAATTTAAATTTAGATGTCTGATTTAAGTTTGTTTCGTGATGTGAGCGCTTAATATATAATTAGTATATATTAATGAATAAACTAAATGGTTGGGAGGAATAAGTATGCACAAATTAAAACTTGAAAACTTAGGTAATCAATATTTTGAAGATAATGAGATTACTAGTCTAGCTGATTATGTAAAAAAAGTGGAAGAACTCTATTCGATATTGGAAAAAGAAGATAGAGATAATAAAGAAAACATGGTTAACAATGAGGATTATGATAGAAGGGAACTATATTTCCGTGGACAAGACAACATTGAATATGGAAATACGTGCCCTAGTTTATTTCGCAATAATGAACGCTATGAATATGAAGCAAACATGATTAATGATTTTATTGCCAAATATCCTGATTTATTCAAAGATTGTCAAAATAATGTTGATAGATTAGCCCTGATGCAGCATCATCAATTGCCTACTAGGCTGTTAGATTTAACGACTAATGCGCTGATAGCTCTGTATTTTGCCGTAGAAAAAGATAATTGTAAAGATGGCGTAGTATATGTTTTTAATAACTTTTACAATGAAGATTTTGTTGATAAAGCGTTAAATGTCTCTTTCTCTGAATTAGATGTCTCCCATAGTATTTTTAAATTTTTGAGGATTAAGTCCTCTAAGCGGGATTCTTTTAGTGATCAAGTTGAAATTGAAACTTCTTTAGCTAGAATGAAACGAAAGGATAGCAAGGGCTTCATAAAAGAAGTTATGAAATTTTATGAGGGGCTCAGTAAGTACTATTCAGCCAAAAATCAGAAAGTTTATTGGAAAGATGCTTATGAAGAGTATTTGCAAAATTTACATAGACAACAACATAAATGTTCATTCAAAGATATATGCATGTGTAATACTAAAAAAATTTTAAACTTATATGATGATTTTAACAATGCAATTCCTACTATTCGTTTATATCATGCGATCGAAAGAGACAGTGGCAATTTTGACCATATTATCAACCCAGTAGAAATGTATCTGCCTAAAATCGTTACTCCAAGAATTATTGATCAACGAATTAAAAATCAACAAGGACTGTTTATGCTAGTTCCATTTATTTTTGATAATAAAGGGGTAGGTACTGAATCACTCCTGACAAAGACTCAATGCCTTATTAATACTTTGCTTTATACTAGACGGGATGTGCATACTGGAAAGGATAAAGCAATTGCCTTTAGGATTCCTTGCTGCAAGAAAAAGAAACTCAGAAAAGAACTAAGCAATATTGGTATTAGCAAGAGTTTCATTTATCCTGATGCTACTCACTATGCTGAAGATATTGCCGATAGTTACCTAAATTAGTCATACATATTTTAAGAAAAAAGGGTTAGGCGTAACCAAGCACCTAGCCCTTTAGTGTGTAAAATCTGCTAGAAAGATATGTATTTATATAATTATTTTAGCGCTATGGACTATCATCGGCAACCGGATAGAGCATTTTCATTGCTATGGTTTATGATTTCAGCAGGCAAGTGCATTATGATATACTCGATCCAAAAGCTTTATACGATGCATTGACTGCAAAGTCAAATATTTGGAAGAAACTGATATGGCAAAGCCAATTCCAACCTATATAATCAAGGCTGCACTGAAAGACTTTCGATCACCGGCAACCTGGCGGCGGTTTAAAATCAAAAAGAACTTGCCAATTACTGAGCTGGCATCCTATCTGGAAATCATGTTTGAAATGTACGCGGAGCATCAGTATGACTTCACTTACCAATCTGATGACGGTCTCGTGGTGATGGTGAACAATCCTGAAGAATACAGCATGGTACCAAGTTTTCCAGGCGGACCCAAGATCAAGTACGTTGGCTTAAATGATTTTCGGCTCAACTACTTTAATGTCGGGGATGAATTCTTATTCCGCTATGACTTTGGCGATGGCTGGGAAATCAAGCTGAAAATTGAGCAGCTGGACGATCAAAATGAGCTGAGTGCCAAGAATCTACCACGAATCATTGCCGGTAAAAGATTTGGAATTGTTGAAAACGTTGGTGGCGTTGATGCCTTAAAGGAATTTGGCTGTGATCTGAAACGTTCAGACGATCAATTGAATGATTTTGGAACAATGCTGCCAGAGCCGTTATTTGATGTAGACCTTGAACTACTACAACCAAGATGAACTCAACTGGCGGCTCAAACGCTTGATTCGTTACTATCGCCAGGCCTATGATGGCATCGAAATCTCCAACCATGCCATTGACTTGATTGAGCGCTACTACCCGGAGTTTAAATTAAGTTAGGATCTTTTAGATTTTAGATTGCTATCATCCGATTATAAACGTGATTGGCGTTTATAGTTGGATGGTGTCAAAGGCAATTAAAAATTGTACAGAAATGGCAACTTGAAAATGTACAATTATGGCAGTTTAGGATGGCAATTTATGGTTAGTTGCTGATTTTAATCGGTGGTGGCAGGCAGAATTAAGCAGTAACTGTGTATGATCCAATTTGAGCATTTTGAGACCGCCAATGATATCATGATTAGATTCAGCAGTGCATCGATTCTGTTTTCGGTGCAAAATCAGCTCAAATTGCACCGAAAAATAAATTACAGACTACAAAACCGGATCGTAGCGTAAACAGCGATCGGTATACCGCGACAACAAATATACCGATAAGCTGGCTGATAACTATGACTTCATGCCAAAAGTCGTCGCGCTTGATGATGCTCAACGAATTATTGACATCGTTAACGAAACGGCGCAAAAATACGGTCAATACTATCAGCAGCACGATGCCTGGAACCATGAGGCAGATAATCTGACGCATCGGCCGGGAACCTCTTGGAGCATCGCGCATGCAAAAGGGCAAAACACTTTGTTGAGCGATGATGATATTTTAAAGTGTCACGCGTTGGAACGATTGTAATTTAAACATTTCTAAAGCCCGCGCCTGATGCGAGCTTTTTTCTTTTAGGCTCGTTATAATAAAAGAAGCTAAATTACGAAAAAATGAGGAGTACGGCTTATGAAAATTTTGATTGTTGATGACGATAAAGACATCGTTCAATTATTAGAAATCTATGTCCGCAATGAAGGCTATGAGCCAATCACGGCCTACAACGGCAAAGAAGCCCTAACCAAATTAAACACCAACCCAGATATTAGCCTGGTAATCCTAGACATCATGATGCCAGAAATGGACGGGATGGAAGTTATCAAGCAGGTGCGCAAGGATTCATCAATTCCAATTTTGGTGGTTTCGGCCAAGACAACGGACATGGATAAGATTCAAGGCTTGATCACGGGGGCCGATGATTATGTCACCAAGCCTTTCAATCCCCTGGAGGTCATGGCCCGTGTCAAGTCCCTGCTGCGGCGGAGTAAAGGCGATCTGACCAACGACGAGCCGGATGTCTTGAATGTTGGCCCGTTGGTGATTAACAAAGATTCGCACGAGGTCAAGACGCTTAAGGGTGATACGATTCAGCTGACGGCGCTGGAATTTGGGATTTTGTACCTGTTGGCCAGTCATCCTAACCGTGTTTTCAGCGCGGATGATATTTTTGAACGGGTTTGGCAGCAGGAGTCCGTGGTTTCGGCTAAGACGGTCATGGTTCACGTCAGCCACCTGCGCGATAAGATCGAAGCCGCTACCGGTGGCGAAAAGGTCATCGAAACGGTGTGGGGCGTTGGCTACAAAGTTGAAAGCCACTAGTTTTGATTTGATAGATGAGGTCCGGCGCTCAGATAAATGGGCATTGGGCCTTTTATCATGTTTGGTCGGCAGGCTCGCGGTATTTACGTGGGCGGTTAGGGGGTAAAGTTTGAAGTTAACTACGCGTGAAAAGAGCTCGCTATTTTTTGAGGGCGTCTCGACGGTGATTTTGCTAGCGATGATCAATCTGGCCATCATCGTGATTCTGCAATGGATCGTGCGGCATAATCCCGGCGTCAACAGCGGGATCTTCATCATTAAACAGTCCTTGGCGTTTGGCCCGATGGAGATTCGTATCTGGAGCTATCAGCGCATCGTGATCGGCATCATGTTGGTAATCGATGTCTGGGTCGTCTGGTGGCGCTTGATGCGGCGCTATCGGCAATACCAAATGGACCACATTATCAGAGAACTGCATTACATCGCGCAGGGACATCTGGATCACCGCATTCCCTTTAAGCTCAATGGTTCGCTGCAGGACGTCATTACCAGCGTCAATACGTTGGTTGACAGCGTCGTTCAGTCAATGGACGATGAGCGGCAGGTAGAAAAGTCCAAAGATGAGCTGATCACCAACGTCAGCCACGACCTGCGCACGCCGCTGACCAGCATCATTGGCTACCTGGGTTTAATTGAAAACAAACAGTATCACAGTGAGCAGGACATCTTGCAATATACCCACATCGCCTACGAAAAAGCCGTGCAGATGAAGGGGATGGTCGATGATCTGTTTGAATTTACCAAGGTACAGCAGCATGGCGCCCCGCTCAATTTCATGAAAGTCGATCTGGATCCGCTGTTGGAACAGGTTAGTGCCAGTTTTGAGCTGGAAGCCGAAAAAAAGGGAATCGAGATTTCCACGCACGTTGATCCTAAACCGTTAATGATTGAAGCTGATCCGGAAAAACTGGGCCGCGTCTTCAGCAATCTGGTGGCAAACGCATTGAAGTATGGTCATGGGGCCACCTGGATCAAACTTTCGGCCGCGCGCTACCATGACATGATCATCGTGAAGGTTGCCAACAACGGGGAGCCGATTCCGCAAAAGTCGCTGAAGCACGTCTTTGACCGGTTCTACCGTGTTGAGTCATCACGTTCCAAGGCGACTGGCGGTACTGGGCTGGGCCTGGCAATCGTCAAGGGTGTCGTGGACCGGCACCATGGTCAGGTCTCGGTAGCCTCTGATGAAAAGGAAACCGCCTTTACCGTGGTGCTGCCAGCCAGTCAAACCGCGCCATCAGAAGCAACGGTCAATGGGGACTCTGCCAAAGCGCAGCCAGCCGAATAGCATTGTGACTACTGGCTGTAAAATGCTGGCAGTTAAGTGATTATTGATAGGCGAGTCAGCTAAGATCGGCCATGGCTCCGGTCAGCTGAAATTAACTGACTGGCGCCCAGCGAATTTGGTGCCATAAATCAATGCAGGATCGGGCTACCGGTGCTGCATTTTTTGAGTCGGCAGCATTGTATGCATGGGCTGATCATGATAATGCTGCATATGAACAGTTCGTGCTGGCAGCTTGCCCTTGCTTAACGATCAGCAAAAACCGAACTAAATCGGGCTATTCTGGTATTCTTTAAAATTTAAATATGTTAGACTGGAATTGCATCGTGTTCAAAGGAATACGAGATAAAAGATGAAAAACAATTAAATGCTGGTTAAAAACTGCAAGACTGGCAGAATCTATGTCACTTACAAAGACCGCTTCGTGTGATTTGGTTTTGACTGGTTTGTCAACTTTCGCAAACATCATGGAAGCGAAATTGTTGTCGTTAATAATTCCAAAACTAGTCTCGACAAAAACAGGTCGATGATCTGGTAAGCTTCATTCACGTTTTCTTTTGTCGCTTATCCGGCTTGAGAAGATATAAGACGAAGATTGAAAAAGATCCTAATCTGAAGGGTGGTGAAGACAAATGACAGAGAAGGTAGAAGCATTAGAAGAAGAGCCTACCATAGTGATTCAGACAAAAGTCTATCAATTACATCCTAACAAAGTTATGAGACAGGCTTTAGACGGAGCATGCGACTACCGCCGCTACTGTTGGAATCAAGGTCTTGCCTTATGGAATGAGATGTACGAGGCAAGAAAGATTGTCAAGACCGCAATTTATGGTCACTCTAAAAAGAAGATCAAACTAACAGCTAGGCAGAAAGCGTTGCTTAAAGCGAACCCATTATCAACAGAACGGAAAGTCCGTGATGAATTGGTTGCTAATAAAGCCGACTGGCAATACCAGTATTCTGCACACTTGCTAGGTCTTGCTATCGCCGATCTTGCCAATGCTTGGAGCAATTTCTTCGACAAGGCACAACCTGGCTGGGGTAAGCCACAATTTAAATCAAAACGGTTATCTAGACAGGGTTTCAAGAGTGATCAGAGCCGAATTGAAAATGGCGTGCTTTATTTAGAACGAGCAAAAGAAAGTACAGTCCCAAAGAATCAATGGCAAGGCTTTAAGTTGAGTGAAAAGCCGCTGTCGGATAAATTTGGCGTTGTCAGCTACTTCAGAGAGAAAGGTCGATATTATGCCGCCATTCCCTTCAAAATCAAAGTAGAGAACGTTAAGCAATTACCTAAAACAGGAAAAGCGACTGCAGTTGATGTTAACGTTGGTCACTATGACTATACGGAAGGACGTATAAATGTGCTGCCTAAACGACTTGAAAGAATATACAAAAAGATCAAGCACTATCAAAGGCAGCTTGCCAAAAAACGGATCAAAAATGGATGTTCAGCCTGCGAAAGCAAGAATTACTTGAAGACGAGAGCCAAGCTTCAAACTTGTTATCGGAAAGCTGGAAATATTCAAAATGACTTGCTACAGAAGTTTACGACTGAGCTGGTCAAGAAATACGATCAGATAGTAATTGAAGATCTGTCTGTCAAGGGCATGCTTATGAGTCATGTAGCCTCTAAAGGCGTTCACCGATCAATGTTTGGCAAATTCAAACAGGTTTTGACCTATAAGTGTGATTGGTATGATAAGGAACTGATTCTGGCAAACAAACTGTATCCATCTACTCAGCGCTGTGCTGCCTGTGGCAACGTTAAAAAAGGTGATGACAAGATCACTCTTTATGGCAATAAAAAACACGACACTAAGCACAACGAATACGTTTGCTACAACGAAAAATGCCCGAATTACAATAAAATTATAGATCGAGACAAGAATGCGATGCTTAATCTTTTAGCGCTGGCTGAGCATCCAGAATTAAATACGACGCTATAAAATTTTAAAGAAAGGATTGTTAATGATCTTGAGCAATCAAGACCATACGGGTTAGCTGTACCCGAGGATTAGCGAGAGCTATCCTTAGATGTTGCAAGAATGGTGCTAAGGTACCTACGCTAGTCAATGCGATTACCCCTTTGTTGGGATATCGGAATACCAGTGTTGACGGCAATAAGAGAAGCGTTTGTATATGTGTTTTCGTACATATGTGGTCAAAAATCACAATTTGACCACATTACATACGTTTTTTGCAGCGGATATACTTTTTGGCTAAAGCACAGCAAATCAATCCAGAAGGTGCCAGATGGCTGCAGGTCTTAGGCGTTTCGATGCCGCTTTGCCTGAGTTACGTGCCAATTGGCGTTGCCTGTGGGATTTTGTTACACGCCGCGGGGATGAACTTCCTGCTGACGTTTCTTGTTTCGGTGATGGTTTTCTCCGGTGGGGCTCAATTCATCTTGGCTTCACTGTTGATGCTTGATGCACCCATCTCCTCAATCTTTATGACGCTGTTTTTCTTGGAACTGCGCTATGCATTGCTGGGATCAAGTCTTTCCAAGTATATGCAAAACGAGTCGCAGCGTTTCGTCTGGCTGTTTTCTGTTTCGATGAACGATGAAAACTATGCCGTCAACTATCTGAAATTTGCGACCGACAAAAACTGGACGCCTAAAGATGCCTTGTTGGTAGAGCACTATTCGCTTTTATCATGGGCGGGGGGCAATATGGTCGGCGGTCTGATCGGCAGTGCCGTGCACATCGATCTGGAAATCGTTGACTTTGCCTTGACGGCGCTGTTCTTGTACATGATCGTAATGCAGGTGCGCAATCACTTGTCACTGTTGATCAGTCTGGTTTCAGCGGTGCTGGCAGTCATCTTCTTGAGTCTGACCAAGAGTACGCTGGGAATCATCATTGCTACTTTGATTGCCTCGTTTATCGGTTTCATGATCGAAAATACGGTTCGTCAACGTTCTGATCATCCCGACGATGCCTGGATCATGCGCAAACTTTTCCGACCGGCTTCATCGCGTGATACGATCAGCGACCGGCAGGAAAAGGATCGGGAAGCTGAGGTTGAGGCCGAGCTGAAAGCCGAGTTGAAAGAAAAACTGCAAAATGATGCCAAAACCGATGAAGCAGCCAGTGATTCGGCAGCGGTCAAGCAGGAGAGCAAGAAATCGAGTGGAGATAAATAGACATGAGTGATTTATTAACTGGTATGCCGGTGCTGTCGTTGGTGCCCAGTCATCACAACCTGACCTATCATTTGATCGTCATCGTGATCGCGGCCATTGCGGCATTTATCCCGCGCTACTTCCCAATGCGTTTCTTTACCAACCGGAAAATTCCGCTGTGGTTTAACGAATGGATGAAGTACGTGCCGGTCAGTCTGTTTACGGCATTGGTCGTTAAGTCGATCTTTATGAGTAAGACCTACGCCTTTGTGCCATTTGGTCATGTCAGTCAAATCCTGGCAGCCGTTATCGTAATGATCGTGGCCTACTTTACGCGATCCATGGCCGTTTCGGTAATCGGCGGGTTGGCCGCGGTATGGCTGATTTCTTTGGTGATTTAAAATATTTGCAAATAATTGAAGCGTCATTTTCAAGCGTATGATGGCTGGGTTCTGAGGCCAATCATCATGGGCTGCCTTGCGTCGGAACTGTCCGCGCCGGCTGAAAATGGCGCTTTTTCATTTTGCGTTAAGCTAGCTGGGGCGATTCATCTTATAATTAAGCCAAGTATTGATAAAACGAGGGGAGCAATTTGATGAAAAAAGCATATTTGATTCATGGGACCTCCACCCGCGATGATGACTGGTTCCCATGGCTAGAAAAAGCGGCACGACCGGAAATTGAGCTGGATCGACTCTGGCTGCCCGATCCGTTTGCCCCGCAACCGGCAGCGTGGAATCAAGCGGTTGATGATCAAATCAAAGCTGAAGATGGCATTACGCTGGTAGCGCATAGTCTGGGCTGCATAACGGCAGTACGCTGGCTGGCGCGGCATAACGTTAAGAACGTGGGTCTGCTTTTGGTAGGGGCGTTTGATCAGCCGCTGCCAGACTACGCGGGTTTAGATGAATTCATGCAGGGCGGGGTTGACTATCGCCAAGTGCGGCCCAAGATCAGCCGTGCGACCGTGATCACAGCGCAAAACGATCCCATTGCGCCATATCAGTTTGGTGTAGCCATGGCCAATCGATTGGGTGCCAAATTGATCGTACGTCCAGATGGTGGGCATTTCTTAACCAGTGATGGCTTTACGGAATTTCCGCTAGCATTGACGGAGCTAAAACGCGTTGCCTGACTTGGTGGCCATTGCGACTAGCATTGACATTAGATTTATCGCTAGCTTTATCTTCAAAATAAAAAGATCCGCCATACTGAAAACGTGACGGATCTTTTTATTTATTGCTGATTGCTCATGTAATCGCGCGTCATTGGCAGGTTCTTGCCGGATGCACCCTTGGTAATCAAGAATTGCATGACGTCGATGTTGCCCGATTCAAATGAGGCCGCGCATGCTTGCAGGTACAGATCCCACATGCGTGTAAACCGTTCGCCCATCATATCTTGAATGTGAGCGCGATGGGCATTGAAGTTCATGTCCCAGATTTCAAGCGTTCGCTGGTAGTGGCGGCGCAGCATTTCAATGTCGGCAATCTGCAGATTATTTTCAACGATGTGGCCAACCATTTCCTGCAAGCCCGGCACATAACCACCAGGGAAGATGTACTTATTGATCCAACCGTTGTAGGCGCCGCCTTGTTGACGCGTAATCCCGTGAATCAGAGCCACGCCATCATTGGTCAAATAGCGAGCGATATCTTTAAAGTATAGGCTCAGGTTTTCTTTACCGACGTGTTCAAACATCCCCACGGAAACAATATAGTCCCATTTTTGATCGCCTAATTCGCGGTAGTCCATCAATAAGACCTCGGCTACGTCCTGCAGGTGTTCTTCTTCAATCTTATTTTGCACCAGGCGATACTGTTCCTTGCTCAGCGTGACGCCGGTAACCTTCAGCCCGTATTCGCGCGCGGCCGTCAGCATCAAGGTGCCCCAGCCGCAGCCGATGTCGAGCAGCTTTTTGCCAGGCTGTGGGTGCAGCTTGTTGATGATGTGGTGTACTTTGGCTAACTGGGCGGCCGTCAGATCGTCATGGTTGCCATTGGTAAAGTAGGCACAAGAATAGGTCAGCGTGTCATCCAGCCACAGCTTGTAAAAATCGTTGCCGACGTCATAATGGCTTTGGACGTCACTGGCGCTTTCCTTTTCACCGTGACTCTGTTTGGGCATCATGTGGCGGAACTTGCTGCTGCGCATAAAGCTGTCTTTGCTTTCGTAGGCCGATTCAATGACTTTTTGAATGCTGCCGTCAATTTCGATTTTCTTATCCATGAAGGCCTCGCCTAAAGCGATTGAAGCGTTTTTGGTCAGGTCGCGCACTGGGATCTTCTCGTTGAACCGGATCGTTGCTTGCGGCTCGCCATTGCCGTAAACGACTGAGGAGCCATCCCAGAAAACGATTTTGACGGGGATGGTAAATGAGCGACTCAGCAGGATTTTATAAAACGTCTTTTCCAACATGAAATTTTCCTTCTTTCCAATCCATATGCACGTTATTATACACCCCGCAGTAAAATTAGGCGGAATTTGAATCATAACATGCTATACTTAGGCTAAATTGTCTAAAAATAGGAGGGATTAGATGGTCAATGCATGGCATCGATTCATCGACAACGTACCATTGCGGCGCTTTGCTGTTTTGGCACTGCTGATCTGGGTGCTCTACTTGATGCGGGGCATGCTAAGTACGATTCTGCTGACGTTTATCTTTACATACATTGTCGTGCACTGGGTTCGCTTCGTTCAGCGCTGGATTCCCAGACTGCCCTCGCTGCTGGTGGTCCTGGCAACCTATGTCGTTTTGATTGCGGCTGTCTACTTTGCAGTAACCAAATACTTGCCACTGCTGATCAATGAAATCATCAAGATGGTCAATTCGGTCTTGAAATTTTATCAGTCGCAGGACGGCTCTTGGCTGATCAAGCAGCTTAATCACTATATTAGTGCCAGTACCGTAACGGCGCAGGTCAAGCATGGGATCAACCTGGCCTTTTCGACTTTGACCAGTTTGACGAAGATGGCAGTGACGTTCTTTATGTCATTTATTCTGAGTTTCTTTTATACGATTGAGCTCAAGCAGATGTATTCGTTCAGCCGACTGTTTTTGACTAGTGATCTGTTCAGCTGGCTGTTTGAGGATATCTACTTTTTTGGCAAGAAGTTCGTCAATACGTTCGGCGTGGTCTTAGAGGCCCAGTTCTTCATCGCACTTTGCAATACGGCGCTGACGACGATCTGTTTGATGTTTATGCATATGCCGCAGATTCTGGCATTGGCTTTGATGGTATTTGTTTTCAGTCTAGTGCCGGTTGCTGGGGTGATCATTTCTCTGATTCCGCTGAGCATGGTTGGCTACTCGGTTGGCGGCATTCGTGATGTGATCTACATCATCATTATGATTATTGCAATTCATGCATTGGAGTCGTACGTCTTGAATCCCAAGTTTATGTCCAGTCGCACGGAACTGCCGATCTTTTATACGTTCGTAGTGCTGATGGTCAGTGAAAAGCTGTTTGGCACCTGGGGCTTGATCGTCGGCGTGCCGATCTTTACTTTCCTGCTTGACATCATGGGCGTAAAGTCGATTGGGGACAAAAAACAAAGTGAATAGGTTTAACGACCAGCATTGATGAAAATCGGTGCTGGTTTTTTTATCCAACTGGTGCAGCCGGCTTGGGCGATTTAAGTTTTTCGCCATCATGGTTGCTAATTGGGTTATGATGAGACAATGCAGGGCAGCCGGGTGATTCCAGCTCTTCGTTAACGTGGCTGCTGCCTGAGTCATAATGAAGCGATTAAGGATATCATCGCTAGGAAACTGCTGATGTTCAATGGCGATCAGGCGAGCGGAACGTGAATTGTTAATGCGCGCTGCTATCTGGTGGCGATTTGACCGCCTCAGTTTACAAATGCAGCTATCGATGATCCATGCCGCTGATCTGAGAATAACGGCAATTTGAAAATGACGGTGTGAGACGGTTGTGGATTGTTACTCCCCGTCAAAATCAGCTGCCTTGAATTGTTGATTAAGACAAAGTTATAAATAGATTAAAAATCGTGTTGACTTTCTAATCGAGAGTCAGTAGACTAAGATACATCAAATATTTACTACGGCAAAAGAAAGGAGCCATGGATCATGAAAAAGCAATTATTCGTACAACTCAACAACATGGCTCTTCAATTGAACGCCCTACTGCTACTGCAGGTTAAGGACCCGGTTGCTTGATTAAGCACTTTTGCTGATCAGCGATTGAGCCCTTATTTCTGTTGGCATGGGGGCCGATCGATACCGGTTGAGAAAAGCCCTCATTCCATAGCGGATGAGGGCTTTTCTTTTTGTCTTAGATACGTTTGACAGATATTTGATTGATTGAATGATGAGAAAAACATGAGAAAAGATAGGGAGTAATGCATATGAGAATTAAGGGTAAAAAGACAGGAATTGCCGTAATGATGGCAGCGATGACGATGATGGCGGCGGGGTGTTCCGCGACTGGCTCACAAAAAGGCAACTCAGCTTCAGGCAACACCATTAAGATTGGGGTCAACATGGAGCTGTCTGGCGCGGCAGCTGGCTATGGTCAACAAGAAGAAAACGGGATCAAGCTTGCCGTTCATGACATCAATAAAAATGGTGGTATCAAGGTCAACGGCAAGAAGATGAAGGTTAAGATCGTTACCCGCGACAACAAGACCTCAACTTCCACGGCGGCTTCGGTTGCTTCACAGTTAACCACCAAGGACAAGGTAGTCGCTACAGTCGGCCCAGCAACGACCAACGCGGCTACGGCAGCCATTCCAAACCAGACTAAGGCGCAGGTGCCACTGGTTTCACCAACCGCGGCTGATCCAAGCTTTACGCGGACTAAGAAGGGCGGCGTTCAAAAGTACGTCTTCCGGGCCCAGGCACAAAACAACTATCAAGGTCAGGTGGCAGCCAACTTTGCCAACGATCATTTAAAGGCCAAGCGTGTTGCTATCTTGGCCGACAACTCCAGCGACTACGGAACGGGACTTGCCAAAGCCTTTAAAAAGAACTTCAAAGGTACGATCGTTTCAACGCAGTACTTCCAAGAAGGCGACAAGGACTTTAGCTCTTTGATCACGGCTATCAAGAACAAGAAAATCGATGCCATCTACGTTCCGGGCTACTACTCTGAAGTCGGCGTGATCATCAAGGAAGCGCGTGAAGCAGGCATCACGGCGCCAATCGTTGGTTCTGGTGGGATGGCCGATCCAAAGCTTGCTAAGATTGCTGGTGCTTCAAACGCAACCAACGTTTACTACACGACGCCATTCTCCACGATTACTGCTAAGAACAATGCCGAAGCTCGTAAGTTTATGAAGGAATACAAGGCTAAGTACGGTCAAACCGCACCAACCTACTCTGCATTGGGCTACGATGCGACGATGATGGTTGCCAATGCCATCAGGAAGGCCGACTCAACCAATTCCAACAAGATTACGGAAGCCTTGGCTAAGACTAAGAACATGAAGGGGGTTACTGGTACGATTTCAGTTAACAAGCACCATGATCCACAAATGAAGATGTCGGTTGAACAAATGACCAATGGCAAGGTTGTCGCCGGCTACACTGTTAAGTAATTAAAGAAAGGGGGCACCAACCGTGCAAATCTTTATGCAGCAACTGATCAACGGTCTCTCGCTCGGCAGCATCTACGCGCTGTTGGCTTTGGGATACACGATGATCTATGGGATTATCAAGATTATTCACTTCGCGCATGGTGACGTCTATATGCTGGGGGCGTTCTTCGGCTACTATACGATCAACGTTTGGCATTTCAACTTTATCATGGCGCTGTTTGGCTCAATGATCTTCTGCGCTCTGGTGGGCATGCTGATCGAGTTTGTCGCATATCGGCCGCTGCGTCATTCATCACGGATTGCCGTTTTGATTACGGCGATTGGGGTGTCTTACTTTTTGGAAAACGGCATGTCGGTTCTGTTCTCTGGCGACACCCGTGACTTTCCCCAGGTGATCAAACAGGTTAACTATGAATGGTTTGGCATTCGGGTAACCAATATCCAGCTGTTGATCTTTGCAACCACGATTATTTTGATGATTATTTTGCAGCTGATCGTTAAGAAAACCAAGATGGGACGGGCAATGCGGGCTGCCGCGGCTGATCCCGTGGCAGCTGAACTGATGGGGATCAATATCAACGGTACGATTTCATTTGTCTTTGCAATTGGCTCGGCTATGGCTGGCGCGGCCGGCGTTTTGATTGGTCTGTACTACAACTCGATTGAACCAACGATGGGGCTGACGCCAGGGATCAAGGCCTTTGTCGCCGCTGTCGTTGGCGGTGTCGGCTCCATTCCAGGGGCAGCAGTCGGGGCCGTGATTATTGGCTGTCTGGAATCACTGATGCAGGCGATTGGCTTCTCTGCTTTCAAGGATGCAGCCGTCTATGTTGTTTTAATTATCGTATTGCTGTTCTTGCCAGCAGGTCTGTTTGGCAACAAGCAGCCAGAAAAGGTTTAGGGAGGCGCGAAGATGAAAACACGTTGGCAGACCATTGCCATCTGGTTCGTCTGCATGGCAGCCGGATATGGCATTATCTATGCTGGTGAAATGACTGGCGTGGTTGATACGTTTATCGAGAACATGTTGGTCATGATGGGCATCAACATCATCCTGGCCGTCAGTCTGAACCTGATCGTGGGCTTTTCTGGTCAGTTTTCGCTGGGTCATGCCGGCTTTATGGCAATTGGCGCCTATGCAACGGGAATTATGACGCAAACTGAATCAACATTTGCAGGACTGATCTTTTCCATGATTACCGGCATCGTGATTACGATTGTGATTGCTCTGATCGTTGGGGTTCCAACCTTGCGGCTTAAAGGCGACTATTTAGCGATTGCGACGATGGGGGCGGCCGAAATTATCCGGCTGACCGCCAATAACTTAAAGATTACCAATGGACCGGCTGGGCTCTACAACATTCCCCAGCTTGCCACTTGGCCACTCGTTTACATTATGATGTGTCTGACGATTATTATCGTTGCCAATTTTGTTCACAGTAAGACGGGCCGGGCGATTCGCGCTGTTCGCAATGACGAGCTGGCGGCCACGGCCATGGGCATCAACGCAACTAAGTACAAATTAATGGCCTTTGTAATGGGCGCGTCACTGGCAGCTGTAGGCGGCTCACTCTATGCTTCCTACTTGCAGAGTATTGCCCCAAGCAATTTCAACATCATGGAGTCGGTTTCGATTCTGATTATTGTTGTTTTAGGCGGTATCGGTAGCATTACTGGATCCGTAATTGCTGCCGTCGTCTTAGGCGCAATCGACACGATTCTGCAAAACTTCGGCTCGCTGCGGATGGTTATCTACGCGGTCATGCTGATTGTCATTATGATTGCTAAGCCAAGTGGTTTGATGGGCCGGCGCGAGTTTTCAATTGGCAAATGGCTGGCGAAACGTACAGCCAAAAAGCAGGCTGTCGCTGAATCATAGAAAGGAGCAACTATGGCAGAGAAATTATTAACCGTTCGCAACGTTACGCGACAGTTTGGTGGACTGACAGCGGTCAATGACGTTTCGATGACGATCTATGATAATGAGTTGGTTGCTTTAATCGGTCCCAATGGTGCTGGTAAGACGACCTTGTTCAACATGTTGAGCGGCCTTTTGCCAGCCACCAGCGGTACGATTGCCATCCGTCATGATGGTCGCTTCTATAAGGTCAGCGGCAAGGGTGCTACCAGTGTTGCGCAGCATGGTATCTCACGGACGTTTCAAAACATTCGACTGTTTGGCGACATGACGGTGCGGGAAAACATCATGGCGGCGCTGAACAATCAATTTAAGGAAAGCTTTTGGGGTACGATTATTCGAACGCCACACTATTACCGCACTGAACGCGAGATGAATGACGCGGCCCAGAAGCTGATTGACCGCTATCATTTGACGGCGGTTGCTGACAGTCCAGCCAACAAGTTGCCATATGGCATGCAGCGACGCGTTGAAATCGTGCGGGCCTTGGCAACCAAGCCGAAGATTATCTTTTTGGATGAGCCGGCCGCGGGGATGAACCCCGAAGAAACGGCGGAGCTGACAACGATGATTCGGCAGCTGCGTGATGAGAACAATCTGGCCGTTCTTTTAATCGAACATGATATGTCATTGGTGATGAGCCTGGCTGAACGGATTTACGTTTTAGATCAAGGCGAGGTTTTGGCCAGTGGCACGCCAAAAGAAGTCAGTCAGAATCCAGCCGTTGTCAAAGCATATTTAGGAGGTAATGCCAATGCTGCAGGTTAAGGACTTGAGTATCAGCTATGGTGCGATTCAAGCAGTCCGTCACGTTGATTTTGAAGTCAAAAAAGGTGAGATCGTGACCTTAATTGGGGCGAATGGCGCGGGTAAATCAACGATTCTTAAGACGATTTCGGGAATTGTTAAGCCGCAGTCGGGCTCCATTGAATATCAAAATGAATCACTGATTGGCAAAAAGGCGCCGCAAATCGTGGCCGCGGGAATCTCTCAGGTTCCAGAAGGGCGGCACGTCTTTCCAGCCATGACCGTGATGGAAAATCTGCAGTTGGGCTCATATCTGCAAAAGAATCGCGACCAGATTGATCAACGCCTGCAGGAAATCTTTGAAATGTTTCCGATTTTAAAAGAGCGCCAGCACCAAGACGCGGCGACCCTTTCCGGTGGTGAGCAGCAGATGTTGGTAATGGCGCGAGCAATGATGGCTAACCCAGAGCTGTTGCTTTTGGATGAACCATCAATGGGATTGGCACCGATTTATATTCAGAAAGTTTTCGACATCATTCAAAAAATCAACGCGCAAGGGACCACGATTCTTTTGATCGAGCAGAACGCGCATCAGGCTCTTTCGATTGCTGATCGAGGCTACGTGATTGCCTCGGGAGAAATTCAGCTGAGCGGCAGCGGACAGACGCTTTTGAATGATCCAAAGGTTAAACGAGCCTATCTTGGCGAATCGGCTTAAAAGCGCTTTAATAATGGTATATAATAGTAGAAAAGTTCCATTCAAATAGGATGGAGCTTTTTTTATAATATTGACAATTTACGGTTTACACTTCATAATAAAGCCGTTGTTGTTATGAATGTACTTAAATTAAAGCCTATTTAACTTGATATAAGATATAATGTTCGCTTTTACGAAATGGAGGAACCGCATCTATGACTGATCTAGAAATTGCCAATGCTGCTGAAATGGAACCTATTACTAAGATTGCTGAAAAATTAGGTTTAAGTGCTGATGAAATTGAACCATACGGCAAGTACAAGGCTAAGATTGATCTGCCAGTCAAGGAAGCACCAGACAAGAAGCACAAACTGATTCTGGTTACCTCAATCAACCCAACGCCGGCTGGTGAAGGTAAGTCAACGGTTCTGGTTGGCCTGGGTGATGCTTTGAACCTGCTTGGTCACCAAACCGTAATTGCAATGCGTGAACCATCCATGGGACCTGTTTTTGGCATCAAGGGTGGTGCAACTGGTGGTGGCTACAGCCAAGTCGTACCAATGGAAGACATCAACCTGCACTTTACGGGGGACCTGCATGCTCTGACCAGTGCTAACAACACGCTGGCTGCTCTGATCGACAACTACATCATGCGGGACAACGAACTGAATCTGGACCCACGTCGCATTATCTGGAAGCGCGTGGCTGACGTAAACGACCGAGTGCTGCGGCACGTGGTTACTGGTTTGGGCGGTATTATGCAAGGGGTACCGCGTGAAACTGGCTTTGATATTACGGCGGCTTCCGAACTGATGGCGATCCTTTGTCTGTCTAAGGACCTGGCTGATTTGAAGCAGCGGATTTCCAAGATCGTGGTTGGCTACACCTATGACCAAAAGCCAGTTACGGTTGGTGAACTGGGCTTTAGTGATGCCATTACGATTCTGCTTAAGGATGCTTTGAAGCCAAACCTGGTTCAAACGTTGGCACACACGCCTGCTATCGTTCATGGGGGCCCATTTGCCAACATCGCCCACGGCTGCAACTCAGTTCTGGCTACCAAGACGGCTCTGCAGCTGGCGGACTACACGGTTACGGAAGCTGGCTTCGGTGCTGACCTGGGGGCTGAAAAGTTCCTGGACATCAAGCGGCCAGTGTTGGGCAAGACGCCAGACGCGCTGGTAATCGTGGCTACGGTACGGGCACTGGAATACAATGGTGGCGCGGCACTTGCCGATCTCAAGGAAGAACAGCTGCCAGCACTTAAGCAGGGCCTGGCCAACTTGAACCGTCACATCAAGAACATGCAGCGCTATGGCCTGCCTGTCGTTGTTGCCATCAACCACTTTACTTTTGACACTGAAGCCGAAATTAAGACGATTGAAGACAACTGTCATGAACTAGGAGTCAACGTGGTTCTGGCCGATGCCTGGGCTAAAGGCGGTGAAGGTACGGTTGACCTGGCTAAGGAAGTTGTCAAACTGGCTGATCAGCCAAGCGATTTCCATGAACTTTACGATGTTGAAGGCGACTCGATTGAAGACAAGGTCAACACGATTGCCAAGACCATCTATGGTGCCAAGAATGTTGAATTCTCCAAGAAGGCCCAAAAGCAGCTCAAGAAGTTCCATGAAATGGGCTGGGAAAACATGCCGGTCTGCATTGCTAAGACGCAGTACTCATTTACCGATGATCAAACGGAACTGGGTGCGCCAACCGACTTTACGTTCCATATTCGTGAATTCGTTCCTAAGCTGGGCGCGGGCTTTGTCGTAGCTCTGTCCGGCAGTGTGATGACGATGCCTGGCCTTGGTAAGAAGCCAGCTGCCGTTAACATGCACATTGACGGTGAAGGCAACATTACTGGTTTATTCTAATCTGATCAGAGAAAAGGGCGCGGCGGGCGCTCTTTTTTGTGTTGGAGCTATTGTATTAAAGACGAACATTATAATTATCTTATTTATTCCGGTTCGTGAAAAATCTTGTTTTTGCTGAAAAGTTTTGCTATGCTAGAGACAGTTTTTAGGAGGTGCCATTGTGAGCAGTGAAATCAGCGTGGTCATGGGCAGTAAGTCCGATTGGCCAACAGTTAAGCAAGCATGTGATATTTTGGATCAGTTTGGCGTTAAGTACGATAAGCAGGTTATCTCAGCGCACCGGATGCCAAATGAAATGTTCGATTTTGCCCAGCACGCGGCAGAAAATGGCGTTAAGGTTATTATTGCCTGTGCAGGCGGGGCCGCTCATCTGCCAGGGATGATCGCGGCCAACACGCCTTTGCCGGTGATTGGGATTCCGGGGCAGACCAAGGCGTTGGGCGGCATGGACTCGCTGCTTTCCATCGTGCAGATGCCAGCAGGGATTCCGGTAGCTACGACGGCGATCGGCAATGCCGGGGCCAAGAACGCTGCTTTATTGGCCATTCAGATTTTAGGTATCAATGACCAAACGCTGCAGGACAAGATCGTGGCTTTCCGTAAAGAAATGCATGACAAGGCGGTGGCCAGCAATGCCGAACTTGACTAAGCATCCAGAAGCCTATATTGAACAAGGCAAGACCATTGGCATTATCGGCGGTGGTCAGTTGGGGCAGATGATGGCTTTTTCTGCCAAAGCAGCTGGGATGAAGGTTATTATTTTGGACCCCACGTCACAGTGTCCTGCCGCCCAGGCTGCTGATGATCAGATCGTAGCGCCCTATGCTGACGTGACGGCAATCAAAGAACTGGCACGGCGAGCTGACGTTTTGACCTATGAGTTTGAAAACGTTGATCTGCAGGCCTTAAGAGACGTTGCTGATCAAGTTGCCATTCCTCAGGGAACCAACCTCTTATACACGACCAAGAATCGGATTCGCGAAAAGACGTTTTTGCGCGACGCAGGCTTGCAGACGGCACCATTCGCGGCGGTCAAGAACCGGGCTGATCTGAATGCCGCGGTTGAAAAGCTGGGCTATCCATGTGTTTTGAAGACCTGTGAAGGCGGTTACGATGGTCATGGTCAGATGGTTTTAAAGAGTGCCCAGGACCTGGATGACCCGATCACTGAAGAAGTGCTGCAGTACGGTGATGACATCTTGGAAGGCTGGGTACCATTTAAGATGGAATGTTCAGTCATGGTAGCGCGCAATACGGATGGTGATATTACCGTCTTTCCAGTCAGTGAAAACATTCATGCTCATGAAATTCTGCATTTGAGCATCGTGCCCGCCCGCATGCCGGTTGAATGGCAGCAGCGCGCTCAGCAGATGGCCGAAAAGATTGCCGAAGCGATTGATCTCAAAGGCATCTTGGGCGTCGAGATGTTTGTCGGTGCAGATGGTCAGCTCTACGTTAACGAACTGGCACCCCGACCGCACAACTCTGGCCACTACACGATCGAGGCCTGCAACTTCTCGCAGTTCGCGGTTCACAATCGGGCAATCTGCAACTGGCCGCTGCCTAAGATCAAATTGATGAGTCCAGTCGTGATGGTCAATGTCTTGGGGCAGCACGTGGCCGGCACGCGACGCTTGATTCATGAATATCCGCAATGGCATTTTCATGATTATGGCAAGGCTGAGAGCCGCCACAACCGCAAGATGGGGCATGTTACCATTTTGACCGATGATATAGAAGCAACGTTAAAGCAAATTAAAGATTCCCATGTTTGGGACGATGAATAGGAGAAAAGATTAATGATTGATCGTTATACCCGTCCAGAAATGAAGAAGCTGTGGAGCGATGAAACCCGCTACCAATGTTGGCTGGCCGTAGAAATCGCGGCTGATGAAGCCTGGAGCAAGCTGGGCAAGATTCCGGCCGAAGACGTTGAAAAAATTAAGCAGAATGCTAAGTTCACCGTTGAAGGCATCCAAGAAATCGAAGCCGTTACGCACCATGACGTGATCGCCTTTACGCGTGACGTTTCCAAGTCGCTGGGTCCTGAACGCAAATGGGTGCACTATGGTCTGACCAGTACTGATGTCGTTGATACGGCGCAAGGCTACCAGCTTAAGCAGGTTAACGAGATTCTGCGTCAAGACATCAAGGACTTCATGGAAATTCTGAAAAAGATGGCCAATGAATACAAGTACACGGTCTGCATGGGTCGGACGCACGGGATTCACGCTGAGCCAACGACTTTTGGCCTCAAGGTTGCCCGCTGGTACTCTGAAATGAAGCGCAACTACGAACGCTTCGAACACGCGGCAGCTGGCGTTGAAGCTGGCAAGATCTCTGGGGCCGTGGGAACGTTTGCTGAAGTTGACCCACGCGTTGAACAATATGTCTGCGAAAAACTGGGGCTGCGCGCGCAAGAAGTTTCCAGCCAAGTGCTGCCACGTGATCTGCATGCTGAATACATCGCTGCTTTAGCTTTGATTGGGACCAGCCTTGAAGAAATGGCTACCGAGGTTCGTTCTCTGCAACGGACGGAAATCCATGAAGTTGAAGAACACTTTGCCAAGGGTCAAAAGGGTTCTTCGGCAATGCCGCACAAGCGCAACCCAATCGGCTCCGAAAATATTTGCGGCTGTGCGCGGGTATTGCGCGGTCATGTTGTTACGGCTTATGAAAACGTGGCATTGTGGCATGAACGCGACATTTCTCATTCCAGCGCTGAACGAATGATTCTGCCAGACACGACGGCGCTCTTGGACTACATGCTGCACCGTTTTGGTCGGATCCTGGCAAATCTGGACGTTTTCCCTGAAACCATGAAGAAGAACATGGATAAGACGCTGGGTCTGATTTACTCTGGCCGGGTCCTGCTTAAGCTGGTTAAGTCCGGCATGACGCGGGAAAACGCCTACGATCTGATTCAGCCATACACGGCTAAGTGTTGGGCTGAACAAGTGCCATTCCGGCCACTGCTGGAAGCTGACCCAACGATTCAAAAGCAGCTGACCAAAGAAGACTTGGATGATGCCTTTGACTACCACTGGCACCTGCGTCATGTTGACGACATCTTCAAGCGGGTTGGCTTGGACGATTAATCATCATTAAACAAAAAAGCATCGATCAAACGGGTCGATGCTTTTTGTTTGCTTTTTAACTATCAAAACACGAACAATTTAATTTAAATCACGATTTAGTTAAACGTTAAACTTATAAAAACCATTATTTTATGATTAGAAACCGAAAAAGGTTCGGCTATACGCTTGACGATTTTTAAAAATATGCGTACGATAATAGCAGGATTTAACGAACAATTTTCCGTTAACCAATTCATCAATTCGTTTTTAGCCTATAAGGAGGGCAATCAAAAATGGAAAAGCTGTTATATACCGGCAAAGCAAAGCAAATGTGGCAAACCGAAGATCCTGACGTTTTACGGGTAGTTTACCTGGATCAGGCAACGATGCTTAATGGTAAGCGTAAGGACCACTTTGACGGAAAGGGTGAAGCAGCCAACGATATTTCAACGCTGGTTTTTGAATACCTGATTGATAACGGCATTCCAACCCACTTCATCAAGCGCCTTTCGGAAAAGGAAGAATTGGTTAAGAAGTGTCACATGTTCCCGCTGGAATTCGTTACGCGCAACGTCTGCGCTGGTCACTTTGCTTCTCGCTTTGGCCTGGAAGACGGCATGGAATTGGCCGAACCAGTTGAAGAAACGTTCTACAAGAGTGATGCCTTGGATGACCCATTCGCCAATGAATCTGACGCGGTTGCCATTAAGGCCTGCACGCATGAAGAATACCAACAATGCTGGGAACTGGCACGGCGTTGCAACAAGCTTTTGACGCCCCTGTTTAAGAAGGCCGGCATGAAGCTGGTTGACTTCAAACTGGAATTCGGTAAGCTTTCAGACGGCTCGTTGGTACTGGCTGATGAATTTTCGCCTGACAACTGCCGTCTGTGGGATATCAAGACCAACGCCCACATGGATAAAGACGTATTCCGCAAGAACCTGGCTGATCTGACTACGACCTATGATGAAGTTTACGCACGCCTGCAAGAAGCCGTTAAGGAGGACTAATCAAATGACTACCGTTCGTATTTACGTTACCTACAAGCAATCTGTTTTTGATCCCCAAGCCGAATCTGTTTTAAATGCCATCCATCAGTTGGGTCATGATGAAGTCAAGGATCTGACGGTTGGCAAGTTCTTTGATCTGCAGGTTGAAGGCGATCAGGCAGCCGTTGAAAACACGGTTAAGGAAGTGGCTGAATCACTGCTGGTCAACTTCAACATCGAAACGTACAAGTTTGAAGTGCTGGAGGCGAAATAAATGAAGATTGCGGTCATTCAATTCCCAGGCTCGAATTGTGATATCGACCTGTACTCGGCACTGCACGATGTCTGCAATGCCGATGTCGAATACGTTTCACACAAGGCCACGAGTCTGGATGGCTTTGATGCGGTTATGCTGCCAGGGGGCTTTTCCTATGGCGACTATCTGCGGGCCGGCGCGATTGCTCGGTTCGCCAACGTTATGCCGGCCGTCATCAAGCTCGCTAATGAAGGCAAGCCGGTCTTCGGTACCTGCAATGGTTTCCAGATCTTAACGGAAGCGGGCCTTTTGCCAGGTGCTCTAAAGAAAAACGACAGCCAAAAGTTCGTCTGTGAAACGGTGCCTTTGGAAGTCGTTAACAACGATACGCTTTTTACCACGCAGTACCAGGCTCACGAACGCATTGCCCTGCCAATCGCGCACGGTGAAGGCAGCTACTACGCGGATGAAAAAACCTTGGATGAGTTGGAAGCCAATCATCAAGTCGTGTTCCGCTATGCAAGTGAAAATCCCAACGGCTCTTTGCGCAACATTGCTGGGATCGTCAACAAGTGCGGCAACGTATTGGGCATGATGCCCCACCCAGAGCGGGCCGTAGAAGCACTGCTGGGTTCGACGGACGGTTTGCGACTGTTCAAGTCTTTATTGGAAAACGGCACGGTTAAGACGGAGGCATAATTAGAATGAAGCAAGCAATGACCCCTGAAGAAATTAAGGAAAAGAAGCCATATCTCGACTGGAGTCTGTCCGAAAAAGAATATGACTACATCAGCGAAAAGCTGCTGCACCGTTTGCCAAACTACACGGAAACGGGCCTTTACTCGGCAATGTGGTCCGAGCACTGTTCCTACAAAAAGTCCAAGCCAGTGCTGCGTCTGTTCCCCAACAAAAATGACCGCGTTTTGCAAGGACCAGGTGAAGGTGCCGGTGTCGTTGACATTGATGATGGTCAGGCAGTCGTTTTCAAGGCCGAAAGTCACAACCACCCATCAACGGTTGAGCCATACCAAGGCGCGGCTACTGGGGTCGGCGGGATTCTGCGCGACATCTTCAGTATGGGCGCGCGGCCAATCGCTTCTTTAGACTCGCTGCACTTTGGCGAATTAAGCGATGCCGAGACGCGGATGAAGGTTGATGGCGTTGTGCGCGGGATTGGCGACTACGGCAACTGTATGGGGATTCCAACCGTCGCTGGTGAAACGACTTTTGATCCTTGCTACAAGGGAAATCTGTTGGTCAACGCCATGAGCGTAGGGCTGATGGACCAAAAGAACCAGCAGGAAGGGAATGCCTCTGGGGTTGGCAACGCCGTGATGTACGTTGGGGCCAAGACTGGTCGTGACGGGATTCACGGGGCAACGTTTGCCTCGGCTGACTTTGGATCTGGCAACGAATCACAGCACTCAGCCGTTCAAGTCGGTGACCCATTTATGGAAAAACTGCTGATGGAAGCCTGCCTGGAACTGATTCAAGATCATGCGGAATGGCTGGTCGGCATCCAAGACATGGGTGCAGCCGGGATTGTTTCTTCCAGTGCCGAAATGGCTTCTGAAGGTAACTCAGGGATGGACCTGGATCTTGATTTGGTACCGCAGCGCGAACCAGGCATGTCAGCTTATGAGATCATGCTGAGCGAATCTCAAGAACGGATGCTTTTGTGTGTTAAGAAGGGTCATGAAGAAGACGTTAAAAAGATCTTTGACTACTACGATCTGGAAGTCGTAACGATTGGCCGAATCACGGAAGGTCATCAATACGTGCTGCACCATGATGGTCAGGTTGTCTGTGACATTCCGGTTTCTACGCTAACGGACGACGTTTTGGAAGTTGAATCTGAAGAACGAAAGCCACAACGTCTGATTGATGCCGAAAAAGAAGCCAACTGGGTCCCTGAAATCGATGACGTCGCAGCAGTCTACCAAGAATTGCTCACGCAACCAACGATTGCCGACAAGTCTTGGATCACGCGTCAATATGACTCGCAAGTGCGGACTTCAACGGTGGTTGGTCCTGGTTCTGATGCCGGTGTTATTCGCGTGCGCGGCACCAAGAAGGCGCTTTCGATGACGACGGATGGCAACGGTCGCCTGGTCTACTTAAACCCATACGTCGGTGGTAAGATTGCATTGGTTGAAGCAGCCTCCAACATTATTGCTTCTGGCGCTTTGCCATTAGCCATTACGGACTGCCTGAACTACGGTGACCCAACCGATCCCGAAATCTTCTGGGAACTGCATCATTCAATCGAAGGGATGGCTGAAGCTTGCCGCGTCTTTGATACGCCAGTTATTTCCGGTAACGTATCGCTTTACAATGAAAACAACGGCTCGGCCATTTACCCAACGCCGATGGTCGGCATGGTCGGTTTGATTAAGGATGCTAAGTACGTCATCCCATCCCGCGTTCAGCATGCTGGCGACAAGCTGTATCTGGTCGGCAAGACTGGCGATGACTATGCCGGTTCCGAACTGCAGAAGATGATGACGGGTACGATTGCCGGCACGCTGGCTGACTTTGATCTGGAGCACGTCCATGACTACCTGAGCCGCCTGCTGCAAGCTGAACAAAGCGGCCTGGTAGCCAGTGCTCACGATTTGAGTGAAGGTGGTTTGGCCGTGGCGGCTGCTGAAACGGTCTTCAAGACTGAACTGGGCTTAAACGCTGATTTCCGCACTCTGGATAAGAAGCAGTTCTTCAGCGAAACACCGGGCCGGATGCTGGTCAGTGTGGCACCAGAAAATGTGGCGGCCTTTGAAGAAATCATGCAAGACGATGCAATGCCAGCTGGTGAGGTCGTAGCAACGCAATGGCTGGAAGTCCATCTGGCTGATGCTGAGCTCAACTTGCCAGTAGCTCAAATGCAAAAACTTTGGGAGGAAGCTTTGCCATGCGCAATGAAATCAAAGGACTAAATGAAGAGTGTGGGGTTTTTGGCGTTTTTGGCGTGCCAGAAGCCAACCGAGTCACCTACTTCGGTCTGCACAACCTGCAGCACCGTGGACAAGAAGGGGCCGGGATCGTCACGACTGACGGCGAGCATCTTTATCAGCACCGGGATCGTGGCCTGCTTTCAGAAGTCTTTACCGATCCAAGCGATATGGAGCGCCTGGTCGGGGATGCCGCGATTGGTCACGTTCGCTACGGTACCAGTGGCCACAACTCGATCAACAACGTGCAGCCATTTTTGTTCCATTTTCATGATGGCGACATTGCGATGGCGCACAATGGCCAGCTGACCAATGCCGTCACGCTGCGTCGCAAACTGGAAGACAACGGTGCTGTTTTTCAATCGGATTCAGATACCGAGATCTTGATTCATTTGATTCGGCAAAACATTCACATGGGCTTTATTCCGGCCTTAAAAAAGACACTGAACATGGTTAAGGGGGGCTTTGCCTTCTTGTTCCTGCAAAAGGATCGCCTGATTGCAGCTTTGGATCCCAATGGCATTCGACCGCTTTGCTTAGGGCAGATGCCAAATGGAGCCTATGTCGTGACCAGTGAGAGCTGTGCCTTGGATATCGTGGGCGCTAAGCTGATTCGTGATGTCCAGCCAGGTGAGCTGCTGGTGATCGACAGGGATGGTCTGCATGAAGATCGTTATACTGATGACACCAAGCTGGCCATCTGTTCAATGGAATACATCTACTTTGCCCGTCCCGACTCCATTATTCATGGCGTAACGGTGCACAGTGCCCGCAAGCAGATGGGGCGGCTGCTGGCCAAGGAACAGCCAGCCCCTGATGCCGACATGGTCATTGGGGTGCCAAACTCTTCGCTTTCCGCGGCGTCTGGTTATGCGGAAGCAGCTGGTCTGCCTTATGAAATGGGGCTGATCAAGAACCAATACGTTGCTCGGACTTTTATCCAGCCCACGCAGGCATTGCGGGAACAAGGCGTTAAGATGAAGCTTTCGGCTGTCCGCGGGGTTGTTGCCGGCAAGAACGTGGTCGTAGTCGATGATTCAATCGTGCGGGGGACGACTTCCAAACAGATCGTCCGGATGCTGAAAGAAGCTGGCGCCAAGTCGGTTCATATGCGGATCGCCTCGCCGCCATTCCGTTTCCCATGCTTTTATGGGATCGATGTCTCCAACCGAGCTGAACTGATGGCGGCCCATTATTCCGTCCCTGAGATGTGTAAATTGATGGAAGCCGACTCATTAGGATTCTTGAGCGTTGATGGCGTCGTTAAGGCCATTAACGTTCCGGATGCCGGTGATGCACCATATGGCGGGCTGACGGTGGCCTACTTTAATGGCGACTACCCAACGCCGCTGTATGATTTTGAAGAAGGCTATCTTAAGTCGTTGAACGAACAAGAAAAGCGCGCGCGAAAGGAACGACTCTCCAAATGAAGCGGAAACGTTATGAAGAAGCCGGCGTCAACGTCAATGCCGGTTATGAAATGGTAAAAAAAATCAAGGATGCCGTTGCTTCAACTGATCGTCCCGGCGTTGTCGGTGGCATCGGCAGCTTTGGCGGGATGTTTGATCTGACCGCGGTTGCCGGCTTGACGCATCCAATTCTGGTTTCAGGTACGGATGGCGTGGGGACCAAGCTTTTGATCGCCCAAAAGCTGAATCGTCATGACACGATCGGTATCGACTGCGTGGCCATGTGCATCAACGATATTCTGGCCCAGGGCGCGGAACCGCTGTTTTTCCTGGACTATATCGCAACGGGTCACAACACGCCTGACAAGATGGCCCAGATCGTATCTGGCGTGGCAGAAGGCTGCCGTCAAGCTGGCGCAGCTCTGGTTGGCGGGGAAACGGCCGAGATGCCTGACATGTACAGTCAAGATGAGTACGATCTGGCTGGCTATGCTACTGGTGTCGTTGATCAAGACAAGATGCTGACGACGGCCTTGCCAAAAGCTGGCGACGTCTTGATCGGGCTGGCCTCATCCGGAATTCACTCCAATGGCTACTCGCTGGTGCGTCAGGTACTGTTTAAGGACAATGACGTCAAGCTCAGCGATCAGCCGGCCGAACTGAATGGTCAAACGGTTGGTGAGGCACTGTTGACGCCTACGCGTATCTATGTCAAACCGGTGTTGCCATTGATCAAAAAGGGCTTGATTCACGGGGTCAGCCACATTACCGGTGGCGGTCTGCCGGAAAATTTGCCGCGGATGTTTGCTGATTCCCTGCAGGCCGTGGTTGATTCCAGTGCCTGGCCTAAGCTGCCGATCTTTAGCTATCTGCAAAAGATGGGCGATTTGGATGCAGATGATCTGTACGGCACGTTTAATATGGGGCTGGGGATGATTTTAGCCGTGGCGCCAGAAAACGCTGCTGCCGTTCAAGATGCTTTAAAGCAGGCTGGCGAAGACTCATGGCAGATTGGTCAACTGCAGGCTCGACCAGCTGATGAAGAAAAACTGATTATTAAATAAAAGAGGCAAGAACATGAACGTGGCAATTTTTGCCTCGGGGAACGGGACCAATTTTGAAGTGCTGACTGAGCATTTTCAAAATGGCGATATTCCTGGCAAAGAGGCTTTACTTTTTTGCGACCACCCCGATGCTTATGTAATTAAACGTGCTCAAAGACTGGGCGTTCCATATGAAACTTTTACCGTGAAGTCTTGCGGATCCAAGCAGGCCTACGAAGAAAAGATTATGACGGTGTTGGAAAAATACGACATTGACTTTATCGTGCTGGCTGGTTATCTGCGGATTATCGGGCCAACGATTCTGGATAAGTATGAAGGCAACATCGTCAACCTGCATCCTGCTTGGCTGCCGGAATATCCAGGACTGCATTCGATTGAGCGGGCCTTTGCCGATCATCGCAAAGAAACCGGCGTTACGGTTCACTACATTGATTCAAATCTGGATGCGGGGACGATTATTGCCCAGCGGCACGTGCCAATCTATCCTGATGACACGGTCGACACGTTGGAAACGCGGGTTCATGAAACTGAACACGAATTATATCCAGAAACCGTTAAGAAGATTTTGACTGAACGAATTGCAAAGGAGAAAAACAACCAATGAAACGTGCATTAGTTAGCGTATCTGATAAGACCAACCTGGTGCCTTTCGTTAAGGGCTTGAGTGAAAATGGTTTTGAAATCGTTTCGACTGGTGGGACCAAGAAGACCTTGGATGAAGCTGGCATCAAGACCATCAGTATTGAAGAAGTAACCCACTTTCCAGAGATTCTGGATGGTCGGGTCAAGACGCTGAATCCGTATGTTCACGGTGGGCTGCTGGCGCGTCGTGACGTTGCTGAGCACATGGACACCCTGGATAAATTAAACATCACGCCAATCGACCTGGTCTGTGTCAACCTGTACCCATTCAAGGAAACCATCGAAAAACCAGACGTTACGCTGGCCGATGCTATTGAAAACATTGATATTGGTGGCCCTTCGATGGTTCGTTCAGCAGCCAAGAACTATCGTGACGTGACGATCGTAACCGACATCAACGATTACGAAACGGTTCTCAATGAAATCAAGGCCAATGGCAACACGACGCTGGAAACGCGGACGATGCTGGGGGCCAAGGCATTCCGGACCACGGCTGCCTATGACGCGTTGATCTCACAGTACCTGACGAAGCGGCTGGATTTGGAAGACCCAGAAAAGCTTACGCTGACCTACGATTTGAAGGATACGATGCGCTACGGCGAAAACAGTCATCAAAAGGCTTGGCTGTACGAGGATCCAATTCCTAAGAAGTTCTCGATTCTTGAAGCCAAACAGCTCCACGGCAAGAAGCTTTCCTACAACAACATCAAGGACGCTGATGAGGCATTGCGCAGCGTGCGCGAGTTTGATGAACCAACCGTTGTTGCCATGAAGCACATGAATCCTTGTGGCATTGGCCGCGGTGAAACCCTGGAACAGGCTTGGGATCGTGCTTATGAAGCTGACCCAGTTTCTATTTTCGGTGGGGTGATTGCCTTGAATCGGCCGGTTGATCTGGCAACGGCAGAAAAAATGCACAAGATCTTCTTGGAAATCATCATTGCGCCTGACTTTGACGAAGATGCCTATGCTGTTTTGGCCAAGAAGAAAAACATTCGTTTGCTCAAGGTTGACTTCTCAGCCAAAGACGAGCCAACGCGTCATGAAGTCGTTTCTGTCATGGGCGGGGTGCTGATGCAGGAACAGGATACGCTTAAAGAAGACTGGCACGACTGGGAATGCGTTACGGACGTCAAGCCAACTGAAGAACAGCTTAAAACGATGATGTTTGCTTGGAAGGCCGTTAAGCACACCAAGTCCAATGCCATCGTGGTTGCCAACGACGAACGGACGCTGGGCGTGGGCTCTGGTCAGCCTAACCGAATCGACTCACTGAAGATTGCGGTTAAGCATGCTGGTGATGCCATTGATGGTCGAACGGTAATGGCATCTGATGCCTTCTTCCCATTCAATGACTGTGTCAAGTTTGCCGGTGAACACGGGATTAAGGCCATTGTTCAACCAGGCGGCTCGGTACGGGATCAAGAATCGATCGACATGGCCAATGAAATGGGCATTGCCATGGTAATGACGGGTGTTCGTCACTTCCGCCACTAATTGCATTTGCAGGTCCGCGGATTGATTTTCGCGGACTTTTTTGGGTAAAGAGGTTTTACAAATATGGAAAAGATGAAATTACTGGTAATTGGTGCTGGTGGTCGGGAATTTGCCATTGCCAAAAAGCTCAACGAAAGTCCCCATGTCGATACGGTTTATTGTGCACCAGGCAATATCGGCATGGTAACGGCGGGAATCGTGCCTTTAAACATTGAAGAAGACGATTTTGAGGCGCTGATTCAGTTTGCCAAGGACCAAGCCATTGCCTGGACGTTCGTGGGCCCTGAGGATGCTTTATGTGCGGGGATCGTGGATGCATTCCAAAAAGCCGGGCTGAAGATTTTTGGGCCCAATCAAGAAGCGGCTCAGTTGGAAGGCTCTAAGGACTACGCGCTGAACTTTATGAACAAGTACCACGTGCCAACTGCCAAGCACGAGACGTTTACGGACCTGAAGTCGGCATTGGCGGGGCTAAACGACTTTGCTCGGCCGGTAGTCATTAAAGCCAATGGTCTGCAAGGCGGCAAGGGAGTCGTGATCGCTCAGACAACACCAGAAGCTGAGGACACGATTACGGAAATGTTTGAGTTAGGGGAAGAAAAGCTGGTCTTGGAAGAATGTCTGGTGGGACCTGAATACTCAATGTTTGTCGTAGTTCAAGACGATCAATACCGGATTTTGCCAATGGCGCAGGATCATAAGCGGGCCTACGATGGCGATAAAGGTCCTAACACGGGTGGCATGGGTGCCTACAGTCCGCTGCCGCAGCTTAGCGATGCCGAACGTCAGCGCATGATTGATGATGTCGTTGAACCAACCGTCAATGGGCTGCACCAGGCAGGCTACAACTACCATGGCATTATTTACATTGGCCTAATGCTGACGGCGGATGGTCCGAAAGTCATTGAATATAACGTGCGGCTGGGTGATCCAGAAACGCAGGTCGTCTTGCCGCGACTGAAAACGGACCTGGTCGAACTGATCGATGCCAATGTTAATGATCAAGAAATGCCGGCAATTGAGGAACGCAATATGGCCGTCTTGGGCGTGATTCTGGCGTCCAAGGGCTATCCTAAAAAGCCGGTACATGGTCAGGCGCTTGGTTCGTTCCCGGCAGCTAAAGACATTGCCATTGACTATGCCAACGTCAAGGGACATCTCGATGATCTGCATGGTGATGGCGGACGGCTTTTAATGGTGATTGGCGAGGATGCTGATCTGCAAAAAGCTCAAGACAAGGTTTATGACTACCTGGCCAAACTAGATGAGCCGGAATGCTTCTACCGTCATGATATTGGCGACAAAGCCTTGAAAGATTAATTAAAATAGCGAAAACGGTCGGCGACTCAGTCTGAGCTGCCGGCCGTTTTGATTTGACTATTGGCCTGTTGACGAGGCACTGAGGATCGCGAGCAGTTGATGGCCGATGATTCGATCGCTGCTGCTCGATTATTTGCTTTGAAAAGGTCAATGCATGCTTAGGAGAAAACGGATAGCTGATTGCTGGATGGTCTTCGTTTGACGTATTTTATCAAGATCGTTGCCAAGTCAGGATGCTTGTTTGATTATTGCTAGCCGGAAATCCCGTGACTTTAGTCGATGGTGGCTGACCGGTTTGTGATTGGCCGAGGGACTGCCTGATCATTGGCGTTTTTGGCTTTTTATGTTAAAATTAAAAATAGATTAAAATAAAATGAGAGTAAAAGGACGTGGAAAAAATGGAAGACAGCGTCAAGCTCAACATTTTGCAGGAACTGATCCAAATCAATACGGTCAATGGTCATGAGCAGCCGGCTGCTGAATATCTCAAACAGGTATTGAGCGATCATGGCATTGAATCTGATCTGATTGCCCTGGCGGCTGGCCGTACGAATCTGGTTGCCGAGGTAGGCGAACATGATGGCCCGGTGCTGGCTTTGGCGGGACATCTTGATACCGTAGACGTTGGCGATTCAAACAAATGGCAGCATAATCCGTTCTGCGGTCAGGTAATTGATGATGCTATCTATGGCCGCGGCAGCGTCGATATGAAAGGCGGCCTGGCAGCAATGGTCAACACCTTGATTGAGCTGAAGGAAGCCGGTCTGCCCAAACATGGCAAGGTCCGCCTGCTGGCAACGGTTGATGAGGAAATTGGCGGTTTGGGCTCGCCTGAACTGACGCGACAAGGACTGGTCCGCGATGTTGATGCCATGATTGTGGGCGAGGCGACGACCAACCGCTTGGAATACGCACACAGCGGCTCATTTGACTACCGTGTGAAATCATATGGCCACCTGGCGCACAGTTCCGATCCCAGTCTGGGTATTAATGCCGTGGCCAATCTGGCGCGCTTTTTTGAATATGAGCGGCACGCATTTGATGACGTGAAGGCAAGTCCCAGCCTGGGTAGCCTGATCCACAGCGTTACAGTCTTTCACGGCGGTCGCCAGCTCAACTCGATTCCTGACTACGCTTATCTGGAAGGCAACGTGCGGACGATTCCGGAATTTGACAATACGGCGGTACAGAATCGGCTCCAGACGCTGGTGGATCGTTTGAACGCGGAGATGGATGGTCAGTTTGAATTAGAGGTCGTAGCCAGTTTTATGCCAATGGCGACTGATCCGGCTGATCCATTCGTTTCCCTGGTGCAGCAGTCATATCAAACCGTTGCCGGGCAATCGCTGCCGCTTGCCGTTTCGCACGGTGCCACGGATGCCTCGCGCTACATATTGGATGATCACCGTTTTCCAATCGTTGAATGGGGGCCGGGTCGAGAAGAAATGTCGCATCAGGTTGACGAAAGCCTGTCAGTTGCGGAATATCTGCAGGCTGATCAGATCTACCTGCAGATTGCCAAGGATTTTTTTGGTGATGACTAAAAAACAGGTGGGCGATCAAGACTGTAAGCTGCCATTAGCCAGGCCGGCTGAGTTTGCGGTGCTCTTAAGCCGATTTTTAAATTATGACGAATTAAAAGAATACCCAAAGAGCAGCTGTTTATCAGTGTTTTACAGAGCATTGGCATCTTACGGAATCGGCAACGCATTAGCCAGCAATGCCGTCTTCAATTCCAGCTGTCCGGAGTCGATCGGTGAAAGTCGTAAAAAAACTGCCACAGCCGTTGGAATTTTGATACGATAAGGTCAAAAAATGACAATGGAGCGGTGACAATGGAAAAATTCGATCGTCTGGCAAAGCGCGTTGGCAATTTTTTAGAATGCTTTGCTGAAATCTCAATGGCTGTCTTTGGGCTGTGTCTGATTGGCTTTGTTTTTGTCGAACTGTGGCAGCTGGTTAAGCTATCGCCGCTTTTTGCCGGGCACCTAACCTCATTTGACCCAGTATTGGAAAAGATCATTACCTTCTTTCTGCTGTTTGAGTTTTTGGCGATGGCAGCCGCGGCGATGCAGAATCATGGTCATCTGGCAGCCGATTTTTTGATCAGTCTGGGAATCACGGCGTTGTTGAGAGGGCTGATTGCCGAGCATGGCACGCCAACGCAAAACATACTGACCAGCTTGGCGATTCTGGCCTTGATTATTGGCGAGATCTTGATGCATTGGCAAAACAATCGCGAACATCATGACAATAAATGAGTGCTTTCTATTGGCACGAGCAAAAATCTGATTTAAAATATAGCTTGAATTGTTGTGTATTTTATATACGGCTCACTAAAAGAAGAAAGAGGTCAAACGAACAATGGCTAAATTAGTACTGATTCGTCACGGTAAGAGTGAATGGAACAAGTCCAACCAATTTACTGGCTGGGTAGACGTTGACTTGGCTCCAGAAGGTGTTGAACAAGCAAAGGCTGCCGGTAAGGCACTGAAGGAACACGGTCTGGAATTTGACTACGCCTACACTTCTGTTCTGAAGCGTGCGATCAAGACGCTGCACTACGCACTGGAAGAATGCGACCAGCTTTGGATTCCTGAATTCAAGACTTGGCGTCTGAACGAACGTCACTACGGCGCTTTGCAAGGCAAGAACAAGCAAAAGGCTGCTGAAAAGTACGGTGACGAACAAGTGCACATTTGGCGTCGTTCCTACGACGTGCTGCCTCCACTGCTGAGTGCCGATGACGAAGGCTCTGCAGCTAAGGACCGTCGCTACGCCAACCTGGACCCACGCGCCATTCCTGGTGGTGAAAACCTGAAAGTTACGCTGGAACGGGTTATCCCATTGTGGCAAGACGAAATCGCACCAAAGCTGTTGGACAACAAGAACGTTATCATTGCTGCCCACGGTAACTCGTTGCGTGCCCTTTCCAAGTACATCGAAAACATTTCTGACGAAGACATCATGAACCTGGAAATGGCTACTGGCCAACCAGTTGTTTACGACTTCGATGAAAAGCTGAACGTTTTGAGCAAGGAAAAGTACTAATAATTTCTTAAACGTTCTTTAAAGACTCGCGAATCGCTCGCGGGTCTTTTTTTCTTTATTGGTCAATAAAAAGATTTGAGTGGTTGACTTACCAAGCAAAAAACAGTCCGGCTTTTGCGCTTAATAACGGCAATCGTACTGAATTTACTCGTTTTAGCCCAGTAACGGTGCTTGGCCGTTGAATCAGTTAAAAAACCCTTGTTATTTAAGAAGCCGATTCGTGATTTTGTGAAGACTTTGTAAAGCATAGACGTTGACGGTGGTACAATCTCAAAGATGTGTTAAGATACACGAAGAGCATTTTTAAACATAATTAAGTAAAAAGAGGAGAATTGAATTAATGAAACGCAATCACTTGCCTCTCAAAGAATTCATCAACCAATTAAAGAGTACGCTGAAGGGCAAATATAACGCCGCGGTTTGGCCGATTGCCGGCATTACGCTGCTTTACCTGGCATTGACGGCTCTTTTGGCACTGCTGTTCACTCGCAGCGCCATGATGCTGGGGTATGCCACGATGCTGATTATGTACGGCATGATCAGTCAAGTGCTGCTTGCAGTGGTTGAGGCATTAGGTATCTTGATTTTGTGGTTCTTGGTAACGTTTGGCATGTACTTTGTCAACATGAGTATCCTTTACAGCTACCAGGATCAAATCAAGAACCCTAATTTAAAAGTCAGTGCGACGACGATCTGGAAGCACTTTAAACATCTGAACAAAAACCAGCTGCTGCGGCTGACGCTTTACAGCAGTTTGTTCATCTTCTTATGGACGCTGCCGTTGGATATCGTGGCAGCCTTGGTAGCCAAGAACCAGGCACTGGTGATCGCAGTTCGGATCGCCAACTTCTTGATTACGTTCTGGAAGACTTTGGAATACTCGCAGGCACCATTGCTGTACCGCGACCAGCAGCCAGCCTTTTTGGGACAGTCAATGCGCCATGCTTTGACAGCTAGTCGTCGCTTTATGGGTGGTAAGAAGCTTTCGTTCTTCACGGTTGAATTGGTAGTCAGCTTCCTGCCGATGCTGGTATGGGGTGCGATCTTTGGTGGATTGGCCTACTACGGCAATTACACGGCAACCTACTTTGTTATGTATGCTGGTTTGATCATCATGCTGCTGGGCTTTTGCGCCTATGCTCCAGTTGTCTACCTGGCAACGGCTCAATTTTATGAACAAAGCAAGCCGCAATCGCCAATTTCGGTTGAGGATGCTTTCGTTAAGACCTTCAAGCCAGTTGAGGTATTGACTGGCGAGGCTTATGACGATGCTGCTGATGAGCCAGCAGCAGTTGACGATCGTGAGCCGATTGTCGAAAATCAAAAATAATCCTAAGCGTGTCATCGATACATGATGGCGCGTTTTTTTATTTGCCAAGAATTTAATTTAGGTGATTTGATAGGAAATGAAGCAGCTGATTTAAAAACACAGGTTTGTGATCATGAAATCTAGCGATGGTTAAAAACGGATAACGATTACAATTTTCGGCAATCATATAACATTTTGCCGGGAGGGTAACAAAGCCGTTCTGCTTTATTGTTTTTTTTGAAAAAGTTTGAATTTGTCGTTGACATTTGATTGTAACCTCGGTATATTAGATAACGTTGTCGCGGCGATGAGCTGTTGATCACTTGAGATTGACGACTTTTCGTCTAACCATCAAGAAAAGTTATTCAAAAAAGTTCTTGACAGGTAGTTGACAATTTGTTAAACTGATTAAGTTGCTTGCTCAAAGCGAGCAACGGTAGACCTTTGAAAACTGAATACAGTTTCGACGAACACAAATGTGCAGGGTCAT